>ERZ773196.1-NODE-1-length-516722-cov-40.976050_pt1 | contig 516722 bp, 468 predicted proteins | sample MGYA00581009_ERZ773196 | MGnify/ENA primary metagenome ERZ773196 (study PRJEB29015, sample SAMEA2738162) | human oral metagenome | biome: human oral; feature: human-associated habitat; material: saliva | place: China | collected 2243 ... | reverse complement strand
AAGAAGGATTCTTAATCTACGCAAAGCCAGAGGTTGTAGATGCTGATGCTGCAAATCGTAGCCCACGCTACTACATCTTCACACGTAAGGAAGATAAGGCTAGTAAATAATATTTGAAAAACAAAAGTTAAGGGATTCCAGCTCGGGAATCCCTTTTGATTTTGTTCTATAGCTCTGATTTTAGTGCAATCAGTCTTTTTTCTTCTTAGTAACAACGATAAATATTATACCTAGTACCGAAGCCCCAAGTATTATGCCGTAAAGCTTAATATTTGAGCCATCGCCTGTGTTTGGTACATACTTTCTGTATATGTGGAAGGTGTCTCCATTTGATGCCGTATTTGTCTTAACAAATGTGTATCCAGCAAACTTTTCTGGGCCCTTGGTTCCATACTCTGGATCCTTTAGGTTCTGATTGTCTTCAGTTATCCAGTATGTTCTCACCTTGCTATATACGAAGGTCAAAACATTTGTGTCTGTATCTGTTTCTAGGGTCAAGTTCTTGTGTGCATAATCAGCTGCATAGTCAGGAATGTTACGCGCCGTTGCAAAGAGCACGGAGTATAGATTGTCCTCACCTTGCGTCGCGTTTGCAAGAACTCTACCTGCTTCATCAACATACCTGATTTCCCACTTGGCCTGAGGTCTACCTATCCACTTCGCATAGATTGTTGTATCCTGAGCTAGGCTTTCGTTTACATCAAAATGCTGTGTGAAGGCTGCATCCTTGAACCAGCCTGCAAACCAGTAGCCAGTCTTTGATGGAATTGTTGGAAGCTCCTTGTGAACGCTTCCCATCATAGGAATATCTATGACACTTGGTAATGCAGATGTCGCGCCGTTTCCTTCTACTGTAACCTTAATATGAGGTTCTTCCCATTTTGCGTATATGAAGATATCCTCTTCACCCATCTTGTGGTTAGGGTCAAGCTTTGTTGCTTCATCCATTCTTGCTGTTGTGTACCATCCTGCAAATACATAGTGCGAAGGTATATTTGCTGGCTTTATTGGATTGCTGAGCTCTGTATTAGCATATGATAGCGGTGCTCCGTAGTGGAGTGAAACAGGATTATTGTCCGCATTTATAAAATGAAGCTTATACTGCAATGATGTAACATAAACATGCAAATATGTTTCTCCGTCTCCATCATAGTCGTTTATAGGCTGTTCATTTTTGAGAACGTCTACATGTGCCTCATTTGCATAGGCATTAAGGTCTGGATTTGATGCACTAACATCTGTGGTAAAATCCTCAGCACTATTTGTCCAGTAGTAGAACTTTGCTTCATATGCATTGTTCTTACTGAAGTATATATAGAAGTTTTTGTAATCATAGGTAGAGAACTGCTTTTTCTCTGTTAGCATGTCTCTAGTCCATGTGCCATCTGGATTCTGGTAATGGTAAACCGTATAAATTTTCGTATTAGGTGGCTTTGCCAGAATTCTAGCGTGGTATTCCTGATTATAATCGTCAATCATAAACGATGGGACTTTTATAAATTCCCTAGGCACATATACTCTGCCACTATGTGCATTTGTGGGCGTTGTCCATCTATATTTTCTATCCAGTGAAACTATGCCGTCAGTAGAATGTCCATAAATTCCCCTATAATCTTCTCTATGGTCTTCTATTCCAGTTGTAGTGTCATAGTAAACAAGAGTTATTGTCATAACAGGTCTATCGTAGTAAACATTTACAACCGTAGATCCATCTCCTGCAACTGTCTTACCCATATTCGCAGCAGTTGTCTTTGCGCTATTGTATTTTCTATAGGTCGTATCTCTATTTGTTGTATCGTATAAAACGGCAGTATTTACATTCTGAACCTTTGTCTCTACATCAAAAAGTGAATAAGTCTTTTGATCATCGGTAAATGTAAGCTCGTCTATCGCATTTTGATACCAATAGTTTACTGTATAGCTAGCCTGAAATGGGATATCGTACTGCGCGTAAACTGTCATATCCTTTCCTGGCTGAACACCTGGTGTCCAAGTATGTGAAACTCCAGCTTCATCAGCGTACTCCCAGCGAGTAAAAATCTTACCAGGAATATTTGGCGTCGCTGGCGTAGACTGATTTGTTCCGTATAAGAATGTCTCATAGAAATCCTGATTTGGATCACCAGTCTTAAAATATGTTGTGAATTCCTTTCTAGCATAATACACAGTCACAGTAATATCACCGCTAGGTGCGATTTCAACCTGTTCTGGTGTAAGGGCCTGAAATCCTTCATAAGTCTTATTGCCACTAGCTTCGGTCATCTGACCAACGTTTCCTGTTAGAGTCTCATACTCCATCATAGCTGGGTCTTTATAGCTACCATCAAGGCTCTGTCTAACATGCCTCACCTTATAAGTTCTCGTAGCTGGAACTGGCTGAGTACTAGGCACTGACTCAGTTGCAAAAACCTCTGCTGGTAAAGCTGTAATCATCATGCCACATATCAAAGTCAGCATGAGCAAACACTTTAGTCTCTTGATCTTCTTCATTTTCCTACTCCCCTTTTTTACAAACCTATAAATATATTTTACTAAAACACAACATAGGTTTCAATACATACTTATCTGACAAATGTATATTTACATATAATTTATTGCATAGTATCAAATAGACGAAAAAAGAGACTCGCTTGGAGTCTCTCATATATCAAATTAGCTGTGCTTTCTCTTTGCAATTGCAAGAGCCGCTAGACCAAGTGCTGACATAGCTAGCATTGCCTCAAATAGAGCAATGTTTGCGCTATCGCCTGTGTTTGGTACGTTCTTTCTATATAGGTGAATAATATCACCATTCTTTGCTGTATAAGTTCTTATTATCGTGTAGCCCTCAAACTTCTCTGCTGGCTTTGTTCCATACTCTGGGTCCTTTAGATTATGATTGTCCTCAGTCACCCAGTAAGTTCTAATCTTGCCATATACAAAGGTCAAAACATTTGTATCGTTAGCCGATGATAATGTTAGGTTCTTACTTGCAAAGTCTGGAGCGTAATCCCTAATGCTTAGTGCATTTTCAAATAGAACTGAATACAGGTTTCCTATACCAGTTACAGAACTTGCTAGCACTCTTCCTGCCTCGTCAACATATCTGATTTCCCAGTTTGCCTGTTGTCTTCCAACCCACTTAGCATAGATTGTCATGTCGTGAGGAATGCTCTCATTTACATCAAAAGGCTGTGTGAAATTTGCATCCTTAAACCAGCCTGCAAACCAGTAGCCGTCCTTTGATGGGATGTTAGGAATGTCCTTATGAACACTGCCAAGCTTAGGAATATCTACAACTGATGGCAGCTCTGAAGTTGCTCCATTGCCCTCAACAGTTACCTTAACATGTGGTTCCTCCCACTTTGCATAAATAACTAAATCGTGATCTGGCATTTTCGCATCTGGGCTTAGCTTTGTCTCATCATACATAGAGCCTACAGTAAACCAGCCTGCAAATACATAGTGTGCTGGCACGCTAGATGGCTTAATTGGGTTATTGAGTTCGTTATGTGCATTTGACAAAGGTGCATCATAGTAAAGCTTAACCAAGTTATTATCTGCGTTTGCAAACCTTAGATTGAACTGGTTTCGGCTTATATATACATGTAGATATGACTTTCCGTCTCCATCAAAGTCGTTCTGTAATGTATTGTTCCTTATTACATATATTCTGTCACCCTGGTTGTACTTTGTAAGCGCTGAGTTTGTTGCACTTACGTTATCGGTAAACTCTTGTTCTCCGTTAGTCCACTGATAGTACTCATATGTATATGCAGTGGTATTATTAAAGTAGGTATAGAAGCTGCTGTATGAGTAGGTCTCTAGCTTACCCATATATTTTTCCATATCCATTGACCATGAACCATCTTTATTCTGATAATGAAAAACTATGAAGACATCTTTTACACTTGGCGCAGCTAGTACTCTTGCATGATATTCAATATGGTAATCATCTTTCATAAAACGATTATCCTTTTCATAAGTCTTACGTAAATTCATTGTGCTGCTATCTGAATCGTTATATGCTGTCCACCTGTACTTCTTCTCTAGCATTGGAACTTTATCTGTAGAATGTCCGTATATACCTCTATATGACTCCCTGTGATCTTCTACTCCAGTATCTGTATTGTAATACACCTTAGTTATAGTCATAACAGGTCTATCATAGTATACGTTTACAACAGTCTCACCATCTCCGCTTACGATTTTACCTGTATTTGCTGCAACGGTCTTAGCGCTGTTATACTTCATGTATGTAGATTCACGCGATGTAGTATCATATAAAACAGGTGTATTTACGTTTTGGGTCTTGGTCTCTGTATCTACAAGGTCATAAGTTTTTTGGTCATCTGGCAAATCCACTTCATCTGTTGGCTTCTGATACCAGTAGTTAACTCTGTAACTAGCCTGAAATGGAACATCATACTTCGCAGATACAACCATGTCCTTGCCTGGCTGAACGCCCGGTGTCCAAACATGTGCTACACCTGACTCATCTACATATTCCCAATTTTGGAAAATCTTGCCAGGAATATTTGGCTGTGCTGGTGTAGACTGATTGGTTCCGTATAGGAATGTCTCATAAAAGTCCTGATCTGGATCGCCAGTCTTAAAATATGTTGTAAATTCTTTTCTCGCATAGTACACAGAAACCGTTATGTCACCGCTAGGTGCTATTGTAACCTGCTCCGGAACTAGTGCCTGAAAGCCTTCGTAGCTTCTATTTGCAGTAGCCTCAGTCTTCTGCCCTACATTTCCTGTAAGAGTCTCGTATTCTGCCATTGATTCATCATTGTAAGTGCCGTCAAGACTCTGTCTTACGTGTCTTACCGTGTACGTTCTCGTCGCTGGTGCTGTCTGTCTGCTTGGAGCCGGATCAGTTGCGTAAACAGCTGCTGGCAGTGCTGTAGCAAGCATGCTGCAAATCAAAGCAAAAGATAGCAGTAGCCTAAAACCCTTCTTTTTCATAGTTGCCCCCCTTTAGGTAAAAAATACATTAAAATTATACTACATTACTATTTCACAATCAACACAAGCTGTCTGATAAATCATCCCATTAATTCAATTTGATGAACTTTTTGAGACTCATCAAAAAAGGACCTGCGGTCGCAAGTCCTTTGATTGATTATATTAGCTGTACTTTCTCTTTGCAATTGCAAGAGCAGCTAGAGCAAGTGCTGACATAGCCATTACTGCTCCGTAAAGTGCTGCATTTGAGCTATCGCCTGTGTTTGGAACATTTGACTTAGCTGCCTTTGGCGCTTCGATAGTCTCAGCTGGCTTCTGCTTGCTATATACGAATGTCACCGTATTCACATCATCTGCGCTCAAAAGGCTTAAATTCTTATCTGCGTAATCAACTGCATATCCAGGGATGTTTAAAGCACTTGTGTAGAGTACTGCATATAGATTATCGAATCCATTTTTTGAATCGGCTAGCGGATTTCCATCCTCATCGACATATCTGATTTCCCAGTTTGCCTGCTGCCTTCCAATCCACTTTGCGTAGACTGTGATGTCCTGAGTTAGGCTTTCGTTTACATCAAATGGCTGCGTGAAAGCTGCATCCCTAAACCAGCCTGCAAACCAGTTGCCGTCCTTTGATGGAATCATAGGAAGATCTCTGTGGACGCTGCCTAGCATCGGAACATCAATTACACTTGGAAGCTCTGAATTTGCTCCATTACCTTCCACTGTCACCTTAACTTTAGGCTGAACCCACTTTGCATATAGGAACATGTCCTGAGTACCCATCTTCATCTCAGGGTCATACTCTGTGCCGTCCTGAAGTCCTGGCGATGTGTACCATCCATCAAATACATATTCTGCTGGGATGTTTGCCGGCTTAATAGGATTGTTAATTTCGGCATTTGCAGATGATAAAGCTTCGCCGTAGTGTAGCTTCACAGGAGTGTTTCCTGCATTTTCAAAGCGAAGGTCATACTGCCTTAGCTCTACATAAACGTGCATATATCCTACGCCGTCATTATCATAGTCACCTACAATCTTTCCATTTTGCAAAGTTTGTATCTTCTGTCCAGATGTATATGGCTTGAGCTCAGAATTTGATGGCCCTACATCAGTAGTGAATTCATCCTCTGCATTAGTCCAGTAATAGTAAGCATAATTATGTGCTACATTTGACGTAAAATATGTCGAGAAGTTTAGAAAGTTATAAGTAGAACTCTGAAGCTTCTTAGACTTCATATCCCTTGTCCAAGTTCCATCCGTGTTCTGGTGGTGGAAAACTACATATATCTCTGAATTTGACGGCGGTGCAAGGATTCTAGCATGAAACTCTATGTGATAATCATCAATCATGAATAATGGTAGTATAGTGAAAATAGTCGGCATTTGCCTTCTACCATTGCTCGCACTTCCTGCAGCTGACCATCTGTACTTAGGATCAAGTCCACCGGTTTCTTCAGTCGAATGTCCGTAAAGCCCCTTAAGATCAACTCTATGGTCCTCGACTCCTGTATCAGTGTTATAGTATACCAAAGTGATTGTCATTACTGGACGGTCGTAGTAAACATTTATGACTGTTGATCCGTCAGCATTTACTAGCTTATTTGCATTTGCAATTCTTGTCTTATTAGCATTAAACTTTTTGTATGTCGTCTCTCGAGTAGTTGCATCAAAGTTAGGTACCGTATTGATATCCTGCACCTTCTTCTCTGTATCAAAGAGTGAATATGTTTTTTCATCATCTGTGTAAGAAATCTCATCAGTCGCATTTTGGTACCAATAGTTTATGGTGTACGAAGCCTGAGTTGGAACATCGTACTTAGCGTAAACCGTCATATCCTTGGCTGGCTGAAGTCCCGGTTGCCAGTTTTTAGTCACTCCGTTTTCGTCCACATATTCCCAGTACATGAACATATTACCATTAATATCAAGCGCAGGTGGTGCAGACTGGCTTTCTTCATAACGGTTTGTCTGGCTGAAGTCCTTAGTAGGATCTGCAGTCTTAAAATATGTTGTATAGCTTTTTCTTGCATAGTAAACGGTAACCGTTATATCACCGCTAGCTGCTATCTGAACCTGCTCTGGAACAAGTGCCTGAAATCCCTCATAGCTTTTGCTTGCCTTTGCCTCAGTCTTATCGCCCACATTTCCTGTGAGAGTTTCGTACTCAGCTAGTGACTCGTCGTTATAGCTGCCATCTAGTGACTGTCTTACATGTCTTACCTTATATGTTCTTGTAGCTGGTGCAGTCTGTGTAGTTGATATATCATCTGCTGCAAATGACGCAAGTGGCATAGCTGTTACAAGAATACTACATATCAAAGCGAGTACTACTGTAAGCCTTAATCCTTTCTTTTTTTTCATTTCTAATCTCCCCATATATTTCAATTTTTTTCAAATAAAAAAGACAAAATGCACATCCTATTGGGTGTAGGTTTTGCCTTTTATGTTCCCCCTTAAAAAAAGGACATTGCTGCCCTTTCATTTATATAGATTTAAATCTCAATCTCTATTCCCAAGCTCCCTTTAAATTGTGCACTACTTATATACACTTTGAGAACTAAATTTAATCAAAGTTTTTCAAAAAAATCATTTTATAACTACGCTTATTGCACAGATTACTAGAGCTATTGCCATGACGATATTAACTGCCTTTTGATGATTGATGAATAGATTTCTCAGCTTTGCTCCAGTGAGTAGCCAGATCATATTGCACACAGGCCCAGTGAACGGTAAGAAACATCCTACGAGAAATAAGCTCATGAATGAATCGCTGTAAGGTGCAACATATGTACCTAGTGCTGTGAAGCAAAAGAGTATTACCTTGGCATTTGTCAGCTGGACTATGAGTCCAGTTTTGATGCTATAGTTCACCTGCTTGCTCGTTTCTGGAGACACCGTACTCCTTAGAATATGTATTGCTAGCCAGATTATATACGCTGCTCCAATGTAAGCAAAATATGAGATATACTTTCCGAGAACTTCGCCGACAAAATATATAAGAAAAACTGCTATCATGGCATCTATGAAAAAGCCGATGAAAATTCCCCACCATTGTCTCAAAGCTACCTTTTTGCCCGCGTTAAGACTTGCCGATAGACTGCATAGATTTGCAGGCCCTGGCGTTATTCCGTTTATATAGCAGTAAAATAGAAATGATGGTATTAGTGCAACTGGCATTAGCCTTCTCCTTTGGTCATACTTAGTTTAGCGCTTTTCCGTCAAGCACGCACTCGATAAGCTTATCCTCTTCATTATAAACTAGCTTGAGCGAAAAGAAATCCTCTCTTTCATCTAATAGCCTTAAGAAAATCTTATCACCTTCCCATAGCTCGAGTTCCATAAGATTTGATTTAGGCACCCACTCTAGAACGCCCTCGTCGCAGGCCTTTGGCTCTCCTACCACATTCTGTGCAGTGAAAAGATGCATGTACTCTATGGTTTCCTTACCCTTCTTGCCATAAACAAAGGTGATAATCCCCCTAAATCTATAGTCGCAAAGTCTATATCCCGTCTCCTCATATACCTCACGAATCAGGCATTCCTCTGGACTTTCTGCATGCTCAAAGTGTCCGCCGACACCTATCCACTTGTCCTTATTCACATCGTTTTCCTTGAGGATTCTATGCATCATCAGATATTTTTCATCTCGCTCTATGTAGCACAAAGTGCTCATCTTTGATCTTATCTCATCAAAACTTGCTGTCATATTTCCACCTTATCAAAGTAAAAAGGCCGCGATGGGCCCTATTAGTTAAAAATATTTACTCCAACGACGCTTGCAATCATCATAATTACACCTGCAAGTGCAACGCCTAGCGTAACTGAGAGCACCGTCTTCTTAAAGTCTATATCGAGTATGCTAGCTGCAAGTGTTCCTGTCCAGGCGCCTGTTCCCGGAATAGGAATACCTACAAACAACAAAAGCGCGATAAAAACACCTCTATCGCTCTTCTGCGTGAGCTTGTGTCCTGCCTTCTCTCCTTTGCTAAGGAAGAAGCGGCACGGCTTCCATATAAAAGGTCTTTCGCATCCCCAGGTTAGAATCTTTCTGGCAAATAGGTAGATGAATGGAACTGGTATCATGTTACCTATCATGCATATGAGTAAAGACTCTATGACTGGCAGGTCGCGCGCCTGAGAAAATGGCACTGCAACTCTAAGTTCAGCCATAGGGAGCATAGACATAAAAAACAAATAAACGTAGTTTTTTAGCATCTTCACTCTCACTGATCTAAATAATACTTAAGAGTATTTTACTTGAATCAGTCGATATTAGCAAGCTAATAAAAATTCATCCCTCATATTGCATGCGAGCTTGATACCACGTGCCTCAAGAACCTTCTGAAGTGCTTCGAGCGTCTGTGCAAGGTCTTCCTTATTTGCATTTTCGCCCATGTGCCCGATTCTAACAACCTTGCCTTTGAGCACATCAAAGCATCCGCTTATCAAAATGCCAAACTCATCTCTAAGCCCGCTCAAAATCTCATCCTCTGTAATTCCTTCAGGAATTTCGATTACTGTCACATTGTTAGAATATCCGCTTTCTAGATAGAGCTTAAGTCCAGCCTTTTCCACTGCAGCTCTTGTGGCCTTTGCAAGCTGCTTATGTCTATTCTGAAAATCTGCATCCTCAAGATAATTATCTATCGCAACTCTTAGTCCCATGATGTCGCTTGCCGGCATCGTATATGGGAACCACTGGTTTTCGTAGTAGTCCTTGATGAAAAGGAGGTTTGCATAGAAAGCTTTGATAGGAGTTTTACGGTTTTGCATTGCCTCAAAAGCCCTGTCGCTAACCCAAACCATAGTAAGTCCTGGAGGAGCTGAAAGTGCCTTCTGCGAACCCCCACATAGTATATCTATCTTAGAATTACTAAGATCTAGTGGCTCTCCAAACATTCCTGCTACTGAGTCACAGACTGTCAAAATTCCAAACTCATCAAAGAGCTTACTTATGCTTTCGACATCGTTCATAACTCCGCTTGGCGTGTCGCAGTGAACCACGGTCGCATACTTAAAGTTACTATCCTTTGATAGGAAATCTCTAAGCTCATCTACATTAACTGGATTTCTGTAGTCACTGCTAAATAGCACTGGCTCTCCGCCGTACATGCTCACAAAATCAGCAAAGCCCTTACCGAAAATTCCATTATCTATTACGAGGACTCTGTCTCCTTCTTCAGTCAAAGAAGCGCAGGCAGCCTCTAGCCCTAATATTCCTTCTCCACCTAGGATGAATGCTTTGGTATCAGTGTGCATTGCCTTTGATAGAAGCTCACAAGTTTCCTTATAGAAGTCAAAGAACTTAGGATCTATATCTGGATTCGTAAATTCCTTGCTTCTTTCTAATCTTACGTTTTCTCTGACCTGTGTAGGTCCTGCTGTCATTATCTTGTACATTCTACGCTACCAGGTACCTTCCTTGTTGCTAGCTTCAAAACCGGTGCAACTAGAAGTGCTACAACTATAGCAAATCCAACCTGTGCAATGTTGCCAGGCATTGATCCAAATGGAGCGATCCAGTTTCCGGTTAATATAACCTCTGCAAAGTAGTAGCCAACTAGCTTGATAACTAGCGCTAAAACTAGGGAAACTAGGCTATTTACAAATGCGTTCTTGATTGGCTTTTTCTCTGCAAAATATCCAACTGTGTATCCCATGAGTCCAACGATTACGAATGTAAATGGCGCCCATGCACCCCATCCGCTCATTATATCAAAGAGTCCCATTCCACATGCACCTGCTAATGCTCCTGTTCTTCTGCCAAAGAGCATTGCTCCAATGAATAGAGGTACGTTGCCAAGGTGAATTAGTCCGCCGCTTCCTGCAAGTGGAAGTCTGACATTAATTAGCCATGTTGCAACATAAACCATTGCGATAAAAAGTGCTGTAATTACGAGCTCTTGTGTTGTTATCTTTTTTTTATTTTCCATGTGTATAACTCCTATATATTATACTTAAATTTATTACAATATTATTCTAGCACTAATCTAGATTTATTAAATATGCAATAATTTATTTTTTATAATATACAGTTCGGAGATAATTAGTATTTTAACCCTACTGTACTTGTTGAAATATGCTATTTATATATATACAGTTTTTTATTTTGGTAAATGGAATTAGTCTTTTCCCAAATAAAAACAGTAAGCCCATTATTTGGACCTACTGCTCTTCATTTTTATCTGTCTATTTTATGGTTTGCTTTGCCTTATTATTTTCTAATCATCTAAAAAGAATACATCCTCTACATGGAGCTTGAGAAATTTCGCTATTTTCATTGCGAGCTCAAGTGTAGGATTGTATTTGTCATTTTCAATAGCAACTATGGTCTGTCTGCTGACTCCTAGTTCATTAGCCATATCCTCTTGCCTGAGCCCTGCTTCTTTTCTTAACTGTTTTATTATATTTTTCATAAAGATAAGGTAATCAAAAACACAATCAGTAAACAAGTTAAGGCTGCAATAACAATGGTTGTAATTATTATTTGTATAAAATTATTTGGTTCTTTATATTCATCATCGCCAGCAACCATTTTTCTTTTTATCATACTCATCGAGATATTATGTGCACTAACACCCAATAAAAGAATAAGAACAGGGATCGTTTCCGACTTTGCTCCGTGTACAATTGTCTTATAAGAATTGTACATTATCCATATACTTAGTGATGTCATGGCAACCCTATATCCCCAGCTCTCAGAACGCATACGGATGTTTCTATCCATTTCATCCATCTTTTTCACAGCGTTTCTCCTTTCAGAAATACTAAAGCCATTCTTATAATGTAAAAAGTTCTTTACATTTTTATTTTATTACTTGGTACAAAAATATCAATACCTTTTTACATTTTTAAACCTTTATTCCTGATCAAAGATTCTATAAAGCTTATCGTTAGGGTCACTTATCATTTTAATTTTGCTACCGAGCTCAAGTACTTTGCCACTGTTATACGGCTCCCACTCAGGAAGACCCTTGCCATTTGGATTTCCAGTCTTTGCAAAGTTAATCCAGTAAGACGTCATAGTTTCGCAAAGCTTCTTGTCACTGCTGTCATATAGATATGGTGCTTTTCCTATGTTTCCGTAGGCATATGGAAGTTCTCCTGTATGGTTGGCACCAATCGACTTGTTTTCCTTGGTGAAGTAATATCTATATACAGGCTCTCTTTCGCTTGCTAGCCTGCTCCATACATCATGCCCATAACCGAAGGTTCCAGCGTTATAGATTATTTTGAAGTTCTTTGCTGCTTCTTCATCCGTCTTTGCTGGGTAAAGCTTTAGGATTTCCTCATAGCCCTTAGGATAGCTTTTCTTAATCTTATCAGCATAGTTATCCTTATCTGTCTTTGATTCAAGGAGCAGGAAGAAGTCGCCATCCTCCTTGTTATATCCCGTCAGCAAGGCTTTCTCATTATTTTCACCAGCCATATAGCTCTCATATGGGGATTTTGTCAAAGCGTATCCGTCGTTTGTCATCGCATTAAGCGTTCCATACTTGGTATTTGTGTTTGCTATGTCCTCAGCAGATAGCTTTCTGAGATCCTTAGGATTCTTTGCGCCTAGCTCATCGCGAAGAGATTTACCCTGCTTTATTGCCGTTTTGATATCCATATATGAGTGAGGCGGGTTCTTTGCTGTAATTGATGAACTCTCAGAGATTGCGTATTTAAACTTACCTTTTGCCAGTGGTGAAGTGCACATTGCATTTACCGAGGATGAGCCTGCAGACTCACCTGCAATTGTGATATTGTCAGGATCGCCACCGAACTTTTCGATGTTTGCTCTCACCCAATCAAGAGCCTTTACCTGGTCGAGGAAGCCGTACATTCCCGTAGTTCCGTTTGGAGACTCAGAAGCTAGGTTTTCGTCAGCATAAAACCCTAGTGCCCCAAGCCTATAGCTAAAGTTTACAAATATGACATCATTCTTCGCATATGACTCGCCGTTATAGTCCTCCCACCAAGCCTGACCAGTCGTGAGCGAACCTCCGTGGATATAGAAGACGACCGGAAGCTTTTTCTGTGGTCCTCTTGGCTTCCAAATATTGAGATAAAGACAGTCCTCGCTCATCTTTGGAACATATCTGTTCTTTATTGTTCTAGTCACATTGCGGTAGAAGAAAATATCGGTTGCAGATGAAACGACCCTGTTAGTGCGCTTTTGCATGGCCATTGGCTGAAAGTGATCTGCCCTGAGAACACCTTTGTATTTCTCTGGATTTTTTGGCTCCTTCCATCTCAAGTCTCCAACTGGAGCCTTAGCATATGGAATGCCTGCATAGACCTCAACTGAGCCATCTTTGTTATATACACCCGTGAGCCTGCCCTCTTTTACTTTGATTTCGCCCGTGCGATTTGCTCCCTCATAGGTAGCTGGGACGAGCTTTTCCTTAGGGAGACTTATGAATGAAATTAAAGCAAAGAGAATAAACATTGCAATTACAGCCCTTCCGCCTTTTCTTGTCTTCTTCCAATAAAGCCTTATTATAAAGGCCGTAGCTAAAACAAGAATTAAGCCAGACCAAGCGTTTCTATTCAAAAACATATAGAGTTCAAATACTATTGTCACCAGTATCAAAAAGCTATAAAAAGCAAATTTTTCTTTTCTCATTCCCTTACTCCTTTCAGGGCATCAAAGCTAGGCCTTGAAACAAAATTCCTCGATGATTTTCTCGGCAACCTTTATGCCATCGCAGGCTGCACTTGTTATACCACCAGCATATCCTGCGCCCTCACCCGCAGGGTAAAGACCTTTGATGCTTCCCTGAAGATTGTCGTCCCTAAAAAATCTAACTGGCGAAGAGCTTCTCGTCTCCACCGCCTTCATCACTGCATTATCATCGTCAAAGCCCTTTAGCTTTCTTCCTAGATATGGCATGGCCTCTTTGATCGACTCAACAGCAAAGCTAGGAAGCGAGTCAATCACAGCCTTTGCATCTTCATCTCCATCTCTGAACTTAGACCAGCATGTCTTAGGGAAGGCGTATCTTCCTCCGCCGTTTTTGTATGCGAGCCTCTCGTACTTTTCCTGAAAATCTACTCCAGCTAGTGCATCATCTCCATCAAAGTCAGAAACCCTAACATCAACAAGAAGCCCGCTGTTAGCTGTTCCACTATCACGCTTGTGATTACTCATGCCGTTTGTTACAACACCGCCCTCTTGAGAAGAAGACATTATTACCTCGCCACCTGGGCACATACAAAACGTATAAACGCCTCTTCCGTTTTCACAGCGATGAGATAGCTTGTACTCTGCAGGCGGAAGACCCTTGGTTTTACCATATTGAGCCTCATCCACCATCTTCTGCGGGTGCTCTATTCTCACACCTATGGAAAACGGCTTTGCCGACATCTGGATGCCTAGCTCGTGTGCATACCTAAAGGTGTCCCTTGCGCTGTGGCCTATTGCAAGTACTAGATTTTCGGTTTCTAGCGTGTAGCTTTCCCCATTCAGAACTTCCTGAACTTTGACAGCTCTTATTTTTCCTGATGGCGCGTCTATGCCAACTAGCTTATTCGAAAATCTGATCTCACCGCCGAGTCGAATTATCTCCTCGCGTATATTTGCAACCACATCTCTGAGAAGGTCTGTTCCTATGTGTGGTTTATTTTTGTAAAGTATTTCCTCTGGTGCCCCAGCGCTGACAAATTCACTTAGGACTTTATGGATTCTCGGGTCCTTGATTCCGGTCGTAAGCTTGCCGTCAGAAAAAGTTCCAGCACCTCCCTCGCCAAACTGAACATTTGACTCTGTGTTTAGCGCGCTGCCAGCCCAGAAGTTTTGCACATCCTCGGCTCTTTCGCTGACGCACTTTCCTCTCTCGAGAACTATAGGTCTATATCCCTGCTGAGCAAGTATCAAAGCACAAAAGATTCCGCATGGTCCAAAGCCTGCAATAACTGGCCTATGCTTTAGCTCACGCACGCCATGCTCAGGTGCTTTATAGCTCATGTCAGGCGCTATAGAAAGATTCTTCTTAGGGTCAGGCTTTAGCGTTATTTTCCTTGCACCCTGCCTTTGATCCACATCAAAATCGACCGTATAGACAAATTTAATATCGCCCTTGTCTCTAGCGTCTATCGACTCCTTTACGATTTTATATTCCTTTATCTTTATATTGTTTGAAAGCTTCTTCTCTATTTTCTTTACGATAAGCTCCTTAGGCTCGTTTAGCGCGAGCTTTATCTGGCTAATTCTATACACTCTTAGCTCCTATCAAATTAATTCCGTATTATTAACCTAGCGCCTTTTCTGCAGCAGATTTACCTGCCGTATGACCGGTCGAAAAAGCAATTGTTAGGTTATATCCTCCCGTGTATCCACTTACATCAAGCATCTCTCCACAGGCATAGACGCCTGAGATTAACTTAGATTCCATGGTCTTAGGGTTTATCTCCTTAACGGAGACACCACCAGCTGTAACAAAGGCTTTGTCTAGTGATAGCGTTCCCTCTGCCTGAAACTCCACATTTTTTAAAAGGCTAGCAAATTCCTCAAGTTTTTTCTCTGATATTTGTTTTAGCTTCTCTCCATCTGAAATTCCTACAAGCCTCAAAATATAGTCAGCGATCCTCTTTGGGATTTCTGCCCTTAGATAAGTTTTTGGCTCATTTTCTCCGCTAGTTCTTGCCATGGACTTTAATTCATCTAGAATTTCACCCTTTGATTTATGAGGAATTAGGTCGAGGCTGAGTTTTACAGTTTCTAGCCCATCTTTTCGCATTATGCTGTTAACAAAGCCTGAGCACCTGAGCGCAACAGGCCCTGATAGTCCAAAATGCGTGAAGATCAAATCCCCTTCGTGGCTTGATGCACATTTATTCTTTTTGTTATATACACTGAGCTTTACGTCTTGAAGCGATATCCCACTAAGCTCAGAGAGAAAATCACCGTAGTTTCTGCAAACTATGGGAACCTCAGCTGGATAAAGCGGACTTATGCTATGCCCTAGTGCTTCCATAAGCACATAACCATCTCCATTTGATCCTGTTGAGGAAAATGACTTTCCTCCGCAGGAAACTATAACGCATGGAGCATAGAACTCCTCGCCCTGCTTTGTTCTAACGCCAAAGGCTTTCCCTTCCCTTTGCAGAATTTCTGTTACAGCACTGCCTGCCTTTATCTTTACACCGTGCTTTTTTAGCTTAGCTTCAAAGTGCTCAACTATGCTCTTTGATGAGTCGGTAACTGGGAAAACCCTGCCCTTGTCTTCTACCTTCAGCTTAAGCCCTCCCGATGTGAAGAAATCCATTATATCCTTGTTGTCGAAGCTAGCCATGCTGCTATATAGGAACTTTGAATTTACGGGAATCTTCGCAAGGAGCTCATCCCTGTCCTCTGCGTTTGTGAGGTTACACCTTCCACCTCCTGTTAGAAGAAGTTTCTTACCAAGAGAATCGTTTTTCTCCACCAAAAGAGTCCTAGCTCCGAGGCTCGCAGCCGAAACTGCTGCTATCATGCCAGATGCTCCTGCTCCTATTATTATTACATCAAAGCCTTTGACTTTGCTCATTTCTGTCATTTCATCTCCGAATTCAATTTTTTCCGTTAACTTTGTTATTTTTTTGACTAGAATGTGATTGAAATATGATGTCAAGGGTACAAGAAATATAGGCTTTTTGCCAAATACATCATAACTTTTTCTAATGTGATACGCAATATGTTTTGATCTAGTAACTACGGAATTATGCACTTTGTATGGTATATTAGATTCTCCAATGCAGAATGTGATATGTGATTAGTCTTTTTAATACTAGTTATAAGAAATCAGATTATTGACATTGTCCTGTCACAATTGAAACTGTTTTGATAAACATTTATAATCTAATGTGTAGATTATGTATGTGATTTTGTTCATATAACTTATGTTTAATGTAAAGAAGGAGGAAATTTATGATTTCATTTATCATGGGTATTGTACTGCTTATTGCAGGTTACTTTACCTACGGAAAGGTTGTCGAAAGACTCATCGGACCAGATGATAGAGTAACACCTGCATACAGCAAGGAAGATGGCGTTGACTTCATTCCAATGAAGACTGGTACGTCATTCCTTATTCAGCTCCTTAACATCGCAGGACTTGGCCCAATCTTCGGAGCTCTATCAGGTGCTCTTTGGGGACCAGTAGTATATCTATGGATTGTATTTGGTACAATCTTTGCTGGTGGTGTTCACGACTACCTATCAGGAATGCTATCAGAAAGAAACAATGGTGCTTCAATCTCTGAGATTGTCGGAAAGTACCTCGGACCAGTAATGAAGACTATCATGAGAATATTCTCAGTTGTTCTTCTAGTCATGATTGGTGTAGTATTCATGGTTGGACCTGCACAGCTAATTGCACTTCTAACACCAGATGCATTTGGCGTTCAGTTCTGGACTATCGTAGTACTTATTTACTACTTCCTAGCAACTCTACTTCCAATCGACAAGATTATCGGTAAGATTTACCCAGTATTCGGTCTAGCTCTTATCATCATGGCTCTTGGAATCGGTGGTGCAACACTTCTACATTCAGGCGAAAGGCCAATGCTTGAGATATGGGATCACTTTGAGAACATGTATCCTGCAAAGGAGAAGCTTCCAATTTGGCCTCTAATGTTCATCACCGTAGCTTGCGGAGCTATCTCAGGCTTCCACGCAACACAGTCACCAATGATGGCTCGTTGCCTAACAAAAGAGAAGAACGGTCGTAAGATTTTCTACGGAGCGATGGTTGCTGAAGGTATTATCGCTCTCATCTGGGCATCAGCTGGCGTTGCATTCTACTACAACAGAGGAGGAGATGGTACTGGACTACAGGCTCTTCTAGATATGCAGGGTGGTAACTCAAACACAGTATATCAGATGTCAAGAGCACTACTTGGTGGTGTAGGTAGTATCTTAGCTATGATAGGCGTTATCGCATGTCCTATCACATCAGGTGATACGGCATTCCGTTCAGCAAGACTTACAATCGCTGACTGGTTCAAGATTGACCAGCAGGATAAGAAGAAGAGACTTCTTCTTTCACTCCCACTACTTCTTGTAGGTTATGGAATTTCTAAGCTAAACTATGCAGTTATCTGGAGATACTTCTCATGGTCAAACCAGACACTTGCAATGATGGTTCTTTGGGCTATTGCTGTTTACCTTTGCCGTTATAGAAGCAAGATCAGCAGCTGGATGGCATCAATCCCAGCAACATATATGTCAGCTGTAACAGTAGCATATATCTTGCAGGCTAAGGAAGGTTTCAGAATCAATCCAACAATCGCTGATGGTATTGGTATCACATTTGCAGCTGTAGTATTTGCTTTCTACATGATTAAGGTTTATACAAAGGCTGGAGATACACCACTTGTGGATACTCCACTAGAGGTTAAATAGTAATCTATAATCAAATTAAATACATAGTGTATAAAGCCCCGTATTGTCTGATACGGGGCTTTCTTATTCATATCGATTAAAAGTTTTCAGTCCCTTTTGTGCCTTATTACAGGCTAAATAACCGCACAAAGCTAAGTTAACTTTTGTACATGCAAAATAGCAGCTCTGGCAATATGCCAAGGCTGCTACTTTGATTTACATATTCTACATTTATCTAAGCTTTTACGCCTTTCAGCTTGCGTTTTCTAATTGCAACGCTATGGAAGCTATCTGCCTCTTGGGTCAGTTCCTTTGCAACTACTCCGAGAATTTCGTCGAGCTTTTCGACATCCTCCTCTGAGAATCTCTCCTTGATGCGGTCGCAAACGATTCCAATATAGTCATAGACCATACCATAGTTTTTGGTGTACTTCTCGGTCGCTTCGAGATAGTACTCTCTGCGGTCGGTTTCACCGCGCTTCTTGTTGATATATCCCTTTTTGATAAGGCTGTTTACTCTGTATGTTGCATTAGGCGAAGACATATGTGCTGCGTCGGCAAATGCGTTTACAGTTGGCTCTTTTAGGGCTGTGATTATCTCCATGCAGATAACCTCAAATGCAGATAGTGCATCATCGTCACCATCATCATTGAATGCCTTATCGTACAAGAGCAGTTTGAATTTGTCATAAACATGCGAAAAATTTTCTTTCAGCATATATCTCTCCCATCATCCTATTGCGAATGAAATCTCCCCACTGCAAGCTACTTCACCATCCACGGTTGCAACTACATTTCCGAAGCCTACGTTACCGCGGCTCTTAATGATTTCGCATTCCAGCGTCAAAACATCCCCTGGAACTACCTGTCTCTTAAATCGGCAGTTTTTGACTCCGCCGAAGAAGGCTAGCTTTCCTTTGTTCTCCTCGGCGCATAAAAGTGCGCAAGCACCAGTCTGAGCTAGAGCCTCGAGAATCAAAACCCCTGGCATGATAGCCTTCTGGGGAAAGTGGCCTAGGAAGTGCATTTCGTTCTGTGATACGCACTTAATTCCCTTGGCAAACTTACCTGGCTCCATATCCGTAATCCTGTCGACAAGAAGGAAAGGATATCTGTGAGGAAGAATTTCTTTTATCTGTTCTGAATTAAGAGTCATCTTAATCTCCTTTATTTTACACTAAACTCTCTTGAAAATCAAAGACGCATTGTGTCCACCAAATCCGAGTGAATTTGACATAGCATATTCGCTGTCAAAAGATACTCCTTCGTTAGGACAAATCTTTAAATCGCACTCCTCATCAGGCACCTTATATCCTACTGTAGGAGGTGCAAATTGGTCTTCTAGAGCCTTAATTGCCATTACAGCTTCAATTGCTCCACTCGCACCAAGAAGGTGTCCTGTCATCGACTTTGTTGATGAGATCAAAAGTTCCTTGCTGTGCTCACCGAAGGCAAGCTTTACTGCCTTGGTCTCACCCCTATCATTAAGCGGTGTTCCCGTTCCATGAGCATTGATGTATCCAACTTCACAAGGTTCAATCCCAGCATCTCTAATAGCCAAGGTCATGCAGTCAGCAGCTCCACTACCGTCCTCAAGCGGTGCAGTCATATGATTCGCATCGCAACTAGCTCCATATCCAGCAATTTCACCAAGAATCTTTGCTCCTCTCTTAACAGCATGCTCATATTCTTCAAGGATTAGGATTCCGCTTCCCTCACCCATAACAAATCCGCTTCTCTCCTTATCAAAAGGAATTGATGCACGTGCTGGATTGTCTGAGTCAGAAAGTGCCTTCATAGAAGCAAATCCACCTATTCCTAGCTCGCAAATACAACTTTCTGCACCTCCGCAAGCCATTACATCGGAGTATCCGTCTCTGATATAGTGGAAGGCTGCTCCTATTGAATCTGAAGCTGAAGCGCAGGCTGTAACAACGCAGGTACAGCTTCCCTTAAATCCGAGCTTGATGGCAATCATTCCTGCTGCCATATTAGTGATGCTTGATGGAACAAATAGAGGAGAAACTCTATCGTAGCCGTGCTTATCCCCTCTTAGGCATTCACGCTGGATTACTGGAAGTCCGCCGATTCCACTAGCAACATTTACACCGCATCTTAGCGCATCTTCTTTTGACATATCAAGACCGCTCTGCTTGAAAGCCTCATCTGCCGCATAGAGAGCAAACTGCGTGAATCTAGCTGTTCTTCTAGCTTCCATCTTGTCCATGATTTCGCAAGGGTCAAAGTCCTTGACCTCGCCTGCGATTTTTACCTTTGATTCCTCAGTGTCAAACTGAGTAATGAAATCTATACCTAGCTTTCCGGCCTTGGCATTTTCCCACATATTTGAGCTTCCGATTCCTATAGGGGAAACTGCTCCGATACCTGTAACAACAACTCTTCTCTTCATAATTTCCTCCTACATGGCCATTCCGCCATCGACCTTAAGAACCTCTCCAGTGATGTATCCTGACTCTTCAGTCGTCAAAAATAGAATTGCACTTGCGACATCTGCTGTAGTTCCAGCTCTTCCCATAGGAATGTTGCTCTGGAGTTTTTCTGCTGCCTCTTCTGGGATAGCATCTGTCATTGCAGTGCTAATAAATCCTGGGGCAACAGCATTTACAGTTACGCCTCTACCTGCTAGCTCTCTAGCAAAGCTCTTTGTCATACCTATGATTCCAGCCTTTGCTGCAGCATAGTTTACCTGACCTGCATTTCCGACGATTCCTGTGACAGATGAAACGTTTACTATTCTTCCATATCTTTTTCTCATCATCACAGACGCAGCTGCTTTGATCATATAGAAAGGTCCGTAGAGATTGGTCTTTACGACGCTATCAAAGTCCTCTGCACTCATTCTCACGCCAAGTCCATCCCTTGTGATACCAGCGTTGTTTACAAGTATATCAAGTCTTCCTAGCTCGCTTATAGCAAGATCTACGATGGCCTTGCACTCCTCTTCATTTGAGACATCACCCTTTGCTAGGATAGCCTTAGCTCCTGCCTCCTCACAGAGTCTCTTTGTCTCTAGAGCAGCATCCTCGCTTCTGCTGTAGTTGATTACGACATCAACACCGCTTTGAGCTAGCTTTACCGCAGCCTCTCTTCCGATACCTCTTCCGGCACCTGTAACTATTGCAACTCTATTCCCCATATCGATTACCTTCCTAACTCTTCAATAGCCTGACGAAGCTCATCAGCTGTAGTTATGCTAATTGTCTTCACTGAGCGATCTACCTTTTTGACAAATCCAGACAGTGCATTTCCTGGGCCTATCTCAACAAAGTTTGTAACACCAAGCTCTATCAGCTTTCTGATTATCTTCTCCATCAGTACGCCAGACTGAACCTGGTTTGATAGAAGCTCTGGGATTGACTCATCTGCCTGCTTCACATCTCCTGTGTAGTTGAACAAAACAGGAAACTCTGCTTCGCCTAGCTTAAATTCCTTGGTCTTCTCAAGAAGAGCATCTCCGACTGGCTTCATGTATGATGTGTGGAACGGTCCTGAAACTGATAGTGGCATAACCCTTCTTGCACCCTTTTCTAGAGCGAGCTCAGATGCCTTAGCTACTGCTGAAGCCTCACCTGAAATTACAATCTGACCAGGACAGTTGACATTGGTTATCTCTGCCTTTTTGTCCCCATTTGATGCCTGCTTGCAGCACTCAGCAAGCGGATCCTGCTCAAGTCCAAGGACAGCTGCCATACTTGAATCTACGTCCTTTGATGCCTTTACCATCTCGTTTGCTCTAAACTGAACGAGCTTTAGCGCATCCTCGTATTCAAAAACACCTGCACTGCATAAAGCTGTGTATTCTCCAAGACTTAGACCTGCTGCAAAATCAGGCTTAATTCCGTTTTCTTTTAGTACGCTGTAAATTCCCATGCCGAAAGCCAAGAGAATGACTTGCGTATTTTGGGTCTGAGAAAGGTCCTCCATGCTTCCATCAAATGCGATGCTTCTCTGCTCAGCTGGCAGTTTGTCAAAGCAATTTTTAAAACCTTCAAACTCAGCGTACAAATCTTTGCCCATCCCTGGCTTCTGACTTCCCTGTCCAGCAAATAAAAAAGCTGTTTTCATTTTGTTCTCCTCGCTTAATATTTATTCAAATCCCTTTGACAGTTCATCCATAAGGTCCTTGACTTTAACTATTTTATCTATTCTTCCGCAGTTTTCACCGCTGAAGAAAAGTCCGTTTTCTTCGTCTCCATTAAATCCTGCTATCAAAGCTGCACTTATGCAGTACGGCGTCGTCTTAGGATCGCATGTGCTTATACAATTTATGCAGCGACTTGGCGCCTTTCGACCTTCCATTTCGACCTGCTCGTGAAGAGCTGATTTTAGTGCCCTTCCTGGAAGCCCAACAGGACTTTGTATAATTTTTAGATCCTCGGCCTTCGCTTTCACGATTTTCTCCTTGAATCCTTGACTTGCATCGCACTCTTCACAGGCGATGAATCTTGTTCCTATCTGCACACCGTAAGCACCACACTTAAGTACCTTTTTGATGTCATCTGCATCAAAGATGCCTCCTGCAGCAAAGACAGGTATATCTCCACAGACCTTTACGACATCTGAGACTATCTCGGTCAGAGGCTGATAGCTTTTGTTTATCAATTCCTCTTTCTTAAAGCCTAGATGTCCGCCTGCTCCCGAACCTTCAACAACTATGAAGTCGGGTTTTCTTTCACATTTTTTATTCCAGCTTCTCATGATCAAAGCTGCCGCCTTGGCACTCGAGACAATCGGAGCTATTAGGACATCTTTGCAATCAACTAGTTCAGGTAGGGCAAGGGGGAGCCCAGCACCTGATATGATCGCATCTATTCCTTCCCTGACAGCAGCCTCGATACATTCCCTATAGTCAGTAGTTACAGTCATAGCATTTATGGCTATCATTCCTCTACCATTAGCAATTTCCTTAGCGATTTGTATCTCTTTTCTAAGGGCACGCACATCAGCCTCTACATGATTCTGATAGAAATCTTCCTCACGAAAGCCAATCAAAGCAGTTGAAATAACACCCATACCACCGCAAGCTGCGACGCTTCCGGCGAGCTTTCCCATGGATATACCAACTCCCATACCGCCCTGAATAACTGGAATTTCGAGCTTATCCCTAAAAACTTTAGCAGACGCTCTATTTGCAAAACTCATTCTTACATTCCTCATATTCTCTCATCATTTGCTCGAAAATACTGCGAAGTGGCTTCACTTCTTTAACAAGCGCTGATACCTGCCCAGCCATAAGTGAGCCTCTCTTGACATCACCTTCGTGGACGGCTCTTCTAAGTGCGCCGAGCGTATATTTTTCGAGCTCCATAAGGTCTGCACCAGCCTTTTCTCTCTCTAGGTACTCCTGAGCCATTGGATTTTTGATGACTCTAACAGGAGCACCTGAATTTCTGCCAGTAACGATAGTGCTTCTATCCTTTGCCTTGATAACGGCATCCTTATAGTTTTGGTGGATAGGACACTCCTCGCTTGCAAGCAGTACAGTGCCGACTTGAATTCCCGTAGCTCCAAGGATCTCAGAAGCCGCCATCTGGCGTCCGCTGGCTATACCACCGGCAGCTACAACCGGAACGCTCACTGCATCTACAATCTGCGGAACCAAAACCATGGTTGTGATTTCACCGATGTGTCCACCGCTTTCGCAGCCTTCAGCTATCATGCCATCAGCACCCATAGATTCAAGTCTCTTAGCAAGTGCAACCGATGAAACAACAGGGAACACTTTGATGTCCTTACTCTTCCAAAGCTCGATGTACTTACCAGGATTTCCTGCACCAGTTGTTACAAGTGATGCACCCGACTCAGCGATAACATCTGCCATTCTTTCGACATCGGGATTCATCATCATTAGGTTAATGCCAAATGGTCTATCTGTCTTTGCTCTAACAGCATCGATTTCGGCCTTTAGCATCTCGGCATTCATAGCTCCAGTACCGATGATTCCCATGGCACCTGCATTTGATACGTCAGCTGCAAATGAACCAGTAGCAACCTGTGCCATACCTCCCTGAAAAATTGGAAATTCTATATCAAAAATTTTATTTAAATTCATATTCAATCCCCTTATGCCCTAAAAAGCATTCCTCCATAAGTTAGTCCTGCGCCAAATCCAACGCTTACTGCTAGCATTCCGGGCTTAAGAAGGCCCTTATCCCTCATATCAGCCATAGCAATTGCAACGCTGGCTGCCGAGGTGTTTCCATATTCCTCTAAATCCATGAAGCATTTTTCAATAGGAACGCCTAGCTTTGAGGCAATGCTTCTGATAATGCGCTTGTTAGCCTGGTGGAAGATGAAGAAATCAACATCGTCCTTATTCACACCGTTTTGATCTAGGAGTTCCTGAGTTACCTCCGGAATCTTATTTACTGCAAATCTATAGACCTCTTGGCCCTGCATGCTGATTCTCTGCTCAAATCTCTCGCAGTATAGGACCTCAGAATCTGAAATTACACCTTCTAAGTGTGCAAAGAAGGCATCCTCTCTCAATGTACATACGGCAGCGCCAGCACCGTCTCCAAAGAGCACATCTGTCCCTCTGTCCTTCATGCTCATAAAGCTGCTTATAGTTTCACTTCCGACAAGCAAGATGTTCTGGTAGCTTCCTGTATGAAGAAGTGCATTTGCCACGATTGCTCCATATATGAAGCCTGAGCAAGCACCGTTCACATCTGTAGCAAGCACATCCTCCCTTAGCCCGAGCATACCGCAAATCTCTGTAGCAACTCCTGGAGTTGCCTTATCTGCTGTAAATGTGCATACGATTACCGCATCTATATCACGAGCAGATAGTCCTGATTCCTCTATAGCCTTAAGCGATGCTTCGCAGGCGATGTCTGCATTGCTTTGCCCGTCTGCAAACCATCTGCTTTCTATACCGCTCTTTTCTCTAATCCACTCGTCACTTGTGTCCATGATTTTAGCTAGGTCGTCATTTAGGACCTTTCTCTTACCGTGAGCAAGACCAGTTCCTATAAACTTCATAGCAAGCTTTTCTTTCATCATCCTAAATAAGTTCCTTTCCGACCTTACGCAGCCTGTGATATCTCTGCTTTACGATGTCATCTCCACTTATCTTCATCAGTCTTGCGAGGTTCCCTGCGAGTGCAGCATCTAGTCTCTTAAATACCGGCTCGCTGTTTTCGTGAGCACCTTCGCCATCTTCTTTGATAACGCAGTCGCAGATTCCCATTTTCTTGAGTTCTGGCGCTGTCATCTTCATGTTTTCGCAGGCTTCCTTCCACTTTGAAGCATCCTTGTACAAAATCGAAGCAAATCCCTCTGGTGAAAGTATTGAAAATACGCTGTTCTCTAGCATTATCATACAGTCTCCAAAGCCTATTGCAAGGGCGCCTCCGCTTCCGCCTTCACCGATGAATACGTTTACAACCGGCACTCTTAGCCTGCTAAGGGTTAGAAGGCAATGAGCAATCGCACTGCCCTGACCGTTCTCCTCAGCCTCTTTACCTGGATATGCACCAGGAGTATCGACAAAGGTAATGATGGGAAGTCCAAATCTCTCAGCATGCTTCATGAGCCTTTCGGCCTTGCGATAACCTTCAGGATTTGGCATGCCGAATCTGTGACTTATCTTTTCATCAAGGCTCTTTCCACGCTCCTGAGCTATAACTACTACAGGTACTCCGTGAAATCTTCCGACGCCTCCAACAATTGAAACATCCTCTCCATGAAGCCTGTCTCCTCCAAACTCACAGAAGTCAGAAATTAATCTATCGATATAATCTCTGCCAGTAGGCCTAGTCTCGATTCTCGCTATCAAAACACGTTCATCTGCACTGCGGCTTGAAAGGGCTTCATCTAGTTCTCTAGCTAGTTCTTTTTTGTCTGAAGAAGCTAGCTGGCTTTTCTTTCCTTTTTGGTGGAGCGAAATGAGCTTAGCAATGTAGCTTTTCAGCTCTGCTCTTGGAACTACCCCGTCCAAGAGACCGTGCTCATAGAGGAATTCCGCGCTCTGGAAACCCTCAGGGAGCTTTTCACCGATAGTTTGACTAATGACCCTAGGACCCGCAAAGCCAATGAGCGCTCCAGGCTCTGCAAGCTGAATATTGCCGAGGGAAGCAAAGCTCGCCGTGACGCCACCCGTTGTCGGATTTGTCATAATCGAAATGAATAGTCCTCCCGCCTCGCGTAGCTTACCAATAGCGGCTGAGGTTTTTGCCATCTGCATCAGAGACAGCATTCCCTCCTGCATTCTTGCGCCTCCAGAAGCTGAAAAAATGACAAGTGGAAGCTTTTTCTTGGTCGCATATTCAACAGCCCTTGTAACCTTCTCACCTACAGCCATGCCCATGCTGGCCATCATAAACCTCGAATCCATGACACAGATAACTGCTTTGTGTCCGTCTATCTTGCAGGTTCCGGTGACCACAGCCTCAGGCATATCAGTCTTCTTTTCCATCTCTGAAAGCTTGTTATCGTATTCAGGAAAATCGAGCGGATTATACCCCTTTATCCATCTTCCGAACTCTCTGAAGCTGTCCTCATCGCATATGTACTTGATGCGCACTCTAGCTGCGATATTCTTATACTTACCGCACTCAGGACATTCGTATAGATTGTCTCTCCACTCGTTCTTTGGCGCCTGAAATCCGCAGCCCTTGCACTCCACTATTTCGTTTTCACTGCGTATCTCCTCAAGCGTCGCTGACGATTTGCTTATTTTCTTAACAAATCTAAGCAGCTTTATCTTGTCGCCTAAAATCTTTTCCATTATTTTCCTCTTATATCAGTAGCAGTCCTCAGAAGCTCTAATAGTGATTCCTGCTCTTTTTCAATAAATGAAGTGTTGTAATTTCCTCTAAGAAATACTCGATTAAATAGAATTAGATACTGTAACAAAAGCGTTGTATCTATTCCCTCGATGATGGTCTCCTCAAGAGCCCTTCTCATCCTTCTCACCGCCTCAACTCTAGTGTCGCCGTAGACGATGATCTTAGCTGCCATTGAATCATAGTAAGGACTGATGTCGCATCCGCTATAAAGCGCGCTCTCGACTCTTACACCGTTTCCTCCTGGGAAGTGAACCATGTTCACATGTCCTGGAGAAGCAGCAAAATCCCTGACCGGATTCTCAGCACAAATTCTGCATTCTATTGCATGACCTTTAATCTTTACATCGCTTTGGTCTATATCAAGCGGCAAACCCGAAGCGATTCTGATCTGCTGAGCAACAATATTTACCCCTGTTACCATCTCCGTTACAGGATGTTCAACCTGAATTCTCGTGTTCATCTCGATGAAATAGAAGTTATTTTCACTGTCGAGCACGAATTCAACAGTACCTGCTCCCTCATAGTTACAAGCCTCGGCAGCCTTAACCGCCGCTTCGCACATCCTATCTCTAAGTTCCTGATCAAAGGCAAATGCTGGAGCTTCCTCTAGCATCTTTTGATTCTTCCTCTGTATTGAGCAGTTTCTCTCACCTAAGTGAATCGTCTTCCCATATGAGTCAGAAAGAACCTGTACCTCTATGTGCTTAGGGCTCAAAATAAGCTTTTCGATATATACTGTATCATCGCCAAATGCTGCTCTTGCCTCGGCTCTTGCCTCATCAAAGGCTCTTTCTATATCCTCAAGCGAGTTTGCCCTTCGCATACCTCTACCACCGCCACCTGCGGAGGCTTTGATCAAAATAGGAAATCCTATCTTCTCAGCTATACTCTTTGCCGTCTCGATATCCGTAACCGCCCCATCTGAGCCTGGAACCGTTGGCACTCCAGCCTTCATCATCAGCTCACGCGCAGCAGACTTATTTCCCATCTGTTCTATGACATTAGATGATGGACCTATGAATTTGATACCGTTCTCTTCGCAAAGCGCAGCGAATGCTGGATTTTCTGATAGAAAGCCGAAGCCCGGATGGACTGCATCACAGCCCGTTCCGAGCGCCGCCTCTATTATATTATCCATCTTCAAATAGCTTTCCGAGGGTGGTGCAGCGCCGACACAAACAGATTCATTTGCGAGCAGGACGTGCAGCGAATCCTTGTCAGCTGACGAATATATCGCTACGGTTTCTATATTTTTATCCAAGCACTCTCTGATTATTCTCAGAGCAATCTCTCCTCTGTTTGCAACTAGGACACGCTTTAGCATCTGTCTACCTCGTAAATATTTTGATCGAACTCGACCATGTCTCCATTGTTTTGCAGTACATTCTTTACCACTAGATCATATGGTGCCTTGATCTCATTCATCATCTTCATAGCCTCAATTATGCACATAGGCTCTCCAGCTTTGACCTTGCTACCCACCTTAACGAACGGCTCGCTCTCTGGGTTTGCTGCAAGATAAAGAGTTCCGACAAGCGGGCTTTTGATGTACTCCTTGTCATTCTCATCTTCCCTAGTCTTTGGAGCTACCTTTACCGCCTTGCTTACCAAATCTGGCTGGCTAGGCTGAACGGCACATACATCAAAGTTTGGATTAGCATTTGCTTTCTTAAGCTTAAGCTTAAGACCATCAGCATCAAATTCCATCTCCGAAAGGCCAGAGGTCTCGAATATCTCTATTAATTCCTTGACCCTGTTCTTAACTTCCATGACTATGCCTTATACTGGTCAACGCACTTAACTACGTCTTCTACTGTCTTTAGCTGCTTTAGTACATCATCAGGTAGCTTGATGTCAAACTCTTCCTCAAGAGTCATAACTAGCTCAACTGCATCTAGTGAGTCAATCTTTAGATCCTCTGCTAGGTTTGATTCTAGCTTGATCTTGTCCTCATCTACGCTAAGTGTTTCAACGATTAGTTCCTTTACCTTCTCAAAAGTCATTATAAATACCTCTCTCTTCTTTAATAATCAAAATTAAACTATTGCTTTTCCCGCTCACGCGGCAGGTTTGAAGTAAGTAAAATATTTTATCTAAAAGAATTTAGTTAAAATATTTTATATAATTCTTTGTTAGGATACCATTTTGATATATCTATGTCAAAGGTTTTTTCGTGTAAAAATGTGTTGTTTTTGTGAAACCGTAAGTTCTTGCAAATAAAAAAAGCCTGACATTTGAGGCTTTAAACCCTCAAATACTAGGCTTTGATTGTCTTAATAGATCATATATATAATTTTGCCATCATATATTCGTCGACAAATTCACCATCGACTAACGTTGTTCTCTTTTTGATGCCCTCAGATATAAATCCTTGCTTCTCGTATAGATTTATCGCAGGTGTATTTTGCGTCTCTACTGTAAGCTCAAGTCTTTTGACCTGATTTTTTCTTGCCCATTCATCTAGCTTATCAAAAAGTTTTGGTCCGATTCCCTGTCCTTGAAATGAACGTCTAATTCCAATAACAATATATGCGGAGTGCCTTATTCTCCTAAAGTTTCCTCTTTTCGCAGACAAGAATCCCACAATTTCATGTTCATCAAAAGCCCCTACAAATAAATCATCCTTGTTTGACAGATAGCTTGCTATTAGGTTTTCATCATACTGCCTTTCATCAGGTTCAAACATCATAAACTTAGTTTCTTGATCTATACTCTTCATACAATCAAAAAATATCTTTGCTTCGCTTTGATCTATCTTTCGTATTTGCATAAATTACCTCTTTATAGCTTACTAGACTGATTTATTCATAGCAACTATACTGCACCACTCGCCCAAAATAGCTTTTTCTACTATTTCAAATCCACATTCCTTCATACAGTTTTCAACCGCCTCAGACTTTTCCGTTAGTATTCCTGATGTTATGAATATGCCATTTTCTTCAAGATGTCTTTTGGTATCCTTTGATAGTCTCATGACAATATCTGCAAGTAGGTTTGCAACTACAATATTTGCTTTATAGTCAACTCCTGCCGTTAAGTCTCCCACTATCGCCTTTGCCCTATCGCTGACCTTGTTTAGCTCGTAGTTTTCGTTTGATACTCTTACAGCATCCTCATCTATGTCTATTCCAAGTACATCAGATGCACCTAGCTTTGCAGCAGCTATTGAAAGTATCCCCGATCCACTTCCTACATCTAATACCTTATATCCATCAGACATATATTTTTCTATCATTTTTATGCAGAGCATTGTTGTCTCATGAGTCCCCGTTCCAAATGCCATGCCCGGATCTATCTCTATGACAATGTCCTCCTCATTAGGCTCATACTCGCGCCACGTAGGCTTTACTACTATATTATTAGAAAGCTTCGTTGGCTTGAAATACTCCTTCCACTTATCGCGCCAGAGCACATCGTCTTCAACCTTAGCACTAACTGAAAGCTCTCCTAGATCTGCTTCAGCACCATATCTTCCCTCGGCTGCAGATTTAGCCAGCTCCTCTATAGCCTTTCTTACATCGTTTGACTTGCTGTGTCCTTCCTCATCATCAGCAAAGAAAACAGTAACTGCAGGCTCAATCATGCTAAGGTCTGGTATCTGACTTCCGTCGTACCATTCGCTTGGACCAGGAGATGCTATCATTGCAAGGATTTCATCTGGATCATCTATCATCGCATCGTTAATTCCTATGTTCATAAGTGCTGCAAGGACTGGATCAATTCCGCTCTTGCTCGTCTTAATCTTCACTTCTATATATTTCATGCCTATAGCTCCTTTTGTTCAAAAACTAAAATAGCTCCGCTTAAAATATATCATTTGCGAAGCTAATTATCAATAAATATGTCAGGTTCCTTTTGATGAGTATCTTGTCGAATACTTTAGAATGACATCTTGGAAATCGCCTTCTTAAGCTGAAGTCCTACTGTTGCCGCTAAGAAGCACTTTACAACATCAACAGGCATCTGAATTGATATTGATGAGAGAAGAAGTACTGAAACTGCCTTATCAGTTTTGATGTAGCAAAGCATGATGATCAGCTTGTAGGTGATTCCTATGGCATAAATCAGAACAAAGCCAACCATCGATGCGAAGAAATATCTTTTAATGCTAGGTGTTCCTCTCTCTGAGATATATCCAACTGCATACGATGCAAAGATGAAGGAGATGATATATCCAAATGTCGGCATGAGCACATAGTTGAAGCCTCCGCCACCAGCGAAAACTGGAACTCCGCATATTCCGAGGACCAGATATATTGTAAGGGAAAGTGCACCTAGCTTGCTACCTAGTACAAATCCCGATAGGATAACGAAGAAGAGTTGCATGGTTACATAGTCCATAAACGGCATCGGTATCTTGATGAATGCACCAACTGATACCAGTGCTGTAAATAGAGCTACAATTGCTAGTCTGCTTGTCTTGTTTTGAAACTTGTCTGTAATCATAATAATAACCTCCGTAGTAAATTACGAAGGTTATTATATCACTATGGATTTCATTGGTAAACTATTTTATAATTTGGTTTACAATACGCTGCTCATGACTAAAAAATAAATCCAGAGGCCATGTCAACAGCTTATTTATTAAAAACCAAAGATTTCTTTTACCTTTTGTGCAAAGCCATTTTTCTTCTGATAGCAGTTCTTATCTAGAGCCGCATCCATATCTTCTATAGCCTTGCGCTGCTTTGCGTTAAGCTTTGTTGGAACCTCGAGCTGGACCTTTACATAAAGATTTCCCATTCTGCCATTTCTAACATTCTTAACGCCCTTACCCTTGAGTCTAAAAACAGTCTCTGGCTGAGTTCCTGCTGGAATCTTATATGAAACCTTACCGTCAAGCGTTGGTACTATAATCTCATCTCCTAGCGCTGCCTGAACAAAAGTAATCGGCATGTCTAGGTAAAGGTCATCTCCAGTACGCTTAAATAGCTTATGCGGTTTTACATCTAGCACGATGTAGAGGTCTCCTGCCGGACCTCCGTTCACACCTGGCTCACCCTGTCCTCTTAGTGGAATAACTGTATCTGTATCGACACCTGCTGGTATCTTAACATCTATTGTTATCGTCTTGCGAACGCTTCCTGTTCCATTACAATCTGGACATGGAGTCTCTATCTTATATCCTGTACCATTACACTCTGGGCATGTGCTCTGGCTGTGGAACTGTCCAAAAGGTGTTCTCTGAACGCTATCTACAACACCTTTTCCGTTACACCTTGAGCATGTGTGCTTTTCTGTTCCAGGTGCATTACCTTCACCACCACATTTTTCGCACTTAACCATCTTGGTAAGTCTTATCTTCTTATTTGTACCGAAAGCAGCTTCTTCAAATTCAATTGTAACGTGCTTCTGAAGGTCTCTTCCCTTCTGAGGGCCGTTTCTTCTTCCGCCTCCGAAGCCACCACCGAAGCCACCACTAAACATGCCACCAAACATATCAAAGATATCTTCAAAGCCACCGCCAGAAAAGCCTCCCTGACCAAATCCAGCGTTTGGATCTACACCTGCATGTCCGAAGCGATCATACTTTTCCTTCTTCTCAGCATCTGAAAGTACAGCGTATGCTTCGTTTATTTCCTTGAATTTTTCTTCTGCAGCTTTATCGTCAGGATTTCTATCAGGATGATACTTCATTGCCAGCTTTCGGAATGCTTTTTTTATCTCATCATCTGAGGCTCCTTTTTGTAGCCCCAGGACCTCATAGTAATCTCTTTTTTCTGCCATATTCTCACCTATACTAACCGCAAACGAGGATTTGCTTCAGAGCAAATCCTCTTGCGAGTCAAGCTAAATCTTTCCTTTATTTATTCTCATCATCTACAACAGTGTAATCTGCATCAACTACATTGTCGTCTGCTGCGCTTCCTGCATCTGCACCTGCGCTCTGACCTGCTCCACCCATGCCTGACATGTCTGGGCCAGCTTCAGCGCCTGCCTGCTGATATAGCTTTGTTGAAACTTCAGTGAACTTAGCTGAAAGTGCTTCTGACTTAGCCTTGATGTCCTCTTCATTGTTAGCCTCAAGAGCCTTCTTTAGCTCCTCGTTAGCTTCCTTGATAGCTGATTCATCTGCTGCATCAATCTTTCCTTCTAGATCCTTTAGGGACTTCTCTGTCTGGTATACAAGAGCCTCAGCCTGGTTTCTATTCTCGATAGCTTCCTTCTTCTTCTTATCCTCAGCAGCATAAGCTTCTGCTTCTCTTACCTTAGCCTGGATTTCTTCCTCTGAAAGCTTTGTTGATGATGTGATTGTAATCTTCTGCTCCTTACCTGTTCCGAGGTCCTTAGCGCTTACATTTACAATGCCGTTAGCATCGATATCAAATGTAACCTCAATCTGTGGAATTCCACGTGGAGCTGGAGCGATTCCTGTAAGCTGGAACTGTCCTAGTGAGATATTATCTGCTGCCATTTCTCTTTCACCCTGCATTACGTGGATGTCTACAGCTGTCTGGTTGTCTGCAGCTGTTGAGAATACCTGGCTCTTCTTTGTTGGGATTGTTGTATTTCTCTCGATTAGCTTTGTTGCAACTCCGCCAAGTGTCTCGATTGAAAGTGAAAGTGGTGTTACGTCTAGTAGAAGAACGTCGTTAACCTCACCTGTCAAAACACCAGCCTGGATAGCAGCACCGATTGCTACGCACTCATCAGGGTTGATTCCCTTGAATGGCTCCTTACCTGTAACTCTCTTTACAGCTTCCTGTACAGCTGGAATTCTTGTTGAACCACCTACTAGGATTACCTTCTCAATATCGCTGTTTGTAACGCCAGCATCTTCCATAGCCTTCTTCATAGGTGCAACTGACTTTTCAACTAAGTCTGCAGTTAGCTGTTCAAATTTAGCTCTTGAAAGGTCCATGTTTAGGTGAAGTGGTCCATCTGCTGTAACTGTGATAAATGGCAAGTTAATATTTGTTGTCTGAGCACTTGAAAGCTCCTTCTTTGCCTTCTCAGCTGCTTCCTTTAGTCTCTGAAGTGCCATCTTATCAGCTCTAAGGTCCACACCGTTTTCCTGTGCGAATGTATCTGCAAGATATGTAACAATCTTGTTATCAAAGTCGTCACCACCGAGCATTGTGTCACCATTTGTTGCTAGTACTTCGAATACGCCATCACCAAGTTCTAGAATTGATACGTCGAATGTACCACCACCCAAGTCATATACTAGAATCTTGTGTGTTCCTTCTTCCTTATCTAGACCATATGCTAAAGATGCTGCTGTTGGCTCGTTGATGATTCTCTTTACATCAAGACCAGCAATCTTACCAGCATCCTTTGTTGCCTGCTTCTGAGCATCTGAGAAGTAAGCTGGAACTGTGATTACAGCTTCATTAACCTTCTCACCTAGATAGCTCTCAGCATCAGCCTTTAGCTTAGCGAGAATCATAGCACTGATGTCTTGTGGTGTGTACTTTTTGTCATCGATTGTAACTGTATAGTCCTCACCCATGTGTCTTTTGATTGAAGTAATTGTTCTTTCTGGGTTTGTTACAGCCTGTCTCTTAGCTGTCTCACCTACAAGTCTTTCGCCGTTCTTTGCGAAGCCTACAATAGATGGTGTAGTTCTGTTACCCTCTGCATTTGCAATTACTACTGGTTCGCCACCTTCCATTACAGCAACGCAGCTATTTGTTGTTCCTAAATCTATTCCTATTACCTTTGCCATATCAAATTCCTCCTAAATATACTTAATTTATTTACACTATTTACTAGTTATTTACCTTTACCATTGCAGCTCTAATAACCTTGCCGTTAAGCGTGTATCCCTTCTGCATTACATCCGTAACCTTGCCGCTCTCATACTGCGGGTCATTACCTGTCAAAACAGCATTGTGAAAGTTCGGATCAAAATCCGCTCCTAGAGCTTGAATTTCCTCAAGTCCAGCCTTGTTTAGCTTATCTAGCATCTGCTTGAAAATCATCTGCATTCCGGTCACAAAGCCTTCGTCATCTGTATCATGCTGAAGCGCTCTCTCAAAGTTATCCAAAACCTCTAGAAGACTCAATACGAGATTCTCATTAGCGTAGCTTCTGAGGTCATCCTTCTCTTTGGAGACTCTCTTCTTATAGTTCTGAAACTCTGCCATGAGTCTGACATATTTGTTTGCCATATCATCGTCAGCATTTTCTTCTTCCTTAGCTACAAGCTCTTCCTCAGCTTCTTCTGGCTTATCTAGATCCTCAGCCTTATCCTCGCAAGCCTTGCATTCCTCATCCTTGAGCTCGCAAGCCTCTGCGTTCATCTTCTCCTTATTCGCCACTATCGTGTCCTCCCTCTTCTAACTGAAAGCTCTGATTCAAATTATCGGTCAGATACTCCATTATCGAAGTTATTTTGTCATATCTCATTCGCTTAGGGCCGATTACACCAATCTTACCCACCTGCTTACCGTCCACACTATATGTGGCTGTTATCATAGAGTAGTCGTTCATCTGCTCATCCATGTTCTCTTCGCCTATGGTTACTATCATTCCGGTATCTCGGTTTATGACTGTCTTGATAAACTCATCCTTATGACTAAATAAATTGAAGAAGCTCTTAGCACGCTCTATATCGTTATACTCTGGAAGGTCAAATATATTGGTCATACCATCCATGTATAGCTGAACATTTAGCATCTCCTCAAGAGTCTTAAGGAAGTCTGGCATGATATCCTGCTCGAGCTTATCCATAGCTTCGACATCGTTGTGGAAGCACTCGATTATGTTACCTGTCAGTACATCCGTAAGTGTTCTTCCTCTATACTTGTATGTCATCGACTTAGCTAGCAGCTGCAAATTATCATTGCTGCATGGCGAATCTAGCTTGAGCGCCGTATTGCTAACCTTGCCTGTATCTGAAACTATCATCATCACAACCGTGCGTTCATCGACTGGCAAGAGATTTACGAACTTGATTGTGTCATCAGCCGCCGTAGGCGTTACTGCAAATGATGTCAAATTCGTAATCTTAGAAAGAATCTTTGCCGCATGCTCTATAGTCCTATCAAACTCTCTGATATTAGCCTGAAGCTCACGTGAGATTTCTCTCTTCTCATCTAATGTAAGTTCCTGTCTCTCCATCATCTGATTTACGTAAAGGCGATATGCCTTATCCGAAGGAACTCTACCTGCCGATGTATGTGGATGCGTCAAATAACCCATCTCCTCAAGGTCGCTCATCTCGTTTCTGATTGTCGCAGGGCTGATGCCAAGTTCAAACTTACGAGATAGAGCTCTTGATCCAACGGGTTCAGCAGATTTAACATAATCGTTGATAATAGCATGTAAAATCTTTAGCTTTCTCTCTGTCATCTCCATCTGCATCATCTCCATTCAGTAACAAGCACCTTCTGTGCCTGCTGCCTTAGCTCTAACCTATCTTTGTTATTAGCACTCATTGTGTTAGAGTGCTAATCACTATATATAATTTACTCCTTATCCCATAGATTGTCAACACCTATTTGCAAATAAATTTATTTTTTTCTTGTGTTTTTTTAGTATGCGAAATTTGTTGAGTTTGTGAGGAATTATACAAGTCAAATCCGTACTTTTGGCATAAAAATAAGCAGATATGTAGTCGTATCTGCTTATCCTCTCTGTAAATCCTATCTGTTCCAGCCCATGGTTCTATTGACTGCATCGTGCCAGCCTTCAAGTCTGTAATCACGGCCTTCCTTGTCCATCTTAGGTGAGAATACCTTGTCTATCTTCCAGTTGTTTCTAATATCCTCTGTATCCTCCCAATATCCAGTTGCAAGTCCTGCAAGGTACGCAGCTCCAAGAGAGGTAGTCTCTATACCCTTAGGTCTTACAACATCTGCTACGAGAATATCTGACTGAAACTGCAGCAGGAAGTCATTTGCCGATGCTCCACCATCAACTCTGAGGACATGAATATCGCGACCTAGATCAGAAGACATTGCCGCTATAAGATCGTAGCACTGATATGCAATAGACTCAAGCGCTGCGCGCACTATGTGATATTTGTTTGCACCTCTAGTAAGTCCGAAGATTGTGCCCTTTGCTCTAGCGTCCCAGTAAGGAGCTCCAAGTCCAACAAAGGCAGGAACTATGTAAACACCGTTGCAGTTTTCGACCTTGCGAGCCATTTTTTCGCTGTCTGAAGCTTTTTTGAGAAGCCCTAGTTCATCCCTCAGCCACTGAATAACCGCGCCACAGATGAAAACCGAGCCTTCTAGAGCATAAGTAATCTTACCATCTATGCCATAGGCTATAGTAGTGAGTAGGCCATTCTTTGATTTAATCGGCTCATCTCCCGTGTTCATAAGAAGGAAGCATCCTGTTCCATATGTACTCTTAACAGTTCCCTTCTCAAAACAAATCTGTCCAAATAGAGCTGCCTGCTGGTCTCCTGCTGCACCAGCTATTTTGATAGGTCCACCTCCGAAGAGTTCATCTGTGGTTTCTCCATAAATCTTGCTCGAATCACAGACCTCAGGTAGCATGGACTTAGGTATATTGAGAATCTCAAGGATTTCATCGTCCCACTCAAGAGTGTGTATGTTGAACATCATGGTTCTTGAAGCATTTGAGTAGTCAGTGACATGAGCCCTTCCGCCCGTCATCTTCCAGATAAGCCATGTGTCCACTGTTCCAAATAAGAGCTTGCCCTGCTCTGCTAAATTTCTTGCGCCCTCGACATTTTCTAATATCCAGCGAAGCTTTGTCGCGCTGAAATAAGGATCGATAAGAAGTCCAGTCTTATCCCTAAACATTTCATCAAGTCCCTGCGCCTTTAGGCTCTCGCAGTAGTCTGCCGTTCTACGGCACTGCCAAACTATGGCATTATATATAGGCTCACCCGTTTCTTTGTTCCAGACGATGGTGGTCTCTCTTTGATTGGTAATACCGATGGCATCGATATCCTTGTACGTGAGTCTTGCCTTAAGCATGGCCTCGTAGGCAACTGTCATCTGCGATGACCAGATTTCGTTTGCTTCGTGCTCAACCCAGCCCTGCTTGGGGTAATGCTGTTTAAATTCTAGCTGTGCAGAACTCATCTGCTTGCCAGTTCTATCATATATGATGCAGCGCGAGCTCGTCGTTCCCTGGTCTAGCGCCATAATAAACTTTTCCATTATTACCTCCACACAAGTAGATCAAAGGATCTACACAAATATCGCCATTATTTTGTTCGAAATATCAAAGCCTCTCTCGCTGAGCCTAAGGCCGTTTTCGTCCTCTATTAAATCGCCACTCTCTATGAAGGGCTTTATCTCGTCTCTTCTGCCAGCGTAGACATCTGCAAAGCGCTTACCAAATAACTGCTCAAATTCATCAAAGCTTATACCAGCAGTGCGTCTTAGCCCTAGAAACACAAACTCTGAAGCCGTGTCCATGAAGTCGTTAACATGAAACTCGCTATATTTGTAGTTTGCGAATTCAGCATCTCCAAGATTTTTCATTTTCTTAGCACCGCCAGTCTTCAGGAAATCTCTTTCCATCAAAACGCCCTTGCCATAGCCTTCATCAGTTGCATTTGTAAATCTCACACCATCTATATAAGATGAAGCACTTTTACCAAAGCCTAGGTAGTCTGATAAAGACCAGTACTTGAGATTGTGTCTGCACTCAAAACCCGGCTTTGCTGCATTTGATATCTCGTAGTGCTCATATCCAGAAGACTTCAGGCACTCTATTGCCCTGTGATACATCTTCCTATCTGCTTCATCTGTGACCTCTGCAAATACACCGTTCTTATACATATCATAAAGCGGAGTTTCCTCCTCTATCTGAAGACTGTAAAAAGATATATGCTCAGGTGAAAGCTCAAGCATCTGATCTAGCGTGTCCTGCCAGACATCCTCGTCTGCACCAGGTACAGAGAACATCAAATCTAGATTTATATTATCAAAGCCAGCTGCCCTTGCAGCTGCAAAGCTTTCGCGTACATCCTTTGATCTATGAATCCTGCCAAGCGTCTTAAGCACATCGTCTGAAAAAGACTGACATCCCATGGAAAGCCTGTTAAAGCCTGCGTCGTGAAGCTTTGATAAATATGCCTCGCTTACCGCTCCAGGATTTGCCTCAAGAGTGATTTCGCAGTCATCTGTCACATCAAAGAAACTTATTATTGCATCTAGCACTTCTATCAGGCTCTCTGCCTTTAGCGTGCTTGGAGTTCCCCCACCAAAGAAGATGCTATCCACCTTTCGATCAGGTCTTTTGGCACTTTCTATCTCCTGCACGAGAAGATTTACGTAGGAACTTTCCTCTTCAGTGCTGGGCCTGCCTGCTGCAGAACAAAATCCGCAGTATATGCACTTACTTATACAGAAAGGGATATGTACATATATCCCTAGTCCTGCATCTATTTTATTTGTCGTCATCATATTTTAGAACCGCTGTGAAGGCTTCCTGAGGCACCTCTACCTTACCGAACTGGCGCATTCTCTTCTTACCTTCCTTCTGCTTCTCGAGGAGCTTCTTCTTACGCGATATGTCTCCGCCGTAGCACTTTGCGATTACGTCCTTACGGTAGGCTCTTACCGTCTCTCTTGCGATAACCTTCTGACCTATGGCAGCCTGAATAGGAACTTCAAACTGGTGCATAGGAATAACTTCCTTGAGCTTCTTGCAAACGAATCTTCCTCTATCGTAGGCAGCGCTCTCGTGTACTATCATGGAAAAAGCATCTACTAAATCCTTGTTTAGTAGAACATCCATCTTAACAAGTGAGGACTTCTGATACTTGATGAACTCGTAGTCGAGCGAGCCGTAACCCCTTGTCTTTGATTTTAGGGCATCAAAGAAATCATATATAACCTCATTAAGCGGAAGCTCATAGTGGAGCTGAACTCTATCCTGAGCAATATATTCCATATGTAGCATAGTACCACGCTTCTTCTGGCAAAGTTCCATGATTGTGCCAACATATTCCTTAGGCGTCATAATGTCAGCCTTAACTATAGGCTCCTCTATATGGTCTATCTCCGTCTGAGGTGGCAGGTTAGTCGGATTCTGTATCATCTGAACGCTACCGTCGTTCATAACAACCTTATATACTACGCTAGGCGAAGTCGTGATTACTCCAAGGTCAAACTCTCTCTCGAGTCTTTCTACGATTATCTCCATGTGGAGAAGTCCAAGGAATCCGCATCTGAAACCAAAGCCCAAAGCAGTAGATGTCTCAGGCTCAAAAACAAAGGCTGCATCGTTTACCTGAAGCTTCTCGAGTGCATCCTTAACGCTCTCGTACTTCTCTCCCTCTGCAGGATAGATACCGCAGTAAACCATGGACTGAACCTTCTTATATCCTGGAAGTACTTCGTCAGCAGGATCCTGAGCAAGCGTCACAGTATCACCTACTCTAGCATCCTTAACCTGCTTGATGCTCGCGCAGATATATCCTACCTCGCCAGCTCTCAAATACTTAGTTGGAACGTGAGAAGGTGCCATAATGCCAACCTCAGTAACCTCGTATTTCTTCTTTGTATTCATCAAAAGAATATTGTCTCCAACTCCTACCTGACCATCAACTATACGAGTGTAGATAACAACACCCTTATAGTTATCGTATACGGAGTCGAAAATCAAAGCCTTAAGCTTACCATCTGGATTGCCGCTAGGTGCCGGAATAGACTTAACCACAGCCTCAAGAAGGTCGGTGATACCAATGCCTTCCTTTGCAGATACAAGCGGAGCCTCTGAAGCATCTATGCCTATCATCTCCTCTATCTCTTCCTTTACCTCATCAGGTCTTGAACTAGCTAGGTCTATCTTATTTAGGACAGGCACTATCTCAAGGTCCTCATCGAGTGCAAGATAAACATTTGCCATTGTCTGAGCCTCAACACCCTGAGTTGAGTCAACGACAAGAACCGCACCTTCACAAGCCGCAAGGCTTCTTGAAACCTCGTAGTTAAAGTCGACATGACCTGGTGTGTCTATCAAATTAAATATGTACTCATTGCCATCTTCTGCCTTGTAAACAAGCCTCGTTGTCTGAAGCTTGATAGTTATACCACGCTCCCTCTCAAGATCCATGTTATCAAGGAACTGCTCCTTCATATCTCTGTGAGCAACAAGACCTGTGTTTTCGATAATTCTATCTGCTAGAGTAGACTTACCGTGATCTATATGAGCTATAATGCTAAAATTTCTAATATACTTCTGATAATCTTTATTTTCCATGCTTACCTCACGCATCATTAATACCTATATTTTACAGTAAAAGCAGATGCTGTTCAATAAAAAAACATAGCCGAGTTATCGGCTATGTTTAAAAACATTTTTGGCTAGTTCTTACTTAGAAGTGAATTCCTTCTTTGTGATTACCTTACCTGATGCATCCTGGTACTCAACAGCAACTGTGATTCCCTTGATCTTTGTCTTTGTCTCCATCTCAGCTGCTAGGTTCTGGAATGTAGCCTTTGCACTCTCTAGAGCTGTGTCTAGCTGAGTACCCATCTGCTTGATCTGGTCATCTGTCATTGTTTCCTTGTACTTGTAGATGTATGTTAGAGTATTATCCTTAACTGTGATCTCTAGACCATTCTGCTGTGCAACATTCTTAATCTCTGAGTCTAGCTTTGAATCGCTCTTAACATACTCTTCTAGTGTCTTGCTTCCGCAAGCAGCTAGTGCTAGTGCTGAAATTGTCATAACAGCTACCATTAGCAATGCAAAAAATCTCTTATTTTTCATATCTTTCCTCTTTCCTCTCTAAAATTCTTGTGAGTTTATGAAAATAAAAATCCACCTAGATTATTCTACATTATGAAAGCTAAGTCGTCAATTATATTTCTTCATAAATCTCGAAAATAGTTAAAAATATTGAAATTTACTACTTTATAGCATCAAAGCCCTTCTGTAAATCCTCAAGAATATCGTCTATGCTTTCTAGTCCAACTGAGAGTCTAACCATGCCTGGATTGATTCCAGCTTCGGCAAGCTGCTCGTCAGAAAGCTGTCTGTGAGTTTCGCTTGCTGGATGAAGCACGCAGGTTCTGATATCAGCTACATGAACCTCATTTGATGCTAGCCCTAGAGAATCCATGAACTTCATTGCAGTGTCTCTTCCACCTTTGATTACGAATGAAATTACACCGCTTGCACCCTTTAGATACTTCTTGTATAGCTCGTGATATTTATCGCTCTCTAGCGCTGGGTAGCTTACGCTCTCAACTAGATCGTTCTTTTCTAGATACTTTGCAACTGCTAAAGCGTTCTCGCAGTATCTTTCCATTCTGAGGTGAAGTGTCTCAAGTCCTAGGTTTAGAAGGAATGCTGAGTGAGCTGCTGGATATGCACCAAAGTCACGCATTAGCTGCATTCTTGCCTTTAGTATGTATGCCAGATTTCCATACTTCTCCACATATCTTAATCCGTGATATGAGTCGTCGGGCTCTGTCAAATCAGGGAAGTTTCCGTTAGCCCAGTCGAATTTACCACTGTCTACGATGATTCCTCCGCCCTGTACTGCATGTCCGTCCATGTACTTTGTTGTCGAATGAGTGACGATGTCTGCACCAAACTCAATAGGCTTGCAGAGCATAGGTGTAGCAAAGGTGTTATCGATTACAAGAGGAATCTTGTGCTTATGAGCAATATTCGCAAATCTTTCGATATCAAATACGCTGATTGCTGGGTTAGCAATAGTCTCACCGAATACTAGCTTTGTATTTGGCTGGATCTTAGCTTCGATTTCCTCATCGCTAGCATCTGTAGATACAAATGTGCAGTCTATTCCCAGCTTCTTAAGCGTCACGTTGAAAAGATTATATGTTCCTCCGTAGATCTGAGCAACGCTGAGAATATGGTCTCCTGCCTTACAGATATTCATTACGGCGAACATGTTTGCTGCCTGTCCAGAGCTTGTGCACATAGCTGCAATTCCACCCTCTAGATCAGCTATCTTTTCTTCAACTGCCATTACAGTTGGATTCGCAAATCTTGAGTAAATCAGAGCCTTGGTTGGATCATCAAATACGTCTGCAACATCCTGTGTCGAATCAAATACATAGGTTGTGCTCTGCACGATAGGAAGTACGCGTGGCTCTGAATTCTTTGGTTTATAGCCTGAGTGCAGGCATTTTGTTTCGTCTTTCATAAAAGTCCCCTTTTGTTTTTCATCTTGCGATGTTCTTAGTTATATCATATCTTTTCTATTACAAAATTATTTGCTTACTGCGACCTGTAAAACACTATTTGCAACTGGAAGCGCCGTATAGTAAGCTTCACCAGAGTTCTCTAGGCAAACTATAAATGCATAAGGATGATTCTCATCCTTTAGGAATCCAGCAAACCATCCGTAAGGCTTCTTTCCTGCAGACTCTGCAGTTCCAGTCTTAGCATATACATCTAGATTTGGTAGGTTAGAATCTCCAAGATAGGCTTTTTCTACAGTTTTCTTCATCATATCAGAAAGAATTTCGGATGTAGATTCATCTATCATCTGATTTGTCATCTTGGTTATTCTGAAGTCACTCATCAAAATATGAGGAATGGCAGCCTTTCCACCATTTGCAATAGCTCCCATATATACCATCATAGAGCATGGGTTCACAAGGTCATGATACTGACCTACCCCAGACCATCCTAGGTTTAGCTCAGAATCCTTAGGAAAATCAAAGCTTCCCTTTACATTTCTGATTCCATCAATATTGTATGATTTGGTAAGTCCAAGCCTGTTTACATAGTCTTTCATGACATCTGGTCCCATTTCATCAGCTAGGACCGAAAATGCACCGTTACACGACTGAAGTAGCGCACCACCAAGATCAACATGTCCGTGTGGGTATAGGTATGCACAGTTTAAATCTTCACCGTGGATGACTCTAGTTCCATCGCACTCGTAGCTGAAGTTTTGATAGTCTGTGTTTTCAATTGCTGCTGCCGCAGTTACCGTTTTGAAAATCGAGCCTGGCGGTAGCTTTGATGAAAGAAATCTATTCATATATAGACCAGACTGGTCGTCTGCTGAAACGCTTGGCTCATTTTCGGGATCAAATGTAGGTGTGCTCACCATACATATAATTTCACCCGTCTTATAGTTGTAGATTCCAATGCATCCAGCATCGTATTTGGATAGCTGTCTATAGGCCTCCTTGCACACATCGGCATCTAACGTGAGCTTAAGGTCCTCGTTTTTGCCCTTTAGCTTATATGTACCCGTCAAAAGATTATATCCTATGAGCTTATCCTTATATGCGCTGAGTGCAGATGTTGAAATTTTACCGTTCACATCGCCTACAGCATGGACTGTTGCCTCTCTTATTTCGGGATCGTCGTTGTATTTTATCTCGCCGCCCCCACTCTTTGCTAGGAGAACATCATTTCTATCATAGATGGCTCCACTTTTGAGAACGCCGTTTTCATATATGCTTCTATTTCCGTAAAATGTCGCCCACTTGCTTCCGTATTTGACAAAGCGGAACACAAATACTCCTGTACCGAGTATCAAAATAGCTGCAAGGGCTAAACAGATTATCGATCTAACTTCTAGTTTTCTCATGCAATCGCCTCCTCACTTGATACCGCAATGCTCGCATTTGCTCTAGTGTCTGAAGCCTTCAGGAAGGCTAAGAGTCCCCAAGATGCAACCATGCTAGTTCCTCCATTTGATAGGAATGGGAAGGTAACACCAGTAAGCGGGAATAGATCCACTGAACCAAATACATTTAGCATTGTCTGGAATATGAATAGCGACATCGCAGAGCAGGCAGCTATCGTATAGAAGGTTGACCTGCCACTCCAAATAGAGCGAATCGCAAATAGCGAAAGTGTTACTATAGCAAAGATTGCAAGTACCGCGATTATGAGGCCCCACTCTTCGGTAATAAAACCAAAGACAAGGTCAGTTTCGGAAGCTGGTATGTTTTTTAGCCATCCATCTCCGGCACCTACTCCTATGAGTCCTCCGCTTGATGCAGCTGACATGGTTCTAGTCTGCTGGTAGCCCATCTCGTCTGCGAATTCCCAAACATGTCCCCATGCCGAAAATCTTGCGGCAACATAGGCCTTAAACTTGAGAACCATAAGTCCTCCAACAAAGGCAACGCCGACAATTAGAATAAGCTTGGTGAAATCGCCACTCCTGAGGAAGGATATCACTAGGAAAGTTACAAAGAATATCAAAGCCGTACCGAAGTCACCCATCAGTGCAAGACAAATGAAGCAGAATCCTGAAAACAGCATGAATATCAAAGAGTTTCTCTTCTCCATCAGCTCATCTAGCGACGCTGCACCTACCCAGATGAAGGCTAGCTTAACTATCTCAGACGGCTGTACTGAAAGTCCTCCTATGCTTACCCAGTTGGCTGCACCGAACTTTGTTGTACCTAAAAGCAGGTTGAAAATCAGCATGGCTGCAGCTCCTGCGTAGAGGTATTTTTTGATAGCCTTACTTCTATCTAGATTTCTAAGAACCGTGCACATTCCAACAAATAGGAGCACTCCAAAGACTATAGCTATGAACTGCTTTAGCACTGAGTGTGGAAATTTACTTGCCGTGACCGCAAGACTTAGAGTTGACAAGAAAAAAGCTATCGTCTCCATCTCAAAACTCTTTCTCTTGAGCATTCTCATGGAGATAACATAAACCCACATAAGTATGCATAGACCCGCAAATGCTACTGCAATCTGGCTTGTATATGATTCTCCTAGCGATATATCTAGCTGAATCACTGTCATTAGCTGAAATAGTGTCAGCATCAAAAGCGATGACCATGGCGATAGAAGGAAGGTTTCTTCCTTTCTGAGTTTCTCGTTGTTTCTCTTCTCCTCAAGGCTTATTGGAAGAAGTGTACATGTGCTTTGGCCGATGAGAATGCTGTCACCTGGCTCTATAGGATACTTCTTGCCCTTGGTGAGTCTTTTTCCGGCACAGATACTGCCGTTGCTCGATCCCAGATCCATATATGACCACCTTCCCTCAGCGTCCCTGCTGAGCGTACCGTGGCTTCGTGAAGCTGCACCGTCTTTTAGCACTAGATCGCAGCTCTTTGATCTTCCTATTAGGTTTTCCCAGTGAGTTATCGGATAGGCTATGCGATCGTTGACATTGAAATATGCCCACACCTCATTAGGACTCCTGCTTCGCAAGAGTGAAACTATGGATTTAATCAAGATGAAAAGTGAGAGAATTATGAACACCCACCTTGCAATGGCCGTGTAAAGCAGGCCGTAACCGTCTGAGAGCGTAAAAAGCTCTTTAAACAGGTCGAATATGCCTATAAAAAACTCTCCTATTTTCGATAAAATGTTTTGTATAACTGACATTTTAATCCCTCAAAATTTGACTATAACTAAACGGCGAATCCGCCATCTACTCCTAGCACCTGCCCGTTTATGAAACTAGCCTTATCGCTAGCTAGGTAATAGACTGCCTCTGCAACCTCTTCAGGAAGCCCTATTCTTCCTAGCGGAGTTTCCTCTGCTAAGGCAGATATATCGGTCTCGCTATATTCGCTGTTCATATCGGTTGCAATAACTCCTGGCGATACAACATTCACCCTTATTCCCGAAGGTCCAAGCTCTGCTGCAAGGCTCCTAGCAAATCCAATTATTCCTGCCTTCGTAGCCGCATAGACGCTCTCGCAAGAAGCTGCTCGCAGGCCCCACATAGATGAGATCATGACAATACTTCCCTTCTTTGCCTCTACCATGTGTGCTACAGCTTTACGACTCACATTTATGGTTCCAACTAGGTTAATACCTATGAGATTATCTACATCCTCATCGCTCATATCTATTATGAGTCCCGAAGCTGAAATTCCTGCGTTGCAGACCACTACATCAAAGCTAGGTATTCCAAAATATGTTCTAGCCTGATCAAAGGCCTTTTCTATTTGCTTAGCATCTGAAACATCAGCTTTAATTGCAAGAGCTGAAGTCTTAGCTGCAAGCTTTTGCGCCGCCTTATCATCGCTTCCGTATGCGAAGGCTACAGCAAATCCGTTCTTAGAAAAGAGCTCTACGCAGGCTGCTCCGATTCCCCTTGAGCCTCCTGTGATAAAAACGCTTTTTCTCATCTATACCTCCTTTAGCTTGCTAACCGCTTTAATCAGTCCACTTACAAGCCTTTCAAACTTATGCGCCACCTTATCTGCAGTAATTTGAACCTCTGAATGCGTTAGTGGCTGGTCTAGGATTCCTGCTGCCATATTGCTTATGCACGAAATTCCGCAAACCCTAAGACCCATGTGATGAGCTGCAATTGCTTCAACCACTGTGCTCATTCCCACAGCTGATGCTCCAAGCGCCCTAAACATCTTAATCTCTGTTGGCGTCTCAAACTGAGGACCGCTAGTCTGAAGGTATGTTCCCTCTTTGATGTCTATGCCTTCGCTAGAAGCTGCTCTTCTTATGCAATCACAAAGCTTCAAATCGTAGACTCTGCTCATATCGGGAAATCTAACACCCAGCTCCTCTATGTTTTCTCCAATCAAAGGACTTCTGATGAAGCTTGAGATATGGTCTTCAATCAGCATTAGGTCACCTGGCTCAAAATCTAAATCAATTCCTCCAGCGGCGTTTGTCAAAAGGATATACTTAGCGCCTAGAAGTCCCATCGTCCTTATCGGAAGAACTATATCGTCTATTGCATAGCCCTCGTAGAAGTGCACTCTGCCCTTCATTGCAACTATTGGAACGCCCTCTACATATCCAAATAGAAACCTTCCGTCATGTCCTTGAACAGTGGACACGGGAAAACCATCAATTTCGCTATATGGAATTTCACAAACGACTTCCATCTTTGATGCATAGCCTCCGAGTCCAGAACCCAAAACCACAGCCATAAGTGGCTCGAAATCCGTTTTGCTTCTAATCTGCTCTAGGCAATGATTTATCTTCTCAAATTCTTTGTTCATGATATACGCCTCCACATTGAATTATACCCCCAAGACATAGTTTTTTAAATAGCTAGATTGAAAAGCTCATCAAATTTACATATAATGTGTATAGCATATATTTATATTAAAATATAAACATACACAAATAATGGATATAGGAAAGGAAGAAACATGGAAACCAAAAACTTATGGCCAACATATACAGAAAATGACCTGAAGAAGCTTAACGAGCTTTCAGAGGAATACAAGGACTTCATATCTAGAGCAAAGACAGAGCGCCTCTGCGTTTCAGAAGCTATCAAAATGGCAGAAGCAAGAGGATATGTAGATATTAAGACTTTGATCAAAGAAGGAAAGAAGCTAAAGACTGGCGACAAGTTCTATGCGCAGCATATGAACAAAACTATGATTCTTGGAATCATCGGTAAAGATAGCATTGAGAGCGGTACAAATATTCTCGGCGCACACATCGACTCACCACGCCTTGACATCAAGCAGAATCCTCTTTATGAGAGCTCAGAATTCGTATACCTAGACACTCACTACTACGGTGGAATCAAGAAATATCAGTGGGTTACAATTCCACTAGCTCTATACGGAGTTGTAGCAAAGAAGGATGGCACTGTTATCGATATCGCAGTTGGTGATGATGAAAACGATCCAGTCTTCTCAGTTACAGACCTTCTCGTTCACCTTTCATCACAGCAGATGACAAAGAAGGCAAATGTTGTTATCGAAGGCGAAGCGCTAGACGTGCTCCTCGGAAGCAAGCCTTTAGATGCTGGAGATTCAGATGACAAGGAAGCAACAAAGGACAGAGTTAAGGCTGGAATCCTTGCAATACTAAAGGAGAAATATAACTTCGAAGAAGACGACTTCCTATCTGCTGAGATTGAAGTTGTTCCTGCCGGAAAAGCTAGAGACCTAGGCTTTGATAGAGCTATGGTTATCGGCTACGGACACGATGACCGTATCTGCGCATACACATCGCTTGCTGCAATCTTAGACAGTGAAGCTCAGGACAGAACATCTCTTTGCATCCTTTCAGATAAGGAAGAGATTGGAAGCGTTGGCGCAACAGGAATGAAGTCACACTTCTTTGAGGATACATTTGCTGAGATGATGGAGCTTTGCGGAGAGTTCTCCGAGCTTAAGCTTCGCCGTGCACTTAAGAATTCATGTGCACTTTCATCTGATGTAAGCGCAGGCTTTGACCCTACATACGAGAGCGTTTTTGAGCGCAAGAACACAGCTTACTGTGGACATGGTATCACATTCAACAAGTACACAGGCTCAGGCGGAAAGTACGATTCCAACGATGCTAGCGCTGAGTTCATGGCAAAGATTCGCCAGATTCTCGACGATGCAAAGGTAGGTTTTCAGACTGCTGAGCTCGGAAAGGTTGACGCTGGTGGCGGCGGAACAATTGCCTACATTCTAGCAAACTACGGAATGAACGTAATTGACAGCGGTGTTGCCGTTCTTTGCATGCACAGCCCATGGGAAATCGCAAGCAAGGCAGATATCTACGAAGCATATAAGTGTTACAAGGTATTCCTTAAGGATATGACAGTTATAAAATAGGGCGGTACATACCTCAAAATCATACAATCGTGTATCAGCCTTAAGAACACAAACACTGAACCACGCGTTTAGGCGCGTGGTTTTGCTTATGCAGCAAAACAACCGGCAATATTGCCGGTTGTCAAAATCATTTGTTTTATTGACGAGTAGCCGTTCAAATAAATGTGGCAGCTACTTTGAAACGATTATATATCTTCAATATATCCGTTAGTATATATTCTGTATGTAATTGCCCCTACATTTATTCCCCTGTAATGCATATATATCGTTCCCGTACTTCCATTTAACACGGTTGAATAAGATAAGTTATTTGCATATGCGCCCGAAAAACTTCCTGAAATGTTTATTATTCTTGATGAACCGCCATCAACCTGCGAATAAAGACCTGTAACGGATGTTGTTAAGTACGCCATAAATTTACCGTTACGATCAAATACCCTGTGTGTGAAATACTTTGTTTTTGTTTTATCCGGAAATCCTTGCAATATCGGAAATTGAATGTTCTGAGTGTTTAACTCCGTATTTTCTATTTCATCTACAATTGCATAGAAACCGTTTTCCAACACAATCAAATTTGTCATACGAATATCCTTGCCGACTACGCACTCTGTCCCATCGGAATTAATGGTCGTATCGCCTTCTCGTTTATCAGAAACAGATTCCGTTGAGATTTCTTCTTCGGCATAGGCGTATAATGGCAAAAGTAAAACCGAATTAAATACCATCAGAAATGCAATAATAAATGAAAAAGCGAGTTTCTTGTTTTTGAAATATTTATTCATATAAAACACCCTCCTTACTTTAAGTTGCAATAATTAAGCTACTAATTCATAATTAAGCAAAATTCAATTAATTCTTATATAAATACTATCATATGAGAATACATAAGTCAACCATTTGTTTTTATATTTGTACATAATTACCTTGTTTATGTATTTATATATGTTTCAATTTATCGCATGCGTATGTAATTATGAATATATAAATTCCAAGTTATTCCATGCTAGCAAAGTCTAAAATCAATCGTTCCAATAAGCGTATCCACCTTTGTACAAACGACATTTACACTATCGCCAAGCCTGAATTCTCTTCCGTGATTGCTTCCAACTAGCCTATAGTTTTCCTGATCAAACTCATAGTAATCATCTATCAAAGTGTCAAGTCTTACAAGGCCTTCAACGGTGTTAGGAAGCTGAACAAAGATGCCAAAGCTCGTTATTCCGCTAATTATACCCTGCTCCTCGTAGCCAACCCAGCGCTCCATGTACTGAGCCTTCTTCAGTCTTTCTAACTCACGCTCCATGGATATAGCTTTGCGCTCAGTCTCAGATACAATGTCAGAAACCTTCTTAGCCTTTTCGCGATACTTTGATAGCTGCTCATCGCTAAATTCCTCATGCATTTGATGCTTAATCATTCTATGAATCCAAAGGTCTGCATATCTTCTTATCGGCGATGTAAAATGACAGTACTGCTTGAAAGCAAGTCCGTAGTGTCCTAGGCACTCAGGCGAATAGAAGGCCTTTTGCATGCTTCTGACCATGACTGCGCTGACAAGAGAAAGCTTTCCGTCCTTATCTGCCTCATCAAGCAAGTTCCTCAAAGCTAGAGGATGAATATTGCCCTCATTTAGCGGAAGCGATATCCCTATGCCCTTTAGGAAGGCTTTGAGCTCCATCACCTTCTCTGGAAGCGGCTTTTCGTGTACTCTGTAAATGAACGGATATTCCATCCAGAAATAGTGTTCTGCGACAGTTTTATTTGCAATCAGCATGAACTCCTCTATAAGTCTATTTGCCGTGCGTCTTTCACTTAAGAATATGTCTACTGGAACTCCATCCTTATCGATTTCAAACTCGGCCTCATCTATATCAAAATCAATACTTCCAAGCTCTTCTCTTGCCTTTCTCAGGCAGCTAGCGAGCTCCTCCATCTCCCTGAGCATTTCCGCGTGAGCCGAAACCTTGGCAGCCTCTTTGCCCCTCTCCAAAAAGTCCGAAACCTCATCGTATACAAGCCTTGCACTTGATCTGATTACGGATTCACTTATTTTGTATTCGAGCACTTTACCGCTCTTGTCGATTTCCATTATACAGCTTAGGGTGAGTCTATCCTCGCCTTCGTTCAAGCTACAAAGCTTATTAGAGAGCAAAACAGGAAGCATAGGCACGACATAATCTATCAAATAGATGCTATTGCCCCTGCTCAGAGCCTCTGCATCAAGAGCCATACCCTCTCTTACAAACTCGCTGACATCTGCTATATGAACTCCAAGAATATAGTTTCCCTTTTCATTTTTCTTAAGTGAAACGGCATCATCAAGGTCCTTGGAATACGCACCATCAATGGTTACTATTTCCTCTTTTCTAAGATCTAGTCTTTGTTTTTTATCTGTGTACTCAAGCACGAGGTTTGCAACCTTCTTCGTCTCGTTCTCTATTTCCTTGCTAAATTCTGCATTAACTCCGTGTTCAAATATTAAAGCTTTGATGTCTCTATCTGAGTCATTCTTTCTTGCAATAATCTTGAGAACATCTCCCTCGGCAAGTCTATCCTCCTGGGGGTATTTCCTGATTCTAACGAGGAGTTTATCTCCATCCTTTGCACCATTAAGCCATTTGCTTGGGATAAAAACATCCTCCTTGATACGCTTTTCCATAGGGATTAGAAAGCCATTTTTTCCGCTCTTATCGAGCGTTCCAACAAGCTCTGTGATTGCTCTTTCTTTGATATTTACAACAAAACCCTCCGGCCCGTTTTCCCAAAGTGGCATAGGGATCAAAGCAACTTCTGCTATATCTCCATCCATGGCATCCTTCATGTGCTTTCTCGCTATGAAAACATCTTTGTCAAAGGCGTCACTTTTAAGGAAACCAAAGCCTCCCTTTGCTCTATGTATCTCACCTGTAATTACTTTTTTCTTTGTTTTTGATTTTTTACTCATTTTCCCACCCAAGGCTAGGCCTTAAATTATGGTTATATCTTTAGATATACCATACTAACATTTATTATCTAATTTTGTAAAGCTATTGTAGTTTAGGTTGAATTTATCCTAACTTTGTGTTATTATAATCTAAAAGAAAGGTAGTGATATATATGAATATAAATACTAATAGTTTGGTTTCTATAACAGAGGCAAACCAAAATTTTTCAAAGGTAGCAAGAAAGGTTGACGAAAATGGCTCTGTAATAATTTTAAAGAATAATCGACCAAGATATCTTCTAGTAGAGTTTAACGAGGCAATGGAGTACCAGCTTGCACCTGACGAAGATGTCATGGAAGTTTCTAACAGACTTATAAGCGAAAATCGTGTAGCTTATGAGGTATTATCTAAATGATTCGCTGCATTTAACTAGATATTTCATGATTTAAAAAGGAGGATTTCTGCACTCATGCAAAGCATCCTCCAATCTAATTATTTACTTTTAAGCAATGCTCAGTTTACAGCATAATTCATAATAAAGTTAAATATATCGTTAAAATATTTCTCCCTCACCTCATCTACATCGTTATAGATTTCGTGCTTGGAATCCTCATAGTTGATATGCTGAACATTTGATGCCCTCTTAGCAAACTTCTCGTGTCCCCTCATATTTACAAGTGAATCGTTACCAGCCGTCAAAAGAAGAACTGGAGTCTTTACCTTAGAAGCCCTTCTCAACAGCTTTGCCGTAGCTTTAAAGCTTGCAGCGCCCCAGCCATTTGACATCATATAGGTGTGGTAGTGCTCATCCTTCAGCCTTTGATTGAAAATATAGTTATATCTCTTCTCAGATCTTGCACTGCTAGTTTCAAAAGTCGGAATGCCATCAAAGCGCTTTCCTCCTGGGAAAGGCAAGTTCTCTTGGTGCAGGAGCCTAATCTTTGCACATAGCAATTTAACGGCTATACTTGGAGTGCTTCCTGTTTTGATGCTAAACATTGGTGAGCTCAAAACCGCTGCATCGAAATACTCAGGGTGCTCCTCAAGAAATAGAGCAGCGATAGCACCTCCCATAGAGTGGGCGTATATGATCTTTGGAAGCTTAGCTGCGCTAGGTATTACGATTTTGTCCATGAAGGTCTTTACATCTGAAATGTAGTCAGCATAATCAATAATATGAACCATGTCCTTGTCATCAATCTGCCTGCCCGAATATCCGTGCCCGCGCTGCTCAAGGAAGAAAACATCAAACCCGGCCTGCCAGAAGAAATGTGCGACCTCGTGAAACTTTCCCCAAAAACCGCAGTAGCCGTGGAGCATTACTATGCAGCCCTTAGGCTCTTTCCCCTCACCCTGGCTAGCGTGGTAGTATCTTAGATTTAGCCCGTTAAATGAAGGAAAATCACCTTGCTCTACATATTCACTGCGCCAACTAGGGTTTTCATTTTCCATGTACTCATCGTAGTCTACATCTTTGATAAGCTTGATACCTAGGTTTTCTAATGTAATATTACTCATTTTTGTTACCTGCCATGCTCTCTATTACTGCAAACACCCTGTCTGGGCAGTTTGTAATTATTGAGTCTACACCTAGCATGTAGCAAAATTTGACATATTCCTCTTCATCGACAGTCCAGACATTGACCTCAATGTTTTTTTCCTTGCACTCCTTCATGAAACCCTCGTACTGTAAATTGTAGAGTGCTGGATGTAGCGCTTCCATACCGTGAAGCTTTGCATAATCAGGCATACCAATAGTTCCGTCTGCGTATAAGAAGCCACATTTTGCATCAGGTCTAAGCTCTTTGATTTTCTTAACCGAAAGGTGGTTAAACGAAGAGAAAATAACGCGGTTCATAAAACCGTATTCCTCAGTCAACGCGATTGTTTTTTCCTCTATTCCGCTGTAAAACATTATGCCTGTTTTAAGCTCGATATTTATCGTCATATCAGTGTCTTCGAAGAGTTCAAAAACCTCTCTAAGCGTTGGAATCTTAGCACCTTTAAATGTCTCATCTCCATACGAGAAATCAAACTCTCTTAGCTCTGCCAAAGTGAAATCCTTTAGCCAGCCCTTGCCATCAGAAGTTCTATCAATCTTCTCATCGTGGCAGACAACAAGCTCGCCGTCCTTTGTCATCTGTACATCTAGCTCTATTCCATCAGCTCCTAGCTCTATCGCCTTAGCGAAGGCAGGAAGCGTATTTTCTGGGCAGTATGCACTCGCGCCGCGATGCGCCCAAACAAAAGGTCTATTCATCTGTCCATTCATTGCAAATTCTCCTATTTATTTCCCCAAAGCTGCTCGTATTCGATACCAGTTACTCGCTTTAGGACCTTCTTTTCCTCTTCAGTTGCCACTGAATCGTCCTCGCCCTTTCTTCTTGCGATTTCCTTGTGAACAAGTTCAAACTCCTTCTTCGTAATCGGGAACATATATCCGAAAATCAAAAGAAGAGTAACTAGAATCACCGGTAAGAATATGAAAATCATCGCTATGCCGTTTTGGGTGTGAAGACTCTGTCTGAGACCAGCCTTTGCAATGCCAGCATCATATCCGGCAAAGGAAATCAAAATACCGATAACCCAAGCCGAAAGTCCTGCTGAGATTTTTCTTGCAAAGGTTGCCATGCCAGAAACAATTCCCGGTCTGCTCACCGAAGTAATGAGCTCATCCACATCTGCCATATCTGCAAGTATAGCGAATATGCTTGTCAAGGTTGCTGCGTTTCCTATGCCCACACCTGCTGAAAGTGCAAGGATTGGAGCAATTGGCGCACCCTCGTATGAGAATGCCAAAAGGCCTAGCGTACAAACTATTCTTATAGGCGCACCTATCAAAATCGTCGCCTTCTTTGATGTCTTAGTCATTATAGGTCCAAACACGAGCATTCCTAGAAGCTGTGAAACGAGAAGAACACCCATGAGCATGGTCAAGTAGCCCTTGGAGTAGCCGTTCAAAACTTCATCCACATAGTAAATCGCCATGCCTGAAACGAAGTCCATGCCGCACTGTCCCGATAGATAAATGCCGACAAATATTCTAAAGGATCTGCTTTTAAATACCGAACCAGCCTGAGAGAAGCTATCTCCAATGCTGCTTTTGACAGGTTCCTTGATTTTTTCCCATGTTCCCATAAAGCTTACAAGCGTGCTCATGCAAAACAGGAATCCAAAGAGAATACCCACCTTTAGGTACATGTCTACCTGAAGAGTATCCTTGATCATAAGCGTTGGGATAATTCCGGCAGCGATGGCACCAAGAGTAGACCAAATCATACGCATGGTAGAAAACTTTGATCTTACCGCATAATCGTCTATCATATCAGGAAGAAGTCCATTATATGGAACCATCAAAATCGTAAACCCTGTCGAAAACAGGCAGTAAATCACTATGTAGTAAACAAATAGCATCACCTTGCTGTCACTTGGAATTGTCGTCCAAAGAAGAACGAATGTAACTGCCGATATTACGCCACCTATCAAAATGTAAAAGCGCTTAGATCCAAACCTTGAAGTCGTTCTATCTGTGATATTTCCCATTATCGGATCTGTTACCGCATCCCAAACCTTGCCGGCAAGTGGAATTGCACCAGCCCAAGCCGCTGGAATTCCGAGAGCCTTAGTCAAAAATACCATGAAGAAGGTGTTGATTATTACAAAGGCACCGCCTCCGTAAAACTCCGCCATTCCATAAATCAGTCCCGTCAGCGCACTGGTACCACGATACTTTCCCGCTATTTTTTCACCCATATTTATGTCCCTTACTTAATAATTTGATTTAACTTTATCTATTTGCTCAGCACATCAATAAGCTCATAGAGCTCATGGTCAAACTCTGGCTTTTCTGCGAGCGCACCCTCAATTTCAAGGGCCTGTATCTTGCCATTTACGGTTCCAATTGCCCTGTTTTTGATTCCGCTTTGTATTAGCTCAATTGCCTTGGCACCACTTTGACTTGCGAGAAGTCTATCGTCAAGAGTCGGCACACCGCCGCGCTGTAGGTATGATAAAACCACTATTCTAGTCTCGCGACCTGTAACCTCGGCAATTTCTTTGGCGAGCTCATCTGAGCTTACACCTGAGCCTTCAGCATTTATGATTATGCTATTGAGCTTACCTCTACCTGCACCCTGAAGAATCTTTCGGCAAACGCGATTTACATCTGCCTCAACCTCAGGAATCAAAACTGCTTCAGCACCACCGCCCACACCTGCGTAAAGAGCAATGTCTCCGCAGTGCCTTCCCATAACCTCGATTATGGTATTTCTCTCATGAGCAGAGCTTGTGTCTCTGACCTTTGATATAGCATCTAAAACGGTGTTTACCGCAGTGTCAAAGCCTATGGTGTAGTCTGTATAGGCTAGGTCGTTATCAATTGTTCCCGGAAGACACATAACATTGACACCGAGCTTTGATAGTTCAAGCGCGCCTCTCATTGAGCCATCTCCACCTATAACAATCAGTGCATCTATGCCGAATGTGTCGAGAATCACCTTGGATCTCTTAACGCCCTCTTCAGTGCTGAATCTTTCGCTTCTTGCGGTCTTAAGTATGGTTCCGCCGCGGTGAAGAATATCTCCGACACTGCTGAGACTCATCCTTTCGATTTCACCATCTAGCAGACCTTCATAGCCTCTCTTTATTCCGTAGACCTCAAAGCCTGCGTCTATACCGCATCTAACCACAGCACGAATTGCTGCATTCATGCCAGGGGCATCGCCACCACTTGTCAAAACTCCGATTTTCATATTAAACTCCTGACCTAACTAGCTATTTGCAATATGTTTTATCTTGACATTCGCATGTCCTAAAAGCTCAGCCATTTCCTCGGCGAACTCTAGGCTAGGCCTAACTAAAGCCTGCTGCGATGACATTATCTTTCCGTTTCTGAGATATACTAGCACCTGATTATCTCCAGGGTACCTTGCCATTATCCTGCTGATTTCGCTAAGAACCTCTTTTTCGTCTAGCTTAGCGGCCTCTGATATACCCTCACCGCTTTGCGGTATTCTCAGCTTTACAGCATCCGTCAAAGCGCTAGCGCTCGAATTTGACCTTCCAGACTTAACAAGCTCAATTATCCTATCCGCTTCATCTATGCCAACTATATGTTCAGCTATAATCTTGGCCTGACCGCTTTCCGCCACATCGGCACGACCGCTCAAAACTATGATATTGTCCTGGGCTAAAAGCTCTGCACAGTTCTCAAAGGTCTTAGGGAAAACTATGACCTCAACATCTCCATAAAGATCCTCAAGCTGCACAAAGGCCATCATCTGCCCCTTCTTTGTGACAAGATTTCGGTATCCCACGATAAGACCGACAATTATCAGCTCCTTGCCATCCTGAATCTCTATGACATCGTTCATATTGCCATCTTCCTCAGACTGGCTCTTACTTCCGAGTTGAGTTGTATTTACGGTCGCTAGCCTATCAATAATATCCTTGTACTGGTTTAGCGGATGGTCGCTGATATATACGCCCGTCATCTCTTTTTCGAGACTTAGAAGCGTACCCTTATCAAAGTTAGCAATATCAGGAAGCCTTCCTGAAACACTGCCGCTTCCCATCTCCTCGCTATTAAGCTGAAATAGAGACATCTGGCCTGCTATATTCTTACGAGCATTCTGCTGAGCCGACTCCATAGCATCCTCATATACTGCAAGAAGCACGGCACGGTTAGGATTTATACAGTCTAGCGCACCTGCCTTTATAAGGCTTTCCATCGCCTTCTTGTTGACCTCTTTGATATCTAGGTTGTTGACAAACTCAAAGATATCCTTAGGCGCCTCACGTCCCTCTCTTGCCTTTATTATCGCGTTGACAACGCCCTCACCTACATTCTTAACTGCCATGAGACCAAAGCGTATCTTTCCATCCTTTGTTGAAAAGCTGTGCTCGCTCTCAAGTACAGATGGTGGTAAAACCTCTATGCCGATTTCTCTGCAGTTTGCAATGTACTTTGATATAGCTGCTGAATCGCCCATTACACTGGTCATCAACGCAGCCATGAACTCAACTGGATAATATCTCTTGAGGTACCCTGTCTCAAAGGCAAGAACCGCATAAGCCGCTGCATGCGATTTGTTGAAGGCGTACTCAGCAAATGAAACCATGTCATCAAAGATGGCCTCTGCAGCTTCCTTTGATACACCATTTCTGATACATCCAGGAATCTCAACGCTTCCATCCTCTGCAAGCTTACCGTTTATGAACCACTCCTTCTCCTCCATCATAACGTCGGCTTTCTTCTTACTCATGGCACGACGAACGAGGTCAGATCTTCCGTAGCTATAGCCTGCAAGGTCACGAACTATCTGCATTACTTGCTCCTGATAGACGAGGCAGCCGTAGCTGACATCTAAAATCTCTGCAATCTTTGGCGTTACATACTGAATCTTATCTGGATTTTTCTTGTTCTCTATATACTTTGGAATCGAGTCCATTGGGCCTGGTCTAAACAGTGAAATTCCGGCAACTACATCCTCAAAGCAGTTCGGCTTTAGTCTCTTCATGAATGAAGTCATTCCCGAGCTCTCAAGCTGAAATACACCGAGCGTATTTCCGTCAGCAATCATAGAATATACCTTAGGATCTTCATAGCCAATCTTGCTGAAATCTATGTCAATACCATGATTTTCCTTTATCAAGGACTTTGCATTTCGGATCATCGTAAGGTTACGAAGTCCAAGAAAGTCCATTTTGAGAAGGCCAAGTTCTTCTATGGTTGTCATGTTGAACTGAGTCGCAAGACCCTTATCTGACATGTAGAGCGGCACATACTCGTTCAGCGGAAGCTTAGATATTACTACGCCAGCTGCGTGAGTTGAGGCATTTCTCGGCATGCCTTCAATTCTCATCGCCATATCTATAACCTTCTTAACTTTTGGATCCTCGTCGTACATTCTGCGAAGGTCCGGACTTATGTTCAAAGCCTTTTCAAGCGTCATATTAAGTTCAAATGGTATCGCCTTTGCAATTCTGTCAGCCTCTGCATATGTGAGATTAAGCGCCCTTCCGACATCTCTTACTGCGGCCTTTGCCTTAAGTCTACCGAATGTTATGATCTGGGAAACATTCTCTCTGCCGTACTTTTGCTTAACATACTCGATTACCTCACCTCGTCTTTCGATACAGAAGTCTATATCTATATCAGGCATGCTGACACGCTCAGGGTTTAGGAATCGCTCAAAAATCAAAGTATACTTAATCGGATCAATATCCGTTATCTTTAGGCAGTATGAAACAAGGCTTCCTGCAGCTGAGCCTCTGCCTGGACCAACAGCGATATTGTTATTTCTCGCATAATTAATGAAGTCCCAAACTATCAAAAAATACTCTACATAGCCCATATTCTCAATGACATCTAGCTCGTAGTTCATTCTCTCAACTAGCTCAGGTTCGATATTTTCGTATCTATCTCTAAGGCCAGCCTCTACAATCTCACGCAAATACTCTGCACAGGTCTTTCCCTCAGGTGGAACAAACTCTGGCAGATGATACTCACCAAAGGTGAACTCGACATTGCATCTTTCGGCAATCTTTGCAGTGTTATCTACAGCTTGAGGAGCAAAGGAAAAGATTGTCCTCATCTCAGACTCGCTCTTTAGATAAAACTGGTCGTTAGGAAAACGCATTCTCCTCTCATCATCGATACTTGTAGCCGTCTGAATAGCAAGAAGAACATCATGTGCCTCGGCATCTTCCTGCCTAATATAGTGCACATCGTTTGTTGCAACTAGAGGAATGTCAAGTTCCTCAGATAGCTTGAGAAGCTGTTGATTTACGAGGTATTCCTCCTCAAGACCCTGGTCCTGCATCTCTAAGAAGAAATTGCCATGGCCGAAAATCTCGTCTAGCTCAATTGCCTCTGCACGAGCACCCTCGTAGTCCTTGTTCAAAAGTCTCTGCTGAACCTTGCCCGCAAGACATGCCGATAAAGCTATTATTCCGTCGCTATACTTTCTCAGGACATCCTTGTCAACTCTCGGTTTATAGTAGTATCCGTTTATGTATCCCTCTGATACAATCTTAATCAAATTTCGGTATCCATAGTTGTTTTCGGCAATCAAAACAAGATGATTCTGATATCTATCTAAATCTGGATCTTTATCCTTCATACTGCGAACAGCCACATAAATTTCGCAGCCTATAAGTGGTTTAACACCCTGCTTCTTACACTCCTTGTAGAAGTCGATAACGCCAAACATGTTTCCGTGGTCTGTTATGGCAAGGGAGTCCATTCCTAATTCCTTAGCACGCTTAACAACGCCGTCAATTCTTGCGGCGCCATCCAAAAGGCTATATTCTGTATGTAGGTGAAGATGTGTAAATGACATTTCTATGTCTCCTTGACAGCTTTATTACTTACTAATAAAATTATACCATAGGCGGGTTATTTTTGATAATGAAATATGGAGGTTAATATGGTTAATACCACTACCGAAAACTATAAGTTTTTTCAGCACAAGGATTGTGAATTCTTCCCATGTCACAAGACTAATAAACCGGAGGATTTCAACTGCTTGTTCTGCTATTGTCCTCTGTATGCGCTCGGCGACAAATGCGGCGGAAACTTTCAGTACACTGATACTGGATTCAAGGATTGTACAAACTGCATGTTCCCACACGTGAGAAGTAACTACGAAAAGATTTTGGAGCGCTATCAGGACATAATCGCTGTAGCTGCAAGAAACAGTGAAAAAAAATAAATTGCTTACATTTCCCGAGCGCTAAGGTTATTAACCTTGGTCTCGGGTTACTTTTTAGGAATAAATATGAAACAAATTGCTGTATACGGTAAGGGAGGCATAGGAAAATCGACCTTGAGTGCGAATATCTCCGCAGCCCTTTCATTAAATAATAAAAGAATACTCCAGATTGGCTGTGACCCTAAGCACGACTCGACAAAGCTTTTGATGCGAGGCCTTTCCATCCCTACGGTTTTGGACTATATAAAGACAAAATCTCCTTTGGAGTACCGCAAAAGCGATATACTCTTTGAGGGCTTTGGAAAAATCGGCTGCATAGAAGCAGGTGGTCCAAAGCCAGGTGTCGGATGCGCTGGAAGAGGCATAATAACTGCCTTTGAGCTTCTCGAAACCCTTCACATCAAAGATAACTACGACATGATAGTCTACGATGTTTTGGGAGATGTGGTTTGCGGCGGCTTTGCCGTTCCTATACGCAGGGAATATTCCGATAGTATTTTTATTGTCACATCTGGTGAATATATGTCGCTATACGCAGCAAACAATATACTGCGCGGCATCCAAAACTATGACGAAAATCGCCCAAGACTCTTGGGAATACTATATAACAGCCGAAATGTCAAAAATGAAGACGATAGAGTTTACAAATTTGCAGAAGCAGTTAAGCTTCCAGTATTTGCGCGAATCCCTCGAGACGATATCTTTGCACGCGCAGAAAAAGCTAATGTGACTGTGCTTGAGCTCACCCAAAACGAGAAAAATCCTGTAGCAGATATCTTTAAGGGTATTGCGAAAAGGATATGCGAAGGTACTGAGCACTTTGCCGCAAATCCTTTGACAGATGATGAGCTAGAGGCTTTGATTCTATCAAATGAAGGTGCAATTACTAAGGCTAGCCATAGCGCAACTTCTTCGCCAAAGCAAGAAGAGGAAGACACGTTTTCCTGTAGCTGTGAGACCGCAGAGCCTTGCGAAGCATGCACGGGTATCAGCTCTGGCCAAGAAGAAAGCACTAGCGACTATGATGCTCCCTATCTATCAAAGAATGTAATCAGGGATGAGCCACTCCACGGCTGTGCTTTTAATGGCGCCATGACCATGAGTTCAAATCTTAAGGATGCTGTGATCCTCGCCCACTCACCAAAGAGCTGCACCTACCTTTCCATACAGACCATCAGCTCTGCTGGAAGAAGGACTCTTTTTGAGCGCGGAAACATCCTGCCATCGTCACTTATACCTAATGTGCTCTCGACCGACATGAGCGAGACAGATATGGTATTTGGAGGAAGTGAAAACCTTCTTAGCAAAGTCAAGTCAGTCCTGAATTCCCAAACTCCACCACCAGCCATTGTCATAGTAAGCTCCTGCCCTTCTGGAATAATTGGAGATGATATAGACGATGCACTCAGCCTTTCGACCGAAAGAACAAAGATAGTGACGGTAAAGGCAGAAGGTAACCTCACAGGAGATTATCTTCAGGGAATGCTGATGGCATACACCTCGCTTGCAAAGCAAATAATAGATAGGAATGTAGAAAAAAGAGAAAAGACCGTAAACATAGTCTTCGAAAAGGTCGTTGCCCGAAACACGGAGATGAACTTTCAAAGGCTTAAGACCTTCCTTACTCGCATGAACATCTCGGTAAACTGCCGCTTCCTATGTAACACAAGCTACGCTTCGCTGCGCGATTTCTGCTCAGCAGAGCTAAACCTGCTCGCATATCGCGACTATACCGGCAAGATACTCGAAGACTTCTTCATCAAAGAATACGGTACAAGCTTCTTCGAAAAGCAGTTCCCTATCGGCTTTAAGGAAACCTCCGATTGGCTTCTTGCCCTAGGTAAGCACTTTGATGCAAGCGATGAAGCAAAGAGCATAATATCGGAAAACGAGATCATATATCAAAATAGGATGAAATTAGTAAGGCCCAAGCTCGAAGGCAAAAAACTCATGATTATCACATACAATCACGAGCTCGACTGGATACTGAACGCTGCCCTAGACTGCGGTATGAAAATAGTAAAAATATGCGTTTTAAACTTCTCTCAGGATGAAGGATTCCGCTCCTCTCTTTCCGAAATAGACGGTATCGAGGTTGTAGAAAACTACGATAGAGATGAGAGAAGCTCTGATATCAAAAGGCTAAAGCCTGACATCATCCTCTCAAACTACGAGCCTGTAAGCGAGCAAAGCTATATCACAGACACGATTCCAATGTGTCCAGATAACGGCTTCTTTACAGGGCTTGAAATGGTCGAGCGTTGGTCGATGCTTTTTAGTAAATCAAAGGAAGGAGAATGGCTCAATGACAGAAAACTATTTGACAAGTATTACTCCAGATAGCATGTCTGGGCTAGTCTTTGCTTTTGAGGGAATATCTAAAGGTCTAGTCCTTATGAACGGTCCAACGGGCTGCAAATTCTATCACTCAGCCACATCTGATAATCAGATGATAAGGCAGCCGGAGTTTGATCCGCTCGAATACCCTGAATTTTGGTATTTCGGACAGCCTCGCGTTCCTTCAACCTTCCTAGATAGACGCGATTACGTTTATGGAAGCGAGGATAAGCTTTCTGAGGTAATAGCCTTTCTTGAAAAGGAAATTGACTTTGATCTACTTGCCATCGTAAACACGCCTGGAGCTGCGCTTATCGGTGACGATATAGAAAGAATCGTAAGAGAGTCAAGCAGGGACGAGAAAAAAATCATCTCCATAGGAAGCCCTGGCTACTCCCTCCCTATTTGGGATGGCTACATCAAAGCCTGCCGCACCCTGCTAGAAAAATTCGCAAGGAATGGAAAAAAACTAGCTGGTAAAACCGTAAACATACTTGGACTTTCCATATTTCACAGAGACTTTGCCGGAGATAAGGACGAACTAAAAAGAGCTTTTTCTCTCTGCGGTATAGATGTGAACTGTTTCCTATGTGCAGGCTCCAGCATAAGCGAGATAGAAAACATACCTCGTGCAGATCTCAATATAGTCGTCGATAGTCTCTACGGACTTGATTCTGCAGAGATTCTATCTGCGCGCTTTGATATGCCCTATATCGTATGCGATGGTCTTCCCGTTGGATTTAGGGCCATGGAAGATCTTGTAAGTAAGGTTTGCGACATTCTCGGCAGTGATATGAGTTCATATATAGAACAAAGCGAAAGGGCAAGAGCAAAGTGTTTTTCTCACCTTTCTAGGATCCATACTTTAACTGGACGACCAAAAGGCGTTAAATTTGCTGTACACGGCACGCTTTCCCAGTGTCTTGGATATACGGATTTCATAGCAAGCTATTTTGGAATGAGCCCAGATTCCATATCAATTACTGAAAGAGATGCACTCAAAGATAAGATTCGAAGCTCATCTGAGATTTCAGCACAAGAAACAAAGCTAAAGGATATTCTAAAGGAATATGGCTCTAGTGAGGCGCTCGAAAGGAATATTTTTGATACCGATGCTGAGCTTGTCTTTGCTGATGGACAGACCATTGCTATGCTTAGAGCTAAGGGAAAAAGATTCAGCGGAATTGAAATTGCACTCCCATCACTAGGCTATATCGATGTAATTGAAAAATCACATTTAGGTATGGGCGGCGGACTTCTTTTATGTGAGCAAATCCTAAACGGCATGCTGTATTAGGAAAATTTAATAAAAATTTATCGAAAAATATGTTGACACGCACATTTTTTGATGTTATTATCAATCTAATTTAACAAACCTTTGATGGAGAATAGTAGGCTTAGATGCAGCAGAAGAGAGATTTGCAGATGGTGTGATTGCAGACTGTATGCGCTTTGTTGAATGGCCTCCTGAGGGCAAACTGAACGGGTTACTTTGATAGTCTTAGTAGGGGCGACGGAGAAGATACTTCGTTAACAATATCTGCATATGTTAGTATGCGAAGGAGTGGGCGTTTAACGCCAAGCCGGGTGGCACCGCAGGAGATTTTAGCTCTTGTCCCAGCAAATATGGGATGAGAGTTTTTTGTTTTATACATCCTTTCACACTTCGCAAGTTTTGATGAAAAGACAGAAGGAGAAAAAAATGTCAAACAGCACAAATAACAAAGCAATACCTTACAAGATTTATCTGCACGAGAGCGAAATGCCAACACATTATTACAATGTTAGAGCGGATATGAAGAAAAAGCCAGCTCCACTTGTAAATCCAGCTACAGGTAAACCAGTTACATTTGATGACCTAAAGCCAGTTTTCTGTGATGAGCTTATCGAGCAGGAGCTAAATGATACTGATAGATACATCGAGATTCCTCAGGAAATCAGAGACTTCTATAAGATGTACAGACCATCGCCTCTTGTACGTGCATACTGCCTAGAGGAAAAACTTCAGACTCCAGCTAAGATCTACTACAAGTTTGAGGGTAACAATACAAGCGGAAGCCACAAGCTAAACTCTGCTATCGCTCAGGCCTACTATGCTAAGAAGGAGGGCCTCAAGGGAGTCACAACAGAGACAGGTGCTGGTCAGTGGGGTACTGCCCTCTCGATGGCTTGCTCATACTTTGGGCTGGACTGCAATGTTTACATGGTTAAGGTTTCCTACGAGCAGAAGCCTTTCCGTCGTGAGGTAATGAGAACCTACGGTGCATCTGTAACACCTTCCCCATCTGAGACTACAGAAATCGGCAAGAAGATTCTCAGCGAGCATCCAGGCACAACAGGAAGCCTTGGCTGCGCTATATCAGAAGCTGTAGAAGCTGCTACAACTACTGAGGGCTACAAGTACGTTCTAGGCAGCGTGCTAAACCAGGTACTTCTCCACCAGAGCATTATCGGTGAGGAAGCTATGGCTGCAATGAAGAAATACGATATCAAGCCTGATATTATTATCGGCTGTGCTGGTGGCGGAAGCAATGTCGGAGGACTAATGTCACCTTTCATGGGTGAAAAGCTTAGAGGCGAAGCCGACTACCGCTTCATCGCTGTTGAACCAGCATCATGCCCAAGCCTCACAAGAGGTCGCTATGCTTATGACTTCTGCGATACGGGACGCGTTTGCCCTATGGCAAAGATGTACACTCTTGGAAGTGGCTACATCCCTGCCCCTAACCATGCTGGTGGACTTCGCTACCACGGCATGAGCCCTATCGTATCTGAGCTTTACCACCAGGGAGAGATGGAAGCAGTGAGCTACACACAGACTGAGGTCTTTGAAGCAGCTCGTGACTTTGCAAGAGTTGAAGGAATCCTTCCTGCTCCAGAAAGCAGCCACGCTATCAAGGCAGCAATTGACGAGGCTCTTAAGTGCAAAGAGACAGGCGAAGAAAAGACAATTCTATTTGGCCTAACTGGTACAGGATACTTTGACCTATATGCTTACGAAAAGTTCAATGATGGCGTTATGACTGACTACGTACCAAGCGACGAAGAGATTGAAGCAAGCCTTGCTACACTACCAAACATCGAAGGATAACAAGATAAACACTATAATATAAATTTAGCCCCGAGAGCCTAGGCTTTCGGGGCGTTTTTATGCGTATATGATACTATGTGCTCGATGTCTTCCGTTAATTATATTCAAGTATCATAAAGAATAATACTACTGCAATAAAGAGCGCTAGCAGAATCGTTCCTAAGATTCCACTGCTACAGGATGAATTACTGTTTTTACCATAAGATGATGTATCCATTCCATATCTAGATGCATTATTAATACTATTTCTTGCACGAACAATTTTGTAATATCTACTCAGAGGATCTTCACCGTCAATAATCCTATAATAAAAATCTTCTAGCCATTCTACATCTTCTGTATCACACAGTTCCTCTTCATAAGCATCCGGTTCATGTACTAGCTTATTCCGTATCCTCCTGTAATACTTAAGGTTTTTTAAATCACTTTCCCAGTCATCTACCAGGTCCCATCCTTCAGTATTTTCATACATTTTATCTATATATGCTGAAATTCGCCTCTCATCTTCAAGCATATCACCGCAGAGCTTTTCTAAACGTTTATATGAGTCCATAAATCCCATAGTGTATTCCGTCCTTTGATGTATTTACAAAATAATATAATTATTAAATATCAAAATCAGTCTATTCAACCTATAAAGATTAGCATAATCTCCTACTAACACGCAAGAAAAATTTTAAAAGAATTGATAGTTAATTAAGAATTGAATTTTTGTTACATATAATATAAAATATAAGATAGTATGAATCATAGGCAAATTTAATATATTTACTTTTAATTATTATTTAGATACTATTGCAGAATAAGTTACATACTTATTTTTAAAATTATTAAGGAGAACGGTAATGAAAAAAACACCTAAACGATTTTTGTGCGTCGCACTAAGTCTTGTCATGGTATTGATAGCAATACCTAGCGCCGTATTCGCTGAGGAAATGCCAAGCGAATACAAAGAGCAGACAAAAGATAATTATTGGGCAGAACTTGTTTGGTACAAAGACAGCGGCTTTCGTGCTGTCATCCCTTCCTACTTGGCAGATTATTTTGCTGGCAGCAGGGTTAAATGGGTTAATACCTTAAATTATGATTATGTTACAGGCTTCCCTAATGCCGGAATTTCCAGTGATCCTAATCTTTCTGAGGAAGTTACGGAGACCTTGAATAATTTGGATATGTATGCGCAGGATTTACCACATAGGGAACCTCGCGATCCTGCACTTAACAGATGGCAAGGTGGTAAGCAATGGAACCCGTACAACTTTAACTACTCGACTGATCTTTTAACTAAGAATATAACTGATTATAATGTTCGTGGGGATATTACCGAAAGAGGACTATCAAGCACAGAAGTTGCTAAGCACAACATAGGTGATGATATCAACCTTGATTTTAATCTTGATATGTCACTGTTCAAAAAAATGATGAACACAATTCTCATAGCTTATATAAATTCGGAATTCCCTGCGTATTACATGATGAAGGACAATATGCCTGAGACAGCTATAACGCAATCAGACGGACAGTTAGTATTTGTTTTAGATCTTCCTAAAGGTCTAGAATCAACAGATGCTACAGAATATAAGCTGAGTGGACTTGATGGCTTTGACCTTTCCGTTACAAAAGAGAACGGTGGCAGAAGAATTGTTGTCAAAGCAAGACTTAGAGCCCCTGCTAACTATGAAATGTTAAAAGATGTATATGCAAAGATTCAGAAGGTTAATTCCGTTACTTTAAATATAAATGGTTTAAAAGTCACTTCCGAAGTTGAAACGAACAAGAACAGCACTGTAACCGGATACGCTTATGGCGCTTACGAAAACATATTTACCACAGATAATAATGCAATTATAAACCAGGATGCTTCCGCCATTGAAAATGACGACCATCATTCATTTTCTCGACTATCAACTGTTTTTGCTTCGAAGCAGCTTGCTAGTGGTAAAGACGAGGCAGGAGATCCTAATAAGCCTGAGCTAATTACCTACTCACTTAGAGTAAATCAGAACAAGGTTACATTTATAGATGGTGGTAATACTCATGCAGTAGTTAATGTGGAATCAGGCAAAGCTATAGACACTGATAACCTCACAGATCAGTCTATGCCGGCTGACCCAAGCAAAGCAGGATACACATTCAAGGAGTGGAATACTGCAATGGATGGTAGTGGAACAAAGTTTACAGGAAGCACAGTCGTAAACGATGATATGACAGTATATGCTATCTACACCAAAAATGCTGCTCCTAATAAGGATAAAAAGCCTAACAAACCAGTAAATCCAAATACAGGTGATTCATCAAGCTTACCACCTTACATCATGCTCATGGGACTAGCTGCAGTACTTGCAATCTCAGTTCATATGAGAAATAAAATAAAAGAGAGCTAATCAAACTTCGCAATAATCGACCCAAAGAGTAGACCCCTAAGCTTCCTCATTGAACTTAGGGGTCATTTTTTTGATATTTACTTGCCAGGATTTGACTCTGTTTTATCCTTATTAGTATCTTTATTTACGTCCTTATCTTTGGACTTTGCTTCTCTCTTTGCATTCTCAAAAGCTTTGATGATTGCCTGCTTAACACCATCCGTAGTTGCTGTTGCATTTGTAACTGCATCAACATCTTTAATCTCAGCCTCAGTCTTTCCTTCAAATCTATCAAAGCCATTAGCATCTAGGAAGATGTTCCAGAAAGTGAGGTTTGCTCCTGCAAATTTTGATTTATCAAGTTCCTCTCTTGTCTTGTGGTCAGTAAGCTTGACAACCTTTCCATCCTTGATTTCAACTTTTACAACAACATCGTAATCGTAGTCTTTTCCATGGAAGATAACATCCCCTCTGAAGATATTTTGCTTGTTCTCTGCGATCTCCTCTTCAGTTCTATTATCTTTTTCCTCGTCTTTGTTGCCTTTGTTCTTGTCCTTGTCGTCGTCCTTATTTTTGTCCTTGTCATCGCCAGGCTTTACATCCTCGCTAGGATCCTTTTCTTCTGGTACTACTGGTGCGACGATAGGTGGAGCTTCTGTCTCGTAGGCGTCTTTAATAGCATTATATACGGCAGTCTTTATCGCATTGCTCGTATATGTAGCTCCTGTAACCTTATCTACATTAGGTGTCTGGGCGCTTAGGATTCTGCTTATAACTGATGCACCATTTGCAAAGTAGTTTATTGGGCTTAGAGTCTCGCTGTGGGATGTCACCTGAATATCAGCTATCTTGTTACCACTTACAACTACCTTAACGCTCAGTCTTCCACCAAAACCTGTTCCGCTTCCATAGTAAACACCATCTTTTAGCTTGGCATTGCTTGGAGCTTGGATGCTTAAATTCAAGTTTTGTGCTGGTGCGCTTGGGCCAGTCGCAGCACTCTTCTTTGCAACAGCCTTCGGCTTTTCTATCTTCTTCTTTTGCTTCTTCTGTTTGCTTGGCTCAGCCTGTTTCTTAGCCTGAGTCTTCTGCTGAACAATCTGTGATTTACTGGTTTCGATATCCTTATTATCCTTGTTCATTGTCTTTGCCACACTGAATCCCGTAATTCCAGCGAAGACCACGAATATCAAAAGTGATGCGATTATCTTATTTGCTCTTTTCTTCATTAATTACCTCCATTCTCCAGTGCGTTATAGATTGCGTCTAGGATTCCAACTGAGCTGAATGTAGCTCCGCTCACAGTATCAACATTAGGTGTCTGCTGCTCTATAACTGATGAAATAACTCCTTTTGCGTTGTTAAAGTAGGCTGCGTCATCCACATTTGATAGAATATCGACTGCAGTTATCTTGCCGTCCTTGACCGTAACGCGAACCTTAACCTCGCCCTTGTAGCCGTTTCCTGTTCCTTCCCAGCTACCGTCCTTATATCCATCAGCTTCCCCATTTGAAGCTGAATCATTAGCCTTCTTGCTGTTATCAGCCTTAGCCTCTGTCTTCCTAGGCTGCACCTTTCTTGCTTCTACCTTCTTTGTTGTAGTACCAAAGCTTATTCCCACAGCCACTAGAACGCAGATCAGTGCCGTAATGAGAATGCTTAATATCGACTTATTTTTCATATCTATCCTCCTCCGTCACTAGACTGCCTGTGCTAGCTTTCTTTTGCGTGCATTTAGGGCTTTTCTAACTCTGAGAATTGTGTATGAGATGAAAATTACAGAGTAGAACACTATGTTTAATGTCACCGTATTTGATGCTGGTCTTCCGATGTAAACCATCATTACCTGCACATATACCATTGCATAGAAAATGTATGCAAATTCCTGCAAGTTCTTCCATTTGCTTGCCTGCATCTTCTTGTGAACAAAGTTAAACGATGTCACAAGTAGCGGAAGCATCACTGCTATGGCAAAGACACCTGCTGCAAACATCATTAGATTTGTCCAAAGCGCAATTCCATTCATTTTATTCACATTAGGAAGCGTGAATAGAAGCGCCTGAAATAGATAAAATGTGTTATGTGGTAAAATCATCAGACCGCCTATTATGGAAAGCTCTGCACGATTCTTACGAAGCTGTTTAAATACCTTGTACTTCATGCTGAATGTACCCATATACATTACGAGTATGAAAAAGGCTCCTCCTAGAGCGCCCGAGGATATAGACCTCATAAATGGCTCAAGACCATCAACATATTGGACATTATATCCATTCAGTCTCAAAATCGCATGATATATTGAGACTATTGAGATAACACCTGCGATGGCATAAATCTCCCTAGAGTATTTTTTGATAATGTCGCTAAAGAAATAACTCAAGACAACTACTGTTATAAGACAGTACATACCTAACATCAGTATAGTTCCTCCTTTAAATTATTATTGCTTCCCCTGTAGCTCGCAGGCAAAGTAAGCATACGGATTTTTTATGAGCTATGCTGAAAAGTTAGCAATCACTAACCCTACTGTAAAATATAAGTCCTCAAAAGAGGACAAAATTGGCGGAGAAGGTGGGATTCGAACCCACGTGCCCTTGCGAGCAACCGCATTTCGAGTGCGGCTCGTTATGACCACTTCGATACTTCTCCAAATAAGGTTTGCAAATAGATATACCCCGTTCACAAACCACCGTAACATTATATCATACAGTTTATTTCACATCAACAGGAACAATGAAGCTGAGAGCCTTCTCACAGATTTCAATATCTATACCCTCAGTACGAGCAAGCTCTCCATCTATGCAGATGCCAAAGTCCTTTGTTCCCTTTGGTTTTAGACTGAGCTGCTTACTCTTCTTCACATATATAATTTTATCTATCCCATCAACCTCAAGATGTGTTCCTTCCTTGTACTTAGGCAATAGCTTTAGGAACTTTAGCCTTGGAAGATCGTTTATTATATTAAGATCAAAGAAACCATCGTCAATTATTGCCTGTGGTGATGACTTGATTCCGCCTCCGCAGTAAGAACCATTTGATATGGCACAGAGAAGCATCTTTCCTTCTCTGATTTGCTCGCCATCCTCGTAGATGTCAAGACAGGCACCTCTCTTTTTGATGAAGTTAAACAGTATAGCCGACTGGTAAGCCGTAGCCCCTGCAAAAAACTTTTTCTTTCTAAGCTTAAAAGCCGTTTCAACAACATTACAATCAAAGCCTATGTTGAACATATTAAGGCAGTATCCCGTCTGTTCTTCATTCCCAAGCCTGCTTGTGTACTTCATCACATCGACTTTTCTACTCTTTCCATTTAGCTGAGAGCGCACGCTCATGAAATCTCCAGCATCCTGAAAATTCCTAATCATGTCATTGCCAGAACCTATAGGAATAATTCCTAGCTCAATTCCATCAAAGCCTATTACCGCCGATGCAATTTCATTAGCTGTCCCATCGCCTCCACAAGCATAAAACCTTGCAGGCTCACCATTTAGTCCCTCTGCAATAGCCCTTGCTCTCGCTTCACTTCCTCTGTTGGGCTCGGTCATAATTATCACGGATTCACTTTTCGTGTCCTTCAATGCGATTTTTATTTCCTCAATCAGTTCTTCGCTCTGATTGCCCTTACCCGCGACAGGGTTAACAAAAAAATAATGCTTCATATACGCAGTTACTGTTCCTTCTAATCTATAATCCAATCATCGTTTTTATCAGAGGCTCCGCCTTCGGCTCACTATCTGATATCGCGTAAGCACTGAGAATCTCTTCACAGGCTTGCTTTAGCTTTCCTTCATCACTTGAGTAGACGATGGCAATCGTATCCGAAAGCTCAACCCTATCGCCTCTCTTTGCGACTAGTTTTATGCCTGCACTGTGATCTATTTCATCCTCCTTGCTAGCTCTTCCTGCACCTGAGTGCTGCGAAGCAAGTCCAATCCCTTCAGCATCGATAGACTCTATATACCCAGAGCGCAAAGCCTTAATCTCAGCACTAAGCTTAGCTTCTGGAAATAGCGAATAATCGTCGATTACCGCCTTGTTCCCGCCTTGATATTCTATCATTTCAGCTAGCTTTTGTAGCGCTCTTCCACTTGAAATTGCACTTTCTGCAAGTACAATTCCCTCATCTATGCTAGATGCCTTACCACCAAGATATATCATAGCCCCTGATATATTAAGGCAAAGCTTAAGTAAATCACCTTCAATATTAGCTTTGAGAAGCTCTATAGCTTCTATCACTTCAAGGCTATTTCCTACGGCATGACCTAGTGGCTCGCTCATATCTGAAATTATTGCTGCGGTTTTCTTGCCCTGAGAGCTTCCGATTTTGCACATCAGCTCAGCTAGTGCCTTGGCATCATCCTCGGACTTCATAAAAGCGCCCTTGCCACATTTAACATCTAAGAGAATCGCATCACTTCCTGCGGCGAGTTTCTTGCTCATTATGCTCGATGCTATGAGACTGAGATTTTCGACTGTTGCAGTTACATCTCTAAGCGCGTAAAGCTTCTTATCTGCTGGCGCGATATGACCGCTTTGACCGATTACGGCAATTCCGATTTCGTTAACCTGCTTGTGAAAATCCGCAGGCTCAAGCGTCGTTTTAAATCCTGGGATTGACTCAAGCTTATCTATGGTTCCGCCTGTGAATCCAAGACCTCTTCCGCTCATCTTGGCAATTGGAACTCCACATGATGCAGCGATTGGTGCAACTATTAAAGTCACCTTATCGCCGACTCCTCCCGTCGAATGCTTATCCACCTTTGTTCCGTGAATGTCCGATAGGTCGACTATATCTCCAGAATGGAGCATTACTCTGGTTAGGTCAAAAGTCTCCTTCTCGCTCATATGTCTAAAGTATATGGCCATCAAAAGCGCCGAGGCCTGATAGTCAGGTATATCGCCATTAAGATAAGCTTTGATAAAGAACTCGATTTCGGAAGCACTGAGCTCTTTACCGTCCCTCTTTTTGCTTATAATATCAACTGCATTCATATCTATTCCTACTTTAAAATCTCACTTAAAAAGCTTTCGCCTATTGCCGGTTCATCCACATCAAGGTAGTCGCAGATTGTAGCTCCTATATCTGCAAAGCACTCCCTAGTTCCAATGTTTGCTGATTTAATTGGCTCGCCGAAGGCCACAAAAGGAATGTGTTCCCTAGTATGATCAAAGCCGCTGTGAGTAGGATCATTTCCGTGGTCTGCACACAGGATAACTATGTCTTTGGGACCTAGCTTCGCCTCAAGTTCAGGGATTCTAGCGTCAAAATCCATTATCGCCTTTCCGTAGCCTATCGGATTTCTTCTGTGCCCGTAAAGCGAGTCAAAGTCAACGAGGTTTGTGAAAATGAAACCGCTTTCTACCTTATCTAGAGCCTCAAGAGTTTTGTCAACTCCATCCATATTACCGTCTGTATGAACCCAGTCCGTAACGCCACTGGCATTGAAAATATCGTGGATTTTTCCTACGGCATAGACTTCTTGCCCTGCTTCATCAATCAGGTTTAGGATTGTCTTTTCTGGTGGTGAAACCGCATAGTCACGGCGGTCTGTCGTCCTCTCACGCTTGCCATCTACAAGCTTATATGGTCTTGCAATTACTCTTCCACAGGCCCATTCTCCCTGAAGAAGCTCTCTTGCAGCCTCACAAATATTGTATAGCTCCTCAAGAGGTATAACATCTACATTTGCAGCGATTTGAAATACGCTGTCAGCTGATGTATATACGATAGGATAGCCTGTCCTCTCGTGCTCCTCTCCTAGCTTTTCTATAATTACCGTACCAGACTCTGCGTAGTTACCTATGCAGCGCCTGCCTATTTTTTCCTCAAACTTTGCGATGAACTCAGCAGGAAAACCATCAGGGTAGGTTTTGAACGGTGTTAGGCTTTCTATGCCCGCAATTTCCCAGTGACCTGTTATGGTATCCTTTCCCTTTGATTTTTCCTTAAGCTTACCATAGGCGCCCGAAGGATTAGAAATAGCAAAGCTTCCGTCTCCGTTACAAAGTCCGTCTATGTTTCCAAACCCTAGCCTTCTCAGGTTAGGAATCTTCAGTTCATCGCCCATGGTCTTTGCAATATGACCAAAGGTGTCGCTACCAGCATCGCCGTAGCTTCCTGCATCGGGCAGTTCTCCAACTCCTAGACTGTCCATCACAATTAAAATTACTCTGTTCTTGTCCATAGCTACCTCCTCAAGCCTCATTCTAAAGAATCTTTATAGGATTAGCCTCGATATAATCTAGGGAGACTAGTTTGTACTCTACTCCATTTAATATACCCTGAAAACCGTTCTTAAAAGCGTCCTTACCGTGCAGATGCCCATAAATACAAGTCTTAACTCCGTATCTCGAAAGCATATTCGTAAACTCTGAAGGCTGAAACTTATCGTTGCAAGGTGGATAATGAAGCATTGCTATTATCAAATCTGGCTCCTGCTTCTTAGCCTCCTTAAGCGACATCTCAAGTCTAATCAGCTCACGCTTAAAAATCTTCTCGTCGTGCTCATCAAAGCCTTCTGTACCAGGGCAAATCCATCCCCTCGTTCCGCATATACATATGCGTCTATCTCCATCAAAGACAAGCGCCGCATCGTTTTGCAGAAAGCGAATATTTTCGCTTATACTATTCAATTTCTTGACAGATCCCCACCAAAGGTCGTGATTTCCTTTGGTTATAATCTTGCGCCCAGGTAAGCTCTCAATCCACCTAAAGTCAGCCATTGCTTCCTCTAGTCTAAGGCCCCATGAGATGTCACCGCATACTAGTACAGTATCATCTTCTCCGATGTTTTTCTCCCAGTTCTGCTTGAGCCTTTCTGCGTGATTTTCCCATCTGCTACCGAAGATGTCCATGGGCTTTGATATTCTCTCATCAAAAGATAGATGTAAGTCTCCTATTGCGAAAATGCTCAAATTCTACACCTCATCACTGTCATCTAGCTCAAGAACCTTGCTCGCTCTAGCCTGATCTATCTTCTCTATATTGCGAAGCTTTCTATTGATGCTTCTCGTTCTCACGCCAATAAGCTTATCGAGCTCTACATTAGCCTGATCTATTCTCTTCTTTGTCGCCTCAAGGACATTGCCAAAGCTATCAAACTCGGTCTTAACCGCACCGAGAATCTCCCAAACCTCACTCGAATGCTTCTGAATCGCAAGAGTTCTAAAGCCCATCTGAAGGCTGTTCAAAAGACCTGTCATAGTCGTAGGTCCTGCAATATTTACCTTGTAATCTCTCTGCAAAGTCTCAACAAGCCCGCGTCTTATAACCTCGGCATAAAGCCCCTCAAAAGGAAGGAACATTATCGCAAAGTCAGTCGTGTAAGGTGGCTTGATATACTTACTAGAAATATCCTTAGCCTCCTGCTTGATTACCTGTTCAAGCTGCTTACCAGCCTTTTCTATCTCAGCAGAATCAGCTAAATCGTAGGCGTCAAGAAGCTTAGCATATGCATCGCCTGGGAACTTTGCATCTATTGGAAGATAGATAAATCCATCCTCAGAGCCATCCACTCCAGGGAGCTTGATAGCAAACTCAACTCTCTTTGGACTGCCATCTACGCTCACATTCTCATCGTACTGCTCAGGCGACAAAATCTGTTCCAAGATACCAGCAAGCTGCACCTCTCCGAGAATACCTCTTGTCTTTACATTGGTCAAAACCCTCTTAAGGTCACCAACACCTGAAGCGAGGTTTTGCATCTCTCCAAGACCCTTGTAAACCTGCTCAAGTCTATCATTAACCAGATTGAACGACTGAGTGATTCTGTCGTTCAGTGTCTTCTGAAGTCTCTCATCTACAGTACTTCTGATTTCTGAAATCTGCTTGTTGTTATCTTCCTTGATCTCACTGAGCTGAGTTCTCACAGTCTGTCTGATGTTCTCAAGTTTCTGCTCACTCTCCATACTGAAGTTTGATAGAGTTTCATTGATTCTTCTCAGGCTCTCGTTCTGCGTCTTAAAATGCTCGCTCTGAGCCCCAGCGATTAAGTCACCATAGTTTCTGAAGCTGCTGTTTATGTGCTCCATGGTATCACGCCTTGTAGCATCAATATCAGCCTTTAGCTCATCCTTAAGCTTGCGAAGTTCTTCGTCCTTGGTGCCATCCTCAATGCTCTTGCTGAGTTTAAGCACTAGCGCAACTGATACAAGCGCTACAATCAAAGTTATAACGGATAAAATTACTATGATTAAGTTCATCTTTTTCCCTTTATTTATACCTTATTGAAACAATATTTCCTAAAATAATTTTACTATCTAAAAGCCTTTTCGTCTACATCAAAATAGCCCTAGGCGGATCAAGCTGCTTAGGGCTCCTTGGGTTTAAAAATCTAATTTTAGAGCAAAATTTTATGCTTCACTATACGCCTTTTCTCCTGCTATAGACCGTAGATGCAGTAAGCAGGATAGTGCTCTCCCATGAATAGCCATGGGTTTTCTCCCATCTCGATATGCTCATCAAAGCTAACATCTGGGATAAATATCTTAACCGCAGTTCTCTTGGTTCCAGTTATAGTTTTGCCATCTGCAGTTGGATTTGCCACGAATTCCTCAATTGCCTGACGAAGCTTGCTGATGCCAGCCTCTTTCTCAAAGTTGTCAATAAATTCATTTGCATCAACGTATGCTACATTATCACCATCTTTCAGCCAGTCCAATTTTAACATCTTCTACCTCCACTAGGTTCCGTTAAATACATATAAAAAGTAAACAATATGAAAAAGTCATAATTCTAATTTAATTATAATAAGCCTTTAAACTTCTGTCAATATATCGAGAGCCTCAACATAGCCATCAAAGCCGTGCCCTGAAATGCAGGCACAGGCAGCTTCGCTGATAAATGAATGCTTCCTGTAGTCCTCACGCTTTAATATATCTGAGATGTGAACCTCTACCGTCCTTATTCCCACAGCCTTTATCGCATCTGCAAGTGCAATGCTCGTATGAGTGTAGCCTGCTGGGTTAAAGACGATTCCATCAAAGTTACCATAGGCCTCCTGTATCTTGTCTATCAAAACACCCTCGTGATTTGACTGAAAGAACTCCACCTCTATGCCTCGCTCAAGGGCAGCCTTTGAAATTAAAGCAATCAGGTTCTCATAGCTTCCCTTACCATAAATCTCTGGCTCCCTAATTCCAAGAAGATTAATATTAGGTCCGTTCAGGACTAGAATTTTCATAGCTTCTCCTCCAGACACCTGCTTTGATATAGCTTTGATAGCTCCATAATTTTCTCAAAGAGAGCCTTGTCATATTCTGAAAGCCCGTCCTCGCTCATTGCCTTAATTACCGAGATTAATTCAGCCTCCCTACTAGAGTCACAGATGCCGATGCCATTAGCTTTTTTGATACCCGCAACTTCCTTTACTACATGCATTCTCTCTTCAAAAAGCCTTAGAAGCTCGCGGTCTAATGCATCTATTTTATCTCTACATTTTTTTAGCTCAATCATTGAAAACAAACCTACCCGAAAAATTAATATCGCCAAGCATCAAATCCAAAACCGCAAGTGCAGCTGCTGCCTCAACACAAGGCACTGCACGAAGCGCAATACAAGGATCATGCCTTCCGCTAATCTTAAGCTCCACATTCTCTCCTCTGCTATAGCTTACACTCTTTGATGGGATGGAAATCGAAGGTGTTGGTTTAATGCAAACCCTGAAATTCACAGCTTCTCCCGTGCTTATTCCTCCTAAAATTCCGCCGTTGTGGTTGCTAGTAAGATTAATTTTACCATCACTTACCATGTATTCGTCACGAGCTTCACTGCCTTTGAGCTCGCTTAGCTTAAAACCATCGCCAAACTCTATAGCTTTGATCGCCGGGATAGCAAAGACTGCCTGAGAAATCCTGTTCTCAAGCCCATCAAACATAGGCTCTCCAACTCCGCAAGGAAGCCCCTCAATAGTGCATGCTATGGTTCCGCCAAGCGAATCCCCCTCTGATATTGCCTCTGCGATAAGTTCATCTATTCCAGATTTCTGTCCACATACTGTCTCAAGCACAGCCTTAACTTTAATTCCATTTCGCTCAAGCATCTGAATTGCAATTCCTCCAGCTATGCAAAGAGCAGCTGTAAGCCTTCCCGAAAAATGACCGCCACCTCTATAATCCTGATATCCTCTGAACTTTCCTTCAGCAGTAAAATCGGCGTGTGAAGGCCTTGGGGAATCCTTTATATTCTCGTAGCCTGCGCTTCTTACATCTTCGTTATATATCAAAGCAGCAAGTGGCGCACCACAGGTCTTACCATCAAAGAGGCCGCTGACAAATTCTGGCACGTCTTTTTCAGAGCGCTTGCTCGTCAGCTCGCTTCTTCCTGGAGCTCTTCTACTTAGGAAAAGCTGAAGCTCATCCATGTCGATTTTAAAACCGCATGGAAGCCCATCAAAGCTCATCCCTATCGTCTCAGAGTGCGACTGCCCAAATATTGATAGCTTTATATTATTTCCAAAAACCGAGGCCATATAACCCTCCTATTTCCTTATACATTTGCTTGAAAGTCCTAGCCTATCAAGTTCATCAAAGAAACCCAAATATGATTTATTCACAGCAAAAGCATTGTCTATCAAAACATCTTCCCTGCATCTCAAAGACGAAACAGCTGCGCTCATCACAATTCTGTGGTCATCAAAGCACCTAACTTCTCCACCTCTCAGCATTGCTCCTGCACCTAAGCCACTTATCTCTATGGCATCCTCATGGATTTTGAAACTTCCTCCAAGCCCATCGATAAGCTCCTCTATTGCAAGAAGTCTATCGCTTTCCTTGAGCCTAAGCCTTTTGATGCCCGTAATTTTGGATTTTCCATCTGTAAAGCAGGCTAAAATCGCTATTAAAGGAACTAGATCAGGAATGTTTTCTGCATCTAAAACTATAGCCTTAAGTTGCTTATCTCCAAGCGGATATGCTTCAAATACTGCCTTATCATTATCTATTTCAGCGCGAACATCTGCGCCCATTTTTCTAAGAATGTCAAATATTTTTCTATCGCCTTGAAGAGAGTTAGGGTTTAACCCCTCGATATCAAGAGGCTCATTTCCGAGAACTCCTACAGCAAACCAGAATGCTGCATTTGACCAGTCCCCTTCGACGATGTATTTTTCGGGCAATATGTATCTTTGCCCGCCTTTTATTCTATAAATATATTCAGAGCCTGAGTTTTCCTCTGAAACTGAGATTGAAAACTTGCGCATCACATCTAAAGTCACATCTATATAGCCAGCCGAAACAAGTAGCCTTTTCACATGTATTTCGCTGTCAGATGAAAGAAGTGGTAAGGCCATCAAAAGTCCGCTGACATACTGCGAGCTAATGTCCCCTGGCAGATTAAACACTCCATGCTCCAGCTTTCCACTAGTGCATATAGTATCATCTTCTTTATCTATTTTACACCCGTGGGCTTTGAGCTCGTTAATTAACTCATCCATAGGTCTTTTTGCAAGTCTTCCGCGCATTAGAAATCTCGCTTTTAGCCCTAGCGCACATGCAATAGGAAGAAGGAATCTTAGTGTCGATCCGCTTTGATTGCAATCTAGGACTACCTCGCGTCTTCCGTCACTTAGCGAAAGCTCTATCTCAGAAACACAGCCCTTTGTAGCCATTATATCCTCAGATTCTCTAGTTACTGCCCTACTTCGCCCTGCAGTTTCCCTGAGTCCTCCTTGAGCATCTAGCGTATCTGCTTCGCCAAGTTTTGATAGAAGCTCACATATCAAAATTCTGTGCTCATAGGACTTTGATTTTGGTGCTACTACTCTCTTCATCTGAGATACCTCTCTAGGAGGCTTGCAAGCTCTGTCACTAAAAGTCTTTTGATTCTACATTCATTCATTTTGCAAGGGATTACGATGTCTATGTAATCGCCACTTCGTTTTTTGTCTGCTTTGACATATTCAATCAGCTCATCTACACCGCAATCTATGCTCGCATCGTAGTCGTATTCATCTATCAAAGCGAGAAATGCTTCTTCTATACTCTCATCACACCAGCCCTCGCCTGCTGAAATCCGAAACATTAAAGCCATTCCCATGACGACCGCCATGCCGTGGCTCACTTCATATTTAGAAGCCTTTTCTATCGCATGTCCTAGCGTGTGTCCGAAATTTAAAATCTTGCGAATTCCTCTATCCTCAAAGTCCTCACTTATTAGCTCATACTTAAACCTTGCGCACTCTGAAATTACTGCTTCAAGATCTAAGCCCGTGTCAGCCTTTCCTGCAACTAGATCATAAACTGGCTTTGATAGCATGGCATACTTTATAACCTCGCCAAAACCATCCCAAAAAACTGCCGGATCAAGTGAGCAAAGTAGCTTTATATCTCTAAAAACAAGTCTAGGCGTATGGAATGCCCCTATTAAATTCTTACCCTTATCTATGTTTATTCCTGTCTTTCCTCCAATGGATGAATCTACCATTGCAAGGAGGGTGCTAGGAATTTGGACATAATCTATACCTCTGAGATAGCTTGCAGCTACAAAACCGGCTAAATCGCAGAGCGCTCCTCCACCCATGACAACAATCATATCATCACGGCTTATTTCCTCATCTATTAGAAGGCTTATTAGCATCTGGTATTTCTCAATGTTCTTACAGCCTTCCCCACCAGCGATTTTAATTTTTGCAACATCAAAACCTGCCTCAAGCATACTGCTTTGGCAGTCTTTTACGGCTTCCTCAGGAATATTAGCATCATAGATGAAGGCAAGTTTAACTCCGATTTTAATAGAGGAAAGCTCCCTTCCTATATCTCTGATTGAGCCTGCTTTGATATTTGCATCGCTGGATAATTTACTCATTTAATCGCTTCTCTAATCCTTAGAATTCCCTTCATTATCTCATCAAATTCACTCGGCGTCACCGACTGTTTTCCGTCGCTTAAGGCCCTTGCCGGATTGTCATGCACCTCTATCATCACGCCATCTGCTCCGCAAGCAACTGCTGCAAAAGCCATAGGCTTAACGAGGCTAGCCTGTCCTGTTGCGTGGCTTGGATCAACAATTATCGGAAGATGTGTTAGGCTTCTCAAAACTGGGACTGCTGAGAGATCAAGCGTATCCCTTGTGTAGTCCTCAAAGGTTCTAATTCCTCTCTCGCAAAGGATTACATTCTCATTTCCACCGTCCAAAATGTATTCAGCGCTAAGCAAGAGTTCCTCAAGCCTGCAGCCCGTTCCTCTCTTTAGCAAAATAGGTTTATTGAGCTTACCAAGAGCCTTGAGAAGCTCATAGTTTTGCATGTTCCTTGCGCCTACCTGAATTATGTCAACATTATCGTAAAGCGATAGATGTTTTTCGCTCATTATCTCTGAGACTATGGGCATTCCTGTTGCCTTCTTTGCCTCAGAAAGAAGCTCTATACCTTCTGCTCTCATACCCTGAAAAGAGTATGGTGAGGTTCTCGGCTTAAAGGCTCCACCTCTAAGAATTCCTGCGCCTGAAGCCTTGACTGAGCTTGCGATATCGATTATCTGTTTCGGCGATTCCACTGAGCATGGACCTGCAATTACTGCAAAATTTCCTCCGCCGATTTTGGTACCTGCCACATCGATAACGGTATTTGGCTTATTTTCGTCCCTTGCCGCCTTCTTGAATATTTGGTTGCTTGTGCCATTTGATACTGAAGAATTCCACATTATATCAAAACCTCACTCTAAACATATCTCTCAAACTCCATAAAGATTCTATCCTTACGAGTCCTATTTCCTATCTCTTTGACGAGCACCTTACCTTTGCCTCTGAGAACAATCTTATCACCCTCATCTATTTGGACATCGACCTTGGTCTGCTCTATGCTGTTGACAAAGACTATTCCTCTTTTGATTGCCTCCTGCGCCTTCGCTCTCGAGAGTCCAAATGCACTAGATACAATATTATCAAGCCTTAGCGAGGCCACCGTATCCTTTACCGTAATCCTACTGTTTTCTGGGAGCTCAAGCTCCAAAAGCTCATGTTCCGAAAGCGAAAGGTAGTTTCTTCCCGCCTTTGCATAATTGGTCATCAAAAATTCCACTATCTCTGACGACACGATTATATCTGCTCCACCTTCATTTACAAGGATATCTCCAATCTTGCTCCTGCTCACGCCAAGTCCTATAAGGGAACCGAGGTAATCACCATGCCTTAGCGCTTTGCCGCCCTCCTTGGTCTTAACCCTGATGACCTTTAGAGCATCCTTTGATGCATCCTCGAGGCTCGCATAGTCTGGCAGACAGAACATTAACACTCTCTCTGCATCCTCATAACCACCAAAAAATACAATTTCTACATCAAATCTCCCTTTTCCCCTGATATAATTACTCGCAACAGAATGTTCGTGGGGGTCAAGAAAATCGCTATAGGTCAGCATGTACTTTTCGCTAGCGCCTTTGATTTTGTCTTCAATTTTACCTAAAAAAATTCGATCCTCTTTCATATATATTATTATATACAATATTGTGATATATGCCTACTGTTTTAGAAAACTTATATTCTCGGCTCGATTTGTGGTATAATGAGCCTTTAAGGAGTACGATAATGAAATTTGATTTACACTGCCACATCAAAGGTGGTTCCATAGATTCAAGTATAGATATAGACGAATATGTAAAAATCCTGAGGAGCAAAGGCTTTGGTGGAATGCTAGTCACAGACCACGATTCCTACAAGGGCTTTAATGCATGGGAAAGCGAAGGCCAGAAATACGACGACTTCACAGTTCTCAAAGGCATTGAGTACGATACCAGGGACGCTGGCCACTTCATTGTCATCATGCCAGATGGCGTTGAGAATAAGCTTCTCACAATTCGCGGAATGTCGCTCAAGCAGCTCATTAAAGTCGTTCACTCTGGTGGCGGTATACTCGGTGCTGCCCATCCTTTCGGGGCAAAGGCCGCAAGTGCAATGTTTTGCCGCAAGGTAAGGCGAAATCCCGGCATTTTCAAGAACTTAGATTTTCTTGAGGGCTTTAATACATGTGAAGCTAAGGAAGCAAATGAGAAGGCTGTTACCTTAGCAAAGCAATATTCACTTCCATGTACGGGAGGTTCCGACTCCCACAATAAGGCGCATGTGGGCAAGGGATTTACAGATTTTTCATCCCCTATCAAAAGCAACAACGACCTTATCAAAAGCATCAAGGCCAACGAAATTACAAGCTTTGGCGGTGTTGAGCGCGAGTTTCTCATGAGGCATATTCTCAAGCATAGCTTTCCAGCGACCTGGGGATTCAGAGCTTTCAACCGCAGTATTGGGCTTGCCTATGTTTTTCGCAGAAGGCCTTATCTTTCAAAGCTAAAGTCTAACAAATAGGTATTGAAATTAACTCGCATCCGGTGTAATCCGCTTGTGAGTTTTCTCTTTTTTTGATACAATTATGGAGATTACTATTATTTGGAGACAATTATGAACGTGAACAAAGTAAAACCAAACGGATTGGCGCTCCTGCCTATCATTGTCTTTCTGATTCTCTTCATCGGTATAGGTGTTGTTCAGAAGGATTTCTACTCGATGCCAGCAGTCATTGGATTTTTGATTGCACTTGCGGTCGCTTTTTTACAGACTAGAGGCATCAGCTTTAATGAAAAAATATCCATCATAGCTAAGGGCGTAGGCGATGACAACATCATCACTATGTGTCTTATCTTCCTCGTTGCAGGTGCTTTTTCTGGAAGTGTTTCTGCTGCGGGCGGAGTAAGTAGCACCGTTAACCTTGGTCTATCCTTGCTACCTCCTGGAATTGCCGTCATTGGTCTTTTCGTCATCGGCTGCTTCATATCCATTTCTATGGGTACTTCTATGGGTACGATAGCTGCTCTTGCTCCTATTGCAATAGGTATCAGCGAAAAGACGGACTTTCCTATCGCTATTTGTATAGGTGCCGTAGTTTCTGGCGCTATGTTTGGTGATAACCTTTCAATGATTTCTGATACTACTATTGCAGCAGTAAGAACTCAAGGCTGTGACATGAGAGATAAGTTCCGTAAGAACTTTTTGATTGTCCTACCTGCTGCTATTGCAACTATTGTCATTCTATTCTTTATGACAAGTGGAGCACACTTCACAGTGTCTAAGGATCTTGACTACAATATATTCCAGGTAATTCCATACATTCTTGTACTAGTTACTGCACTCATAGGACTCAATGTTTTCATAGTTCTTATAGGTGGTATTGCCTTCTCAGTAATTGCAGGCCTTGCTACTGGTGCAATGAAGGTCTCCCAGATTTTCACTTCTATGGGAAAGGGTGCTACAGGAATGTACGATATCACAGTTATTTCCATTTTAGTTGCTTGCATAAGCGCTCTTGTTAAATATAACGGTGGCTTTGCTTTCATTCTCGAAAACATTCATAAGCACATACATTCATATAAAGGAGCCGAATTTGGTGTTGCTGCTCTTGTTGGTCTCATCGACTGCGCTACTGCAAATAACACTGTAGCTATCGTAATCGCAGGTCCTATCGCTAAGGAAATTTCCGATGACTATGGCATTGAAGCTGCTAGAACAGCTTCTCTTCTTGATATGTTTGCTTCCGTATTTCAGGGTATAATACCTTATGGAGCTCAGCTGCTTTCGGCAGCCAGCCTGACGGGGCTATCGAGCTTTGATATAATGCCATACCTGTTCTATCCATATTTGATGGCAGTTTGTGGAATTGTGAGTATTATCATATCAAAGAAGAAGTTAGGAAAAGTATAAATGCTCAATTTTACGGATTATCCAAAAAATAAATACGATATCGTCATTGTTGGTGCTGGCCCTGCTGGCGCCACTTTTGCACGTGAAGTCTCAGGAAGTGGATACTCGGTTTTGCTTATCGACGGTCAGGATTTGATAGGCAATAAACCATGTGGCGGACTCCTTGCTCCTGACGCCCAAAAATTGATGGCTCACAGGGATTTTGTTCTCCCAAAAGACATTCTTGTCGACCCGCAGATTTTCTCGGTTAAAACGATAGATCTTGGCTCAGGACTCATTTGTAATTATCAGAGATACTATCTCAATATGGATAGACGTGCCTTTGATAACTTCCTGCTAACTCTAATTCCTGATGATGTGACTAGAATAAACGCAAAGCTCATCAAAGCCGAAAGAAACACTGGTGGATTTAGCCTAAGTATATCAGATGCAAATAAAGCCAGACACGAGATAGATTGCAGATTCCTCGTAGGTGCCGATGGAGCTTCTTCAATCATTAGACGCAAATTCTTTGATAAAAAGATATATAAATACACAGCCATACAGCAATGGTTTAAAGGCAACGGTAAGGAAAGTCCCTACTACTCCTGCATTTTCGACAAGAAGACAAGCAGTGGTTGCTCATGGACCATCCACAAGGACGGCTATGTGATATTTGGTGGGTCCTTCGAATTGCACAATTGCAGACAGGCTTTTGAGGAGCAAAAAAAGAGATTTGAGGAGTTTATGGGAATAAGCTTTGGTGAGCCACTAAAAACTGAAGCCTGCCTCGTTTGTAGCCCTAAACATCTATCAGATTTCGTAACTGGCACAGACAATGTCTTTCTCATAGGTGAAGCTGCGGGGTTTATCAGTGCCAGCTCACTTGAGGGCTTCAGTTCAGCCTTTACAAGCGGAACCATGCTTGCTAAGGCCTTTCTCAAAGGTGACGAAAACAAGATTGCCAAAACATATAGAAAGCTGACACGTTCACTGAGATTTAAACTAAGACGCAAGGTTTTTAAACACGATATCATATTTAATCCAGCCCTGCGCAAACTCATAATGAAAACAGGCATTACAGCGATAAAAGATCGAAATTAATTCGGTCTTTTATTTTGTGCTTAGATAGCAAAAGAGCTCCGCTTTCGCGGAGCTCTTTGATTATCTGCTATTAGTCAGCTTAAAACTAGAGTTTATTTCTCTGGCTCGTAGCTTTCCTTTAGTGCCTGGAAGTGTTCGTATCTTTCCTTAGCTAGCTTCTCAGCATCTTCGAATAGCTGCTCAGCTCTCTCTGGGAATCTCTTTGTTAGAGAATCGTAACGAACTTCGCTCATGATGAAGTCTCTGTAGCTTTCTGTTGCAGGCTTGCTGTCGATCATAAGTGGGTTCTTGCCTTCCTTAGCTAGATCAGGGTTGAATCTGATTAGGTTCCAGTAACCTGAGTTTACAGCACGCTTCATCTCATCCTGCGCCTTGTTCATACCATTCTTTAGACCTTGGTTGATACATGGAGCGTATGCGATGATGAGTGATGGTCCATCATATGCCTCAGCCTCTCTGATTGCATCTAGAGTCTGCTTCTGGCTAGCACCCATAGCAATCTGAGCTACGTAGATGTAGCCGTAAGCCATAGCGATCTGAACCATATCCTTCTTCTTTACTGCCTTACCTGAAGCAGCAAACTTAGCTACAGCACCAAGTGGTGTTGACTTTGATGCCTGTCCACCAGTGTTTGAGTATACCTCAGTATCAAATACCATGATATTGATGTTCTCTCCACTTGCTAGAACGTGGTCTACACCGCCGTAACCGATATCGTATGCCCATCCGTCACCACCGAAGATCCACATTGATGGCTTGATTAGCATTTCTTTGTTATCTACAACGTACTGAGCATCTTCGTTGTTAGCTGCGATCTTCTCGCAAGCTGCTAGAAGAGCCTTACCTGTTGTCTCTGCAGCTTCAGCATCTTCCATTGCATCAACCCATGCTGTTGCAACGTCACCAAGCTCTGCAGCTAGTCTTGTAGCAACTGTCTTAAGCTCGTTACGTCTAGCCTTCATTGAAATTGCCATACCGAATCCGAACTCAGCGTTGTCCTCGAATAAGGAGTTAGCCCATGCTGGACCTCTTCCTTCAGCGTTTACTGTGTAAGGTGTGCTTGGTAGTGAGTTACCCCAAATTGATGAGCAGCCTGTAGCATTTGCAATGAACATTCTGTCACCGAATAGCTGTGTAATCAGCTTAGCATATGGAGTCTCTCCGCATCCTGGGCAAGCTCCTGAGAACTCGAGAAGTGGCTGCTTGAACTCAACGCCCTTAACTGTGTTCTCCTTGAATGGAACTTCCTTAGGTGTAACATTATTGAATAGGTGGTTGTACTTCTCCTGTGAAACTGAAACGATCTCGTCGTTAACAGCGTTCATAACAAGAGCCTTGTTAGGAGCTGGACAAGTCTGAGCACATGATCCGCAGCCTGTGCAGTCTAGTGCTGAAATACCCATTGTGTACTTCTTGTTCTCGTCCTTGCCACCCTTGAACTCAGCGTAGTCACCGTTTGTTCCTGCTAGCTCAGCTTCTCCTTCGATTACGAAAGGTCTGATTACGCCGTGAGGACATACGTATGCGCACTGGTTACACTGGATACAGTTATCCTTATTCCATACAGGAATATCAGTAGCGATACCTCTCTTCTCAAATGCAGCTGTTCCGTTAGGTACAAGTCCTGTTGGAGTGTCGAGGAATGTTGATACTGGGATTGAATCTCCATCCATATGTGCATATGGGGAAAGAACCTTGTTGAGGTAGTCTGTCTGTAGCTGGTCGCGTCCAACGAATGGGACAGGTGCAACATCAGCTTCGCATGTAGCCCATGAAGCAGGTACGTCAACCTTATGAACTCTCTCGATACCTGCGTCAACAGCAGCGATGTTCATGTTAACAATGTTTTCGCCCTTCTTGCCATATGTCTTTCTGATAGCGTCCTTCATGTAGTTTGCTGCTTCCTCGATAGGAATAATGTTAGCAATCTTGAAGAATGCTGCCTGAAGTACTGAGTTAGTTCTTCTTGCACCAAGACCGATTTCCTTAGCAATTGATACAGCATCGCATGTGTATAGGTTGATGTTGTTCTTTGCAATGTACTGCTTCATTGATGCTGGAAGATGTGTATCTAGTTCAGCATCTGACCATGTGCAGTTTAGTAGGAAGTTTCCGCCTGGTTTAACGTCCTCAACCATCTTGTATAGGTTTACATATGCTTCGTTATGACATGCAACAAAGTTAGCCTGCTTTACATAGTAAGTTGACTTGATTGGCTTATCACCGAAACGTAGGTGAGAAATTGTTACACCACCTGACTTCTTGGAGTCATACTGGAAGTAAGCCTGTACCTTCTTATCTGTGTGGTCACCGATAATCTTTACGCTGTTCTTGTTAGCACCAACTGTACCGTCTGCACCAAGTCCCCAGAACTTACATGCAACTGTTCCTTCAGGTACTGTGTCAGGATAGCGTGATGGTGTGAGTGATAGATGTGTAACATCGTCGTTGATTGACAATGTGAACTCTTCTTTTCTGTTGTCTGCCCAAAGGTTCTCGTATGCAGCAAGGATGTCTCCTGGCTGAACGTCCTTTGAACCTAGTCCGTAACGACCACGTGTCATTACGCAGTTTTCGAACTTAGATCCCTTAAGAGCTGCTACCATATCTAGGTATAGAGGCTCTGCAAGTGCTCCTGGTTCCTTTGTTCTGTCGAGAACTGCAATCTTCTCAACTGTCTCTGGCATTACTGCAAGAAGGTGCTTAGCTGAGAAAGGTCTGTATAGGTGAACCTCGATGATACCAACCTTCTTACCTTCTGCTGTAAGCAAATCTACTACTTCTTCAGCAGCATCACAAACTGAACCCATAGCTACTAGGATTTCTGTTGCATCTGGAGCACCATAGTAGTTGAATAGCTTGTAATCTGTTCCAAGCTTCTCGTTAACCATGTTCATGTACTTCTCTACGATAGCTGGTGTCTCGTTGTAAACTCCATTGCTAGCTTCTCTGTGCTGGAAGTATGTCTCTGGCTGCTCAGCTGAACCCATGCTGTGTGGATGTGCTGGGTGAAGTGCGCTAGCTCTGTAACGCTTAACAGCTTCCCAGTCTACCATTGACTTAAGGTCATCGTAATCCCACATCTCGATCTTCTGGTTCTCGTGTGATGTTCTGAAACCATCGAAGAAGTGAAGAACTGGAAGGCTTCCGCCTATAGCTGCAAGATGAGCAACAGCTGCAAGGTCCATTACCTGCTGTACGCTGTTTGACGCTAGTAGTACGAAACCTGTCTGACGTACTGCCATAACGTCTGCCTGATCACCAAAGATTGACAGAGCATGTGTTGCAAGAGCTCTTGCTGATACATGGAATACTGCAGGAGTATGCTCACCTGCTAGCTTGTACATGTTTGGAATCATGAGCAAAAGTCCCTGTGAAGCAGTGAATGTTGTTGTGTAAGAACCTGCTGCAACTGCACCGTGAACGGCACCTGCTGCACCACCTTCTGACTGCATCTCTACGATGTGCACCTTTTCACCAAAGATGTTCTCTCTTGCGTCAGAAACCCACTCATCCATACTTTCTGCCATAGGTGAAGATGGAGTAATTGGATAGATAGCAGCAACTTCTGTAAACGCATATGCTACGTGAGCAGCAGCTGTGTTACCATCCATTGTCTTAAGTTTTCTCATGTGGATATCTCCCTCCTAAATTATATAAACACTATAATACAATTAACTTTGTATACACTTTTATATTACTCTCTGATTCAATCAAAGTCAACAAGCCAGATAAAGATTAGTTTTCACTAACCGTGTTTTTTTAAAGATACCTTTTTGCCTAGATAGATAAGTGTCTATATGCCGAAATATAAAAATCGGCACGCTTGAACGGATTGTCAAGTATGCCGATTATTTCAACTAATTCTATATGCTTAGACTATGGCGAAGATTCGCTTTACTCTTCTTCCATCGCCTTCATATCAGGTGCAAATATTAGTTTGCATCCTGTAGCAGCCTGAATATCTTCCTTAGTGAAATCAGGGTGAAGTTCTGTAACTACAAGTCCCTCTGGTCTAACTTCCATAACGCCCATCTCTGTGATGATCATGTCAACAACCTTCTCTGCTGTTAGAGGAAGTGTGCACTTCTCAAGAATCTTATGGTTACCCTTCTGAGTGTGTGTCATCGCAATGATAACCTTCTTAGCTCCAACTACGAGGTCCATAGCTCCGCCCATTCCAGCAACCTTCTTGCCAGGAACGATCCAGTTAGCTAGGTCTCCGTTAGGTGCTACCTGCATAGCTCCAAGAACTGTAGCGTCAACATGTCCGCCACGAATTATACCAAAGCTAGTAGCTGAGTCAAAATAGCTTACCCATGGAACTACTGTAACATATGTTCCACCTGAGTCTATGTTATCTACATCTGCTTCTGCGATATCTGTAATAACTGAATTAAGTCCTGCAAATCCGTTCTCTGAGTGAAGTGTTACTGTAACATCTTCTGGTACAAACTGTGGAACCATTGTTGGAAGACCGATACCGAGGTTTACAACGTCTCCATCGTGAAGTTCTTTTGCTACTCTCTTAGCAATTCTTGCTTTTATATCTGCCATTTTGGTTCTCCTTCCACTACATAATCAACCGGAACTCCGGAAGCCTGGAATGTATCAGGATCTACTTCTCCGATTTCAACAAGCTTTTCTGTTGCTACAATTACTTTATCTGCAGCACCTGCCATTACATAGTTGTAATTCTTAGTAGCCTTGTGGCACATAAAGTTACCAAATCTATCGCATATGGAAGCTCTGCATAGTGCGTAATCAGCATGAAGAGGTCTCTCTAGAAGATACTTCTTGCCATCAATCTCTACTACCATCTTGTCTCTGCCAAGTTCATCCTTCTCTGTCTCCATTGGTGTACCAAGTCCTGTTGGTGTAAGTACGCCACCGAGTCCAAAGTTAGCTGCTCTGATCTTCTCAGCAAGTGTTCCCTGTGGAACAAGTGTGTAAGTTAGAGTACCCGCTGCGAACTGTTCATTAAGTCTTGGGTTAACACCTAGATGGGAAGCTATGATGTGGTCAACCATACCATGCTCTAAAAGCTTACCAATTCCTCTTGGTGTCTTACCAGGTCCATTTGCTGGCTGTCCCTCTGCAAGTCCGCCGTCGTTACCGATTACTGTAAGATGCTTAACGCCCTTTCTTACGAGCGCGTCCATAAGTATCTCAGGTGAACCGGTTCCCAGGAATCCTGAGACCATAATCGTCATACCGTCTTCAATTCCGGCTACTGCTTCGTCAGCAGTTATTACTTTGTTAATTGACATTTCTAAATCACCTTTCTTTATAATGTTCACTTTGAATATTATAGCACAAAATCAGCCACAATTCAATGAAGTTCACGGATTGTGGCCAATATTTGCGTTCTATTTTGTGATGAAAATCATTAGACTATATCAGTCCTACAATTAAGAATCCACCGCATACTACCAGCGCTGTAAAGAGCAATGTAATTATGCAATATCCCATGATGTCACGAGCTGATAGTCCTGCGATTCCTAGAGCTGGAAGAGCCCAGAATGGCTGGATCATGTTTGTCCAAGCATCACCCCATGCGATAGCCATACCTGTGATAGCTGGATCTACACCAAGAGCCTTTCCTGCTGGCATCATGATAGGACCCTGAACTGCCCACTGTCCGCCTCCTGATGGAACAAAGAAGTTTACTATACCAGCTGATAGGAATGTGAAAAGTGGGAAGGTTACATCTGTTGCAATTGAAACGAAGAAATTACTAATTACTGAAGCTAGCGACTGTCCTGTTCCACCTTCAGCAAGCTTGAATACCATCATGCCCATGATACCTGCATAGAATGGAAACTGTAGAATGATTCCTGCGGCTCCCTGAGTTGCAGAAGTAATTGCATTGACATAAGCGATTGGTGTCTTATGGCAAGCAATACCTAAGATTAGGAATATGAAGTTTACTGTGTTTAGTGTGATATTGAATCCATTATGTGCAAAGTAAAGCACTAGATAAACAACTCCTGCGAGAACTATTATAGCTGATGGTATAACGCTCTGCTCGATCTTTTCAGCAGGTGTTTCAGGTTTCTTAAACACTGTTACATCATCTACTAAAAGGTTAGGATCAACTGTGATTGTCTCATCTGGAGATGGATGCATCTTTGCATTTATAAAAGGCAAGCAAAGGATAATTATACCAACCATAATCAAGTTATATGGAGCAAAAATCGTGTGCGAAGTAGAAATAGCCTCGGAAACAGCACCACCCGTTGCAAGCTGTAGTGCATCTTTTCCTGGTGTTGCAAGTGCTAGAGGAATTGATCCTGAGAAACCTGCGTGCCAGATAACAAATCCTGAATAAGCTGATGCAATCAAAAGTCTGTAATCTACTCCCTTAACCTGTCTTGCTATTTCTTTGGCTAGGATTGCACCAACTACAAGACCAAAGCCCCAGTTAATCCAGCAAGCAATAAGTGAAAAGAATGTTACTACAACGATACCCTGTGCAGGTGACTTCGCAATGCTGGCTATGGTTGCAACAATTCTTTTGACTACAGGTGCATTTGCAAGTGCACTTCCAAGTACGAGTACCAAAGCCATCTGCATTGAAAATGCAAGCAGGTTCCAAACGCCTACGCCCCATCCTAGCTCGAGCACTTGAAATGGCGTTGCTCCAGTTGCAGGAATAGCTGCGACAAAAACGATAATAGTTAGGACAATACAGAAGATAAATGGATCAGGTAGGAATCTATTTACCAGGTGTACACATCCGTTGGTAAATTTCTTAAACATCTTGTCCTCCTATGATTTAAGAATTAGATAAAAACGATTATATGTAAATTATATTCCCACAATTCTGTACAGTCAAGATTTTGCCTTATTTGAAACTTTTGCATTTATTTAATTACAACACGTAATGAACATGGTTATAATCCAAGCTAACCCTCATGGTAACCAAAAAAATATCCCGAGGACGAGCCTCGGGACATCTTAGGGGTTAATGTAATTATATTATAGGTTTAAATCACTAAATTATCTAGAAGCAATTTCAGGCTTATCCTGCCATCCTCTCCTCTGTACTTCCTGCATGATGTATGACATTACATGCTCTGCATACTTTCCTGGTCCGAATCCTGCATCGTAGCCTAGCTCCTGTGCAAGCTCGTGAGAAATACGTGGTCCACCACATGTCATGATGATCTTATCTCTGAGACCTTCAGCTTCAACAAGCTCAATCATCTTTGTCAGATTCATGATGTGGATATCCTTCTGGGTTACAGTCTGTGAAACGAGAATTGCATCTGCATTTACTTCCTTTGCCTTTGCGATAAGCTCTTCGCAAGGAACCTGTGAACCCATGTTGTATGCTACAACGTTCTTAAATCTCTCAAGACCGAAGTGTCCGTGGAAGCCCTTCATCTGGATGATAGCATCGATACCTACTGTGTGAGCATCTGATTCGATTGATGCACCAACCACTACGATGTCTCTTCCGATGTTTTCTGCAATCCATTCACCACACTCAACTCTGTCAAGAACATTACCCTCAACCTTAGGAACTTTGATTGCTGTGTAGTCAATTGTCTGCTGAGCTGAACCGTAAACTACGAAGAATGTAAATCCAGGTGCAAGCTCGTGATAATATGTTACACTAGGCTCGTCAAATCCTAGTTTCTTTACATACTGCTTTGCGCATTCCTCAGCTTCTTCACCATAAGGTACAGGAAGTGTGAATGCCATTTCTACTTTACCGTCGTTTAGGGTATCACCATAAGGCTTTACCTTTGTTAGATCGCCAGTTGTCTGTACTGTCTTTTCTGCCATTTTCATAACCTCCTTATCCTTACTCATGATCCATAAATAAATCTATGAATGGGTTGAAGTAGTTTTCACCTCTTGTAGTTACACCTGCAAGACCGTGTCCACCGTCTTTTGGACGCTTAACTCCACCGAAAATACCTTTTTCGATAGTTGTGAAAAGTCCTTCCTGTTCAACTTCTGCAAGTAGCTTGTCAGCCTTCTTGAGAACTTCCTGAGCACGAGTCTGGATAATTCCGTCCTTCTTGAACTCAACTTCCTCTCCGATATCCTTACAGTTGTTGAAAATGTACTGAGCATTTTCGATTGAAAGATATCTATCGTGCATGTGAGGTGTATGAATAGCCTCTGTAAGCATTCCCTGCAAGAGCAGTGACTGGTGTGACCAAATTGCAACTAGGTTAAAGAGTGCATCCTGAATGTGTCCCATGAAGATGTTACCTGTCATGAACTTTGTAGGTGGCATGTACTTAAGTCTTGCCTTAGGGAAGATTTCCCTTGCCATGATAGCCTGTGAAAGTTCAAGAAGGAATCCATTCTCTGTCTTAGGATCCATCTCAAATGCGTGACCAAGACCCATCTGCTCTTCTCGAATGTTTGCAAGTACAGCAAACTGTTCATTTATAAACTGTGATGCGGTTACTGTGTGTGCCGCCTCGATAGCGTCGTCTGTAGTTAAATAGTTATCCTCACCTGAGTTAAAGATGATTCCGCAGTATCCGATAATAACTCTGGACATGAACTGGTCAACCAGTGTTCTCTGCATGTTGATGTCACGGAATAGGATACCGTAAATAGCGTCGTTAAGCATTACATCAAGTCTTTCTAGCGCACCCATAGCTGCGATCTCTGGCATGCACATACCTGATGAGTAGTTACACAATCTAATATATCTGCCAACTTCTTCTCCAACTTCATCAAGAGCTTTTCTCATGATTCTGAAGTTTTCCTGTGTAGCGTATGTTCCACCGAATCCCTCAGTTGTTGCTCCGTATGGAACGTAGTCAAGAAGTGACTGAGCTGTTGTTCTGATTACAGCGATAATGTCTGCACCCTGTCTAGCAGCAGCCTGTGCCTGAAGAACGTCCTCGTAGATGTTACCAGTAGCTACGATAACATATAGGAAAGGCTCTGGACCTGATCCAATTCTGTCAAGGTATTCCTGACGCTTTGCCTTCTGCATATCGATTCTCTCGAATGTCTTTTTGATTGATGGCTTGAGTGCTTCAGCAGCCTCCTCAACTGTACAGGTAGGAAGTTTTGTTACGTCTAGCTTACCCTCTGACATCTCTTCAGCGATTGTCTGAGGATCCTTACCTGTCTGTACTATTGCATTACCAATCCAATATGCCACACCTGTCGATAGAACGCCTGCGTCCTTAAGCTGATCTACTACGACATTAGGTAGTGGAGTGTCAACATCATCAACGCCGTCTACTCCCAAAAGTCTGAGGATTGTTCTCTCTGTTGACACAGTTGTGTGTCTTGAGATAAATTCCTGCATATCCTTGGCAATGTTAGCAGCATGATTTCTGGCACTTGCAACAACATCAAAGTCAAGATTTAGTTTGCTTTTCATCTTTTTTCTCCTTATTGATATATTTCTTCGCTCCATCTATTATCTCCGTGCTGATTCCCAGCATCTTTGCAATATTTAGAGCGTCCTTAGGAACTGAACCGTTTTTGCCGACCTCGAAGAGTCGGTAATCCATGTACTTGGATATAATATTTATCCTGTCTTTTCTCTTTGCGTACTTAATCTCTCTATCGAGAAGATCAAAGTCCACATCTGCAAGTCCTCTGACCTGCATATTTATAACACCCTCTCTCTCGCTCACAGTCTCAAAATGAGTCGTTATAAGCGATATATAAGGTTTTGTTATCAAATAATCTACAACTGATTTAGTGAGTGCAAGTCCCTCTATTGGGTTTGTTCCACTCGCTATCTCATCTATCAAAATGAGAGACCTGTCTTTACTGTGATCAAAGATTTCCTTGAGTTCCTCCATTTCGGAGCCGAATGAGGAAAGTCCTCTTTCTACTGACTGGCTGTCTCCTATGAGCATCTGCATGTAGTTTGAAAGTCCGATTTTTGCTCTCTTTGCCGGAACGAAGAACCCATACTGTGATAGGATTGCTACCTGTCCGGAAAGCTTCAGAGAAATCGTCTTTCCACCCATGTTAGCACCTGTTATACAAGTTACGCCGTCTTTAAGTGAAATCGATACGGGGCAGTATTCCTTGCCCTTATTCATCAAAATTTCCTCAACCTGCAGATTCCTGCCTTCATCGAACTCTATTACGTGCTCCATGACAATTTCTGGTCTTACGAGATTTCTCTTAATTGAGAATAGTCCCTTGGCAAGCGCCAGTTCAAACTCTCCCATTATGTCACAGTTCTTGAGAAGAATGCTTCTGTACTCTCCGATCTTCTTCGATAGTATTTCTGCTATTCTTTCCTCTTCAGCCTCGATCTTGTCGTTGAGCTCTTCCATGCTCTGGGTTATCTTGAACACCTCTTCACTAGGTCTTAGCTTAAAGGTTATGCTCATGTAATCCTGGTCGACCTCTTCGAGTTCCTTGAGACCTTTAATCTTTTCTAAGTCCGGATGGGATCTCGCTACGACTATATCGAACTTCGGTGTAAGCTGAACGCCGTGTTCTCTGCGTAGGTCTTCCCTTGATTTCTTCTGTACTCTTCTGATTTCTAGCTCAAGCTCGCGCTTCTCCTTTCGGTATAACGCCAGCTCTTCACTGAACTCGTCGTATATGTAGAAGGTATTCATCCTGTCTTTTCTCGGATCGAGTATATCTAAAAGTTCCTCTGTATCCTCAAGAAAATACTTCTCTGGAATCTGCACTTCTCTATTAGCTTCAATATCTGCGGGGCTCGTCTCAGCACCCTCATCTTCACGCCCTGCCATGGCCTGTGAAACACATCCACAAGCCGGCGTATACGCTACAATTTCTCTCTCCTTGGTTATCTTAAGGAGCCTTCTCATCTGCAAGAGTAAGGACTTAACCTCGAATATTTCTACCACTGACAGAACGCTGTTTTCGCTTCTTTCTATGGTTCCCGTGGAATCCTTGAGCTCCATGTAAATTTCTTGAATCTTATCCTTTAGCATAGGATAGGCCTTGATGAAGTCAACTATATCCTGAATCCTGTCTAGCTCCTCGTTGAGCAGCTGTTCATCTCCCGGATAAAACGGTCTCATCGCCTTTAGCTTCTTCTTTCCGAAGGGTGAGATTACATCGAGCTTCAGCATCACATAATCGAGACCCGTCTCAGCCTTGGTCTTCAGATTTGCTAATCTTTTATTTGCTCCGTTTTGCATATCTACATCCTCACATCAATCACCGGAATGTCTGGTATAGCTTCCTTCATCGCCTCTAATAGGCTTCTGTTATCAAAGGTATATCCCGCCGGTGCCCACGGATTGACAGTTATAAGGGCAATTTCTATCTTCTTTAGGACAGATACCCTAAAGCCCCTCTTGCGGAGCTTTCCCCAGTCCATAGGATTTATGAATATCTTGGTCGGATCCTTGAGTACGAATCTGACCTGTTTAAGTTTCTTAGTACTTATATCTGAAATTACGCTATTTGTAAAAGCACCTGGGATGAAAACAAACTCGGTATCCTCTTCGATAGCCTCGTCTATGTGTCTTGCTGCCCCAAGTCCAGTGAGCAGGTCAAGCTTCTTAACCTCTCCGCTCTTACTTATGGTCATAATCTTGTCTTCGTGTTTATATGATTCTATTGCATCCCTGTAAATTCCATCCTCTAGCTCGTCTATAGAGTAAAGGTTTACAACGTGCGCAGTTTCCTCAACAACCTTGTTCATCTTTCTTGAGATGACAGCTCCTGTCGCAAGGATTATCGCATCAGATGTATCCGGTGATGCTATGGTCTTTCTATCGATTGCGCCATCTATCAAAACCATATCACAGCCTTCGTTTAGCATATCCTGACAAAGCAGTCTTTGCTCGGCATTGATAACAGGTCCTGCTACCTGAACATATCCCGCAGATTTTACCCTGCAAATCAAAAGTGTTCCGATTGCTGTCGAATACTTGGTTTCTTTGACTACCTCTAGTCCGGCGTCTGACATGTCGTATAAGAACGACGGTACTGCTACGAGCGTATCCTCATCAAGATAAACTCTAGGCTTTTCGGTTCCGGTCACAAGATCCTCAGTCTCTCCATCACGTCCAGTAGACGTAATGCCTAGCATGACTCCCTCGTCCATAGCCTCTTCAATCAAGTAATTGAGGGCAGTGGTCTTGCCAGCATTCTTGGACATTCCCACTATGGATAAAGTCTTATATTTTTGTGATAAGTCATATATCAATCCCATATCAATTCCTTAATATCTAATGTATGGGGGACCGGAGTCCCCCATATTAAATTTAACCTATTGCGAGAACTAGTGCTTGTTTCTCTCGTGTCTTGCAAGGTGAGCTGGCTCCATAGACTTAATCTGCAAGCCTTCTCCAAGTGCCGATACACCTGAAACCTTGATGCCTTCCTTACCATTTCTGTAGTTGAAGTTGCACTTAACTTCTGGCAAATGTGGCTGTGTGTAAGTTGTGATAACACCCTCGTAGTTTCTGAGAATGATCTTGTCTGGTGTCTCTGAAATTACGTACTGTGGCATTACCGGTGTCTTTCCACCACCACCTGGAGCGTCGATTACAAATGTTGGAACACAGTATCCTGAAGTATGTCCTCTTAGACCTTCCATGATTTCTAGTCCCTTAGCCATTGTAGTTCTGAAGTGCTCGATACCAACTGATAGGTCACAGATGTAGATGTAGTAAGGTCTTACTCTGTTCAAAACTAGCTCATGAACAAGGTCCATCATTAGTGACTTATCGTCGTTAATTCCTCTTAGAAGTACGCTCTGGTTTCCTAGTGGAACACCTGCATCAGCAAGCTTTCTCAATGCTTCCTTAGCATCAGGTGTAATTTCCTGTGGGTGATTGAAGTGTGTGTTCAGCCAAATTGGATGATATTTCTTAAGCATGTTTACGAGCTTGTCTGTTATTCTCATTGGCATAACAACTGGTGTTCTTGAACCAATTCTAACAATCTCAACATGGTCAATCTTTCTAAGTTCGCTGATGATGTATTCTAGTGTGTCATCCTCAACAAGAAGAGCATCTCCGCCTGATAGAAGTACGTCTCTAACTTCTGGAGTCTTCTTGATGTATGCAATACATGCATCTATGTCTTCTCTTGATCTAGCACCGTCAGTTTCACCTGCAAGTCTTCTTCTTGTGCAGTGTCTGCAGTACATTGAGCACTGGTCTGTGATGAGGAATAGAACCCTGTCTGGATATCTGTGTGTTAGTCCAGGAGCTGGTGAGTCTGCGTCCTCGTGAAGTGGGTCAGCATCGTCAGCAGGTGATCTGTGCATCTCCAAAAGTGTTGGAACAGCCTGCATTCTAACTGGATCTGTTGGATCATCTGGATCCATAAGTGAAGCGTAGTAAGGTGTAATACCTACTCTGAAACCACCGATAACCTTTTCGATTTCAGCTCTTTCCTTCTCTGTTAGGTTAACAACCTTAGCAATATCATCTACTGTTGAGAGTCTATGTGAAACCTGCCAGTGCCAGTCGTTCCACTGCTCATCTGTTACATCCTTAAATAATGGAATGTCTTTCCAATTTCTAAGTGCCATGATTTTCTCCTTTTCATTCATAGGTTAGCCCGTGAAATTTTTTATTAGAGATGGGGTAGTCATCACCCCACCTCATAATAGTCATTTTGTCCATCAAAGCGCTAGCGCTCTGATAGTTTGATAGTATTCTTAAGTACTTATATTATTTGCTATTAAGCGTACATCTCGTTGAATAGCTTTCTTAGTCCTTCGTGCTCTCTTAGAACCTGAAGTGTGATCTCAGCGTGTCCAGCTGTGTAGCCATTACCGATGATCATATCAACGTCCTTACCAACACCCTCAGCACCAAGAGCTGCCTTTGTGAAGCTTGTAGCCATTGAGAAGAAGTAAACTAGACCCTTGTCCTTTGTGCAAAGGATTGAAGCCATCTCTGTGTTCTCGATGTTTACGCAGTTTATAACAACATCGCAAAGCTCTCCATCTGTAAGCTCCATAACCTTCTCGTACATTCCAACTGCATCTGTAGCATCATGATGGAAGTATGCATCAGCAAGGTCTAGATCGCGAGCTCTATCCTCTGATCTCTGTGAACCAGCAGCGCAGATAACCTGACCTGTAACACCAGCTCTCTTCTTTGCCTCGTATAGGCACATTAGGCCTGACTTTCCGCCACCACCGATAACAAGAACTCTCATTCCTGGCTTAACTAGCTTAGCAGCCTGTGCTGGAGCACCAGCAACGTCAAGAGCTGAAAGAGCAAGTCCTTCTGGCATATCCTCAGGTAGCTTAGCATAGATACCGCTCTGGAAAAGAATAGCGTGTCCCTTGATGTCAACCTGGTCGATAGCTGGTCTCATAGCTACGATTTCGTCGATTACAAGTGGTGTAAGTGAAAGTGAAACTAGTGTAGCAATCTTGTCACCAACCTTTAGGTCACCCTTCCACTCTGGTCCGATTTCTTCAACTGTTCCGATTAGCATTCCGCCTGAACCTGTCCATGGGTTCTTGTGCTTACCAGCCTTAGCAACGATACCAAGCATTGTTTCCTTTATCTTCTCGATATCTTCAGCAGTTAGATCATCTCCAGGCTTCTTTCCACAAGCGTGGTCACAAACTGATGTGAATGAAGCTGAGTCGATGTTTAGTGTCTGAACATTGATCTTAACTTCGTTGTCATAGATCTCCATATCGTTATCGATAACGTCAGCTGGCTGTGGTAGAACACCCTTTGGTGAAATTACTCTGTGAGTACCGTATGGATTACCCTTTTTCATATTAGCTTCCTCCTAAAAATTATAAAAATTTAAACTAATTTATTTGGCGTATATAATGTAATATACATTCTTCATATATTATAAATCAGTCTCTATTTTTTTCTATATGCTTGACTGCGTGTATACAAGGATTTAACAAAAAAATAACAAGCGAATTGATTTCGGTTCGCATAAAATACCGCGCGAACCATATTATAATCATATTTAATTAACGCTCGTTATTTTCTTGATTAGTAAGCTTAATTATTCCGTGTGTAGTTATATGTTGTATTTGTTTTTTTTGCGAACGAGCTGAGTTTGACTTATACCTATCGCCTTTGCTGCCTTACGAGTCGAACCATATTTTTCTATGGCATGCTTGATTATATTCTTTTCAAAATTCTCGACCATAACCTGCATGTTGACCTCTTCCATGGCAATTGCCTCATCACCCGAGTTCATCACATTCATATCAAAGACATCCGCGTGAAGCTCCCTCATTACATCGATCAAGGTTATCTCTTCGCTCCTAGCTGCAATCATCAGCCTTTGAACGATGTTCTCAAGCTCTCTTGTATTGCCTGGCCACTCACACTGACCTAGGTAGTCTAGAGCATCTGTGTTTATCGTCCTTTTGATTGAGAAAACCTTTCCGTAGGCATCGAGGAAGTGCTCGACCAAAACAGGAATATCTGAAGGTCTATCCCTCAAAGCTGGAACCCTAATTCTAACAACATTTAGTCTGTAATATAGGTCTCTTCTAAATCCACCTGCATCTATCAAATCCTCTAGCTCCCTGTTGCTTGCAGAAATGATTCTTACATTGAATTTAATCGGTTCCTGACCTCCGACTCTGAAAAACTCTCCATCCTGTATCACCCTCAAAAGTTTAGCCTGCATATCAGGCGGTAAATCGGCGATTTCATCGAGGAAAAGTGACCCGTTGTCCGCAAACTCAAAGAATCCCTTCTTGCTCGTCTCAAGGCCTTTTGATTCGTCCTTCTCGACTCCGAAAAACTCAGCCTCAAGCATGGATGGTGCAATCGAAGCGCAGTTCACTTTGATGAATGGCTGCATCTTTCTATTGCTGTTCTTGTGAATGAGATTAGCAACCTTTTCCTTGCCGACACCAGTTTCTCCGGTAATCAAAACATTACAGTCGTACTTTGCAACAGTCAAAACCTCATCGATGACAACCGACATCGCATGGCTCGTAAATACAAAGTCCTCCATTATGGTCTGATTCACACCACTAGCGTTCACGAATCTGCTCTTTGTTCCACCGTAGGAAGAATCATCCTTTAGCCTTATGGTAGTCTCCTCTGCATTTTCTATGTACGGAGCTAGGTCTTTGACAATCTCTATGTCGAACTTGTCGTAGGCCTCGAGGTAACCATCTGCGCACCTTATGTCTAGCTGTCTAGAAATCGCTTCTGTTATATATAGGGCGATGTTGTAGTTATTTATCAGGTTTGCGAAGATGACCGTTCCACCACTCTTTGTTGCAAGAATGTTGATTGTCTCTGCACCCTGAATGTCCGCGCAGTTGACCGAAAGATCAAAAGCAGAATCGCCGTCGATATCAGCTATGCACTCAAGCGGTTTTAGGATATCCACATAGTGGACCTCGGTAAAAACCTTCTTTATCAGCTGGTTGATTCCTTCTCCCTTAAGCACCATATCAGTCTTATGGTCGAGCAAGCAAATAACCTCTGCATCTTCTCTTGCTACCTTGCGTATCGCAAAGCCAAAAAGAAGATTTGATAGAAGGTTATTACCAACAACGAGGAACTTTCTCTTGCCGACAGCTGTACTGCTTATTCTGTAGATTGTTCCAGATTCGTTGAAGGTGAACATCAAAAGCTTTAGCGGCAGCCCCTGAGGCCTTCTTATTATCGGTACATCATTTGGCAAAATGCAGTAGCCCTCTGCCTCTATCTGTCCAAACGACTTATCTATGGAAGTAATCTTATCTATATATAGCGGAAGTGATGTCAGCGAAGCATTACATATAACCTCGTCACCAACCTTAAATCCCTTGAGATTCTCATGTTCAGAGCCTATCTCACTGACCACACCATAGAGCATTCCACCAGTATCCGTTACAGGATTGTGGAGCTTACCCCTTCGGATAACTATGTCCATTATCTTCTGCTTAATCTTTTGATCGTTGTCGTTTGCCTCAAGGCATATTTCCTTAAAGCTGGTTCCCTCTATATGAATTCTCCTGATATCTATACGAATCTCATTAGGAAATATATTGTGGTTATTGTCAAGCTGCCAAGCCGAAGTTGGAAGCACATGCTTTGGCTCTAGAACCCTATTGATTCCATAATTGTTATTCATTTAATGTTCACTCCATTTGTCGAACCTTTTTCGGTTCATTTTGCTTATTTCCAATATTAACGCATTAAGTGCCTTTTTGCAACCGTTTTTGTGTGGACAGCCTCGCAGCCTAAAGCTATAATTTATTTATAAAGTATTATCAATGACGTATATATGCAAAAGGAGAACAGTAATGGAAGAGAAAATCACTTCAATGATTAGAGTTAGAATGTCAGCAAAGGACGCTCATTACGGCGGAAACCTTGTAGACGGAGCTCACATGGTACACCTATTTGGTGATGTTGCTACAGAGCTTCTTATCAAGTGTGACGGAGACGAAGGTCTTTTCTGCGCTTACGATAACGTTGAATTCCTTGCTCCAACATATGCAGGTGACTATATCGAAGCAGTTGGTGAAATCACAAAGATTGGAAACACATCAAGAAAGATGTCATTTGAAGCTCGTAAGGTAATCGTAGCTAGAACAGACATCAATGCTTCAGCAGCAGACTTCCTTGAGGAGCCAATCGTTGTAGCTAGAGCTACAGGAACTTGCGTAACACCAAAGGAAAGCAAGAGAAAGTAGTTAAATACAGATTTCAATAAAAGCTAAGGCACCGAACTTCGGTGCCTTTTTGTTATAGTTTTATGATGCTGAATAGGCTTTACTTTGATAAGATATACTACTCATTACAATATCTCTTCTATTTTCCAACAGAAACTGCTGTAATACTCACGTAATTCTTGCCTTCTAAAGAATATTCTATTTCGAAAATGCAAAACCAAATGCTATCGCCTGTGTCTTCAGGGTTATCACTGCCCGTTTCTTCCTCCTCAGCTTGGAAGGTCAGCTTGTCCCTTGGGATAAAGTCTGAGAGATACATGCTGAGATTTCCTGCTTTGTGGTCAAAGTCATATGCTACCCCAATGTCCTGTCTTTTCTTGGGGGAAACAGGCATCCCATCTGCCGTATAGAGGTTAATCTTTTGTATCTCGGGTACTAAATTCTTGGAGTCTTTATCTTTAAAGCTTATTTTTACATAGGAATCTTTCTTGTTCTTTATGGATACAAAAGGAACATCTCCCTCTACCTTTCCACAGGTAGAGCTTCTGATTTTCATTTGCTTTGATTCCGAGAAAGATGAAAATTTTTCTGCATCATAGGTCTTTATGAATGGCGATGCCGTTTCCTTAGAAGTTTCAACGCTTAGCTTGATATCCGTTTCATTTGTGATGCGATCTTTATCGGCTGTTGGCCTATATGCCATATGTAAGACGGCAAAGACTATCGCAGCGATACCGATTAATACGACAAAAGCAATAAGTAATTTTTTCCCAAAAAGCTTAGATTTTGTTGACATAATAATACCTCCTACATTTAGTAACCGCATATATTATTTAGACTATTACACACGACAGCATAACTATAGTCACTGCTAAATACTTCTTCATTTGTTCACCATATTTATTTTAACTCTATGTTCAATTTGATTTTTTATCGGCGGAAACAGTATTATTCAAAGTCAATTAATTATGCTAATTATCTTTACGATTCTCTTCCCACCTCTCTATGTCTTCTTTGGTCCAATATTTTATCTCGGCATTAGTTTCACCTATTATCTCGGTTCCTTCATCAACTTCGATTCTTTTTAGTTTAGGATTTCTTGATACATCTAACGCTTTCACATTAGTGTTATACACTTCTACTATTTCAAGGTTAGGATTATTTGATATATCAAGTTCTTCAAGAGGTCCATTAATGTAATCAAAATACTTAAGTTTTTTCACTGAATTTAAATCGAGTTCTTTTACAGATGTGTTATATAGACTTATTGTTCTACAATTTTCATTAAAAATAATTTCTTCCAATCCTTTTGAACTATTGAGAATTACATATTTGAGTTTTTTGTTTTTACTAAAATCTAGTTTTTTTAACTTTGAATTTGTCCCTTCTTCAAATAGCTTTATTTTAAAAAATTCTAGTTCGGACACATTGCTTACATCTATAGAATTAATTTTTGAATAATATGGACTATAAAGATAGATGTTCCGTATGACATTATCACCAACCTTTTCAGGAACAACAATATCAGGACTGGTTTTTTCTATATCTATCTTTTTTAGATAGTTATCCTCATTTACAAAGAACCTGTCCTTGTCCGTAGTAATCAAATCACAGCTGCTTAGTGCTACAATTAGGACACAAGATAGCATAACTATAGTCACAGCTAAATGTTTCTTCATTTGTTTCTCCATATTTATTTTAACTCTATATTCAACTTGATTTTTTTATCAGCAAAAAATAGTATTATTAAAGCTAGTCGTTCTTACTCAGTTCTTCCCACCTCTCTATGTCTTCTTTAGTCCAATATTTTATCTCAGCATTAGTTTCCCCTATTATCTCGGTTCCTTCGTCAACTTCAATGAATTTTAACTTGGGGTTATTAGATACATCCAAAACTTTCACATTGGTGTTATATGTTCGCACGGCTCCAAGATTGGGATTATTTGATATATCAAGTTCTTCGAGAGGAACCCCATAAAATATAATACTTTCGAGTTTTTTCAGTTTTTTTATATCGACAGTCTTTATATTGGCGTTTTTTATCCACACTTGATCAAGATTAGTATTATTGGAAAGATCAATACTTTCAAGAGGCCCATTGAAATAATCGAAATATTCGAGTTTTTTCATGGATTTTAAGTCAAGTTCTTTTACAGATGTATTATATAAACAAACTGTTTCACAGTTTTTATTAAAAGTAATTTCTTCTAATGCTTTAGTTTTATTGACAGTTACATCTCTAAGCTTTTTATTTTTCCTGAAATCAAGCCTTTTGAGCTTTGAATAACTGCCACCTCCCCAAAGTTCTAATGTGAAATATTCTAACTCGGATACATTGCTGACGTCTATCGAATCAATCTTTGAAAAATATGAGTCTTCAAGATAGATTATACGTATGACCTTATCCCCCACTTTTTCCGGAACAACAATATCGGGACCGGTTTTTTTTATATCTATCATTCTAAGACGGTTGTCATTATCTACAAAGAACCTATCCTCATCCGTATTAATTCGATTACAGCTGCTTAGTATTATCATTAGGATACAAGATAATATGATTGCATTTACTGATAAATATTTACTCTTCATTTGCTCCTCTATGTTATTTTAACTCTATGTTCAACTGGATTTTTTATCGGCGGAAACAATATTATTCAAAGTCAATTAATTATGCTAATTATCTTTACTCTTCTCTTCCAGCCTCTCTATATCCTCTTTAGTCCAATATTTTATCTCAGCATTAGTTTCCCCTATTATCTCGGTTCCTTCGTCAACTTCAATGAATTTTAACTTGGGGTTATTAGATACATCCAAAACTTTCACATTGGTGTTATATGTTCGCACGGCTCCAAGATTGGGATTATTTGATATATCAAGTTCTTCGAGAGGAACCCCATAAAATATAATGCTTTTGAGTTTTTTCAGTTTTTTTATATCGACAGTCTTTATATTAGCGTTGTCTATCCACACTTGCTTGAGATTAGTATTATTGAAAAGATCAATACTTTCAAGCGGTCCATTGGAATAATCGAAATATTCGAGTTTTTTCATAGATTTTAAATCAAGTTCTTTTACAGATGTGTTATATAGACCTATTGACTTACAGTCTTCATTAAAAGCAATTTCTTCCAATGCTTTAGTTTTATTGACAGTTACATGTCTAAGCTTTTTATTTTTCCTGAAATCAAGCCTTTTGAGCTTTGAATAACTGCCGCCCCCCCAAAGTTCTAATGTGAAATATTCTAACTCGGATACATTGCTGACGTCTATCGAATCAATCTTTGAAAAATATGAGTCTTCAAGATAGATTATACGTATGACCTTATCCCCCACTTTTTCCGGAACAACAATATCGGGACCGGTTTTTTTTATATCTATCATTCTAAGACGGTTGTCATTATCTACAAAGAACCTATCCTCATCCGTAGTAATTAAATCACAGCTGCTTAGTACTACCATTAGGACACAAGATAGCATAACTATAGTCACCGATAAAAATTTACTCTTCATTTTCCCCTCCATATTATTTTATTTCTCCCGAGTTAAGGTTCTTATACAAATCTTCTAGTCTATCTAAATCTTTACATTCATCTTTATTATATACATATGGCTTAGCATCTATTTTCTTAGAAAGAGCTAAAATCCTATTATTCACATCCTCCGGGTTATTGCAAACATCACCCAGTCCTATCGGATCCATTTTATAGTGTTCAAATATATTATTATAAAACTCAATCCTTCTCATCGTCTCACTTGTCGGATACATTTCATAAATAAGGGTTCCTTCCTTTGTTCCAGGCTTTGCTATTGAAGCTCTCACTTTTAGTCTGTTTGTCATAGTTGCTATTCCTTCGGAATTGATACCGAAATCTTCATTTTTACCTGGTGAACTTACTATCTCAACCCCTAAATTAGTTAATTCCCAGACAACCTGCTCTCCTACTGTCATCTCAGGGAATGCAATGGTTACACCGATATTCACTGCCGATTTACATATATCCATTGTGTAATCTGCACCGTCCTTTCGCATCAGATTCTTTAAGTATTCATTCTTTGCATATCCCAGTTTATCTGCGTTTCCTGTGTGTTCTGTATATACTGTGTTTGTCGTATACGACTCTGTGAATATTACAGCTTGTGCATGATTGGATTCTGGTCTTTTATACTTCAAATATTCATATTTATAATGATAATGACCGCCCTTCAGTGAAAAAGTCCCTTTCTCCACCATGAAATCTCTGGTAAGTGCTGTCTTCATTATTGTGCACTTTTCTAGAATGCTTGAATCTACAAGTTCAGCGCTTGTCATGGAATACATCTTCATTACAAGACCAATATATGTCCCCAGATCGTATGCACCGTCTTTTAACTCAACGACACCATCTTTTGTCATCCTATATGCATGCTTAATCACCTTATTCATATCCTCAGGCTTTGCCTTAAGGATTAGGAATTTTACATATTCTTGGTACGCTTTAAATTCTGCTGGTGTCATTTCAGCAATAGTTAAATTGGAAAACTTTTCTACGAAATCTTCGTTAAGCCTTCCCTTGGTCAGCATTTCTTTATTGTATTTGTCAAACAACTGCTTTTCCATATCAGCAGCCCATACAGGTAACTCTTGGAACCTAAATCCGTTTTTTCCCGATCCTTTAAGTTCTGCAATGCACCTACCTATCTTTGTCATAGCAGCTTTTTCCGCTAAAAACAGTTCATTTGTTTTTCTTTCTATCTCATCAATCTTTTCTAACTTCCTATTCATTATAGCGATAATCTTTTCTGCCCTTGTCTTTATATAAGTATTTCTATTAATCTGCAATCCGCAATAACTAGCAAGAATAGGACAAAGTTCAAGTTGCATCTGCTTATGCCTATAATATTCAATTCTCTTAGCACATCTTGCCTTTATTCCTTCTTGCTCATATATAATGCTGTTAATGATGTCTTCATTGAGCTTCTCATCTCCTACACTCATTATCATGGTATCGCAAGCCTTGGATATGTTCTCAGCAGTAATTATAAACATATCCATCAGTGTTTCATAGCAATATAGTTGGTTTAATACCGCCTTCCCCGTCATGCCCTTTAGTTTAGGCGATCCAAAGGAATATCTGGCAATGATAGACTTTGCTTTCTTGTAATGAGAACTATATTCATCGACATTACTTTTTATTTCGTTCATGCTCGTTCGAATTGAATGTGGATTAACAATTCTTCCCATTGTCATTTTCTCCTTCTCTTTCCCCTATTTTCTTACGCAGTTGTTTTATTTCACCGCTTAGCGAATCCATTAACTTTTCATGACCTTGTTTTTCGACAATAAGTAGTTCACGCTGCTCACTTAGGATACCTCTTAAGCTATTATCAGAATACAAATAATCAATTTGTCCCTCTACTTCGTAAATATCCTTTCTTCTTTCAAATTCTTCCTCAAAATAGTCCGCATCCAATTTTTTATGAATACTTTTCAAAATTTCCAAAATTTGATTGTCATACTTATCTCTATCACCCATCATTTTTCTCCATTTAATCTGTCCACGAATCAAGATTACTTCTTGCTGAAAAGCTGTGCTACTTTATCATCAAAGTCTTTAAATTCATTATATGAGCGTTCAATTTTCTCTGTATCATTTTTTAACGCCATATTCATATCTTTTATCACATTAACGCAAACATCATAACACTCCGTGCTGTTCGTATTTCCTGCTATCGTAGTTTCCGTATCTTTTTCGGCAAGCTCCTTTATATCCATTTTTGCGGAAGAAACATTATTTTTAAGGTTTATAATTAATGCGCTTTCAATTACTATTTCTTTACTATCCATACGCTCTCCTTTACATAAGCGGAATTTTAACCATTGTTACAACACCGTTTTCATACATATATGCCATTCCACGTTCTTTTCCCAGTTCGTTTTTCCTGATATTGAAAATTTGTTGGGATTGTGGATCTCCTAACACAACCCCGCTTTGCGAATTATCTCTCAACGCCTTTGATACTACGTCAAATCCCTTGAGTTTATTCGATGCTGAGGATGCGAATATCTGTATTTGCGTTACAATTCCTCGTCTAAGAAGCATACCATACTTAGTTCCATCATTTCCAAGTGCTTCAACAAAAGCATCTACATCTTCAATTATAAGTGATAATGGCTCAAGAGACATATAAAAATCTTTCATCTTTAAATCACCGGTATATTTGTCATATGATTCTTCTCTGATTTTTATTAATTCTTCAAATTCTGATATAAAATCTTCAATTCCACCTGAAGGATCCGCATATATTACATTCTTATGTTTCTCATAATCATCCATGTCTCTTGTTCTTGAATCAAATAAGAAAATCCTGCCGTCACCCAGCTGTGATAGAATAACTCTTATGGCATTCGTCTTACCTGATTGAGGAACTCCCAAAATAAGATGTATCTGAGATTTATAATCGAGATAGTACGGCATTACTTTCTCACTGTCGAGTCCTATTGCAATTCTCCTATCCCCATCTTTCTTGTCATATATAATATTTTCAAGTAGTACCTCATCAGGCAAAATTGAGATACGTTTTGCTTCTATACCATCATTGGACTCCTTGATTATCTCTATCAGCCTTTGCAACTCAATAGTATATTCTATATTGCTATTGCACTCACAAGGCATATATTCCTGCATCAGATATACATTATCTCTGCTCACAAGCGCTCTTCCTTTAATATCAGATAATTTGTAATCACTTCGTCCTATAAGGGAAGTCACTTCACTTGAGTCAGACATGAAATTGCAAATCCTCGCACCAAAATTATTCAGCACGGCATACTTCATCGCATTTGCTCTTGTTGCAGTTACAAGTGTATATATTCCTAAGCCAACCCCATCTCTCGTAAGCTGCGTAAAGAAATTCTCAAGCTCATAATCAATCTCCTTGACTACATCATAATTATCAACTATTACAAGTATTGCAGGAAGCGTTTCGTAAAGTGCAGCATTGTACATTTCAAGAGATGTTGCATTAGCCCTCGCGAACTTCCGCTTTCTTTCCGATATTTCAGCTGTCAGCAAATTTCGCAACTTCCTGAATTTCTCTTCATCATCAAATGAAATGTAATCGGCTACCTGTGGAAGTTCTTTAAGCCTGAATAAAGCTGAGTTACCGAAATCGATTATATACATATTGAGTGCTGCCGGAGAGTTATTCGATGCAAGCGACAAAATTGCATTAGTTGCAGCAGTTGACTTTCCGACCTTTGATGTCCCGAATATCGCCATATTTCCTGCTTTTGAAAAATCATGGAAATATATCTCCTGTAGCTGCCTGTCAGGCATGTCGATTATTCCGACGGCGTAAGACATATCTGGCACTTCACAGGTAACACCTTTACGAATTTCCGGATTTACTATCTGCTCAGGCAACGGAGGAAACCACGGCTTAGCGACAGCCTTGCACGGTGTATCCTCATATATATTCTTAATATGCTTTACAACTGCATCAAGCTGTGTCAATTTATTAGTGTCATTTGACTCACCGGCACTCAGATCCTCATTTATGAGCATCCCCTGACCGAGCTCATTCAGTACAAAAATTCTATCATCGACTTCGTTCTTCTCCGCGTCCCTGCTGTATGCACCTCCACTATATGCTGACTGGAAAAGTTCATATATCTCATTGTTTCCTACCTGAAGATATGCGCGACCCGGCTGAGTGATATTGGCCGCATCACCACTGCGTAAAAGTTCTCGGCTGTCAGCCTCGTTCTGTACCTTTAGACAGAGCTTAAATCTGGAGTTACTCCAGATCTGATCGTCCACTATGCCTGACGGCTTTTGCGTAGCAAGAATTAGGTGCACTCCGAGACTTCGGCCAACTCTTGCTGTCGATACAAGTTCTGCCATAAATTCCGGTTGCTCCTTCTTTAACTCCGCAAACTCATCGGATATTATAAATAAATGAGGCATCGGTTCTGTTGCCTGCCCTGCCCTAAATTTTTCCGAATATTTGTTTATGCTGTTCACACCGTTTTGATTGAAGACATCCTGGCGCCTCTTAAGCTCACTCTTGATCGAAGCAAGAGCTCTCATACTTTCTGTTCCGTCAAGATTTGTAATCGTTCCAAGAAGATGTGGCAGTTCCTTGAACAAATTCGCCATTCCACCGCCTTTGTAGTCTATCAGTAGAAACCCTACATCGTACGGATGAAAATTACAAGCAAGGGAAAGTATATATGACTGCAATATCTCTGACTTTCCCGAGCCTGTCGTTCCTGCGACAAGACCATGAGGGCCGTGAGCTTTTTCATGAAGATCAAGGTTTACTATGTCGCCTTTACCTCGGACTCCAAGCGGAACAGATAGTGACTTGTGTGTTGCATTTCTATTCCACAGCTCCTTGATATGAATTTCTTCTGGTGATTTCACTCCGTATAGGTCAAGAAAGGATATGTTCTCCGGAATCTGCGTAGTTACTCCCTTATTATGAATAATCGGGTTTAAGCGTCTTGCAAATGTCTCGTAGTTAATCTCGTCAACGTCAAATTTGAGTTTCTTGTTTGCAAGATTTCCCTCAGTCATGAGGATACTTCCCTCATCTTTTGCTTCAATATTAAGAACCGTCTTTACGTTCTCAGGTAAATTGTTCTCAATTTGGGTCATATATATCAGTGAAAATCCCAGTTCAACACCCTCCTCATTAAGGTGCTCCATTATATTGTGATTTATTATAAGTTTAGACTCATCAATCAAGAACACATAATGGGGAATGTATCTTGTTTCTTTTTTCGACTCATCTCGTGTTATGCTCCTTGCCTTTAATTCTCTTGTTATATGACCGAGAACCTGATCACGTTGATTCTCACCGGAAATTACGCCAGATACATTTATGTCCTTGATATCGGTATGTGGAAGCCAACGCATCCATTCATATTCATCTTTACTGTCCTCACCGATTATCGGCACAATGCAAACATCGTGATAACTATGAAAAAAAGCTATTTGGGTTACAATATTCCTTAATCTTGCCCTGCAGTAATCTGGTCTGCCTACTATCCCGAGATGAGATTTCTTTAGATCAACAACATAAGGGATATCCTTTACAATTTTAAAATTTCCGTATACTGCAAGCATCTCTTTATATAGATCATCACCTGCTCTTCCATATACTTCATCATCACATTCAATCTTAAAGCTTGGGGCACAAGGCGCAGTTCCAATGGATATACTTAGAAAATCATCATCATTGAAGTTTCTCTCATATATCCTGTTAGTATAGTGGCTGACCTCATCCTCGATTTCTTTGAGTGAAAGGTTTTGATACCTCCTCGCCTCCTTAAATTCTTCCGTTCTGTCATAAAGTTCCTTGCGTTTGGCAAGCAGGTATTCCTTATATGATGCTGTGTTTTCTCTGTTTTCAGCGATTTTGTTTTTCTTGTCATCAAAATACGTAATGGTTGTGACTATCATCGTTGCACCGGTTGCAGCAACCATAACAAGCATGAATAATCCTCGGTTCATGAACATACTCATAAGCACTGTGGCGATTATCATAACACAGCTGGGGAGTATTCTTTTTACAAGCTCTCCTTTTCTCTGTTTTTCACGTTTTTCGGGAGTCTTAATTTGAACCTTTGCATATGGCTCGGTCTTGACGATTCTCGGTGAACGTTTATATATAGGATATTCATCAAACCTATCCGGTTTTTTTATATATGATACAAAATCGGTTTCAAATGTATTACCACATATTCCACATATTTCTAACCATCCGTCATGATAAATTATTTCGGTTGTGCCGATGAGGATCTTATCACCAGATACTAATTCAGCATTAACCTTCTTTATCCCATTAATAAAAATATAATCATCAGATTTAAGATTTTTACCAATAATTATTACATCTGGGGTCTTTGACATTAATCTGAGCATGCATGAATTATCATTGCCAATTTTAATTATTTCTCTTCCTAAGGTAGAAACCGCTTCATATCTTGTAGGTAGAAATAGCTGCGTCCTTCCCTCTGCATCTATTTTATAAGAGAAAACATCGACACTATCTTCATTTGAATGAATTAGATGTTCTGTATATTTATCATTTTCAAATAGTAAAATTCTATAGTCCATTGTTCCTTCCTATTTAAGTAACTTCGGTTCATCATCACTATTATTTTGAGGATGTGCATCTTCATTCGAAGCTGATTTTTCGTTAGATTTCCTCTCTATATCATTATCTTTTTTAATTGAATTACTATCATTTGTTAAGCCATACCGTTCTTCATTTACTGACTTAAGTAGTTTTTTTATTTTCTCGTCCAATGCATTTAATGTTTCTGTTTTCTTTGAACCTGTCATTGATGCATCCTTACTCACCTGTGCTTTTCTCTGAGCAAGTGCAAAGATACGATGCTCATTATCGCCAAATTTTTGAGCGTAATCATCCGCAGTAATATAGTCATGTCTTCCAATCATGACCCAATAGTTTAGATAATCTTTATTTGTTCTGTATTGGTCAATTGCCTTCAGCACATTCTCTTTCTGAGTTGACGTAAGTCCACTACTTTTTACTGCAGATACTGCTGCCATATATCTCGTAGAATTTGACATGTCAGTCTCATTGAGAGATTTCAAAGATTTTCCTACAGAACCGTAATCATTTGCGAAATACTGCTCAGTAGCTGTCATTATTCTATCATTTATTTTCCCTTTTATAAAATGTTCATAGCCAAAAAGAAAAATGGAAATAACCATAATTATGCACACTATGGGTAGTAATCTTTTATTTCTTATTATGTCATTTTTTTTAATCACGACAAAATTCTCGTTCTCATATTCACGTTCATTCTCTATGGCTTCGAGAATTATCTCACGCACTTCGGATGCAGATTTTGCCATAAACACTTTGTATAATATATCGCTTTGTAAAAATAAATCTGCACCACCTCTTAAAAAGTCTTCATACGAATGTTCAATGTCAAGTGTTGTACCTATCAATGCTTTATACTCATCAAGAAAATTATTATCCTTGATAGAGAATGTTCGATCTATAACATTCGGTCTAAAAGCCGCATCAATAAGAACGTTATTTGGATTTAAAGAAAACGAATATATAGGCGTGAGTTCTTCAAGCTCACCAGCTGCCAAAATAAAACCATATTTATCAATAAGACGCGCATTCCGTACACTGTCAAAAGTCTGAAAGTTTTCTGCGTCATACGTGAATATATAGTAGTCGTCGTCCGATGATATATTGCAATTAACTAGTCTTTTAGTTTTTATTACAAGTTGCTTTATTCCATCATCACCAACGGGATAATTAGTTTTTAAACACCTTATTTCAATTTTCTTTCTTTTTATCTTTTCATCCGAATTTATTTTTGAAGATTTTGAGACTTTACTTGTCTTTTTTCTATTCTTCATACTTCACCTATCTCCGTAATTTTATCTCCTGAAAAAATACCTTCTTCTTTGAATGTATTAAAAGTGCTTATGACACGCTCCTGTACAGTTGATCGCACAAACGACTTTGTTTTATATGGCAGATATCCGTTTGTATTTAGTTCATTTATAACATCTGCTATAGTTCTATTTTCATCTGCTATCACACTTACTCTAATATCGCCTTGTTCTAAGGTTATGGTTATTCTCATATTTTTTCCTGTTCCATCTGATAACAACTGTTGACATAATACATGTCAAGATTATACATAATGCAATTTTTTTATATTTTTGGATAAAAAGATTGTTTATTTCTTTGTTACTTTCGACTTCTACTCCTGTATCTACCTTATCGAATAAAGAAAACGATTTCAATGTATTGTTGACTTCTTTATCATAATTTATTATTCCTTTCCATTCGCCGTTAAACAAGCCTGAAATAATTTGAACTTGCTCTTTTTCTTTGTTACTTTTGATTGTATGCATACTCATCATACTATCATTTGTAAATACCGCAAATCCATATTCGGCAAGTACATTTCCTTCCTTTTCGTTTTCTCCACTTATACTTTCTGGATTTATTATTAATTTGTTATCATTTGCATATATACATGTAGGCATATATGAAATGAATATTAAAAAAATCAACACGATAAATAAAGCGATTTTGCATATTTTGCTTTTACTCCGTAATCTATAAATTACAATCATCATATTCCTTTTATAACAAAAATTCTTCGACATCCAAAGACGCCGAAGAATAACTAATCTTATTTGAACTGTCCTGCGATATTTGAATCTAGCTCCTGTGCAGCAGCTAAAGTTTGCTCTATCTGCCTTGCAATTGTTTCTACGAGTTCCCTTGTCTGATTAAGACCTGGTTTAAGACCAGCAAACTGCTCTACATATGCATTAGCAGCAGCACCTTCCCAACTATCTGGTAAACTGTTTATTACGTTCTGGATCTCACCTATTAGGTTTTCAAGATTATTACCGTAATTTCTTAGGTTTAATGACGCTTGTGATAGTCCTTCAGCGTTAAGTCTGATTTGTGACATATTCCCCTCCATAAACTTAGTTAATTAACTGTATTTTTTTCAACCAGCTTCACGGGCTGGATTAAAAACTTCATTACATCACTGCTGACTCTTCCGTTTACCTTTGCATTTGATAGCATCCCCTCAAATGCACTCAGCCTTGATCTTGTATCTTTACTATTTGTCTCAACAGTATTTATAAAAGCAGTAACAGATTCACCAAGTGTATCGTGGTCTTTCAAATTAGTTTCGTTCAGAATTTTAACAGTATCAGATACGAACTTACTATTCAAAGAATATGCCTCATCGAGTTTTGTTCGGTTTTCTTCTTGTATTTTATTAAATCTGCTTGATGTATCTTGTGCATCTTTAATGAATGCGTTTCTCACATTATCAATTTTGCTCTTATATGTGTTTGACCCCACCGACTCATCCATAGCTGATTTAATAAATTCATTAGGTGCTAATCGTGAGGATTGTAGTCTAAGTTTTTCTTGATATCCCGCAACAGCATCTTGGATTGAATTCTCAATTGATTTTATATCCTCTTTAGTAGGTAGAACCTCATCAAATGATATTGTAGGTGATTTCCCTTTGATTTTTTCACTAATTGCATTTAAAGCTTCTTTTTTGACTTTAAGATCATTCTTAGCATTGTCTATATTATGCAACTGTATATCTGTTGGATTCTGACTAATTAAATACTCATCCACCATTTCTTGATATTTTGTAACGGATGCTTCATAATCATCTACACTCTTTTGATATACCGATAAATCATTTAGATATATATCATATCTAGTATTGAAATCAGCTATAGAATCAGCATATTTGGTAATCAGTCTTAACATTTCTTTGACCTTGGATACGCTATCATCTACTGCCTTAATATCAATATCTATATTAATTTCATCGCTTATACTTTTATGTGCGGATGCATATGCCGTCTTAAATAAGTCATCAATTTCGTCTGCATAATTATTCCCACTATTTTGGTATGCATCCGTGTTTTGCTCTTTAAATTCCGGCATTTCCATTGGAATCGTTGGTTCCTTAAACTCAACTCTATAATTTCCTTCTGCAACTTTTCTTGCTGCAGCTAGGTTATTCCCATCATTATTGAAAACTTCTTTTATATTGTACTGACCAAGTTCAACCTCATCCATTAAGGCATTAATATATGCATATGAGAGTTTATTATTGAATGAATTATACACATCATAGATTTGGAAATATATATCATCAAATTTCTCTTTTTTACTAATACTATACTCAAGATTTATTGTCTGAGGATTTTTATAGTTAATGCTCAGTATACTTGAAGACAGATTTCCAGGAAAGACTATAATACCAGCATAGGTTCCATTTTTAAGGCCTTCTTCTGCGTCTATACTTGAAACTAGCTTAAAAGTTTTTTCGTCGAGAGTTTTAACAAATTCCTCAGAATAGTTTATTATTTTACCTGAATATTCCACTCCAACATCTTGATTAACAATTGCTATTGTTTGTTTTCTTGATGATGAATCTTCTACATTAGATTTTTTTGTAACTTTATTATTAGAACAACCTGCAAAAGCTACTACAAAAACTATTATCATTGTTAATAATATGACTAAAACTTTCTTATTTATCGTATTATCCTGAAGCATATTATCCATTTATGCTGGCATATATTATATGCCAATTTCTCCTTATATTGTTTATAAATCTTGTTTTAAATATAGAATTAATATCCATTTTCACAACAATTATCATATACATTAAAATATCTGTCAAGATTTATTTATATGGGAATAAACATTTTTCTCCAAATAGCTTTAAACCAGTTGATAAACCCCTTTTATTCCCCATACATTAAAACACCGAGTCAAAGTTACTAAACTCTGCTCGGTGGTTTGATTATCCTTGTAATTTATTTATCTCTTCTCTTGTCAGCTTACGGTAGTGGCCTAGTGAAAGCCTTCCGATTTTGATGTCTCCTATAGCTATGCGCTGAAGCTCCTGAACTTGGTTTCCGACAGCTGCAAACATCTTTCTGACCTGTCTATTCTTACCCTCGTGAATAGTAATATCCACGATAGTCGACTTAGGCAAATCTTTTACTATCTCAACTGAATCGGCTTTGACCTTATATCCTCCGATATCCACTCCGTTTATCAGGCGGTGGCACTTTTGCTTTGATAGATATCCTGCAACATGTGCTCTATAGGTCTTGGGCAGCTCGTGCTTTGGATGCGCAAGCTTATAGGCAAACTCTCCGTCGTTTGTGAGAATTATCATGCCTGAAGTGTTGTAGTCAAGCCTTCCCACAGGAAAGAGCCTCTCCTCAAAATCCGTCACCAGCTCCATGACCGTAGCTCTTCCGAGCTCATCGCTCACAGTCGTAACGTATCCGATAGGCTTGTTCAGAAGAATATATACTTTTTTGCGTTCAGCATCGATGGGTTTACCATTTACTGTGACCTTATCACCCTCGCAAACCTCGTAGCCTGGGCTTGTCAAAACAGCCCCGTTGACCTTGACATTTCCGTTAGTAATAAGCTCATCAGCCTTACGCCTACTGCAGATTCCTGCCGATGCTATATACTTATTTATTCTCATATCTCTCCCTCTTTGTAAAGGTTTGATCAAATTTGCTCTTGGCAAGCTATAGCTCGCTGATAGCAATCTCCTTCATTATCGCGCATTCCATACGCTTCTTGAAGAGCTCGCAGCCGAACTCGTAAACACCTCTGATATCGCCGGAAGACTTAAAGCCATTAGCTGCACAGCCACCGCTACAATATAGCTTAGCCCAGCAATCACGGCAGTCCTCTCTAGCGTAGACATTGCACATTTTGAACTCATCCTTGATATCGTCTCTTTTGATTCCATCAAAGATATTGCCCATCAAATATTCAGGCTCACCAACAAACTGATGACATGGATAGAGGTCGCCCTGAGGTGTCACCGCAAAGTACTCTGTACCCGATCCGCAGCCCGAAATCCTCTTATATATGCAAGGTCCATGGTTCAAATCTATCATATAGTGATAGAAGGTGAAATCCTTGCCCTGCTTGTGCCTCTCAATCATTTCCTTAGCAAGCTTCTCATACTGTTCAAAAATCACAGGAAGGTCTTCATTACTAAGCGCAAACTCGCTATCTGGCTCACAGACAACAGGCTCAAGCGACAGCTCATCAAAGCCTAGATCTAGCATCTGCTTGATATCCTCAGTGAAATCCGTATTGTACTTTGTATAGGTTCCGCGAATGTAGTAGCCCTTGCCACCACGCGACTCAACGAGCTTCTGAAACTTAGGCACTATGACATCATAGCTACCCTTGCCGTCTGCGGTCGTTCTCTCACGGTCATGGACTTCCTTACGGCCATCTAGGCTCAAAACAACATTATGACATTCCCTATTGGCAAACTCGATAACCTCATCGTTTATGCCCATGCCATTAGTCGTCAAAGTAAATCTAAAGTTCTTGCCGTGCTCCTTCTCAATCGACCTTGCGTAAGCAACCGTGTCCTTAACTACATCAAAGTTAAGAAGTGGCTCCCCGCCAAAGAAATCGACTTCAAGATTACGTCTTGAACCTGAGTTCTCTATCAAAAAGTCAATGGCCCTGCGAGCAATTTCCTTGCTCATCAAAGCGCTCTTTCCCTTAAATCTTCCCTGTCCTGCAAAGCAGTATGAACATGTCAAATCACATGTATGCGCAACATGAAGACATAGTGCCTTTATGTCTGTATGTCTGTTTTTTAGAACGCTTGCCTTAGGCTCGTAGATGTCCTCGGTAAACAGCTTACCCGCTTTCTTTAGTGAAACAACATCTTCATAGGTCTCTATTACCTCAGCCTCTGTCACATCCTCAAGATGCCCGTAGTTCTTCATGATGTAAGCGACAATCTCGTCCTTAGTTTTCTCACAAAAAAGACGGATGATGTCATAAGCAACATCATCCACCACATGTACTGCTCCGCTATAAACGTCGATTACAATATTGTAACCATTTAGCTTATACTGATGTATCATACTAGTTCTTCTTCTCGCACTCCTGGTTAGCTACACCACATGAAGTCTTGCAAGCTGACTGGCATGATGTCTGGCACTCTCCACAACCGCCGTCCTTTAGGCTGTCCTTAAGATTTCTTGTTTCTATAGTCTTGATTCTCTTCATTATCGTACCTCTTTCGTAAAAAATCTGAATAAGTTCGCATGTAAATCACCTATCAAAAGGTAAAATTACACACTGATATATTATCTTTTTGGACCTAACTTGTCAAGCTACATAAAGCTCTAGGTCCCATCTGAAACGTATTTCTACTTTGTTGGCTTGTAGCTGCTCTTTAGCCCTACAATCTTGTTAAATACCTTTTCATCATCCGTTGTTAGCTTGCTATCTGCGATGTAGTATCCATGTCTAAAGAACTGGAAGCGTTCTCCCGCCTTTGCATCTGCAAGCGCTGGCTCTGCGTAGGCAATTTTCTCAACCTTGGAAGCCTCGTTAGGAACAAGCTCTCCGTTTTCGTCCTCTATCAAAAGCTGATCATATTCTCTGATCTTAATCTGAACAGCAGTCTTAGCATCAACGAAGTGGATTGTACCTTTAACCTTACGCTCTGTGAAGTCAAGTCCGCTTCTTGTTGCCGGGTCATATGTACAGTGAAGCTCTTTGATGCTTCCATCTTCGTTTTTGATGACTTCCTCGCATTTGATGAAGTATGCGCCCTTGAATCTCACCTCATTCCCAGGAAAGAGTCTGAAATACTTCTTTGCAGGAACCTCCATGAAGTCCTCTCCATCGACATAAAGCTCGTTTGAGAAAGGAATTTCTCTCACGCCCATCTCTGGAACATTCTTATTGTTCTCTATCTCAACCATCTCTGTCTTGTCCTCAGGATAGTTTGTGATTACAACTTTGATAGGATTCTCAACTACGTTTCTGCTCTCAACCTTGTCCTGAAGGTCTTCTCTGACGCAGTGCTCAAGAAGTGATGATTCAACCGTGCTGTTAGCCTTGGCCACGCCTATTCTCTCACAGAAGTCTCTGATTGCTTCAGGTGTATAGCCTCTTCTTCTCAGGCCTGCAATGGTAGGCATGCGCGGATCGTCCCAGCCCTCAACAACGCCGTCATCAACGAGTCCCTTTAGAAGTCTCTTGCTCATAACCGTTCCTGTTAGGTTAAGTCTTGCAAACTCAATCTGGCGAGGCGGATTTTCCCAAAAGCCAACTTCATCCAAAACCCAGTTGTATAGCGGTCTGTGGTCCTCAAACTCTAGCGAACAAAGGGAGTGTGTGATTCCTTCAATCGCATCCTCTATAGGGTGAGCAAAGTCGTACATCGGATAGATGCACCATTCGTCTCCAGTGTTGTGGTGTGTGGCATGCGCGATCCTGTAAATTACAGGGTCTCTCATGTTTATATTAGGAGATGACATATCTATCTTTGCTCTTAGGACCTTTTCGCCATCGGCGAACTTGCCAGCTCTCATATCCTCGAACAAAGCGAGATTCTCCTCTACACTTCTGTTTCTAAATGGGCTTTCCTTACCAGGCTCCTTAAGTGTTCCTCTGTATTCTTTAATCTGCTCTGCAGTAAGGTCATCTACAAAGGCCTTTCCCTTTTTGATTAAGGCAACAGCAGCATCGTACATTGTCTCAAAATATGAAGACGCCCAGAGCTGTTTCTCCCACTTAAAACCAAGCCACTTGATGTCCTCTTCGATTGCATCAACATACTCTACATCCTCCTTGACAGGGTTTGTATCGTCATATCTGAGATTGCACTTTCCATTGTACTTTAGCGCAGTTGTGAAGTTGACGCAAATTGCCTTAGCATGTCCGATGTGAAGATAGCCATTTGGCTCAGGCGGAAAACGAGTATATACCTCTTTGTATACTCCGTCCTCCAAGTCCTTGTCTATGAAATTATGTATAAAGTTATTTGAAATAGGTTCGCTCATCTTTGCCTCCTACCGTTTATTAGCACCTTGTAGTATATCATAAAATCTACTTATTTTAAACAAGTACAGGAAATTCGCAAAGCCTGTATTTTTCAGATGAATTTAGGCTTTTCGCATAGTTCTACTTGACACGAGATTTACACCTGTTCCCAAAAAATCCGTAACAATAATTTGGTTTACTGCAATCGGTGCCTGAACTTTGATAGATTTTATTTCATCCATTGCCTCATGCCACATGTCGAGGGGCATTTCTCCATCGGTTATCACTGGGACTACTCTGCTCAAAGCGCCCTCTATCCTAACCGTTGATGTAAGGATTCGCATTGGTCTTATTACCTCTTGGCGCGCGTAATTTAGACCTTCCTTACAGCCATATCCCTGTACATCTTTGATCTCATCTCCCTCGAGCTGCACTGTTACATTGCAACCCTTTGGGCAGTTGACACAAACTAATTCCTCTTGTCTCATTTCAATTCCTTTAGCTTTCTTTTATTTGAACTAGCAGATCCCCTTCGGCATCCTCTAGCATGGTATTTGCAATAATTACTTGCTCCATCTCAGAAGGTATCAGGTGATCTTTATGGATTGACCTTATCACCTTGCCACCCTTGCTGATTTCTATTGTAACATCTGTCAAAGGCTTTCTAACCCTGAAATAGAGAGTTACAGTCTTAGGCAAGTTTTCCTTGTGCAGCTTTGCTGGAACCACGTAGCCGATGAGGTTTCCTGCTTTGACACTGCTGTAATCACCGCCCGAGCCGTTTAAGTATCTGAGTGCACCTAGCGCAGCTTCTCCTGCCTGCTTTGTTACAAAGTCTGCTAGGTCGTGAACGTGAAGTCCGTTTCCGCATGCGAAGATTCCTGGCACTGACGTCATGTAGTTTTCGTCTACTATAGGGCCGCGAGTGCTCATGTCCATGTCTATTCCAGCTTCCTCTGCAAGGCTGTTTTCTGGAACCAGCCCTACGCTTAGTAGCAGTGTATCTACATCAAAATACATCTCACTTCCTGGGATAGGGTTTCTATTTGCGTCCACCTTTGCTAGTTCAATTTTTTCTAGTCTATCTTCACCGTAAACATTGGTTACTGTGTGTGAGAGATATAGCGGAATCCCAAAGTCATCAAGGCACTGCTTCATATTTCTTGGGAGTCCGTTGCTGTAAGGCATGAGCTCTGCCACGCCTAGCACCTTTGCTCCCTCAAGGCTCATTCTTCTTGCCATGATGAGTCCTATATCCCCTGAGCCTAGGATGAACACACTCTTTCCTACCATGTAGCCATCTATGTTTAGATATCTCTGAGCCTGACCTGCTGTGTAGACTCCTGTCGGACGTTCACCAGAAATAGCTAGCGCTCCTCGGCTTCTTTCGTAGCAACCAACAGATAGAATGATGATATCGGCCTGTAGCTTTTGATATCCCTCTTCTTGGTTTACGTACTCGATAATTCTATCGCTACTCATGTGCGTAACCATGGTGTTCAGTTTGACTTCGACACCAGCTTCAACTACCTGATCTTCGTATCTTTCCGCAAAACTTGGCCCGCTGAGCTGTTCCTTAAAGGTTGTTAGACCAAAGCCATTATGTATGCACTGGTTGAGAACGCCGCCTAGCTCAGCATCTTTTTCGATGAGAACTACATCCTTGAGACCTTCCTGCTTTAGCTTTGCTGCCGCAGCAAGACCGCCACAGCCTCCACCTATAACTACTGCCTGACAATGCCTCATACTAGCGATTCTCCCTTCCCAATATCTTTGATTTCTTTCTATCAAGCACGACATCAACTGGCGAACAGTTTAACTCTCGTGCTAAGATTTCAACGACCTTAGGTTCGCAGAATCCTCCTTGACATTTACCCATTCCTGGGCGAACGCGCTTCTTTACTCCCTTTACGCTTCGTGCTCCGCACACTGCATTTATAGCTGCTACGATTTCTCCCTCTGAAATCTGCTCGCAGCGACAGACTATATTTCCATACTGTGGATTTTCTTTGATGACAGCATTCTTCTCTTCATCTGTGAGCTTTGCCATCACGATATCGCCCTTTCTCGTCATGACTGCATTAGGGTCTAGCTCAAGCTCAAGTCTATCTTTGATATACTTATCAATTACGTATTCTGTGATTCCTGGAGAACTTGCAAGGCCTGGTGACTCGATTGATGCAATATTGATGAAGTTAGGATTGTCTTCTCCTAGTGGCTCTATGATGAAGTCCTTTGATGTTGAACTTGGTCTTACGCCAGCAAAGGTACGAATCGCCTTGTTCAGCGGAACCTCTTTTAGGATTCTTGTAATATTATCTTTAATGTACTTTATTCCATCGTCGCTTGTTGCAATGCTAACCTCGTCTATTGGCTCGCTGTTTGGACCGATCAAAGTATTTCCGTAGACTGTAGGCACTGCAAGGACACCCTTTCCCTTCTCTGTAGGTACTGGGAAAATAACATTATCTGCGATGTGCACATTCTTTTCTATGACAAAGTATTCTCCGCGTCTTGGCTTAATCTGAAAACCAACTTGGTCTGTTATCATCTTGCAGATTTCTTCTGCACCGGTGCCTGAGGCATTGACAACTACTTTGGCACTAAATTCCTTGTCTCCAGCTTTGACTGTATAGCCGCTTTCTGATTTTGATATGCTCTTAACCTCATGGTTTAGGAAAAGCTCTGCGCCATTTCCGATTGCAACCTGCATGCAAGCGATTGCAACTTCCCATGGGTAGATTACGGCTGTCGTAGGGAAGGAAAGGACCTTCGTTATGTTATCAACTAGGTTCGGCTCGCGAAGCCTTGCCTCATCTCCTGTCAAAAACTCATGTGGTATATCCCTGCTCAAAGCCCTTCCTGCAAGGACATCAAGCTGCTTTTCCTCGTCGCTGCTGCAAGCAACAACATAGGCACCCGTTGTTTTGATGAGGCAGTTAAGATCCTCACAAAGCTTAGGGTACATGCGTGCGCCCCTAACATTTAGCTTGGCCTTAAGCGTTCCATCTTCAGGGTCGTATCCTGTATGAACGATAGCCGAGTTTGCCATTGTCGCGCCGTTTGCAATGTCGTTTTCCTTGTCGACCACCGCAATCTTAAGCTTGTAGCGAGAAAGCTCTCTAGCTAGCATGGTGCCACTGATTCCCGCGCCAATTATCAAAATATCAAAACTCATTTTTCCTCCGAATTATTTCTTATTATAGTAGGTTTCGGTTAGCTGTGTAAGTTCTGCAAATCTTGTGTAGTATTTGCCTGGGCAAGCTGTTGGAATTATGTCCCTATGACCAATTATAGGCTTCTTTCCGTACATCTTCCAAAGATTTGCTATTAGTCTAGCCGTTGTATCAAAGTCACCATCTGTCATTTCTGGTCTGCACTCGATTCCTATAGTTCTGAGGTTGTAGTTCCAGTTTCCTGCATGCCAAGCTGTATCGTTTGGATTTACTATGCACTCAACTCTGCCGCCCTGCACAACATAGTGAGCTGAAGAATCTCCATTCATTCTGCAAAGCCAGCAAACGACTCCTGAGAAAGACTGTCCCTCATGTCCCCAGTGATGAATAACTATATAGTCTATTGGTTTTTCTGCTCTTCCTATGTTATAGTTAGGACTCTGCCTTATGCCAAAGTCTATTCCATCAAAGTTAATATCGTCTCTAACTGCCCCATCAGGTCCAACAAAGTATTTTGTTGGTCCAAAATATAGAAACTGGTTTGTGTAAATTTCCCCATCCTCATTAGAGAAATACCTCTTGCCATTTTGCTCTATCCACTGCGCTTTTCTGATAAGCTCTCCAGTTTCATCAGCATTATAGCTGTGATTGTTTGGCGCTTTGAAAAATCCAGTCATGGCTGCTCCATCTTTACCCATATAGTATCTATATGGACCAAAGCTGATCAGCATATTAACATATAACTCTCCGGTATTATCGCAAAAATATCTCTTGCCGTTTTGCTCAGCCCACTGTGCTTTTCTTACAATCTCTCCAGTATTATCAGCATAGTACATATTGCCATTCTTTGCTTTAAACACGCCTGTCATAGCTGCACCGTCAGCTCCCATATAGAACCTATATGGTCCGAAGCTTATGAACTGGTTGCGATACATGTGGCCTTCAGCACTTATAAAATATCTTTTTCCGTCACGAACAACCCACTGCGCTGTATTTGTGATTAATTCACCTTTGTCATCTGCATTATAATCCTTACCGTCATTTGCAGTAAATCTACCTGTCATAGCTGCTCCATCAGCACCCATATAGTATCTGCGAGGACCAAAGCTTATGAATTGATTTTTATATAGCTTGCCATCAGCATTAGAAAAATATCTCTTGCCATCTTTTTCTATCCACTGGGCTTTTCTAACTACCTCACCTGTATCGTCAGCATAGTACATGCTTCCATCATTTGCTGCAAAAATACCTGTTTGGGCTGAACCATCAGCTCCCATATAGTATCTATGTGGACCAAAGCTTATGAACTGATTTCTATATAATCTGCCCTCTGCATTAGCAAAATATCTCTTGCCATTTTGCGTTATCCACTGAGCTTTTCTAATTACCTCGCCCGTATCGTCGGCATAGTACATGCTTCCATCTATAGTAGCATAAATACCTGTCATAACAGCACCATCAGCTCCCATATAGAATTTATATGGTCCAAATGATATGAACTGATTTCTGTAAGCTATACCTTCAGAATTAGTAAAATATCTCTTACCATTCCAAATTCTCCAAGCTGCAGATTTTACAAGGGCACCGCTCTCAGTATCAAAGTAATATATTACGTTATCTACTTCGTAGATGCCTTTAACATAATTTCCATCCGCATCTACATAGAATTTTTGTCCGCTAGTCTCAATCCACTGATTGGTTTGTGCTAATGCTAGTGGCTCGGATCTTACTTCATTGCTATCTTCTGCTACCTGATTGCTTGTTTGCTCGTCATTTGCCTGCGTACTGAACTGGGTTTCATTTATGGTGTTATGATTTTGTTGTTCTGTCTCATCTGCATACGAAATTACCATTCCCACGGTCAAAATAATGAAAAGTGCTAGACAAAATCTCAATTTAAATCTCATAAATCCCTCCATTTGCCTGAATAACTTCAGCATATAGCTCGCTATAACGTCTTCCAATTTTCTTCCAGTCAAACTTACTTGCACCTTCGAGAGCTCTTTTTGAAAATCCCTCATAATCTTTTAAAATGCTTTCTAACTTTTGAACAAAATCACCATTCTTTGATAAATCGACGGCATGACCAACAATACCGTCATCAAACTGAGTATCAAAGCCTTCACCCTTAGTATATAGAATTGGGAGACCTTGGCTTATTGCCTCTGCATAGACGATTCCAAAACTTTCTGTCTTTGATAGCAAAGCAAAAATATCGGCCTTACGGTACTCTTCTATTAGTTCCATATGACTCTTTGGCTCACAACGCTCTGCAAAAGGATATTTATTTAGCAAAGCCGCATATTTTTTATCCCTTTCAAATCTAATTATTCCAAAATTCTTATATGATACTATGATGTCGGGATTGTCATTTTGGTATTTTTCTAGCTGGTCGCATATATACGTCTGATTCTTATTTTTGTTTACCATTCCAACGGTAATGACATTTAGCTTGTTCTCTGAAACCCTACTTCTTGGCTGTGCCATATTGTTTAGAAATAGACTGTCTATACCATTTGGTATTATGACAATTTTGCTTTTCAGCTCATCTTTAAACTTTTGGGGTATATATTTGTCAAAAAGTTTCTGCTCATATACTGATGTCAGAAATATAATCCTATCTGCATTCTTAAGAATCTCACAGCCAAGACCATGTAGATATTTCCTATATTTAAAAAACACATTTATATCCGTGTTTCTTACTGCGACTATGTATGGTATTCCACTTTCCTTATGTAGCTTATATGCAAGATAACCCTCTGAAAACAGAGTGTGCGCATGTATCATATTGAATGATTTTCCAGATAGACGATTTTTTAAGGCCCTCATCACCTTTTTCTCTTTATTGAAGAAGAACCATCTATCAATATTGCTAAAAGGAAGCGAAGTATCTATGTACTCTTTGTCATAGATGCTACCTGGCTCTGGCATGCCCACTCTCTTATTACTGAAGTGAAACACACTTAAATCTATTCTATTTTCAATTAGCTCATCCCACAGATTCACGTATATTGGGTTTCTGTTTGAGCAAACATGTAAAACTTTATTATTCACTTTGAATCACTTCTATCTAAATATTAAAATATAACTTTACTTATGTATGAGTTCATCACTCTGCTTGTAAAATTTGTCCTTTGTGAAGCTACTATACTTCTCATATGCCTTTGTTATTTCATCATTTCCGCTGATTTCAGAAACCGCTTTCAGCATAGGAATAATCTTAGCGAATTTGTCGTCTACATCTAAACCTATAAGCTTACGATCTGAAATATGCATTAAATCACCTGACAGATAGCCATTTAAATCGTATAGTGCTACAGTTCTACTTAGCATAGAAACTTCCTCATCAAATTTCTTTGATGCAAGCTCCTTATTGCTGTCATCAGCATCTATCATCTTCCAATCATATAAACCTATTAAAACATAGAGCTGAGTATCTAGTCTAAAGTGCGCCTCCTGACCTGAAATATCCTCATAATATGAGAAATTACCTTCCTCTGTCAGGTAGCTTAGGAGCTTTGAATTCCTATTCGTGTCAGCATCATATTCCTTTAGGCAATTATCTGTCATATATTTTAAGGCCTTATCACCTGCTTTGATATATGACTCATCGCCCGTCACAGCATAAGCTCTTGAGAATACGCTAAGCGCCATACCTTGCACATTAGCAGATATCCATCCTTTATTTATAGTTTCTTCTCTATACCTTCTACCAAGAAGCATAGGTATGCTTCCATCAGACTTTTGATTGTCCATAAGCCATTTACTACAACTGATAAAATTCTTCTCAGAATCTGCATTCTTGTTAAGTAGCGAATCACTATACCACATCAAGGCATAGCTAGCTATCAACTCCGGATCGTATTCAAAACGGTTCTCTCCTGAAACAATCTTTGGAACTCCATTCTTATCCAGCTTAACCACTTCATCAACATTCTTACGTGTCATCTCATTAGGCATCCAATATGCACCGAGTGCTGAATAAGGTTTATTCGCTGCCTTCTTGTCAAGGTAGAAATCTAACGGTTCCACCATGGCTGTTCTGTTGAAATATCTAGCCTTAAGGGCATCCTCTTCAGGAATCAAAACAGATGCCTTACTATTTACCTTATTGACGAGTATGAGCTCGTGTCCTGCATCTTTGCCATCACCTGTATAATATTCGTATCTATATTGGTGCCATCCTTCACTTAGTCCCGCTAAATCCATTTTGTAGCTGAACTCACCATTCTTCACATCAAAGCACTCGACTTCCTTACCATCAATTACAATTTTTACTTTGTCAACATGCTTTTCAGTAAGTCGGTTAAAATTATACTCCTCCTCCGTTTCAAAACTAGACTTGAGAGGTTCCTGGAATTTAAACATTATACTACTTGAGCTCAGCAATTTATATGACACTGCTATCAAACAAAGAAGAGATACTACTGAAGCTATTACATATTTCTTTTTAATCTTAATTCCACTGCTTATTAAAAGCTTTGATGAATATCCAACCGATAAAGCTATGAGAATCCACCAGTATGCGATTCCAATATAGTTACTAGATGCAAATCCAACTATAACAAAAATTACATCCATAGATATAAGTACTGCTCTAATTGGATCCTTTCTATCTCCACATACAATCAGTACCCCTAACGAAAGCAAGCAGATTGTAACGAAAAACACAAATATCAAAACACCATAGTTAGCTATAAGTTCTAGCCATAGCGAATGCGGATTGCTCAAAACATAGTCGTGATCAAAGGGTGTCAAGAATTTATTAACCCCATAAGGACCAAATCCAAGTCCTTTGGCCTCGCTTATTGAGTGTGTGAACTCTTTGATATAAGTGTGCATTCTAACATATGCAGAACCTGTCTGGGTGTTCACACCAGAAAACTGTTCCTTGACTTCTGAGCTAAGCCCTTTACCCGCTCCCCTCTTAAGAGAAAACGCCATTATCATTTTTTCTAGTACAAAAGCATAAATTCCACCTGCGATAAGCCATCTATACTTAACAGTTGCAAAAACAGAGTAGAATACAAGTCCAAGAAATATACCAAATAGACATATAATCGCATCATCCTTTAGAAGTATGAATTCCATCAAAGAAAGTTCAATCATCCTTAAGATGTTTACAGATAAGTTCTTTCCAACCTGTGGGAAAAACAACGGTGAAAACAGTGCAAGACATGCGCAATAATCGTTTTCATTAAAGAAGATTCCTGTTGCTACTGATGGCGGATTGCTCGTTGAATTTGCCATAGCTGAAACATTGAAGTAACTAGAAGTCGGCAGGTGAATTCCTGTCATTATCTCAAAAATTCCTATAGCACTAAGCACAACGATAGAAAACTTACAAATTTGTATAATCTTTTCTTCCATGCCCTCTACTTTGATTGCAAGAAGCACTGAGGCAGCTACAAAAAACTGCAAAACAAGTTGTAATAATTCCCTAATTGCATCCTTATCGCTTACAAATCCTCGGAAGAACATTAAAAATATAGCGTATAAAAACCAGATAAGTAGCAATAGCAAAAATGATTTTTCTAACGACTCAAAGCTGAGTCTTTTTTTGTTATATGCGCGATAAACAAATGCTGCAAAAAGTAGCGGTATAGCAAATCTAAACAGAGTTATGACAATACCCATAACTCTGAAACCAAAGCTTATAATTGCACCAAAAAAGACTGATAGAACCAGTGCAGTTACCAGTATGTAATCCGTCTTTTGCTTAATTTGATTCATCTTAACCCCTTATTTTTCTCTTGACTCTCACAAGAATCATAAATATATCCTTAATCGCATCCCTATATAAAATAAATATCAAAGCAAGGCTAGCCGCTGTGAGCAAAGCTCTGATTCCCAAAGCCATCTCATAGTGATTCATGAATGTAGCTAGCGCAATTATAATAACATTGCTGATTATAACCTTTGATATTGCATAGTCACATGGATAAAATTTTTGCGCAAATACATATAAAAGTATCGCCATGACAAAGTAGCCTACATATGTTGTATAAGCAGCTGCCTCAACACCAAGGCTTGGTACAAATGCAAAATTTAGTACTATGTTAAGGACTGCACCAATGACATTTGCTGCGAAAATATAGTTTGTCTTTTTTTCAAATGAAAGACCATATCCAACTATGACAGAAACGCCGTACATCACCTGTCCAAACAGCAAGCCTGGAAGTAGTAAATAAGCCGCACCGTATGCTGAATTCGACATCAAAGCGATTATCTCCTTGCCCCACATTGTCACGAAAATACATGTGATCATCAAAATCATATAATAAAAGCCCAGCACTCGCTTATACTGGTACTTTGCGTCCTCATCATCCTTCTTATCAAAGGCAAATGTCGTATATGCTGTAAATACTGCATTTGATAGAATTGATAGCACTGAGCTAAATCTAGCGCCTATACCATAGATTCCCACCTCTGCAGCAGAAAAGTAATGCAATATTATGTATCTGTCTGAAAGGTTCAAAAACCAAGCCGCAATCGCAGTCGGAATTATAGGAATTGAATACTTTAGCATTTGGTTTAGAAGCTGCTTATCGTACTCTTGGTACTTAAATAGCTTCGGCATAAAGACTAGATATGCGAGCATCTGAAATAGCTGAACTATAGCAGAACTCAGTATCAAAGCAAACGCGCCAAGATGCATTACCGATACAAATACGATATTTGAACCTATCATCAAAAGCGATGCACTCACATTTACCATTGCAAAGAGGAACATGCGATTTTCCATCCTCGCATATAGCGCATATGGTGTATACCAAAGGTTAAAGCTTATCGTTATGAGCGCCACTGCAACTAGAATCTGATGCTTTTCGGTACCGAATAGCCATAGTGAAATGTCCCTACTAAATATAGCTATTATAAACGGTACAATTCCCGCAATTATAAGAGTTACCAGCGATGTATTGAATACTTTGCGCTTATGTTCTTCCGTTCTCTCATCGAAGTAAAAGGCACTAAAGGCGGAATCAAGTCCTAACATAAGAATAGGCAAAAGTATAGCTGTCACATTGGTTATAGCATCGGAAATACCAAGTTCTGTAGGTGTCAAATATTTAGTATAAAGCGGTAAAAGAAAGAAATTTATCGCTTTAATCATCATATTTGCAAGTACTAGTATCGCACTTCCTTTTATGAAATTACCAAACTTGCTATCACTCATAGTTAAAGCTCTTTTACTTCCTCAAAAGCATCCTTTCCCTTTGTTTTATTTGCAGTTCCCTCATAAATCTTAGCTATCACTTTTGCGTTTTTCTTGCAATCATGGTAGGTTTCGATATATTTTCGACCTTTGACACCTAAGTCGTGCCTTATTTGTCCGTCGTTAATCAGTTTCTCTATTTCTTCTTGTATATTTAAAGGTGATGCACTTACTATCGGAAGCTCATCTGGAAAAGTCTTAATCATTTCATCTGTAATGTATGTGATTACTGGCTTTCCCATAGCCATGGCTTCTATTGAGAACACACCATAGCTTCCTCCAAGTATTTGATCGACAATAATATCAGCTTTCTGATACTCCTTGAAAGCTTCATTTTGAGTCATATTTTCGACTAAAATATATTCAATATCGTATTTCTTTTTTAGATTTTCTACAGCACTATGTATGTATTTTGTTCCCTTGACACCTCTGTTTGATGGTGCGTGTACTATAGTGACTTTACCCTTTGCAGGATCTGGATATTCTGGAGTAAATCTCTCTGGCTCTATTCTTAATGGAACTATATATGGTTTTAGCTCCTGTGAAAAATGAGGAAGCAGTTCATCATCGTGAACAATAAAAGCTTTAGCATACTTTCCCAGCTTAAGCATTCTTGTTCTCAGCTTTTCTTCGTTTGTTAGCCCAACCTCTCTCCAGTAGTGGTTCATCCTATAGGCAATTGATTCTTGCCTCACATCTGAGCCATGAAACTCGAAGAAAATATTTTTCTTCAATAACTTCAAAAAAGGCAGGTCTAAATTCCAAGGTAAAAGACTATGCCCGAAATGAAAATGATATGTATCGTATTTAAAAGCACATTTAACAAAGTTTGCGAATGTTTTTAGTGCATATATTGGGTACATATATTTTTTCCCTTGTACCATCATCAAACATTCATCATACGGATACTTAAGAGGTGATTCATCCCACAATATGAGCTTTGCATCGTATCCATTACTTCGTAGACCCTTTACTGAATAGTATGCTTGACCTGCAACCTCTCGCATTCCATGCATTATCTTCATAGTTTATTTGATAATACCTTATGGTATCATTTCTCCTTTTTTTAATTAGTTTTTTCTTTAAGTAGATCCGAAACTACCTGTTCAATTCTCTTTTCCCAAGTGTTATTAAGAGCCGCTTTTTTTACATTCTCGATTAAGCGCTTATAAAGTTCTTCGTCTGTATAATACTTACGAATAGCTTCTTCTATACTTTCTGAACCTTCTTTGCAAATAATACCGCTTTCGTTTTGCTCTATGAATCTTGCCATGGCTGGACAGTCAGTGGATATCATGGGTAGTCCGTGGCTCATGCACTCTAGAACCTTTACCGATATTGCCATATCCATATAGAAATGTCTTTTTTTGGGCAGTATTCCTAGGTCGCATTTTGCATATATAGGTTCTAGCGCCTCTCCCGAAGCTTCCATTACCTCTATCCAATCACTATCTAATAGACTACTATTTTTGATATGAACTAGTTCCTCTTTTTTGGTTATAAGATTTAGCTTCACATCTAGTCCACTTTTGTTAATTCTATCTAGGGCAATAAGAAGATCATCCATACCGTCAGCTTCTCTGACACCTCCAGCATAAAATATTTCCCTTGCTCCTAGCTTGACTCCACCTCTAGGTTCATTGCAGCCCGGCGGTAATATTCCAATTTCTTTAAACTTCACATCAGCAAGAACTTTTGTACATTCCTGTGAAGGGAAATAGACTACATCGCAATATTTCTTAAATGCTGCAAGATCTCTTCTATGCATCATTTTAAGAATACTTTGCTTCCAAAGAGGTGTTCCCTTCCATGCCCACTTTGAAAACCTCCAATAGAAATCTCTGTAGAACAATCCAATAGGAACGCCCATATTATGTACCTTCTTTAAAAGGCTTATATCTATTTGATTAAAAAAAGGACCAGAAGGTGGCTCAACATAACAAATATCCGGCTTGTTTTCGTCAAGCCAGTTTATTATTTCTTTTACCTTTGCTTGCCTTTCTTTTCTTCTATTTTGCTGTCCTTCTAAGAGCTTTACATCGTAGCCTAGATTTACGAGTGCATTGTACATTCTAAACGGTCTAACTGAAGAACCTGATGAAAGTTCTCCAAAGTCAGTAAATGTTATATATAAAACTTTTAAACTCATAGACTATCCTATTTTCTCTTTATCTCCGCTATAAGTTCTTCATGATTTCTCGCAAAGTTGCCACTCACAGCTTCTCCCTCGCCTACTGATTTAGTCACAACAGCGCCCATATTTGCTCTGCTACCTGCTCCTAAATCTATGCCATTTCTAATTATTGCCCCAAGTCCTATCCAAACATTGTCACCGATATTACAACGTCCACCTATTGTAGCGCCTGATGCAACAAGGCTAAGCTTTCCTATTTTTACTCCATGGGCGATATATACAAGATTATCTATATTGCTATGGTCATCTACAACTGTGTCATCCCATGGATAGATTGCTCTATCTAGACACACATTGTGCTGAATTTCAACATTTGTTCCTATTCTTACACCGCCTACATGCTCAACCAAAAAGCTCTCATCACCACTACCATTTTTCTTGAATTCAAATCCAGTTCCACCTATTATAGTGCCAGCTCTAATTACTGAATTATCACCTATAACGGTATTTTCTTTGATTGAAACAAACTCTTCTATAGTTACATTATTACCAATAACAACATTGTTTTCGGCAACACATGACATTTTGCTTATATTACAATTCTCACCTATAACAGTTGGGCTTAAGCCTCTTCTATACTCTTCTGTCCTAGTGAGAAAGTTGTGAAGCAAAAAGAATGCAACGCGAGGATGTTCTGTAATTATAAATCCATAATTTCGTGTTTCTTTTTTTAGAACTTCTGCTACTTCTACCTTTGTTATCAGCATTGATACGCCCTTTGGTACTGATTCTAAAAAAGAAATATTCTCCGCAAAAGTACATACGGCATCTCCATTGTTATAGTTCACTAGACCAAGTGATTTTACAGGCTTCTCGTCAATCACCTCAAATGGAATGCCCATCTTTTCCATAATGTCACTTAAAAACATACTTACCTTCTTTCGAAAGAAAACTAATCTTCATCCATTCTATTTCGCATTTAAAATTGATTTTAGGTGTTCTATATAAATCTTATGATCTATTGCAAAGTTACCTGACACCTGTGAGTTATCAGGAACATCCTTAGTTACCACTGCACCCATGGATATCTTGCAATTCTTGCCTACAACAACTTTTGGAGCTAGACAAGATTGCACACCGACAAAGGTGTTGTCCTTAACTTCAGACCAGCCACCAAATGTAATATTTGCAGCAGCTATAACCCCTTCTCCTATCCAAGTATCGTGCCCAACCATTATACAATTATCTATTGATGAAAATCTTCCGATTTTTGTTTCTCCTCCGATTACACCTTTTTGAATTGTAACATTGGTATGAATCGTTGCTCCCTCATATATGTGTACTGTTCCTGAACTATAAACTAGCTTCTTTTTCTCTCCTTCGCCATAGTAATAAAAAGCAGGAGATCCAATCACCGTTCCACTCATGATCCTAACATTGTCATCAATTACAACACCATCGTAAATTACAACCTGTGGATCTATTACTACATTATTTCCTATTTTTACATTCGTTGGTGAAATAATCGCAGACTCTGCTATGCTACAATTTTCTCCTATAATCGTATCAAACGTCTCAACTGTCTTCTTTGATATCGCCTCATGAGCCTGGAAAAATACGGTCTTAGGATCATCTGATATGCATATTCCACCATTGAACTCATTCTTAACTTCTTCAGCTATAGCACTAGGACATATTATACAGTTTACACCCACATCCTTTATTTCCTGGAAAAAAGCTTTTGATAGTATGTATGCTATAGTTTTTGAGTTTTTATTGTATCTAAGTCCAGAAAGCATAACTGATTCAAATTCGCCATCACAGATGACCTCTATCTTTTCATCAATTAAGTTATTTAACTCCGATAATTTCATAATCCCCTCCTTGAGAAATCTCTCAAAACTCTATATATAATCTTTTTCATTTAATATTTCATCAGTATTGCTTATATTCTCCTTTATTGCTAGGAACCTATCGTGTTCGCTTGATTCAATTATCTTCTTAAGTGCATCTCCAATTGAGATTTCTTTTTCATAATACCATAGAGGATGAACGAGCATCTGAATTTTATCGTATGTCTTATTTGCTATTATGCTATCTATATCCTCTCTCCAGCGTCTTCTGCTATCCGATACATATTTGATTTCTCCATCAAAAAAGACCTTGTCATAGGCATTTATTATTCCCTCGGTATTAATATTCATATCGAGAGTGATTTTGTCTGGTCTATGCATTGACATGAATTTTACTTTCTCGCCGATTATGTCAGAAAGTATTCTGGCTTCCTGTGTAATTGCCTTGCTGTAGTCAAAACTTCTTCTATCCTTCTCTGAGCAATATACTGTATCATCAAAGTGCAAACCGACATTATGGCCTAATCTAACAAGCTCTTTAATCAAATGACGTTCTCTATTTCCTCCAACATTATAGAAGTTTGTAAACATCAGAATAAAATAGGTTGACGAAACGCCAAGTTCGTTTTCAATTTTAGCCATTTCAACAGCTTTTTCTAGCGACATATCTATATCATGCCTTAGGATTATTTCCTGATCATATCTATTATAGTTAGAGTAATCACAGAAAGAATATCCTTGTTTCTTTGCTAGCTCTATTATGTTTTTATACCAAGAATGGGTGAATTGCATTATTTTTTCCGCCTATTTATTTTCAATTATCTCTATTAATTTATCTGTAAGTCTCTTGAAATCAAACTCGAGTGTAAGAGCCTTTGCATTCTCACACCAAAGTTCATATCTTTTTTCGTCTCCATTAATCATATCGGCTATCGTCTCAGCCATTGCCTTTGGATTTTCAAAGTTTTTAGCTATTCCTATTTTGTTTGAGTTTATTATACCAAACTCATTTTCTTCGCAGTCCATAATTATTGGTTTTCCACTTGCAATATAATCAAATAGCTTATTCCCACTAATTCCGTATTTAGAAAGTCCGCCAATATCTCCATCCATCATATTAAGATCGCCTTTACTTAGTATGAAAGGAATGTATTCCTTATCTACTCGGCCCTTGAATACTATGTTATTTAGACCTTTTTCGGCAACCTTCGCCCTTAGAACCTCAAGCTGGTCTCCTCCACCGTAAACTATTATTTTGATATTATCTGAAACCTCTGCTAGGCATTCCGCTAGTTTTATAAAGTTTTCTGGTTTGTTTGCAGCTCTTAGAGAGCCCGTGTATAAAACCTTCTTGAAATTCTTATCTTCTAGCTCACTATCCTCAACAGTCTTATTAAGCTTGTTCTCGTTATAAACTTCTAAATCAATGCCGTTGTTGATATTATATATCTTGCTCTTTGGCACGTCCTTTTCCCAGCCTCTATCCTCAATATATTTCACTGCCCCAGGCATTGTAAATATAAGGGATTCTGCCTTCTTATATAGACTTCTTTCCCCTCTATACATGAGCTTTGTAACTATATGGTTTCGGGAGATTATATCATACTCCACTAGGCTTTCTGGCCAAAGATCCCTTACCTCACAGATACACTTAACACCTAGTTTCTTAGCAATTTTAATACCTGCTAGCAAGGTCAAAGGGTGTACTGAGGATGCAAATATTACATCTGGTTTTTCGTAATTTTTAATCACACGAAATATGCGCCTATAGAACTGGTACATGTTCTTTACTCGGCTCTTTCCATTACCGACGTAATTAGATGTCTGTATAAGCGTGTATTTGAGTCCGTCTACCATCTTTTCGCAGTATCCAGACTCTCCTACATCAAAATTTATATCTGTATCATGCACTGTCGATGCGCAAAATATCCTCACGTCATAACCTGCTCTAGTCAAATACTTTGCAAACCAGTAGTGTCTTCCGCCGTGATCTAGCATCGTATCAGTTGCATAGTGATTAAAAATCCAAACTTTTTTTTTCATAATTTCTAGTATGCACTCTTTACAACATCACAAATCATCTTTAGCTCATCGTCTGTTAGGTATGGGTGCATTGGAAGGCTCATTACTGTCTTGCTGAGCTTTTCACACTCTTCTAGTACTACCCCTTCATTTGCACTTGCATATGCAGTCGACTTGTGCATTGGAATAGGATAGTAGACCATGGCTGGAATACCATTGTCATTAAGTGTCTTAATTAGCTTTTCTCTCTCCTCAGTTGACTTTAGTTTAAGGGTGAACTGAGCCCATGATGAACCGTAACCTTCAGGTACTACCGGTGTCTCTACTATATCCTTTAGTTCCCTTGTGTAGTAATCAGCTACATGGTTTCTCTTAACTAGCTCATCATCAAAGATATTTAGCTTTTCGATAAGCACTGCTCCCTGAATGGTATCAAGTCTGCTGTTTAGACCAATCTGAATGTTATCATACTTGTCTGATCCCTGTCCGTGTACATGGATGGACTTCATCTTTGCATAAAGCTCATCTGAGTTTGTGAATATAGCACCACCATCACCGTAGCATCCTAGTGGCTTAGCTGGGAAGAATGATGTTCCTGCAACATCACCGAATGAGCAAGCCTTCTTTCCACCGATAGTTCCACCGAATCCTTGTGCAGCATCCTCTAGGACAAACAAGTTATACTTGTCAGCAATTCTTCTTATCTCATTAAAATCAGCAGGAAGTCCAAATAGATCAACGGCAATAATGCCCTTAGGTGTAAGTTTTCCTTCAGCAAGAGTCTTTTCTATGGTCTCTTCGAGAGCCTTAGGATTAATATTAAATGTATCTCTATATGAATCTACAAATACTGGTGTTCCTCCAGCAAGGCTTACGCTTTCACCACTTGCAAAGAATGTGAATGATGGTACGAAAACCGCATCAGTCTTCTTTACTCCATATGCCATTAGTGGAACTGTCAAAGCGTCTGTACCACTTGCGCAAGCGATTACATGCTTAACTCCAACATATTCTGCAAGTCTTTTCTCAAGCTCTGCAACTTCAGCTCCTCCTATGAAGTGCTTGTGTGCAAGAATCTCCTGAATTCTCTCGTTTACTTTTGCCTCTATAACATCGTACTGTCTGTGTAGATCAATAAATTGCATAACTACATCCCCTCCAATATCTAAATATCTAAATGAAATATTTTTTTAAAACTATATTAGTTGCTTATCTGCTTCTTCTAAAATCTTTAGCATTCTAATTGCTGAGTCTGGACCTGTTACGGACTCATGATTATTCTCTATGCAGTCTCTGAAGTGGTCAAGACTGTTGAACAGAGCATCACCTTGATTGAGTGAAGGAATGATACCGTCCCCAATTCTTGTTTTTACAACAAAGTCTTCGTATTCCATATTCTCAACGATTTTTACATCAAAACCCTTGTCATAAACAATTAACTTGTTCAATGCATCAACATCATCGTATACTATCATCTTTTTAGTTCCTGCGATGATAATTCTTCTCTCCTTGATTGGAGATAGCCAGCTTGAGCGCAAGTTAGCCAGGAACTTATCGAATTTGATGTTAAGGAATGTTATCGATTCTCTCTTAGTATAGATTTTCTCACCCATCGCACTTACTGCAACAGGCTCTGCTCCATCAGATAGATAATCTATGATAGAAAGATCGTGAACACTTAAATCCCACATTGAGCTCACATCATTTTTAAGCTGACCAAGATTTATTCTTGAGCAATCGAAATATAGTAAATCTCCAAGATCTCCACCATCAATTATTTCCTTAATTTTTTTGATTACTGGGTGGTATACCATGATGTGGTCAACATGGATCTTGAGATTCTTTTCCTTTGCAAGGTCCCTCAAAATAACAGCCTGCTCTACAGAATCTGTGAAAGGCTTTTCTACATACACATTTTTCCCTGCAAGTAGTGCCTCTTTTGCCAGCTGAAAGTGTGCGCTAGTCTCTACTGCAAGTGCTACTGCCTCTAGCTCAGGATCCTCTAGTAGGTCTCTAAAATTCTCTGTGTATGTAACGGACTCAGCATAAGTATTCTTTGCAAGTTCAATTCTCTCAGGCTTCTTATCGCAAAGATATTTAAAATCAAAGTTCTTATTTCTGTAAATATTTCTCGCTACATTCGGTCCCCAGTATCCAAATCCAACTAAACCGATCTTAACCATTTCTTACTCCTTGTTGCTATATTATATCCTTGAATTAATTATTTACTCTTTTGGTGTGCCTTAGCCGGCGTGCCAAATACTGTTAGTCCTGTATCAACATCAGACATCACAACACTATTCATGCCGACTGTAACATTATCTCCAAGCTTAATCTGATTCATAATAACAGACGAAGCTATATATACATTATCACCCGTCTCAACAGAACCATATAAATACGTACCTGAAACAAGTGTATTTTTCTTTCCGAGGATGCAGTTGTGACTCACCTGACAAAGCGCATCTATCGATGTCTCATCTCCAATAACGGTATCATCGATGGTTCCCCTAGAAACTGTTGTTCCAGTTCCTATGTAAACGGATTTACCAATCTCAACACCACCATAGTGGCTCAGCATTTTTCTGTGTCCATCAGCACCTTCTACATATCCAAGGTCTGCATCACCTATGCAAACGCCTGATTCTATGATGGCGTTTTCTCCAATTTTGACATTTCCCTTTATGGAAACATTATTTCCAATAATGCTATTTATGCCAACTTTGATATTTCCATCTAGACTGCAGTTGTGTCCGATTTTTACGCCTTCTCCAATCACGCATTCGTCCGAAATATAGGTGTTATGTCCTATGCTTTTTGACTGGTCTACTTCATTACTTGTCTCAGCAAAGTACTCAACTAATGAGAAAAATACTCTCTTTGAGCTATCAGTATAAATTATATTTGAACAGCCAATGCTCTCACCAGTTTGCGTAACAACTAGTTTGCATACGTCTATATCCATACCCTTAGGAATTGATTCTATTTTTTTAATCCAGGTGAAGGTTCCCTCCTTGTAGTTCTTAAGCGATGAAAAACCGTCTACCTCACAGTTTTTATCTCCACTGAACTCGAAGCTTTCTCCACTTTCTTTTAGATATTCTAGAAGTTCTTTAATCTTCATTTTTCTCTCTTATTTCCCGATGTTTAGATTTTCTCGTATCTCTTTTGCTGGATTACCATAAGCTACTATTTTATCTGAAGTGTCTTTAGTTATTACAGCACCAGCTCCAATAATGCAATCCGAACCAACGGTTCTTCCGAGTGTTACAATTACACCATCATCGAGAAGTGTATTCGATTTTATTCTGACACCTCCCGAAAGAACTACACCAGACGCAATGTAGACATGATCCTCAATGACATTGTCGTGATTTACCTGTGACCCCGTATTTACCACAACATTGTCACCGATTGTAGGATTAGGTGTTATCAAGCACCCACACTCTATTAGTATGCCTTTGCCAAGCTTGGCATCTGGTGCAACTACAGCATTTGGATGTATTATGTTCACAGCCTCCCAGCCATTTGCTACGAAGCTGTTATATACCTCTCTTCTATACTTCATACTGCCGAACGAGATGAAGAATTTATTTGTATTGTATTTTTCTTTGAGAGCATCGAGATCTTCATATATTTCATCTATGTAGACGCCGTTTATGGTCTTACCTCTGTTTTCTGGATTTCCGTCGATTGCGCAAGCAACCTCGTATTTATCTTGCTCTCTTAAATTGTAAAGAACAACATTAAAATGCTGTCCTGTTCCAACTAGGATTATCTTTTCTTTCATGGCAATCCTCTAATTATTTCCTGTAAAATCTTCCATAGTTGCTGCTGAGTCTGAGTTTATTCCTTCTTTCTTAAGCACGCAGTATATGGTTTTAAAAAATATTGATATATCTAGTCCAAGTGAGACATTATCAACATATTCGATATCCTTATTGAACTTCTCAGTCCAAGTTATCGCATTTCTTCCTGACACCTGTGCAAGCCCTGTAAGCCCAGGTCTTACATCGTGCCTTCTTTTTTGCTCATCATTATATAATGGCAGGTATTTAACTAATAGAGGCCTCGGTCCAACAATGGACATATCGCCCTTTAGTATATTGTAAAGCTCAGGTAGTTCATCTAGGCTTGTTGATCTAAGCTTCTTGCCAAAGCTAGTCAGTCTATACTCGTCATCAAGCAGATTCCCATTCTCATCTTTGGCATCAGTCATGGTTCTAAACTTATATAGCTTAAACACCTTACCATTTAGCCCAGGTCTTTCCTGCTTAAATATTACAGGCCCTCCAAGCTTTACTCTTACAAGTATTGCAAGAATTATAAGTAGTGGGCTAAAGATTATTATGCTTAGTGCCGCTATGAGAAAATCCATGAACCTCTTTATTAACTTGCAGTACAATCCATTTGATTTTGATTTCATTCTTTACCTTAATTTCGTTTCTCTATATACTTATATATTCATCTATCTCTTTAGAAGTTTATTCTTTAGGTACTTTTGTGCATGCTTATCAAAGAGTTCTTTGCAAATTATTGACAGTGCTACACAAAGCACAAAAGAGACTAGCAGCTTACCCTTATTAGACTCAAATCCAGTGAGTCCACAAACTTTAGCTGAAAGTCTCCACAGGAATACCTGCAATATGAAAAAGTAAAATGTAAGACTTCCTGCATACTTTATAAGCTTGCTTTTTGTTAGCAAACGAGGCTTAAACTTAATCGAAATTAGCATAGCAAAAGCTATTAGATAATAGTAAATAGGTGTCGTTACATATTCTATTCCCATCTTATAGTGCAGTGCAAAAACTGTTAACAATCCAGTGATAATCAGATTTGCCACCATCATAATGGCAGCTTTCTTATTATTCCCCTTATTATCTTCGGTAAATGCCATGCAAAGTGCTGCTCCAAATGCAACCTGCATTGCACGAAATACTGGGTTTACATATCCAGGCTGCACGCCAAATATCTGTAGCATAACAACTTCCGAGTATACTAGAACAAAGAATATCACTGATGTTACTAGGTATATGCACCTTTGGTTCATCTTAAGTAACTCTTGAACTAACGGATATATGAAATATCCTAGAAGCAAAGAACTTATGAACCATGTTGCACCACTGTGAGATATTCCAAAGAGTCCCCCGTACATGGATTGCAATCCAAGAAGCTCTACTGGTGTTGAGTATATCTTCTGCTGAAGCGTATTTTCTACAAGTACATATGAGAGCATATGCACCAAAATGTAGATTGGGAAAAGAGTTATGAACCTCTTCTTATAGAAGGTTCTGAGTTCTCCTGCATCAAGCAGGTTTCTATTGCTATTGTTATAGTATATGGAAAAACCAGATACAACAAAGAAGCAAACCATTATAGGTGATGTAGTCGCACATATCAAGCCATCTGCTAAGCTGCTTCCATATGTACATCCGAACATCGTTATGGAATGCCTCATATATATAAGAACTGCACAGCAAATCTTAATTATATCCAGTATCGCTAGATGTTCTCGTTTTTCCATAAACATATATCCTTATAAACAAATAAACTTAATCTATACGCACTCACATTCTGAATTAAAGAACCTCAATCTTTTCTCTGTTCTTAACATCCTTCATTGCATTCTTTGAATCAAAAATTGCCTGTGCATTCTGCTCAATCATGTCATAGTCAACATTTGTGTGAGCAGCTGCAACAAATACTATGTCGTAGCTTGAGATAACTTCAGGACTAATATCAGCTATTCCCATATACTCCTTACCATGTGCTCTGAACTTTGGAATATAAGGGTCAAAGAAGTCTACATTAGCGCCCTCGCGCTGAAGAATCTCTATTACATCGATAGCTGGGCTCTCTCTATAGTCATCGATATCAGCCTTATAGGCAACACCTAGAACTAGTACCTTTGATCCGTTCAAAGCTTTCTTTGCACGATTCAATACCTTAGCTGCTCTATCTACACAGTACTCAGGCATCTTATCATTAATCATCATCGATGCTTCTATCATAGATGTATGGAAACCATACTCTCTAGCCTTCCATGTTAGGTAGTATGGGTCAAGTGGTATGCAGTGTCCGCCTAGACCAGGACCTGGATAAAAAGCCTGGAATCCATATGGCTTTGTCTTCGCTGCATCTACAACTTCCCAAAGACTGATATTCATTCTGTCGCAAAGAATAGCAAGTTCATTAACAAGTCCTATATTAATATTTCTGTAAGTGTTCTCAAGGATTTTCTCCATCTCAGCTACTGCTGGTGATGAAACCTCGTGTACATCGCCGACGAGAACCTCGCGGTACATCTTAGCAATAACCTCTGTTGCATCTTTGCCAATAGCTCCAACAACCTTAGGAGTATTCTTTGTCTTAAACTGCTTGTTACCTGGATCTACTCTCTCAGGTGAAAATCCGAGGTAGAAGTCCTCTCCACATGTAAGTCCTGATCCTTCTTCTAGGATAGGCTTGATAAGTTCCTCTGTTGTTCCAGGGTATGTTGTTGATTCTAGAACAACCATTGTGCCTGGCTTTAGGTGCTTAGAAATAGCTATTGTTGAATCCTTAACATAGCTGATATCTGGCTGCTGATGTGAATCTAACGGTGTTGGAACACAGATAGCAATAAAGTCAACATCCTTCACAAAGGAAAAATCACTCGTTGCAGAAAGCTGTTTTGCGTTTACAAGCTCAACTAGGTCGTCATCAACTACGTCTCCGATGTAGTTGTGTCCCTGATTAACAAGGTCAACCTTCTCCTGCTGTACATCAAAACCTATTGTCTTAAATCCAGCCTTTGCCTTTTCTACTGCAAGCGGAAGACCTACATAACCAAGACCTACAACACCTACGACTATCTCATGGTTTTCAATTTTTTTAATAAGGGTTTCTTTAATATTTTTCACTTCTATACCTCTAAAGAATTACATATAAAATCTTACAAAAGTCTCTAATTAATTAACCTTAATTTTAACGCAAATGCCGTTTATGTGCAAGTTTTTGCAAGCTCCCATAGACTTATCTGCGGCTCAAAATTTCGATTGTTTTATTCAAAGCAGTTTCGAATCGTTTCGATAATTATTTCCTGCTCTTCTGCCGTCATCTTATTGTCGCTTGGAAGACAAAGTCCTCTGTGGAATATATCCATAGATACATCTAAAGGTCTTCCATCTTTACCTATTGTACCACCTGATATATACGCATTTGTAACACCTCTGCCACTTCCTTCTCTAGTTATGAAAGGATTCATTCTAAAGATTGGTTGCGCATGCATTGGTTTCCATATTGGACGTCCCTCTGCATTGATCTCTGCTAGGTGCTCGAGAATTTCTGTTGGGCAGGTCTTTCCTTGCTCGCTTATATAGAGTACTTCAGAATCGCTTCTCACCTGTTTGCACATCGCAGACTCGTCAATGATTGCACATGAGAGCCAGTAGTTAGGCTCACTGTTCTTCTCATCAAAAGGATTCATCGAAATAGGAAGGCCTTTGAACCCTTCTTTGTATCTTTCGTAGATTGCCTTTTTTTGCTCGATATGCTTTTCAAGATATGGCATCTGACCTCTTGCTACACCAGCAATCACATTGCTCATTCTGTAGTTATAGCCCACTTCCTCGTGCTGGTACCAAGCTGCCGATTCTCTAGACTGAGTTGACCACTTTCTAACCTTTTCGGCTGCTTTCTTGTCATCTGTGAGGAGCAGTCCACCTGAAGACCCAGTAATTATCTTGTTTCCGTTAAAGCTGATTGCATTGTAGTTTCCAAAACTGCCCGTCTGCTTTCCCTTGTACGTTGCTCCAAATGATTCCGCAGCATCTTCAACAATTATCGCACCATGTCTTTTGCAGATTGCTCTGATTTCGTCCATCTTTGCTGGGGTTCCATATAGATGCGCTATGACAACAAGCTTAACCTCAGGATATAGTTCAAAGGCTTTCTCAAGAGCAACTGGATCCATATTCCACGTATCATACTCAGAGTCTATGAAAACCGGAACACCGCCCTCATAGAGCACAGGATTTACAGTAGCTGAGAAAGTCATATCAGCGCAAAAGACTTTATCGCCTTGCTTTACCCCTGCTAGTTTGATTGCTAGATGAAGTGCCGATGTTCCCGACGCTAGAGCAACAGCATCCTTGGTCTTCACCTTTTCTGCAACTAGACGCTCAAGCTCATTTATATTTGCTCCAACTGTTGACATCCAGTTCGTTTCATAGGCTTCTCTCATGTAATCCATTGATTCCTGATAGATTGTAGGACTTGATAGCCATACCTTCTTCTCTAACTTATGTGGTATTTCCTTTGACATAAAATCCTGCATGGTTTTAGGCCATGCGCTCCTTTCTTCTAAACGAGTTTAGCAACTCATCTCCTATCGTGTATTAGTTTTTTAGCCTCTCTATTTCTTTCTTTAGGTAGAATGGCTGAATTATACAGAACGGTAATATTACAAAAATGTTTGACAGAACCACTATTATCCACGCATTTGGGTATATCATAGTTCCGAAATATACAAGGCTGTATTTTACGATAACGCCTATGCTATAGCAAACGCAGAGCACTACGACTTTGCCAAATCCATAGGCAAAGGTTTCTTGTACTGACTGGAATAGCACAATACTTCCATATACTGCAAATATCAACGCGTATGTATAGTCAACCTTAATAGCATGATCACCCAGCCAAATGTTTATTACAAACTGCAACACAATAATTATGAATAATTCACCTGCGACTCCAAGAATTACCGCACGATTTGCAGTTCTATATATCTTCTTTACCCAAAGATAGTCTCTCTCCTCTTGCGCTTTGGTTACAGCTGACCAGACTGGCGTGAGGGCAAGAGTAAATAAGGTGCCTGCCAGTGAAAAAAGTCTATTATATATCGAATAGTAAACCTCGTATTTAGGTGAAGTAAACTTCGTGACTAAATAGTCATCGGTTAGAGATATCAAAAGGTGAAGCACCTGAGTCCAAAGAAATAGGACGCCTATGTTTACTGTCTTTAGCGCTGCATCCTTATCAAAGTATTTGAGGCTTACACCACATCCCTTGATTTGCTCATTTCTAAAAGCAAATACTGTCACAACTACGTATAGGATATTTGAACTTACGATGAACACAACAGCTAATCTAATAAGGTTCTCGCTTATAGATGCCGATGGTAACAGTAAAACTGCCATGAACTGAAATAGCGATGTAAGGAATGCAATCATATTATTGACTGCTGACTTTTGCAATGCATATAGTATATAAACCACTATCTTAAATATGAACTGCAGTATTATACCTATATATATTATTCTTACCGTTGTATTGAGAGTACTCTTGCTTATAACTGCTTCAGATATATTGAAAAAATCATTCCAATTAACATAACTGAGCATAAGGCATCCCATAATCATCATAGCAATTGCTATTACTGTAATCATAATATATGCAGATGAAATATAGGTTTTTACGCGATTCTTATCGCCTCTTACGAGTTCTCTTGTAAGACAGTTTCTCAGTCCGTTTCCTATTCCGATATCGAACATGAATATCCAGTTTGAGGTGGACAGTATCGTGAACCATACGCCTAAAACCAGTTTATTATCGAAAAAATCCATGTATATTGGCATAGAAAAAAAGGATAGCAACATACCGAGTCCTTTGAAAACAAAGGCTCCTGAAATATTCTTAAATAGGGTTTTATCGCTGCTATTCTTGAGTATCTTCAAATGATTTCTCCACCAAATTTATTTCTATAGTTTTCGATATTTCGTTTTATGTAAATCCAATTATTTGCCTTGTTTATAATCTTCAATTGCTATCTCCATTATATCCATGAGTCTATCAGCAAGGATTTTATAGTCAAAATCTTGCGCTGCTTTGCATGCATTTTGTGCATATTTATCATAGCTAGATTTATCTAGATTTGACACTTCCTCTATCTCATCACACATAAGCTCTAGATTGTCATAAACCTTTGCTATACCAAAGTTGTATTCTGCTATAGGATTGTATTTCCCTAAATTAAAGTTTGTTATAATCGGTCTTCCGCATGCCATATACTCGTAAATCTTGTTCCAGCTTATGCCGTATTTCCCAAGATTTGTCTGTTCTATAGTCACTATAGTCAAATCTGCTTTCGATAAGACATAAGGCACATATTTCTTGTCTATCTTACCCATGAAGTGGATATTATTTAGCGATGCTTCCCTGCATTTGCTCTCGAGTTCTTCTTTCTGGTTACCCCCACCATAAACTAAAATATCTATGTCATTGTTTCCTCTGTTTTGGAGGATTTCTGCTATTGAAACAAGTTCATCAACCTTGTTAACCCTGCGGATTGACCCAGCATACACTATTTTAAACTTATTCGAATTTAGGAGTTCTTCACTCATTGTATTGTTTTCAACATCAAATCTAAACTTATCTAGATCAACGCCATTACTTATGTGATATACCTTATCTAAAGGTACATCATCTTGCCATCCTCTATCTTTGATATAGTCCTTGCCTCCAGGCATCGTGAATATAACACCCTGAGATTTTCTATATATGGAATGTTCTCCCCTGTACATTAGCCTTGTTAAGAGCTTCTTCTTACTTAGGTATCCTAGCTCTACAAGGGTTTCAGGCCAAAGGTCCCTAATTTCACATAAGCAAGGAATGTTATGTTTCTTTGCAAACTTCTCACCTGCTATCAAAGCAAGTGGGTGAACTGAAGAAGCCAATATAATATCTGGAGTTCCCTCTTTTTTTGCTATTTCATTCGCTACCTTGCGCACTCTAAAATAGTAATCAATCATATTTTTGATACGTGACAATCCGTTATTCTTATATGCAGTTGTCTTTATTATTACGTATTCAACGCCATCTTCACCAGTTTTACAGGTATATTTGCCGTCTTCTATTTCTATAGCTTCATCTACACCATGTAAGAAATCTGCACAAAAAATTTTTACCTTTACACCTTTTGATATAAGATATTTAGCCAGACCATGATGTCTTCCATCCCCATCTACATACATAAGTGCTGCATAGTGATTAAAAATCCACAAGTTCATAAAATAACATCCCCCATTATTATTTAATGCTCGCATATGCATTGATAATTTCTTTTGATATCATCTCTGCACAAAATCTCTCAGAAATATCCATAGATATCTTCTTGTGGTCATAACGTCTTGCATTTTCGTACATGAATAGCATAGCTTTTACAAGCTCTTCCAAATTATCCTTCTCTATTAGAATTCCGTTTTCCTCGTTAACAAAATCCTCTGGACCTCCGCATTTAGATGCTATTACCGGAAGGCCTGAGGCAATTGCCTCTATGTATGACACTCCAAAAGTTTCGCTCTGTGAGGCAAGTACAAAGCAGTCCGAATCAGAAAGTTGCTTACAGATCTCTTCTCTGTCAACCTTTCCAATCATTCTTACGTGCTTGCCTAAACCTAGCTCTTCAATCTGTGCCTCGATACTAGCTCGCATCTGTCCATCACCAACTATTATCAAATTAGCTGGTTTACCAGCTTTAACAAGTACGCTTAAGGCTGAAACAACTAAATCGATCCTCTTTTGGGGCACTAAGTTAGATACACTTACAAACCTAAATGGTTTTTGTAATTCATTCACTGATGATGCCTTCACCTTGAATACATCTGTATCTACTATATTGTTTATGCATAAGGGTCTTATTCCAAAGAGCTCATCCATCCTCTTACATAGAGACCTGCTAACAGCGATAACAAGGTCTGCTTTTCTATACATTTCTCCGTATTTATAAATTTCCTTATCACTGAGATATGAATTGATATACGATGAATGTTCCGTTATCGCATGCTTATATTTTCCGTCAAGTGCATTCAAGGTCATATAGCTTATATCATAGAAATGCGAGTGCACAATGTCAGGCTCTCCAAACTTTGATATAGCTCGTTTAAGGAGTTTTCGTAGCGCAGAGGTTCCAATTCTTATCATAAGTGGCTTAGGAACTGCTCCTACTGGAATATTAATTTCCTCGACCCTTATACCATCTCTTTCGTAGCTTCTGAGGCCCCACTTTCTTATGCGCCTAATCGATCTTAAATCAACTGAAAGCACTACAACATCGTGACCTGCCGCTACCAAAGCTTTGGCTTGATCAAATTCAAATATTCCTAATGTCAAATTTCTATCGCTAGGTACACCCCTTGATACTATAAATATTCTCATAGCGTTCTTTCGTCTAAAACTAAGTTCTCTTATTCTCAGTTATCGTATAGGTCTTGCAAACGCCTTCTACAAGCCCTTTGATATTTCCGTCGTTCTTCTCAGATTCCCTAATAAGAGTATCTAAACTAGTCAAAAACTCATCGTCGTCCATCTTGATTGGCTGTCCAACAAAAATCATATTATTTTCTGTCTTGTTTAATCCTTCTTCATCCATCAAAACTTCTTCGTAGAGTTTTTCGCCAGGTCTCAGGCCAACGACCTCTATCTCGATGTCCTGATGAGGCCTGAATCCCTTCATTTTGATAAGATTCTCAGCAAGCTCATATATCTTGACTGGTTCACCCATATCAAGAACAAAAATTTCCCCACCCTTTGCAAATAGACTTGCCTGAAGAACTAGAGAAACCGCCTCAGGTATTGTCATGAAAAATCTTCTGATGTCCTTATGGGTGACTGTAACTGGACCGCCTTCCTCGATTTGCTTGAGAAATAGTGGAATTACTGAACCGTTACTTCCAAGTACGTTTCCAAACCTTACTGCAGAATATCTTGTATGCTCTGATTTACGCGCGTAAACCTGAACTATCATCTCGCAAATTCTCTTGGATGCACCCATGATATTCGTAGGTCTAACCGCTTTATCTGTCGAAATCAAAGTAAAGTTATCTACAAGATACTTATCCGCTAGTTTAACTACATTGAGTGTGCCAAGGCAGTTATTCTTAATCGCCTCGTTTGGAGAATCCTCCATCAAAGGAACATGCTTATGTGCTGCAGCGTGATATACGATTTGCGGCCTGTACTCAGCGAACATTGCCTCGAGTCTGTCATAGTCTCTAATAGAGCCAATCAAAGTTATAATCTCTGCGTATGGATAATGTCTCTCGAGTTCCATCTGAATTTCGTAGGCATTGTTCTCATATATATCAAAGATAATAAGCTTCTTTGGCTCATATCTAATCACCTGCCTGCATAACTCAGATCCAATAGAACCGCCACCGCCAGTGATAAGAATAGTCTTATCTTTGATGAAATTATTGATTCCTGTAGCATCGACCTCTATCGCATCTCTTCCGAGGAGGTCTTCGTAGCTTATTGCTCTCAGCTCTCTAACAATTGATGATGATAGACTCTTAGCTACGGATGGAAGGATTTTGACAGGAAGCTTGGTCTCTTGGCAAATCGCGATTATCTTTTTGATATCCTCAGAAGCTGCAGATGGCATAGCAATGATAATTTCATTCACGTTGTACTTCTTCACAGCGCGTTTAACATCATCTCTAGTTCCTACAATGGGAACGCCCATCAGCATTTTGCCCTTCTTGTTTACATTGTCATCTACAGCGCAAACAATCTTGGATGTTGATCCTGTTTTATTGATGTCCTTAATCAAAATTGAAGCAGCTGACCCTGCGCCAATTACAAGAATAAACTTGTTTATCTTGCTCTCTCCGTAGGTTCCTCTGATACTTCTATAAAGTTGCTTACTAAACCTAAGCACTGCAAACATAAATACGATTGCAATAAAGTGCATCGGGTAGTAACTTCTCGGCATATCATACTGCATGAGTACATGGAATGATATAATCAAAGCCTCTATTACAAAAGACGCCTTAAATATATCCATCAGTTCCTTCATGGATGCGTAGCTCCAAACTCTGTTATATAGCCTAAACACAAGCATTATAGCTATGGTTATGGCAATATATACTGGTGTAGATTTAAGCACATTATCCATGTATTCAGCCGGAAGCTCGCTGATGTCAAATCGCAGCGCTATGGCGAAAAAGGCGCCGAGCACAATGATGACGGCATCCAAAATCATTAGTACTGCAATTCTTAAATTCTTGCTATTCAAAGCTGTTATCCCTCTCTTTGCCTTATTCCCCTGTAATTTGTTCAGGGTATAGGTTTAAATAACACAGACTATGGTCATTTAGGCACATATCATCTAGAATCTATAGGGTTCTAAGTTCAGGTCTCCTAGAACTCGCCTTTCATGTCTGTTGACGCAAAATCTGTAAGTGGGAACTTAACAGGTGCAGCAGTCTTCTGACTCTTGTAGATTGAAAGTACAACCTCAAGCGCATTTCTTCCTGCGACAGCATCAACATATGGCTTTCTGTCATTTTCTATAGCGTCCATCACATCAGCAAAAAGACTAGTGTGACCGTTTCCGTAAACATTGCTTGTCTCTTCCTCTAGGCCCTTGTTCTCCTGATCCTCTTCGGTCTCAACAGCAAAGTCCCAAACATCGATATTGTTTGTTGAAGTTCCGCCAATCTTAACAGTTCCATTTTCACCGAATATATATAGCGTTTCCTCTAGATTCTTAGGAAATACATTTGTTGTTCCCTCGATGGTTCCAATTGCACCATTCTTGAACTTGATTACAGCCATTCCAACATCCTCAGCCTCCAGGTAGTCGTGGAACTGCTGTCTTGTCGCTCCGTAGATTTCTTCGATCTCATCGCCCATCATCCATCTTAGAAGGTCAATTCCGTGGATGCACTGGTTCATCAAAGCTCCTCCGTCCTGTTCCCATGTTCCTCTCCATGGAGCCTGCTCATAGTATCCAGCGTTTCTATTCCATCTTACATGGATTGATCCGTGTGAAAGCTTGCCAAATCTACCTGACTCAACAGCCTTGCGAAGCTTCTGAATAGCTACATTAAATCTGTTCTGGTGGCATGCACTAACCTTAACATTCTTTTCCTCTGCAAGGTCAATAATCTTGTTAGCATCTTCTATACTCATAGCCATAGGCTTCTCAATTATAAGGTTAACGCCCTTCTCTATGCAGTACAGAGCAATCTCAGCGTGAATTCCACTTTCGGTTGCAATACTAGCAAGCTCAGGTTGCAATTCTTCGACCATCTTCTTGTAGTCAGTGTATCTCTTAATTGACTCATCCTTCTCAAGTCCGTACTTTGCAAGAAGCTCTTCCATCTTCTCTTCTAGTACGTCGCAAACCGCAACGATTTCTAGTTCGTTGTTGATTGCTGCCTTCATGTGATTAACTGCAATTCTTCCGCATCCTATGAGCGCGTATTTCATAATCAAATCCTCCTGAAATCATATATAAAATTCTTGTACTAACACTTACTATCCTAGCTTTGGTCCATCAAAATGACCAAAAATTAATTCTATCTATTATACCATATAGATGTTCTAAATAAAAGGGTACACAGCCTTGTCAGGCATAATTGTTTTTGCAGTTTTATAGCAGTTTTTGTGCTATACATATCAACGCATGAATCTTTATTTTTTTCTTTGATATATAATCAAAAATAAAAAATAACCGTTGTAAATTCAACGGTTATCAATATATGGTGCGGTCTAAGGGATTTGAACCCCCATGAGTTTCCTCACACGGACCTGAACCGTGCGCGTCTGCCAATTCCGCCAAGACCGCATATACACTATATATCACTAATATAATTATACATATTAAATAGTGATTTTCAAGAAGCAAGGTTTAGAAAAACTTGATTTTATTTAAAGAGATAGAGCTTCTCAAATCGAAATTTAAGAAGCTCATATTTTACTTGTATTTATAGCAATAGCTACATCCTTCTTCCTGTAAAATTTTCCAGTATATTGGAACACTGAGAGAGCCTATTCCATATCGTCCTTCAGCATAATTTATGTAAAAATAACTATCTACTGCCTGCTTGAGCTTTGTTTTTTCTGCTTCCTCAAGCCCATTAATCGGCAATTTTTTTAATCCAATCCCTTTGATGCCATAATAATGCTTGTAGTTATATGAATCTGGAAATAGATATAGCTCGCTGATGTTCTTTTTGTTATATAGGTATACGGCAGCGCGACCTATCGAAGCATGGTCATCATGTGGTGAGAAATCTTCTAAATTAGGAGCATGTGCACGTACTGCAGCGCCTTCATATTTGCTCACCCACTCTAGCATGTACTGACGAAGTGCCTTCGTGTTATCTTTGAGACTTCCGTCAACAAATCTGCCTTCTGTATGTATATTACTTTCGTCTACTCCAAGTGCAGTTAGTGCCGACCTAAACTCCTTGTTGCGACTTTCAGTAAATTGAGCCTTATTCTCTATTAAACCACTCTTTATCATAAGATCACATGCGCCAGATGAAGATCCATCCGTTATCAAAACAACGTGAACCTCTCGCCCATCTCTGAGATCTTGTATTATACCACCAAAGTGGGAAAGCGTTTCATCATCTTGGTGTGCAATGAAGTAAATAGCAACATTTGACTTTGCTTCTTTTCCGAAATCTATAGCGTATTCGCTTACCTCTTCATCATTTTCCGTTATAGAAACATCTTTCTCAAAGATCCTCACAAGTTCTGAAGCCTTAAGCTCTCTTTTACTTCCAATTGCTACACATTTTTTTATATCCTTCAGATTCGAGTATACATGTGCGTCCTCAAATTCCTTTCGTCCTGTTACAAAGACTGGCAAATTAAAATTTTTGCCCAATGTCCCCCCTATAGCACATTTAGCAGGGCTTGTAGCCGGATTACATATAAATCTATCAATCTTTCCCTTAAAAAAATACTCTGCGATTGAGCGATCATTTATCGGAGTTTCATCGTTATCAAATCTGAAACATGATTTAGTGTATTCACGAAGAACAAGTTCTGTCTCTGTACTAATCGTTCTAGCATCGCCTATAAGATAAATGTTATTTAGGGAGATTCCCTTCAAAAAATCCCTTTGCTCCTTAGATATCTTCTCATCAAAGAAAAAAATCGGCCTTCCTGTTGCTAAAGCAGAGAAGGCATTCTCTGCATTTTGCGTTTCACATATAAAGAGTTCCTTTATACCACCATCGCTATTTTTCAAAATTTGCACAAGTACACTTTGGTTTATCTCGCTAGAGTCTTTCCCCATTATACTATTTACCTTGTAGTCTTTTGATAACTTAGCTTCTAGATTTTTCAAACTCTCTTTGTCTGTTTTTTTATCACCAACAAAGTAGATTAATCCATCTTTCTTAACATATTCTGATATATATTTTTGGATATCATCAAAATTTCCATCTTCTTCAATGATAAGTGGAACATTCTCTGCATTTGCAAGGCAAGCAGCTGATATTAAATTTGAATTATTGCCATCGCTAGCTATGACAATCTTATCAAAGCGGTCTATAGATTTTTGCTTCCTTATTTTTTCTGCGATTTTAAGTGAAGACTCTGTAGGGCTAGCTTCGCTTATTCTATCAACTCCATCTGGATCAGAATCGAATATCCCACTCAACTTAAGCCCCAAAGCTATGATAACTAGACTCAAAATTAATATTACTATTATTATCTTGTTAGGATTAATTTTTCGATTCATTTTCTCCTCCTGAAACAAAATCTATAACTATAATAAATAATACTATGAAAATATTAGCAATGCAATCTTATGCGAACTATCACCCATACTGGTTGAATTTAAATGTGAAGTAATGTATTATAATGGGTAAACCATTAGTTATACATGTGATAAATAGTGGTCACGGAGGATAAATATGAGATTAAAGTTTAAAATATACCTTGCCTTAGGGCTGGTCTTTTTATTTAGTGCAGGGCTTGCCTATGCGGACGAAAATCAGCCTGCACTTCCAGATTCTCAAACTGAAGAAACTGAACAACAAGTTGATAAAAATATACAAAATCCAAATGATGCGCAATCACAAAACGGTGATGCTACAGATAAACAAAACCAGAGCAATGCTTCAAATAGCAACAATTTACTAAGATTATCACAGAATGCTAGCCTTAATTCTAACGCTAACAAGAGTAACGAATGGGTTTACATAAATAGTAATATCTACTACCTCGGTAACGACGGTAATTATGTTAAAGGTATATATGAAATAAACAAAGTAATTTACTATTTTGATCCTACAACTGGTGCTCTAAAGAAGGAAGCAGGCTGGAGAACCTGGAACGGTAAGAGGTATTTTAATAACTCAGAAGGAATAGCTTATAGAAACCAGTTTATCAGCTTTGGTCCTCGCAGATTCTACATGGGTGCTGATGGCTCAGTACAAACTGGTATATACAGAACAGCAGATGGAAGCCTCTACTACGCTGACAATAGTGGAGAACTTGTACAGAAGGCTCAATGGATTTCTCTAAATAGCAAAAGATACTTTTCTAATGCAGATGGAAAACTCTATATGAATCAGTTCATTAGCTTTGGACCTCATAGATTCTACATGAGTTACGATGGCTCAGTTAGCACAGGTATTTTTGCAGTAAATGACGGCAATTTATACCACGCAGACGCAAGCGGTGAGATTGTACAAAAAGCTCAATGGATTAACCTCAACGGCAAAAGATACTTTTCTAATGCAGATGGAAAACTCTATATGAATCAGTTCATTAGCTTTGGACCGCACAGGTTCTACATGGGTGCCGATGGCGCAGCTATGACCGGTACTTTTACAGCAAGTGACGGCAAAGTCTACTCAGCAGACGATACAGGTGAGATACTAGGCAGTAAAGCTCAGTGGGTTGTGCGTAACGGCAAAAGGTATTTTGTAAGTGCTGATGGCCAGTTATACAAAAATCAGTTCATCACCTTTGGTCCACGGAGATTCTACATGGGACCTGATGGTGCAGTTATTACTGGAATAGTAACAGCAAATGATGGCAGAATGTACAATGCTGACGACGAGACTGGCGAGATAATTCAGAAGGCTCAATGGATAGAAAAAAACGGCAAAAGATATTTTTCTAAAGATGATGGTGAGCTATATAGAAATCAGTTCATCTCATTTGGTTATCGTAGATATTATATGGGTAAAGATGCCGCTGCAATGACTGGAGTATTCACTGCAAACGATGGGAAAAAATATGCTGCAAAGTCAGATGGCGAGCTTTACCGAAGCCAGTTCATAAACGCCGACGGCTCGAGCTACTACATTGATGAAGACGGTGCTGTAAGTATTGGAATATTCACAGCAAGCGATGGTAATAAATACTACGCTGATGAAAAGACAGGTGCAATAGTAAAAAAAGCTCAATGGATTGAGAAAAACGGAAAGAGATACTTTTCTAATGCTAATGGAATGCTTTATAGAAATCAGTTCATTTCATTTGGCACACATAGATTCTACATGGGACCTGATGGTGCGGTTATAACTGGAATATACGAAGCAAATGACGGCAAACTATATCATGCAGATGCTACTGGTGAAGTCGTACAGAAGGCTCAGTGGATTGAGATAAATGGCAAGAGATATTTCTCTAACTCTGAAGGCATTCTTTATAGAAACCAGTTCATTTCCTTTGGCTCACTTAGATATTTTATGGGACCTGATGGCGCACTAGTAATTGGAAACTTTATATTCGAAGGAAAAAAATATAAAACTGACACAAATGGCGTTGCCACTGAGATAGGTTCAGCAGAACCAGAAAACAAGGTTCTTATTGGATATATTGCAGCTGATGTCGTCAATGTAAGACCGACTGCAGGAACAGATAAGCCTGCTAAATTCCAGCTTAAATATAATACAAAGATTACAATTTTAAGCTCAGAAACAGGTAGCGATGGATATAAGTGGTACTATATATCGCATGCTGATGGAACAGGATTTGTTCGCTCAGACCTAATATATAATATTGGAGAAAGCATACCTGACAACACAACCCCTAACATAATGACAGATGAAGAATTTGAACAATATATGATAACTCAGGGTTTCCCAGATAGCTACAAATCTTTGCTAAGAGCTATGCATAAGGCACATCCAACTTGGATACTCAAGGCTGCACAGACAGGTCTTGATTGGAATTATGTAATAACTAAAGAAAGTGCACTGGGTGTAAATACAGTCCATCTGACATCCCCTGACGCATTTAAATCAAAAGATCCTAACGCAAAAAATGCTGATGGTTCATATAAGGTTTATGATAGCGGCGGATATATTGCGGCATCAAGAGAAGCAATTGAATACTATATGGATCCACGTAATTCATTTGATGATACTTTCTTCCAGTTCTTATCGAATAGCTACGATGGAAATACTCAGACACTATCTGGAATAAACACAATTGTTAAGGGTACATTCCTAGGTAAAGCCTTCCCAGAAGGAGGATACACATCATATGCTGATCTTCTTTTGAACGCAGGCAAGAGATATGGTGTAAACCCATTCATACTTGCATCAAAGCTAATAAACGAGCATGGCAGCGATGGTAATTCAGGCTCTGTTTCAGGAAAAGTTGAAGGCTATGAAGGATACTACAACTACTTCAACATCGGAGCTTATGCACACAGTGGTAGATCTGCGATTGAGAACGGTCTAATCTATGCAAAGGAACACGGCTGGGATTCTAGAGAGAAATCCATAATGGCAGGAACTGAGTTCTTTGCTAAGGACTATATTAGAAGCAACAAAACTACAGCATATTTCCAGAAATTCAATGTTATGAACGGAGCTTCAGCAGTAGCAAGAGGCCAGTACATGACGGCACTCTGGGGTGCAAATAGTACAGGAGTAACACTTGGCAAGGGATATGCTTCTGCATATTCATCGGCACTGACCTTTGAGATTCCAGTATATCTCAGCATGCCTACTCTTCCAGCTCCTTATCCAAGATAAACAAAGAAGGCTGACTACCAATAACATGGTAATCAGCCTTTTATTTGCATAGCTACTTCCTCGCTAGTACCTCTGCAGCCACGCTACACGCGTACATAGCTGCAGTTTCTGCACGAAGTATTCTAGGTCCAAGAGTAACAGTCTCAAAGCCCATCCCTTTGAGCATCTCAACCTCATCATCACTAAATCCACCCTCAGGTCCAATAGCAATGGTTATGGATTCTTTCTTATCAAGGACTTCTCCGATATACTTTGCCCCGCCATATGCGTTCTCATACGGAAGAAGGTTTTTCTCCGAACAATAATCCTTTAAATCCGCAATCTTAACAGGTTCAACAATCTCAGGTATGAGATTTCTCTTGCACTGCTCACTAGCCTCTAGCAAAATATCTTGATAGCGGCTAAGAACCTTATCACCCTTCTCTTTCTTGTATTTCACCACACATCTAGATGAAACATAAGGTACGATTTTGGTCACACCAAGCTCAGCTGCCTTCTGAAGAACAAGTTCAAACTTCTCCTTGCGAATAAGAGCAACTGCTAAAGTAAGCTCTATCCCAATCTCGTTTACTCTCTCATCCTTCTCCTCGATTTTGGCAACAAAATCCTTACCACTGCTATAGCAAGTGGCAAAATATCCAGTGCCGCCATAAACTATCCTAACTCTCTCGTTCTTAAGTCTTACAACATTCTTTGCATGGTGAGCCTGATTCTTATTGAAAATGTATTCATCGCCGATTTCTATTGGCACATCACTAAAATACTGCTGCATTACTTAGCCCACACATCAGCATATTCAGCCTTCTTCTCAAATGCCTTAAGCGCATATGAACAAGTAGGTATAATCTTAGCGCCTCGCTCTCTAGCCTTTGACACAAGTTCCTGAACAAGCTTTCCTGCAAGTCCCTGACCTCCGTATGCTGGGTCAACTATTGTGTGCTCAAGGTCCCAAAAGCCATCTCTCACCACATATGTGCACTGTCCTGCTAGCTTATCCCCATCGTAGGCAGCAGTTCTAAGGTTCTGCTCCTCGTATACTATCTTAATCATAATACATACTCCTCATACATATTTAACTCTCAACTAGTTTAGTATATTATACTACAAACTCGCAAGACATATATAGGGGAAATATCTATGATTTTGCATCAAAACTAATATCTCATATACCATGACATTCGGCATTCGCCCTGTGCCCCTGCTAGCCTTACAAGATCAGAATTACTATCATCTATTCCACCTATTGCAAATACAGGAATAGAAACCGCATCACATACTTCTTTTAGAAAATCTAGACCGCGTGGAGCAAGCCCCTTCTTGCAATCAGTAACAAAGATATGACCAGCTATAAGTCCGTCAGCACCGAGCCTTTCTGCATTTATTGCTTCTTCTACGGTATGAACCGAAACCCAGGTTATTTTGGCGCTCTTCCATTTTTGATTTAGAAAGCTTTGATATGAAAGCTGAAGATTGCATTTAAGCTTTTCTGCTACACTAGGCATATTGTTGCAAAAGAAGTCTATTCTATGCTTATCGCAAATTACTTTAATGTAGATTGCTAGGCTCATATAGTCCTGCTCATCTAGATCCTTTTCCCTAAGTATCAAAGCATTACAAAGACCTGCCTTGCATATCTTTTCGACCTGTGCTTCGATTCTTGCACTGCAGAGGCTTCGGTTTGTAACTGCAATTCTTTTAAACGTAGACATAGTCATTCATAACCGGCTGAATACCGCGTTTTTTGAGGCTTTCGTAAATTTCTTCAAGCCCTCTAGTGTCAGCAATTTCAAACTGCGCATCACCCTTATCTTCACTTTCACTGTGACTTCCTATACCTGTGCTCACGCCAGCAGAAATCTTTGTTGCAGCAAGTCCTACGACATTATCTCTAAACTCAGCACGCTCCCTTGTTGAAATTGTCATGCCTGCAAATGGTAGGAAGATCCTATATGCACACATGATCTGAAGAAGCTGCTTTTCGTGGACATCCTTTGGATTTATGCTAGCATTGTTTATGATAGGACGAAGTCTAGGACATGAGATTGAAATCTCAGCCCATGGATATTTTCTCTGAATAAGGTAAGCATGCATACCCGTTCCTAGCGCATCCTTTCTGAAGTCATCAAGGCCAAGAAGTGCAGCAAAGGCAACACCTCTCATTCCGCCCATCAAAGCGCGCTCCTGTGCATTAAATCTGTACGGGAATATCCTCTTATGACCTGCAAGGTGCAAGGTCTCATATTTATCAGAGTTATATGTCTCCTGAAAAACAGTAACGTAGTCAGCTCCGCACTCGCGAAGATATCTATACTCATCGCTATTCATAGGATAGACCTCGATACCTATGTTCTTAAAATACTTCTTCGCAATCTTACAAGCCTCGCCTATATACTTAACATCAGAAGCCTTACGGCTCTCACCCGTCAAAATGAGAATCTCTTCAAGCCCTGTGTCTGCAATTGCCTTCATCTCCTCATGGATCTCCTCCATGGAAAGCTTTGCTCTTTTGATTTTGTTATGGCAGTTGAAACCACAGTAAATGCAGTAGTTCTCACAGTAGTTAGAAATGTATATAGGCGTGAAGAAATATGCCGAATTTCCGAAATGCTTTCTTGTTTCTAGCCTAGCTTTTCTAGCAATTTGCTCTAGAAAAGGCTCGGCAGCAGGTGAAAGGAGTGCTTTAAAATCCTCTAAGCTGCATCGGTCTGACTCTATTGCGCGAATCACGTCACTAGCTGTGTAATCCTCAGCCCTATAGCTATTTATCTCAGCAACTACCTTATCCAAAATTTCGTGAGATATCTGCTCCATGTCATCCATATATGTCATGTGGTCGCATCTTTCCTCTGCATTATGTTCCTTTATTACATCAAAACTCATCCTTGATTGCCTCCTACTACTCTGCCAAGAATCCTGTAAGTGGAGATGATGCCGAAGCACCCTTGTCTAAAACTCTGCCTAGTCCAGCAAGGTATGCGAGCCTTCCAGCTTCTATCGCCTTAGCAAATGCCGAGGCCATAGCTGGAACATTTCCTGAAGTAGCTATCGCTGTATTTGCCATAATCGCAGCTGCTCCCATCTCCATAGCTTCACATGCTTGAGAAGGGCTGCCAATTCCCGCATCAACAATAATCGGAAGGTCTATCTCCTCTATCAAAATCCTGATGAACTCCTTTGTCGCTAGACCTCGATTTGATCCTATCGGTGAAGCAAGTGGCATAACTGCTGAAGCTCCAGCCTTAACCAAATCTCTAGCCACATTAAGGTCAGGATACATATAAGGCATAACCACAAAGCCCTCATTTGCAAGAATCTCAGTCGCCTTTATCGTCTCGTGGTTATCAGGCAATAAGTACTTGCTATCCCTAATAACCTCAATCTTAACAAAGTCACCACATCCCAGTTCGCGCGCAAGCCTTGCTATCCTCACAGCCTCCTCCGCATTCCTCGCCCCCGAAGTGTTCGGCAGCAAGGTCACATTCTTCGGAATATACTCAAGAATGTTCTCACTGCTTGAGTTTGCGCGCCTAAGTGCCAGCGTTATCATCTCAGCGCCTGCATCTTCAATCGCTGCCTTAATAAGCTCTACATCATACTTTCCTGATCCCAAAATAAATCTAGAATTGAATTCATGACCACCAATAATCAACTTGTCATCATCCATATTTTTGTTCATAATTCCTGTCCTTCCTACTCTTCGCCTAAAATAAGTCTAATTATCATATTCGCTTGATGCCCAGCGCATATCATGACGCGTGGTGCCATAAGTCCAATGCCCTCAAAAGCATCGCTTTTACCATCGCCACATACATAAAGCCTCGACATCTTTTTCACTGTTTTTATCTCATTTGCATCCCCATAACCTGCCATGCCGCTTCCCGAAACGATTATTGTCTCAGCATCTCTAGAAAGGAGTTCACTAACAAGCATAGCCTTAGCTTTCGGATTATCAAAAGCTTCGCATACAAGGTTAAACCCGCCAAATAAACGTTTTATATTACTATTGTCAACCTTAATACTTTCAAAGCTTACATTTATATATGGGTTGATTTTAAGCAGAATTTCCTTTAGAGCCTCCGTCTTTAGCTCACCAAGTTCATTCACTCCATAGACCTGCCTGTTAAGATTGCTGAGATCTACCCTATCAAAATCCACAAGGTGTAGATGTCCAACTCCACTTCTCGCGAGCATGACAGCTATGTGCGATCCAAGACCGCCAAGTCCAGCAATCGCCACTTTAGCTCTTTTTAACTTCTCATAGATTTGAGGGGAAAAACGCTCGTCCTTCACCGCATCAAACTCTGCTTCACTTGGAGTTCTCATCTCTCTTTCCTGAGGTCCTCTTTCGCGAGGCTCAAAAACAGTTTTATCCATCAGCCACCTCCGACAAATCTAACGACCTCTATGCAGTCGTTTTCTTTGAGTACAGTTGATGAAAAACTATCCCTAGGCAAGATATCAAGATTTAACTCAACTGCCACCATAGCTTCAGAAAAGCCCATCTCAGCGATAAGATTGCTCACTGTCATGCCTTCCCTAAATTCAAATATTTCTCCGTTAACCTTCATAATGTCTCCTATTTAGCTATAAAGTAAAAACCACACGAAGATATACACCCAAGGTGGTGCACCCCTTCGTGTGGTCTTTCACACTCTAGATAAATTTTATCAAACCACGCATTTTATGTCAATATGAAAAAAGAGCCGGTATATAACCGACTCTTTAAACACTACTTATTATAGCTTATTTGTATTTGCAGTGCCAGAAGAATGAGAATCCTAGTGGGCTCTTGTAGAATCCTTCTACATCGCTAGCTAGTAGATAAGGATCTGTGTAGTGGTATAGAGGTGTGATACAACCTGTGCTCATGATCATATCCTCTGCCATGTGCATCATCTCATAACGAGCCTTGTCGTCTGGTGTTGTCTTGATTGTATCAATCAAAACGTCATAAGTCTGAGCCCATGTACCATTCTTAACATTTACGTCCTTACCAAACTTAGTTAGGTCTAGGTCATACATAGCAAGATTCTGGTGCTCACCCTTACCGAACTGCATGTCGTTATTTCCTGAATGTGTCTGCCACATCTCAAGGAATGTTGTAGGATCGTTGTAGTCTGCTACCCAACCGTTACGAGCGATTGTGAAGTCACCAGCCTTACGTGTTGTTAGGAATGTAGCCCACTCCTGGTTCTCAAGCTGTAGTTTGATTCCAGCGTTTGCTAGTGTTGACTGTACGTATTCGCCGATTGCCTTGTGAGCATCGTCTGTGTTGTATAGGTATGTAAGTGTTGGGAAGTTAGTGAACTTACCTGTCTTGTCATCATACTTATAGTACTTCTTCAAAATTTCTACAGCCTTCTTGTAGTTTGACTTGACTGCCTTTGAAGATGCATCGTAGTAGCCTTCGTAGTCCTTGCTCTTTCCAGCGTGTGAAGCGAAGCTCTTTCCATCAGAATCCTTTAGTGCCTTAGCAACGAATGTTGATGCTGGAATCTGATCAGCCTTACCGATTTCGTTTACGATATAGTTACGGTCGATCATTAGGCCGATTGCCTGACGAATTTCAGCCTGAGCCTTCTCAGCTTCTACTCCTGTTAGAGTTGAATCCTCAGGTAGAATTCTCTTATTGATGTTCCATCCCATGTAGTATGTACCTAGCTGGTCAGCTACATGGTATTCATCCTTATACTCCTTCTTTAGGCTGTCCATTTCATTTGAAGGCATTGAGTCAATCATCTGCCAATCGCCATTCTTGAAGTTTGTAAGCATGTTGTTTGTGTCATCTGACAAGTAGAACTTGATTGTCTTCATTGTAACGTCCTTCTTGTCGATGTAGTTTTCGTTCTTCTCTAGTACAATCAAGCTGTTGTGCTTCCACTCTTTTAGCTTATAAGCACCATTTGATACATACTTTTCTGGTGATGTTGCCCATGACTCATCGCTTACAACATCTTCTCTTACTGGAAGATATGTAGGGAATGCAAGAAGCTCGTTCCAATATGAAACTTTGTTCTTAACAACAACCTGAAGTGTGTTGTCGTCAACTGCTGTAACATCAAGCTTAGCGCCTGCTACTGGTTCCTTACCTTCACCAGGCCAGATGTCATCATAACCCTTGATAAGCTGGAACATATTTGAATAGTCAGCTGCTAGTTCTCTTGATACTGCACGATTCCATGCGAATACGAAGTCGTGAGCTGTTACAGGCTTTCCATCTGACCACTTAGCACCTTTTCTAATCTTATAAGTATAAGTGTATGTGCCGTCTTCATTTGCTACTGGATCAACTAGCTTTTCTGCTAAATCTGCCTTAAGAACTGCTTTGCCGTCCTTATCTGAGTCCCACTTTGCAAGTCCTGAGAATAAGTGCAAAGTCATGGTTCCGCCGTCAACTGTTGAGTTTCTTGCTGGATCCATTGTTTCCGGTTCTGAAGCTATGCAGACCGAAATTGTGTCAGCATCGTGCTTAGACTTATTGCTGGATTTGCCACCGCAAGCTGCGAGTCCAAATACCATTACAAAAGCTAGAGCCGATACAAGGGCTTTTTTCATGTGTTGCTTCTTCATGATTTTTCTCCTTTTCAATGAAATGTTTTATAGCAAGGACCTTTGTCCTAAGCCAACAAATGATTCACAGATTAGTTAATCTCCTTAACTCTGTGACATGCGACAAAATGTCCCTTCTCGACTTCCTGGAATTCAGGAACCTGCTCAGCACATATTGGCTTTGCATACTGACACCTTGTTCGGAATGGGCATCCTGAAGGTGCGTTGAGCGGACTTGGAATATCGCCCTTAAGAACTATACGCTTGTTAGCCCTAGCAATCTTAGGATCAGGTACTGGAACTGCTGAAAGCAAGGACTGTGAATATGGATGGAGCGGCCTTGTGTAAATTGTCTCAGCGTCGGCAAGCTCTACCATCTTTCCTATATACATCACTGCGATTCTATCGCTTATATGTCTAACAACGAGTAGGTCGTGCGCTATGAACAGATATGTTAGTCCTAGCTTTTCCTGTAGCTCATCGAACATATTTATTACCTGTGCCTGAATCGATACGTCTAGAGCTGAAACTGGCTCGTCACAGACAATAAAGTCAGGGTTTACGGCTAGAGATCTAGCGATACCTATACGCTGTCTCTGTCCACCAGAGAACTCATGAGCATATCTAGCAGCATGTTCACTGTTCAGTCCAACATGATCCATTAGCTCAAGAATTTTCTCTTCTCTTTCCTTCTTGTTCTCGTACATCTTGTGTACGTCCAAAGGCTCTCCGATGATATCAGATACCGTCATTCTTGGATTCAGTGAAGAGTATGGATCCTGAAATACCATGGTTGCCTTTTCTCTGAACTTCTTAATATCTGCCTTTGTCTTAATCGGATTTCCGTTATATATAACTTCTCCTGATGTAGGCTTGTAAAGGTGCAATATTGTTCTACCTACAGTGGTCTTGCCGCATCCAGACTCACCAACAAGTCCTAGTGTTTCTCCTTTATTTATGTTGAAACTTACATCGTCAACCGCCTTAAGTGGTTTATTTTTAAACCATCCCATGTTTATGTCAAAGTACTGCTTTAGGTTCTTTACCTGAATAAGCGGCTGTTCTGTTTTGATATTATCACTCATTATCTGCACCGCCTTTCTCTTCAGCTTCTGCTGCAGCCTCACCTAGGCTTACAGGCTCACCCTTCTCTAGCTTCTCTTTGACATTCATCCAACATGAAGCCTTATGTTCAGCATTTATATCCATGCTCTCAGGTGCCTCTGATATGCAAATCTTCATTGCATTATCGCATCTTGGAGCGAATGGACATCCCTTAGGAAGATTTAACAGGTCTATCGGTGTACCCGAGATAGGCTGTAGTTTCTGGCCAAGGTTACTTACGTTTGGAATGGATCTCAGTAGACCCTTAGTGTATTCGTGCTTTGGATTGTAGAAAATCTCTTCAGCAGTTCCTCTCTCACAGTATGAACCAGCATACATTACTACCACCTCATCGCACATCTGAGCTACAACACCTAGGTCGTGAGTAATCATGATGATTGCCATTCCTAGATGCTCCTGAAGGTCCTTCATGAGCTCAAGAATCTGGGCCTGGATTGTAACATCAAGCGCTGTTGTAGGTTCGTCTGCTATGAGAATATCTGGCTCACAAGCAAGCGCCATAGCTATCATTACACGCTGGCGCATTCCGCCTGAGAACTCAAACGGATACTGCTTCATACGCTTTTCAGGATCGTTTACGTTTACGAGCTTGAGCATCTCAACAGCCCTCTCGTAAGCCTGCTTCTTATCTCTGTCAGTATGGAGAAGTATAGCCTCCATTAGCTGATGTCCTACTGTATATGTTGGGTTAAGTGAGGTCATAGGATCCTGGAATATAATCGAAATCTTATTACCTCTTATGTTCTTCATTACCTTTTCGCCAGCGCCTACAAGCTCCTGTCCATCAAACTTGACTGATCCACCGACAATCTTGCCTGCTGATGCCAAAATCTGAAGCACCGAGTAAACTGTTACCGACTTACCTGAGCCTGATTCTCCAACGATTCCCAAAACCTTACCGCGTTCCAAGTTAAATGAAACACCGTTTACTGCCTTGACTTCGCCTGCATCTGTAAAAAAGGATGTATGTAAATCTTTTACTTCTAATAAAGCCATTTTACACTCCTCTCTTAAGCGTTAAGCTTAGGATCAAATGCGTCGCGCAATCCATCACCGAATAGGTTTAGAGAAAGTACGATTAGAGAAATAACGATTGCTGGAATTATCAAATGTGACGGATATGATGATATTCCGTTAAGAGCATCCGAGGCTAGTGAACCGAGTGATGGCAGTGGTGCGTTAACACCAAGCCCTAGGAATGATAGGAAGCTCTCTGTGAATATAGCACTTGGAATCTGTAGTGCCGTTGATATGATGATAACACTGATACAGTTAGGTATCAGATGTTTCTTTATAATCCAACCTGCCTTAGCTCCTGTTGCCTGAGCTGCAAGAACATATTCCTGCTCTCTTAGTGATAGAATCTGTCCTCTGATAAGTCTTGCCATCGATACCCAGTATAGTAAAGCGAATACGACGAAAAGACTGACGATATTGCTTCCTATTTTCTCAAGTATTGTGCCATCTAAAACATTACCGAGCGCTGCCTTAAGAACTGATGCTAAGAGTATAACCATTAGCATATCCGGAAGCGAGTATATGACATCGACTATTCTCATCAGAACCATGTCGACCTTACCACCGATATATCCTGCTATCGAACCGATTGTCATACCGATTACCAATACTATGATACTTGCGAAGAAACCTACTGCTAATGAAATTCTTGTTCCATATACCACACGTATGAAATAGTCTCTTCCACGTTCATCTGTACCGAAGATATGTGGAAACACCTTGTCTCCCTGGCTAATCTTCATCTTCTCAGTCATACCGTATTGCATAGGAGCAATATTGTTGAAGCTTGCGTCTACAGGCTCTCCTCTCTTTACTCCAAGCTGCTGGTCATAGCCATATGGCCAAAATGCAGGAATTATTAGAGCTGCTAAGGTTATAACTACGATTATAATCAGACTGACAAGTGCAACCTTATTCTTAACCAGACGCTTAACACCGTCCTTGAAGAATGTTGATGACTCTCGCATCTGCACCATATATGCTTTTTCGTCAGCCGTTGCAGGTATGAAATTGTCCATATCTACATGCATGCTTAGTTTATTTGTAATATTATCCATTGTGCCCTCTCTATTCTAAAGTGATACGTGGATCTGCAATCTTGTATAGTATATCGCTGACAAGGTTCATTATTACAATGAGTGTCGCTAGTATGATCGTTGTTCCCATAATCAATGGATAGTCACGACCTATGATACTGTTTACAAATGCTCGTCCGATACCCGGCACTGCGAATATCTTCTCAACTACCAGTGAACCTGTAACTATGTATGCTAGCATAGGTCCAAAGTATGTTATTACAGGGATAAGTGAGTTCTTAAGCGCGTGGTGCAAAATTATATCACGGCTCGAAACACCCTTAGCCTTTGCTGTACGAATGTAGTCCTGACCTAGAACATCTAGCATAGACGAACGTGTCAGACGAGTTATATATGCCATAGGATATAGCATCAAAGTAACAATTGGAAGAATCAAGCCTCCCTCTGCATCACCGTTGGCTGGCAGTACTCCAAGCTTGATAGAAAATAGCATGAGCAGGAAAATACCCATTATGAACGATGGCATAGATACCATAGCTGTCGTCAAAACCATGATAAATTTGTCTACCAGTTTGTTTCTCTTAAGCGCTGCAACAGCTCCAAGTCCAACACCAAATATCAACGCAAAGATTGCTGCTGTTACACCTAGCTTTGCTGATACCGCAAATCCATCTGATAATACATCAATAACCTGACGCCCTCTCTGCTTTAGCGAAGGGCCAAAGTCAAACTGAGTAACTATACCTTTCAGATATGTTGTGTACTGCTCCATGACCGGCTTATCAAGCCCGTATTTAGCCTCTAACTGAGCTCTTACTTCTGCCGAAGCTGCCTTTTCTCCTATGAATGGTCCGCCTGGTACTAATCTCATTACAAAAAATGTAATAGTGATTACAACCCAAACGGTCACAATTGCGATTAATATTCTCTTCAGAATATAGAGCAAAGTCCTTGAATCCATTATTTCATCACCTTTTCCTTTTGGTTTGCCACATTTTTCACATCATTTGGTTAACTTTTATAATAACCTATTTTGCCTTGATTCGCAATAAAAACTCGTCACTTTATGAGCTTTTCCAACAAAATTCAATCACTATTTCATCACATATCGCTCTCAAAACTATTAGAAAAATAAAAGCGAATTTTATTCTACCACAAAACACTTTACTTTGCAAAAGTTTTTGTTATTGATTTGTGGATTTTTCCAATTAATGTCGTCTTTTGTTGTGCCAATCGTTAATATTTAAGAACAGATCTTTCAACTCTATTCTTTAGCGAGCGCAGCCTGCGAGTAAGTTTATTTGTGTCCTCTATCCTTCGAATGACTGCATAGGCATTATCTTCTCTATACAAAAGAACTGCCGAAAGCTTAGCCTTCATGTCGTCGCAAATCTCTTTGACCTGTTCTAGATACTCGTCCTTTGACATATTGTTAAGTCCTGCTGGAAGCTCCTCTATATCAAAGGTATATTCTATATCAAAGAGTTCCAATATCTTCTTTGATAGGCGAAGCTTAAGCTCATTTGCTCTAACTGCAAACATTCCAGTGTGCTCCTGCGCTTCAGCCATCTGCTGCGCCATAAAGCTTTCTAGCGCTGCAAACTTCTCATCTAGCTCATCGTAAGGCATGCTCATCGCACTTCTATAGAACTGAAGTTCTTTGAGCGCTGAACTTATGATATCCGTTAGCTTCTTTCTCGTCGACTCTTGCATTATCTCCTTTATGGAAGCACTGCTGTCTCTTAGAATAGTAGACTTCAGCTCTTCTACGCCTTCGCCAGTCTTTGCACTTACGGGCATCAGCTTTATTTCACTAGTCTCCATAATCTCGCTCAAAAGCCCTGCGCAGTAGCTAGTGTAGGCTTCTAAATCCTCCGCGCTAACTGCATCCATTTTGTTCACGGCAAAGTAGAATTTACCTGCGTATTCCTTGGTGCTCTGCAAGAAGTCAATCTCTATTTGATTGATAGGGCTGTCTACAGAAAGAAGGAAGATTACGGCATCGCTTTCCTTCATGTAGTCGTATGCAACCTCGGTATTGTTCTTATGGAAGGAACCAACGCCTGGCGTATCAACATATGTGATTCCGTTCTTAAGAAAATCAGACTCGCTATGAATGACAACTTCCTTAACACCAAGCTCATTTTTGGCATTCTCCTGCTCGCTTATATATGCGGAAAGTTCATCTATTTCAACGGGCCTAATTTCTCCGTTTTCAAAGCAAACCTCTGCAGATTGCTTTCCGTAAACGACCTTGGTCACCGCCGAGGTAATTGGGACTATCCCGACAGGCATGTAATTTTGTCCGAGTATGCAGTTGCTCAGGGTGCTCTTTCCCCTCTTGAACTGCCCTATGACTGCAATTGTCATATTGCTATTGCTTAGCTTATCTATCAAAAGCTTGCACTGACGCCTCTGGATGCTGCACGCAGCCTCGCCACCAGAAAACAGTTCATCTGCTTCCTTGGCAAGTTCCAAAATGTCAATAGCTTCTACCTTTAATTCATTCATCAAATATTTCTCTCCTGACAAAAATCGTGATAAATAGACATGAATATAATACCATTTTTGAGCATACAAATAAATATTCCTTTAGTTCTGCAAATACTGCTTTAAGCAAATTTTTACAGTGAACCGATTTTGTGTTATGCTTTATAAAATATTATTTAGGAGGATATCATGCCAGAATTACCAGAGGTCGAATCGATAAGAAGCATGCTCGAAAAACGAGTTTTAAACAAGAAAATATCAAAGCTAGAAATCCTTGATACCAAGGCTATTGCAAGACCTGAACCAGATAGCTTTTGCAGCGCTATTCTCGGCAGGAAAATCCTCGGTATGAGGCGAAATGCTAAGTATCTTATCTTTGATTTTGATGATGCATCAAAGATGGTAGTCCACCTTCGCATGACTGGCAACTTGCTCTACATGGATGGAAGCTCAAAGATAAATATTAAGTCAGACGAAAACGGCCTCCCAAGGCACACGCGCGTTATTTTTACCTTGAATGACGGTAGCTTGCTCTGCTTCTGCGACCAAAGAAAGTTCGGCAGGCTGTGGTTTTACTCAAGTGACGAAGATTATAAAGCTTGCGGAATAGATAGACTTGGTCCCGAACCTTTAACTGCAGATTTCAGCAAAGAATATCTTTGCAAATGTCTTGCAAAAACCCAGAGGCAAATAAAAACCGTCCTTTTAGACCAAAGCATAGTTTCAGGTATAGGAAATATCTACTCTGATGAAATTCTCTTTGAAGCGGGAATACTTCCTCAGACTAGAGCCTGTGACATAAGCAAGACCCACACACTTTCCTTGTATGATGCAATAAACAATGTCATTTCTAATGGAATTAAGGCAAATCGACGTTCAATCGAAGCCTATATGCTAGGTACAAGCGAGCAGTATTCGGATCTCGAAAAGATGAAGGTCTATCAAAAATCAGGCAAGAAATGTAAGGTCTGTGGTACTAAAATAGAAAAGTTGACAATAGGCGGACGAAGTTCATGCTTTTGTCCAGGCTGCCAGCGCTAGATTACTAGTTTATGACAGATGACTTTTACAAAAAAATAAAAGCCGCCACATAAACTACTGTGGCGGTTTTGCTTTGTCTTATTCGGTAAAACTACTTCAGTTTTGCATTTGTCTTTGCGAGGAACTTCTCATTTTCGATGATGAAGCGTTCATGCCTTGCCTCGCCGATTAGCCCAGCTTCGTCCATGGCTTTGATCTCAAATACAAGCTTTCTTCCGTCTACTTCAACAAGCTCGCTTTCGCATGTAACCTCCATGCCAACTGGTGTTGCTGCAATGTGTGATACTGTCATAGATGTTCCCACAGTTCCCTGTCCTTCCTCTAGCTCAGGCTCAACTGATGTGTGAGCAGCCTCCTCCATCATAGCTACCATAGCCGGTGTTGCGAAAACATCGAGTCTTCCGCTTCCCATCACCTTTGCTGTAAGTTCCTCAACGACAGTTTTCTTTATCTGATTCTTTATTCCTACCTTCATTTCGCCCTCGATTCCTTTCGAAAAAACTCTCTTTGATTATAACATCAAAATCAGAATATAAAAGTAATAAATTCTTTATAATTATGTTTATAGTTTTGTAATAAAAATATACTATAGTTTTATTATAGCGAATTATATTTTTTTAAAATTGGAGTTTTTAATGGGGAAGGAACACATATCGGATATCAGTGTGCTAAGTGCTGAGAATCTGAACGATTTAAATAGAAGAAGACACATAACATATATAGCCTCTACGGCAGGCTTTATGATTACGATTTTGATAGCATTTGTACTGACGGTATATATACTGTCAGTTTCATCCGTTTTTAGTGCAGCCTACTATTCCGATGACATCGAAATGAAAAGTATAGATGTCGCAAGTATTCGTACAGGTAAATATCTTGGTATCCCGTGGATAGTCCTAATTCCTGCACTTGTTCTTGTGCCAATTACTTTTGTAATTTCGATAATGAGAGCAGGTGAATTTGGCCAAAACGGCAAGATCAAGCTTAATTGGTTCGACAAAATTTTCTCTGATATTCAGCTTTTCTTTGCCATGATTGCAAGCGCAGGCATCGTACTTTCAGATGAACTCATTCGCACCTGGATATATAGAAGCCATCTGCTAGATAGCCCTATCGCCGCTGTATTCAAGCAGGCCTATAACTCAGCGCCAAACAATGAGGCTATCAGAGGCTTCATTGAAGAAAATTTAAGTTCCTTTAGCAGCTCTGGCATATTCATTGAGCCACACTGGGTTCAGCTTGTTTTAAGCCTGACAATAGCCTTTGTTATTTTCTTTTTGGATATCATGACAATTCACTCGCTATCAAAGAAAATCAAAAGTGGCGAGCTCCTAAAAAGAACCATCTTAGGCTATATCCTAACACATACATTTAAACTCGCAGGCGGTGAGAAATACCTCTTTGCTAAGATAATAGGATGCTTCATCTTCTGCACCCTTCTTGCCGCAACTGGATGGGGTGCGTTCATAGTTCTTATTTTGATCTTCATATTCGTTCCTGTTCAGCTAAGAAAATATGCTGAGCTAAAGCGAGGTATACGAGAGGTCAAAGCTGGAAACTACGACTACAACATCCCGATTTACTCAAATGGCGAGTTAGATAGGCTTTCCATGGATATAAACTCAATAGCAGATGCTCAGGAAATTGTAGTGGCAAACGAGCTTCATAATCAGAGACTAAAATCTGAACTCATATCACACGTATCGCACGATCTCAGAACTCCGCTCACATCTATGGTATCTTATCTAGATTTACTCAGATTTGAGGGTCTAGACAGCGAAAAGGCCCCTGAGTATTTAGATATAATAACAGACAAGACTAACAGGCTATCAAAGCTCACGGATGACCTCTTTGAGGCCGCTAAGATTTCTAGCGGAGACATACCTGTTGAGCTCACTAAAATCGAGATGGTTTCACTCGTAAAGCAGGCCATTGCTGAAGAAGCAGATGCATTCAAAAATAAAGACATAACTCCGGTTATGAATACAAATTTGGAGAGTGCCTTTGTCTATGCAGACGGACAGCAGCTTTGGAGGGTTATTGATAATCTCTTTACAAATGTTTGCAAGTACTCCGTTACCGGAAGCAGAGCATATATCAATTTATACGATGTCGATACCTACTACGTTGTGGAGATCAAAAATGTTTCAAATTCGCCACTAAACATCAATCCAGATGAGCTTATGGAAAGATTTAGACGTGGCGATATTTCAAGAAACACCGATGGCAGTGGTCTTGGTCTAAGCATTGCAAAAGACCTTGTAAAACTAATGCACGGTAAGTTTGAGATTGAGATAGATGGCGACCTCTTCAAGGCAAGTGTCTATATGAAGAAGGCATAGCGCTTAATAAAGCTCAAAGCTATAAATTGCAATAAAAAAGTTGGGATTTTGTTCCCAACTTTTTTTGTTTTACTTTTTTGTTTCTATCTTTGATTTATCAAAATCTGAAAACGGCTTAACCTCGGTATCATTGATGTTTTTGTAATAAATCTCGAAGTGATCTTCGTTATTCATCTTCCAGTTTTCCTTAGTAGACTCTAGCTTAGTATCTGTGCTAATTATGGCTTCACAAGGAATGAGCTTCCCAAAGGATCCTTCCTTCTTCATTACTAGCGTAATTTTTATATCGATAGACTTAACAAGACTCTTTTCTTTATATAGATTACTCTTTACAAATGAGCCCTGAAGTTTTTTGATATCATCGATATCCTTAGTTACATCACCCTTGAATTCGAGGAATACATAATCATTTTTCTCCGTCCTAACAAACTTATCTGCATATTTTTCGTAAAGTTTTAGTACGGCTTCTTTATTTCCTATTTCTGGTACTGTATGCTCTTTTGGGTCTGCGACCTTCCAGTTCCATTTACCAGATTTATAATCAGAGCTTGCTTTGTAAAGTTCCTTATCATTTGGCGCATAATATTTATCCTTGTTAAAAAGCGAATCACTGCTACCATAGGTTGTTAAAGCCTCTTCAATACGCCTTTTATCTGCTAATGCATACTCACCTGTTCCACCGAAGTAATCGTATTTAGAGTCACCATCTACATAGAATTCACTATAGCTTAATGGATCGAGCTGTATTTTTCCTTGTCTAGCCTTTGTCTCTGACCTAAAAATTTGTTCCTTATCATTATACATATGATTTTTTCTATATATCTTTATTGTATATTCTAAGTTCTTTGCTTCGCCGATTGACTTTACATAAGACTTAACATTAGATTCTGGCTTATTTCCACAGCTCGCAAGAGCCACACATAACATAAGCACAAGTAGTGCAAGTGCTAAAAATCTTTTATTCTTCATTATTATCTCACACTCCATTCTACTTTACTTCTGCTTTATCAACTCCGTCAGGAGTCTCAACTACAATACCTGTATTCTGGTCTGAATAAGTAACCTTGCTTGTCATTTTTGCTGATGCATATTCTGAGTCGTACTCACTCGTATAGGTTATTCCCATAGGTGTAAAGTCTTCCTTGGATACCTTAAATACAATTTTTGCACTTCCACTATAGTAGAAATCATATAGACCATATGCAGTATCTAGAGCTCCAAATATCAAATAGTTGTTTGGGTCTGCAAGCTTTAAATCACTTATCTCATATGTAAATGTATAGCTATCCTTCTCCTCTGAAAGCTTAACATCCTTCTTGTGTTCTCTAAGGAATTCAATGAAATCATAATTGAAGCCAAGTGGCTGTCCGTAAAATTCATCCGAATACTGGTTTGTAGTCCAAACCTTACTTTTTTCAGGCACCTGAGGTAATTCATAGCTTAGCATCGAGTCACCATAATATTTGTATTCTATCTTCTTATGTGCCATTGTAGTTCCTGTGACTGTAACCTCGCCTGAAACACGGTTTGGTCTTAGCTCAAAACTTCCCTTGAACTTTCTCTCACGCCAGTATTCAGGCGCTTCCCCCTCCTTAGGCTCATGTTTTACACCATTATGTTTAGTAGTAATGCTAATCTTACCGTTCTTTAGCTGCTCAAAACCCTGAAAACTCTTCTCAAGGATTTCGTCCTTGCTGAGATTTTTGTTGTTATTGCTACCACCGCTTTGGCATCCAACTAGTGCAACTATCGCTATCAAGCTTACTGCTAGTAGCATTGTTCTTTTAAAATAACTTTTCATGTTTTACCCCCTGAATTTTAGTTAAACTCTGAAAGCTTATTTAAGTATTATAAGTTTTATCAGAATCCAATGCAAGGAATTTAAGACTTTCTTAATACATAAAAAATTAAAACTTTTTATATTTGCGCAGAATAGCTAAGCAAAATTGCTAAAAATTAGCATAGAAAAAACCCCATCTTACGATGAGGCCTTCACTTACTTAATTATTCCTGGTTTGCGTCCATAATGGTGTCGAACTCTTCAACTACCTTGGCAAACAATGCGTCGTCTTCGATATCAACAAGCTCAAACTCGTCCTCTCCAACTTCCTTGTATCCATAAATATATACATCATCACTGCCATCTAGTGGAATAAGTGCGATGTAGTCCTTGCCGTCGTAATCGAAAATCCCCATCTCTTCACATTCAATAACTTCACCGTCATCAAATTCTAAAGTGATGATTGCGGCTTCGTCCTGAACGGTCTGCTTCTTATCTGACATTTTTACCTCCGGTTATTAACATCCTTAGTGTCCAATTGACACCTCTGATTAACTATATCACCAAACATATTTTAAAGCAACTGCATAAGGATATTTATTCATCAAAATCCCCTATTTGTCTATTTAAAAAACTCAATTACATTTCTTGCTGATTCTTCACTCATACCCTCAACCTCTACAAGCTCGGCAAGGCTTGCCTTCTTGATTGAATCAATCGAGCCAAAGTGAGCAAGAAGTGCATTTCTCCTTCTTGGACCTATTCCCTTTATTTCATCGAGGATGGAACTTATGGTCTTCTTTCCGCGAAGGTTTCTGTGGTACTCAATGGCAAACCTATGGACCTCCTCCTGAATTGTACCAGCATAAGCAAATAACAAAGGCCTATCCTTTAGGCTTATCTCTCTTCCATCCTCAAACATTATGCCCCTAGTTCTGTGGCTGTCATCCTTGACAAGACCTACAACAGGAACACCTAGTCTTAGTGCATCGAGAACCTTCTTAGCTGCAGTAACCTGCCCTCTGCCTCCGTCCATGAATATACAGTCTGGAAGTATTGCAAAGGCAGGATCACCCTTTTGGGCCCTACTAAAGCGCCTGTAAATCATTTCCTGAAGACTTCCGTAATCATCTGGTCCTTCAATTGTCTTTATCTTAAACCTTCGGTAGTCCTTTCGAATTTTGTTTGTTCCCTCAAAGACAACCATAGCTCCAACAGAATCGATTCCATTGGTGTTAGATATATCGTAGGACTCAATGCGGTAGCTCTCTCCCTTAGGCTCTATGTCAATATTTCCTTCTAGCAACGCAGCCTTTATTTCCTTCCTTAGCTGAAGCTGCTTTTCGGCCTTTGACCTATTCTTTTCGCTTATGGTCTTGCTCATCTCAAGCCTATCCTGCTGCGCGAGCTTTAGCATGCTCAGCTTATCGCCACGCTTTGGCACACTTATCCTCACCTTATGCCTGCCCTGAGATAAGAATTCTTCTATCAAAGCGGATTCCTCTGGGAGCTCCTCAACTATAATTTCGTGAGGCACCTCAGCCCACCTGCTATAGTACTGCTTAATGAACTCAGCAGTCATTTCGCTGCGGTTTTCGCTTATGCCAGCCTGTACCTGAAATGACTCTCTTCCCACGAGCTTTCCATTTCTGACCGTAAACAAAACTATAAAGGCATTCTCAAGATCCTTAACTGGAAGAACTATATCCATATCGTTATCGCCAGCCATGGTAACTCTCTGTGTTTCTGAAAGCTCCTCAGCTGCTGCAATTGCATCACGATATCTTGCTGCATCCTCAAACCTAAGCTCTTCTGAGGCTTCCTCCATTTTTTGTCTTAGACTTTCTACAAGCTTTGATTTCTTACCAGATAGGAATTCTAGCACATCGTCAATGGACTTGCGATACTCCGCTTCGCTGATGTTTCCTGTGCATATTCCCTTGCACTGCTCTATATGATAGTTCAGACATGGTCTGAATCCTGGCGGAAAATCCTGTGCAGAACAGCGCTTTAGACCATAGACATTATTTAAAAGCTCTATCATCAAATTCACTGCGCCCACATCACTGTAAGGTCCAAAATACTTGTTGCCGTCCTTTTTGATGATTCTGGTTTTCATAACCCTAGGGTATTTCTCACTAAGTGTAACCACAATGTAGGGATATGTCTTATCATCTCTAAGCAGGACATTGTACTTAGGCATGTATTTTTTGATTAAATTGCACTCTAAGATAAGGGCCTCCATCTCAGTTGCGCAGGTGATATAGTCAAACTCCGCTATATTCGCCGTTAGCGCCCTAAGCTTTGCGGTCGACTTGCCATAGCTTTGGAAGTACTGACGAACCCTGTTCCTCAGCGAAATCGCCTTTCCGACATAGATGACCTGCCCTAATTTGTCCTTATGCATATAAACTCCCGGAGTGTCCGGGAGTTTTTTGAGATTCTCTTTAATATCAAACATTGTATCGCCTAATCCTCTATCTATAGCGATTGTATCTATTGTTTCGTTCGTGCTCTCTCATCAGCTCTTCCATAGCTAGCTGCTTAATACGCTCCTTGCGAAGCTTGCGCCTTCGCGCTTTGGTCTTGGCTTTGTTGACCGTTCTAAGCATCAAAAGTGATACTATCAAAATTATTACAAAAAGAACTATTATAGTCGTTTTGTTTGAGATTCCTATATATGAAGGAATCCAGCCTGTTCCAACAGATTCTGTGGAAACCAGGTCTATCTCATTGACCTGTTCATCAGAAACGTAGATGCGGTAGCTACCCATTACGTCTCCTTTTTTGATAGGGGCCTCAACGTCGCTCTTAAGTACCACCTCGGTCTTAATCAAATCCTTGGAACCCTGAGCTGGAAGATAGGCCATTGCTGAGCTTGCAGATTCTACCTCAACTCTAGTCTTGACGCCGTGCTTAACACGCGCCTTTCCTAAAATCTTACCCTTTGGAACAACCTCTATGCCCTTGATCTTAGTCTTGGCATAAGCAACCATCTTTTCGCAAATCGTGTAGCGTGTATTCTTGCCTACGCCGAGTGAAACCATGATAAGCTCCATACCATTTTGCTTATAGACCATGGTTATCGATGTACTGTTTTCGCTGATATATCCCAGCTTACCTGATACATACCCCGATTTACTTCCCGATAAAAGCTTATTGCTATTTTTTAAAAAACGGACGTCGCTCATCTCGGTCTTAGGTATCCTATAGTTCTTAGTTCCTGACACCTTTGAGATTGTCTTGTTTGCGAAGGCTACCTTAGCTATCTCAAGAAAATCTGAAGCTGTAGTATGCTCAGCAGAAACATCGTCAATCAAACCGTTAGGTGTTGCAAACAGCGTGTCCTTGCAGCCGATGTTCTTTGAGGTCTCATTCATGAGCTTGATAAACTCATTCATGCTTCCCGAAACAGCTTCTCCTAGAGCGTATGCTGCACCATTATCTGACATGATTAGCATCGCGTGAAGCAACTGGTCGACTGTGAGAATCTCGCCTTCTTTAAGCTGAATTCCCTTCTCCTGGTTGCTTAACTTTGCCGCCTCTGCAGATATGGTTACCTTAGCATCCAGCGAAAGCTTCTGAGTAACCAAAATAGCTGTCATAAGTTTGGTCAAGCTATATGGTGCAAACTTTTTCTTCTCAGACTTAGCATAAACCTTTTCTCCAGTATTCTTGCAGTAGATTATCGCAGAACCAGATTTAAGTTCAGGCTTTCCATTCTTATCTACTTTTACAACACCTTTATCTACTTTGTCCGTTGATCCAAAATTAGCTTCACTCGCCTTATCAATATCAAATTTGGTGGCTTTCTGTTCCTCGCCTTGCTGATTTTGTGATTGATTTTCTTCAGCTTCATTTGTCTGTTCCGTCTCGTTTTCGGCAGGTGGAGTAACCTCATCCTCTGCGAAGGCAAAGCAATATGTGAACAGCATCATCAAAATGAGCAATACACTTAGGTATACCTTTATTCTTTTGTTTCTACTCATTTATTCTTAATATCTCCATAATGTTACCCCTGTGCATGCAGAGGCCATACCACATCAAAACTAATACTTCATCTTTTCGAAAAGTATGTCCGTTAGCTTAAATGCTTCATCAACATAGACACCTGTAGCTATAGCTGCACGCTCATTAAACTGCTTGCGCTCATCCTCTGGAAGCTCATTTTTGCTATCGTAGATAACAAATGGAACAGGGTCGCTAGAGTGCGTACGGATTGCAAGAGGCGTCCTGTGGTCAGGTGCAATGAGAACTCTGAAGTCCTCACCTCTTTCTCTAAGTCCCTCAACTATAGGCTTTACTATTCTTGAATCTATGTTCTCTATGCATGCAATTTTGTCCTCGAGCGATCCTGCATGAGATGACTCATCAGGTCCCTCAACATGTACATAGACAAAGTCATTTCCTTCATCAAAGAGATCTAGTGCTGCCTGAGCCTTACCCTCATAGTTTGTATCAAGGCTTCCTGTAGCACCTGGAACGATGATAGTTCCAAGTCCAGCGTACATAGCGATACCTCTGATAAGGTCAATCGCGCTTATAACACTTCCTTTTACGGAGTACTTGTCCTCAAAGTTAACGAGATTAGGTCTCTTTCCCTGTCCCCATATCCAAATTGAGTTTGCTACTGGAAGTCCCTGCTCTCTGCGCTTCTGATTAACCGGATGCTCGTTCATTATGTCGTAGCTTCTTCTCATCATATCGATGAGAAATTCTGCATCCTCTCCCTTAGGAAGCCAGTCTCCAACTCTCTTGTCTAAATGATCATGTGGAGGTACCGTCTCATAGTCCGTTCTTCCACCGTGCACAAGAAGGCAATGTCTATACTGAGTTCCTGTGTAATATCTTAGCTTATCTGAACCAAACTCTTTGTTCAAAGCCTCAATAAGCTCAGCTGATTCCTCTGACGAAATACAGCCTGCATCGTGGTTTACTATGGTCATATCCTCGTACTTTCCGTCACCACTTACCGTGATGAAGTTCGTACGAAAGGCAACATCATCAGGCTCCATATCTATGCCGATGCTGATAACCTCAAGTGGTGATCTACCTGCAAGGTCAGTCCTTGCGTCATATCCCATGAGTCCTAAATTTGCTGCATCACTTCCTGGTGGAATTCCTGGCGGAATTGTCCTAACCATCCCAACGAGTGCCTTACTTGCTAGTTTATTAATGTTAGGTATGTTAGATACTTCAAGCGGTGTCTTGCCTCCCAATGACGCAATTTCGTCATCTCCTGAGCCGTCTGGCACTACAATCAGATACTTCATACTTAATTAGCCTCCTTAAATTCTTTCATGAATTCTATCAAAGCTTCTACGCCCTCAACAGGCATAGCATTATATATACTTGCACGCATTCCGCCAAGGATTCTATGACCTGAGAGGTTAATAAGTCCTCTCTCCTTAGCATCTGCGATGAACTTCTTATCTAATGCCTCATCTCCTGTAACAAAGACTACGTTCATTAGTGAACGATCTTCCTTGCGAACTGGTGCTTTGTAGAAATCGCTCGAATCGATGTAGTCGTAGAGCATATTTGCCTTCTTAACATTAATCTCGTGAATCTTCTTGATTCCGCCTATTTTGTCAAGATACTTAAAAACCTCTCCTGCAATGTAAATCGTAAAGCAAGGCGGTGTATTATACATCGAATCCTTATCTGCATGTGTCTTATAGTCTAGATAAATTGGAGTGTTCTCAGGTGCAAATCCAAGAAGATCTTCTCTAATAATAACAATGGTAACTCCTGCTGGTGCAATGTTCTTCTGGGCTCCAGCATAAATTAATCCATACTTAGTCACATCAACTTCCTCTGAAAGTATGCAGCTTGACATATCTGCAACTAGCGGAATATCTCCAGTCTCAGGGATATATGGGAAGTGTGATCCAAAGATAGTGTTGTTGAAACAGATGTAAACATAGTCTGCATCCTCTCTAATATCCTCTTTCTTTACCTTAGGAATATATGTGTAGTTCTCGTCCTTGGAGCTTGCAATAACCTTGATATCACCGAACTTCTCAGCTTCTTCAGCCGCCTTCTTCGCCCAGTTTCCGGTTACTATGTAGTCTGCCTTCTTTGATTTTCTCAAAAGGTTAATTGGAACCATCGAAAACTGAAGCGTTCCACCGCACTGAAGAAATAGAACCTTGTAATTGTCTGGTATGTTCATAAGCTTTCTGAGATTAGCCTCAGCATCATCTATAATCTGCTGAAAATCCTTTGATCTATGGCTCATCTCCATAACGGACTGTCCACAGCCCTTGTAATTAGTCAAATTTGCTGCTGCATCCTCCATCACCTCTAGCGGTAATACGGATGGTCCTGCTGAGAAGTTAAAAACTCTTTTGTCCATGTTATTTCTCCTTTAGCTTATATTATATAAATTGAATTAAGTTTCTAGTTATAGACCTTTCTTATTTTATCACTATATTGAAAGCTACGCAATCCAGTGCTATAATAATTTGAATGACTTTAGTGCTATATTTCAGTGAAGCTTCAATCGGAGTTTTAGGATTAAATATAAATACTTAGGAGGCTATAAATGTATAAGATTTCAACGCTCAACAAAATTTCCCCGGTGGGTCTATCCCGCTTTACAGATGCCTACGATATAGTAGACGGCGCAAACGGAATAGACGGTTCTTCAGGTGTTCTCGTGCGCAGCCAGGCTATGCACGATATGCAGTTTGACGAATCACTTCTTGCCATAGCAAGAGCTGGTGCTGGCGTAAACAATATTCCTTTAGAGTCATGTGCTGATCAGGGAATCGTGGTTTTCAATACCCCTGGTGCAAATGCAAACGCGGTTAAAGAGCTCACAGTCGGAGCCTTGATTTTAGCTGCACGAAATCTAGATAAGGCCATTGCTTGGACAAACGCCTTTGCCGGTAAGGAAAGTGAAAACATCGGCAAGGAGGTTGAGAAAGGCAAGAGCAAGTTCGCAGGAAGTGAGCTAAAGGGAAAGACAATCTCTGTATTCGGTCTTGGTGCAATCGGAATCCTCGTGTGCAATGCTGCATCAGATCTCGGTATGGACGTAATAGGATATGATCCTTACCTAGGAGTGCACTCAGCTCTTCGTTTAAACGCATCAGTTAAGATAGAGACTAAGCCTGAAGCTGCTCTGGCAAAAGCCGACTATGTCAGCCTTCACCTACCATCGCTTCCAAGCACAAACGGAATGTTCAACACAGAGCTTCTTTCAAACATCAAGCCAGGCGCTGTTTTCCTAAACTTCTCAAGAGATAAGCTTGTTGAAGAGGCTGCTATGATAGATGCTCTAGAGTCCGGAAAGATTTCTAAATACATCACTGACTTTGCAACAAACGGCATTATCGGAAGAGATGATGTTGTTTGCATGCCTCACCTTGGAGCTTCTACAGAGGAAGCGGAAGATAACTGTGCAATGATGGCTGCAGAGGAAATCATGGACTACCTAGAGAACGGAAATATAAGAAACTCCGTTAACTTCCCTGCTGTTGACCTTGGTCCTATCGGAACTCAGACAAGAGTTGCACTAATAACAAAGAATGAACCTTATCCAGCAAAACTTGCTGCTGCAATGTTCGCAGACAAGAATATCACGACTATTGCAGGTGCTACACGCGGTGAGTATGGCTATGCACTAGTTGCAACAGATGATGAAATAACAGAAATCCCAAAGCTTCCTGAGGTTATTCGCGTGCGCGTTTTGACTACAGACTGATATCCTTTAATAAGGATTTTTTAGACACGGTTCTCTTTGATGAGCGAACAAGCTTTGATAAAAAAATTCCGCTATACGAGCTTTCTAGCACGCATAGCGGTTTTTATTTACAAATATTTACTGCTCCTTCATGTCAGCCCAAACTTTGTTTAGGATGATTCCTAGAACAAACACCCATGAAACAAAGTATAGCCAAAACATCGAAATCGATAAGCTCGCCATAGATCCGTAAAGGATGTTGTTTGTCACTGCTCTTGTTGTATATCTTGAATAAAAGATTGTAACTAGGAGCATTCCAACTGCGCAGAAAATGGTTCCAGGGACAACACTTCTTGCTTTTAGCTTGCACTTTGGCAGCATGTAGTAGTTCATGAATATAAGGAAAAAATACAGCGCTCCTGCAATAGGCCAGCGAAGGAAGGTCCAAATCCAGTCGAGCCTGCTGTTTATCTGCAGTCTTGTTGCTAGAAACTCTAGTACGAGCTCTCCGTATCCGAGAACTACGAATATGAATACCATCGCTATTACTGTAACTACTACAGCCATCATCGAGCGCAGTCTATCAAGCCAAAAGTTTCCGAAATCCTGCCCATCAGAATAGCTATAATTCAGTACTCTCAGCAGTGTGAACTGTATCCTTGAAGCAGCCCAGATGGCCATTATAATTAGGAAAAAGTTTGTTGTCGTCTGTGGCCTGAACTCAAAAATTTTGTTCAGAAATACCATAGCTTCACTAGAAAAATTCTTCTCAAACCAGTTCTGCAGCAAATCTATAGACAGATTAAAAACACCTAGAAGCTGCGTTAGCAGAACTATGCTTGGGAAAATTGATAATATGAAATAGAAGGCTATCTGCTCTGGAATTCCTTGATAGTAAGGATCCTGATACTCTTTGATGCCTAGGTAGATCATTCGGAAAAACTTTTTCTTGAGAGTCATATGCTCACTGTTTCTAAATCCCGCCTCTTTCACTCAGCAATCTCTCCATTTCTTCAAGCGCCTTTGCTCTATGGCTGATTTTGTTCTTTGTCTCTGCATCCATTTGAGCAAATGTCCTCTGATATCCGTTAGGGATAAACAGTGGATCATAGCCAAAACCAAACTCTCCTTCTTCTCTATCTATTATGTGGCCGGGGCACTCTCCCCTTGCCACAAGAGTCTCCCCATCAGGAAAAACTATGGTTATAACAGAAACAAACTTCGCGCGTCTATCTGTGTAGGTCACGCCATCTAACATGCATAGCAGCTTCTCGTTATTTTTCTTATCGTCAGCATTGTCGCCTGCATATCTCGCCGAGTAAACGCCAGGCTCTCCATTGAGATACTCAACCTCTAGCCCTGAATCATCGGCTATCGTTATCTCATTGGAATACTTCATTATCTCATACGCCTTTTTGTAGGAGTTTTCCTCAAAGGTGTCACCGTCTTCTTCTATTTCAAAATGAGGTATTCCCGCATCATCCCTTGAAATAACCTTCATGCCGTACTTCTCAGTAATCGCTGTTATCTCATTTATCTTATGCTCATTTCTCGACGCAGCAATTATAGTTTTCATTCTTTCTCCATCTAAATTATTTAAAAACACTTACCATGTCACGACTTATGTCCTCAAGCGAATAGGCTCCGCACATAGCCATGGTATCCTCTAGTTCGTGCTTCAGCTTTTCGGCAAGTTCCTTTACAGCTTCGCCTGCTCCTGCATATACTGAGCTTACAAAAGGTCTTGCTATGATAACGGCATCTGCTCCAAGCGCTAGTGCTTTGAAAACATCAACACCTGTTCTAATACCGCCATCAACGAAAATCTTCATCGAGCCGTCAACTGCCTTAACTATATCCTCTAAAACCTCTGCTGTCGCTGGACACTGATCAAGGACTCTGCCACCGTGATTGCTCACAACTATGGCACTGGCCCCAGCTTCCTTTGCCTTTAACGCAGCTTTAGGTGTCATTATTCCCTTTACTATGAAAGGTACCTCGAGAAGTTCAACGATTTCTCTAAGTTGCTCAACCGATTTGCTCCCTGCTGGAGGAGTAAAATTCTTCAAAAATGGAAGTCCTGCAGCATCTATATCCATCGCTACCGCAAAGGCATTAGCCTCCTTAGTAAGCTCAATTTTCTTCTTAATCATATCGAGATTCCACGGCTTAATCGTTGGAATTCCGCGTCCGTCAGCTTCTTTAACCGCCTCACATCCTGAAACCATCTGGTCGTCATCCATTCCATCTCCTGTGAAGGCTGCAATACCTGCTTCATTACAGGCTTTGATCAAAACCTTGTTAAAGCTTCTGTCATCGTATTCATCACTATAGTGCATCCTTACTGCGCCTATTGGACCTGCGAAAATTGGGGCAGAAAACTCTTTCCCAAAAAGCTTAAAATCAGTACTTATCTGCTTTTTCTCCACTAAAGTGTCCATATTTACGCGTATATCGCGCCACTTATCAAAGTTTCTAATTGCGACATCGCCAGTTCCCTTTGCCCCTGGACCAGGAATGGTATTTCTACAGGCCCTGCCGTCGCAAACCTTGCATAGCTTACATAAATTTCCCATATATTTCGTCCTCCGATTCAAATTTACCAAACTTAGATACTTATGTCAAATCACACAGTTTCTCTATTCGTCAAGGCCTCCAAAATGCTCCCTCAGTTCCTTATTAAGCTCAATGTCTGTAATGAGAAGTATCAAAATAAAAAGCGGTCCTGCAATTATTAAAATCACCGGAATTAGCAATATCAACATGCTTAATATGTTTGCTCTACTATATAGCCTGCCGTATTGGGTAAGTGGCATCACGGATTCAAAACGATCTATATACCATGTAACAAACGGACTGGTGTAAGGATACATTACAGCAAGCATATTTAGCACGCTCATCAAAATAAAATATATAATACCAATTACTATGGCAATGCTTCGCACTCTTTTTGCCACAGTCTTGCATATTTTCACCTTTTGCTCATCACTTAGACGGCTTAATTCGGGTTTAAGCGAGCACTTCTTCTGCAGCCTCCGCATTGCGTACTTATATATGTAATGGTTCTTTATATTTCCCATATACCACCTCTTAATTAGATTTTCTCAGTAAAAACATGCTGTATCAAAACTTTTTCTTATAAATATTTTATGCTATAATACATATCATTACAATGAAAATTTGAGGAGAATCATGCTTACAATCTTAATAAAAATCATGGTCATCTTTGCGATGATCTTCGTTGGCTTATTTGCAAATAAGCGCGGTATACTGCCCGCCGAATCCAACAAATATCTCGTTGACCTTTTAATCCTGATTACATCGCCTGCGATGATTCTTCACGCCATGGCAACAGGAAAGCTAAATAACGAGCTATTTAGTGATACGATTACAGTCCTCGTAGGAGCTGCCATATTTTTTACAGTGATGCCTTTGATTGCATTTCTACTAAGCAAGCTACTAAAGAACACCCCTTCAGCAGACGTAGGAGTTCTCATGGTGGTAATGACCGCTGTAAACACTGGATTCATGGGCTTTCCTATAACTAAAGCAATATTTGGAGATTATATTTTCTTTCTGATTGTAATCGCAAACATTCCTCTGAATATCTACTTATATATGATAGCAATATTCCAAATGAATATCGGACGCGATAGCAACTATGACCTAAAGCAGACCATAAAGTCAGCGCTCAATCCATGTATAGTTTCAGCACTCCTTGGTGCGGTCATACTCTTTGGAGGTATACATCTGCCGGCACCAGTTATTGACTTTTTCGATTTGATAGGTGATGCGACAATTCCGCTTTCGATGTTCATCGTAGGAATACAGCTTGCCGGAAGCAATGTGATGTCGATACTAAAGAACAAGGATCTTATCATAGCTTCAACGATAAACCTAATCTTCGTTCCACTTATAACCTTCCTAGCAGTACACTGGCTACCTATCTCACCAGGAGCAAAGCTTACACTTGTGTTCTCATCATGTTTCCCTTGCGCAGTCGCATCAGTTGGTGTTGCAGCAAAAGAGGGGCACAATGCAGACCTCGTTGCCGAAGGTGTAGCACTTACAACAACATTCTCATTGATAACGCTACCAATTGCAGCGACAATATTAAGTAGCATATATGGAATTTAACACAAATAAAAAAACGCACTGGCTAGATGCGTTTTTTTATTGTGTGAATTGTAAAGCCAAAAGGAAAAATTATTTCTACCGTTTGACGCATATAAAATATGCTATTGCGTTAACTCCTTGAGTAACTCTGCTAAAGCCGAAGCACTGCTACTATGACAGTGCGCTACAGGAATGCCCTCTTTCTTTGCTGCCGATTTTGCAGCGTTAACCATCTTATGTGACACAGTTCCCGTAAAACATATGAGCATATCTGGAGAGCCAATTTTCTTCTTTATAGCGCCCTTCTCTTTGGTATAAACCTTAGCGCTACATCCATACTCCCCACAAATTTGCTCGTATCTATGGCTCATGCACTCATTACCCCCAATTATTACGACACTCACCTCACGCCCTCCAATCGAGAATTAAAAGTGATATATAATCCGAGTTAATTGTGATCGAAGCTATATTAAGAAGTAGCTCCACTCATATTAACTTGACAGTCAGTTTTAGTTAGTTATAACTAACTATATATCTATGTTAGCAGAAACTAACCCTGCTGTCAACAACTTTTTCAAAAAAAGAACAGAACCTTTTAAATGGTTCTGTTCTTTATATTTAATTCTTTATTCACTTAGCATTAGTCTTCTATGAGAACCTTTGCGAGTGGCTCGATATCCTCGCAGTTATACTCTTCGATTCTGCCTTCGTCGCAAGCCTTAGCTAGCTCTGGATCAATGCGAAGCTTCGCTACGTTTGTGATACCGTGCTTTGCTGCAATCTCATCAATGTGGCTGTCACCGAAGATCTTGTGCTCCCCGCCGCAGTCAGGGCACTTGAAATATGACATGTTCTCAACTAGTCCTAGAATTGGAATACTCATCATATCAGCCATCTTTGTTGCCTTCTCAACTATCATTCCAACGAGCTGCTGTGGTGATGTTACAACTACGATACCGTCAACTGGAAGTGACTGGTACACTGTTAGGGCAACGTCTCCTGTTCCAGGTGGCATATCGACAAACATTACATCAACATCTCCCCAGATAACATCGCTCCAGAACTGAGTGATAACTCCACCAAGAACTGGGCCTCTCCATACAACAGGGTCTGTCTTGTTCTCTAAAAGAAGGTTAACTGACATAACCTTGATGCCTTCCTTTGTCATTACAGGGAAGAGTGTCTTTCCATCTCCCTCTGCACGCTGATCAAGGCCAAATGTGTTAGGAATAGAAGGTCCTGTGATATCGCCATCTAGGATAGCAACGCTCTTACCAGCACGTGCTGCTGCAACTGCAAGCATCGAAGTAACCGATGACTTACCAACGCCTCCCTTACCGCTGACAACACCTATAACCTTCCTAACATCGCTGTTAACATTCATCTCAGCAATTGGAATTCCTGAATCTCTATTTCCGCAGCTCTTTCCGCATGAGCCGCAATCACTATTACAACTTGACATAAATTTCTCCTTTCTGTTTACAGTTACTCTATATTATCTACTAAATTCATTTCCTAAAACATGCCTAAGCTTTTGAATAGGAAAATCCAAAAAAACATTGTTATACTTGAGAACAGTGACGAAACAATAAGCGAGTTACCCGCCAAAACTCCGTCGCAGTTCATATTCTCTGCCATCGTATATGATGCAATCGCAGAAGGTGCAGCAAATATTGCAATCAAAGTTACAAAATCCGCATCTCTAAAGCCCATCAACGCAGCTACACCAAGCACTAGCGCTGGCACCACTATGAGTCTTCCAACTACAGCGTAGGTCAAATTACGACCGCACTCCTTTATCTGTGAAAACTCAAACGATATTCCTAGAATGACAAGCGTCAGAGGCGTTGCAACCGCAGCCATATCTGATACCAGCTTCTCTAGGAAGAAAGGTAGCTTAACTCCTAGCACTAGGCTCAATATTCCAAGCACTGCTCCCTCGAGCATAGGATTCTTAGCAAGCTTAATCAGCATATCCTTTAGGTTTGCCTTGCCACCACCGTAATACTCTAGGGTAAGAATTGCAAGTATGTTATTAATCGGTATGACTACCGCGATCATAAGTGCCGTAGACGCAAGCTCACTTGCACCACTTATGCTCGAAACTATTGGAAGTCCCATGAGCACAAAATTACTTCGGTATATAGCCTGAATTAAAGAGCCTCTTGTCGGATTAGAAGTCTCTACTCTAAGCACGAATATCGTAGTAAGTACATACACAATCAGCACAGCCATTATACCATAAAGCATGAGCCTATAGTTAATCGCTTTGTCAACTCCATTGCTATATATACTGTTGAACATCAAAGCCGAAAAGAATACCTTGAAGGCCATCTTATTCAGCTTGCGATTTTCTTCCTTTGATATGAGACTAGATCTTCTGACCAGCATTCCAATGCCTACAAGAATAAACATCGGCACCACAGCTTCAAAGGCTATTACAAAACTATTTAACATCTCTAAACCTATTCTAATACTGCTGCCCGATGAACTCGCAGGACTTACATTCCTCTCTCACAGGGTTTTCCGGGTCACAGTAGAGCGGTTTAAGACTCAAATTCTCATGAAGTCTATCGCCCATCAAAGACTTAAGTCCAGCAATCTGACAAAGCGTTCCAGCAAAGTCAACCTGCTTTCCATCCCTTAGATCGCGCATTACCTGCCTATATATCTTTGGCATATCCCTATGATAAAACTCGCTATTATACTCGTAGAACTCCTCTAGCTTAGGTAGTTCAACAGGCATATAGAGCGGACAGTATAAAACGCAGTTGTTGCACTTACTACAAGCCCCCTCGTTTATCAAAGGAAATTTCTTTTCGCCCTTGTACTCCATTTTGATTGCAGAATCCCTGCAGCCCACTATACAGGCCGAGCATCCATTACAATCCTTAATTTTATCCATTATTTGCATGATTTTAGTCCTAAATTTTCTCTACTATTATTTCATTTATACTATTTTTGCTTGTTTTAATCACATAATTTCGCATCAAAGCAATATTATATAAATCGGCCATAAATAGACCTAATCGCTTCTGCATAGTCGGTTGCCGCAACGGCTATGAGAATGCTAATCTGATCTTGACCGTGGTCTATGAGCTTGACATCTATGCGCCTTCCTGCAAGCGCTGAAAGCGTTTTGATAACGACGGTTGGCGAGCTGCCTAGCTCTCTTCCAACAACGCCGATAACTGCGATGTCTTTGGTTATATCGATTTTGATTCCACTGGCAAGTTTGCGAAGGCTTGCCTCTATCTCAAAGAAGCTGAGGTTAGTTTTCTCAAAGCTATCCTTAGGCACAAGAAGAATAAGTGAATCTATTCCCGCGATGATATTTGTAATCTTAACTGAGTTCTCAGCAAAGAAATCTAAAATGCTCTGGCGAAGATTAGTATCATCATTAAGCCCCGTCTTCTCAAGCTTTATTACCACAAATCCACGCTTACCGGAAATACCTGCGATTTCCATGCTCTCCTTGTAGTACTTCTTATCCTTTACTACTAAGGTTCCCGCAGCCTCTGGATCCATTGTATTTTTGATTATGATAGGGATTCCAAGCTTAACCACAGGCTCAACTACATCAGGATGCATAACCGTAGCACCTAGATATGAAAGCTCTCTAAGCTCCTTATATGTCATAACTGGCACCGTAACAGGGTTTCTAACAATACTAGGATCCGCCATCAAAATTCCCGAAACATCTGTCCAGTTCTCGTAGAGGTCAGCGTGAAGTGCTGCAGCAACAAGAGATGCCGAAATGTCAGAGCCACCTCTGCTGAATGTCTCAACGCTTCCATCCTCTGCAAATCTTCCATAAAATCCTGGTATAACCGCTCTAGATAGCTTAGCGCATCTATCTGCTATAGCCCTTAGAGTTTCCTCCATGAGAAGTTTTCCGTCATTATCAAATAAGACGATGTCCTTTGCATCGACAAACTGCCACGGCTCACCAAGATATGCCGCCATAAGCTTTCCGTTCAGGTACTCGCCTCGGCTTGTAATATAGGCCTTGCCATGCCCATCCTCGAAGATGTCATGCTCTATCTTTGCGAATTCAGCCTCTATGTCAACTCCTGTGCGAAGTTCTTCCTCTATCTCTACAAAACGCTCTTTTATCTCATCAAGAAGATTCCTTGCGTGATTTATATCAAGATTTATACCTCCGCCCACGCATGTGCTATCTGCAAGCTCAACAAGAAGGTCTGTCACCTTAGTGTCTCTAGCATCGCGCTTTCCCGGTGCAGAAACCACGACAAACTTGCGGTTTTCGTCAGCTTCAATTATTTCCTTTGCGACTTTGAACCTGTCAGCCCCTGCAAGTGAGGTTCCGCCAAACTTTGATACTATAAGGTCGGATTTCTCTAAATCCATGGCCTCGCTCGCCTCTTGCTGGATGCAGTTGATGTCGTAAGGAGTCGACTGGTAAACAAAGTAGTTTAGCCAGTTCGAGAACAAAAGGTTAGCGCATGAGCGCCAAATCACCTCTGGCTCCTTGCTAGGATCATCATCAGGGTAGTAGTTACAAGGCACATTAGGATTCTTGCCCTGCTTTAGGTCTCTCTCATACTCCTTATGAAGCGTATCGGCATCGTACTCAGAGTGTCCCATTATGAAAATCTGCTTATCGTCGTTAGACTTAATCGCAAAGATTCCCGCCTCATCTGACTCTGCTACAACTTTAATATCCTCGCAGGCCTCGACAGCTTCTACATCGACATCCGTGTTCCTAGAATGAGGAACATAGAAGACATCATCAAAGCCTCTAAAGAGCATCCCCGTCTTATATCTCAAGTGGTGCTTGTAGACGCCCGAAAGCTTCTCTGGAAGCACGTGTTTCTTAATTCCGTAGTGGTAGTAGAGTCCAGCCTGCGCCCCCCAACAAATGTAGAAAGTGCTGTGAACGTGTGACTTTGACCACTCCATTATCTCGCAGAGCTCATCCCAGTACTCGACCTCTTCAAACTCCATGAGCTCAACAGGAGCACCTGTGACTATCATTCCATCGTAGTAGTTCTGTTTAATCTGCTCAAAATTCTTATAGAAAGCGAGCATATGCTCCTCTGGTGTATTCTGTGATTTATGACTTGCGGTTTGAAGCAGCTCAAGCTCGACCTGAAGTGGCGAGTTCCCCAAAAGTCTTGTCAGCTGCGTTTCTGTATCTATCTTTGTTGGCATCAGATTGAGAATCAAAATCTGCAAAGGTCTGATGTCCTGAGTCATAGCACGGCTATCTGTCATTACAAATACGTTTTCGTTTGTTAGCGTTTCGACAGCCGGTAAATTGTTCGGCACTCTAATCGGCATGCTATACTCCTCCTGATCAAATTTATGTATACATTTCATTATACCCTAAAATCAGCATCTCTGCACATAAATTCCCATAACAAAGTCAAATGAAATTCAAGGCAGAATGAGAAAATAATGTGAAATCACTTGCACTTAATCAATTAATCGTATATAATATTCTGCGTATATGCGAATTATATTAGTATTGCTAAAGATTAAAGAATAGTGGGGTAAAAATTATGGCAAATATCAAATCCGCAAAAAAAAGAATCAAAGTTATTGACAAGAAAACTGCAAGAAACAAGCGTGTAAAGGACCATGTCAAGGAAGCTCTTCGTCAGTTTGACGATGCAGTTGTATCAGGCGACATGAATGTAGCAGCAGAGAAGCTTACTTTAGCAGAGAAGAAGCTTATGCAAGCAGCAGCAAAGGGTTCTATCAACAAGCACGCAGCTTCAAGAAAGGTTTCCCGTATAACAAAGAGATTCAACGCTGCAAAGTCAGCAAAATAAGTCTCACCCGTCCCCACCAGTGTATAAGTTAAATACACATGCAAATGAGCAAATGCGATGGATGTGTCTCCCATCGCCACGTAAATAACGCCAAGGCGTGGAATATAGAAAAGACTTTAACCGAAGTTAAAGTCTTTTTTGGTATCATGGAAAATGTCTATTACACAAAATCACATTTCAGTTTCTCATATTATAATCAACTATGAGAAGTATTTGTCTATGAATTCTTTTAGCGATTCATACTTTCCGCTGTCGTTATTCTTAAGCTTTAACTCATCCTTATCCAAAGCATTCATAGAAATCTTATCGTCTTTATCGTTTGCTTCACCGCTACTTATTTCCCTGCTTCCGTATTGAGCACCAAGTATGTTATAGTACCCCGTTTCCTCATTATACATTGCGAAGAAAATGTATGTTTTTCCAGCTTCAATATCTATATCGCCATCTTCTTTCCACTCATAGAAATTTGCATTCTTATCGATATTTTCGTTTCCTGATGCCTTACGGTGTTTCTCCTCATTCGCAACCATTTCTGCAGGAGCATCCTTCTCATATTCAGCTATGGAAATAACTCCTCCCGCTCTGTAAAAATTTATGTTATCGCTATCTACACTACCTTTTATACTTCTTAGCACTCTCATTTTCCCATATTCAGCTGGTATTGGCGAGAACTTTCCGTTTCCTACTGTAGTACTACAGCCATCTATGCTCTCAACCTTTGCTATAAATACATGAGTGACAAAATCACGAAGCGCTGGAACATCGCTTATGTCGATAGCATTATCTGCGTCTATCTTTACATGTTTCAGATTTTTTTCACCTATGCTAAGCTTATCACGATAACTTACATTTACATTGCTTTCTTGGTTATTAGTTAGCTTTGCATCTTTTTTACCACAGCCAGAAAGTACAATCAAAAGACACAGCAGCAATAAAACCACGCTATATACTCTTTTCATTTTCTTTTTCTCCTATATATTGACTATAGTAATTATTATTTAGTATACCACAATTACTTGAGAATCGTACTTTTTTTCTAAATATTAAAAATTTCTTTAGATATTGCTTAATGATTTGCAAAAAATATACCTACCATGGTATCATTTTATTTGCATTAGTTATTCAAAATGCAAGAGAACATAGTAAAGAACGAAAGAGGTTATGGCACTTTGCTTTGTGCCGATTTAGTATTATGACAAAAGAAAAAACAATTAAACAGAAAAAGCTGTGGCAGAGGATTCTTAAGTATTTGCTTTGCCTAGTTCTAATAGTGGTTTTAAGCTTCGCTGCACTCATAGGATATCTAACTTTGACAGAATTTAACCCTGATAAAGAAGTACCTGTTCCGCTCACAGGAAAAGGCCAAACGGATTCTGTAGACAAGTCAAAGGAAATGACTGCGGTTTCTTGGAACATCGGCTACGGTGCTCTAGGCAAAGACGCAGACTTCTTCATGGATGGAGGGAAGAGTGTTAAGACAGCTGATGCGGATGGCGTAAACAAGAATTTAAAAGCAATTTCATCTGAGCTAAACTCAATTGATCCGGATTTTATCTTACTTCAGGAGGTAGATGAGAACTCAAGCCGAAGCAGTAATATAAATGAAGTATCCGAAATTCAAGATAAACTACTCAAGCAAAAGTATCAGTCAAGCTTTGCTAAGAACTTCAGCGTCAAATTCATTCCTTACCCTATTCCACCTATCGGAAAGGTTGATTCAGGCATTCAGACGCTAAGCAAGGTGAATATCCAAGATGCGACAAGAATTCAGCTTCCTTGCCCATTTGAGTGGCCTACTAGAGTAGCTAACCTCAAGAGATGTTTGACCATAAATCGCTTGCCTATAAAGGACTCAGATAAGGAATTAGTCATTGTAAATCTTCATCTAGAGGCATATGACAACGGAGCCGGAAAGAAGGCACAGACTGAGATGTTAAGGACTTACCTTCAAGCAGAAGCTGACAAAGGAAACTATGTTATAGCTGGTGGTGATTTTAACCAGACCTTCTCAGGTACCGACACATCTATAATTAAACAATTCGATGGAACATGGAAACCACCTGTTCTAGATACAGATAAGTTCGATAGCTCATGGCAGTTTTTGATGGATACTAAGACAGCAAGCTGCAGAAGCCTTGATAAGCCGCTCGAAACTCTAGACACAAATAAGTTCCAGTTCTACATCATCGATGGATTCATCGTTTCATCAAATGTAGAGGTAACATCGCTTGAGACAAAGCAAATGGGTTTTGAGAACACTGACCACAATCCAGTCGTTCTGAAGTTCAAACTTAAATAACAGAATAGGGCTTTTAGGTCTGATGTGACCTAGACAGCCCTTTTTTACTTTATTGACTTTTAAGCCTAGCAGCAATTTCTGCTGCAGCCTTTTCGTCGCCCATCCAGCTTTCCTTACCCTTTGAGCGCTCGAGGTATCTCTCATCGCCCTTGCCGAGTATCAAGACCATATCGCCAGGCTTTGCCATAGCTATGGCCTTTGATATAGCCTCATATCTATTATCGATAAACTCGTATGAATCCTTTGGCATTTCTTTCGCTATCTGCTTAGCGATAGCGCAGGCCTTCTCATCTCGAGGATCCTCTTCTGTCAAAATTATATGGTCGCAGTTTTCGCTCGCAATCTTACCAAGAACCTCGCGCTTTTCCTTATCACGCTTTCCTGCAGAACCAAAGACCGCATAAAGCTTGCCGTCAGCTTTCTTTACACTTCGAGCAAACTCAAATATCTTATCAAAGCCATCGGGTGTATGAGCATAATCCACAATCAAATCTATACCAAGCTCGTTTTCTACACGCTCCATGCGTCCGTCGACCTGTTTCACATCTACACAAGCCTCTATAAGCTTTTCCATCTCAAAGCCCTGACAGTGAAGACCTGCAATAGCAGCTGTCAAATTTGCAATATTATAGGCTGCCGCTATGTTTGTCTTAATGTGATATCTTGCGCCTTCGGACTTTCCACAAGCCTTTTTGGAAAGCACAAGGTCAAATTCAGAGCCACCAGCACTCATGCTTAGATCCTTAATTTGGTAGTCAGCAGCAGCATTTGTTCCGTAGCTTAGCACCTTGCACTTACATGCTTCTTTTAGCTTTTCAAAGCTATCATCATCGAGATTAAGTATGGCTTTAGCTTCTGGCTTAAGCCCTGTAAACAGACTCTTTTTCGCCTCAAAATACGCTTCCATCGTCTTATGAAAATCTAGGTGATCCCATGTAAAATTCGTAAATATGGCTACATCAAAGTCAAGCCCTTCGGTTCTTCTAAGCGCAAGTCCGTGAGAACTCACTTCCATGGAAACGCTCTTCATACCTGCTTTTTCCATCTTTGATAGATAGTCGTTTATCTCAATTGCATCAGGAGTTGTAAGACTTGGCTTTTCGTCTACATCGCCGTATCTAACGGCAATTGTTCCCATATATCCGCAGCCCTTACCGCTAGCCTTCTCGTGAAGGTCCTTGATGATGCAAGTCGTTGTGCTCTTTCCATTAGTTCCCGTCACGCCATACATGGTCATCTTAGTGCTAGGATTTCCGTAAAATACACTGCTGCATCTTCCAATTTCACCGATCACATCATCTCTATATATATAGGTGATGCCCTCGCGCTCATCCTGCTTGTCACTGCAAACTATTGCAACTGCACCCTTTTCTATGGCCATTGGTATGTAGGCATGTCCATCAGCCTCAAGGCCCTTTACGGCAAAGAAAAGGCATCCTTCACTTGCCTTCCTGGAATCTATAACAAGGGAAGCAATATTCTGCTCCCCCTGCTCGCTTCCCATATATTCATTAAAAAGCTTTTCTAATTTCATCTTTCCCTACCTACTGCTCTCATCATCTGCAAGTATAGGTGCATCGTATTCAAAAGCTGGCATAAGTTCAAGTTTGAACTTGTTCATCTTTCGTTTTCTATCTATCAAAGCCTTGATTTCGACATCCTCACAAACTCCTGTGCGAAGATACTTATCTAAGGTCTCGTAGCTAAATCCAAGATTCTGCTCGTCTGTAAGACCCGAAAGCCCATCAATTGGAACCTTGTCAACTAAAACCTCTGGTAGCCCAAGCTCTCTTCCTACAGCCTTAACCTCCTGAACTGTAAGTCTAGATAGCGGACTGAAGTCTCCAGCTGCATCGCCGTAGCGAGTTGAATATCCAACCCAGTCCTCTGAAAGATTACAGGTATTTGCAACTCTTCCGTTAATCGATTGAGAAACCGCATACGTTGCAGCCATTCTCAGTCTTGCAGGAAGGTTAGTCAAAGTCTGCTTGCTCACCTCTACTGGAAGCTTCTCCTTAAGCTCTCCCGTCAGTCCTTCAAAAGAATCCTTGATATTTATAACCGCATGCTCTATACCAAGATGGTTTACAAGTAGCATAGACATATCTATGTCAGCCTGAACACCGTTTGGGAGCAAAACTCCAAACACTCTGTCCTTGCCAAGTGCTTCAACACATAGCGCTGCAGTCACGGAACTGTCCTTTCCTCCACTAATGGCAACTACTGCCTTGCAGTCCTTGCCATTTGCATCAAAGAAAGCCCTTATCCAATCAACAATTCTGTCCTTTGTTTTCTGTGCATCAAATTCGTACATTTTTTCCTCCACGCCATCTATCTAGGAATGTCTCCACCTGATAGATACTCATCATAGACAGCTCTTTCTCCACCTATGAACTTAGGTCTTGTTCTAGCGCAAACAAGATGTGCTTCACCGATCTGCTTCACAGATATGCGCACAGGAACAGCAACCGCTCTCAGATGCATTCCAATCAAAGTATCGCCTATATCCATGCCGGCATCTGCTTTGATGTATTCGACAGCGACTGGGTCCTTAAAATTCTTGTAGCAAGTAACCGAAAAAGATCCGCCTGCGTGAAGCTGAGGCACAACATTTACGATTTCCTCATTTCCTCGCAAAGCTTCCCTCTCCACTATGATGGCGCGGTTTAGGTGCTCGCAGCACTGGGCAGCAAGGTAAATGCCTCTTTCTTGTAGCGCTGGGTATATGGCTTCATAAACTGCCTCGGCAGCATTGATGTCTGAGCCTCTACCTATGCTCTCACCCTTTATTTCACTGGACGAACAGCCAACAACAAAGATGTCGCCTGCCTTCAAATGCGTTTTTTCTAACAGCTCTTTGATAGCCTCTTCAGCTTGTTTCTTTATCTGTTCGTATGTCATTTCTATCTCCTATTCTACTGTAACACTCTTTGCTAGATTCCTTGGCTTATCTATGCTTTCGCCCTTCTCCTTAGCTACATAGTACGCAAAGATCTGCAGTGGTACTACTGTAAGAAGTGGTGAAACCTCATCATCGCAACGCGGAATGTAGATTACCTCTGAGCTTGCATCCTTGATCTGCTCGTTGCCTGCTTTGGCAATCGAGACAACATGCGCAAGACGAGCCTTAACCTCGATGATGTTTGAGTACATCTTCTCAAATAGTCTATCCTGTGTCGCCATAGCAACGACTACTGTATCTGGTTCCATCAAAGCGATGGTTCCGTGCTTTAGTTCACCTGCAGCAATCGCAAATGAATTGATGTATGAAATTTCCTTGAGCTTTAGGGAGCCTTCGTATGCGACTGCAGAGTCTAATCCTCTTCCGATGAAGAAAACCTGAGTCTTGTTGTAAAGTCTCTTTGCAAGCTTTTCGATATATGGAGCTTCCTCAAGGATTTCCTGAATCTTCTCCGGAATCTGCTGGAGCTCTTCAAGAATGAACTTACGATACTCATCTGTAAGTGTTCCACGTATATCTCCAAGATAAAGCGCGATCAAATACATGCAAACGAGCTGAGTTGTGTATGCCTTTGTTGATGCAACTGCAATCTCAGGTCCTGCCCATGTATAGAACACATCGTCTGATTCTCTAGCAATTGAGCTTCCCACTACATTGACAACAGAAAGAACCCTAGCCCCCTTTTCCTTTGCAAGTCTTAGAGACATCAAAGTATCTAGTGTCTCTCCTGACTGACTTATTGCGATGAAAAGAGTCTTCTCATCGATGAAAGGATCGCGGTATCTAAATTCTGAGGCTACATCAACCTCAACAGCAATGCCCGCCATCTTTTCAATCACATACTTACCCACTAGACCTGCATGATAAGCAGTTCCACAAGCAACGATGTATATCTTATTGTACTTGTCAAGCTCTTCCTTTGTTAGGTTGATTCCGTCAAGCTTAATCTTTCCGTCTTCGTCGATACGACGGTTTAGAGTCTCTGCGACAACCTTAGGCTGCTCGTTTATCTCCTTAAGCATGAAGTGTTCGTATCCGCCCTTCTCAGCGTCCTCTACGCTCCATGTAATCTTCATGGCCTCACGCTTAACTTCCTTGCCATCCTTATCCTTGATAGTTATAGAATCAGGAGTGCAAATTACCATCTCATCGTTTTCAATCAAAAATATATCATTTGTGTACTTCAGCAAAGCTGGAATATCTGAAGCTATGAAATTGCTCTTTTTGCCGAGACCTGCAATCAAAGGTGCTTCCTTACGGTAAGCAACTATCTTATCAGGAGTATCCTCTGCGATAACGCCTATAGCGTAGGTTCCTCGCATTTCCTTTATTGCATCGTAAACAGCCTTCTCGAGGTCTCCACCGTTTGCATTATACTTAACTCCAACAAGCTGAGCGATAACTTCACTGTCTGTCTCTGACTTGAACTTGATTCCGTGCTTGTTAATGAGAGCTTCTTTGAGCTCTAAATAGTTTTCTACGATTCCGTTGTGAACAAGAGCAACTCTTCCGCTCTGATCCATGTGAGGATGCGAGTTTACATCTGATGGTGCTCCATGCGTTGCCCATCTTGTGTGTCCGATACCGCAGGTTCCACTAGGAACTCTTCCCGCTATCATGTTCTCAAGGTTTTTGATCTCGCCCTTGCACTTGTTTAGCTCTATTCCCTTATCACTTAGAATGGCTATTCCTGATGAGTCATAACCTCTATATTCCAATTTCTTTAGACCTTCTATGATTTTGCCAGCGGCTTCATCATATCCTACATAGCCTACTATTCCGCACATAATATATTCCTTCCTTATCTCCTAGGCTGTCTTTCGGTTTGCCTATTGCGACTTTGATTGGTGAAACTTCCTGCTAATTAGAGCAGCAAGGTCTTCAGCTAATTCGTTTATTACTTCTGTGTCCTTACCTTCAATCATGACTCTAACGAGAGGCTCTGTACCTGATGGCCTGATAAGAACGCGTCCGTCTTCTCCAATTTTCGCCTCTACATCAGCAATTTTCTGCTTAACTTCTTCGTCATTCATGAAAATTTTCTTATTGTCATTATGTACTCTTGCATTTACCAAAACCTGTGGGAATAGCTCGATTTCCTCAGATAGCTCCGAAGCTTTCTTTCCACTTGCCACAAGTGCCTTGACAAACTGAAGCGATGAAAGAGTACCATCACCAGTCGTAGTATAGTTCTTAAAAATTATATGTCCTGACTGCTCACCACCGATTACGCTACCAGTTTTTAGCATTGACTCTAGAACATATCTATCTCCAACACCTGTAACTTCTATATCAGCTCCTATAACTTCCTTGACATATTTGTGGAAGCCTAGGTTGCTCATTACCGTTGTTGTAACCTTGTTAACTCCTAGCTCGCCAGCATCCTTGAGCATCTTTGCACAGATACAGATTGTCCTGTCTCCGTCAATTACATTGCCTTTCTCGTCAACTACTATGAGTCTATCTGCATCTCCATCATAGGCAAGTCCAAGGTCAGCCTGACAGCTTATAACTTCGCGCTGAAGCTTCTCTGGATGAGTTGACCCTATAGCATCATTGATGTTGATTCCGTTAGGTTCATCACCTATTACTGTAACATTTGCTCCGAGCTTTCTATAAACTTTAGGTGCTATCTCAAAAGCAGCTCCATTTGCACAGTCTAAAACTATCTTCATTCCCTCAAGTCTTATATCTATTGTCTCAAGAAGGGAATTGCAGTAGAGTTCTGTCGCTGATTCTTCTGCTTCTAGACATCTACCGATTTGGTCGCCTGTAACGTGAGCATTGGCATCGATACCTCTCATAATGATGTCCTCGATTTTTTCTTCTATCGAGTCATCGAGCTTATATCCTTGCCCATTAAAGAATTTGATTCCGTTATATTCAAATGGGTTATGAGATGCTGATATAACTATACCTGCATCTGCACGATAATATCTTGTTAGATAGGCAACCGCAGGAGTTGGTATTACTCCGACTTTAATTACATTTCCGCCGACTGCGAGTATTCCAGCTGCTAAAGCATTTTCGAGCATATCTCCCGAAAGCCTTGTATCCTTACCTATAACGATTACGGGTCTTTTGTTACCTTGGCTAAGTACAGCTGCACCAGCCTTGCCTAGGTTAAATGCAAGCTCTGGTGTCAGTTCGGAGTTTGCCACACCTCTTACACCGTCGGTGCCGAATAATCTACCCATATCTCTTCCTTCCTAGCTATTCCTAAAAGCATTTTACTTGCTGCTCACCTTAACATTTACAAACTGCGGATCTAATGTCACGGAGAAATTCTTCGTGTCACCGCTTAGGCTGAGCTGAATTTGATTATCGCCTCTCTGGGCATTTGATACATCTATTACGAGCTCAAAATCACTTGACTTTAGCTTTTCTACCGCATCCTCATCTCCTGTAACGGTTAGGTTTACAAAGGACAACTCCTGAATCTCATACTTGAGATCACTTTGTTCGCCTGTTATCTTAATCTCGCTTTTACCAATCTTTAAAACTTTTTCTCCAAGCTGACTCACAGTCACCTTTACCACGAGATTTGCGTTCTTCTCAGAGATTGTAACTCCCTCTGGAAGCGATGAGAATTTAAGTTCGATATCCGTGCTCTTAGAGATATTCGAAATATCAACATCATCTGCACTTACACTGCTTATTGATTTTATGACATCTGCTCTTCCTGCTATAATAACCTTCTTTGGAACTGTCGTTTTACGAGTTGCTCCATCTGATGAATAATCACTTATCGAAACTTTTAGGGTTACGGTCTTGGTCTTTGATAGTATCGATATTACCGATGTTGACTTCTTAGAAAGCGTTACATTCTCAACCTTATTACCCTCTTTGCTAACAGGTATGAGCTTGCATGTGTTTGCACTTTCCACATCCTTAACTCTAGATGCGTCGACCGTTCCTCTTGCATAGCTTACAAGCTTAACGATTGATTCTGCACCAGTAACCTCTACCTCGTCATTCTGCACTGACACTGTCGTCCCCTCTTCATCATCGCTGAATGAACCGTTGTAAACAATCTTTACAGGCACATTCTTGCTAACTAGGGATTCTACCATTACCTTGATACTGTTGATGCTCTTGCTATTTATGGTTATTCCATTAGGAACTCTAACGGATACATTTACCTCATTTTCGCCCTTTGATGCAGAAGCAAGGTCCACAGAAGCTGTGATATCTCCAGCCTTTAGCTTTGCTATTGCAGTTCTAGAGCCACTAACTTCTATATCTAGCATTTGTGATGTCATAGAGCTAATTGCTAGCCCTCTATCTGTGAGAACATCTGTATGAAGAGTTGTTATAGGCACATTGTGAACCGTCTTAACCGCTGAAGGGTCAATTTCTCCAACTACATATATCCAAAGTGCTATCGCTATAGCTATTGCTATTGCAATATTTAGACGCTTATTCCTTGTCATTCTGCTTGCCTCCTACCACATTCTTGATAAATGATATAGGTCTCTTCTCAACAGTTTCGTTAGAAAGATAAAGATTGAGAAGTAGCTTCTCAAGTCCTTTGCTATCTAGGAATCTAGTGAGTCTTCCTCCCTGAGCAACAGAGATTACTCCGTTCTCTTCGCTGACGATGATAGTCACCGCATCGGAGTTTTCGGTTATTCCTATACCTGCCCTATGCCTTGTACCAAGGTCCTTATTTAGGTCCTTGTTATCTGTGAGTGGCAAAACGCAACCTGCTGCATATATTCTGTCTCCGCGCACAATAGCTGCACCATCGTGAAGAGGTGCACCCTTGTAGAAGATATTTCCTATCATCTGAGCAGAAATCTCTGCATCTATAATCGTTCCAGTATCTGCGATGTCTCCAAGAGAAACTTCGCGCTCAATGACAAGCAAAACACCTGTCATCGTTGCAGAGCATTCATCTGCAGCTTTGACAAACTCGTCTATTATCTCTTTAGATTTATCGCTGTTAAGTCTGTTGAGTTTATTAGGCATGAATCTTCCGCGACCCATATACTCGAGTCCACGTCTGAGTTCTGGTTGGAACAAAATGATTAGGGCTACGACTCCGATAGTCATAGTTCCCTTGAGAATCCAATTAAGTGTGTATAGGTGTAAGACATCAGAAATTAAGAATGCTGCTACTAAAACAAAGATACCCTTGACGAGCTGCTGAGCTCTAGTTTCTCTGATGAAATCAAGCACTTTATATACGATTAAAGCTACGATCAGGATGTCGAGAACGTCTTTAATTCCGAATCCCGTCGTGAGGTTTGTAATAAATTCCTTCATGCCTTTGTCCCCTTTGATATTTTATACAATTTTACTAAAAAACTTGCCAAAATTCAATAGTTTAGCCCAATAAAAAGACCGCTCAGCAATCGAATTTTCGATTATGACACGGTCTTTTCACAACTATTTCACAGCAGGCTCATCGCAAAATCAAACATCTAGATTTTGACACTGCCAAACTTATTAAATTATCTATTGAAATCGCAAGGATTATAATGCTCTAATGCTTTGTCTCAAGCAAGCCGTAGTTGCCATCTTTTCTCTTGTAAACAACATTCACCTTGTTTGTCTTGTCGTTTAGGAAAACGAAGAAATCATGATCAATCATCTCCATCTCAAGAGCCGCTTCTTTCTCATCCATTGGCATAAGTTCAAGAACTTTGGTCTTAACAATGTGCTTATCTACTATGCTGTCCTTAGCTAGGTCTGGAATTGCCTCAAACTTAACCGACCTATTGTCGTGATAGCGCTTCTGCAATTTACCCTTGAGCCTTGACATCTGTGAAGCAAGTTTATCTGTAGCTTTATCAATGCCCTCGTAAATGTCATCGCAAACCTGTTCTGTTCTGAATCTTGCTCCCTTAGCATTTATATTAACCTCAATCTTGTCCTTACCTCTCTCCTGCGAAAGAACAATATTGACATCAATATCGTCAGAAAAATACTTGCCTAGTTTCTCGAATTTTTTGTCGATAGTTTCTTCCAAATGCTTGTAGGTGTTGAAGTTTTTCCCTGTAATTCTGATATTCATAAATGCCTCCTTTACCGCTTTGCTATAAGGATATACAGTTATGCATCATAGCAAAGCTACGATTTTCTTTATTATACCACTTTTTTTATAAAACTACCCTATGAATTGTGAAAAGATTTTAATTTTTATGTGAAAAAATGCAACAAAAAACAGCACCTGTTTGCCTGACCTGGTCTTTGCCCCCACACTTGCCTTGACCGGAGTTTCTCCGAGGACTTACTTCTAAACTATGCCATGATCGCCGCGAGCTCTTCTCACGGTTTACGTGGATCCTTTCGCCCATAGCTGGCATGGATCTTCCTCCACAGACGCAAACAAAATGCTGTATCTAATTATTATCAAAATCCTGGCGCTTTGTCAACGAAAAGAGGATGGCTAAATAGCCACCCCTTTTCATTGGACTTATTAAGATTACCTTTGCTTTGCTGCCATGATTATTTTATATAGAGCGGCTAAGCCTGCGATTGCAAATACAGCTATGAAGATCAGATAATTTGGAAGCTTATCTGTTTCTTTTTTATCCTTGCTTTCATCACCGTTATTTAAAACCGCCTTGTTCTTTGCATTTTTATCAGCAGCCTTTAGCTCTGTATTTTTCTGATTTTCATCAGTCTTCTTGACTGTATCAGTATCCGTCTTCTTCTCAGACGCTATAGACTTATCTAGATTCTGACTCACTTTGCTAGCCTCGCTTCTAGGAGCGACAAGGCTATTATTTGTTCTTGTCGCTACAGCTAGCTTGACTGGCTCAGTCTTACTTATGTCTGGCTTCTGGGGTTCTACTGGCTTGGTTGTCTCTGTCTTGCCTGAGTCTGGTTTCTCAGGTTCTGCAGGCTTAACCGGCTCTGTCTTGCCTGAGTCTGGTTTCTCAGGCTCTGCTGGCTTAGCTTCTTCCTTCATTCCTTGTTTGAAACTTGCTTTAAAACTATTTATTGCCTCCTGCAAATCTGTCTTTGCCTTGTCGACTGCTTCCTGTCTTACTCTTGTATTTTCATCTACAGACTTTGCCTCCGCAATCGCACTATCGAACATTTCTACAGCCTTAGCCTTCGTCCACTTTTCCTTTGGCTCTATGTCCTTGCCATCAGAGCTAATTTTGATATTCTTCTTTGATTCCTCTGCTAACCTTATTGTATTTTGAAGCTCTGTCTTATCGACAACTATTTTTTCTTTTGTCTGATATACAAATTCAACTACATTGTCTGTGCTTGTTATCGTCTTATGCACATCTTCCTGAGGTCTGATATGTCCCTCTATGTATGGCGCGCTGTTCTTGCTGAAAACATACTCCTTGCCATCTCTAAAGAAGTTTTCTCCGATGATAGTATTAGCGAGTTTTTCCTGCTTGAAAATCTCAGTTGCGGTGTTTCCTGTATTTGTGCCGTTTGAACCTCTATAGCTATTTAGGAAGCTCTTGTCTCCAGCTCCTAGACTTACCTTTCCATACTGCTCGTATGTAGTGTTGAAATTACATCCATAAACTACATCATCTTCGCGTATGCTCTCACCGAACTGATTTACATATTTGATTGTAACAGGTACAGGATTTACAACACCACCCGTGTTGAAGGTGGTTGCGATACCGCTCTTATCTATCACCTGAACATATCTAAGTTGGCCCTTGTATGCAGAACCCTTTGCTTTCTCGCTGAAGTTCTTGTAGAATACTCCGTTTGCTGTCTTAGGCAAATCTTTGAGAGTACTTGGTAGTGTAGCCTTCTCTATCAAATTGCATCCGAATGCGCCTCTACCTAGTTTTTCTAGACCTTCTGGAAGCGTTAGGGCTTTGATGTTATTCATACTAAAGGCATCGTCTTCAACCTCCCTTACGCTAGCTGGCAAGCTCAGCTCATCAAGACTTGCTGACATAAAGGCTGAATCACCTATTTTCTCAAGCTGCGAGCCATCTTCAATGCTCAGTTTTGTGAGTGTTTTATGACCTTTGAAAGCTTCTGCTTCTATAATCTTTACACTAGCTGGAATATAAAGCTCTGTTATGGAGTTTTTTACATTCGATCCCCAAAGTGCATATTTAAATGCATTCTTGTCAATCTTTTCGACAGCTACTCCATCTATACTGGCTGGAATTTCGAGTACCTTAGGATTGTCATAATTCTCGCCGGCCTTAAATCCCTTTAGCGTCTTCGTTTCCTTATCAAAGTTCCATATCGAACTTTCCTTAGAGCCATCGTCCTTCTTTGTTAGAAGAACTCTATGCTCCCCGCGCTCCTTTGGTACGAATGCCTCAAAGAAATCTTCGTAGCCGTCAGCCTTTGCACTTAGGTAATATGTTCTGTTTTTTTCTAGATTGTAGTCATACTTAGCGTCAAGATTGTATACGATTTTCTTTCCTGCCTGGTCCTCATACACATTTAGAGCTAAATTGCTTGTTCCTTTCAAAATTTCCTGACTGCTTTCCTTGTCAAATACTTTGACTGAAACCCTTACAGGTGCATTCTCAGATTTTGGTGCCTTTAATATGATTTTGATATTTCTCTCAGCTATCGCATCCACCTTTCCCTGCTGAACATGGGTGCTTATAGAGCTCTTTCTAAACAAAGCAAGCCTTGCATTTACAACGATATCCTGCGTCTTAGGCCTCCTTTTTATCTTAATCGTGTTCTGACTTCCATTAGGAGCAGTCTTTGCATCGAGTGCACTTCCCTCAAAGAAGACCGTCGCCCTATACTTATCAAACCTATTGAAGTTGAAGTTTAGACTTGTAAAATCAGCCTCACTTCCGACCGACATCTTATAGCCTATGGTGTAGGTTAGACCGTCGTCACTCTTCATTTTTCCATATTCCTTTTCAGGATTCCATGTACCCCCATTTGTAATCAGGTAGCTGTTTCTACCTGCCATGAATTCATCCAGTGCCTTATTAGCCTCGGATATTTCTGTCTCGGAATATTTTTCGCCATTAGCATATGCGAAGTCCCTAGGCATACTTGCAGTCAAAACGAGCATAAGCGTTAGAAATACTACTGCAAACCTAGCAAAATTCCTTTTTCTTACTGTAAACACCTTTTCCTCCCATTTCTATCTACAAGTGCATAAAAAAAACAACCTTACGAGGTTGCAAAATAATCGGCATCATAATAGCAGTCTGCACAAATCCTTTCCATCGCTCGTAGAATAAGACTCTAACAAACAATACAGGTAATCTGACTCTGAGAACACAGGCTTCTCATTACAGTGGCGGGACCGTTTGAGATTTTCACTCAATTCCCCTGAAATTGTTTTAAATTAGCAGATAAATTATAACATTTCTGCTTGGATGATTCAATAAAAAAATCACTCTAAATCCCCTTAGAGCGACTTTCTTTTAAGCTATTATCCGCTTATCGACTTGCAAAAGCAATAAATATAATCTCTTCTGCACCTGTTACCTTAAGAGCACGAATGCATTCCCTTGCCGTACTTCCCGTAGTGTAAAAGTCGTCGAGTACCGCTACTCTTGCTTTCTTGTCAAATCCATCAAAATCTGAAGAAACAGCGATGCTTCCCTTGATATTTTCTGCACGCTGCTCCTCGCTAAGCCCTCGCATAGGCCTTGTTGCTCTTGTGCGCACAAGGCAGTCAGATACATTGCAAGCGAGCTCTTTTGAAAGAAAATCAGCAATGAGCCTCGTCTGATTAAATCCTCGATTTTTCTCTTTTTCCTTAAACATCGGGACGGGCACGATATAGTCAACTTCAAGTCCCAGTGACAAAAGCTTATCTGCCATTATCTCTGCAATGACTCTAGCAACATGCTTCTTTCCCCTATACTTTAAATCAAAGATAAGACTTCTCTCATATATACCATAGCTCACGCATCTAATTAACTTTATATCTTCACTACTTATCCCATCGCTCCTATCCCATCTAAAGTGGTCCATGCAGTGGTCACAAAGAGAATAAGTTCTAGTAGAATCAATGATGTTTCCACAGCATACACAGTAGAGACTTGGTGGAAAGGCTAGCTCTGCTACCGTCTTTAGCGCATGTCTAAGTCCAAGCTTAGGCCTTTGCTTTGATATATCTATATATTCAGTTTCTCCCATTAAATCTCATTTCCCAAATATTCTTCGTTTGAGCCAATTATACTCCTTCCAATAAGAGCTCTAAGTCTATGCTTAAGACCTGAAAATCTAAGTTTTATACGGTTATTATCAACCATAGCTTCCATGCGCCTTTGCATTCCGCAAAGAATGACGACCTTCTTACCTCTAGTTACTGCAGTGTAAAGCAGGTTACGTGTTGCAAGCATCGGTGGAAACCAAGACACAGGCATAACTACTATAGGAAATTCACTGCCCTGACTCTTATGTACCGTCATAGCATAAGCAAGCTCTATCTCATCTAGTTGTCCAAACTCATAGCTAACAAACCTATCTTCATCAAAGATAACGGTCATCTGCCCGGCATCGTTATCTATGCTGTGTATATATCCTATGTCTCCATTAAAAACGCCCTGACCCTCACTGAAATCACGTCTTTTCTTCCATCCAATCTGGTAGTTATTTCTGGTCTGCATGACCTTGTCGCCTTCTCTAAAGAGCCTGTCTCCAAGTTTCTTTTCGGTCTTCAAAGGATCTGGTGGGTTTAGCATTTTCTGAAGTTCAGCATTTAGACTAGCAGTACCAAGAGTCCCTTTTCGCACAGGTGTCAAAACCTGTATATCCTTGATGGGGTCTATACCATCGTAGTATGCTGACAGCCTAGTTGTCGCAAGCTCGCTAATTAGCGCTACGATGCTCTGCTCATCGGTTCGTTCCATAAAGAAAAAGTCCTTTTCCTTCTCATTTACATAAGGGTATTCACCCGAGTTTATCCTATGAGCATTGACAATTATGAGGCTCTCCTCAGCCTGCCTGAATATGGAGCTGAGCTTTGTTGTAAATACAAACTCACTCTCAATTAGATCACGAAGAATATCTCCAGCACCCACTGGAGGTAGCTGGTCGCAGTCGCCAATCAAAATAAGTCTTGTCCCAGTCTGAAGCGCATCTGTAAGAGCCTTCATCAAAAGTAAATCTATCATTGACGACTCATCGACTATCACAACATCGTAATCGAGTCTATCATCATCGCACTTACCGAATACCATCTCTCCAGTTTCATCTGAAAAATAGTATTCTAAGAGTCTATGAATCGTAGAAGCATAGTGACCACTAGTTTCAGTTATACGCTTTGCTGCTCTACCAGTTGGCGCAGCTATTGCAGTCTTTAGGCCACTCGCCTCAAAAATTCTAATAATCGCATTTATGATAGTGGTCTTACCCGTACCAGGTCCACCAGTTATCACAGAAATACCGTGGTTTACAGAGTTGATTACTGCATTCTTCTGCTGATCTGAAAGCTCAATTCCGCTGCTGACTTCACTATCTCTGATAAGGTTATCTATATTTGTCGAGAGAGGTTTTAATCTACCTTCGCTGAGTCTAAGCAGGTTTCTACAAACCTTTTGCTCTGCACTGAAAAAGCTGTATAGATATACGACCTCCTGAGTATCAAGCCTGTCTATCTTTAGCGTTCCATCAAAGGCCATCTCTATGAGGCTTTCCTCAATGAGCTCCTCAGGAACATCTAGCAGTTCGCAAACTCTGTCGCAAAGCTCTATTCTAGGCATATAAGTATTGCCTTCTCCTGCAAAAAAGGAAAGAGCGTATTTGATTCCGCTCTTAATTCTTATATCGCTATCACGGCTAACGCCCATCTTCTCAGCGATTAGATCAGCCTTGCGAAAGCCAAAGCCCCTAACCTCATCGATAAGTCTGTATGGATTTTCCTCGATAATGTCGACAGAATAAACACCAAACTGCTTAAATAGCTTAAGTGCCTGCGCAGATGAAATCCCGTACTTCTGAAATGCCATAGATATCTCAGCAAACTGCCTATGCGCAGAAAAGGACTCCGTAATCTTGGCCGCAGTCTTCTCACCTATTCCATTAACCTCTACAAGCCTATCTGGATTTTCCTCCATTATTGTAAGAGCATCTTCACCGAACTTATCAATTATAGCTGCAGCGGTAGAAGGCCCGATACCCTTGATTACTCCTGAAGACAAAAAATCAAATATAGCCCTTATGCCCTGAGGCAATATCTCCTCAAATTCATCAAAGGCAAACTGCTCACCATAAACTGGATGAGCCTTTTCGCTACCCACAAGCTTGAACCTGCTTCCCTTGTTGCAGCTCGGCAGATTGCCAACTACAGTGCAGTACTCGTCCTCTAGCTCTAGGATAGCGACAGTATATCCGTTTTCTTCATTTCTAAAAATAATCTCAGCAATATTGCCTTCAATCATCTGCATGTATTAAATCACCGTTAATTTTGTAATTGAATATCCAAACTTATATTTGTAAACTATTCTTCTTCGCTAGTAAACAAAGGTCTATATATTCTTCTATTATCAAGCACTCTAACTCTTTCACTAAAGCCGCCAGGACCAACGCCGTCAAGCGCCTCTTCCATGTCGAACATTCTAGCATCCATCACATCTAGATAATGAAGAATCTCAGCCTCTGGGAACATCGGTTTCTTAGGGCTTCCGAACTCAGGCTCATAGTGATGAGTCAAAATCATATGCTCAAGGATAATAGCCTTCTCCTCATCAATACCAAGTTCCTTGCATAGTTCATCTATCATAGTAACGCCCTGAACTATATGTCCAAGCAACTGACCCTTCATGGAATATCCTGATGCAATTCCGTTTTCGCTAGCATCAATCTCATTTAGTTTCTCCATATCGTGGATAATTACACCTGTAACTACAAGGTCCTCATTGAGGAAATCATAAATCTTGCAAAGCGCCTTACCAGACATAATCATTCTCTTCATATGCCATAAGAGACCTGCATACTCTGCATGGTGGTTTCTCGATGCAGCAGGATAGTACCAAAGTCTGTCCTTGTTATCAACTAAAAGCTTAGTTGTCAGCCTTCTTAAATCGTCGTCCTTGATTTCATTAGCACAGTCAGTTATGAATCTATACATATCCTCTGGCTGCTCTGGTGCCGCCTTGATAAAATCAGATAACTCAAGTACATCAGCCTCTGTGGACTTGCGTATTCTTAGAACTCTAAGCTGCTTCATTCCATTCCATTCAGTAACCTGAGCCTTTACCTTGACAATGTTTCCCTCTTTAATCGCAGATAGGGCAGGCTGCTCACCCTCTGAGACATCCCACTTCTTGGCACTGACCTCACCAGTGTTATCAGCAAGGTGTAAATCAAGGTACTGCTTATTATTAGACCCCACCTTGATTCCTATCGACTTGACCATGAAAAAGTCGATGATTTCCATATTGCTCTTCAGCTCGTTAATATAAAATTCCTTCATATCTTATGCAATGCCCAAAGGCATCTTATCCCTCCAAATCTGTCTTATTTTAATTATATACATTTCCTCATACAAAGTAAATCATACAGTATCAAAAAGCGAGCGATGAACTCATCGCTCGCACATTGCTTTATCAAAGTTACAGTTTTTCCACCTTGTACCCTATTCCCCAAACCACCTTTAGGTACTTAGGGTTCTTAGGGTTGATTTCTATCTTCTCACGAATTCTACGGATGTGCACAGCCACAGTGTTCTCAGGATTATACGCAGACTCGTTCCATACACTTTCATAGATTTGCTCTATGGAGAATACCTTGCCCGCATTCTGAGTCAAAAGCTTGAGGATTCCAAACTCAGTTGGAGTTACTGGAATCAGCTCACCGTCAACTGTGATTTTCTTCTCATTATCATCGACCTCTAGCCCTCCGCTAGTGTAGATACCTTCCTTACCCTCGGCATCCATGCTTCCAAGCCTTGTAAACCTTCTGAGGTGTGACTTGACTCTGGCAATTAGCTCAAGTGGATTGAATGGCTTGGTAATGTAATCATCTGCACCGACATTAAGTCCGATTATCTTATCGTAATCCTCACTCTTAGCCGAAAGCATAATGATAGGAATATTATTCTCCTCTCGAATCTTCATAGTCGCCTGGATTCCGTCGAGATTTGGCATCATTACGTCCATCAAAATCAGGTGAATCTGATTCTGCTTGACGATATTCAGCGCTTCCATTCCATCGTATGCCTTAAATACATTGTATCCTTCGTTACGCAGATATATCTCTAGTGCGCCCGCAATTTCCTTGTCGTCATCGCATACAAGAATATTTACCATCACTACCTCCAATTCTGTGAAATACACAAATAACTATACCATAAATCGGCTAGTAAGTAAATTACTCCTTACGCTTAAAGGTCCTTGGTGCAATCCTTTTCATCAAAGAAATCGACACCGTTAGGTAAACGAGTACAAATATACAAATTATTATATATAGCCACATCGGAACGCTTTTCATCTGCATCATTGCAAGGCTGAATACATAGATAAGCGTGCTCGATATCGAGTATATTGGATTTTTTATCTTTGATTGGTCAGTGTACGGCTGAAGTAAATAGTACATAGTCAGGTAGTGCGCCGAGTAAAACAGCGTGAGCACCAGTAGAATTACTGCAAGCATCAAAATAGTTTTAGCATTCACAGATGCTATTACTCCACCGATTGTAAGCCCCACAATAAGCGGAAGCGTCATTAATCCATTCATCAAAAAGCTCGATTTCAACCTGATAAAATAGCTGCCCAAAATAGCTTCTGGCTTTCTGTACCACTTGTAGCAAAGCAAGTACTTATCTATGTTATTAAATAGAGCTTTTGTATAATTTTCTCTAAAAGCTATAGCATATATAATAAATATCCATATTCCAATAGGCCCCATAACTTCAGACATTAGACCATTTGCTACATACTTGCTAATTATTCCTAAAACGATTGGAGCCACGAAGGCTGCAATTGCAGTCCTAACCGTTCTTTTAAAGAATATCTTTCTATGTCTCTGCATGAACATGGCATTAAGGTATGCGTAGCCTTTCTTCTTTGACGCGCTTTTGCTTTCGTGCATGTCAAGCTCTTCCTCTTTGAGGACCATAGCCTTGGCATTTGTTCCAACTTTGATTTCCTCAACTGCCTCAAGTTCCTTAATCTCACGTCTTGCAAGCTCAGGGTAATCATCAAAGCGTCTTATCAAAAGAAGTCCACACGCTGCGATTAAAAGATAAACAGGTATCGCAAGCGGACTTACAATATACGGGATATATGTATGTTCAATCCTTCTTACGCTTTCAAGGAAAAACTGTGCATATGCACCGGCAAGGCAAAGCACGGTAAAAGTCATGTGTTTCGTGATCATAGTCACGTTCTTTTCGTTGATCCTCATGTTTACCGGTAGAAGCTCCCAGCCATCTATAAATATTCTAACCGAAATCATGCCAATCAAAAGTATGGGCACGTTTAGGAGTGGAATACCAGCTAGTTTTGTTCCTATGAGCATTGGGATCAGCATTATCAAAGGCTTGGTTACATAATCTACAATGGTCTGCGAAATATAGTAATTCTTTGGATTTAGCTTCAGATACCTAAGCATCATCATGGTTCTATCATCTGAATCTGGCCTAAGCTTATGCGCGAATAGGCCTCCACATAAATAGTTCATGAAGAAGAATATAGTAAGGCAGTATAGCCAAACATCTTCGCCACTGATATCAATATCATTGCTTTTCACAAAGATAAATGGCACATAAAAGAAAATTCCTAGGTATATAATTGTACCAAATACCGACTTTATGAAGCGGAGCAGGATTGCAAAGACTTTGATGACATCCTTTGCCCCATATGCTGCATAAAGATGCTCGCCTATGATATTTTTTATAATTGGAATCCTTCTGAGAAAGTAAATCAGATTATTGCATAGCACCGCTGCATTTACACTCAGAATGATCTTATAGGTATTTATCAATCCCATCTTAAACCTCGCTGTCCCTAGCCTCATCGTTGACTAGACTCGAAATTATTGCCTGTTCGTAGTCAGCCGAATTCTTGTCAAGCTCTGCCAGTTCCTTGAGTTTTCCATCTTTTAGTAGCACGATTTCATCGCACATATCCTTAGCGAGCTGCATAATATGGGTAGATAGAATTATGATGTGATCAGACTTAAAGCTAAGAAGTATATTCTTGATTTCCTCAGCTACAACAACATCAAGTGAAGTCAAAGGTTCATCGAGCAGCATAATCTTTGGCTTTGATATGAGCAGAGTCATAATGTGCAGTTTGCTCTTCATTCCAGATGAGTACCCTTTGATGATTCTGTCTGCATCATTTACATCAAAACTGAGGCTTGCAAAAAGCTCAGGAATATTAATATTGCTGTCCTTTGCATGCACATCGCAGTAGAACTTAATAAACTCGTAGCCCGTTAGAAACTCTGGAAGCATAGGCTGTGCATAAATCAGCTCAACATCATCGCTATGAAGCACGCGCTGACCTTCTTCATCCTCTATCAAAGCCTGACCCTTAACATCCTTATACTCTCCGTATATTGAATTAAATAGAGTTGTCTTTCCTGCACCGTTTCTACCGAGAAGTCCATAAATCTTTCCCTGCTCAAAAGTGCAGCTGCAACCTGCTAGAACATTTTTTTCACCGAAGCTCTTTTCTATATCTTGTAAAATCAGTTTCATTTTGTATACCTTTGAATAATATTACTTAAAAAATTATAGCTATATGCATATATTATCATATAGATGTCCCATGAGCAAATGTTGTCAACTAAATATAAATAGTTCTAATGACCCACTTCAAAAAGCTTAATATACTTTTGTATAAATATTTGTGTAATTTACTGAAATATTCTCCCGTTTAACACATTTTAGTGATAAAATATGCAATGTAGTAATTTTTTTGGAGGTGAGTATGGTTTTTTCTAAATACACGATGTTTCTAAAAGTAATCGAATTAGGTAGCATGTCCAAGGCTGCTGCCGAATGTAACTACTCCCAGTCTGCGGTAAGTCAGATTATCAGTTCTCTAGAAAAGGAACTTCAGCTGACCCTTTTAAACCGTAGCCAGACAGGTATTTGGCTGACCTCCGATGGTAAATATATGCTCCCATATATTGAAGCACTCAGCAACGCAGAGCAAAATATTTATAAACAGGCATCTAAGCTAAAGGGGGTAGAGTCTGGTCGCATAGTACTTGGTACGTTTTCGAGCGTTTCATGCCATATCCTCATGCCTATAATCAAAGCTTTTAAAGATGCATATCCTAACATAAATATAGAAATTCGCGAGGGTGATAATCTAGCGATTGAATCCTGGCTAGCCAAGGGCTCAATCGATTTTGGGTTCATCGATTCGCCTACACTTCCTGGTTTTGAGACAATTCATGTGTGCCGTGATCCTTTTGTTGCAGTCATGAGCGAAGAAGGAGTATATGCAAATAGAGACGATATTCCTGTCGAGATATTTGAGGAAACACCTATGATAATTGTCGATGAGGGTTCCCCAAAAGAAGCAGGTGGAATTTTAAGACAGCTAAATATTACTCCAAATATAGTACATTCAAGCAAGGACAATTCCTTAATACTATCAATGATTGAAAACAGGCTTTGCCTCGGATATATGGGCAAGCTCGTGCTCACAAAGACTCCGTATAAGATTATTAGCAAACCAACAGTTCCTCAATTCTACAGAGACATAGTGCTAACTATCAAAGATAGAAATGCAGCTTCGGTTGCAACACAGAAATTCCTAGAGTTCTTTGAGGAAAATCTAGAATCTGTACTTGCTGAAATTGGATATGCTGATACAAAGAGCAAAGAAGAAGATGAAAATTAAATTGATATAATCAGCCACTTTACTTTTAAGCTGGACACAAAAAAGGAACTTCAAATCAATCAGATTGAAGTTCCTTTTACTTTAGCTATATCACTAGAGAATTGTTACGACAACGTTGCCTTCTGCCTCGAGCACCATCGTATAGAAAGTAACCAGTCCATTATAGCAGGCCTCGATTTCATCAAGAAGTGCATCGGCCAATCCTTTATCATCCTTATCCCAGATGTTAGGGTAAAGTCCTGCCTCTTTGCACGCCTCCATATCAAACTTATCTAGAGCTTCTTCTATATTAAAGCTCTTAAGTGCAGACAGAATCTCAGCCACCCTATCCTTTTCGGTGACAGCTACATAATCATCCATGTCTTCTGCAGATATTACCCCCACAATAGCCTCGCTAAGAGGATTATCAGCTGGTGGTTCATCTGAACTCACACCAGTTAAAACAAAGTGCAGTACATCCCACATCTTATCGATATCTAAAAATACCTCTTGTTCTTCGGCTAGCTCCTCCAGATCCTCGAGCAGTTCCTCTGGATCCAGGTCCGGGTCCATTATCTTTTCCAATTCTTGATCATTTACAAGCTGATAATTAGCTATCAATCCCATCTTGAATTCTCCTTATTCTATCATGCAATAACTACCCAAATTATAGCCATAGTATATATCTCCGTCAAGCCTTCCGATAGACTTTTGCTATATCAAAACTAAACATCAGATACCGCAGCATACTAATATCGCAGGAAGTCCATTCTCCCTATCTTCTTTTCCTGTATTCTTATCGAAAAATCCTATATTGTCAAATCCCTTAAAGCTTACATTGTCACGAAGTTCTTTATTAGCCATGAGATTATGGATTTTGAACATCAATTCCTCTAAGCTGAAGCTGATTCCGTCGTCAGGTCTTAGATAAGCCATTATCTCTACCTGCTGCATCTCATTATCACGCTCTTCTTTCATTAGCTCAGCTTCATTAAAAAAGATTTCATTTTCATGAAGCTGATCCTTACTCTTTATCCATGCCCTATAGACTACAAGTAGCTCTTCTGCATTTATAGGCGTATTTATGTCCTTCGCATGCCAGTCTTCGCCGAAGCTTTCTGTCATGGCATCATCGAATTCCACAGCAAAGGCATATCTAGAATATTTGTGTTGATTGAATATCCATTTTACACCATAGTGACCCGCTATCTTCTTTGATACCCTTGTGGTATATTGCCACCTCTTCTCATATTCAGCATCATACTCATCAGACTTGTCAACCTTTGTTTTTTTATAATTTACATATTCTGCATAAATCTTAGGAAATTCAGCTTTGCGTTCCATGAGAAAACCTTCGATACTGCTGCATTCTATAGGCTCCATACACCAGTCTATGACTTCTTTGTCCTTGGCAATATCAACTGCCTTATCAAACATTTCAAGTGCTTTCAGCATATACTTTTCAGTATTTGGGAATCGCCTGTATGTATAGGTAAATCCGTATCTATAGTACCAAATTGCATCTCTGTCTGATTCCGGAATAAGGTCCATGATTTCAATGGCTTTCTTGTACTTTCTATCATTGTTGTATGCACGAGCCAGCGCTCCAAGAAGTCTGCTGCTCAAGTTTTGGGCTCCTATGGCACTTAGATACTCGACTATTCGTTTTGTCTCAAACTCATCGTTTAGTCTTTCTATAAAGAAAGCCTTTTCATCTTCACTCAAAGCCTTAAACTCATCAATAGTTACCATAGTTAGGTATTTGCGGAGACTTTTTATAAAGGTCTCAAAGTTTTCTGCAAGCAAAATTTTCTTATAGTCCTTTTCCTTTTCTATCAATACCACCTTAGGCTCTCCCTTTGATCCACATTCGCTGTAATCGAGGAATACCATCGCATGTCCATCTCTTGTAGTGAATGCAATTGGAAGTCCGATGTTTGGATAAGCCCATTTATTATATATCATCTTTGCTCCACTATCTCCGCAGATAGAATACTCTAATTTAGGGTCCACACCGTAAATAGCAGTTAAATAAACTGGTGTAAATTCACCATCCTCTTCATAGTAGCAAAGAGTGTAAAAAGGCGCTCCTCCATTTTGACTCCTTAGTAGTTCTATATATGAGTCAGGAAGCTTATATCCAAATTCCTTCTCAACACGCTCTATATCTTCTTCTTTGAGCTTTCCACCCTTAAAGTGGATTAACTTATTGCTATCATTTTGCCAAAATGAATTCCAATCAAAGTTTTCAAATGCTGTCATACATCCTCCTCAGAGCTCTATCCATTCGAGCTTATCTAAATCTTTGAGCCTTAGCGAATTACCATCAAAGCTGTTCTTCAGTTTGACGCCTCTATGTTTCATTTCTATATCTGTATACCAGTTTCCGAGACTTGCATAACTTCCGGTATGTATATTAATCATCATGCTAGTGATAGGCGACCACGTGCCTACTTCAACAGTTTCTGCAATCAGGTAGTAGGCGTCTAGAAACACTAAATTTCTCCCATATATGCAAAATGGCAGGTTTTTATTAAGAATAGGTAGCCTTGCCGAATATATTCTGTCGCCATGTGGTGGCTCGGTTTTGAAGCGTAGCTCAATTTCGCTACCATAGTAGGCTAGAAGAATTTCATCTTCTCCTACATAAACGGCTTTGCCCTCTTCAGGAATACGTAGTTCCATAACTTTCTCCTTGGTTATTTAGTCATTGCCAAAATCTCTTCCTCGCTCATTCCAACGAGTTCTTTTGTCCAAAGTCCGATGATGTCAGACATTATGCCATCGCATACATATACATCATCGTCACTTCCAAATCTACATGTAAATAGTGGCTCCCTTGTCGCCGATTTATAGAAGTCCATAGCAAGCTCATGAAAGCTATTTGGACTAAAGTCTAGCGACAGTTCATTTGCCAAGGAAGCTCTGCTTTCGTCCCAGCTAAATCCCTCGATTTGACAATTCGTCCTTTGCTTTTCTATATACTTTTCACAGAATATCTTAATAAGCTTATCATTGCAATATATGTATTTACAATTGAAATCTGATATACATCCAGCACAGATCAAAAACTCAAGAAGTTTATCTAGACTTTCAGAAACTCTGCCCACAGAGCCCTCACTGCTTATAAGGCCAATGCTTCCATCCTCAAGGAAAAGAAATTCGCCACCACTACCGTCACGCGCAAATACCTCTCCCTCCATAGAAAATATCTCTCCATGACCCTGAAACTCCGTGTCCTGTTCCTGCTCTAAAAAATAAATATCGCATTCACTCATGAGCCTGTGATTTAACTCAGCATTATTTCTTATCAAATTTAGAAGCTCTTCTCTACTAGGTTTTCCCTTACTCATCTCTAAATTGTCCTTCCTTCCCTCGCACTATTACTTAAACAGCTTTCTCAAAAATTCAAAGGCTTTTTCGTTATATGGCGGAGCAATCTGCTTGATGTTAAATCTTGCCTTATTCCTATAAACGCCGCGTCTATGCGAAAATGTCTCTATGCTGTATTTACCGTGATAGGAACCCATACCAGAATGGCCTACTCCACCGAAAGGCAGGCTATCTATGGAAACATGCTTAACAGTGTCGTTAATTGTAATATTCCCACTTGATATTCTGCTCTTTACACTCTCTGTATATTCTTTATTCTTTGAGAAAATATACATTGCAAGAGGCTTTTCCCCATATCTGACCTTATCAACAGCTTCATCTAAACTTTCGTATGAAACTATAGGAAGTATCGGTCCGAATATTTCATCTGCCATAGCTGCACTTTCATTTACGCTGGCATCCCCAAGTTTTCCTAAATCAAGAAGGGTGGGCGCTATATACCTTTGTTCTATATCAAAGTCCCCGCCGAAGACCACTAAATCCTTATCGCTTTCTAGTATTTTTGCAAGTCTTTCCGTCTGTTTCTCGTTTATTATGCGTCCGTAGTCAGGATTTTCTTTGATATTTTCGCCGTAGTGCTCGTGTATTACGGCTTTTAGTTCCTCTATCAAAGCAAGCTTTCTGCTCTCATGAACCAGCACATAATCTGGCGCTATGCAGGTTTGTCCATTGTTTAGGAACTTTCCCCAAGCTATTCGCTTTGCTGCAAGCCTTACATCAAAGTTTTCATCCACAAATACCGGGCTCTTTCCTCCTAGCTCAAGAGTAACAGGAGTTAGGTTCTTTGATGCTGCCTCCATGACGATTTTTCCAACGCGTACGCTTCCTGTGAAGAAGATATAATCAAAGCGCTGACTTAGAAGCTTTGTGATAATATCTACGCCGCCGCATACAGATGCGACATAGCTTTCATCAAAGGCATCCCTTATTATATCCGAGATAACTTTTTCAGTTTCTGGTGCAAGTTCGCTCGGCTTTACAACCGCAGTGTTTCCTGATGCAATCGCTCCAATCAGTGGCTCCATTGCAAGCTGAAACGGATAGTTAAAGGGAACGATTATAAGAACGCTTCCATAAGGCTCATACTCTATATAGCTTTCACCATATTGAACAATCGGCGTGTTAACAGCCCTTGACTTAGTCCACTTTGCTAGGTTCTTTACAAATAGGTCTATACTTGCATATATTCCCCCTACTTCGCTAAAGAAGGACTCTTGCTCAGGCTTTCCGAGATCCTTTCGAAGTGCTTCCAAAACCTTTTGCTCGTAGATTTTGATAGCCTTTTTGAGGCGCTTTAGCTTTGATATTCTAAACTCAATATCCCTGGTTTCACCAGTTCTAAAGTAATCCTTTTGTTTCTGAAGAAGCTCATCTAATCTGATGTTAATATCTTCCATGTCTATCTCCTTTTGCTACACGTTTATAGCCTTTGTTCTATCCCTTTTCTGGACACTGTCATGAAAAATCACCTTGCCGTGAATTGTGTTTTGGTGTGCTGCAAGAACTAGTGGCACAATTAGTGCTTTTATGGCATAAACTGCAATAAATGCAAGTAATACTCCTATACTTTTGATATCGTAGTGCAAAACCAAACCTGCGTAAAGTAAGGCTACATTCATCAAAATATTGAAAAGGCTTGCCATGCTTGCAATCAAAATATTACTGCGTATCTGCGGTCTAAATAGTTTTATCAAAAAGATACTCAGTATCGAAATGTTGTAGATGCATATCGGTTTCATCTCTTTTCTATATATTACCAGGCTCTTTCTATTATAAAGTGTTCTCGGATATCCTCCTCCAGAAACTGCATTTATCCATACATGAGCAACTGCATCAACTTCCTCCCAGGGCACGGTGATGTTTATCTTTTTGATATATATGCCCGATTTTCCGATTGAAAGCTTCCAGCATGCAAAGTGCATAAGAATACCTATGACTATCAAAATTGCAAATCCCATATATGCAAACTGATATGGACTCATGTGCATTTCGTATTTACCAAAGCCTATTTCTAAGGGTTTGTCCCCTACTTGATTAAATGCGATTGCGTAAAAACTTGTAAGCCCAAACATCAAAATGAATATGAAGTACCTGTAATAAATGCTGTGAAATTTTATTTCTCTTGCCATTTCTACATCCTTATCTTTTGCGCAAGTGAATAAATCTCCTCCATATCGCGCATCTCACTTGTTCCTAGAGGGTTACTAGTCTTAACTCCCGTTATCTTCCTGAATTCTTTAGCACGAGCCCTAAATTTAACATTTCCACTATCAGTATATATATCTAGATTAACTGATTTGGCGTTCATTTCGTCCATTTTGATACTAGCCCTGCAGTCTATGATTTCTCCAGACAAAAGTTCTTCGCTCCCCTGCCAAACCCTTATGCTATCACTGTAAATCTCTACTATGTAATCCTTTATCAGGCTTTGCTGTATTTTCTTGATTAGAGCAAAGGCGCCTGCTAAGCAGGTTGCAACTATTATAAATAGGCTTACTTGATTTTCTTTGATGAAATCCTTTGCTCCAAGATAGAATACTGCAAGATTTATACCTAGTATAGGAAGCATCAAAAGTGCCGGAAAGGCGAATCCTATGATGATATCTGATTTTGATGTTGTTGCTGTAAATTTGTATTTTTCCATAGTTTTCCTACTAAATAATCCGTCTCTTGATGGCTTACTACTGATTAAACGTTACGATGACAGTCTTAATGCTCTTTGAACTTTGAGACTCTAAGAATAGAACCTTAATATTATTGAAAGTGACACCTTCGGTTCTCTCCTGCTCAGTCTTTGGCTTTGATATATTCAGAGCCTTATATGGATCAACCCATTCCTTGTTCTCGTTATAATATAGCTCTATCAATTTATCTTTAATGAATACAGTTTCAGAGTTTGAGATTACCATTTTGTACAGTGTTGCATCGTATAGCGAGCAAGGCGAATCTGTCATATTCTTTACTTGAATATCTATTTTGGCACTTCTATAATCGTCTTTCTTTTCTAGTGTATATGTTTCGCTGATTTCTCCTGGTTGCAAAACTATGCTACTTAAGTCTTCCCCATTTGGATTATTTACATCCAAAACCTTGTAAAGACAATCTTCAAAGCTGTCACCTCCGAGCATAAATGTACGTCCCGAGCTTGCTCTAATCATTACACCATTTGGATTCATAGCATGCGTCTGAATCTGTGGGGCAAGCTCTGCATATAGCTCATCAAAGCTCTTCATTGTAACCTTGCCATTCTCAGCTCTTCCAACATCTACATATTTGCTCTCATCGCTTACATCGCCCTTGAATCTGATTCCATGGATATCAAATCTTAGAGGTAAGTTCTCTACATCAATCAAAGCACTATACTTCTCACGCACTGTGTTAATAAAAGCAACAAATCTGTCATATGAAGTTTTTAGTTCATCAATCGATTTTACTTGGGCAGAATATGCTAGTTCCGGATCCAAATACTCAATATGGTCCTTTCCCATATCCGTTGAAGATTGGAAAGTCTTAATTACATGTTCAGTAAAAACATCATCAAAATCATTCCATACAAAGGAACCCATAAATGGCTGATGCGAAACTGTAATATTAAATTTGAGACCCGGATATTTCTTGAGGCTTACAATATAGTAACGCTTATGCTTTGGGTTTTGCTCAAGGGTATACTCATTTTCCCCATAAACCCTATCAAGATATTTATCAATTCTTGCCTTATCCTCCTTAGGATTAGAGCACCCCATCAAAAGGAGAACAGCGATTCCGATAATAAACAAAACGACATATTTTTTCATAGATATTACCGTCCCAATTTAGTCTAATTTTCGCAATAGATTTATACCAATATTATACCATATTTTAAAATTCTTCATAGCTTTGAGTTTGAGTAAGTCCTTGCTTTGATGCATCAAAAAAGATAGAGACAGGGCACTCACCCCGCTCTATCTTTGATGTAAATAACTATTGAACTACATAGTCCTCGTGATCATATTCTGCCCTCATCTCTGGCGAAAGCTTGTCCATGAAGTCTTTTCTTCCGAGCTTAAAGATGATTGATACGGTCATAACAACGAACATTACAAAGCAGTAAATTGTCATAGGCATGATCTGCACACCTGTTAGTGGCGCGCCGGAATCCTTTGCAAAGCCTAGTGTGTAAACAACAGCTGGCGTCCATGGCAAGCAGTATGCCAAGGTGTTTGACTGAGCATCCATTAGGTTTGCAGTTCTATAAGGTGAAATTCCGTGTTGCTTTGATAGCGGTTTAGCAAAAGAAGCACCGACAGCTAGAATTGCTGGAGCATTCAGTCCCATGATACCTGATAAAATGATTACCATAGCAGAAATTACAAATTCTGCACCTGTTGCTGTCTTTGCAACCTTTCCAAGTCCATTCAGTATCAAAAGGTCTCCCTCTCCCTGTCTCATGATGTTTATTGAACCAAAGAGCAGAAGCGCTAAAACTATAACCTGAATCATGCCAGCAATGCCATCGTATAAAACACCTCCAACCACGCGGTCAAGGCCTTCGCCTCCAACTGAGAACACTGCAGGGAGCGTAGAGTCTGAATCAATGTGAATCAAGTCGATAAGTCCTGTCGGAACAGCAAATACTAGAGCAAGTATTATACCTATTGATGTCGCGATGATGATGTCGCCTGACTTTATTGCAATGTATATTGTTATAGCTACAGGTATTAGCATGATGAGAGTCATTGGATTGTAGCTTGCGTTTTCAGTTGCACCATTCTTATCTGGTCCAAGCACCATGCTCACGATTATGAATACCGGAATCGATATTGCGCATGAAATAATACTATACTTAAGTCTTGATCTTACAACGCCTGGTACATCAACGCCCTGAGTTGCTGCAGAGCAAATTGTTGTATCAGAAATTGGTGCCAGGTTATCTCCAAAAGCTGCACCAGAGATAATTGCACCTGCCAAAAGCGGGTGGTTGCATCCTAAAGCAACACCTGCTGGGTAAAGCACACCCATGCCTGCTGCAATTGTTCCAAATCCTGTTCCTGAAGCTGTTGCAAACACAGCAGAAGCAAGGAAGGTGATAATCAGGAACATCGTAGGTCCAACGCCTGCATTTGCTGCTACACCTGCGATACCTGCCGCAAGTCCTGAAACTCTTAAAACCCTTGAGAACACTCCGGCAAATATCCAGCACACGATGGGAACTAAGCATTCTTCACTTGCCATACCTGAGATAACAACCTGTGAATACTGCTTTTTGTCCTTTGACAGAAAGAAAGGAATCAAAAGTGCAAGGAAGGCTGGCACCCAAAGTGCACCATCTGAAATTGATCCCCAAACAAAGGTTGTGATAATTATCGTGATGATAAAAATCACAAATGGCAAAAGAGAAATCCCTGCGCCACCATAGAATTCTAGACGTTTCTTTCCTGTTTCCATATAAATCCTCCTGAGTAAATATGAAAGATAACTAGTATAACAAGTCCACCGAATCTATCCATCCCCCATACTGTAAAGCTTAGGCATAACTTGTTCTTATAGCCATTGTGCCTTAAAATATAAGACGTTTCAAGTAATTGTATAAAATCAAACAGTACTTGCTAAATAAAATTATCAGAATTGGATTCGTGTGCATTTTTTTGTTGACAAATATATACACTTCCCTTATAATATGTATTGTTGTTAACGCAATTTATTAGGTATTCCGAGATAGCTCAATGGTGGAGCAACCGGCTGTTAACCGGTAGGCTGTGGGTTCGAGCCCCACTCTCGGAGCCATTTTTTTCGCCGGTGTGGCGGAATTGGCAGACGCCCGGGACTTAAAATCCCGTGATCCTCACGGATCGTACCGGTTCGACCCCGGTCACCGGCACCACTTTCTGTAAGATCACAAACTTAATATCGCGGGGTAGAGCAGCTGGTAGCTCGTCGGGCTCATAACCCGGAGGTCGCAGGTTCAAGTCCTGTCCCCGCAACCACGCAAAAGATATCCCTAGCCATGAGGCTAGGGATTTTTTAATCTGATAGGATTAGGGCAGGCTATAGTTTTGATTAAGGCTAAAACTAAACTTTTAGGAAATTTGTATCTGTGATAAAATACAGTTGATTAAATAAATAAGCGTTATTCAATTTTTGATTTATATGTATTGGAGAAGTTATATATGACATCGATAGATTTTTTAAACAAACTATATAAAAACTTAGATTCACAAGGATATAGTCTTTCTTTTTCTCCAGCTAAGTCTAAGAACTATATGCTGTACTGCAATGGTAACTTTATCGGAGGATTGTTTGACGACGAGTTGTGCTTAGTCTATGCAGACAGCGTGAATGACTTGCTTGGACACCCAGAACCTGTCTACCATGGCTACTCTAGCACAGCCTTACACAAAATGTTAATAATACCAGAGGAACACTGGAAAACAGCTTTAAAACTACTCTATGCGGAGAAATTCGACCATAAGCGATTGGTGTATGACATTACATATACCAGTATTGGCGCAGCTGTAGTGGAGGATTTCTATGACAAGAACATTGTGTTCTTGCAGTTCTGCTTCGAAAGAAAACTACTTGTAAAGAACCCTCTAGATCAGCAGAACCGTATCCTTCAAATGGTATATCTAAACAAAGACCTGACTGAAACAGGCAAATATATATTTCCAGAACTGTTACAAAAATTTCTCATTTATACAGATAGTAATGGGAAAACCAGTTTGGAATCCATGTTGAAACGTTGGTACAATAAGTTGGAGCTACAAAAGAAATAACTAATAATGATTTGATATTATTTACGTTTTTTGTCCTATAGCACTCTATTTTTCTCTTCCATACAATTAAGATAGTCTATAGGGATATTTGACCACTTCAATAATCCATTCAGTGATATTTTTGATTTCCATTCAGTGATATTTTTGATTTTCATTCAGTGATATTTTTGATTTTCATTCAGTGATATTTTTATGTTCTATCAAGTTCATACACGATAATGAAAAAAATATACCTAGATCTCTTATCTGTACATTAAATTAAGTAGTTATTGAGATTGTAACTATAATATTCACTAAAAGTATCTAAATACAAGAAAAATAGAAAGCAAGCACTTAAAAAGCACTTCAGAAAATGAAATTCTAAGTGCTTTTAATTGCAGTGAAGAAAATCCAATCCCTATTGATTCAGATAATCGCTTTATTCCAAGCAATTTGATTTGAATAAATCCAAACAGTCTCAGAAGTGATTTTTAATTCGGATTAAAGATTGTAAGTTTATTTCTTTTTAGATAGTATCTGTAGGCAAGACCCGAAACTACGGTATCAAACGCGTTGCCGAAACCGAACATTATTGCTATTCCTATAAGTGTCGGACTCCAAATCCCATTCAGATACAGTATGAAGAAAGTTAAACTACTACCTATAAAGCGGTAAAATCGTTTTATCGGTCGTTTCGGGGCTAAAAGGTGCCGATTTCGGGCGTTTCTCCGAACGTTTATTTGGAGTGCGCCGATAAAAGTTCGAAAAAAACGCCGCACACAAAATGAGTGTGCGATTTTATAAGCCAGATCGGCTTACGCGCCACACCCTCACTTCGGTAAAATTCGATCTTTTACAGGATCATATCGTCTTATTTTATTCGCTTAATTCTTATATGACCTTCCGCCTCTTTTTTTGCCGTAAAACACATACATGCCTGCAAGGGCGGCAGCGGCGAGCACCGAGTAGAGACCGATGCTGTTCGCGTCACCTGTAGAAGGTCCGCTTTTTACGACCGCGACTTCGGACTTATTCGCAGACTTTCCTGCGTTGTCGGCCGGCTTCGTCTGGTCACCCGTGGCCTGATTGTCGCCCGTATTGACTTCTTCCGCCGGGTCTCCCCAAACTATCGCCCACTCCGAAAAATCGGCGGTCTCGAACACGACATATCCGCCGTCTTCCTCGAGTGCGAACTTCTCTTCGGTCCTTTTGCCGTTCACGATGTGGTAAACGTGATCCGGTGCGCCTGAACCTTTCGGTATACGTATGCAAACTTTTACCGGCTTGTTCGGCTTTACTTTGTTCCCCTGAAGATCGCGGAGGAAAATATCGTACGCGAGAACTTTTTCAGTCCCTTTTATCGAAATATCAACTTTCGTAAAATCTGCTCTGACCGACTCCGGCGACGTGAAAGCACCCGGAGCGGCGATGATGCTTTTTTCGCCCACGGCACCCTCGCCGAAGAGCTCGATAAAATCTTCGTACTTAGGCGATTTTATTATCAAATTGCGCAGTTCGGCCTTATCTGTGATGATGTCCATGTAGTGGAAGCCGAAAGGTCCGAGGTCATCGTCGAAGAACGAATTAACAGCGAACTTTACTTTCTCACCGTTGGCGTAGACTTCTTTCACGCTTTCCATCCACTTCTCGATCGGCTGCCAGTCTTTGCCCTTGAACACCTGGACGCACGGATTTTTATCGTTCGACACGGTCACTGTGTGAAAGTCTCCGAGCGCTTTTTTTACCGCCGGAGTTTCTCCGGGATTGTCGCCCGTGTCGCTGTGATCGTCACTATCCGTGTAATCTTTCGACGGCAGCTCTTTGCCCTGCCAAACGAAGTCGAAATAACCTTTTGCTTTTATTACGTATTTAGCCGTCGGATCGTATGCGCTCGGTATATCGATGTAAGGATTGAGTCCGAGATAGCTGAAATCGTCATATGAAAATTTGCTGCTCTCCCCGTTTATCGTGACCGATACGATATTTTTGAGCCACGCCTCGAACTCTTTGGACTTCGACTGATCCGTAAGGAATGTCTGTGTCGATTTTGAATCCGCTTTATCGAGTTTGATTGCCGAAGGCTTCAATATGTTGCTCGGCCCCGACGGTTCTTCCGAAGGAGTGGATCCTGCCTCATCCTTCTGCTCTCCCTGCCAAACAAAATCTTTGTAGCCCTTAGATTTTATTACATATTTCTTAACGGCACCGTAATCCGTATAGATCGCAACAGTCGGCTCATATATGCCGAAATCCTCTTTTTCGTAGCCGCCCGGCTTATCGGAATCCTTTGTAAAAGGGACACCGTCGACCTCTACGGATACGATGTTGTCGAACCAGTTCTGATAGTCGGCGAAATCTCCCGTGCGCTCCACCTTCGTGCTGCCCTTGTTGTACTCGCTCACCAAAACACCCTTCACTTCTTTTGCGGTGTCGGCAAAAGCGGTCATCCCGCAGCAAAGTTGCGAAACGATCATAAGCGCGGCGATAAAAGTCCCCAACAGGCTGCGCCCGCTTTGTTTTGCTGTTTTCCTCATAATGATTTTTTAACGACCTCTCATCCTTTGTTTTCTGTTGGTTAGTTATGTCTAACTTATATCGTGTCTTGATTCTACCACAAAGGATTTTTAATTGCAAACAAAAAATATTGCTGTTAGACTCATGTTTCTTAGTTGTCAACACATATGTTACACTTTGAGAAGTATTCCGATACAACTTCGTTTGGGCTCTTGAAATCAAGAACTGTCTTTGCTGTCTTATTATATCTAGCCTCATGCTTTGACACTTATTTTCTTAGGTCTTTTTCACTTGTAAATACTTTTCTTCCATAGAGAATCTTTCCATCCTCTCTATGGCTTCTTTCGACTTTACCGTTTTGCCAAGGTGAATATGGTCTTATCCTTCTTAACTCCATATTCAATGCTTTTGCAGCCTTCTCAAATGCGCTCTCACGTTCTGTCCTATCTCCATCATTTACAAATTCACTGCCATTATCAACTTGAATCATTCGAATAGGAAAGCCCATTCTCTTTTCTAATTCCTGTAAATACTTACATGTTTCATATGTGCTCTTCTCTTTTACTATTTTTAGTACTCTTTTTCTGCTGTATTCATCTATTCCTGTAATTTGATAGTATCTATTTCCGTAGCTTGGAAATCGTATACGTTCAGCCGGCACATACTTTATATCTATTTGTACCTTATCACCTGGATATTTACCTTCCATGTGCTCATACTTACAATAACTCTTTTTATGTATTATTGGCTTTCTATAACCCTTTTTTCGTATTTGACGGCACATGCTTGCAAAGCTTCTTGTATAGCCTTTCTCTTTACATCTGATGAAAACCTCCGCAAACCCATATACTCCATTACGTTTAAGCATTCTGCGTATTAATGCAAGTTCTTCTTTTGTGTGAGCGTTAGGACTATTATGGGGTCTTCTTGATTTAAGTGCTAGGCTTCTGACATCTCCGTTATATTTTTCTAACTGGCGATAGACAAACTGTCTATTAGTATGATATCGCATTGCAGCACGTGTTACACCATGTTTAATTGCATATTCACATAAACGCTGGCGGAAACGCATTTCTTCGGTTATACTTTTCATGAGAGGACTCCTTTAGTACTTGAAAGTTTGTGGTAAAACCTATTGTACCAAAGTTCCTCTCTTTTTTTATTTATTTCTGTAACATATGTCTTATCACATTACACCATAAAAGTCACCTTCCTTTCGTTACAATGTAGCTTGAACAACCACATTATGACGCGAAGGTAATTTTTTTGTGTAACATTCGTTGCGCACCCACATAGCGGGTGGATTATACTTCGCACACATTGTGTGCTCAGCACGGACTATGCGCCCTACATTAAATCGCCACAGACATTGAATTCTCAATGTGTATGGCGATTTTTATCAACACTTTTTGTCCTATAGTCCTTTATTCGTTTTCAATAATTTTATCTAGCACTTTTCCCATTCTAGTTACCATAGGTACTACTAGTGCATTTCCCATACAGAACCTCCGCATTCTGTCAGGCATTCCTTCAGTCCAATTGTCATCAAATCCTTGCAATCTTTCACATTCAACGGGAGTCAATATCCTAATAGTCCCCGTGCCTGGATCTGCAACAATATGTGTGCTCCTGTTCTTTGTCCCTTCGCTGGTTAGCATTGTTCTACCCGGTTTGTTATGGTAGTCTAAGAACGGAATTGCTCCTTCAGAGAATGTGTATTTGTGTCCATCTGCAGTAGTTCGTTCTTTTTTCTTAGCGCCCTTCATTGTAACCCATGATGGTAAGTCAGAGCTGCTAACAAAATAATCCTCATTTTCGCATGGCTCTAGTATGCTTCCAAGTGTGATAGGTGGTTCTTCTTGCTCAACTACTTTACCTGTAATGATGTTTCCCTCTCTCATGACACCAGCATTTTCAAAACAAAAACTAAACTTATCTGATACATCCACAACATCATCGTATAGTTTGACTTCGCTAAATTTAGTAAGTTCCATTGATATTGGAAATGCATTTGCCATGAATCCATCTCTGTTTATTATATCTATCATTGGGATCTTAGCTTGTTTTTCTCCATACTTAGTATCATTCAAATATGCAAATATAAATGTACGTCTACGGCGCTGTGGCCCACCGTAATGAGCAGCATTGACCACACGCCATTCAACACTATAGTTCAATTCATTTAAGCACGCAAGTATAACACCAAAGTCACGTCCCCTTTGTTTTGCCGGTGATTTTATAAGTCTATCGACATTTTCTAGTAATATAAATGGCGGTTTCTTAGCTATTATTGTATCTCTTATTTGCCACCAGAGAACGCCTTTCTTGCCTTCTATCCCTTTTGATGTTGATAAACTGTGTGCCACAGAATAATCTTGACAAGGAAAGCCCCCAACTAAAAGTGTATGACTTGGTATGGAAGATTTATCAACTTCCGATATGTCAATTCCCGTTGTGACTTCACCATTAATATCCTTAGATTCACCGAAATGCTCAACGTAACAGTCGTGTGCCCATTGAGTTCTTGCCCCAGGCTCCCACTGGGAAAACCAAACAGTCTCCCATCCAGAATTTAGCCTTTCAAATCCAAGTCTGAACCCTCCTACGCCTGCAAATAGCTCTACTATTGTCTTGTTCATATAAGCCCTCCAATTTCGCTTGTAAGACAGACCGAACTTTAAAGTTCTTACCTTTGGCAAATGCCAAACCATATGTCTGTGCAATAATAGAATTATACCATTTTACACAATCTGGATCAAGAGATATAACCTAATTATTTTCTACAACAGAAAGTATATATGTGTTGTTCAGCCAAAAGCACTGCTTTGGATATTCTCTGCCATCAATCAATGGTAATGTGTCCTTTGAATCTTTTCCATGTGGCCTAACATGGCATACTAGGTTATCTGTTTTCTTAGGAAATATTCCCTTATATTTACCATTAACTTGCTTTAATACAGAAGGTGGGTTTAGAGCTATCTGCTTTGTTTTCTCCCATACCTCTTTTACTTCTCCGTTAAGTGTTTTATATGGGATATTCCAAAATTGTGCATGATCAAAATTATATAGTCCATCTTCTCGCTCATGATATACAATAAATAGGAACTTAGTACTACTTAGTAGTTCGTAGAATTCCGATTCCTCCCAATCCTGCTTAGTAATACTTATGAAATCAAAAGTAGGAAAAGACATATTTTCTTTGATTCTATTATTCTTATCTATACGTATAGTCTTAACCTTTATATTAGCCTTTACGAATTCCTCCGCATTATTACTAGTTATCCCTAGCATTCTATATGCTAGCATCGCATATAAATTCTTTGGGATTTTATCGAATTCAATATCATAGTATGCACATAATTCTGTTACAGACTTCCCCTTATGCTTGTTAATTTTATCCGTTATATAAGCCTCAATATCTTTTACATTGTCATTTTTTATTATCGATTCGTATTTAGGCTTAGCCCCATGTATGTAGTGGTTTAGTACATACGTCATATATGAACTCTTGTACGCAAAAGCTCTTGGTTTCGCTGGTATATCACTATTAGGTTGAGCCCTAACAACTGATGAATCAGAGCTTTTAGTACATGCTGAAAGGTACATTGTATCTGACTCAGAGAGTTCATGTGCGTATCCTGCTTCTATCTTTTCAATGATTTTAAAGTAATCATTTCGTATTACCTCAAGGTCTTCTTCAGATGGTGTGAATAAACGTGCATAGTCTATTCGATAATCCAGTCTATCTTTAATCTCTTTTTGCCATAAATAATACACTAATAAAAGCCATTGAGATTTATACCAAAAATGACTACTATCAAATTCTTTTTCATTTATTACAGAATTATAGTCTATCATCGTAAGTACTAATCGTTCTTTTGCCGAAATAGATTTGTTCTTATTAATCTTATATGGGGTTACCTTAAGCTCAACTCCAGCTTCTTTAAAATCAGGACTAGAATCACTATTTGCTTTATATTGAAAGAATCGTTCTTCAACAATTTCTCCTAACCCGCCTTTTCTTTTCTTATCCCCATGGGCAAGCGCATAAGTATTCTCTGACTCAATAACAATTTTGTCATTTAAATCCTCTTTACAAATATCATTAAATGTTTTTCCGACTAATTTTTGTGCATATTTTTCTATGCTGTATTTATCTGTTTTATCATATAACATAATCAAACACTTTCCCTTGAATAATATAACTTAGCTTTATTATATCAAAATATTATTATCATATAAATAACTAAGTCTATTCGCTATAAATACAGCAATTTAAATCTACACATTTTCTCTTGGTTCACCAATCAGATGATCAAACTCATCATTAAGTAGCCCCATAGAATCATTATCCATATACACTTGATATATTTTGTCTAAGGATTTTTTATCATTTATCCCTTTCTCAAAGCTAATCAAAGCCTTTGTAAAATCCTCAAAATTATCATTTGCCATTTTCTCAAGTGTATTTCTCATTTCTTTGAAATCCATTATTTTGCCTCCTTTATTTTCCTGATTGATCTATATACTATAACTTCCCCACACAGATGTCTATAACAATTTCTGTTCTAGTTAAAATGATTCTGCATATAAAAAACAGGTATCCGAAAATACCTGTTTTTCTCTCTAATAAGCTTAGGCGGGACCGCCTTTGGTCGCCCGCATTTCTGGACCCACCATTTCGGTGGCGCGTTGGAGACGGCTACTTTTCAACCTCTAAGCTTGTTACACTATTTATACACCTATACTATCTAATTGTCAAGTTTATTTTAGATGCTTTCGTCTATAAAGAATCGTTATGGATTAGTGTGCTCATGTATGCACCCTTCTTGAAGAAGGATGTGCTTACGCCCCATGCGACTGCTGAGCAAGCTAATTCGCTAGCGTGCTTTGCTTTGATACTTCTGATGTCAATAACTATTCCCTGTGGATATAGCTCTGCATCTAGGTGCTGCTTTAGGCTGTCTGCACTGCCGGACTCTACCGCTTTGATTGAGCGCTTTGGATTTGAATCCCACCACTCATCTGGCTTGCAGAATGAGCCGTCTGCTCTCATCTCACCAGATGACAGGCTCTGTGCACAGATTTCTCTGATTCTCTCTAGCATCTCCTCATCAATTATTCCATCTTTGATGGAATATGCATAGCATGCGCATGCTACTCCGTCGTCGTCTAGCTCTTTGATTAGATAAAGGTTTGATACGCCTCTTTCTGCGAACTTCTTCCACTTTGACGCCACCTTATTTAGGCGTGGATTTGTGTATATTGATGAGTTTCCACTCTCTAGAGCTGATTCGAGTTCGGCTAAATTTACATCTTTCTTTTCCCAGTTGTCGATAAAGTTAATTCTTAAATCACTCATTTGCTTTCCATCCTTCGTAATCTTCTTGCCAGCTTGCCAATGTATCATCATCAAACACGAGCATCGTGTCTCTGAACGGCTTTACATTTATCTCTGCAAAGAAAGGACCTTTCTTACTGTGGTATGCAGAGATTCCTTTTCTTGATTTGATTGAAAACTGCACCTTATAGATTCCTGCTGCGGCGAGAATCGATGGTGTTATGCGCTCTTCCGAAAAATATGCATCATCCCATTTTTCGCCGTCAGTGCTGATCTTAACATCATAAAAGTCTCCGTATCCGTTGTTTATCTTTAGATAGATTTTGGATAGAATCCTGTCGCTTTTCATGCTTTTGATGGCCTTAAATGATTTCTTATACTGCCACTGCTTATAGCCTAGCCTTATCATGCTTAGGAAGAACAAAGCAGTTAAGACCGCAAATATTATCCACGGCTTTTCTTTTATAAAGCTTAAAATATTGTCCAATCCAGTTCCCTTTCTTACTTAGCACTTGTATTTTATAGTGAATGTGACCTAGTGTCAAACAGTAGTCTAGGAGTAGCTTTTATTCTTCTCAGCACGCTCTTCTTCGATGTTTCTCTGAACGAGCTTTATCTTGTTTGCGTACTTTTCCTCTAGCTCCTTTTCGCCTGTAATCTTGTATATTTCAACAAGTTCGGTCATGGTCTCTATATTGCTTGGCGACAGCTTTAGAACCTTTAGGAATGACTCCTTCGCCTTTTCAACATCGTCAATATGCTTGTATGCGATTCCTAGGTAGTACCAGAGTGGCCACCAGTTTTTAAATCTTTCGCTTTCCTCATAGGAAGAAAGGATGTTAATTCCATCAGCAAATCTATTTGATAGGATGCAGTTATATCCTGTCTCTATCAAAACGGGTTCCTCTAGGTCAGCGAGTCTTTCCTCGATTTCCTCCCTCATCGCCTTCTTTTCTTCGCTCTCGTCTCCCTCTATTAGCGCAAGGAAGTCCTTCCAGGTCAGCTGAGCTTTGATGTAAAGACCCATGTTAAGGTATGCGTATCCTAGGAAGTAGAATCCCATATCAAAGTCAGGCTTATCAATAGTTAGACGCTCAAACGACTCTAGAGCCTCAGCCTTGTATCTTCCAACGTAGTCCTCGCCCTCACCGATTTCATAGGAATCCTTGCAGGCTCTTGCGTAGCAGTAGAGCGCATCTGATGACTTTGGATCTATCAAAAGTGCCGCACGAAACAGAATGCATGCGTAGTCGAAATCGTTCTTTGAGGCAGCTTCAATACCCTCGTTTATCAAAGGTTTAGCGAAGTCTGTACCGAAGGAGCGCTTTATGTACTCGACATAGCTATCGCGGAATTTGAAATTGATATCGCATCCGATGATGACAGCCATATTGTGTGCAATCTTGACATTTGTAAGGTTTGTCAAATCGTCCTTGCGGATAGGTACAGGTACGTTTGAAAGAATGTCGTAGAAGTTATTTTTCTTCAGGTAGTTTTCGGACAGCTCATCAAAGATATAGTCCTTTGTATGGGGAAATAGAAATTCTCCTATTCTATCCTGAAGCTCCTGTGGCTCGCCCTTTGCACTGGCCTTAGCCTTTGCCTTGCTCGCCTTAGCGTCCTTTGCCGCTTTATCTTTTTGTTTATCAGTCATGGTTTAACTCCCATCCTTTTTTATTAAATTTTTTAACTGCATCCGGATTCATCGTTCTGATTAAATCCTCTTCAATCAGGTGCTTTGCCTCGCCCGCCGGAAGCCTATCCTTGTTTTCGCAGACGAAGGCATAGAGAATTCTATAGATATCCTCCTTGCTGTGCGACTGCTTTTGGAATCCCTTCATGTAGTAGAAATCTGCAAGCATTTCGTAAAAGTCGAAGGAGCTATTTGATATCGAGCGCTCTATGAACTCTATCGACCAAGTGAATCCCCCGCGGTTATAGTAGAGGTCTAGAACCTTTTCTATCATCTTAAGCCTAGCTAGCTCCTTAGCCGAGATATAGCTATTGCTGATTACCTCGTAAGGCGCCCTGTCTCTCCATACATATCCGTGCTGCTTGCGTTCATCATAGACCCTTGTTCCTTTAAGAAGCTTTAGGAAGCCGAGCTGAAGCATATCAGGTCTTAAGCTGTAAACACGGTTAAACGACCTTGCAAAAGAATGGTAATTCTCAAGCGGAAGTCCAGCTATCAAATCGAGGTGAATATGAATATTCCTCCCCTCCTGTAGCTTTTGTACATTTGACATTAGCAAGTCTATATCCGTGTCACGTCCTATAGCCTTAAGCGTTACAGGGTTTGTTGTCTGCACGCCTATCTCAAATTGAAACTGTCCCTTACGAGCTTTTTTGAGCAGATAAATCTGCCTGTCTGTCAGAAGTTCACCGCATATCTCAAAGTGAAAGTTAGTGATCCCATTATCGTTTTCTATGAGAAATTTCCAGATTTCATATGACCTAGCTTCGCTGAAGTTAAAGGTTCTATCAAGGAACTTAACCTGCTTAACCTTATTTACAAGAAAGTATCTAAGCTGTCTTTCGACCTTTTCGGTATCTAGGATGCGAAGCCCCTTTTCGACCGATGAAAGGCAGTAGCTACAGCGGTATGGACATCCTCTCACGCTCTCATAATATATGACTTTGTCACTCTCAAGCTCAAGGTACTCGTACGGAAACGGAAGCTGGTTGAGGTTCATAGGCTTTGGCAATTCGTTACATACGATTTCTTCGCCAGACCTATAGCATAGTGATTTTACATTTGCAAGTCCGCTTGCTTTCACATCAAAGCTAAGATCTCCATCCTGCATGACAAGTGCCTTACAGAATTCAAAAAATCCGTTTTCTCCCTCGCCTCGAATGACAAAATCTATCCAAGGGTTTGCTCTCATGAGTTCCTGCGTCTCAAAGCTCACCTCTGGTCCTCCGAGTAAAATCTTCGTATCTGGACAGGCCTTCTTTACCTCACTTGCGAGGATTTTGATTTCCTCAATGTTCCAGATATAGCATGAGAAGCAGATTAGATCATATCCGCCTCTTACGATTTCCCCATAGACATAGTCGCTGTCGTTGTTAATGGTAAACTCCTGAAGTCTGATATCAAGCCCCGAGCCTACTGAAACACCATACAGGTATTTCAGTGCTAGGTTGGAATGAACATATTTAGAATTTAGTGTTGTAAGCAAAATTCTCATCTTATTCCTCATCAAAGCTATAGCAGCCTGAAGCGCTCATCCTTGAGCATTCCTCTATCCTTCATTGCTCTCTCAAGTTGAGCGAGCATCAAATCTCTATCCTCTGGCAAATTACCGCGAAGCGATACGTAGTTCGAAGCGTGGTTGCTTCTGAAGACGCAGCTCTTCTTTGGGTTTGCATGCTGCAGGAGAAGGTAGGTTTCTTTGACAACCTCTTCACCGCTCAAAACCTCAAATTCGCCTCTTGCTATTTCATCTGTTATCGAAGCCGACGGATCTAGCATCAGTGTCAAAAGGCTCACATACGATGCGTCCATCTCGCTAATCATCTCGCCTGTCTCTATCGCGTGCTCTCTCCATAACTCCTTACCTCCAAGTCCAGAGATAAAGGTAACTGATGTACGGATGCCGTTTTCCTCTGCCTTATGAACGGCAACCACGGTGTCCGCGCGCCCAGCGCCCTTGTTCACCCTCTCAAGCACAAGGTCGCTGCCTGACTCGGCGCCAATGTACGCAATCCCAAGGCCCGCCGCCGAAAGCCGAGCCAGGTCCTCAGGACTTTTGCGAAGGATGTCCTGAGCACGCGCGTAAATACCTACGCGGCTTACCTCCGGGAACAAAGCCTTGATATTCTCTAAAATGAACATCAGCTTGTCCGTTGATAAGCACATCGCATCGCCATCGCAAAGGAAGATTTTTTCCACATGCGAGTAGACACTTCGCGCCTCAATCAAATCCTCTATTACTTCTCTAACATCTCTAACCCTGAACTGCTTATCCTTGAACATGCTGCAAAAAGTGCATTTGTTGTAGGCGCAGCCTATTGTAACCTGAACGAGCAGGCTGTAAGCCTCGCTCGGCGGTCTATAAATATTCCCCTCGTATCTCATCTACATACGCTCCGGCGCTTTCATTCCAAGCAAACCAATTCCTGTAGCAATAACTCTCTTTGTTGCGATTACAAGTGCTATCTTCGATATCTTCTCTACCTCATCATCTACGATTATGTGCTCATCATGATAGAACTTATTGAAGCACTGAGCGATATCGATTATGTGCCTTGTGATGATTGAAGGCTCATACTTTTCACCAGCCTGCTCAACAACTCCTGGGAAGGCATAGATAAGCTTTGTTAGCTCATATGCGCTGTCTGACTTTGCTAGAAGAGCAAAGTCAACATTCTTAGGATCCTGTGCCTTCGCTACGATATCCTCTCCAGCCTTGCGAAGTAGGCTTGCACATCTTGCGTGAGTGTACTGAACATAAGGTCCAGTTTCTCCATCAAAGTTAAGAATCTGGTCCCACTTAAATGTGTAGTCCTTGATTCTGTTGTTTGAAAGCTCATTGAAAACAACAGCACCGATTCCAACCTGTGAAGTAATCTCCTCTAGGTTTTCGATATTAGGATTCTTCTCTTCGATAATTTCTCTTGTTTTTTCGATTGCACCGTTTAGAACATCCTCAAGGAATACCACGCGGCCGTGTCTTGTCGACATAGTTCCTTCCTCGAGTCTAACCATTCCAAATGGCACGTGAACGCACTGGTTAGCCCAGTCGTATCCCATGAGCTCTATAATCTTAAAGAGCTGCTGGAAGTGAAGGTTCTGCTGAGTTGCAACGACATAGATGTTCTTATAGAAATCGTAGTTTTCCTTACGGTAAACAGCTGCCGCTATATCTCTTGTTATATATAAAGATGAACCATCTGACTTCTTAATCAAAGCTGTTCCGAGCTTATACTCTTCGAGATCTACAACCTGAGCTCCCTTTGATTCCTGAAGAAGTCCCTTGTCTGAAAGTTCCTTCTCAAACCTAGGCATCTTATCAGAATAGAAACTCTCGCCGTTATATGAGTCAAACTCTATGCCCAGCATATCGTAAACTCTCTGGAATTCCTTGAGGCTCTCCTCACGGAACCACTGCCACAGCTCAACCTCTTCCTTGCTGCCTTGCTCAAGCTTTGTGAATATTGCTCTCGCCTCATCCTCTAGCTCTGGATGCTCCTCAACCTCAACATGGAACTTCGTGTAGTAGCCTAACAAGGTTTTGATAGGTGAATTTATAACATCTTCGCGGTTTCCCCATCTTCTATAGGCACATATCATCTTACCGAACTGCGTTCCGTAGTCACCGAGGTGATTGATCTTGAAAACATCATATCCAAGTGCATCGTAGATCTTGCTTAGTGAATTTCCGATAACTGTCGACCTGATGTGACCGATGTGGAAAGGCTTTGCAATGTTTGGTGATGAAAATTCAACAATCACCTTCTTGTTTCCACCGATGTCGCTTCTTCCGAAGTTTTCCTTTTCTTCTAGAACCTCTGAAACAGTAGACTTCATCATCTCTTCTCTAGAAACGAACATATTAACATATGCATTTACTGGACTAACCTCTGAGAAAAGCTTCTCTCCCTGAAGCTTTTCTGCAAGCTCAGCAGCAATTAGATTAGGAGCCTTTCTCATCGTCTTAGCGAGTCTAAAGCAAGGAAATGCGTAGTCACCCATGGACTGGTCCTGCGGGATTTCAATCATTGATTTGATTTCATCCTCAGTAAGCCCCTCTAGATTCTTAGCTATTATCTCTGCTATCTCTTTCTTAAAATCTATCATTTTACACCTCAATATTTCACTAATATCATTTATATTACTGCACTAGCACCTAGCAAGTATCCTTTACTACTGCTATGCCTTACTTCTTTTTCATGCGCACAATGGTTACGCCTTCTCCACCATCGTTATATGAAGCAGCTCCGTATGAATCGACATACTTCTTTCGCTTCAGCATCTGCCTTATTCCATCTTTGAGTATTCCTCCGCCCCTGCCGTGGATTATAGAAACCATATCTAGACCTGCCATGTAGACATCGTCGAGATATTTCTCTACGTCCGCAAGTGCGTCCTCTAGGTTCTTACCCATGACATTTATGCTAGCAGAAACGCTTGATGACTTTGATCTCAAAAGTGAACCGTACTTGCTTGAGCTCTTAGCCTGTGGCTTTCTGTCCTTACCCTCGTTGATGAGCATAAGGTCTTGCAGTCTTGCCTTTACCTTGAGTGCTCCGATGTTTATCATCAGATTGCCCTTCTCATCCGGCAGGCTCAAAATAGTTCCATTTTGCCCGATGGTTAACAGCTTGACCCTATCTCCAATCTTCAAAGTATCAGCCGAAACTGGCTCACTGTTCACCTGCTTTACGACTTTCTCTGAAACCAGGTCCTCAGCCTCATTTATTTTGCGCCTACTCTTTTCTAAAGCTCCAGTGTTAAGGTTTGTATGAGCACCTGACTTTTGCAACCTTCTAAGGTCTTTTTGCACGTCCTTGACAGCGCTCTTTGTCTCCCTCAAAAGTTCCCTGGCCTCGCGCTTAGCTTCTGCTATTATATCTGCACGCTTTTCACTAATAGCCTTTTCCTTCTCCTCGAGCTTTTTAAGTCTTTCCTCAATTTCTGCTCGCATGCTCTCTGCATCTAGTCTATCAGCAGCAGCCTTGCGTTTATCGTCTTCAATAGAGCTTATGACATTCTCAAATTCCATGTCGCCGTGTTTGATATGCTCAGAGGCTCTTTCGATTACGGACTCAGAAAGACCGAGCTTCTTTGATATTTCAAAGGCATTTGACTTTCCTGGTACTCCTATCAAAAGCCTATATGTTGGCGTCAGCGTCTCTACATCAAACTCCATCGCAGCATTCTCAACACCGCTTGTTGCAAGAGCATACTTCTTGAGCTCGTTATAGTGAGTTGTTGCCATGGTCAAAGCACCGCTGTCATAGAAGCGCTCGAGTATTGCTATCGCAAGAGCTGCACCCTCTGTAGGATCTGTTCCTGCACCTAGCTCGTCCACGAGAACGAGGCTGTTGTAGCTCGCCTTATCTATTATGCTAACTATGTTCTTCATATGTGACGAGAAGGTCGAAAGACTCTGCTCTATGCTCTGCTCATCGCCTATGTCAGCAAAGACCTCTCCAAAAATTGGAAGTGTGCTAGCATGTGAGGCCGGAATATGAAGTCCGCTCTGCGCCATCATTACAAGAAGCCCCGCCGTCTTTAGACTCACAGTCTTACCACCAGTATTTGGTCCCGTAATTATCAGAGTTCTATAGTCTCCACCTATTCTGATGTCAACCGGAACCGCCTTCTTATATTCTATCAAAGGATGCCTTGCCGATATCAATCTAAGCTCTCCATCTGTATCTATCTTAGGCTCGCTTGCATGCATCTTACATGAAAGCTTTCCCTTTGCCATGATGAAATCTAGCTTGGTTAGAAGCTCTAAATTGCTTCTTATCTCCCTATAGTGCTCTGCCACTCTTGAGCTGAGCTCTGCTAGAATTCTTGCAATCTCTAGCTGCTCTTCAACCTCAAGCTCACGTAGCTTGTTGTTAAGTTCGACAACGCCCTGCGGCTCTATGAAAAGAGTTGCCCCACCCTTTGATTGGTCATGCACCATGCCTGGAAAAAATGATCGATACTCCTGCTTAACCGGAATTACGTACCTTCCATCTCTCATAGTCACAATCGCATCCTGAAGATAGGTCTTGTTGCTCGATGAGGTGATGATTCTCGACAGCTTGTTCTTTATCGCCTGATTTTGCTGGTGAATGCTTCTTCTGATATCCTTGAGCTTTGGCGATGCGTTATCAGCCATCTCATCCTCAGTCAAAATGCACCTTGAAATCTCCTTTTCGAGCGCAGTAAACTCAACGATTAAGTCAACCATCTCGCCTATATACTTTAGATCAGGGAGTGCATCATCGTGCATAAAAGCAACAACCTCAGAGCTTATCCCAAGCACGTTTTGCACCTCAAGGAGCTGCCTCATTGTTAGACTTCCGCCCTTTTTGGCTAGCAAAAGTGCTTCTCGAATATCATAAAGTCCCCCCGTAGGAAGCGGGCCTTTACGCACAATAAGGTCAACCGCTTCCGTGGTCGACCTTAATTCCTCTTTGATTATTTTTTCGCTAGTAAGAGGAGTCAGTTCATCCGCTAGCTTTGCGGACGCGGCAGATCCCATCTCACGCTTCAATTGCGCAATTATTTTTCTATATTCTAATGTTTCTAGCGCCTTTTGATTCATTTCTTTGCCTTAAGTTTATCGAGCTCGTTCTTGAGCTTTATATTCTCCATCTGAAGATCAAAGAAGCTGTTCTCGTACTCGCTGCACTTGTCACGTAGCTCCTTCATTCTTGCTGCATCGTCTTTGATTCTGCCCTGAAGCTCGCTCACATTTTCCTTATTGTTCTGTGAGCTCTTCTTTGACTGTTCCCACATCTGCATGTAGTACTTCATCTCTTCCTTGAGCTTTTCATTATCAGTTCTGAGTCTTTCTACCTCGTCCCTTGCAAGCATAAGCTCTTCCGTAATGTTTACGGCTGCAAGAAGTGCCACTGAGCCATTTGCATTGTCAAGACCAGCCTTGCCTATGATGTTCATCTGCTCATCAACATGCCCAGCAATTTTCTGGATGACTTCTTCACTGTAGTCTCCGGCAATCGTATAAACCTGATTATAAATTTTTACATCTACCTTGCTCATTTTGACCTCCTCGGGCAGAACTCAGGATTTCTAATTATCTCTGATGCTCGCACCCAGATTATTCTTTAGTGCTTCTACAACCTTTGCGTGCGCTTCTTCTGTCTCAACATCGGTAAGAGTTCTATCATCATGCCTATATGTCAAGCTATATGCGACGCTCTTCTTATCAGGTCCTACCTGTATTCCTCTATAAATATCGAAGAGTTTAACGCTTCTCAGAATCTCAGTACCCGCTTCCTTGATAACCTTTTCTATCTCGGCAACCGGAGTGCTTTCGCTAACTACCATAGCGATATCTCTTGATGTTGATGGATACTTAGGTGGCTTAGAGTACTGAAATTCTCTGCTTGAGAACTCAATCAGTCTATCTAGGAAGAACTCTCCGCAGTAAGCTTTATCGCCTATTCCGTAGTTTGATGCAACATCAGGGTGAACCTCACCCATGATTCCAAGCTCAACTTCCTCGCCCTTATCTGTCACCTTGACAACTCTTGCACATCTGCCTGGGTGGTAAACTCCATACTCAGGCTCTGCGATATAGCTGACATCTTTGATACCCATCATATCAAACATGCACTCTATCATTCCTTTTAGAGTGAAGAAACTCTCGTCCTTACCGTAAATTCCAATTGAAAGGTCAAAGCTCTCATCTGGAAGCCCCTCAGGCTGAATGTAGTTCTTGCTGAAAACCTTGCCTATCTCAAAGGCTCTAACACCCTCTACACTTCTGTTATAGTTTCTTGCTAGAACCTCAAGCATACCTGGTGTAAGTATGGTTCTCATAGCAGCTGTATCTTCTCCCATAGGGTTAATGATATCTACTGTATCTCTCTCCCATGATTCTTCGTCTATTCTGCAAGCATCAAAAATCTTCTGATTGATGAATGAGAATGTCTGAATCTCATCAGCTCCCATTGCACAAAGTAAATCTCTAAGCTTTCTTCTTGTCTCCCAGCTCAAGCTGTTCTCAGCCTTAACATCTAGCTTAGGAAGAGTATTTGGAAGGTTATCGTAGCCGTACATTCTAGCGATTTCCTCTACAAAGTCAACTTCCTTAAGGATGTCTTGACGAACTGTTGGAGCTGTAACTATCATATCGTCTCCAGTTCCCTGAACCTTCATCTCTAGAGACTCTAGTATAGATACCATCTCTTCTCTAGAAAGATCAGTTCCAAGAACCTTGTTAATTCTACTAACTCTAGCGCTTACCACCTTTGGGTGCTCTGGACTCTTATAGATATCGACTGAACCCTCTAGCACCTTACCGTAGCCTAGCTCATCTATCAAAGCGCAAACCCTATCAGCTGCTTCCTCACAGAGGTTAGGGTCTATGCCCTTCTCATATCTTCCTGAAGCCTCAGTTCTAAGTCCAAGCTTCTTGGATGTCTGCCTTACGGAAGAGCCAACAAAGTTAGCTGACTCAAGAACAACAGTCTCAGTGTCAGGCTTAATCTCTGAATCGAGTCCGCCCATAACACCTGCAACAGCTACTGGTCCATTTGCATCGTTTATCATCAGCATGGAATCATCTAAGCTTCTCTCAACTCCGTCAAGAGTTGTAAACTTTGATCCTTCCTCTGCAACATCTACAACGATTTTTCCACCTGCTAGACTTCTGATATCAAAAGCATGTAGCGGCTGACCGTACTCCATCATTACGAAGTTTGTGATGTCGACGATGTTGTTGATAGGTCTCATTCCTGCTGCGATGAGCTTCTTCTGAAGCCACCAAGGTGACTGCTCTATCTTAACATCTTTGATTACTCTTGCTGTGTAGCGCTTACAAAGATCTCTCTTAACCTCAACCTGTATGTAGTCTGATGACTTCTCTGTCAAAGTTTTGCAATCTGTCTTAGGGTATACAAGTTCTCCGCCGAATGTCGCTGCAGCTTCCCTTGCCATACCTATCATTGAAAGACAGTCAGGTCTGTTAGGTGTTATCTCAAAATCTACAACTCCATCCTTAAGACCTAAAACCTCATCGATATTCTCTCCGAGCTTATCTTCATAGTTTCCTGAAAGGAGCCAGATTCCGTCCTTTGATACAAGAGGTGCACACTTATCAGCTATTCCAAGCTCCTGTGGTCCGCACATCATACCATCAGACTTAACTCCTCTAAGCTCACCTGCGCTTATCTTTACGCCACCCTCCTGCTTTGGCTGTCCGTGAAGAGGTCCTGGAACCACGCTTCCGTCAACTGCCACTGGGACATAAGCACCAACATAGAGATTGCTTGCACCTGTTACAATCTGAAGTTTTCCAAGCTTGCCTAAATCCATCTGGCAAACTACTAGCTTATCAGCATCTGGGTGCTTATCTATGCTCAAAACCTTAGCAATCTTTACATTTTCAATGCCCTCACCAAGGTATGAAATCGTTTCTATATTCGATCCGCTCATGATCATGCGGTCACAGAACTCCTTGTCTTGTGGCCACTTGTCGAGCTTAACATAATCCTTTATCCAATCTATTGAAACTAGCATCTGCGCCTCCTATTTGAACTGCTCAATGAATCTTGTATCGTTCTCATAGAGCAATCTTATATCGTCAATTCCATACTTCAGCATAGCGATTCTCTCTACGCCCATTCCGACAGCAAAGCCTGTGTACTTGTTTGTATCGATGCCGCCAGCCTCATGCACATGCGGATGTGTCATACCGCATCCGAGAATCTCAATCCAGCCGCTTCCCTTGCAGACATTGCAGCCCTTTCCGCCACACTTAAAGCAAGATACATCCATCTCAGCACTCGGCTCTGTAAATGGAAAGTGATGTGGTCTGAACTTCGTCATGGTCTTAGGTCCAAAAAGCTTCTTTGCCATAAGGTCAAGAGTACCCTTTAGGTCAGCCATGGTGATATCCTCTCCAACAACCATCATCTCTATCTGGTGGAAGGTATGTGAATGCGTTGCATCTGGCGTGTCGCATCTATAACATCTTCCTGGAATAACAATCATGTATGGAGGTGTTAACTCCTTCTCAGCTCTAATCTCTGCTGAAGAGGTATGAGGTCTGATAACGATGTCCTTGCTAATGTAGAAGGTGTCGCTCATATCCCTTGCTGGGTGAGCCAGCGGAGCGTTTAGTCCATCAAAAGTATTAAATACCGTATCAATGTCTGGTCCCTCGTAAACCGAATATCCCATGCTGCGGAAGATATCAGTAATCTCCTCTATAACCTGAGTTACTGGGTGCTTAACACCGATTTTCTCCTTTACGCCTGGTTCGGTCACGTCTATAGTCTCGGCCGCAAGTTTCTCCTGCTTCACTCTCTCCTTGATTGCATTTGCTCTCTCCTCAAGCGCAGCAGCAATCTTCTCTTTTACTTCGTTTGCAGCCTTACCGAGTTCCTTCTTCTCCTCTGGAGCAAGCTTGCCCATCGAACGCAGTACTTCTGTAATTTGACCCTTTTTGCCCAAAAATCGAATTCTGATCTCCTCAGCTTCTTTTTCTGTGTTTGCAGCGCTAAGCTGCTCACGCGCTTCTTCGAGCATTTTCTTTAGTCTTTCCTGCATAGTTTAAACCTCTTTCATAATTTATTACACTGATTACTCAGCTTGTTTTCTCTGTCTCATGCTCTCGTACATGATTATTCCTGCAGATACTGCTGCATTGAGAGAATCTATCTCTCCGCACATCGGTATCTTCACAATTTTGTCTGCGGCATCAAAGATTTCCTCTGAAACTCCGCCTCCCTCGTTTCCGATAACGAGAGCTAAATCGCTATCTAGCTTCTCATCAAAGTAGTAGCTATCCGTATCAAAGCCAGTCGCTACAAGCGAAAGCCCATTATCTCTCACGAGCCTTAAAAGTTCCTCATTGCTATCCAGCCTAATGACAGGAACCCTAAATAGCGAGCCTGCAGCAGACCTTATAACCTTGGCGGAATATACATCGGCCGTTCCCTTCATGACTATTACCGCCATAAATCCTGCCCCATCACAGGTACGAATTATGGTTCCGATATTGCCTGGATCCTGAAGCCTATCTAGGACGATAATGTTATTGCTCCTATCACTTTGGACATTGCACGCATCCCCTACATGTTCATTGGCAAAGCCAGATTTTTCCAAAGTGCACTTCTCGTGAAACGACCTAGCGTCTCCCAGTGTCTCAAAGCCCTGCATCTTAACTACTGCAATTATGTCTCTTCCGTTCTCTGTATCCTGAAGTTTATCAAAAAGAATTTCGTTTAAGAAGAAAATCTTAGCACCAGTCTTCTTTAAGTCCTCAGCTAACTCTTGCGAAATATATGAGCTAAGCTCATATCCCTTCTCGTCGCTATAGCAGATTAGAAGCTCTTTAATCTTCGCGTTTGCTCCGAGAGCATCTCTCAAAATATTGCTACCCTCGATTAAATATTCCTGCTGCTTCTCCCTATATTTGTGCCTGAGGAGCTTAAGCCATGCCTTGAATCTTTGGTTATCCGGCGATTCTATATAGTTTGACATAATTATCCTTAAATCACGAAAAAGCCGGCAAGGCCGGCTTTATATATTTTTTCTATTTCTTGAGAAAAGATGGAATTCCGAACAATGAATCCTCTTCTTCGTCTACAGATGGGCCTCTCTCAAAGATATCTCCAAGAGTTACTTCTCTTCCTGTGAGTCCCTCTTCTGTCGTAACGCGCTTTTCGTCAAGACCTACGGTATTGCTTGCCGGTCTGAAGTCTACCTTATCCTGGCTCTTAGCAAAGCCTGTTGCAATTACCGTAATTGAAAGCTCATCTTCCATGTCGTCGCATACAGCAGCACCGAAGATAAAGATTGCATCCTCGTCTACCTTCTCCTGAACCATCGATGTCATCTCGTTAATCTCGAGCATTCCGAGGTTCTCTCTACCAGCGATGTATAGAAGAACAGCGCCAGCACCTGAGATTGTTGTCTCAAGCAGTGGACTCTCGATAGCCTGAGTTACTGCCTCAACAGCTCTGTTCTCACCGTTACCACGGCCAACACCCATGTGAGCTATGCCTCTATCTGTCATAACAGACTTAACATCAGCAAAGTCAGTATTGATGATTGCGAAGTCAGAGATAATATCTGTGATACCCTGAACACCCTGACGAAGTACATCGTCTGCCTTGCCGAAAGCCTCAATCATTGTTGTGCTCTTATCGCTTATGTCGAGAAGCTTGTCGTTAGGAACTACTACTAGTGAGTCTACGAACTCCTTTAGGTAGCCTAGGCCCTGCTCAGCCTGCTTCATTCTCTTGCGACCCTCAAAGGTAAAAGGCTTAGTTACAACTGCAACTGTAAGAATTCCCATGTCCTTGGAAACCTTAGCGATAATAGGTGCAGCACCAGTTCCTGTTCCGCCACCCATACCAGCTGTGATGAATACCATATCGGCACCTTCTACAGCGTTTGAAATAGCCTCTATAGTCTCCTGCGCAGACTCCTGACCCATTCTAGGGTTTCCTCCTGCACCAAGACCTCTAGTAAGCTTCTCACCTATCTGGATCTTATTCTCAGCAGCACACTTATTAAGAGCCTGTCTATCTGTGTTTACTGCGATAAACTGAACTCCCTTTAGCCCTGCTTCTATCATACGATTAACAGCGTTACAACCGCCGCCACCGACTCCGATTACTTTGATTACAGCGGAATTATCCTTTTCCGTTTCGAACTGCAGCATCTCAATGCCTCCTTACCTTGCAAATATACTCTAATTTTACCATATACGCCGCCCTTTTGCACTCTTTTTCTTTGATAGAAAAGTGAATTTATGTAAATATTTTCTTAAGCGTCAATTTCTGGCGTGAAGGACATATAATCACTGCCTCCAACCTTGATTGTTCCCCTGTTTATCTTATCGTTGAAGAGGTTATTTACTACCTTCTGTAGCTCCCCTCTTTGAATGGTTTGCATGAGTTCCTTAGGAGTTCCTTTGACAGAAAGAGTGTCATAAATATACGCTCTTATGAGAACCTTTGATACATCGATTTTTTTGAAGAAAAGATCGCCCTTATTCATTGCCGAAAGCATCCTCAAAGTCATCTTCAGCGCATCTGATTCCTCAACCTCAACCTTCTCTCCAATATTCATCTTGCTTATTGTAAGACCAGTCAAAAGTGTTACCTGAGGATCTACGGTTGCTTTTCTCAAAACCGTTCCATCTTCATCGATTACAACAAAGCTTTCGCCGTACACTATGGCCGCCGTCTGCCGTCTCTCCTTAACGCTTATGATAAGCTTGTCCGGGAGGCTTCTCTTTACGTAAATATCCTCAAAATATGGATTCCCCTTCAGGTTCTTTTTGATGTCAGAAAGTCCCGCATCAAAGATTAGATTAACACCCTTTTTTGCCTTTGCCATGGAAATGACCTCGGCATCTGTGTAATAGCTATTTCCTTCGACCGAGAAGCTCTTTATGTTGAAGTAGTTTGATTTTAGAAATAAAAACACGCCAGTTCCTATACATAGGAGCACGACAAATCTCAGGAAGTAATGTTTCTTCCTGTGCTTTTTGCGCTGCCTTTCCACATGTTTGAGTGCGATTCTGCGATATATCTCTTCGTCGAGTTCTTCTTCTGTAGTAATTTGCTTTTTCTCGCCATTATCACTCGCATTTTCACTAGGCTCAGGCTCAGTTTCAGCTTTTGCATTTTCAGAGACCTCTGTCTCCTCCTCTGCCTCATCTGAATTTTCTACTTGAGCTTCGACATCTGCAGCGCCATCCTCTTTGTGCTCTTCCTCAAGCATTTCAAGTGCATCGTCACTTACATCTTCCCTCTTTTTTCCCTTGAATGCCTTGAGCTTACCCAATAAACCTTTTTTCATTAATTCTTTTCCATTATCTCATCAACTATTTTTTCACTTGCTCTCATTTGGCCAAGATTCTTGCTGGCCGCTTCCATTTTTGCAATTCTATCCTTGTCTTTTGATAATTCCTCTATCAAATCACTTAGCTTTTCTACATCGACATCAGCCTGCTCAAATAGCAGTCCTCCTCCGCAATCTGCGACGACCTTGGCATTATAATACTGATGGTTATCTGCCGCCCATGGATAAGGAATTATAATCGAAGCCCTGCCACATGCTGTTATTTCAGCAAGAGATAGTGCACCTGCACGGCAAATCACAAGGTCTGAAGCCGATATGGCATCAGCCATACCATCTATATACGGAAAAAGTCTAATTTGTCCATCTATAAACGAAGTACCTGCTTCGCCGATTAGTTCTCCTTCTTCCCCAGTAGCCTTTGATAGTCTATCCTTTGTATCATCAAAGAACCTAGTTCCCGTTCCGAAGATCAAGGTTCTCTTATCGCCTTTTTTTATTCTACGCGCGTAGGCCTCCGCCACGCCGTTTATCTCATTTGATCCGAGGCTTCCTCCAAAGGAGAATACCACAAAATCCTCATCTGCTATGCCTAGTTTCTTTCTCGATTCAGTTCTATCGAGATTCGTAAACTCAGCCCTTACAGGGTTTCCTGTATATGAAGTTTTTATCTTTTGTTTGAATACTTTTTCTGCTCCCTCAAAGCCTAGGAAAACCTTTTTGCAGTATTTTGATGTAAATCTATTTCCTATGCCGGGATAGGCGTTTTGCTCGTGGATGTAGCAGTTTGCTCCACAAATTTTACCTGCAATTATGACAGGCACGCTGACAAATCCACCAGTTCCGATAACAGCATCTGGCTTAAATTTTCTTATCAGCTTTATGGACTTAAAAATGCCCGCAAGCGTAAAGCTACACGCTTTGACAAACTCGCGCATATCGCTAAAAAATCCATTGCCTCTGTAAAACCATCTTGATGGAACCGCATGAAATTCATAGCCGTTCTTAGGCACAACTTCAGCTTCTATGCTGTCCTTACTACCTAAAAAAATGATTTCACTATCAGGCTTAACCTTCTTTATTTGCTCCGCGATTGCTATCGCCGGATATAGATGTCCCCCAGTACCTCCACCGGTCATCACAAATTTCATTAGATATCCTCTCTCTGCTGTCTCGAAATATTTAGCACTACGCCGATAAGGAACATGAAAATCCACAGTGCGTTACCACCGTAGCTTATGAACGGAAGTGCAACTCCTGTAGGTGGCATAGACGATGTTACAACTGCAACATTGAGAACTACCTGAGCACCTATCATTATCGCAACACCCGAAGCAAGAAGGGTTCCAAAGCTATCCTTTGCATTTAGGGCAATACAGAATATTCTCCAAACGACAACTACAAATACCATAAGAAGAGCCGCAACCCCAACAAAGCCAAGCTCCTCACCTATGATAGCGAGTATAAAGTCATTTTGTGGTTCCGGTAAGTATAGATTCTTCTGCACGCTGTTTCCGAGTCCTCTACCTCTAAGTCCTCCCGTAGCAAGCGCAAGTAAAGACTGAACGACCTGAAAGCCTCCTTCTAAGGAGTATTTAAACGGATTTAAAAAACTTACAACTCTATCGTGCTGATAGCCTGAGCTAAAGAAGCCTAAATATATGCTTCCCAGCGATAGTCCGCCAACTAGAAGTCCTATATAGCCCCAGTGCATTCCAGAGATAAAAGCTATCCCTGCCGAGATCAAAAATACCGTTATCGCAGTCGAAAGGTTTGGCTGAAGCACAATCATTCCGCACACAAATAGAGTGTAGGCAACTATAGGAGCAAGACCCATCATGCTCTTTGCTCTTTCCTTGCTCGCCGAAAAATATGCAGAGCCAAGGATAATGATGGTTGGCTTTGCTAGTTCTCCAGGCATGATGGTTATTCCAAGTTTTACCCATCTTCGAGCATTATTGACAGTTACGCCAAGAGGCGTAAATATCATAAATAGCATCAAAACCTCAATGACGGCAATTAGAACGGCAAACCGCCTATACTTATGATAGTCTATTAGTGAAGTAAACATCATTATGCCAAATCCACTGACCGCAAAGAATCCTTGCTTCCAAAGAAAGGCATAAGGTGTTCCTGAAGTGTTTATTGCACTGTAGTAGCTGGCACTGAAAACCATAACCACGCCAAACACCGTCAATATGGTAATAAGGACGACAAGCACAGGGTCACAGTGTTTTAAATTATTCAGTTTTCCTAGCTTTAGCAATTTTTTCATTCCAATACCCTAATTTAGTTCATTTGAGTTTTTCAACGCAGCGCTTAAAGTGTTCACCGCGTCTTTCATAGCTTTCGTACATATCCCAGCTTGCGCATGCAGGTGAAAGCAAAACAGTATCACCACTTCTCGCAAGCGCATGAGCTCTTTCAACACATTCATCCAAATTGCTGAAGTTCTCGTATTCTGTAAATCCACATCTATCTGCAGACTCAGCTATTATATGAGCATCTCTTCCAAATAGAAGAAGTTTCTTTACTACTCCATCAAAGTTTGATGTAAACTCATCAAAGTCCTGCTGCTTTCCATCACCGCCAGCAATCAAAAGAACATTTTTCTTTATTGCTCTTAGTGCGGTTAGCGATGCATCTACATTTGTGCCCTTCGAGTCATTATAGTATTTAACGCCATCAATCTCTGCACAGAACTCTATTCTATGCTCAACACCGCCAAAATTTCTTATCGCTTCGGCTATGACTTCCTTATCTATTCCTGCAAAGTAGCATATGCCGACTGCCGCCAGAACATTTTCGACATTATGATCGCCTATTATCCTAATATCGCTCTTATCACATATGTAAACCTTGTCATTTCTGTCATTTACATATATCTTTTCATCATCTAAAATTACGCCATAGTTAAGTTTTTCTTTTCTGCTAAAAGGCACGACTGTGCACTTAGCACTCTTTGCTAAATCAAAGCAAAGCTTGTCATCATAATTTATGATTAAATACTGATTTTCATCCTGATTTGCAAAGATTTTAGCCTTAGCTGCACCGTAGGCTTCCATGGTATGATGCCTGTTTAAGTGGTCAGGTGTCAGATTTAATATTGCAGAAACTAGCGGTCTAAATTCTTTAGTTGTCTCTAGCTGAAAACTGCTTACTTCCGTTACAAGCCAGTCATCTTTTGTTGCTTCGATAGCGGCACCGATTACGGCCTTACCAATGTTTCCGACAACCGAAGTCCTTCTCTTTGATCTCTCAAAGATTTCCCCAACTAGACTTGTGGTTGTTGTCTTACCATTAGTTCCAGTTATGGCAACAAAGGTTCCGTCACAAAGTCTATACGCAAGCTCTAGCTCTCCAATTACTTCAGCTCCCGTTTTCTCAGCCCTCTGAATAAATTCCAGTTCAGGACTTACTCCAGGGCTCATGATCACGTAGTCAAACTTTGTATCATCTGGATCCTGCCCTAGAAAGGCATGTTTACATGTCCTATCTATCAGCGCTACAAGAGCCTCATCCATGTCATCTCTAGCCTTGCTATCCTGAGCATAGAGCTCGCAGCCCTTTCCTCCTAGCATTTCGAGGGTCGCCTTTCCAGTTCTTCCAAGACCTACAACCAATATTTTCTTGTTCTGTATCTTATCCAAAAAATTCATTTTACACCTAAATCATATATATTAGGTAAGCCAGCAAGCAACAAAGCGCGCTGACGAGCCAAAATATTAGAACTACAACTCTCTCGTGCAATCCGCACATTTCAAAGTGATGGTGGATTGGAGCCATCTTGAAGACTCTCTTTCCTGTTGATTTAAAGGAAACAACCTGAATGATTACAGATAGCGATTCCATCACATATATAAAGCCGGAGGCTATGAGCAGAAATTCCATCTTTAGCATAATAGCAGCTGCTGCAAGAGCTCCGCCCAAAGCCATAGAACCTGTATCACCCATGAAGAGTTTCGCTGGATTTTTATTAAAAATCAGGAATCCGAGACAGACACCACTCAGTGCCGTGCAGAACACGAACGGTGAGTTTTGACCCATCTGCATTGCTATGATAGCAAAGAATGTGGATACAATAGCTGTTACTCCGCTACAAAGGCCATCTAGTCCATCCGTTAGGTTTACACTGTTTGCCATAGCTACAACAACTAAAATTACAAATGGAATATAGAAAACTCCAAATTCTATGTACTGGCCGTAGAAAGGAATAAAAACCTTGGTTCCATAATCTGAGAACATGGAAATGTATATGCCTAAGACCGCTGCAAATCCAACCTGAAGAACTATCTTCTGCCAAGCCCTAAGACCTAGGTTGTGCTTTTTTGCAACCTTGATGAAATCATCAAAGAAGCCGATAGCTCCAAAGAGTAGCATGACGCAAATCATCATTAGGTTTTCTGCACCGAAGCCTCCAAAGATTAAAACTACCACAAGCTGCGCGAGAATCATGGCGATTCCGCCCATCGTTGGCGTTCCCGACTTCTTTTGATGCGACTCAGGTCCTTCCTCACGTATGTACTGTTTAAATTGTTTTTTCTTAAGTAACGGTATTTCTACTGCCGTAAGAACCGCAGACATCGCAAGTCCTACAAGCAGAACCAGAAAAAATCGTTCCATAATATCAAGTTCCCTTCTTATAAATGCATCGGCATTTACTTATTTATGCTGTCAATCAGCTTCTCAAGCTCATAACTTCTCGATGCCTTCAAAAGCACAAGATCGCCCGCCTTAAGATAATCGTTAATAACATCTGCAAGAGCGTCTCTGCTATCAAAGTGAAGCATTTTATTCTTATCCATTCCCTCAGAAGCTGCTTCTTCTGCAATAAGTGAAGCATCGCTTCCTACGGTAATCATCAAATCTAAATCAAGCTTTGCCGCCTCTCTTCCCACTCTGCGATGAGATTCCTCGCGCACAGCCCCAAGCTCATTCATGCCTGCAAGCACCGCAAGCTTTCTTTTTCCTTCACTCTTAACTAAGGTTTTGAGTGCGGAGATCATCGACTCCGGTGCCGCATTATATGCATCGTCTATTATATTAACCTCGCCAGCCTCAACAAATCTCAAACGACTTCCCGTCATCTCTATGTCCTGAAGTCCATCAATTATATCATCAAAATTCATACCTATGGATTTACAAGCTGCTGCTGCAAGCGCTGCATTTAGAGCGTTATGTTCTCCCATAATACCAAGCTTTACATGATGCTTTTCACCTTCGCATACTAAATCAAAAGCGATTCCATCATAACCGAGGTTTTCCACAGCCGAAACGCGAACATAAGCATTTTCGGCCTTGCCTGCTCTAATAATCCTATACGGAACTTTATCCTCATCAATAGTCTCAAGCATGTCATCATCTGCATTTACAACGAGAATTTTTGATTCGTCAAAGCCCTCGACAATTTCCATCTTTGCTTTGAAAATATTCTCGCGTGTTCCAAGTTTTTCAAGATGCGAGTATCCGATGTTAGTTATAACTGCGACATCTGGCTTTGCAATCTCTGTGAGCCTGCTTATCTGACCTAAAGCATCCATTCCCATCTCTACAACAACTGCATCCATACTGCCATCAAAGCTCAAAAGCGTAATCGGAAGGCCCGTCTCGCTGTTTAGATTAGCCTTGCTAGTTCCGGCATTAAAGCCTTTTTTTAGAACGGCATAAATCATGTCTCTGGTCGTTGTTTTTCCAACGCTTCCAGTTACTGCAAGCTTCTTCATATCAAAACGAGCTATATACCACTCAGATAATTCCTGAAGCGCATACATCGCATCGTCTGTAAGGATTAAAGCGCAATCCTCTGGTACTGTCTCAGCTGTTTCTTCTTTTGATATGAGCATTATTCTGCAACCATTATCGTAGGCAGATTTCATGAACTTATGTCCGTCATTGAATTCGCCCACCATGGCACAAAATAGGTCTCCGCTCTTTGCATTCCTTGAATCTATGCAGATATCAGTCGCTGCTTCATCTCCGCTTCCACGAATCAGCTTTCCTTTAACTGCATCTGCAATTTGTCTAGCTCTTAACTCTTCCATTGATTTTTCCTAGCTTCTGTACAAATAAATGATTTCTTTTTTATCTATCTTTTTTCCACCCTTAGGGTATTGGTCCACAATTGTGAAGTCTAGATCTTTATCCTTCTTCTCATCGTCTGTAAGTGCAGGTCTAACTTCATACTTTAGTCCATACTCATCTAGTATAGCTTTTGCATCCTTATATGAAGCATTTGTAAGATCAGGCACATAGGCTGTCTTCTGCTTCTCAGAGTCCTCCTTAAGATCGTCTGCTGCATTGACATTAAGATAAGGTAGCGCCTTTGTCAAAAAGTCCTTTGCGATAGGAATAGCTGTTATATCTGCATAATTCTGATTTGGTGAGTTACAAACAATTAGTACTACAATCTTAGGATTATCTATAGGGGCCATACATATAAATGAAGTATCCGTCTTTGATTGTGAGTATGATCCATTAACAGCCTTTGATGCGGTACCAGTCTTACCGCCTATTCGGTAACCTGGCATTTTTACAGTTTTACCACCGTACTTGTCAACCTGCTGCTCCATTATATTTAACATTTCCTCGCAGGTCTTTGAAGACAGAACCTTTCTCACCTTTGTTGGCTTAAATTCTACAACTGTCTTTCCGTCTTTATCAGTGAGCTTTCTAACAAAGTGAGGCTTCATCATAACACCATCGTTTCCTATTGAAGAAACCGCAGTTATGAGCTGCATTGGCGTTATAGCTATACCCTGTCCAAATCCCATAGAGGCTAGCTCAAGCGGACCAACTTTTTCTAGATCTGTAACTATAGGATTGCTCTCTCCAGGATAGTCAATTCCCGTCTTTTCTGTTATTCCAAATAGCTCAAGATGCTTGTAGAATGTATCCTTGCCCATGTTCAGCGCAAGCTGCATGTGCACCGGGTTACAAGACTGTCCTACAGCCTGAGTCAATGTCTCTGCGCCGTGAGGCTTTCTATCAGCGTCAAAGATTTTGAGCCCTGAAACCTCATAAAATCCCTTACAATAGAACGGTGTATCTGGTGTAACAAGACCCTCTTCTAGTGAAGAAGACGATGTCAAAAGCTTAAATGTTGATCCCGGCTCATACACATCGCTGACAAGTGCATTTCCCCACATTCTATTTAGATATTCCGATTTCTTGGAGTTACTAAGCTTGTTGTAAACTTTTAGCGCATCCTCGCCAACTGGCTTTGTTGGATCGTTTGGATCAAAGGTAGGATTTGTAGCCATGGCCAGAATCTCACCAGTCTTAGGGTCCATCACGATTCCGCTAACACGCTCAGCTCCAGTCTTTTTCATTCCCGTTGCAACAGCATTTTCTAGATAGTGCTGCAGCACTTCATCTATCGTGAGCTCTACATTAAGGCCATCCTTAGCCTCATAGTACTTGCTGCTTCCATTTGATAGCTGGTTTCCGTTTACATCGGCTTCGATTACCGCACGTCCAGTCGTTCCGCTAAGATACTCGTTATACTGGTATTCTATTCCGCTTCTTCCTTCGCCCTCGTCATTTACACTGCCGAGAAGATTTGCCGCGAAGCTCTTCATAGGATAAAAACGCTTTGTATCCTCTGTAATTTCGATTCCCGAGATATCTAGATCTGAAAGTTTATCTGCAGTATCCTTCTCAAGATATTTAGCCGCCTTTATTAAAACCTGGTCCGACTTAAGCAAGTTCAAAACTTCTTCGCTTTCCATTCCTAGCACTACTGAAATTCTATTTGCTACTTCTGTGAGCTTATCACCAGGATAATTTTCTCTAATCTGCGAAGGTCTAAACCAAAGCGTATAGCAAGTTGCACTTGACGCGAGTTCCTCTCCGTTTCTGTCGTAGATAGAACCACGCTTTGCCTGGATTGGAATATCTCTCTTCTGCTGATCCTTTGCCATATCGCTGTATTCGCTTCCTCTTACAACTTGTATCCAAGCCATTCTAAATAGAAGCAGAATCAAAAGAAGTGCCATGGTTCCGAATACGAATATTATCCTTTTTTTGCTCTTTAAATTAGTTTTGGTTCTCTCTGCCATTTAGCAATCCCTTTACCTTTATTATGAAAAAACCGACAAACTGCGATATTCAGTTGTCGGCTGTTTTATGCAAGCTGATAACGCCTTTATTTATATGCGTTTTCCTTTATTATACTCGCTAGATTTCCCTTTGGAGCAGCGGTCTTTGATAGATATATGCACTCGTTCTCGTTTGCGTACACCATGCCGAGTTTGCTTGTTGCCACAGTCTCTATGTGTTCTAGGCTGTTGGCAGCTTTAATCTTTACATCTAACGTATCTATCTCGTCCTGCAAAATCCTGTTGTTTTGGTCGAGCTGGTTATTAGTCATCTTAAGCTCTGCGCTATAAGCGGACAAAACAACCAAAAATATGCAAATCATTCCCACCAAAACTATACTAAACACAGTTTTATTTCTTATAAGATTGATCTTTTGTCTCTGACTCTTAACCATTTCCCATCCTCAATAACTTCTTTATCTCTTCCCAAGTTTTTCACAAACTCTCAGTTTTGCACTCCTTGCCCTCGGATTTTCGTCCTCCTGCGATTCACTTGGCACTATAGGTTTCTTATTTATCTTCTTTATCTCAGGCTTCTTTCCGCATACGCAGATTGGAATCTCAGGTGGGCATACGCAAGGATTTTCCCTTTCGCTATACGCATCCTTTACAATTCTATCCTCTAGCGAGTGGAATGATATTATCGCAAGCCTCCCCTTAGGTGCTAATACATCTATGAAGTCATCTACCGCTCTCTTTACTCCTCCGAGCTCATCGTTAACTTCTATCCTTATCGCCTGAAATGTTCTCTTTGCCGGGTGCGGTCCATTTCTTCTTGCTGATGCTGGAACCGCTGCCTTTATTATTTCTACTAGTTCAAAAGTTGTTTCTATCGGTTTTTCGCGTCTTGCTTTGACTATGAAGTCCGCAATCCTGCTCGCCCAACGTTCCTCACCGTAGCTTTTGATTATTCTATATAGTTCATCCTTGGAATACTCATTAACTATATCGTAAGCTGTCATACCTTCGCTTCTATCCATTCTCATGTCTAGAGCAGCGTCGTTCATATATGAAAACCCACGCTCTGGATTATCTAGCTGATACGATGAAACTCCTAAGTCTAGAAGTGCTCCATCAATTTCCTCTATATCCAGTTCCCTTAGGATGTTCTTGATATCCGAATAGTTTCCGTGAATAAAAGCCTTCTTGCAATCAAATCCCTCAAGTCTTTTCGAAGAAACTCTGAGAGCTTCTTCATCTCTATCGATTCCGATCAGCATTCCATTTGGCGATAATCTCTTGCAAATTTCGCTTGAGTGTCCCGCCCCTCCGAGCGTGCCGTCAACATAGATGCCATCTGGATTGATATTGAGACCGTCTATGCATTCTTCTAGAAGCACTGGTACATGTGAAAATTCCATATGCCCTCCTAGAAATTATATGCTGCTAAAGTCTGGTTGAACTCCTCTGTGTCCATACGATTTTCGTTATCTGGAGCATTCCACTGTTCCTTAGCCCAAACCTCTATTTTTCTCATCGCACCTATCGTAACTAGTTCTTTATCGATATGTGCGTATTCCTTGAGTTCAGTTGGAATAATTATTCTACCCTGTTTATCAAAGCCACATGAAACAGCATTACCACAGATATGTCTTACGAAAGCTCTGACCTTAGGATCTGATTCTGGAAGCTTGTCTATCTTCTCAAGCAAATTCTCCCAGTCACTAATGTCATAAATGTATAGGCATCTATCGATTCCCTTAGTAAGAATGCACTCCTTACCAAGCCTATCTCTATACTTAGAAGGCACGATCATGCGATTCTTAACATCTATGGAATTATTGTATGTTCCGATAAACAAATCCTGCCTCCTTTCGCCACTTCACCTATTATCAAATATTAACACTGTAATTATATACCACTTTCCCCCACCTATCAAGGCTAGTCCCCCACTTAATGGGTATAAAAATAGGCTATTTTTGCTTTTTTCTACATTGAAATAAAAAAAAATCAAGCTTCCACTATATTTTGTGGTCGCTTGATTAATCGTTATCAATATGTTGTTTTAAAATCAGCTTTTCTTTGGCTGTTTTTTTGAGCTTTTTGATACTTAATTCACGCGAAAGAGCCTCTCCCTTTTCTTCGTATTCTTCGTAGTAAACAAGCTCAACCGGAAGCCTCGTTTTGGTATACTTTGCTCCCTTGCCAGCATTATGTGTTTTTACCCTCTTTTTGAGGTCATTCGTCCAGCCTGTATAAAGACTCCCATCCGCACAGCGAAGTATGTAGACGTAGTTCATAATTCTCCACCTTATCATCTTTTAGGACGGCCTTCTGCTCTATTCATATTCCTACTAGAATCACTACCGTTCTGATATTATAGCACAGCTTTTGCTTCTTTATAAATCGATTGATACTCTTTGAGTAAATTTTTTCGTAGAAGCTAACAATCTGTAAGTTTGTGATATAATAAGCACAACAAAATCACGCTCTAGTTTATATTTATTTTCTATAGTTTCACGATGAGAAACGAGGACTTTATGAGCTTTATAGAATTTGATGATGTCAAGAAGGTGTACCGCACAGGCGAGTTAGAAATCGAGGCCCTTAGAGGCATAACTTTTTCTATTGAGAAAGGTGAAATCGTAGTAATTCTTGGAGAATCCGGTGCAGGGAAAACTACGCTTCTAAACATCCTCGGCGGCATGGACAGGCTTACGAGCGGTTCTGTTCGCCTAGATGGACAGACCATATCAGATTTTTCCAGCAGGCAGCTGACGCACTACCGCAGACACGATGTCGGCTTCGTTTTTCAGTTCTATAATTTGATTCCTAATTTGACAGCTCAAGAAAATGTCTCCATGGCAACTCAGCTATGTAACAACTCGCTTGATCCTTTTGATGTTCTCACATCCGTTGGGCTTTCCGAAAGGCTAGATAATTTCCCATCCCAGCTCTCTGGTGGCGAACAGCAAAGAGTTGCTATCGCGCGTGCACTTGCTAAGAATCCTAAGCTTTTACTTTGTGACGAACCTACTGGAGCTCTAGATTATCTAACAGGAAAATCCATACTTAAACTTTTACAAGATACTGGTCGCAAGAACGGCATGACCGTCATCATCATAACTCATAACCAGGCTCTTGCTGCTATGGCTGACCGCATTATCAAAGTCAGAGCCGGCAAAGTTACAGAGTCATATATAAATTCTCATGTTACTCCAGTTGAAGAAATAGAGTGGTAATATGTTGTTCCTAAATATACTCCGAGAAATCAAAAAATCCCTTGGTAGATACCTTGCCATACTCGCCATTGTAGCGCTTGGCACTGGATTTTACTGCGGTCTAAAAGTTTCGACTGATGCCATGGTAGCAACTTGCGATAGCTACCTTAAGGATGCAAATTTATACGACTTTTGGCTACGCTCTAACCAAGGTATAGACCAAGATTTAGCGAGCAAAATAAGAGAAAACAAATCCGCTCGTGAAGCAGAGTTTGCCTATAGCTTCGATGTCATATTCAATGCTTCAGAAGAAAATTCTGTAGTACTTCACAGCATGTCGCTTCCAGAAAAGATAAATAGACCTCTAGTCAAAAGCGGACACTTGCCAAAGCACGATGATGAGTGTTTGCTTGATGAAGCATTCCCTAATGCAAAAGCTTTGATTGGGAAAACCATAACTGTTTCAGGAGGCAACGAAGCCCAAACCTCGCAGATACTGAAATCAAAAAAATACAAGGTTGTTGGTCTATGCGACTCACCTCTTTATTTGAATTCCGAAAGAGGTTCCACCTCAATCGGAAATGGAACAATATCAGGTTTTGTTTATTTGAAAAAGTCTGCATTTCTCAGCCCCGTATACACCGATGCCTATGTCACATGTGGAAATTACGAGAAAATCTATTCAGATGCATACAAGAACAAGATAAAGAAATACAAGGGCGATTTTGATGGCCTTACAGACCACGTTCTAGACCGCGAAAGCAATGCAGGATATGTTTCATTCGAAAACGACACAAGCATAGTCGCAAGTATCTCTACAATTTTCCCTGCCTTTTTCTTTGCGATTGCAGCCCTTGTTTGCATGACAACCATGACTAGAATGATAGATGAGCACCGCATGCAGCTAGGCGTTTACAAAGCTTTAGGCTATGGTCCATTAGCTATCCTTTCCATATATCTTTTCTACTCGTCTACAGCTACTGTAATTGGAGTTACTTTGGGATATTTTGGCGGAATGACAATCACGCCACAGGCAATTTGGCGCGCATATAATACTATTTATCTCTTTGCTGATAAGCTAGAGTTTACAGCAGATCGCACGCTAGGTCTTTTCGCTTTGATTGTCGCTTTGTTTTCTACTGGCTTTTCCACAGTTGCAACCTGCGTTAAGGAAACCAGTGAGTTTCCTGCTTTGCTCATCAGGCCACGCGCACCGAAATCAGGAAAGAAAATTTTCCTCGAGCGTTGCTCATTCGTTTGGAATAGACTGCCTTTCATTTATAAAATCTCACTTAGAAATGTCTTTAGATATAAAGGCCGTCTTTTGATGACCTTGATTGGTATAAGCGGATGCACAGCACTTTTAGTTGCAGGGTTTGGTATGAGAAGTTCAATGAGCGACCTCACAGATCTTCAATATGAGGAAATCGAACACTATGATTATAGCGTAGTTTTCAATACTCCTCTTACATCTGATGCCGAAGAAAAATTCACTGCATTCGCTAGAGGCAATGGGCATGCCGAGAAAATTAAGTTCTGCAATCAGCAGTCGATGAAATATGGTGGTAAAACAAAAGGTAAGAAATCGGCAGGCTCCCTAAAGCTTATCACAACATCAAAAGACGACTTTCGAGATTTTATAGACCTTCACAACGGAGACCGTAAGATTGAGTTTCCAGGCAAAGGCAAAATTGTACTTTGTAAGAAATATGCAAAGCAATACAAGCTATCAAAAGGAGACAAGCTAAGACTTGTAGATGACAATCTAAAGAGCTATGAGTTTGAGCTAAGTGATATCTTTGATAACTATATCTATAACTACGCCTACATTTCTCCTGAAACTTACCACTCTGTCTTTGGCAAAGAAGCAAAATTAAATATCGCCCTTGTAGATACTGGTCTTGAGGGCGATAATAGAGATTTAAATATTTCTGAGGCAGCTGCTAAAATTCGAAATTACGATAATGTAATATCAGTATCGCAAACTGATGAGTTTAGAAAGCGCGTCGATAAGATGATGCAGAGTCTAGCTGCAATTATAGTTTTAATAGTTGTCAGTGCTGGAACTTTAGCATTAGTGATTCTATATAACATTACTAATATAAACATCACTGAGCGTAAGCGCGAAATTGCTACAATCAAAGTTCTCGGCTTTTATCCTCGCGAAACCTCTGCATATGTATCTAGAGAAAATCTGCTTTTGACACTGATGAGTTCTCTCCTTGGACTTCCACTAGGAAAGCTCTTGCTTAAGCTCATAATAAGTCAAATCAATGTTGACATAATTTACTTCCCTGTGATTGTAAGCGTCCTTGATTATCTATATTCATTCATGCTGACAATGGCGTTTGCCGTAATAGTAGTACTGCTCATGCACATAAAGATTCACAGAATCAATATGAGCGATTCTCTAAAGTCAATCGAGTAAGTCCTATCCGTCAAGCCTTGTACTGCTCTTCTCAGCTTCGGCAAGATCAAGCTTAACTCTATCTATGTCATCTAGCAGATTCTTTAGGCTATCTGCATCTACGTGATTGTTCAAAAAGAGCTTCTCCAATTGTCTACTTGCCTTTGTTATCTCGTTTACAAAAGCGAGGTAATCCTCGAATTTATGGCTACTTTGAGCCCTCTTGAATTTTTCGAGATCATTTCTTATATAGTCTATTACATCCTGTTCTCCAAAGAATCTTCCTAGAAGAAGTGGATAAGGAGAAACACGAGATAGGTAGATGCTACCATCTTCACGAGCCTCATACATGTAGCTCATCTTGTAGTCTTCTATCTCAAATTTTGCCACTGTGATATTCGCATGCACAGTCTTAACACTCGTCGCACCTAGCTGCTTGAGCATCATGTTTATAATGTCGTTAATTGTCCAATCCATATTAGCCTCCTGTTATATATATGCCTTAATAAGAAGTACTATAGTTGATACGAGTATTGAAAGTATCATAAAAGGAAATCCTACCTTTAGATAGCTTGCAAATGTTATAGGGTAACCATGCTTGTTACTGATATCTGATAGCACCACATTAGCCGAAGCGCCGATCAAAGTTCCGTTTCCACCTAGGCAAGCACCTAATGATAGCGCCCACCATAGAAGCTCTACATCCATACCCTGATTTTTCATTGAGATAATCAAAGGTATCATCGCAGCCACAAAAGGTATGTTGTTTAGTACCGATGAAACAAGCGCGGAAGCCCAAAGGATTACTAGTATCGTAATTATCTCATGTCCTTCTGTAAAGCTGATTATTCCCTTTGATATAGCCGATATAACACCAGTCTTTTCCATTCCACCTACGATAACAAAAAGTGCTATAAAAAAGAGTATCGTCGACCACTCCACATCTTCTATTACATGCTCAGCTTTCTTTCCGCTAAGTAGCATTATAATTGTAGCTGCTGAAAGCGCAATTACAGCTGGCTGAACTCCTAGCTTATCATGAGCGAGAAATCCTATTATTATGAGTCCTATAAGAACTATACCTATCTTCATAAGTCTAGCATCTGTTATAGACTTATTCTCATCTAGTGCCATTACCTTTGCTCTTGCTTCTTCAGTTGCCACCGTAGATTTCTTGTAAAGAAACTTCATCATGATAATCTGAACCGCGATTACTAGCACAACAGCAAGTCCCGTGTTCATCATAAAGTCCATGAAGGAAAGACCTGCAGCACTTCCAATCATGATATTTGGTGGGTCACCTATCAAAGTAGCTGTACCTCCGACATTTGATGAGAAGATAAGCATTAAAAGGTATGGTACTGGATTCACCTCTAGCATTCTTGCAATAGCAATCGTCATAGGTCCAACTAGAAGAACTGTCGTAACATTGTCTAGGCAAGAAGATAAAACTGCTGTAATAATCACAAAGATTATCATGATTTTCCAAGGGTCAGCATTTACCTTCTTAGCCGCTTTGATAGCTATGTATTCAAACATTCCAGACTGCTTTAGCACTGCTATGAATAGCATCATGCCAACAAGTACGCCTATCGTGTCAAAATCAACATACTTAATTGCTTCATCAAAGCTAAGCACCTTGGTGAGCAAAATCACTGCCGCACCGATAAGCGCTGAAAGTGTGCTATCTATCTTTCCCGTCGTTATCAAAACCATAACGCCAAGAAAGACAAGTATTGATATTATTTCCATTATTCCGCCTCCTGACAAAGCAATTATATACCTTTTTTATCAAAATGCAATAAATTAAACTAGCCCTAGATGTACGCTTTTATAATAAGTACGATCATCGAAACAAATACCGATGCAATCATGAAAGGAAATCCAACCTTGAAGTAGCTTTTGAATGTGATTGGATGTCCGTGTTTGTTACTGATATCAGATAGAACAACGTTTGCTGATGCACCTACAAGAGTTCCGTTACCGCCTAGGCAAGCACCTAGTGACAGAGCCCACCAGAGAAGCTCAACATCCATGCCCTGAGCCTTCATCGCAAGAATTAAAGGTATCATGGTCGCAACAAAAGGTATGTTATCAAGTATCGACGAAATGATTGCTGACGCCCAAAGGATTACGAGAATTGTAAGAAGCTTATGCCCCTCTGTGAACCCAATCAAAGCCTCTGACATCGCCGTTATAATACCCGTCTTTTGCATTCCGCCAACGATTATAAATAGCGATATGAAGAACAAAATCGTAGGCCACTCAACATCTTCTATCAAAGACTCTACTTTCTTCCCCTTCACAATAAGCATAAAGGCCGCTGCTGAAAGTGCAATTACCGCAGACTGTATTCCAAGCTTATCATGTAGCAAAAAACCTACGATTATGTATATGATTACGCCTATTCCTATCTTCATTAACCTTAGGTCAGTTATCGCCTTTTTCTCATCGAGAGCCATAACCTTAGCCTTAGCCTCTTCGGTAGCTGTAATCGTCTTCTTATACATGAACTTCATCATAACAATCTGTACGATTAGAACTAGAATAACTGCACCACCTGTGTTCTTGACGAAGTCAAGGAAGGTAAGTCCCGTTGCACTTCCAATCATTATGTTAGGTGGGTCACCAATCAAAGTAGCCGTACCTCCGACATTGGATGCAAGAATTTGCATGAGAAGGTAAGGCACTGGGTTTACCTCAAGTAGATTGGATATAGCAATTGTCATTGGTCCAACTAAGAGAACCGTTGTAACATTATCAAGGCATGACGATAGCACCGCTGTAATTATGACAAATATAACCATCATCTTCCAAGGATCAGCATTAACAAGCTTCGCCGACTTGATAGCAACGTATTCAAACATCCCCGATTCCTTGATAACTGCGACAAACAGCATCATTCCAACCAGTACGCCTATGGTATTAAAATCTACATACTCAAGAGCTTCATCAAAGCTAAAAACCTTTGCAAGCATGAGCACTGCCGCACCAACAAGGGCAGCTGCAGTTCGGTGCACTCTTTCGGTTGTTATCAAAACCATTACACCCAAAAAAACTAAAACTGTTAAAAGTCCCATATATTACTCTCCTAATAAAGCATTAGTATATACCTAATACGCTAAAATTCAACCCCTTATATATGTTTATTTTTCAATGCATACACGCATTTAATTTTTTTATATCATTGTTGCAAATTGCACCAAAATACAAACGAGCTTCACGCATATAAAAAGCCCAGACCGAAGTCTGGGTTTGATACCAATTATATCGTTATAGATTTGCAAATGAAATTACTACCTCTATATTTGTCTTACCATTTACTGAAGTTTTAAAGATATAGCTTTCTGTTGCTCCACCCGCTACATCTATCGGTTCTTTAGCCTTTGCTCTTTTAATCTCTATTTCTGATCCAAGTGGCGCTTCTGCCCTGTGCCTGATTAGGAATGATGTCATTTTCTTCTTGTCAACATCTGGCACATGGTTCCATACCATATCAAGATAATAGGTATTGTTCATATGCATGTTTCTGTCGACCTCACTGAACATAACCTGGTGCTTTCCACATAGCTCATAATCAAGGTCCTTTGGCAAGTTAAATCTCAAAGGAATATTCATCTCTAAAGGCTCGTCAAACTCGTAGTCTGAAAGGTCAATTTCGTCAGTTCTGATGAGTTTGCCTGTATGAATATTTACTACAGCCCACTCACTATAGCCCCTAGCAACAATCTCCTCTCCTCGCTTAACTAAAAAACATCTGACAAAGGTTGCCGCCTTTCCTGTCGTCGCCCAGGTATGTACATCGATTTCATCATAACTATGAATCTGATCTACAACCTCGTAGAGAATTCGCGTTGCGATAAAGCTTTGACCATTATCAAATAGCTCCTCATATGTAGGTCTTCTATCTCTCATGTTGTGATTTCCAGTTTCCTGCATAAGTCTCGCAAAGCTTGAAGGCTTTATATTATTGTTTATATCCACATCATGTGATGATATGGAATAGTGCTCTATGTAAGTGCTCATTTTAGCTCCTTTATCATCTCTAAATTCTAGTATCGGCTTCTAGAAAGTCGCCACCTCCTGCTCAGGCGGAAGACTCGCTACCACCTTACTGCAGTAGAGGATAGGCCCCTCTTCGCCATAAATATCTGTATACTCTAGTCTCACCTCGGCTACGATTTCTGCCCAGCTTCCGTTTTTGATTTTTGATGCATTCTTCCAAATGCACAAAAGTCCAGCAAACTGAATATCATCTGCACAGCATGTCATAACATGTCTTCCAAAGACTAGATTATCTTTTGGCAGGCCTCCTCCAGTCGCAAATCTACCGAGAACTCTAACTTTTTTCTTATCGTATTTCTCAGGATTATCGTTTACATCACGGTACCACTCAGCAAAACAATCTTCCTCAATTTCGATGACTTCTGCATTCATATCAAAAGGCAGTTCATCGACTATGGTGTCTGGTTCTACATCGTCTGGGCCGTACTCGTAAACTATTTGACTTTTTCGGTTTGCAACCCTTACGATTTTGTGGAATTCTAGCTTATCAAAGCCATGCACGCACCTGTTGAAGACAACTAGGTCAGCTGTCTTTAGTTTATCAAAAACAAGCTGTCTCATATTCTCATTGTGGTTTATAAAAACACTCGCATCTGCAAATGTAACCTCCTGAGATATGATCCATTCTGGTGGCATATTACGGAACAAGTCCTGCATCATCCACATGCCATTATATTCAACTACAACTCTCTCAACACGGTGCTTTTTCTGTAGCTCCGAAAGATGCTCTGGGTTTAGCTCATCCAAACTTTCTATATATTCGCAGAAGATATTATCCTTTGTAAAGAACTTGCTTTCATCAAGTTCCACCTCTCCCTGCTCACACATTAAAAGCAGAGTTCTCTCACCTGCATTGAAATCACTACCCTCGAGAATATCTTGAATGAATGTCGTTTTACCACTTTCTAAAAAACCTGTAAATAAATATACTGGAATTTCCATTTTGTCCTCTTTTACTTTTATCCTATAAAGCTAGTGCTTCCCTGATATTAGCTTCCTCGATATCAACACCGATTACACATATCATTCCTGTAGTTGCGGCGCTTCCTGTTCTAACATCGGGCTCTCCTGGAACATAGTCAAAGTGAATCCATCCACCTTCTGCATTTTCAACAACACCCTTAGCTCTTAGTATTGTTCCAAACTCTGTAAAGTTTCCGAGCTTACCTAGGAAGTCATTAATCTCAGCCTCACTAAACTTATGACTTGTCTCCATTCCTATGCTCTGGAATACTTCGTCTGCATGGTGATGTCCGTGCTCGTGGTGATGTCCACATCCACAGCTTTCGCCATGCTCGTGGTCGTGATGATGGTGCTCGTGCTCTTCATGCTCATGGTCATGTCCACATCCACAGCCTTCTCCGTGTTCGTGGTCATGGTGATGATGCTCGTGCTCTTCATGTCCGTGATCATGTCCACAGCAGCAGCCTTCGCCATGTTCGTGGTCGTGATGGTGCTCATGCTCTTCATGCTCATGATGGTGATGATGCTCATGCTCCTCGTGCTCATGATGATGATGATGATGTTCATGCTCCTCATGCTCATGATGGTGATGGTGCTCGTGCTCTTCATTCTCATGATGGTGATGATGCTCATGCATTTCCGCTTTTAGATGCTCAAGTTCCGCATCAATTCCAGCTCTCTTTTCCATGGTCTGAAGTATTAGCTTGCCATCTAGCTCATTCCAATCTGTTGTAACAATTTCCGCAGTTTCGTTATGCTCACGTAGAAGTGCAACGCAGGCATCTAGCTTGTCCTGGGCAAGACCAGCTGTATGGCTCAAAATAATAGCACTTGCGTTCTCAATCTGATTATTGAAGAATTCACCAAAGTTCTTCATATACATCTTGCACTTCTTAGCATCAACAACCGTTGTAAATCCATTTAGTACAAGCTCGTCATTATGTAGATTTTCTACTGCCATAATAACATCGCTAAGCTTACCAACACCAGATGGCTCAATCAGGATTCTATCCGGGTTATATTTCTGGACCACCTCAGCAAGAGCCTTACCAAAATCTCCGACAAGGCTACAGCAAATGCATCCTGAGTTCATTTCGTTAACCTGAATTCCTGAATCCTTTAGGAACTCACCGTCCACTCCTATATCACCAAACTCGTTCTCAATAAGTACAAGCTTTTCGTCCTTATATGCTTCGGAAATTAGCTTTTTAATCAAAGTTGTCTTTCCTGCTCCTAAAAATCCTGAAAATATGTCTACCTTTGTCATATTACGCTCCCTTCAATATATATTCAGCTATATTTAATTTAAATTCTATATATCTATATATACCACTTTGATGTGTAAACAAAATGAAAATCATAGATATTCTTTGCAATATTATTGTACTTCACTATTCATCTTCTTCTACGATGAAGCTTCTAAAGATTGCCTTTTCATCCTCGCTTAATTTCATTGTTACGCAAAGAGTTTCAATTACTTCAGCTGGTGGCACATGACCTTCCGTAGTACAGAGCATGGTAAAATCATTGTGCGGCATGCCGAGGTTTTTGAAAACGATTTCTCCGCAGCTCACCTTTCTATCGTAGATTCTAAAAAATTCTCTCGCAAAATTCTTATTTGACATTTTTCTCCTTTTATATCACTATAGAAATTACGTATATTTTGATTGGAGGACTATATGAAAGATAGATTCAAACAAGGCATGGTCATGACAATTTTCGCAGGAATAGCATGGGGCTTTTCGGGCAACTGTGCCGAAATTCTGTTTAAGAACTTCAGGATAACTCCTGTTTATCTATCTTCAATGCGCATGGTTTTTTCTGGTCTGATCCTCACCATTGCAGCCCTACTAACAAATAGAGAAAACCTGATTTCTATGCTTAAAGATAAGCGTTCTGTACTTCAGCTAGTTCTATTTGCGTTGTTTGGCATTTTGTTCAATCAAGTATCTTATCTTGAGGCAATCAATAATTTAAACTCAGGAACCGCAACCATACTCCAGTATATAGGGCCTGTTTTCTGCATGATTACCGAATGCATTCTTATCAAAAGACTCCCAACAAAGAAGGAAGTCAGCGCCATCATGCTTGCCATGATAGGCACATTTATACTTGCAACTCACGGCGATATTCACCGCATCTACATAACACCGCTTGGTCTAATGTGGGGACTATTTTCTGCATTTGCTATCGTATTCTACACCTTCCTACCTATAAAACTGATAGAGAAGTACGGTGCAATTCCGGTAACTGGATGCGCTATGCTCATCGGAGGGGCTGTAACAAGCACATATAGCAAAGCATTCTTACAGCCATTTAATACAAATCCTAAGTTCATCGCGATTCTTGTTCTAATTATACTACTTGGAACTATAGTATCATATACTCTATATCTAATGGGAATAGACAGATGCGGTCCTGTCGTAGCCAGCATGCTAGCTAGCATTGAGCCGGTATCAGCCACAGTGTTTATGGTAATTTTACTAAATGTTCCATTCACTGGAATAGAAGCACTAGGATTTGCATGTATATTTGTAACAGTCTTCATCCTCGCAAGGAGTAAGACATCAAATAGCAATAAATAGGCTAGACTTCATAATCGAATAAAATCTCATCTCTAGCTAGTTCATCGAGTTTGCTCAGTGTAGAAAATACTATTGAAGAACCATATCCGTAGGTTGATAGCCTGCGGATTATTCTATTTTTGAGCTTTTCTGGTAGCCTGCCTTCTATATCCATTCCGCTTTGCCTTACAACTTTTAGAGCTACAGCAAGCGCTCTATTTGCCTCGCTATTTACATCTTCAGCTTCAGCATTCTCAGCCTTCTCATCAAAAGCAACCGATATATCATCAGTGCTGAGCTCTCGCTTTCGTAGTTCCCTCTTGATTCTAAGCTCTCCCCAACCCTTTCTCTCTCCATGAGCGATAAAGTCCCTGCAGTACTGAAGATCATCTAGATATCCGTATTCTATAAAACTTTCAATTACCGGTTCTATTTCCTCAATAGAAAATTCCTTGCCCTTAAGATATTTTCTCAAAACTGAAGCGCTACATCTTGAGCGAAGCACCCTTGCTGCTGCAAGTTCACTTATTGACTTCATAGAAGCACCACCTTGGCATCTTCATTAGTCTCAAGACAATATGTGCACTTTATTTCAGGAAGAATATCTATTCTCTTTATATAGACCTTCTTTCCTTCATATACAAGGCTCTGTTTTAGTTCGTGGTTTTCACCAACCACAGATTCCTTTGATGCAAAAAGTCCCTTTCCCGTATATTTTCCAAAAGCCTCCTTGGCTGTCCAAATATCAAAAAAGACTTCTTCTCCCCAGAGCTTCACATACTCAAATTCTTCCTTGCTAAAATGTCTCTCCGCTATGGATTCGTGCTTGCAGGATTTCACCTCCTGTATATCGATTCCGCACGGCTTTCTATCAAATAGACACATCCACATAGGGCCTGTATTTGATACTGAAAACTCTACATCTAAATTCTCAAAATATGGCTTTCCCTCTTTGTAAACTTCTATCTTAACACCATTTACAATATTGTCTATTTCGCCTATATTCAGTGATTCGCATTCTTGATTTTTGAGATAGCTTGCTAGTGCAGTTCTTATTAAGCCATAACTTTTCTCTCCGTGCAAAACTGTTCCTTCTCTTAAATATATCTCTGGCAAAATGACCTCCATTATACTTATCCCAAGACAAACTATGGGGATTTTTAACTATTAAAACAATAGGGTGCTAATGCACCCTAAACTATTTTTCCTCATTGTTAAGGCGATCCAAAACCCTGCGATATCCATCCGCACCATAAACAATGCACTTGTTAATTCTGCTTATAGTCGCTGTCGAAGCCTTAGTTACCTTCTCTATTTCGTTGTATGTTTTCTTCTCAGAAAGGAGCTTAGCCACCTGCAATCTCTGAGCGATTGAATGTATCTCGTTGATAGTACATATATCCTCAAAGAATCTATAGCAATCCTCTCTATCGCGCAATGTCAAAATCCCATCGAATAGTTCGTCAATATCTTCTCTTCTGTACTTTGATTCGTAAGCCATGGTCTCTTCCTTTCGCCTTAATAGTAAGGCATAAAACATCGAAATATTGCGTTGAAATTATACCATTTTACCGTGCTAAAGTCAATTAGCCTGCAAGCTCTATAGCCTTCTCTAGTTGTAAATCCTTGCCATCGCTATTCGTCACAAGATACTGAGGAGTGACTCCCACACCATGTATTTTTGTACCCTTAGGTGAGAAGTATTCCTTTACAGTAAGACTTACTGCTGTTTCATCCTTAAACAAGCGTGTTTCCTGAACAATACCCTTACCGAAAGTTTTCTGACCCACAGAAATCGCAGCATTATTATCTATGAGGGCTGACGCAACAATTTCTGATGCACTGGCAGAATTCTCATCTATCAAAAGTACTACCTTGAGTTTTGTATGCTTCTCATCGGAGTTAAAGTTTTTGACATTACCCTTCTTATCCTTTGTATAGGTAATCTTGCACTTAGGAAGAATTCTATCCGCTACCTCTGTTCCCTCATCAAAATATCCACCTGGATTTGAGCGCAAATCTATAATCACACTCTCCTTACCACTAGATTCAAAGGAATTTATGGCCTCATTAAAATGCTTAGCAGTATTGCTTCCAAATGAGAGTATCTTTACATAGCCTATCTTATCCGAAATTGAAGATTGCTCAACAGTAGATTCTTCAATCTCACCTCTGATAACCTTGATGTCCTTTTTCTCTGTTCCACGCTTTATCTTAAGCACAACAGGATCTCCAACTTTACCAGTTATCGCCTTCCTTACAGAGTTTGTAGTGGTATATGTCTTTCCGTCAATCTCTAGAATTATATCGCCCGTCTTGATTCCTGCAGCTTCTGCTGGAGCGTCTTTCATGACATCCTTGACAACGATTCCTTCCTTTGTAATCTCAAAGCTTATACCTATTCCTGTAAAGCTATTATTTAGATTTCTCTTAAGTAGCGCAAGTTCTTCTTTGTTTAAATATCTTGAGTATTTATCTCCAAGGGAATCAAACATCGCATTGTATATAGCTTGCTCCTGCTTATCCTTATCATACTTAAAAAGAAAGTCTGATGATATAAATTCCTCTACACTTATAAGCTTACTATATTTTTCGAGAAGCTTGTTTTGCTCATCTAGTTCACTCCTATTTACCATAGCTGTGTCACTGATCTTTAGGTATGAGAAAAATCCTGCCACTAACATTGCCGATGTGATAAATACGGTGAATATTACTATCCCAAATCTTTGTTTTTTCATTAGTTCTCCATCTTTGCTGACTTCAAAACAAAATTCATATATTGTTTTCCGTTCCAGCTTGATAAATCCAAATTGCCAATCAAAGCTATCCTTTGCTTTGTCTTCATTGCTTCTTCTAAAAGCACTTCATTTGCATCAGCATTTGCAAAGTCTACACCTCTAATTTGCTTTCCATCAAAGTTTGCTGTAAACTGCAGAAACTCAGGTCTCCTCTGCATCCTTGAAACGAAATCAATATTCGTATCAATTCTTATTAGCGGTACTTCATTGCATCTGCCAAATGGTTCAAGCATACTCTGCTGAGAGAAGAAATCTGCATTTAGGTTAGCGCTCTGTAATTGAACATCATAATCCGGCATACTGTTTTCTTCTGCCTTAGCTTTGCTCTTTTGCTCTATCAAACCCTCTTCTAAGGACTGTCTTAAAAGCGGAATATTTTCATCTAGAATTGTAAATCCGCAGGCTGCCGCATGTCCACCAAACTTAACAAATAGCTCAGGTTTTCGATTTAATAGTTCAAACAGGCTTATTCCATCTACGCTTCGTCCTGTTCCCTTACTGCATCCCTCGCCTATCTTTGTAACGATAAGACTTGGTACATTATATTTTTCCTTAAGCTTTCCTGCTACAATTCCTGTGACGCCTTCGTGCGCATCATCTAGCTCTACTAGAAGATATCCTTTATCTACATCTTCCTTTGATATATCGGTCAAGCAGCTCTTAAAAAGCTTTTCCTGGACACTTCTTCTAGTGCTGTTGGCTTCTTTTATCTGCCCTGCAAGTTCCTTTGCTCTCTGCTCATCATCACAGAGTATGAGCCTTGATGCTAGAGATGCACTTCCCATTCTTCCAGCTGCATTTATATGAGGAGCAATCACAAATGAAATGTTTTGTGAGCTTATCTCGCCCTGCTTTAGTCCAATCTCTGATAGTAAAGCCTTAAGTCCCACTCTCTTGCTTAGGTTTAAGGCTCTAAGTCCAAACTTCACAAGAGTTCTATTCTCATCTATAAGTGGCACTACATCTCCGACTGTGCCTATTGCGACAAGGTCAAGGTTTCGTGTCAAAACCTCCTTAGGAAGATTCGCAGTCTCACTCAAGGCCTGAGCAAGCTTAAATGCAACTCCAACTCCAGCTAGTGCCTTAAATGGATAGTTACAATCAGCTTGGCTAGGGTTGATAATTAAGCAGTCTGGCACTTCATCTCTAATCGTATGGTGGTCTGTTACAAGAATCTCAAGTCCTATCTCCTGAGCATGCATTACCTCATCAACAGAAGTCGAACCACAGTCTACAGTTACAATTAGGTCAGCTCCTGCTGCCTTAATCTTGTCAATAGCATCTGAATTTAGTCCGTAACCCTCATCAAAACGCGAAGGAATATAGTAGCTGACATCTGCTCCCATTCTTCTTAGAACGTCCATCATAAGTGAAACCGATGTCACTCCATCCGCATCATAGTCTCCATAGATACAGATTTTCTGTCCAGTCTCAACGGCCATCATAATAAGATCCACGCCCTCATACATATCCTTAAGCAAGAAAGGATCATATGTAAGGCTTGGCTTATCAGATAAGAACTCCGCGACATCATCTGCCGCGGAGATTCCTCTTTTATTTAATATTGTCTCTATTGCGCTGTTTAAATTCATTACTTCACTTTCTAGAAGGCAACATATTTACGAGGATTTACAAGTATTCCGTTTTCTCTAACTTCGAAATGTACGTGTGGACCTGTTGCCCAACCTGTCATTCCTGAGTAAGCGATAATCTGTCCCTTCTGCACATACTGACCTGGAGAAACAACAAGTGCGCTGTTATGTCCGTATGCAGTTACTATTCCGTTTCCGTGGTCAATGAACACTCCCCATCCATATCCCTGCTGATACCAACCTGTTAGGTTCATTACTCTACCTGAGTCTGATGCAACTACTGGAGTATTCATTGGGCATGCAAGGTCGATAGCTCCATGGAATGTACCATATTGCTCAAGACCAACTCTGTTACCGAACTCTGATGTTACAACATAGTTTGATACTGGGCTTATCATTCCACCAGTTCCAACATAGCTTGCTCCACCACCGGAACTTCCACCACTGGAACTTCCACCAGCTGAACCACCACCGTTATTAACCGCTGCCTGCTGTTGCTGTGCTGCTAACTCTGCTGCAATCTGTGATGAAAGAGATTCAGCTTGCTGATTAAATATTGCTAGATTCTCGTCTATCTTAGCTGCCTTAGCCTCAAGCTGTGCAGACACCTTGTCAAGCTCGCCCTTCTTATCCTTAAGTTCACTCTGTGAACTTGCCATTGCCTGCTGAGCAGCACTGAGTTCCTTCTTTGTATGGTTTAGTTCTTTGCTTATCTTCTCCAGACTATTTAAGGTGCTTCTATCGCTCTTATAGATTTTCTGAAGCATAGATAGATTGGATAGAAGTTCAGAGAAGTTCCTTGAATCTAGGATTATATCGATAAATCCGACAGAGCCATTCTTGTACATAGTGCGAAGTCTCTTAGACATTCCGCTTTTTCTATCGTCAATCTTAGCCTGCATCTCATCGATTTTCCCGTTTAGCTCATCAATTTCTGCCTGCTTCTTATCTATCTCACTCTGTGCATTTGTGATTTCGGTGTTAAGGCTTACAATCTTAGTATTATATTGTTCTATTTCGTTAACTATTTCGCCTTTTTCTGCCTCTGCAGCCTTCTGCTTTTCCTTTATGCTATTTAGCTCAGATTTCTTATCTGTCGCATATATGCTTCCCGTATATGCAAGGCTAAGACTCAAGGCCATCATCAGCGATAATGATAATGCTATAACTCTATTTTTTCTCATCAATAACCTCCAAATCCTCTACTTCGTATCAAGGAATTTACGCATTGAAACTATGCTTCCACACGCACCTATGCTTACTCCGATTGCTAGGAATATCAAAATCAGATTGACTGATAGATATCCTGCCGGAACAAGCGGGGAACTCATAATAGTCATAAACTGCTTACCTACGAGCGATATGATTTCTCGATAGATGAAGAATGTTGCTACAGCAGAAACTGCTGATGAAATAACACCTATCAATATTCCCTCTATCAGGAACGGACCTCGTATAAACCAGTTGGTCGCTCCTATATACTTCATAATCTCTATTTCCTTCGCCCTTGCAAATACTGTGAGCTTTATCGTATTTGATACGACAACTATAGAAACTATGATTAAAAACACCATTATTATCATTGCAGCTAGCTTGAGGAAGTTTGTTATCTTGGTAAGCTTCTTAACTGTCTCCTGATAGTACTTGACGTCCTCAACGCCATCTGTCCCCTTAACCATCTTGATAACATTGTCTGCTGTTGACATAGAGTCAACAGTTACAACGATGGAGCTTGGCAAAGGATTATCGCCTAAGCTGTCGAGCAAATAGCTATTTTCTCCCCAACGAGCCTTCATTATCTTCATCGCCTCAGTCTTGCTGCGATATGCTGAAGACTTAACTCCTGGCTCTGCATCGATTTTCTTCATGATGTTTTCAGCATCTGACTTCTTGACATCATCATTTAGGAAAACCTCAACCTCGTTGTAGTTATTCTTTAGCATCTCCGTAAAGAGATTTATATTTACTGTAATTACGAAAAACAGTCCTAGTATGAGAAGCATGGCTGTTATCGCAAATACTGAAGCAGTTGACATACCCTTGTTACGCCATATCTGCTGGAGTGCCTGTCTGATATTATAGCCTATCCTCAGCATCCTGAACCTCCTCGCCATCACTATATCCGTAATCTCCATATTCGTCTCTTACAATGTGACCAGAGTCAATTGCAACTACACGCTTACGCATACGATCAACTATATCTTTAGCATGTGTAACCATTACGATTGTAGTACCTGTCTCATTAATCTCAGCTAAAAGATCCATTATTCCATTAGCTGTGTCTGGATCAAGATTACCTGTAGGCTCGTCACAGATCAAAAGGTCAGGATTGTTAATGATCGCTCTTGCAATAGCAACACGCTGCTGCTCACCTGCTGAAAGCTCATCAGGATACTTGCTCGCCTTATCTCCAATACCAACCATATCAAGCGCTACAGGGACACGGTTCTTAACACGCCTTGAACTCTTGTGAACAGTCTCAAGGGCAAAAGCAACGTTCTCAAATACAGTCTTCTTTGGAAGAAGTCTGAAGTCCTGGAAAACTATGCCTATCTTACGTCTAAGCATAGGAATTTCTCTGTTGCTTAGCTTAGTGACCTCTTGTCCGTCTACAACAATGCTTCCGGAGTCTGCGTTAACCTCCTTAAGGATAAGCTTGATAAATGTCGACTTACCCGCGCCACTTGGTCCTACCAAAAATACAAACTCTCCATCATTAATCTTGATGCTAGCATTTTCCAAGCCAACATTATCGTTATATATTTTGGTAACATTATCGAATGTTATCATGATAAAACCTCTGTATCAAAAAATAATTTACCCAAATAGTATACTACAAAATAGCCATTTTGAAAACCGTTACAGAGCATTCTATCGCTTTATCTAAGTGAAACTTTTGTGAAAATTCCCCAAAACTGCTTGCGGCACTCCTCATCTGCCCATGGATATGTGCATTTGTATTCACAGGCATACAAATTTTGCACTCCTAGCTCATCTATAAAAAGCATTTTGTCGCTTCTAAACACTCTCTTAATTTCCCTTTTAGATACACCGCTATTCATGTGATTTATAACCCAAACTATCTTTATATGATCTGCCAAAAGTTTGAATTCCTTTATCCTCTCAGCCTCTCTTATCATCCTTGATGGTAATGGTGAAGCCACAACAAACAGAGCATCCATATCCTTAAGCATAAAATCAAAATCAGAAGAGGAATCTATATCAAAGATATTATAGTCACCTCGAGCAATGCTCTGAAGCCTTACAAAATCCTTTTCGTCAAGTGTCACGCCTTCTTGTATATTTGCCGGAGATATAAGTCTCCAGTCAATGGATCCAGAGCTCAGCTTGTTCCCCTTGCCTGCGAACACATCTCTTTTTTGTATATTTTCACCAAAAGCTAAACTTTCCACATTCGATATTCCAATCACTCTTTTGCTCTTAGAAATCAATTCATAAAAATCGACAAATCCCTTTGCAGAAAATCTCTGGTCCATTGCAAAGCTGTCATACAAAAGAGCCGTTTTTTCTCTCGGTACTCCGACCTCTGTATAACATATATCAAAACCTAGGCTAGCCAAAAACCCAGTAAGCATAACAGCGAAAAGACTTGCACCAACTTGCCTTCCTGTGCCAGTCACTCCAATATTACTACCAAGTTTAATTCCAAATCGCTTCTCAAAATCAACTTTACTATATTTATTTGCGTTTGCGCCAGCATCCTCACGAATCCGCTTTCCGCCCAGTCTGATTGCCATGTTAATCCCCTTTTCAAAGCCTAGTATCAGTAGCCTAAGCCCAAAGTATGGGGAAATCAAGCCTATTTATATGGGGAATTTACTTTGATACAACAAGAAAAATCCCCTTACAACACAATGTAAGGGGAAATTTGAACTTTACTTATTTGCAGATTTTCTTAACAGCTTCTACGATATGTTTCGCCGTCATTCCATATTTTTCTTTTAGTTCGTCTGGCTTTCCTGACTCACCGAAAGTATCCTGCTGGCCAACCATAGCCATCTTTGTTGGAAGCTCTCTAGAAAGAAGTTCTGCCACAGCACCGCCGAGACCGCCTATAACTGAATGCTCCTCGGCTGTTACAACTAGACCCGTCTTCTTAGCACTTTCGATAATTGCCTTTTCATCAAGCGGCTTGATTGTGTGAATATCGATTACCTCGGCATCTACTCCTTCATCCGCAAGGCTCTTCGCTGCGTCCATAGCCTCTGAAACCATGATGCCAGTCGCAAAGATTGTAAGGTCCTTACCCTCTTTAAGAACCTTAGCTTTTCCAAGTTCAATCTCATCGTTTTCGCTATAGAAAACAGGAACCGATGCTCTTCCAAGTCTAATATAAGCAGGTCCATCAAAGGCAACTGCCTGCCTTATCAGCTTCTCAGCGCTTACACCATCGCATGGATTGATAACTGTCATGCCTGGGATAGTTCTCATCAAAGCAAGATCCTCGAAGGTCTGGTGACTCGCTCCATCCTCACCTACAGTTATACCTGCATGAGTTGCACAAATCTTAACATTAGCTGATGTATATCCGATTGAATTTCTGATAATCTCAAAAGCTCTTCCTGCTGCAAACATCGCAAAAGTAGATGCGCAAACAACCTTTCCTGAAAGCGCTATTCCCGCTGCTGAGGCGTATAGATTCTGCTCTGCGATTCCCATATTAAAGAATCTTTCAGGGTAAACCTTTGCAAATTCTCCTGTCTTAGTTGATCCTGAAAGGTCTGCGTCCATGACAATAAGGTTTGGATTTTCTTTTCCTAGCTCAACCAGAACCTTTCCGTATGCCTCTCTTGTCGCCTGTTTATTTCCCATTACCACTGACCTCCAAGTTCTTCAACTGCCTGCTTTGCCTGCTCCTCGTTAGGTGCCTTGCCATGCCATCCAGCATTGTCCTTCATAAATGAAACGCCCTGGCCCTTATGAGTGTAAGCTATGATTATCGATGGCTTATCGGAAACCTTCTTAGTCTCATCTAAAGCATCAAATATTTCATCAAAATTATGTCCGTCAATGACCTGAACATGCCAGCCAAAAGCTTTGAATTTCTCATCAATTGGTCTTACCGTCATTACCTTGTCATTTTCACCGTCTATCTGAAGCCCATTCCAGTCAACAAAAGCGACTAGATTGTTTAGCTTATAGTGACCTGCAGCCATAGCAGCTTCCCAAACTAGACCCTCCTGAAGCTCTCCATCTCCAAGAAGAGTGAACACTCTGCTACCGTCATCATCCAGCTTTGATGCTAGAGCCATACCCACGCATACAGAAAAGCCCTGTCCTAGTGAACCTGTTGACATCTCAACACCTGGTACCTTCTGCATATTAGGATGACCCTGGAATTTGCTTCCGAGTTTTCTCAAAGTCATTATATCTTCAACAGGGAAATATCCTCTTTCTGCCAAAGCTGCATACTGTACTGGAGCAGCGTGTCCCTTTGATAGAACAAATCTATCTCTTCCCTTTAGCTTAGGATTCTTTGGATCTATATTCATCTCTCTGAAGTATAGAGCTGTAAGAATATCTGCTGCCGATAGACTTCCTCCGGGATGTCCTGATCCCGCATTGTACACAGCCTTGATTACGTCAACCCTAATCCTAGCTGCGATTTCCCCATAGTTGATGTTTTCCATTCTTTCCCTCCATATATGACAAAACAATAGTTTTGTAAACCTATTTATTTCAGCACTTTACAATAACTCAATAGCCTTTGGTATGTGCTCAATTATATCTCTAGCCATCATGCTTATTTGACCAAGTTCAAAAGCGGCTTCATCGCCAGCCTTTCCGTGCAAAAACGTTCCGAGACATGTCGCGTCAAAAAGCTTAAGTCCCTGTCCTGCAAAAGCAGTAATCATTCCTGTAAGCACATCACCTGAGCCAGCAGTAGCCATACCTGGATTTCCGCTCGTGTTTATCGCAAGTCTTCCATCAGGGCTAGCCACACATGTATTCTTACCCTTTAATAGGCAGATTGCATTATACTTCATCGATATAGTCTTGCAAAATTCCATGCGATTTTCTACTCTTATCTCGCTCGGCTCACACTCTAAAAGTCTAGCTGCTTCACCCTTATGAGGTGTCAAGCAGACATTCTTTGCATCTTTAATTACATCGGTCAAGTCAAATCTTTCATCGGCCAAAGTGTTGAGCCCATCTGCATCAATTACTATAGGGCCCGAAAATTCCTCGCATACTCGCCTGATCAGACTTGCGGTCTTATCGCTGACACCCATTCCTGGTCCTATTGCAATAGCGTCAAAAGAAGCAAGATGACTAAAAGCTTCATCCTCGCTCACGCATATAGCCTCAGGCAAAAGACACTGCATAGGCATAGTTCCTAAATCCGTCGTCAAAACTCTTACTAGACCCACGCCGCTTCTCAGTGCCGAAAAGCTAGCCATATATGCTGCTCCGACCATGCCTGATAAGCCTGCAATTATAAGGATGTTTCCACAGTCTGACTTCGAAAAGTCCTCTTCTCTCACCGGAAGCAAGCACTTGCAGTATTTTGAATCAAGCATTATCGCATTAGTGTCTTTATCCTCAAAACTCATAGGACACGTCCTTATAAACAATTAAAATACGAAGATTCCTGCCATCAAGAAGTAAATTGATAGAGCAACGGCATCCGATACAGATGAAATTGCTGGATTTGCGATAAGTGCAGGGTCAAGATTCAGCTTCTTAACGATAAGTGGAATCATACTTCCCAAAATCTTAGCAAACATAACTATACCAATCATTGAAGTACATACAGTAATTGTCTGTGAGAAAGGCACTCCCTCTAGGAAATAAATTCTTGCGAAGTTGATAATGCTCAAAATCGTACCGAGAATAATTCCTACTCTTATTTCCTTCCAAAGTATCTTTAGGAAATCCTGTGGCTCAACCTCATCGGTCGCAAGTCCACGAATAATCAAAGTTGCAGCCTGTGAACCTGTATTTCCTCCTGTACCCATAAGCATAGGCATATATGTTATCAAATTAGTATAATCCGAAAGCTGTCCCTCGAAGTTACTTATAATCTTACCCGTGAACACATATGCCACCATCAAAATCAAAAGCCAAGGCAGTCTGTTAATCACATGCTGCCAAGGTGACATATCAAGATAGGTTCTGTCGGATTTATCAAAGTCGATTACACCGTTCATACGCTCGATATCCTCAGTAGCTTCTTCTTCAATGACATCAAGAATGTCGTCAAAGGTTATGATTCCGACAAGTCTAAACTCATTGTCTACTACTGGAATAGCCATGAAACCATATTTCTTAAAATCTGCCGCAACATCTTCCTGGTCATCGTATACATTCTCATATACGAATTCCGTATGCATTATATCGTTTATCTTGGTATTGTAATCTGAAACAACCAATGTCGAAAGCGAAACTATACCTATGAGCTTACGCCCTCTATCCTTTACATAACAAGTATAGATGGTCTCGGCATCTATGCCCTCTCTCTTAATGTGGTCAAGCGCCTCTCTAACAGTCCAGTCCTTTTGCAAACTTATATAGTCAGGAGTCATCAGACTTCCGGCACAGTTATCTGGATAGTTAAGGAAGGTATTGATCAGCCTTCTCTCACTCTTTGGCGTCTTTTCGAGTATTTTATCAACGATGTTTGCTGGAAGTTCCTCGAGAATATCGATTTTATCGTCGAAGTCCATCTCATGAACAATGTAGTGAATTTCTCTATCGGTAATACTACTTACAATCTCGACCTGGTCATCTGATGGAAGCTCAGAGAAAACATCTACAGAAACATCCTTTGGCAAGAGCCTAAAAAGAATAACTGCAGCCTGAATGCCCACATCCTCCATGACTTCTTCTAGAAGCTCAGCAATATCAACAGCGTTATATTTGAGGAGTTCATCACGGGCTAAGAAGTATTTTTTCTCCAATACTAGCTCGATAATTTTCTCGAGACTTTCCTCCATAGCTAAATCTCTATCCGCTATTGTTAGGTTTTCCATAGCACCCTCCTCTCTCTATCAAAAATAATAACATCTGTACTCTTAAATTCCATACTAAACGCCCTTGCGCTTATCAAACATCCACCTGCTCGGTTTATACAGCAGCGTAGAAACAGGCAGATCAAATTCACCTAAATACTCATGAATATACGGATTGAACGAGCTCTTAAATTCCTGTAATCCGTCATCCTTGTAACCCGATATGCCGCCAAGGTTTACATATTTACATCCTCTTTCGAAGCTAGTCTCCATAGCCGAAAACCAAGTCTTGTACGGAGCCATAAGTCTTCTAAAGTCATTGTCTGCACCAGCATATAAAAGCTCTGCAGTCTCACCAAATATAATGCTGAGAGCACCTGCTATACACTGCTTGTCTCCATACTTTGCTAAATTAGCCTCTCCTTCGTTAACTCTACGAGTGTATGAAGCGAGATTTTCCTCGAGCTTAAACCTCTTCTTTGGTGCAGTCTCTGGACAGACCTCAAGATCAGCAAGGCATTTGTCACGGAGCAAAGCAGCCTCCTCGTACTCGCCTTTAATATCCATATAAGTAAGTGTCAAAAAAGCATCTTCCCCATATGTATCTAGCAATAGCTCATAGTATTCTCTGTCTCTTAGAGAAACGCCCTGACGATCAGCCGTACAGTTCATTACCCTCTCAAAATCATCAAGTCCCGATTTATCAACATATACTGTCTGTAAAAACTTATTTTTTACTGCAGTTTTATAATTCTTTTTTCCCTTTTTGCTCAGATAGTCTTCGCCGAATTCATCCCTGCAGCAAACCATGTTAAATCTAGGCTGTATCGTTGCTGACATACCTACTGTAAAGCCAATATGTTTAAGTCCTGCCGCCTCTAGATGTTCTAACGCCTCAGAACCTGCGTCGAATATCACAGGAACACCTAGCTGCTGATAGCGACCTCGTAACACAGGCGGATCTACTTTAACAAAAAGACATCTATGCTTCTTGGACCACTGCTTTAGTTCTTTGAAAAAAAACTCAACTAGTTCAACATTGCTATAGTCAAGTATAGGTCCTCTAGGAATGTACATCATCGTAAAGCCAAGAGGCAAATGCTTAATCAAAACAAGACAAGCTGCAATCTGGTCATCTCCATCAAAAACTCCAACTCTAGCATGGCCCCAGTTACTCTTAATCTGACTCCATCTGCTCGACTGAAGAAGATTTCCTAGCTCTGACTGCGATATGAAATTGTCATGCGTATTAGCATCTACATTATCTCTGAAAATATACATTTCTACCGCCTATTTATAATCATATTCCATAATATTATAAGCCACCTAAAGGCTCTGTGTCAAACTGCAAGATGGCTCATGTGTCCAATAAATTTAATAACAAAATCTATAGCTTTGATTATAAAAATATATCCCTATAACACAAGGATTTTGCATCAAATTTGTGCTGACGAACTATCAGAAAAATTAAATTAAAGTTAGTTTCCCTTTTGTCCCATTTCATATTGACGAAAAAATATCAAAGTGGTATATTTAGGTTAGATGCTTGTGTATACATAGCACTGCATAAAAAAACTACAACATAGTATGTATTTAAGAAAAGAGGAGATCGAAATGGCAAATTTAGTTCAGAAGTACATCGACATAGCTATCGCTAAGAATCCAGGCGAACCTGAATTCCATCAGACAATAGAAGAAGTTCTTACTTCTATCGAGCCTGTTCTAGAAGCACATCCTGAATATGTCGAGGCTGGACTGCTTGAGAGACTTATTGAGCCAGAAAGAACTATTAGCTTCAGAGTTCCATGGGTAGACGACAGCGGCAAAGTACAGGTAAACAGAGGTTACAGAGTTGAGTTCAACAGCGCTCTTGGACCTTACAAGGGTGGTTTGAGATTTGCACCAAGCGTATATCCTGGAATCCTTAAGTTCCTAGGATTTGAGCAGATTTTTAAGAACAGCCTTACAGGCCTTCCAATCGGTGGCGGTAAGGGTGGTTCAGACTTTGATCCTAACGGAAAGTCAGACGCTGAAATCATGAGATTCTGTCAGTCATTCATCACAGAGCTTTACAGACACATCGGACCTGACACAGACGTTCCAGCTGGAGACATAGGTGTAGGCGGAAGAGAAATCGGATTCATGATGGGTCAGTACAAGAGAATCACAAACCGTTACGACGGAACTTTGACTGGTAAGGGAACAGCAAACGGTGGTCTTGCAGGAAGAACAGAAGCTACAGGATACGGAATCGTATTCTTTGCTAGAGAGATGCTGAAATACTGTGGCGAAGATCTAAAGGGTAAGACAGTAGCAGTTTCCGGATTCGGTAACGTATCATGGGGAACAGTTCAGAAGCTAAACCAGCTTGGCGCTAAGGTTATCACAATCTCAGGACCAGATGGATACATCCTTGACGAGGATGGAGTAATAGGTGAAAAGGAAGATTTCCTTCTTGAGCTAAGAAATTCAGGAAAGAACATCTGCTCACCTTATGCTGAGAAGTATCCAAATGCTAAGTTCTTTGCCGGAAAGAAGCCTTGGGAAGTTAAGGCTGATCTATATATCCCATGCGCAACACAGAACGAAATCCGCATCGAAGATGCTAAGACAATGGTTGCTAATGGTTGTAAGTACCTATGCGAAGGCGCAAACATGCCTACAACAAACGAAGCTATCGAATATCTACAGGAGAACGGCGTAGTTGTTGGACCATCAAAGGCTGCTAATGCAGGTGGTGTAGCATGCTCATGCCTAGAGATGAGCCAGAACGCTCAGCACATCGTATTCTCTGAGGAAGATGTTTACAGACAGCTAGAGGGAATCATGGTTAATATCTTCAAGCTATCAGCTGATGCTTGCGCGAGATACAACCTAGGATTCAACCTAATCGCTGGTGCTAACATCGCTGGATTCGAGAGAGTTGCAGAAGCTATGATGCTTCAGGGTATTGTATAAACACTACTAAAAGTAAATATTAAGCGATAAGCTTATACATGACAAAGCCCCTATGTTTCCATAGGGGCTTTGCTATATCTCGAATTCTGTCTAAACCGATACTTAGCCTAAAAGGGGTTTCGTTTGTTTAAGGATGATTTGCATCATCCCTAGGCTTGGGAGAGTAGGCCTAGACATAGTTACGAGCAGTATTTAGTTAGCTCTTCTCTTACGCATTGCAGCAGTCAAGGCCGCGCATGCTCCGATCAGAGTAATTGTGTAAAGTGCGAAGTTTGCTACATCACCTGTATTAACAGGTTTCTGTACCGCAGCACTAGCTGGGCCATTAGCACTTCCACTCCCTGTACCAGGCTGAGCTCCATTTGCATCTGGGCCAGGTAAGCCTGTGTTCTGAGCAGCAACACTAAATACATACTCACCAAATCCAGCTGTAGTATTTATTCTCAGCGTGTGGCTTCCTGATCTTAGTGTTCTCAGATATCTTGTTGCTAGAGAAAGCTTGATGCTTCCTCTCTCTATTGTAAAATCTGCGTAGTCTATTTCCTTCCCGTCTATAGTTACTGATAGGAACTTGTCAAAATCAGCATCCTTTGCGTATAGAACTAGCCCCTTTGTCTTACTTGCATCAATTACTAGACCTGATGGTCCGAATGTATTTTCGAAGCCTCTATTCATATCTTCTAAGTAGACGATATCAAAAGCAGCTACATTCTGAAGTCTATCTAAAGCTGCAATCTTCTCATCAAGTATTTTCTTGATTTCCTTAGCTAGCTCTTTCTGTGCCTCAGTCAGCTTATCAAACTCAGCCTTAGCCTTTTCTATAGCCGCTTTACTTTCTGTAGTAACCTCAGCTATAGCTTTTACTTTATCTTCGAAGCTCCTTACTGCATCATTGTTCTTTATAGTTTCGTACTCTGTAAGTGAATCATCAATTTTATCTGTTTTTACTATATTTGCAGCATAAAATACTGGGATTCTATGGAACCACTTACTTGAGGCTCTCTGAGCTAAGTCGAATGTCTTCTCAAGGTATGGAAGAGGATATTCAAATGCATAGGCCTGCTTTCCTTCAAGATTTGTTCCCTCAAATAGTGGCTTGATAAGCAAATCTTTCTTACCTGCTTTCTCAGCCTTATCGGCTTCATCAGCAGATCCCATGAATATGAGGTACTGTCCCTTGCCTGGTAGATATGCTACGACGCTCATTTTACCGTCTTTTGCAATGATGTTCATGCTAACCATTCTAAATGTGCTGAACTTCACGTTACCAGTGTACTTATACATTCCATCCTTCAAAACAAGCTGGCTCAAAGCAGTCTTTAGTTTTCTTGCCATCTTTGTCTTCGCAACTTCACTCTTGCTTGAATCTGCGTTTACAGCCTCAGCCTCTTTTTTGACCTCTTTCAGCGCCTTTACACTATCATCGGTAAATATGCTTAGGTCGCTAGGAACAGCTGCTATAGCCTGATCTAGAGTGTAAGGATATAGGTCTCCATCATCCTCTAGCTGTTCCTCTTCCGGTTTTTCTACAACTTTTCCGCTGTCAATTTCTTTAATAGCATCATTAACAATCTTGTCCAGATTTGCAATATTCCTCTCTTGATTTATAGCCAAAATGCAGTTTTTCTTTGCGGTCTTAATAACATCTTGATCAATATTCTTGCTAGGCACATAGGCATTTATCTTAGCGATAGCTGCTCTCTTTGCCGGTAGTTGTTTAAATGACTCCTTAATTGCCATCTTTACAGCATTCCAAGAGAATGTTGCAGATGTAATAGTATCAACCCCATCTATTTTGGATTCATCAAGTCCATTAAATGCTTCTACAAAACCCTTCTTACCGTCAAGGCCATTCTTTACATTATTCCAATAGGTTATGTTCTGGGCACCATCATAATCTGTCTTATCATCTGCAACCGAAACAATCTTATTATTCTTGTCTACTGTTACTGATAGCCTTGCCGTATAGTCAAAATATTCACCTTTAACAGGTGCTTGACCATATACAGTGACATTCTCTGAATCGTTAGGTGTATTTGTCTCTGTTGCTTCAACATACATAGCTGGAATCACTACTCCTGCTACAAGTGCGATGCTTAACACCCCAGCTGATATTTTTCTCAATAACTTGCTCATTTTTCCTCCACTTTGATTGAAATTGAAACAAAAAAGCTCATCGAAAAGATGAGTCTTGCCGCATCATTCGGCTCGCATAATAGTCATCTCTCGTAACAATTGCGTTTCTGTGGGTAGTTATCTGGCTAGGCATTGCCCTACAGTTGCGGGACAGCGGAGTTTGGCTCACTTCCCTACCTCTTGATAGCTATAATTTAGGACCATCAGTCACAGAATCAATATAAAGTCTAAGAGTATAATTATTATATCACAAGTACTTAGTATTTGTCATTATTTAATCTAAATACATAACAAAAAATAATTAATGCTGATATATCAAAATAATAGGCAGACGAACTATTTCGCCTGCCTGTACATGCTTTTGTGCATTGTTATATTCCATTATTTAGCGTTTTTCTTTCTTGCTAGACCAAAGCTTACTACAGTTCCAAGAAGCAGTATTCCTGCATATAAAGCCATATCATTTGCATCATATGTGTTAGGAACCTTTGGTGTAGGAGGTGTCTTAGGAGGCTGCGGTGGAATATCTTGTGTATTCGTAATCACATAACCATTAGCACTATTCCCCGTTATTGCAGTGCTGTAACCGGAAACGCGTTCTTCCTTTACTGTATATTTAATTTCATCAGCACCGTTATACTTGCGAAGATTAGCAAAACTTGCAGTCCACGCATTTGCTTCGTTTAGAGTAAGCTCCTTACCTGTGTCAACGCCATCTGCATATAGATGAATCTTGACTGAAGGTTTCTTCTCTCCAACCCATAGCTTCTTAACATTTACAGAAACCTTCATAGGTGCATTTTCTATTGTCTGAAGGCTTACAACTCCGTCCTGAACAGTAACAAGTCTTTCTTGTGGATCAGCTTCATAACCAGCAGGAGCCTTTGTTTCAACTAGTTTGTATTGTCCTGCGCGAAGCCAGCTGCTCACTGCTTCACCATTAGCATCCGTTTTTAGAGTATATTCTCTGCCATCAGATACACGGGTAATTTTGAACTCTGCATCCGCAAGCTTAACTTGGTTATCATCTGCATCAATCTTAACGATTTTGATTTTATTTGCCAATGTACCTGTTCCCTGTCCACCTGAGTCAGCAAGCATATGAATTGCGTAAGCTCTTTGAACTTTCTCTGTTGCTGTTAAAACAACATTGTTCTTAAGAACTGTACCTGGCGTATATGTTGAGCGATATGAAAAGTCGTACTGATCACCATTCATATCAGGAAGATTTAGCGTAAAGCTGCTTCCATCTGGTGAAATAGTTAGACGACCTGTCAAATCTAGTTCTTCTAGTACATTAGTAACATATCCGTATGCATCAAAGACAACTCTGCGTACCTTGAAGCTTCCTGGTACGTATTTCTCGCCTGGTTGATCAAGCTTGTCTGTCATAACGACATTGTGAAGAGTATCTCCCTTGTGATTGATACGACCTCCCCACTCAACGAGATCCACATGTCCAGTTACCTTGGATTCCCATTTCTTTATACCTTCATCTGTGACTAAAGTCGGACCTTCTACATAAACACTTGATGAAACTCTCTGACCGTTAATTTCTGATTCAAAAGTGTTCTGAGAGTCTCTTGTTACAGTATTGATATTAAAGTTAGCACTCATGTATAGGTTACCCTTGATATTATATCTACCATTTACGTAGTTAGTGAACGTAACCTTAACTTTGCCACCACTTGGTGAGACAGGCGTAACATGTGCGTTTGCAATTACTGCACTTGGATTATCCTTATCTACAATCTGAAAATCTACATTGTGTGAATCGCTTGGAAAAACCATTTTCTCTGGTAAATCCACATAAAAGTAATCTCCCTCATTTAGGCTGACTCCATTTCCACCGGCATCCCAATCCATGCTTATAAAGAAACGACTTCCCAGACTAATTGATATAGCCTTTTGATTTAGCCAGTTGTAAATTTCGAACTTTGTAATGCGAGTGTCTACCTCTCTTGGTGTACCACCAGCTGCATAAACCTTTGCTGGAGTACTTTGGAAAAAACATCCAAGTACCAAAAAAAGGCACAAGAACAACCCTGTTATACTCTTCTTCTTCATTTTCTCCCCCTTTTACACAGTTTGATTAAAGCTACATATTCCTTAAAAGCGGGTAATATGCGAGAATTAAATCTCTACTGTGAACAAACGATGTTTTCATTTTTAAGTATAGCAGTACTAGATGTAAATGTCTACTGAATAAATTATATTATTTTATAATATTTATACCTTGTAATATTTTTTTGTATATTAACAGACATAAAAAAGGATGCTCATTTGAGCATCCTCTAATAATATGCAATTCTTAGCCGATGTGTATGTAACCCATTAGGTTTGCGCTACAGTATACTGGACCAACTCCTGTTGTTCCACCATTCCATCCACCGTGAACAGCTGTTCCACCACCTGCATAGATAGCTACGTGTGTATCGTAGATTACTATGTCTCCTGGCACTGGGTTTGAAGTCCATGAGCCAAGTGAAGCGTACTGCTGTGGCCATCCGTGGAAGTAGATTCCTGCTGCTGCAAGTGAATTACTTACAAGGCTTGTGCAGTCCTGTCCAACTCCAAGCTGTGAATAAGCTGCTGAAAGAACTGTGTTTCCGTTTGCTGAATATCCACTTGAACTTGATCCTGCGTAGCTTCTTGAGCTTGAAGATCTGCTTGAGCTTGAGCTTGAGTTTGAACTTGAGTTTGAACTCTGAGCTGCTGGTGTTTCCTTAGCCTTAGTTCCTCTTAGAACCACTGCACTCTCAGGAGCCTTAACAGTCTTAGCTGATAGAACCTTAGTTGAAACTACTGCTCCATTAGACTTTGTTACAACTTCTGTAAGCTTTTCTGTTCCCTGAACACCTTCAGTCTTTACTTCTTCTTCACCTTCGTAAAGTGCATCAGTATCTTCATATACTGTGTCGAACTCTACTGCTCTCTCAGATGTAACCTTCTCCTTAACTGTTACAGTTAGAAGTGAGCTCTTGCTTGAGAACTTGATTACGTCTCCTGGCATTAGGCTTTCTAGACTTACATTAGGATTAGCTGCCAATATAGTATCTACATCTGTTCCGAAAGCTGCTGCTATATCCCATAGCGTGTCGCCATCCTGAACTGTGTATGTTTTGCTAGCTTTTTCGTCACCTAGTAGCTTATCAACAAGCTTCTTTGTGTCTTTTTCCACCTTTGGCTGTTCATCTGACGCCTTTACTGTGATCTGATCAACTGTCAAAGCCGGATCAATTTCAACTGCCTCAACATTAGCACCCTTAGCAACATACTTTGCCTTAACCTGCTCGATTACATTCTTAGCGTCTGACTCGTTATCGAAAACTGCTACAGTCTTCTTGCCGAGCTTTAGCTGCCAGTAATCTACTGTACTGCTGCTAGCGGTCATTGCCGACGAAATAATCGTAGTTGATAGAACTAAGGTTACTATCAAAGCTAATATCAGCACTGAATCCTTTCTTGATTTAATTTCCTTGATGATACTCATGTGTTGTACTGTTCCTTTCCGTACTGACTAATCTATCAGCACTCGGTCAAGGGACCGAAGTATTCCCGTGAGTTAATCCATCTTAGATGAATCATGAACTCTTGTGGTTAAGTTTGTATATATGTATTTCTTAACCACAATACGTATATTAGATTATATACATCGCTTCGTCAACCCTTTTTTGAAACTTTCACAAGATTATCACTTAAGCTTTTCGAGATAATGTTGATATTTCAACATTTTACATTCTTAAGTTTTCTTAATTTTTCTTAAGAAAATAGGTTTGTGTTATGTATGTTTATGCTTTTATATTGTATATTCGCCTTTTTATATGCATTTTCTATACATTTTGTGCAATTATATAGCCATTTTAGGGTAAATTCTTTGCTTTTCTTAAGAAATGGGTTAAGAATTAGCTTAAGAATTAGCTTTGCTCATATATATAGTTGTTCAATCATTCATTTTAATGAAGTGCCCGCTAGATAGGAGGTATATATAAGCTTCACAGGAACCAGATTCACCTGCTTTTGATAATGCATCGGCATATATATCCACCTGTTTTCTATATTGCTCTGCTATGCGCTCCTCATTTTCTGCAAGAGCTATTTCAGATACATAGCTGCTCTTATAGTCTATCAAAACCGTCTTGACTGGCTCCCTAAAGTAGCAGTCGATAATACCCTGCACGAGAATATCGCTTCCTTTATATAACATTTTGAGCGTGAAAGGCTTTTCCTTAAATAGCTCGCCCCTCTTTGATGCCTCAGCTGCCCTTGTGCCTATTTCCGTATCAAAGAAAGCACATATTTTGTTTAGATCTATCTGCTCAAGTTCCTCTGCAGTGAAGAAATGCTTTTCCACACATTCATTTGCAATTTTTTCTACATATATATAGCCCTCGGTTTTAGCTAGATAAAAATCTATAACCTCCATTATCTTATGGTAGATGGTTCCTAACTTTGCTGCCGAAACCTTACTCTTAGGTTTTGTAGTTTCTTCCGAGCCTGTACCAAGCCCCTTAAGTTCGTTCTGAAGCTTTCCTATATTATATGTAGCTTTTGAACTAATTTCTAATTCGCCACCCTTGTTTATTTCAGAAACGGAGTACTTTGATTTCAAATCTGTGGCAAGCCTGTGCGGATACTCGTAGCCCAATCTAGCTTCTATGCTCTTTCTTTCGTCTTCAGATATGTCGCTTGCATCAAGCGCGTCCTTCCACGAAAAACTTTTCTTTCTCTCAGCCTCTGCATGATTTACGTTAGGCACTACAATTTTGGCATCTACATAAGGAGCAACCATGTCTAGGTAGCTTCCGGCCTTCTTAAGCTTGCTAGCGCTCTTGCTCTCATAAGCACTCTCTTTATCGACAGTTCCGACTAGATAGAGGATGTCACGTGCTCTTGTTAGCGCAACGTAAAGGATTCTTTCTTCCTCATCCCTTTCCTTTTGCCTAATCTTTCTTCCTATGAGCTTCTGCACAAGTGTCGTCTTCTTCCAGTGCCCCTCTAGGCTCTTTAGCGTAAGCCCAACGCCAATATCCTTGTGAATCATAAGGTCTTCCTGATTTGAATACTGAAGCCTTCCATTCATGCCCGCAACTATGACCATAGGAAATTCAAGACCCTTACTTTTGTGTATGGTCATAATCTTAACTACATCGTCAGCCTCTCCGAGCATTTTCACCTCGGAAAGCTTAACATCTCGCTTCTTAAGAGAATCTACATATCTAACAAAGCCGTATAGGCTAGATTGCTTGTCATCTGAGAATTTTTCGGCATACTCGACCAAAGCCCTAAGATTCGCTTGTTTTTGTGTTCCTGCAGGCTGCGTTCCCATTATCAAATAGTACCCGCTATCTATCATAAGCTCCCAGATAAACTCCGGCAGGTTCATTATGCGCGCACGAAGTCTCCAGCTACGCAGAGTTTCTAAAATTTCAAAACTTCTATCTCTTAAGTAAGCTGGTTCGCTTTCTTCACACTCGGCAAAGCTCTTAAGAGATTCATAGAAAGAACCCTTTCTGTAATCAGCTCTTATTCTCGCAAGCTCCTCTGCTGAAAGTCCAAAGATTTCACTGTGAAGGATATTTATCAAAGCAACATCCTGCTGCATATTGTCTATAACAGAGAGCAGGCTCATGAATACATTGATTTCTATAGTATCAAAATATCCTTCACTATCATTGATAAAGCTATCAACACCCTCAGACTGCAAAATATCTCTTAGAGTGCCTCCACGACTTTTGACGCCTCTCATCAAAATAACTATATCTGATTTTTTAAGTTCTCTAACCTTGCCCTGCTTGCTATCAAAGAACGGAGTTCCAATGCTTTTTTTGATTAGCTCTGCTATGTATCTAGCCTCAACCTCCGACTTCTTTAGCCTTTGGATAGCCTTATCAGATTCATCCTCTTGCTCTGCAAGGTCCATGGCAAGAACATGAAGCTCCGGCTTATATTTAAGCTCCCCGTCATAATCAAGACCCTTGTGTAGTGCGGCTCTATCGTCGTAGCCCCTCATAATAGGCTCAAAGATCTGGTTGACATAGCTTAGGATTTCCTCCTTGCTTCGGTAGTTTTTGTTTAGATCAACCACCTTTGATTGCTCGGATATTCCCTCGCTATAGCTTTGATACTTATCCTCGAAAATCTGAGGTTCAGCCAGTCTAAAGCTATATATGCTCTGCTTAACGTCTCCAACCATGAAGACATTGCTCTCTCTTCTTATCTTCCCTATGATTTCCTCTTGGATGAAGTTTGTATCCTGATATTCATCAATGAAAATATGAGCGAACTTGTCTCTAAAGAACTTTCTCGCTTCCTCGTGCTCTAAAACCGCAAGGCATTTATGCTCTATGTCGTTAAAATCTATATATCTTTTGGCAGCCTTTGCCTCGCTATATCTTCTATCAAAATCCTGAACTAGTCTAAATAGTGTCTTTACGCATCCTTTTGTCGCGTTTATGTCGGCGATTTTGTCTTTAAGACTTATATCTAAAAGCTCAGACTGAAGCTCCTTTATCTCCGCCTTTGCAGACTCACGCAAATCCTTAATCATTCCCTTAATTGGCTCGTAGGCATCCTTTTCGTCCTTTTTCGCCCTTAGCTGAGCATTATCAAGGGCTATGCAAGGAGCGAGTTCCTCTATAATAATGCTAAGAGGCTTAGCCTCGGCCTTAAGTTCTGCTAGCTTTTCTCTTGCGCTTCTTACCTTTGCAAGTTCTGCATCTTCTATCAAAGTCGCCATGCGCTCAAGACCTTCAGCCTTCAGGTTTTCTACAGCAGAATCAAGGCTTCTATATGCATTTTCTAGGGACTCAGAGATGTAGTCTAGGTATTCTCTAGCAAGCACGCTGTTTTCGAATTCTGCATCCGAAAGGCTTAGGCTTTCTAAAACTTCATCCATCCATGCCTTTGGATACGGCATAGCCATGAGATGGGTATACAGTTTAAAGATTAAATCTCTCACCTTATTAGGATTTCTATCACTGCTTTGCGCATCCATGAGAGCCTTGAAATCATCCTGAAAACTTTCGAATTCATCATCGATAAGCTCATCCATCATATCCTGCTGGATCAACGTCGCACTAACCTCATCGCAAATTGCAAGGCCTGGCTCAATATCTATTAAATAGAAGAATCTTCTTATGACCGTCAAAGCAAAAGCATGGAAGGTGCAGATGTCAGCCTGAGGAAGGTCAGATAGCTGGGCCTTGATATATTTAATCTTTTCTCTTGCTTCATCATCAAAACTGGATGTGCCTTGGCCACTCTTTGATTGACCTCTTTGCTCCTCCTGAAGAGCCTTGAGTTCCTGGCTTAGTGATTTTCTTATCTTTTCCTTCATTTCTGCTGCAGCAGCCTTTGTAAAGGTAACAACAAGAAGACTGCTTACAGGAACATTTTCCTCGCAGACAAGTTTTCGAATTCGCTCAACTAAAACCGCCGTCTTTCCGGAGCCTGCCGCCGCCGCAACGAGCACGTTTTTGTTTCTTATATTTATTGCTTCGCTTTGTTCTTTCGTCCAGTTCATCAAAATTCTCCTACATTTATATCTTAAGAACTTAGATATGTTGATTATACCAAATTTCTTGATATAATTGAATAAGAGGACTGTAATAAGGAGATATATATGGAGATAAAACACAGACCGACAATGCTGATGATTTTAGACGGCTTTGGTCTAAACTCTAATAAAGAGGTAAATGCTATTGCAAAGGCTAGGACGCCTCATTTTGATGAGATATTCAAAAACTACCCACACACCGAGCTTGCAGCAAGCGGACTTGCAGTTGGACTTCCAGAGGGACAGATGGGTAACTCCGAGGTTGGACATACTAATATAGGCGCCGGAAGAGTTGTTTTTCAGGAGCTTACTCGCATAAGCCAGCAGGCAAAGAGCGGAGAGATTTTAAGAAATTCTGAGCTTGTGAAAGCAATGGATAATGCCCTCAATAATGGCAAAAGCCTTCATCTAATGGGACTACTTTCTGACGGCGGAGTTCACAGTCACATAGAGCATCTTAAGGCGCTGCTTTCGATGGCAAAATCAAAGGGGCTTGACGCCGTTTTCGTGCACTGTTTCCTCGACGGAAGAGACGTTCCACCAAAGAGCGCACAAAAGTATATAAAAGAGCTTGAGGACTTCATGACAGAGCTTGGACTTGGAGAAATCGCAACAATATCAGGTAGATACTATGCAATGGATAGAGATAATCGCTTTGATAGAGTGCAAAAGGCATATGACGCTATTGTAAATCGTGAGGCAGAGCTCTTTGACACTGCAAAGCTTGCCCTTGATACTGCATATGATAAAGACGAGACTGATGAATTTGTAGTGCCATGCTGCATTAAGACAAGAAATGCCGAAGGCGGCAAAAGCCAAGGCAATATTTGCGATGGCGACAGCGTAATAATGTTTAACTTTAGACCTGATAGAGCAAGGGAGATAACAAGAGCAATAGTAGATCCTAACTTTGATGGATTTGATAGAGGCGCAGTTAGAAATAATATCACATATATCTGTATGACTCAGTATGATGCTTCGATTCCTAATGTTGGAATTGCCTTCCCACCTCAGTCGCTTTCTAACACATTTGGAGAGTACATCTCTGCACTTGGACTTAAGCAATTACGCATAGCTGAAACAGAAAAGTATGCACATGTTACTTTCTTCTTTAATGGAGGAATAGAGGAAGCTTATCCAGGCGAGGACAGAATCCTAGTTCCATCGCCTAAGGTTGCAACATATGATTTGCAGCCTGAGATGAGCGCTTTTGAAGTAACTGACAAGGTGGTAGATGCTATAGAAAGTGCCAAGTATGACTGCATAATTCTAAACTTTGCAAATGCAGATATGGTCGGACACACGGGAGTTATGGATGCTGCAATCAAGGCTATTGAGGCTCTTGACACATGTGTAGGCAGAATTTCGGACGCTATACTTAAGGCCGATGGTCAGATTCTCATGACTGCAGACCACGGAAATGCAGACGAGATGCTTGACGAAAACGGAAACGTGATGACAGCTCACTCGCTAAATCCAGTACCACTAGTCCATATAGCAAGAGAGCCTCTAGCCCTAAAGGATGGCGGAAAGCTCTGCGACCTAGCACCAAGCCTTCTTGACCTTATGGGAATTGCAATTCCAGAGGAGATGACTGGAGAGAGTTTGATAAAAAGAGATTAGGTTAATGATATGGGGAATTCTCTATCTTGTACTTCTTGTAATTGAATGGCCGATTTACCTTTTAACTAGACGTAAATACTAGTTCAGAGGGCAAAATATACTTTAGATCTACAGATTATAGCAAGATATGTTACATGAATATTGCAAAATCATGGGATGTAATTATAGAAAAAAATAAAGCGATTTTGGCTGGCGCTGTATGCACTTATCAAAATCGTTTTTAATTTTAGATATTAAAACAATGCCTAAAAACATCATATAGTATTGAATTTACTATATGATGTAGCATGATATATCATTTACTTTTCTTATCTTTTTTAACATATATATTCCTATGCCTGTCATTATAATACCAACTGAAATCTTAATTAAATAGTATAATGATAAGGATACATTAGGGATACGCCCCTCCTTTAAAAATAGATTTATTATATCTGCGAGACCATTTCTTATTAGAAAGTTTAAGATAAATCCAATCCCAAAGAATACTAGTATCCTTCCTATTCTCTTTTTATCTGACATATTTATTCATCCCTTATCTTATACTGCGAAACCATGCGTTTTCTATTTATTGATTGCTCCAATCATAGTATTAGATATAAACTACTTCATATCATTTACTTTTCTTATCTTTTCTTAACATATATATTCCTATGCCTGTCATTATAATACCAACTGAAACATCAATTAAATATATCAAGGAGAACGAGACATTAGGAATACGTCTCTCCTTTAAAAATAGATTTATTATATCTGCGAGTCCATTTCTTATTAGAAAGTTTAAAATGTATCCAACCCCAAAGAATACTAGTATCCTTCCTATTCTTTTTTTATCTGACATATTTGTTCATCCCTTATCTTTGCATTATGATAGTTCGTTTTTTATTTATTAACTGTTCCAATCATAGTATTAGATATAAACTACTTCATGCAAGCAATGCATTTGTATTAGCGATTGAACTTACTTGTGCTTTCATAATAACTCACAATTCTTAATAATCAAGTCTTTTGTTTTGTCTGATTATATGATATAATGAAATAATTACACATATATGAACATTTTGGTTCTAATCAAGTTAATCTTGCCAATTGATATGGTGTTCAAATGAAGTACATTATTTGAAAATAAACCTATATAGTATGTACTCTTACACTAATGTGTAATTAACGAAAAAACATGGAGCAATCGGTTTACGCGATAGCAATGTCCCTCCAAGAACACTAATTCTAAGAAAGATATACTACGTTTTAACGTTGAAATTTAAATAGATCAGAAACTTTTTATCAACACTTTTTGTCCACCCTCAATCTTCTTTCAAAAAAAGATTAAATCGCCACAGACATTGAATTCTCAATGTGTATGACGATTTTTATCAACACTTTTTGTCCTATAGCCCGAATTTGAGGTTTATATTATGCTCAAAGACCACTTCAGCATAATATTTTTCACCATTGTTAGTCACTTCTTTATTTTCCTTGAGTAAATCAAGGGCTTTTTTCATGTTTGTTTTGACATATGGTAGCTCATGATTATCTATATAGTTTTGAAATGCCGTAGTAAGTTGTTCATGCGTTCCATATCTAAGCAAAAAATTAACCGGTACTATGAATCCTGCGTCATATACAGCTTCGTCCGAAAATACACAAAATCCATTCTCTGCAACTTCCTGTATAACAAGCTCCAGTTCAGACTCCATTCTTCGGATAAAAGGTAAAAAATGATGTGATATAAGCTCTTTTATTTCCTTAATCGAATTTCCGTATGATTCTTCCCCATAAAAATCCCACCATGAAAGAAAATCTTGATTCTGGTTTGAATGGGGAATTCCCTTAGACCAAAAGCATTCTTTTCCTTCCTTGTCAAAAATAGAGCAGCTTAATATAGCTTGCACCCTTTCTCCGACCTGATTATTACGGTTTAGCTGAGTTGATATAGAAAATGTAAAATCAGAGCGCTTACGAATTTCCAGTTTGTTTTTGTAGAAACGAAAGCCGTCCGGCTTCATAAGCACGGCGAGCTCTGCCATTGCACAGGCAATGATTTCCTTTGGTGATGTATCAGCCTTAATATCCATAGCTTTATTCCTTAGGCATGCTTCTTATGTAAATTTTACTAACTAGTAATTTACCGTTATTTTCCTCGATGCTTATCTGCCCTGCTACATTTATTCTTTCTCCACTAGTCTTTTCCTTCAAAATCATCTTGAATTCGTAGCTTCCACTCACATCATCCTCATCGTTTGACTTTGTAAGCTCTATGTCAGTAGGTAGATATGCTAGTCCATCCTCTGCACACTTCTTATCGTACTTTAGAGGATTTCTGCTTGCCATCATATCATCAAGACATTCCTTGCTTGCCATTTCCTCAAAAGCCTTGTAATACTTTTTCTGATCCTTGTCCTTAACAAAGTCAGTATAGCGGTTTTCGTAGTCTGTCTCAAAGAAAATCTGACAGAACTTAGTCATTAATTTCTTGCCTTCTGCTGGATCTGTAGCTTTCTTGCTGCCACAACCCGCACATAGCACTAGAGAAACTACTGCGATTACGCAAAAGAGTTTTTTCATGGCTACCTCCAATCATAAAACTAAAGCTTAGCTACTATATCCTGCCCGCACTTCATGCCTGTGTCCCATGCGTGCTGCAGGTTAAATCCTCCACATGCTCCATCAAAGTCCACAATTTCACCTGTAAAGTATAGTCCTTTTAGTTTCTTAGACTCCATGGTATCAGGGTCAAATTCGCTCAGTTTTACTCCGCCTCTTGTCACCTGTGCTTTGTCCCAGTCGCAGAGCCCTGATATACCAAAGCTAGTGCATTTAAGTGCGTTTGCAAGGCCTACAGTTTTCCCAGATATGGCCTTCATATAGCCTGCGAGCTGTGGCTTAAGTATTGAGCAAAGACTTCCCTGTGAGCGCTTCAAAAAGCTCTCAACTTGCTTTTCATCAAACTCAGACAGGAAGTCGAGTTTGATGCTATAATCTGAAAATCTGCCCTTTAGGATATCTTCATAGTCTATGAATCTTGTCATATTGAATATGCAGATTCCCGACAGTCCATAGTCAGTAAACTGAACTTCGCCTGCTTCCTGCGCGAGCAGATCGCTGCGGCGGGTGAGGCTGACAAGCGCTTTCTGCCTCACCCCGGAGAGACCGAGCTTTTTCATGTTTTGCTCGGTCTTTATGCCGCAGAGCGCCGGAACCGGCTCGCGCACTGCGTGCGCGAGCTGCTTTGCCAGGGCAAAGCCATCGCCGCGGGTCCCGAGCTGCGGCGCTGCGGTTCCGCCGCAGGCTAAGACAAGACGCCTTGCTTTTATGCTAAAATTCTTGGGTTTTTGTTCCTTGGGAGCTTGCTTTAATTTGCCCCCTTTGCCCTTTGATTTTACACTAGGCGCGTCCTGTCTTGCTGCGGCTAGAAAAACGCCCTTGGCGTATTTGACAGATGTCAGTCTGCTAGAAAGAAGCCAGTCCGCAGACTCAAGTTTACTTGTCAGCGCCTCTACAACATCTGGCGCATATTCTGAATAGGGATAAATTCTTCCCTCTTCATCGCTCTTTGTCAATACTCCCAGATATCCAAAAAAGGCTGAAGCAATGCTCCAGCCCTCGCTTTTGATATTCGATAGATTGCACTTGCCGTTTCCGGAAGCCGCAATCTTTCTGCCAGGTCTGTCCTTGGCATCGACTATGAGAAGCTTGCAATCAGGCTTTTCTCTTAGGATTACATTGGCCGCCATAAGACCAGATGCACCTGCGCCTACAATGCAAACATCATAAAGCTCTTTCTCTATATTGGGATTAAATTTAAAATCCAATCTCTTCTCCTATATTACAATCAGTGTTCCGAAGGGACTATGATTAGCTCAACCTCCTTATCAAGCTTAGCTCTAAGCTCTGAAAGAAAGTTGCTAGCATTATCGACAGCTTCTCCCGATGCACCTACTACCATCTTTGTAATCTCGTTATCCTTTGCAAGTGAACAAAGGGTGAAAATCGTATCATCTGATTTTAGTACAGTCAGGTCAGCTCCTACTTCCCTCGCCTTTTCGTATAGAAATTCTAAGGCTTTGTTTTCCTCGGAATCACCTAAAAAATTATAATCTGAGCCCGTTACATGTATTATATGTATCGTATCATCGCTACCCATCAGCGTCTTGCCATAGTCAATAAGGCGCTGGCATGTACGCTGCTTAGTTACGCAAACCATTATATTTTCCATATGTTCCTCTTCCACAAAACAATTATTTATACGAGTATAACATCCTATTTTGTTAGTTTGTCAAAGGCTTCTTGATATTTGGATATAGTTTTGTCTATGACATCCTGAGGAAGAAGATAATCGCTATCTGGATTTGCCTTTAGCCAGTCACGAACGAACTGTTTATCGAATGAAGGTTGTGATTTGCCTGCCTCGTAGCCTTCTGCAGGCCAGAAGCGTGAGCTATCTGGAGTTAGCATCTCATCGCCGATTACGATATTGCCATCTTCATCTACACCAAATTCAAACTTAGTGTCTGCGATGATGATTCCGCGCTCAAGAGCATAATCTGCGCACTTTCTATAAAGCGCAATAGTGCAGTCCTTAATCTTCTCAGCGTACTCTCTTCCGTGTCCAGGGAATTCGCGTTCGATTACATCTATGCTCTGCTCAAAGGATATATTCTCGTCGTGATCTCCGATTTCTGCCTTGGTGCTAGGTGTGTAAATAGGTTCACTTAGCTTCTGTGACTCCTTAAGTCCTTCCTCTAGCTTAATACCGCAAACCTCGCCTGTCTTTTGATAGCTGCTCCAGCCACTACCTGTGATATATCCCCTTACGATGCACTCTACAGGAAGCATATTAAGCTTCTTGCACATCATAGATCTTCCCTCAAAGTTTTCATTTTGGAAGAACTCTGGCATATCCTTGGTATCAACTGAAAGCATATGGTTTGGAACTATGTCCTTTGTCAGGTCAAACCAGAACTTTGACATCTTAGTCAAAACTTCTCCCTTGCCGACGATGAGGTTCTTTAGAATCACATCAAAAGCTGATATTCTATCGCTTGCGACCAAAATCAGGCTGTCACCAATATCGTAAATCTCGCGTACCTTACCCTCTTTAACAGGCTTAAACTCCTTCATAAAAATCTTTCGCACTCCTTACTAATCTTTACTACTCTGCTAAAGCAGCTTCTAGAGCTTTCTTAGTTGCTGCCTCAATGACCTCATAGGAATCCCCAGGTGATGCTTCAAATAGCTTCTCATCTCCAATGTAATATGTTGGCACATGGTAGTAGTTGAGACTTGCAATTCTATCTGGATTTTCGCTCTCCTCTACTGCATCTATCTCCACCTTCTTGTACTCATCATTTGCGTTCAAAAGCGCATCAAAAGCTTTCTTCGCCTTCATACAATATGGGCATCCTTTTAAATATATAAATGTCAACTTTTTCATAACATACCTCCTTTTTATTATCTAAATTTTACCACATTTGACCGCTTCTCTCAATCCAAAACTCAAAATTCGCATTACTATAAGCATCATCTTTAGCATCAAAGCGAGAATAAGCATAAAAAATAGCAGGCATGCTCGAGCATACCTGCCACCTATTAGGTTATTTATTTCTTTCTTACCTTAACAGCTGTTCCGTAAGCCATAACCTCTGATGCACCCTGCATGATTGCTGATGATGCATATCTAAGTCCTACTACAGCATCTGCTCCAAGAGCAGCTGCTTCCTCAGCCATTCTTCTTGTCGCAAGGTCTCTAGCTTCATTCATCATATCTGTATAAGCTTTGATTTCGCCACCTACGATTGTCTTAAGACCTGCACCGAAGTCACGAATTGCGTTCTTTGACTGAACTATACCACCCTTTACTACTCCTAGCATTTCGAGCTCGTAACCCTCGATGTATTCTGTGTTTACTACTAGCATGGTTTCCTCCTTATCTAATCTGACCATTACCATAAATTATATACTTAGTGGTCGTTAGAGCTTCTAGACCCATAGGACCACGAGTATGCAGTTTCTGTGTACTGATGCCGATTTCGGCTCCAAATCCGAACTCAAAACCATCAGTAAATCTCGTCGATGCGTTTACGTATACTGCGGCCGCATCTACCTCATCAAGGAATCTCTGTGAATTCTCATAGCTATCTGTAACTATGCTCTCAGAGTGTCCCGTATTGTACTTGTTAATGTGAGCTATAGCTTCATCAACTCCTGAAACGACTTTGATTGACACCTTAAGATCTAGGTATTCTCTTCCCCAGTCATCCTCTGTCGCGGGAACTGCCCCATCTATCAGCGAGCAAGCCTTATCATCTGCATGCATCTCAACACTATGTTCTGCAAGCTTCTTTCCTAGCAAAGGTAAAAGCTTATCAGCGACTGCCTCGTGCACAAGAACTGACTCGCAGGCATTGCAAACGCCGATTCTCTGAGTCTTTGCATTCTCAATTATATCAACAGCCATATTTAGGTCAGCCGATTCGTCAACAAAGACGTGGCAGTTTCCGGTTCCTGTCTCAATTACTGGCACGGTTGCATTCTGCACTACGCTCTGAATAAGCCCTGCGCCACCTCTTGGAATCAGTACATCAAGATAGCCATTCATCTTCATGAACTCAGTTCCAACCTCATGCGAAGTATCCTCAATTAGCTGAACTGCATCTTCTGTGATTCCACAAGCCTTAAGTGTATCTTGCAAAACCTTAACGATAGCGATATTAGAGTTTATCGCATCGCTTCCTCCCCTCAAAATAACTGCGTTACCCGACTTAAAGCAAAGTGCAAAAGCATCAGGTGTCACATTAGGTCTAGCCTCATATATCATTCCGACTACGCCTAGAGGTACGCGTTTCTTACCTATCAAAAGTCCATTAGGGCGCTTCTTCATATCTAGAACCTCGCCCACTGGATCATCTAGCGCAGCAACTTGCTCTAGCCCTTCAGCGATCCCCTTGATTCTCTCCTCGGTTAGCATCAGCCTATCTACAAGTCCTTCGTTCATACCCTTTTCGCGGCCTATCAAAACATCCTTTGCATTCGCCTCAAGTATGCTATTGCTATCCTTTACGAGCGCTTCTGCACATGCGATAAGGGCCTTATTCTTAGTTTCTACATTCATCTTTGCAAGGAGTACCGAAGCAGCCCTTGCCTTTATTCCAAGCTCTGATAAATTCATATCTTCTCCCATCTATTTGCTCAGATATTCCTGAAGATCAAAGTTAGCATCGTGCTTACCTAGGAACAAGGTTCCAAACTCCTGCCCCTCAAGAATCCTGTGAATTACATGAAAATCACTGCCGCTGGCTATTATCATATCTATGCCAGAGTTTACGGCAATCTCGGCAGCTGCAATCTTTGTCGCCATGCCACCAGTACCAACTCCAGTTCCCGTCGTCGCCTTGCCCATTGAAACAAACTTATCGCTTAGCGATTCCACAGCGTCTATGAACTTAGCATCCGGGTTTCTGTGCGGGTCATCTGTGTAAAGCCCCTCGACATCCGAAAGGAGTATCAAAAGGTCTGCACCTATCAAATTAGCAACGACCGCCGAAAGTCTATCATTATCTCCAAACACAGGAACTTCATCAATCTCCGATGTGGCTACGCTGTCGTTTTCGTTTACAATTGGAATTGCTCCGAGCCTTAGAAGTTCCTCAAATGTATTGCAGACATTCTCACGGCTTTCACTATGTAAAACCGTGTTCTTTGTCATCAAAATCTGACCAGCAATCTGATTGTACTCAGAAAATAGCTTCTGGTAAATCATCATAAGCCTTGCCTGCCCTACAGATGCACAAGCCTGTTTGAGCTGTATTTTCTCGGGCCTTTCCTCAAGTCTTAGAGCGCTTCTTCCCGCTGCAATAGCAGCTGATGTAACGAGCACCACATCGACATTACGGTTTCTAAGGTATGATAGCTCTCTTGTCAAAATCTCCATCTTAACAAGGTCAAGTCTTCCGCTCTCCGCATGTGTGAGTGAAGATGATCCAACTTTGATGACTATTCTCTTTTTCTTACTTAGTTCTGGTCTTCCCATATATTCCTACTTCTTCTTACTATTTCCGTTCTTATAGTTTATCTCAATGTCTGGCTGGACATTATATATAAATACATTAAAGCGTATCTCATCGTCTTCTATCGATTGTGCCTCCATCTGCACGCCCCTTGCCACAAGGTCCTTCTTGTAGAATATAGGCCTCACTCTGTATAGCACGTGATGGTCTGTGGCTTTGATATAGTTTGCTACCATATCCTCAAAAGGAAGCATTCCCTCAACATTTAGATATCTAGTTCCTGTTATCAGGTTCTTTCTATTTGCATTCTCTCCGCTAAGCTGATACCCAATCAAATGGCAACGATTGTAAAGGTACTTATCTGCGATGAGTTTATCATATCTCTTGGTATGCCAGCCGCTAGGCTTTATCATACCTATGCTGCCTCTCTTTTCGGTCGGCATAAGATTCTTCCCCAGCATGGCCGTAGCTGGTCTACATCTCCCTAGGTGGTCTAATTCTCCATAGCTTTCAAACTCAGGACTTGAAAGTTCCTCCTCAGTGAAGCTCGGCTTATTATCATTCACTACGGCAAAGCTATACTCTGCATTATTTGGAAATGTATATATGACATCGCTTGCTACTAGCTTTTTCCCTTTGCTCCTTATCTGCTTGCTATTAGCTACTTTGAGTCCATCTGGAAGCTCTCCAGGCTTTGCTGGATTGACTTTTACATTTACGCGTCTATGTATGCTTTCCCTGCCTGATGGCTCCATGCCGAGATATTCTCTCAGCGGCTGCGGTAAATCAGCCTTAAAAAAACCTAGACCTGCGATAAGGACTGACAGGACTAAGCCTGCAATCATCTTGCTATTTTTCTTGTTATTTTTCATATAAGTATATAATAAATTATTCCCTTTGTTTTGTAAATGACTTGATTTCTTAGATAAAAACACGGCATAACTCTAAGATTAGAATTATGCCGCTAAATTTAAGTTAGCTAATTACATTTACCCTTGGTGCATTCTCTTTGATGAATACACGAGCAGCTATTAGTAGCTCTGTGACATCGATTCGATGATGCTATCTGCTAGTGAATCTAGCTCGCTTTCTGTCATCTTTGATACTGATGATAGTACAGAAACTTCTTCGTTTAGAACTGTCATCTGCTTCATCTCGTCAAGTGTTTCGTTGATCAAAACGCTTGCCTGTGGAGCCCATGAACCGTTCTCAACTACTGCAACTACTCTCTTCTGCAAGTTAAGTCTCTTCATGTCCTGAACGAAGTTCTCCATTGCTGGGAATACGTTTAGGTTATATGTTACTGAAAGAAGCGCTAGGTGGCTGTACTTGAAAGCCTCTCCGATTAGGTATGATACGTGTGTCTTTGATACATCGTACATGTGCACGTTATGCATTCCTTTTTCGTGTAGCTTTGTAGCTAGGATGTGAGCTGCATTCTCTGTATTTCCGTACATTGAAGCATAGCATAGTAGCACGCCCTTCTCCTCTGGTGTGTATGTAGCCCAGTGGATGTACTTGTCTAGAATATATCCGATGTCCTTACGCCATACTGGTCCGTGAAGTGGGCAGATAATCTTAATATCGATTGTCTGTGCCTTCTTTAGAAGATCCATAACCTCTGGTCCGTACTTACCTACAATGTTTGTGTAGTAGCGTCTTGCTTCGTTAATCCACTCTCCATCAAAGTCAACTTCGTCAGCAAATAGTGCACCGTCAAGTGACTTAAATGAACCGAATGCGTCTGCACTGAAAAGCACTCCGTCTGTTGTATCAAATGTTACCATTGCCTCTGGCCAGTGGACCATAGGTGCCTCTACGAAGACAACATTGTGCTTACCAAAGCTCATTGTATCTCCCTCAGCAACCTGGATGAAGTTCTCGTCAACTGTGTAGTTAAACTGGTGCATTAGCATTAGCGCCTTCTCTGTTGATACAATCTTTACATCTGGATATCTGAGAATAATCTCTTCCATTGATGCACAGTGGTCTGGCTCCATGTGGTTGATTACCATGTAGTCGAGCTTTCTTCCATCGAGAACATACTCTACGTTTTCGATGAACTGACGGCCTACTGACCAATCTGCTGTATCAAAAAGTACTGTCTTTTCATCTAGCAATAGATATGAGTTATATGAGACTCCATCTTCAATAGGATGAATGTTTTCAAAGAGGTGAAGCCTTTTGTCATTTCCACCGACCCAAAATAAATCTTCGGTTACTTTTCTAACACAATGCATTATTTTTCCTCCTTCTTAGGCTGTTCTACTTTGATAAAGCCTGTTTTCTCTTCTCCGCAAAGTGGACAGATCCACTCTTCTGGTAGTGATTCAAATGTTGTTCCGATGCTTACTCCGCCTTCTTCGTCTCCCTTTGCTGGGTCATATTCATATCCGCATCCCTTGCAAACGTGAAGTTCCCATGGTGAAGGTTCCTTGAGTACTGTTGCCTTTCTCATCTTAACACGTGGTGGAGCTGGTTTCTTCTCCTTACCATTATCTAGTGCCTTTGTGAGTAGCGGCAAGATCTCCATTACATCTCCTACGATTCCGTAGTCAGCGTTCTTGAAGATAGGTGCATTCTTGCTCTTATTGATTGCTACGATTGTTGTAGCTTCCTTGATTCCCTTTAGGTGCTGTCCGGCTCCTGAGATACCGCAAGCGATATATAGGTTTCCTGAGAACTTCTGTCCTGACATACCTACGTATCTGTCTAATGGAACATACTTAAGTGTCTCAGCTACTGGTCTTGATGAACCTATTGCTGCTCCTGCCTGCTTAGCAAGATCTTCAATAAGCTTCATGTTCTTCTTCTCTCCGATACCCTTACCTGCTGATACTACTCTGTCTGCATCAACGATTGGTGTATTAGGATCGATGCCTACTGTGAAGTCAAATCCGTCTGACTTAAGTGCTGAAACAAGCTGATCTACCTGCTCCTGAGCACTTCCTGAGAACATAATCTTCTTTCTCTGTCCTGTGATAGGTCCCTTCTGAGCTGCTGGTGCTGCCTGCTGTGGTGCCTTACCTAGGATATGTGCTGCAATAACTACTCTCTGAATTTCGTTTGTTCCTTCATAGATAGTTGTAATTTTGGCATCTCTGTAAGCTCTCTCAACTTCCATACCCTTGAGGTATCCTGTACCACCAAAGATCTGAAGTGAATCGTTACAAATCTCAAGCGCTGCGTCTGAAGCATACTGCTTAGCCATAGCTGATTCCATTCCGAATGGCTCGTGGTGTTCCTTTAGCTCAGCTGCTGAGTAGATAAGGAATCTTGACATTCTTAGCTTTGTAGCCATGTCAGCAATCTTGAATGAGTTAATCTGCTGGTGTGCGATTGGAATACCGAACTGGATTCTCTCAAGCGCATACTCTACAGCAGCCTCGTAAGCGCCCTGTGCAATACCTAGCGCCTGTGAAGCGATACCGATTCTTCCACCATCTAGTGTTGAAAGCGCGATCTTGAATCCCTGACCTTCCTTACCTAGTAGGTTTTCCTTTGGAACCTTTACATCATTGAAGATGAGCTCAGCTGTTGATGATGATCTAATACCCATCTTGTCGTAGTGGTCACCAAACTCGAAACCTTCCCAGCCCTTCTCTACTATGAATGCGCTGATACCCTTTGCTCCGATGTTTGGTGTAGTAACCGCAAATACAACATATGTGTCTGCAATTGGAGCGTTTGTGATAAAGATTTTGTTACCGTTTAGTAGATAGTAGTCTCCCTTTAGCTCAGCTGTTGTCTCTGTTCCACTTGCATCTGATCCTGCGTTAGGCTCTGTAAGACCGAAAGCACCAAGCTTCTCACCCTTTGCTAGTGGAACTAGATACTTCTGCTTCTGTTCCTCTGTACCATATGCAAAGATAGGATATGAACCTAGTGAAACATGTGCTGATAGAATTACACCTGTACCACCGTCGACCCTTGAAAGCTCCTCAACTGCAATCGCATAGCTTATTGCGTCAAGTCCTGCTCCGCCGTACTTCTTTGGATATGGCACTCCCATAATTCCAAGTTTCGCCATTTTCTTTACGATGTCGTGCGGAAATTCATTTTTCTGATCTAGCATGAATGCAATAGGCTTTACTTCTTCCTCTGCAAATTTTCTAATTTTAGCTCTAAACTCTTCATGAGCTTCAGTTGTCTTAAAAAGCATGTTAATTACCTCCTTGCTCTAAAACATTTACCTTAATTCTTATTGTACCCAATTTATTTTTAGTCAGTAGTGACATTTGCAACTTTTTGTAATATAATTTGATTAAATAGTGAAAAAATATTTTAGGAGATAATTAATGGCCGAGACACAAATCCTCGATAACATTTCGGAAAAATCCCTAGCAAGCATATTTCCATGCTTTAATCCTATATATAGAAACTATAAGCGCGGCGAGTTAATCATGATGTATCAAAGCTCTCAGGCAGAGCCAAGGCAAGTAGCCATCGTGAAATCAGGTCAAGCAAGACTTGAGTTTCTAAACGAGTACGGCGACTTTTATGTGCTTGAGCGCTATAAGAGCGGGGATTTATTTGGCGAGCCTTTTTCCTTGCCACTTTCGGATTTTGAGTACATGGTTACTGCAGAAGAAGACTGCAGAGTTGTTTTCTTAGATTACAAGCATATAATAACGCCTTGTGAAAAGCTCTGTGAGCATCATAGCCAGCTGATCAGCAATCTCTTTGTTATGTCTGCCCAAAGAGCGCAGGAGTTATCTTTTCATCTTTCTATAGTTAAGCAGGGCAGCATCAGAAATAAGCTTCTTGCATATCTTCAGTATGCACGTATGGCAAATAGAGTCGCTTCAGAAAATAAGCCTCCTAAATCAGCCAAGGAGGTGCGTGACCTCAAAGCCTCGCTTAAAGATAAATCTAGCAACGAATTCTTCGAAATTCCGATGAGCCTAGCCGAGCTTGCGGAGTACATCGCAGTCGACCGCTCTGCAATGATGCGAGAAATAAAGGCAATGAAAAACGACGGTATCATAGATAGCCGTCGCCGTGAATTCAAATTATTAATATAGTTATTTAAAGCGTCATGTCAAGTTTACATGGCGTTTTTTATACATCTATCTTCATCTGTAGGTATGAAGAATCCTCATCTCTATCGATCACAAAATCCTCGTGCTCCTCAAACTCCGGAAGTTCTTTGATATTCGTAAGTCCAAACTGCTTAAGGAAATTGTCTGTCGTCGCATAAAGAATTGGTCTTCCAATTCCTTCTGACCTACCCTTTTCGCAGATCAAGTCCTTTTTCATGAGGCCTTCTATAATTCTGTCACTCTTGATTCCCCTAATCGAGTCGATTTCTGACCTGGTTACAGGTTGCTTATATGCCACAATGGCAAGTGTCTCTAGCGCAGCCTGAGTCAATTTCTTAGTCTTAACCGGCCTGCAAAGCCTTTCTATTGCATCTGCATTTTCAGCTCTAGTTGCAAACTGGAAGGAATTTTTCACGCGTCTAATCATAATCCCGCGTCCCTCCTGTTCATACTCTTCCATGAGCTCTAGAAAGCACTCTAGCGCTTCTTCCTTTGTTATCTCTGCTGCATCAGCAGCATCCTTTACATCAAGAGGCTCTCCCCATATATACATTAATGATTCAAGCGTTGACTTTGCTCTTTTTTTACTGTACATCGATTGCCTCCTTACTCTCATCTATCCCTTCGGTGCTGATTGATATCTCACCATACATCTTATCTTGCTCAGCTCTTATCTGCCTATCCTTCATCATTTGAAGCACTGAAGCAAATGTCACAATCACATCGTACCTGCTCTTTTTGTTCGGTACTAAGTCTTTTAGCGATAGCCTTTTGATACCACCTTTTATCGCATTTTTTATCTTGTCCTTGATGAAGTTTATACGACTTTCAATAGAAGCCTTCTCGCGTTCCACTTTTTGATAGTGAGACTTAACTACAGCTACGCGCTTTTCTCTCTCGAGGAATAGCTTAAATGTACTAATGAAGCTTTCCATTGATAGATTGAGAACTTCGTCTGGATTCTCAGTGTATATTGAAATATCCTCAGTAGGCTTTTCATAAATCAAGCAGTTTTCCTCAAACCTTCTGCCAAGTTCATCTGACATCTGTCTGAAGCGCTTGTATTCTAGGAGTCTTTCGACGAGCTCATTTCTTGGATCTTCTATCGTAGCATCTATCCCCTCCTCGCTCATGCGTGGAAGAATCATTCTTGATTTTATCTCTATCAAAGTTGCCGCAAGCACCATAAACTCAGCTGATACAGCAATATCAGCTTCTTTCATGTCATTCAGATATCCAACATATTGCTCTGTAATCTCAGAAATCTGAATATCATATATGCTCATTTTGGCGCTTTCTATGAGGTAGACCAAAAGGTCAAAAGGTCCCTCAAAGCTCGATAATACTACTTTATAACTCATTACCCTCTCATAAGCCTCGCTAGGTTCTCCTTGTACGGAGGTCTAACTATACCCTTTTCGGTTACTATGGCAGTTATATACTCTGCCTTTGTCACATCAAATGACGGATTGTATGTCTTGATTCCGCTTGGTGCCATATCCTTTTCGTACCACATCTTGTAAATCTCATCACCCTTGCGAAGCTCTATCGGAATGTCCTCTCCCGTCTCCGTCTCAAGATCTATGGTTGATGTAGGAACAAACATGTAAAACGGTATGCCGTATTCCTTTGCTAAAATGGCAACTCCTGAGGTTCCAATTTTATTGGCCCCATCGCCATTTGCTGCAAGCCTGTCGCAACCTACTACGACAGCATCTATCCAGCCGTTTTTCATGACTATTGATGCCATGTTATCGCAGATTAAAGTCACATCTATGCCGGCCTTATCTAGCTCCCAAGCTGTAAGCCTAGCCCCTTGAAGAAGCGGTCTAGTCTCATCAGCAAATACCTTAAAATCATATCCCCTCTCGTGTCCTAGATAAAGTGGCGCAAGGCAGGTTCCATACATGGCTGTTGCTATGGTCCCTGCATTGCAGTGGGTCAATATTCCCATGTTCTTATCTAGCAGACTGAGTCCATGCTCACCCATAGCCTTACAGGATGCAATGTCCTCTTCCATGATAGCCTTTGCTTCTTGCGTCAAAGCTTCCTCTAGTTCTGATAGAGCAGTATCGCAAAGCGGAGATTCTCCGTCAAAATCATTTAGCTTTCCGTCTAGCCTTTTCTGCATTCTTTTGATCGCCCACTCTAGGTTTACTGCCGTAGGCCTTGAAGAAATCAGATAATCGCCTATTTCCTTTGATAGTCCTATGTACTCAGCTGCGCTGCCATTAAAGCTTTGTGCCTCTAGCTCTGTTCTTAGCGAAACCAAAAAACCAAAAGCTGCAGCAACGCCTATCGCAGGTGCTCCTCTAACTCTGAGCGAGTGAATAGCCTCCCAGACATCCTCCTTGCATTTTAGCTCTATGTAGCGTTCTTCTGCCGGAAGCAGGGTCTGGTCAAGTATATATAATTTTTTCTCCTTATATTCTATAGGTGAAATCATAAGGCTCTATCTCCAAAATTATATTCTGTAGTCAAGATATCTCGGATGTGGATTTTTGTTATCGTAGAAATGCCACCATTCTGTAGGCGATGCGCCAAAACCGGCAGATTCCATCACCATGCACATATAGGCAGCGTTCTTATATTCTTCAGTTTCTGGGTCGTTGTTCTTTAGGGCCGCAATTTCTCTGAAATCATCAAAGCATGTCGGCATCTTAAGCTCTTTTCCCTCCATGTCGGTTAGCGTTATATCGACGCACTGCCCATTCATATGAGTTGATCTGAAGCTAGTCATAGTCTCCATATCAGGTGGTCTTGCCACGAAATTATCGTCAGGATAGATCTCCCAGAAGCGCTTCTGCGCACTTATAGGTCTATAGGCATCCCAAATTTTGACGCGGTAGCCATCTCTTTTGAATATGTCTCTTGCCTCTATGAGCATCTTTAGAGTTTCTCTATCTATATAGCACTCCGCAGACTCGTAGACTCTTTTGCCTGTGAAATTATCTTCTGTGGCATATCTTAGCTCAATGATAAAGTCATCGTCAATATCTGTTAGCTTAACTAGATTGCCCGAATCACAGTCCTCTTTGGGGCTGTTAAAAGTCATATCAGCCTTGTTTATTTCCTTCTGGTTTTGTTTCAAGTGACTCATCTCCCAAAATGAATTTATTCTTCTGAAGAAGCTTGCCAAGTCCAACGCCTAGGATGCAGCAAGAAACCACTTCTCCTGCACCAACTGTGAGCATCATAAACGGAATTGGTAGCGGAACAGAATACGCATATTTTAAAACAAAAGGCACTACTAGCATATTCACCACAACCGGTGGAATGGATGCTATCAAAAGCCCCTTGCCTCTAAGCTTATAGCTTATTACTGCTGCTACAAGCGTAGCTAGGCTACCGAAGATGATATCTGGAAGCACTGCGCCTCCCAAGATGTTACCTATTAGGCAACCGATGAATACTCCAGGAATCGCTGCCGCTGTAAAAACTGGCATGATTGTTAGAGCTTCCGATACCCTAAGCTGAACCTGACCAAACGATATAGGTGCAAGCACAATGGTTAAAACCACATACACCGCAGCTATCATCGCAGCCTTTGTCACGAATAGTACTGTTTTGTTTTTCATATTAAATTCTCCTTAGTTTTGTTTTACGAGTGGATGGTTTCGAACACTCGGGCTATATTATATCATTTCTTGCCTAATCAGTAAAGAAGACGCAAAAGCGAGCCTGCATGTGCAGGCTCGCTCTTTAATTTTAATTGATTTTGATATGATTTTAGTATTATCTACCCATCATTACCTTTACAGCTTCATTTGAAATTACATCAGCACCGCCCATTACTATGCTTCTCTTTGCTCCTGTTTCCTTTACAAATTCTGCAACACCTTTGATGTTATTTCTATTTGCAAGGAGTAAAGGTGCATTGTTTGCTATTGCTGTTACGCTTCCTACAAGGCCGTCTGCAAAACCATCACCTGTAGCAATTACTACTGTGCTTGATGTCATGTCAAAGAACTTCTTTGCAACATTTAATGCCGTCTCGTATCTGTCTTCTCCTGAAATTCTCTCAACGCTTCTCATCGTTTCTAGCTCAGCTTTGACTCTATCAGAAACAACATCGCTTCCGCCAACTATATAAAACTTAGCTGGATTGATTCCTGCAAGATATGCCTTTTGCTCCTTTGTGAGTGCCTTTCCCACTAGCATTACAGGTTTTCCTGTTGCAGCAGCTGAAAGCGCATCCGCATATCCAAGTCCTGAGCAAATCATTACCTCTTCGTTATTTACATTTGCTTCCTTTAAAACTGCTAGGTTTGTTAGGAATCTATCCTCACCTTCTAGACGCTTTACATCGTAGTCTGATCCGAGTATTGTTTTAATTTGCTCTGGAAGGACATCTGCTCCACCTACTAGGTAAACCGTCTTACCCTTTGTTACATTCTTTCTGATATAATCAACAGTTCCATTAACCTCTCTTGCCTCTGAGAGTAGTAGTGGTGCATTCTTAACCTTTGCAAGATATGCTGCAGAAAGTGCATCTGGATAGTTTGTTCCACAAGCTACAACTGCAGAATCGAACATCTCTAGTCCAAGCTGCTTCTTGAGTGCATCTGCGTTCTTATATGCTGTATCGTATCTAGTATCTCCAGATATTCTTACATCCTCTTCTTTAACTGCAGGCTTTTCTTCGCCTTTAACAGTAATCTCTGCGTAAGGTGCGATGAAGAAAGCGTGTGTATCTCCCTCTGCGAGAGATTCCATAACCGCAACATATTTGCCTGGCTTGCTTACTTTGAACTTTGCAAGACCATCTTTTCCAGTCTTAGTCTCTGCAACAACCTTATTATTTTCGTCCTTGAGAACTACCTTTCCGCCCTCATATGGCTCACCCTCTTCGCTTGGTGGCACAAATGTGCTCATTCCATTTAGTTTAAGTGTGAACTCTTTGTCAGTTTCAGCTTCTAGCTTAACCTTATCAAAGCTCATGAATAGAGCATAGTAGTCTTTATCAAAGTACTTGAATATATTTAGTTTATCGCCGTTTTCAAGAACGCTATCGCTTGAAAGAGTTGTTGTAGATCTGTTGTTTATAAAGTATCCAACATCTGATGTCTTTTCACCGAACATCGCGAGAATCCATCCATTAGGGGCAGCCTCGAGATATTTCATTGGATCTGCCTCAAAATTAGCTCCATACATGTTGCGGTGAATCACTACCATAGCATCTAGAATTGTAACCTTATCTGCGTAATCAGGTCCCTTTGTATAGCCATACTTTTCAGCTTCATAAGGGCTTACCTCTAGCTCCATATAAGCCTTTGTATATGCATTTCTATCAGCCTGAGCTAGTGCGAATATCTTAATGCTAGGAGCTGCAGGCTTAATGTTTACCTCTGCGTAAGGTGCGATAAACTGCTTGCTTGCAGTTTCATCATCAGCAAGCGCTGTAACTGTTGCACTGTACTTTCCAGCCTTTTCAACAGTAAGCTTTGCTACTCCGTCCTTATCTGTAACAGCTTCTGCTACTACATTTCCCTCTGCATCTTTAACAGCTACCTTTGCACCAGCATAAGCATCTTTCTTCTTGCTCCAGTCAGCGAGAGTCTTTTCACCCTTAAGAGATAGAGTGAACTCCTGAGCTGTTCTAGCTTCGACCTTCTTCTGATCAAAGCTCATGTATATAGCCTTGTAATCCTGATTAAAGTATCTGAATATGTTTAGTACATCGCCATTTTTTAGAACTGTTGTGTTTGCTACAGTTCCCATACCGGTTTCATCTACAGGATATACATTGTTTACATAGTATCCTAAATCACTTGTAGTAACGCCGAAAATCTTTGTTGTAAATCCATTCTCTGGAACTACGAGATAATTTTCTGGATTTGCATCAAAATCAGCACCGTACATCTCGTGGTGAATTGCAACTAGAGCATCTAGTACTGTAGTCTTGTCTGCAAAAGCTTCTGCCTTGAAATATCCGTGCTCTGCAGCTTCCTTAGGGCTGACCTTTAGGCCATCGAAGACATTTGTATATGTATTGCTCTCATTCTGAACTATAGCTGAGATTGCGATAGGATTCTGCGCATCGTTTGCTTCCTTCATCGCAGCCTCAAGCGCCTTGATTGCAGCCTGAATCTTATCAGCATCTGCACTAGCATCACTGCTTACTGCTTCTGCATCAGCGATAGCCTTCTGTAGCTTAACCTTTGTTCCCTTAGCATATTCACCGGCCTTATCACCTTCGCTAATCGCAGATACAAGGTTCTTTGCTTCGCTTATCTTAGCATTTAGAGCATCCTTATTGCTGCTCTTTCCAAGAACAGTAAGCTCCACTGAAACTTCCTGCTTTGACAGCTTCTGAAGCTTAGCATTGTTTGGATATTTCTTTGCAAGGTTTCCATATTTAGCACTGCTTAGCCATGCTGTAACTGTAACCTTTGTATTTTGCGCAGGTCTTGTAACTATCAGGTTTTGATGTGTAATGACATTTGTATTTGATGATTTAAAAGTATCATAGCCGTTTGTTTCAGCATGCCAACTTGAATCGAAAAAGCTAACTGGAACGATACCTCTTCCAGTCTTCTCATCCATTCTGTAAACCCATACAGGATTTTCGCCATCAAAATGGAATTCAAAGAATGCGTGTAGGTCTTCCTTTACGGAGTCCTTGGATGCATTTGCTCTATCGTTGATTCCGTCAAAGAAATGTGCCTTAGCATACTCCATTTCCTTGATTTCTGCATCAAGCTCTGCATCTGTTATTACAGCAATCTTTAGTGGAATCTTCTTTGTTACAGTAACATCATCTCTCTTGAATGTAACAATAAGATTTACTGTTTTCTCGCCTGTCTGGAAGCGATCCACATTTGCTGCGTATCCGTTTACCTTGATTGCATCATCGTCAGTGCTGTATGTAATTTCTTTGTTTGCAAATACTAGCTTGTTGTCATCACCTTTGATCTTTGTATATCTTGGAAGCAGGATATTTCCAATTACATGATTAGGATCAAATTCACCATCTTCCTTGCTTGCATATTTCAAAAGTTCTGGCGTGATGTACTTGTCTAGCAAAGCCTGAAGTTCCTCTGCAGTAGGACCAACTTTACCACTTCCCTTTACAGTCAAAGTGAACTGCTTTGTTATAGTATCAAAGTCATCTTGCTTTTGAATATTTGGATTTAAAATACTAGTATTTACCTTTGTCTTAGCAGTTAGAGTAACTACTGTATCCTGTTTAGGCTGCTTAACTTCTGCCTTTTTAGGAGTATTTAGACCAGCGTACTGATTTGCATCTTTAATGCTCAAAACATCTGGATTTGATGATTCCCATACTGTATTTGTCCATGCTGTTGAAACACTAGTTCCATCAATCTGAGGAAGAGTTAAATCAGAAACGATATTGTCTTCTGCAGTGTTTGAGCCCTTAATGGTATCAAATGTTATTCCATCAGCCACAGCCTTTATCTTTTTATTGATATGTGGAACATCCCATCCAACCATTACAGTTCTTGTAGCAGTCTGCTTCTGTCCGTTATAGCTGAACTCAAATGTACATGTTACATTTTCATGATTTATTCCGTAAGCTGCTGTCTTATCTTTATTTACATAACTTACGCTTCCATCATTTGTAATTACAGACTCTTTACTTGATTTTATAACCTTAACAGTAATTCCATCTGAGTCAAGATCATGATATGATTTGATTTTCTCAAGAGCTAGGTCAGCTGCATTGTTTGTAGTACCATATTTTGCAATGAGTGCACCAAACTCGCTTTTAAACTTATTTACAACGGGTGTAAGCTTATCCACAGGTGCTGGTGGAGGTGTTACCTCAGCATTCTTCTTAAGAGTTATCACCTTTTCGAAGTCTTCCTTTGAACCATCTGGCGTAAACTCCTCTGTCTTTGGCTCATATCCATCCTTTGACACCTTTACTGTTGTCTTTCTGTTCACATAGAGTTTATACTTGCCACTTGCATCTGGCGTTACCTTAACAACCTCTTTAACAGTTTCCTCTGCAAGGTCATCGTAGCTTTCATCCAAATACGACACCTCGACCTTTGGGTTTTCAACAGTTGTTCCGCTCTCATCCACAACCTTTACAGTCATCTTTGGATAAAGCACCGCTGCATGTGAATTCATAGGCAAAGCCATGCTAGTCATAAGCATTGCCATAGTCAGTACGATTACGAGCAATTTACTGCTCAGTCTCTTCACACTTTCCATTTTCTCTCCCTTCAATAAAATAAAAATTGCCTCAAAAAATGGGCTGTGAAATATCACAGCCCGTTTTTCCATGATTGATTACCTGATTCCGTCTCTCGCATTATCAGGACCTTCCTTGTAGCTACCTGACTCATGCTCTAGCATTCACAGTGGCGGGACCGTCCAGGAGTTTAACCTGATTGGCATACAAAGAATCATATATTGTCACCTAAATTATATCTAAATCAACTGTGTTTTGTCAATAATCAAAGTCGTATTTTCGGCTATTTTTCAATGTATACATTGATTTACACATTAATAAATAACTCGTATATATTTATCAAATATTCTGCATGGGAGATTTCTACCCTCTGCATATTCTTTTGATACTGACTCGTTGAAGTTAAGCATAAGCTCCCTATCGTCTTCACCTATCACTTCATCATCTGAAGCATATACAGCTCTATCGTTTACTGCTGTGGCTTCAAATAGTAATCCTGCTGAATTAGGGAAAGCTTCTTTGATTTCACTTACGCTTTCTTTTATGAAAGATGTATCAAAGGAGTCTACCTTTTGTGAAACAAGATAGATGCTATAACTAAAGCTCTTCTTAACTGCGATTCTAGCATTATCGGTTTTAAGGCTTCTTAGGAAGCGTCTTAACCTATACCTTCTGATTGCAATTATGATAATCAAAATGAGAATTGCCAAAAGTATTCCCAAAAGCACGAGAAGCTTCGCATATGTGAACACTAGAGTCTGGCTATTTATAGGGTTTTCAATATCCTGATTAGTGTCCTTATTCTCCTCGTCTTTCTCAGAGCTATCGCTTGAGCTTCCTTCGGCACCCTTTCCACCACCGAGTTCTGATTTTAGAGCGTCATCGGTCTTAGTAAACTTAATCTCGCCTCTATACTTTGGCGTTACATCAAAAGGTACCCAGCCTACTCCATCGAGATAGTACTCGCACCAAGCGTGAGCGCTCTCTTCTGTTACTGTTACGCTTGCTGGCTTTGATACGGAATCCTTATCATCTGAGCTACCATCTGCAATCATTTTTTCTGTGATGACATAGCCTTCGACATATCTTGCGGGAACGCCGTAATATCTAAGCATCTGAGTTGCTGCACTTGCATAAAGTTCTGACTTTCCAACTCTTGAGTTAGTTAGAAAATATCCTAGCTCATCGCTTGCCCCAGAAGATGATGTGCTATCATCGTACTTTAGGTTTTTGTTTACAAAGTCAACTATTTTTAGCTTAGCTTCGCTGGTAGAAAGCTTCTTACTATCACCTAGTAGCTTCTTCAGTGTCTTTTTGTTTGATGCTGAAATCTCAAGATAGTTCTTATGTGCGAAGTCCCTATATACTGACTCCATGTTCACTAAATCAGCCTGATCCCCTGCACTAGACACTAGCTTTTTTTGGTTTACATAGGCTTCTTTGACGCTGCCCTCGCTATAGCTTAGCTTGTATGATTTAGCCTCCTTACTATTAGCTTCTATGACAGAGTCACCTATCCTTGAATCCATGTACATACCCTTCTTTTCCTGAAGGAAGGAGTATGGCAGGTATAGGTTCTTACGATCTGCATTTACGAGCTTTATGCTGAGCTCTCCAATATTGTCTTTTCCATTTATCTCGAGATTGTTTTTCGCTAGTAATGATTCTCCGTAGACTCCATTTTGTCTGAGCCAGTAGAATTTGTCTCTGGCTTCTGATAGACCCGTTCCCCTGAGATTAACCCACTTATTACCATCTAGATATTCTCCTACGAAGCCGCGAAGATACATAGGCTCAGCCTTTGACATAGTGATATCTAACTGAACTCTTTTATTCGGTTCAAACTCTCCAATTGATGAGAGATTTCCCCTTGCAAGCACTTTTGTTCCACCGTAGATTTTTCGGTGCATAGCTGACTTTATCGCATCGTTTGTCTTGCCTGCCGCCTTGATTGGAAGTACATCCGAGCTTATAAACGGTGCTATCACAAGTAAAAGTATCAGAACTGTAGCAACCACGCTAGAAGCTAAGGCTCTGCCACCTGAAATCTTTAGCGTGCCACTGTTTCCTGCTAGCATGGCCCCTGAAATCAGAAGCACTATAGATGCAGCAAAGCTCGCTGAAACTGTAAAGATACCTAGGCCAGCTAGACAAATTTCAACAATAACTAGTGCTATAAAGGTGTAAAAGGCAGCCTTTCTTATGCTTAGAAGCACAAGTTCAAAGACCGCAATTGCAAGCATGAGCGTAAGAAAATGAACTCCTATCTTTGATGCCTGGCCCTCTATAAAGTTATCGTGTATCCTTCCCTGAGACTCGGTCATAGTCATAGATATTCTTTGCATAAGCGCTCTAAGACCCTCACCGAAATCTCTATGAATAATCAGTGTTGTTATAAGAAGAAGCACTACTAAAACTAATACTCCATATTGCTTTAGAACTGCTTTGATACCTGACAATTCCCCATCTTCGCTACTTGAAATCACAATTTCTATTGTAGCTATTAAAACCAAACTGATTATAATGGCAATCATAGAAAATCCAGCCTTTTGTAGGGATAGGCTTACAAAGGCGAGGTTCAAGATTGAAAGTGAAATAAAGAAGCTCAAAGCCGTCACTACAAGTTCCTTAGCAAAGCCACTATTAAGTTCCGATATTTGTATATTAAGTTTTGATTCATTAGCTAACTTTTTCAACTTAAACTCCTAAATCTAATAAAGAATAAGTTCTCTATTATTCTGTCTATATTCCTCATCAGATGCATCTATCAAAATTACCTTGCCGCTTGTAAACTCCTTGTCGAAGCTTGTCTTGCCAATAGATATGTAAATTATGTGCGTTGCATCGCTACTTCCATACATAGAAGTATAGCTATTTGCACATGTTATATCTGACTCTAGAAGCCTAGAGCCTATTATTTGAGATATAGCATCTCCCATATCTTCACTGAACTGCATGTCCTTGACCCAAGCTACATTCTCAGCTGGCTCGTTCCAAACAAGGACAAACTCAAGCTCGCTATCTATGAGGCTTTGGCATACTGATACGGCAAGCTCTGCGAGTGCCTCCTTCTGCTCTGAGGAAGTCTCTCCCTTGAGACTCTTATCCACGAATACCATAAGCTTCTTATCAAGTGGTAGCGACGGATCTCTCACAATAAGCTTATCGAGCTTACCTGATAGCTTCCAATGTATCTGCTTTAGACTATCCCCCTGCTCATATTCTCTGATTTGATAGGTCTCTGTCATGTCCCTTCCCTTTTTGTATGGGGAATAGCTGTCGTTATCAAAGCTATCACTTTCGTGAAGGTCATAGCTTATAACTACATCAAAGACCTCTGGCAACATGGTCATGGCCTTTTCAGCGTGGACATCGCATTTAACGCTAAATATGCCGAATATCCCTTCTAGGCTCATCTTCTCAACGCTACACCTAACTTTTCCGCAGTGATCACTAGCTAGGTTAAACAAGATTTTCTTTTTTTCTCTTGCGCTTAGCGATAGATTGAAAGTCTCTTGCTTTTCATCACCCGTATACAGATTTACTATCTTAAGCTTAATCTTTAGCGAGATAATTGGAATCCAGCTGTCATTTCTGACTTCTAGGATTCCCTCTGCAGTTTTGTCCGTTCTTCCACCTGTGTTTATAAATAGTCTTGCCGACAGCTTACTTCTAATTGCTAAGTCTATCGCGCATGCTACTAGCATCACAAGAACAAAGGCGAAGAGAAGAGCCAAGGAAAATCTATTCGTCTCTATGATATTCAGTATGATTAGTAATATTAAAAGTGTAAACGAAATAGCTCTTTTCATCTATCTCTCCTACAACATTTTCTTGAATGACTCAGCAGCTGGCATCTCTACATCTTTGATGATATCAGCGAGAATATTCTCTGCGCTAAGCTCGTTTAATCTAGCCTTTGAATTTAGCATGAGTCTGTGTCCACAAACATCTGCAAAGACAGCTCTTATGTCGTCTGGTGTAACAAAGTCTCTTGAGTTGACAAAAGCATAGGCCTTAGCCATCTGGCAAAGCGAAAGCGCTCCACGAGGGCTGACGCCAAGGCTTACCATTTCGTGCTCTCTAGTTTTCTGAACCAGTTTTGCTATATATTCGTAAACTGATTTTGCAATATATACTTCGTTTGCCTTCTGAATCATTTCCTTTAGTTCTTCATCAGAGACAACTTGCTCAACCTTATCAACTGGATTTTCTGTATGTCTATCAGCTAGGATTTCTGCTTGGCTTTCTACATCTGGATATCCTATGCTCAGCTTAACCATAAATCTATCGAGCTGTGAATTTGGAAGCATCTGAGTTCCTGCAGAACCAGCAGGGTTTTCGGTTGCGAGAACGATAAACGGATCTGGCAAAACTCTTGTTACGCCGTCAACTGTTACCTTTTTCTCTTCCATCGCCTCAAGAAGAGCCGCTTGAGTTTTACTTGAGGTTCTGTTGATTTCATCTGCAAGAAGAAGGTTTGTTACGATAGCACCTTCCTTATAGCTAAGCTCTCCTGTCTCCTTATCGTAAACAGAAAAGCCGATTATATCTGAAGGAAGCGTATCAGGTGTGAACTGTACACGCTTAGTGTCTAGACCCATAGCTCTTGCAAAAGCTAGCGCCATTGTTGTCTTACCTACACCTGGAACGTCCTCTAGAAGGACATTACCCTTTGCGAGCATGGCCATCATAACCTTAGAGATAACCTCGTCCTTACCCTTGATTACACCCTTTACCTCATTGCTAATTTTTTCTATATGCTGATTCATCTTTTGCCCTTTCTATAAGTTATTATTAAAATCGAAGAATTTACCGTTTCCCTTTTGTAATAGTCTCAGTGCTGTAAGTGCTGAAATCGCCTGTCTAGTTGCCAGCACGTTCGTCTGCTTTCCTTTTCCCGAAGAATCTAGAGCCGTATCTATTCCGCCGTCCTCTGTCTCAAAGCTTAGAAGCGCACTTACCGGGTCTCCACCATTTTTGATGAAGCGCTCATCTTTTGTTGGATCTATTCCAAGTGAGCAAAGTGCGAGAATAACCTGTGAGCCCGAGTCTGAGCTATAGTGATTCTGAAAAGAAAAATATCCTCCGTCGCTTTGTTTCTCAGAAAGATATGTGAGCGCACTATCTATCGCAGTCTTTACATCCACGCTCTTTCCTGCAGCATTAGTGTAGACATCCTTTTTATCTATGTACGGAGCAAGTGCCTGAATTGCCATCGAAGTAATGTCTAGGTCGCTTCCTCCTTTGTTTAGACCAAAACCACCATCTTCCATCTGGTAGGCGATAAGTTCCTTTATGATGTCATTTTCACTGTATCTTGCACCTTCCGGAGCTTTGTAGTCACCGGCTTTGATGCATAGAAGTGAATATATCAAAGCATTGCTTCCTTGATAGTCTATTTTCTCTTCCTGACACCAGTTGAATATGCCGTCATTCACTAGGTCTATTGGCGTTCCGTCAGCTTTCTTTGCAAAGTTTCTCGGATCCTTTCCGAATGCGAGAAGTACCAAAATCATTCTGTGCCACTCTGTCGACTTATACTGGTCTAGCTTTTCATCGCTTTCATATGCCTTGCTTATGTATTTTTTTAGGTTTTTGAGGTATCCCTCTTCATCAAAGTTCTTATCTAGCCCCGCTCTCTTTTCGACTATTACCATCCAGTCGCTTATAGGGTCTCCCGCCTTGAAATAACTAGCATTTGTTAAAGATTCATCCGCCTTGATTCCGCCAATTTCGTGGCAGGCTGCATCCCATCTTTTGCTTATCTTCTCATAGTTTGTTTTATCATCACCACAGGCACTCAAAACAATGCTCATGACTAGAATCATTATAAGCGCTAGGGCAGTTACTTTTTTATTTGTCTTTCTTATCATGGATTAGTCCCCTTTGGCAGTATCTCTCTGCGAGTATCTCCACAAACCGTACATTTATATTCTATGTATCCGTCTTCCGTTGCAGTTGGTTCCTTTCTGGAAATCTCTACCCAGTTGTGCTCTAGCTTAGGAATAACTTTTGTTTCCTTCTCACCGCATACACTGCAAACTCTTTCCTCAAGTCCCTCTTCGTCGCAAGTTGCATTCTTTATAACCTTCCAGTCGCCAAATGTATGCCTTGGCTCATATCCTCCATTTATCCAAATTCCACAGTAGCTGCTAAGTTTTGTTGGTGGATAGGTTACTACAAGGCCTAGGTCCTTACCATAGGCAAGAGTAAATCTAAGAGTGATATGGTTATTTCGTCCATTTAGGAAGTACTGCGACATTCCCTTTCCTGGATAGTTAACTCCATCTATGGTGTACATCCATCCCGAGCCACTTGAGTACTGGAACTGCATAATTGAGTCTCTTACAACCCTTGCGAGTTTAGTGTAGTCTGAAAGGCCATCCTCAACAACCTTGTCAGCAAGATTGCTAGGTACTGATGCTCCATCAGCGATTCCACCTGCTCTAATTCCATTTAGGTAGAAGCCTGCATCCTTTGTTCCTGAGAAATCAGCCTTAAATCCATAGTAATCTAGTGCAGCAAGTATCGCATACGAAGCAGGTTCATCTTGCTTTACATCGTACTCAAAGCCATCGCCTAGAATTCCGAGTCCTATTGTTGTTGCATCAACTGTAACATAGCATTTACCGATTACATCGCCTGAATCGACAAAGTTATATATCAGGTCGTATTTCTTAAACGTAGAGTTACCCTCGTCATCCCAGGCAGTTACAGTTATAGTGTGATGTTCTGTGTCTCCCACCTTAGGATTTTCTAAAAAGAAACTGTACTCATATCTGCCGTTTCCTGTAGGTGGATCAGCAGCTCTTCCATCAAAGGTAACCCTCATATTATCATATGGAAGTGACTTTCCCTTATATGTTAAAGCCTGAAGAATCAAAGTGAAGTTTCTATTGCTAGTCTCAATCTTTGTTCCTTCAACTGCGTCTCCATCGACCCAAGCCTTGATTGTAGGTGGATGTTTACCAATGGTTGGATTCTTCTCATCAGCCTTCTTAGCCATCAAATTGATAAGGAAGCTAACATGGTGAGTCGTCTTACCCTTCTCCTTGACAATCAAAGTGATAATGTTTTCACCTCTAACGAGATGAGCCTTGAAGTTCTTGCCATCGCCCTTTAGAGTCTTTCCGTTATCTCCCGTTGTGGAGTTTCGTATCCTTACTCTTAGCTCAGAGTCTTTCCCGCCATTCTCAAGATATGCGTAAAACTCAAGGTCATCGTTTTTGAACTGATTATCCGTTACATCGGCGTTTTTCAGATCTGTCATAATCTTGAGCTTGCCGTCATTTTTCTGAGGGATTATAGTCGATTTTCCGATATTACCATTTCCCTCTTTGTCAGTAGCTCTATCGCTATTGGTAATGCCATCTAGACCACCCTTGCCCTTTTCAACACTAATGCTGTTGTTAGGCTTCTCCTCTTGCTTCTTATCCTTTTCCTGCTCCTTCTTGTCCTCCTTGTCAGATTTCTTGTCGCTCTTCTCTCCATCCTTAGTCTCACCGGAATTGCTCTTTCCGACTGAATTTTGATCATCATCTGAGCCATCTGCCTGCGAAAGCGCCATCCTCTCAGCCTTAACTGCAGTCACCTTAACATCAGGTCTAGAAAAACCTATAGGTTTGACAAGTAGTGCCCATGCAAGAAATCCTGCAAGAAGTAGCAGTATTGCAATTATGTATATTAAATTTTTCCTGCTGTCTTTGAAAAACTTCATCTAATTTACCCTATTTCGTATCGTAATTTTCTTTATCGTAGTCGACGGTATAGAACCAAAGTATCTCGTCACCGTCTTTAAGCTTGACCTCTGATGCCATGTAGTTTGGCATCTTTCCATTCACCTTGTACATCCATCCGCTCTTCTGTCCCGCTGAGAATTCATAGAGGTAGTTTATGCCTTTGACATAGCCCTTCTTGTCTTCAATCTGGACATCCTTCTCCTTGCAGACCTTCTGTAGTATATCCATGACAGTTGTCTCATCGCTCTTTATCTTGAAGCTAGTTTTCTTGACGATAATGCCATCCTTTGGAACATAGTCTACAAGCGCCTTATCTGTAAGCATATCCATATTTGAGCTTAACTCATCGCAGCGTATCTCTATGGTTACCTTCGCATCTTCTGGCTTTTTATCCTGCGCCTTTAACTTCCCTGCAATCGAAAAGCCAATCGCAGCTATTGCTACAAGTGCTAGGCACAGTATAATAAGGTTTTTCTTCAGTTTCTTATTCTTTTGTTTCTTCAAAAAATCCTGTTCCATGTCTCTTTCCGTCCTCTATTTGTATATTCCGTATTTTATCTTGATTCGCTCTAATTTGTTCACCATCGGAGTACCTATGACAAACACGCAAATTGCTGCCGTGAGCGCATGATAGAAGTCATATCCAACCCCGCTCACATATAGAGCTTTGAGAGCTTTAACTCCAATGCCTAGAGAACCCGGCTCGTTCATCGATAGGCACATTGCAGCAAAGTTCATAATCCCGCCGTATATGACAAAGGTTACAACAAAGGTAAATACAGCCATTGTTATATTATCAGTCTTGAGCTTACCCCTTTGAAACGCGACTGCCAAAATCAGTCCGATGATACCAAACAGATATACGCGCCAGCCAAAGAAGGTTTCATCGCTTCCCTGCCATAACAGAAAGCTGATGTACGCAACAAGTTCTGAAAAAATCACACACAGAAGCGGAGTTATTATCTTTTTGAAATTACTGATTCCATCATCTTCGCTAAGCTCTCGATTAAAGGCAAGTCCTGCAAGAAATCCTAAAAGTCCCCAGCAGAACATCTGCCATGGAGTCCAAGCTCCCTGCCCCATATAGAAATTGCAGACAAATCTCGACATTGCACCTATCAGAAAACCAGCTTCTGGCCCGAGTGAAATTCCTGAAATTATCACCATTGCTGTCCCTATCTGAACAGGAAAAGCTATGTGAAAAAATGTATGAGATGCAACTGTAAGAGCACTCATCATTGCTATCAAGACAACCTCTCTTGCGCGAGGCTTGCGCCTTTCAAATATCATGAAGAACGGTGCCATAATCATCACTAAAATTAGAAGAGAAAGTAGCATGTACAGTCGCTTGCTACCTAGGAAAACCGTCAAAGCTATCAAAGCCGGTATGACTAGAAATATCAGCACAGCTGTTAGCGCCAGCCTCTTTCTTGCCGCTGCCATATAGTGGCTTTCATTCTTTTTCTTCAGCTCATCAAAGCTTGTAACTAGAGCAGGCTCCTTATCCATGTCCTCGCCTCCTCTCCAGTTATGATCCCCTCGCACCACTTTCTTGTCAGTTTGTTTTCGACCGTGGTGTAGAAGTTGTTTCCTGAGAAGAATTCCTTGGCGCTACCGCTTGTCGCTATTTCTCCATCAAAGAACATCGAGCAACGGTCACCGAATTCAGCGCAAAACTCTATATCATGACTCACCATGAAAATAGTCTTATTCTCCTTGCAAAGGCTTCTGAGTATTCTTCCTAAAGTTTGCTTGAAAAAAGGATCAAGTCCCTTCGTTGGCTCATCTAAGAGAAGAATATCTGGATTTGAAACCATGACCTTGGCAAGCGCAAGCCTTTGCTGCTCACCTCCCGAAAGGTCATAAGGATTTGCCTTTCTAAGATGCTCTATTTCCATGAGCTTGAGCATATCCTCGGTTCTTTGAACTTTCTCCTCAATCTCAAGCTTTTGATAGCACATCCCCTCGAGAACCTCTTCCTCACAGCTAATCTCTGTGAATAAAGCCTGAGGATTCTGAGGAACCATAGCAGCCCTACAGTTATCAGCAATTTTAACCTTGCCAGACTGAGGCTTTATTATTTCACAAATCGCCTTAAGCGTTGTACTCTTTCCGCTTCCGTTTCCACCAAGCAAGCAGTGAAGCTTACCCTCTTCTATCTCTAGATTCAGTCCTCTTAGGACGTCATCTGCATTCTTTGCATATCTGAAATATAGGTTTTTAAGCTTTATAACAGGTTTTCCGCTGTTAGCTTCTTTTTCTTCAGCTAGCTTTTGCACTCCAGCTTCCTTTAGCGTGAGCGTTCCATTTTCGAAGAGCTTCTCCATCAAAATTCGCCCTTCTCTTAGCGTCATAGGAAGGCTATCCTGCCATCTCACAAGTTCCTTTGGAAACAGCTTCATCACAGGAGGCATACCATAATACATAGGATGTACCGATTCATCATCGCCACTTCCCGCAAGCTGTATCGCAACTTCACTAGGTCTTGCATTTGCAATTATCCTGCCTTCGTCCATGACAATTGCCCTATCTGCAAGAGGAAAAATTTCCTCGAGTCTATGCTCAGAAATTATAATAGTTACTCCAAGCTCCCTATTGAGCCTGTGAACAGTGCTCAGAAAATCCCTTGCCGCAATCGGATCAAGCTGTGAAGCAGGTTCATCCAAAATCAAAACCTCAGGTTGCATAGCCATAACGGACGCAAGGTTCAAAAGCTGCTTTTGACCTCCAGAGAGCTCACTGACTGACTTTCTAAACCAGGTCTGTATCCCAAAGTAGGAGGCCATCTCAGCTACTCTTCTCTTAATTACGCTATTGCTATATCCGAGGCTTTCAAGACCAAAGGCAAGCTCGTGCCAAACCTTGTCTGTGACGAGCTGGTTGTCAGGGTTTTGCTGAACATATCCTATTTTGCTCGCCGCATCTTTATCGCTCATTTCCTCGATCTCTTCGCCATCAAAGCACACGCTTCCAAACTTATTTCCATAAGGATTCATGCTCTTCTTGAGATGCCTTAAAAGCGTACTCTTGCCACATCCAGATTTACCGCAAAGCACGACAAATTCTGACTCTGGAATACTCAGCGAAACGCTGTCTAGAGCCAGCTTATCCGAGCTTGGATAACTAAAGCTTAAATTGTCGACCTTGATCTTTTCCATTTTAATTCTCCGAATAAATCTATTGCTAGCGGCATGACTAAAAGTGCAATAAACGATACATAACCCGCAAACTCAAGCCACTTAGGCTCACTCTCAACCACTTTTATAACAGGATAATAGTAGAGTTTGTTTACTCCGACTGCATAAGATACCGTCGTAATTCCTCCAAGCACTATGCTTGCAAATAATGCCAAAAGGTCTGCTGACCTCAGTTTAAATAGATTATAGCTAGTTCTACCTTTGAGCCCATAGCCTCTTGCAGCCATGGAATCTGCACTTTCTATAGAAGATTCAAGCGACCATGAGACTAGAATCGACACCTCTTTACCGAGCTGTCTTATCTTGCCAAGAAAGCTCTTTTCATCCCCTGTATAGAGTGCTCTTTGCCCTTCTCTGATAAGCTCAAAACGAGTTCTCAAAAGTGGTACAAAACGAAATATCATAGAAAGCGTAAGACCTAGGACTGGTGCAAATCTGCCGAAAATATAGATTAGCTTTTCTGATGTCATGACAACATTAAAACTCGAAAACCAAATCATCACACCGCTTAGCATCAGCGCCATAACAAGGCCATAGCAGGCTGCCTCAAGTGTGACCCTGTTATTTCCTAAATAGAAAAGCACCGTACTGCCATTGTGAGTAAACAATGCATTTATAAGTACAGTCAAAAAAGACATAAACAAGATGATAAATAGGTTGTTTCTCAGGCTTTTGCTTCCCTTTAGCAACATATCATAGCTCATTCCTATGATAATTGCGCTTATGAGAAATAGAGGGGAGTTTGAAAACATCAAAATCCCGATGACTATTGTATAGTATGAAGCTGTCACCACAGGATGCATCAAAATGAAACGTCCTGTCTCTCCTATTCCTTCTCTAAACATCAATTTATCCTAATTTACATTCCATATTAAACTACATAGGCACACATAATAAGTATAGTTAAATCATGTCTTTTAGTCAAATATTAAAGGCCCTGCAAATGCAAATTTCACATTCACAAGGCCACTGATTTTACATTAATCAAAGTCCGAGTTCCTTAGAATCAAGGATGATGGTAAAAGGCCCATCATTTACAAGCGAAACCTTCATATCCGCACCGAAAACTCCCGTCTCCACCTTGCCGTCCACCTTTGATCTGATATCTTCTACTATGTAGTTATAAAGCGATTCTGCCATGTCAGGCGCACCTGCATTTACAAAACTTGGTCTATTTCCACGCTTGCAGTCAGCGTATAGCGTGAACTGTGATATCAAAAGAAGCTCACCGCCAACGCTCGCTAGATCAAGATTCGTCCTGCCATTTTCATCATCGAAGATGCGCATATTTATAAGTTTTTTGATCATCTTATCAGCGATTTCTTTTGTATCCTCATTTGATATTCCTATCAAAACGAGAAATCCCCTAGAAATCTCACCTGAGACCTTTCCATCTATTCTGCACGCAGCCTCGGAAACTCTCTGTATTACAAACTTCATATATTATCCTCTCTTCTTGATTTCGCCCCTCTTTTCGTAGAAATCCAGACACCTTTCTGCCATGATGTCCATAGGGTCAAAGTAAAAGCTTCCAAGTGAAAGCTCCTTTCTTACGACTGAAAGCTCAGTGCAAGCAAGGACAGCGGCTTCGCAGCCCTCCGCCTTCACATATTCCTCTATCTTTTGCCATATTTCTTCGTCAGCAGGCTTGCCGCTCTTTATGCATTCGTAGATTTCATGCATGACTAGAGCTTGAACTTCGGCCTTTGGCGTAAATGCAATTACTCCACGCTTTGATAGCTCATCTTGGTAGAGCCTCGTCTCTATAGTTCCATCCGTAGCAAGGACAGCTACCTTCTTTGCACCAAACTCGCTAGCCACTGCCTCGGCAGTCTCTCTGATTAGATGAATAAAGGGAATATCAAGCTCATCTTCTATCATATTTACAAAGTAGTGAGCGGTATTGCAGGTCACCGCTATTGCTGTACAGCCTGCATTTTGGAGGAAAATCGCATCTGCAAGAAGCTTTGATCTAACCTCTTCTATCTGCGCTTCATCCTTTGATAGAATTGCTCTAGTTCTATCTGGCATCCCTGCGTGGCTCAGCAAAATCAAATTGAGATTCTCCTGGTCGCAGCTCGCATCCGTCTTACTACTTATCATGTCGTAGAAAACTGCCGATGCCATAGGGCCCATTCCGCCTATAATTCCTAACACAACCGTCTCCTTCAACTTATATAAATTCTCTTAGTCCGTAAACAAGCTTACCGCGAACTCCCCTGGTTGTCTTCGCATGGTAGAGCGAGCTTATAATGGACTCTTCTAGCGCTTCAACCGCTGGCTCAAACACCTTGTCTATCGCATCCTCATGAATAGCCTTCATCTCAAGTAAGCTCTGCTCGCTGTAATGTGGCATTCTGTTTGCTGTTGAAAAGGCAATGGCTATATCTCCTGACCCGTTACCCATGTAGGAGCCAGTTCTGCCAAGTGCTATCGCTGCTCTATTTGCAACTCTCTCGAGCTGGCGAGATGAGAGAGGTATGTCCGTTGCTATGAGCATTATGATTGAGCCCTTATCTTTTGCAAGAGAGCCGTCTATATCAGACTTTAGCCTTTCTTTAACCTTTGGCAAAAGTTCGCTTCCGTAGTGTCTTCCGCCTATTACTAGATTCCCCTCTTCACCGAAATTTGAGAGAACCAATGCTCCAATCGTATATTCGCATCCATCCAGCTCTACGCATCTAGACGCAGATCCTATTCCGCCTTTAAATCCTAGGCAGCACATTCCTGTGCCAGCACCAACTGCGCCCTCCTCAAAGTCAGGACTACCTTCTTCTGCAAGTCTAAGAGCTTCTCTAACATGCTCTTCTCTTACATGAAGCCCTCTGATGTCGTTCAGCCTGCCGTCATTACACTCAGTCACAAGTGGATTCACAGTTCCCGTGCTTACACCTATGTCCTCGTTTTGCTCTAGGCAATACTTCGTCAAAGCAGTCGCAGCCTCTCCTACGGACAAGGTATTTGTCATTATTATAGGAGTCTCTATATTTCCGAGCTCCTTGAGCTGAACTATGCCAAGGCTTTTTCCAAAGCCGTTGAGTACAGAAGCTCCAGCTACCACTTTTGATCTAAAGATATTGCCCTCATGAGGGAGTATGGCTGTAACCCCTGTGTTTATCTCATTATCCTGTATAGTCACGCTAGCGACCTTAAGGCCCTTAACATCTGTAATCTTATTCAGCTTTCCGCTTTTCCATTTGTGGTGCAATTCAAGACCGCAGTCTTTTGGAAGTCCCATTTAGATTCTCCTTATGATTTAAAATTGATAAGTGTTCACTAGCTATCCCTAGTGCATGAAGTCATAGGCTGTAATGTACTCCTTGAAACTATCGCATTTGTAAACAACTGTATGCGCATCTACTAGCTCTGCTCCGATATAGTTTGCTGCATTGCTAGCATCCTTGTGTTCCTTGAACATAAACTCTAGTTCATAATGCTCAGGCATGTCTACGCACTTAATTTCGCCATTCTGCAAACGCTTAACTGCCTCATATGCCTGTGCCTTAATCAAATCACAAGCATCTAGTGGATGAAGGCTAAAAGTAGCTCCGCCAATTCCTTCTTTGACTGCGGCCACGCAAACGCCAGGAAGCTCTGCCTCTGCCTTATCGCAAAGGGCCTTGTCCCCAGCAATTAGTCCAATTGGAACACCATGGTTTGCACATATCAAAACATTATTGTCCATCTCTGATACAAGTTTGCCGTTTAGCTTTGTTGACATCAGTCTCGTGTATGACATAGTGTGCGCTAGCGGGTTCTTGTTGCTATATCCTTCTGAGTGGTAGCCGACCATAAAAGCAAGGTCAAAGTCTCTATCCACAAGAGCCATCATCGAGTCAGTCGAAGCAGCCCATCCACGGATAAGCTTAACCCCCCTTGGGAGCTTATCAGGAATTAGGTTTAGTGCACTGTCGTGACTATCCTTAACAACTACTTCGTCTGCTCCAGCTTCTAGCGCTCCTAGACAGGCAGCTGATACCTCTCTAGTCATCTGCTCGCAGGCCCACTCGTATCCAGTTCCGCCAATTCTTTCTGTCTCCGTCCAGTCAGTTACATTAGTAACGCCTTCTATATCTGTACTTATGTATACTCTCATCTTGTCCTCCTATATGTTATATCAAAATTAATTTTTATTGGTTTTGGGCTCATGCCCTTAGCGATATTCTACCATAAAAATTCATCTTATAGAACTGTTTCCCCTAATGTATGCACGGTGATATTTAACTTTGATATATACGCTTATCACCCCATCTTCTCAGCTTGAAAATAGCTTGCTCAAAGGGTATAATTAAACAAATAATCTAGGCGATAAAATCGCTATTACATAATGCAGAAAGGAGCGAGGGCTCGCCCTCAGCCATATAGATATGAATGTAAATTTTAATGTAAAGGAAAAGGTCGATAGCATCTACCCAGAGATTGTCAAAATTAGAAGGCAGCTTCACGAAAATCCTGAGCTAAGCCAGCAAGAAAAAGAAACCTCAGCACTTGTTTGCAAGGTTTTAGATGAGCACGGCATAAGCTACCAAAACGGTATTGCAGGATATGGTGTTGTGGCCCAAATCGGTCATGGCTCTAGAGCTGTTGGAATTAGAGCAGATATGGACGCCCTTCCAGTATGCGAAAACACAGGGCTTTCTTACGCATCAAAGGTAGAAGGCGTGATGCACGCCTGCGGACACGATATGCACACGGCGATTCTTCTAGGTACAGCCATGCTCCTCAAGGAGCTTGAGCCTGAAATAAATTCAAATGACAGTGCAGTGAAGCTCTTTTTTCAGCCAGCAGAGGAAACTATCGGAGGAGCTAAGCAGTTAATTGAAGCAGGCTGCATGGAAAATCCTAAGGTCGATAAGGTCATAGCCCTGCACATAGATCCTAACTACAAAGCTGGAACTGTGGTTCTAAAGTACGGTCCTATGAATGCAGCAACTCAGGAATTTGAAGTTACAGTAAACGGCAAGGGATGCCACGGTGCTCACCCTGAGGGTGGTATCGATGCGATAGTTATGGCAAGCAACATCGTTACATCAGTTCAGACCATATCCTCTAGATTTAACGCACCGACAACACCTGTAATCGTGACAATAGGTAAGTTTCAAGCAGGCGAAGCTGCTAATGTAATCGCAGGAACAGCAAAGCTTAAGGGAACCATGAGAGCTCTTGAACCAAAAGTCATGGATTCAATCAGAAATAAGTTTGCTCAGATTGTCGATGGTATTTGCGCTGCCTATGGAGGAAGTGCTGATATATATTGGCACAATGATGGATATCCAGCTTTGATTAATAGCGACTCAGTATGTGCGCTGGTCGAAGGTGTTGCTAGAGAGCTTTACGGAGATGAGGCAATTGCAATAATGCCTGAGCCTAGTCTTGGCGCCGACGATTTCGCCTATTTTGCCATGGCCGCAGATAGCTGCTATTTCAACATTGGTGTTACTCCAGAAAACGAAACTAGCTATCCTCTGCACAACGAGCATCTTGCTCCTAGCGAGGAAGCAATGAAGGTCGGAATTGCAGTTGAGGTCTGCTCAGTACTCAGATTGCTTTAATCAAAGTTCAGCTCTTTTGATTAGCTAGACCACCTGTTATAGCTCAAGTTTTGATGTACAAGCATATCTCAGAGTGATATAATTTTATATTGAGTATAATTTAGGTTTTAAAGAGAAAATATATGTCAATAGAGATTAAACCCATTACAATTGAAGAATTTGCAAGCAGGCAGTACGACTTTGACTGTATGAATTTTCAACAGTCTGCGGAGATGGCTTTATGCCAGAGCGCAAGAGCTGTTTATTTAGACACCGAAACTGTAAAGATACTTAAGGACGGTCAGTTCATAGGCCAGAGCATTATAAATTACAGGAGCATCTTCAGGTTTTTCAAGGATGCCTGTATCCTAAACGGACCTCTTCTCGATTACTCATCAATGAGCAAAGACGAGCTCAAGGAAGTGTTCTCTGCACTTCAAGCTTACATGAGAAAGAAGTGCGATGAGATAAGGATAAATCCACCTCTAGTTCATTTTGTTCTTAATGACGCCTTAGAAACAGAGGAAACGCTGAATGAACACGTTAAGTTAGCATTTGATGAACTCTCATTCAAAAACTTTGTAGACAGAAGCTGCGCTGAATCCATAGATCAGATTTTCGTTAAGTCCCTCAAGGGCTACGATTCCTTTGATGATATTTCAAAGGAGCTATCAAGCGCGTTCAGAAGCAGTATCAAAAAATTCTCCGAGTCATGCGTAAAGGTTCGCGAAATGGATGAGAGCGAAATAGGTGACTACTACAGAGTATATTCTGAAACAGCAGAGCGCAAGAGTTTCGCACTTCAGACCGAAGAATACTACGTTCTTCTTAAGAAAAACTTCGGTGACAAGGCTAAGATTATGGGGGCTTTCCTCGATTGCAAGGAATACGAAAACTATATTGCTTCTAATATACGCATGTTCGAGGATAAGATTGCAGAGTTAAATCAGCAGGCGCAGACCAAGAAAACCAAGGGTCAGCTAAACGATGCAAACGATAGACTTAGAAGCTTTATCAAGCGCAAAGAGGACTACGAAAAGCTAGGCATAAGCGAAGATATTGTCCTTCTTTCATCATATGTCCTCGTATGCTACGGCAAAGAGGTAATCATAATGAGTGGTGGTTCTATCGAGAAATACCTCAATTTCGGAGGTTCAACTCTCATCAACTGGGAGATGATTAGGTATGCTTTTGAGAATGGCTACGAAAGATATAATTTCCATGGAACTATAGAAACCGACCAGATTACAAAGGCCAAAGGAAATTACCACTTCAAGAAAAATTTTGGAGGCAACTTGCAGATTTTGCTAGGAAGCTTCATCAAGAATGTAAATCCTATACTTTCTTTGATAAAACGCGTCAGAAAGGCTCATTAGTCACTGGCAAATATACTGTTAACACCTTATTCAAAAGGAGAAAATATGTCAATAGAAGTCACACAAATAAGCTTAGAGAAATTCGAGCAGAGACAGCTTGATTTCAGTAGGTCTGATTTCATGCAGAGCGCTGCCTTTGCACGCACTCAGCTTGGGATGGGAAGCTATGTGGGTCTTGAAGCCGTCGAAATTACCGATGGAGACAGGCTTATAGGACAGAGTATTATAACATATAGACCGCACATGAAGTTTTTCAAGAAGGCATGCATATATCAGGGGCCTTTGATGGACTATAGTGATCTTGCTCTTGTAAAAGCTGTGATATCAGCTATTGAGCTCTATGTTAAGAAAAAGGCACAGATTCTAGAGTTTCATTCCTCTATAGAAAATCTCATATATAACGATAAACTAGAGGTTGAGGAAGAGAAGAACAAGGATCTTTTTGATATGATATGCGATCTCGGTTTCAATAGAACCATTGATCGCACAGGTTCTGGCTCAATCGACCAGATTTTTGTCAAGAGACTTGAGCAGTTTGCTGATGCCGAAGATATATACAAGAGCTTTTACAGCTCGCTCAGAGGAAGCATCAAGAAATACAAGGAATCTCACATCAGAATCAAGGAGCTAAACATGGATGAGCTTCCTGAGTTCTACGACATACTCGAGAAGACATCCGAAAGAAAGAGCTTCTTCATCCAGCCACTTGAATATTTTGAGATAATCAAGGCTGAATTTGGCGAAAATGCCAAGTTCCTAAAAGCATATATCGACTGTGAGGAGTACACCAAATATCTCGATGATAATATCGCTTTGTTTGAGAACAGAATCGCAGAGCTATCAGAAAGAGGACAATCCAAAAAGACCAAGGGTCTCATCACCGATGCCAAGGACCAGCTAGGAAGCTACCAGAAGCGTAAGAGAGAGTTTGAAGCGCTGAATATCACTACGCCTACAGTAAACCTTTCATCCTACCTATTCATGTGCTACGGAGATGAGGTAATCTTCCTCTTTGGCGGTTCCTATGCCGAGTACATGCATCTAGGCGGTGCGACCATGCTAAACTGGGAAATGATCAAATACGCCCACATGAACGGCTACCCTAGATACAATTTCTATGGCACAATAGAGACAGACCAGGCTATAAACTCAACAGGCAACTATAATTTCAAAAAGAGCTTTGGCGGAAATCTAATCCTGCTAGGTGGTTCATTCACCAAAACCCTTAGCCCACTAGTGAAATTCCTAGACAAAATAAGAAAATAAGGCAAAACAAAACCGATGATTTTGGTACCCCATTCTCATCGGTTTTTTCGTCATCAATATATGCTGTCAAAAGCAGATTATCAGAGAAATGAATACCCCTCTATTTATCTTCTACTCTGATCTTATTCTTCTGACTTGCAATGCTGTCTCCGGCTCTTCTCGCCGTGCTGTGGTTATTCGCTGCCGGTACCATAGTATCTAACACGGAACGGCTTTGATTTGGTTTATCCTTTTTCTTAAAAATATTCTTAAGCTTCATCTCAATTCCTTTCCTCACTTATAAGTCTTTAACTAACAATATCGCTGTTAATACCATTATACCTTCTAAAAATCAAAATACAACAGATTAATTTCTCTCTATCAAATTGTCGCAATATGCACAGCGTATTTCCCCATTTGCTCCTGTCTTAAAACGCTGAGGAAGTTCCTGCTCGATTTGGGAAATGCACTTAGGATTTCCGCATTTACAGCCCTTATCATCCTGAGGCACAGTCTTATCTCTAAGAGTTCCTGCGCTTCCCTCTAGAAGTGTCAAAATAAGCGACATCCTCATAAACTTTCCATATAGCGCCTGCTTAAAATAGCATGCGCGTGGATCATCGTCCACATCTACACTGATTTCGTTTACCCTAGGTAGTGGATGCAGAACGCTCATACTTTCCTTAGCGCTAGCTAGCTTTGCTCTTGTCAAAACATAGCTATCTTTGAGTCTTTCGTACTCATCGAGGTCATCAAAGCGCTCCCTCTGGATTCTCGTCATATAAAGTATATCAAGCTTTGACATGGCATCATCTAGCGAAGTAGTCTCTATGAAAGGTACATTATTTTTCTCTAAAACCTCTGTCTTTATATACGCTGGAAGCGAAAGTTCTTTAGGTGATATGAGAACAAAGCTGACCCCTTCGTATCTTATCATTGCCTTTATCAAGGAGTGCACGGTTCTTCCATATTTGAGGTCTCCACAAAGACCAATAACCATGTTATTAAGCCTTCCGTGCTCCCTGTATATGGTCAAAAGGTCTGCAAGAGTCTGAGTCGGATGTGCATGTCCTCCGTCTCCCGCATTGATTAGTGGAATTGAAGCACTTTCCGCTGCAACAAGAGGCGCACCCTCATAAGGATGTCTCATTGCGATTATATCTGCATAGCAGCTTATAACCTTTGCTGTATCTGAAACGCTTTCACCCTTTGATACAGAAGCACTCGAAGCTGATGAAAAACCTAAAACATTTCCGCCTAGCTCCATCATCGCAGCCTCAAATGAAAGCCTTGTCCTTGTCGACGGCTCGTAGAAAAGCGTCGCAAGCTTCTTCCCTTCGCAAGCATTTCTGTACTTTGCCGGGTTTTCCATAATGTCACAAGCTTTTTTGATCATAGCATCGAGTTCTTCAATGCTGAGCTCGTCAATATCTATGAGACTCCTAGGTTTTACATTTGATATTAAAGCATCTGAAAACTTTAAATCCATCATTATTTTATCCATCCTTCGTCGCTTGGATTATTTCTGAAAGCAATAAGTCTTTCCCTATCCTCTGGTCTTATGTAGCTTTCGTCTACGGCAACCTCACTGATTACATCAAAGTTTGTCAGTGAAATATTCTTTAGATTTTCCTGAGCCAGTCTATCTAGACCCTTCTGCATTCCGTAGGTGAAAATGCTCACGATTCCAAGAACCTCTGCGCCTGCGTTTCTAAGAGCTGTAGCCGCGTCAATAACGCTTCCACCTGTTGAAATAAGGTCCTCTACGATTACAACATTATCGCCCTTGTTAAGCTGACCCTCTATCTGATTTCCTCTGCCGTGATCCTTTGCCCCAGAGCGAACATAGCCCATAGGAAGTCCAAGAATGTGAGCTGCTATAGCCGCATGAGCAATTCCTGCTGTTGCAGTTCCCATAATTACATCAGCTTCTGGATACTCTTCTTTGATTACATCTGCGATGGAGTTTTCTATCAAAGTTCTAACCTCTGGTGCTGTTAGCGTAAGTCTGTTATCACAGTAAACTGGACTTTTGATGCCGCTCGCCCATGTGAATGGCTCATCTGGTCTAAAGAAAACCGCTTTGATTGAAAGCAAGCCCTTTGCTACATCCTTTTCTCTCATAACTTTGCTCATTTTTCCCTCACTTCCTGTTTCTATCCGATAAACTCCTTGCAGCATCTCTCGTATGCTGAAACAACGTCCTCAGCCTGAGTAATAGGCCTTCCCACAACTATGTAGTCAGAGCCTATTTTATTAGCCTCAGCAGGTGTCATAACTCGCTTCTGATCTCCCTTTTGTGAATCAGCAAAGCGAATTCCCGGAGTTACAGTTACAAAATCATCTCCGCAAACGCCGTGTATTCCCTCAGCCTCCTGAGCCGAGCAGACAACACCATCAAGACCAGCCTCTTTAGTCATCTTAGCGTAGTGCTTAACAACATCTACAAGCGGCTTTTCTATCAAAAGGTCATGCTGCATAGCTTCCTCATCTGTTGATGTAAGCTGCGTAACCGCTATCAGAAGTGGCTTATCAGCCTTCTTTCCTTCTCTTTCACAGAAGCTCTCGTAGCCTTCCTCAAGTCCAGCCTTAGCAGCCTCCATCATCCTCTTTGTTCCAGCAGCATGTACATTGACAATATCAGCGCCTAGTCCACCTAAGACTCTCATCGCACTTGCCGCTGTATTAGGTATGTCGTGAACCTTTAGGTCGACGAATACCTTGTGTCCTCTGGCTTTTAGCTCTTTGACCATCTCAGGTCCCTCAGAATAGTAAAGCTCCATGCCTATCTTGACAAAGGGACGAAGTTCCCCAAATTTTTCTAGAAAATCCAAGGTCTCACGCTTGCTTGAAAAATCACATGCTATTATTACATCTCTTCCCATTAAATCGCCGCTCCTATTATTTCATTCAAATCTTTTATTCCATACTTTTCCATAGCAGAAGGTAAACCTTCAATAATTTCCTTACATGCAAAAGGATTAACCAAATTTGCTGCACCAACCTCTACAGCCGTTGCACCTGCCATCATCATCTCAAGAACGTCCTCACTTGTAGTTATTCCACCCATGCCTACTACGGGAATCTTAACAGCCTTAGCAACCTGATATACCATTCTTAGAGCTACTGGAAATACCGTGCTTCCAGAAAGACCGCCCATAACATTTGCAAGTATAGGCTTTCTAGTCTTAAGGTCTAGTCTCATAGCTTGCAGAGTATTTATTAGAGCAACTGCATCTGCACCTGCATCTTCACAAGCCTTTGCAATCTCTACAATATCCGTTACGTTCGGCGAAAGCTTCATAATAACTGGTTTATCACTCACTCTCTTAACCGCTCTTGTCACATCAGCAGCACATGAAGCATCAGTACCAAATGACATACCGCCACCATGCACATTTGGGCAGCTGATGTTAATCTCAAGCCATCCTACCTCATCCTGAACAGCCATCTTTCTCGCAGTCTCTACATATTCGTCTATTGAAAATCCGCTTACATTAGCTACAATTTTCTTATCAAAGCATTCCCTTAGCTTTGGAAGTTCCTCTGATATAACCCTATCAACACCAGGGTTTTGAAGACCGACGGAGTTAATCATTCCGCCTTCGGTCTCAGCAATTCTAGGAGTAGGGTTACCAAACCTTTCCTCGCCTGTCGTTCCCTTACATGAAAAGCTTCCAAGTATGTTTATATCATATATCTCTGCAAACTCGTATCCATATCCAAAGGTTCCGCTAGCAGGAATTACCGGGTTATCAATCTCTATGCCGCAGAGCTTAAGCTTAGTATTTACCACAGTATTTCCTCCTTTCTCATAACAGGACCTTCCTTGCAGATTCTCTTATTACCTGTCAAAGTCTTACATGAACATCCCATGCAAGCACCAAAGCCACATCCCATTCTCTCCTCAAAACTGAACTGTCCGCTTCCAGAGCTTGCAGCATATACGGATTTAAGCATCGCCTCAGGACCACAGGTATAGATATAGCTGTGCTTTATATCTGCGATAGGCTTGTCAACAAAGCCTTTAATTCCGTAGCTTCCATCAGCTGTTGTAATCACAAGCTCATCGGCAAGCTTTGAGAACTCGTCCACATAGAACATATCCTCAGCTTTGTTGAATCCAAGCAGAACCTTTACCTTCTTCCCCTCTGAAACCAGCCTCTTCGCAAGAAGGTAAAGGGGCGGAATACCGACACCTCCGCCTATCAAAAGCGGCTCGTCTCCAGCCTCCGAAAGCGAATATCCATTGCCTAGTCCCACAAGAACGTCTAGCTCCTCGCCGGCCTCATACTCGCTGAGTTTAGCTGTTCCTCTACCCATTATCTTGTATATTATAGTCAGCTCGTCCTCTCCGAGGTCGCAGATTGAAATCGGTCTGCGTAGGAAAAATCCCTTGAGCTTTATGTTTATAAATTGTCCTGGAGCTGTTACAGCCGAAACATCACCTGCGAGTCTCATTCTATAAATGCCCTCGCTTAGCTTCTTGTTTTCGACTATCTTCAAAATCCTTTGCTGCATTTTATACCTCATATACTCTTTGATCTTGCATATATCGGGTCTTCCTAGGGGGCACGCCGGCACCCCTAAGACCCTCATATTTTCATCAAGGAGTGTAATTACGCATCTATCGTTGAAATTGTCAGTGTCATTTCCTCAAGTACATCGAGAAGAACTCTGACTGTATCCAGTGAAGTTAGCATGGTTACATTGTTTTCCGTTGCTGAACGTCTAATCTTGTGACCATCGCTCTCCTGTCCAAATGAGCCGATATCCTTAGTGTTCAAAACATATGCCATGTGACCCTGATGTATTGAGTCTAGAATCTCGTGGCTTCCCTCGCTGATTTTTCTCAGCATTCTCGTTCTGATTCCGTTCTCCTTTAAGTAAAGAGCAGTTCCCTCAGTTGCCTCGATATTGAATCCGAGGTTATAGAATCTCTTTATCAAAGGAAGTGCCTCTTCCTTATCCTTATCAGCAATCGTTGCAAATACGGTTCCGTAGTTCTGGAGGTGCATTCCCGAAGCCTGAAGTGCCTTATACAGCGCTCTGTTCAGCTTGTTATCGTATCCGATTGCCTCACCAGTTGACTTCATCTCAGGTGAGAGGTAAGCATCTAGACCCTTTATCTTGTTGAATGAGAATACAGGTGCCTTTACGTAGTATCTCTTCTTCTCCTCAGGATAGATATCAAAGAATCCCTGCTCCTTGAGGCTCTTGCCCAATATAACCTCTGTCGCAATGTCTGCAAGGCTATATCCAGTTGCCTTTGATAGGAAAGGTACGGTTCTTGATGAGCGCGGATTTACCTCGATGATAAATACATTCTCCTCTTCATCTACGATGAACTGAATGTTATAAAGTCCTATGATTCCAATGCCTAGTCCTAGCTTCTTAGCATACTGAAGGATGATTCCCTTAACCTTATCGGAGATGCTGAAGGTAGGATATACGCTGATTGAGTCTCCTGAGTGAATACCAGTTCTCTCAACGAGTTCCATTATACCTGGGACGAAAACATCTCTGCCATCACAGATTGCATCTACTTCTACTTCCTTGCCCTGGATGTACTTATCTACTAGAACTGGCTTGTCATTATCTATTTCTACTGCAGTCTTTAGATAGTGTCTGAGCTGATTTTCATCTGCAACTATCTGCATAGCTCTTCCGCCAAGAACAAAGCTTGGTCTTACGAGAACCGGATAGCCTACACTCTCTGCAGTTTTGATGCCCTCTTCGATATCAGTTACAGCCTTTCCTCTTGGCTGAGGGATGTTTAGGTCAACGAGCACTCTCTCAAAGCTGTCCCTGTTCTCAGCTCTTTCAATTGCCTCACAGTCAGTTCCGATAATCTTAACGCCTCTATCCTCTAGTGGCTGGGCTAGATTAATAGCTGTCTGTCCACCTAGTGAAGCGATAACTCCTTCTGGATTTTCAAGAGCGATTATGTTCATAACATCTTCAGGTGTCAAAGGCTCAAAATAGAGCTTATCAGCCGTTGTGTAGTCTGTTGAAACAGTCTCAGGGTTATTGTTTATGATAATAGCCTCGTATCCTTCTTTTCTTATGGTCTGAACTGCGTGAACTGTCGAGTAGTCAAACTCTACACCCTGTCCAATTCTTATAGGACCAGCACCTAGAACGAAGATTTTCTTCTTATCTGTTACGATGGAATCGTTCTTTCCACTATATGATGAATAGAAGTAAGGGATATATGCTCCTGTGTGGCATGTGTCTACCATTCTATAAACAGGAAGCATTCTGTTTTCCCATCTTAGCTTGAAAACATCAAGCTCTTCCATTCCCCACTGTCTAGCAACTTCGATGTCTCCAAAGCCCATCTTCTTTGCCTCAAGAAGCACATCCATATTGCCCTTGTTCGCAGCGAGCTTTCTCTCCATCTTAACCATGTCTGCAAATGTCTCTATAAAGTATGCTGTAATCTCAGTGATACCAGAGATGGTTGAAACCTCTACATCTCTTCTTAGAAGCTCACAAACTGCGAAGATTGCATCGTCTCTAAATGTCTTTATGTACTCGAGCATGTCCTCATTTGACATCTCGACAAACTTGTTCATTCTGAAGTGGTCAACACCGATTTCAAGTGAGCGAACTGACTTGAGAAGACACTCTGCAAGGTTTGAGCCTATACCCATAACCTCACCAGTCGCTTTCATCTGAGTACCTAGCTCATTTGATGCGCTAGCAAACTTATCAAATGGGAATCTTGGAAGCTTTGCAACAACATAGTCGAGCACAGGCTCAAAAGCAGCCGTTGTATTTGCAACCTCTATATCTTTAAGAAGCATTCCCATGGCAATCTTTGCTGTAACCCTAGCAATTGGGTATCCGCTGGCCTTTGATGCAAGAGCTGATGAGCGTGATACACGTGGGTTTACCTCTATCAAGAAGTACTTACTAGAGTTAGGATCTAGAGCAAACTGTACATTACATCCACCTTCAATCTCAAGCTCTCTTATAATCTTTATAGCGCTGTCGTTTAGCATCTTTAGGTCGTGGTCCGAAAGAGTCATGATTGGTGCTACAACCATAGAATCTCCGGTGTGCACACCCACAGGGTCAATGTTTTCCATTCCGCAGATGGTAATCGCATTGTCCTCAGAGTCACGCATTACCTCGAACTCAATCTCCTTGTATCCCTTAACACTCTTTTCTATCAAAACCTGATGAACCGGTGATAGCTTAAAAGCATTTGTTCCAAGCTCGTCTAGCTCCTCTTCATTATGAGCAAAACCGCCGCCTGTTCCGCCGAGTGTGAATGCAGGTCTTAAAACTACTGGATATCCAATCTTCTTAGCCGCTTCCTTAGCCTCATCTAGATTATAGGTGATTTCTGATGGGATTGTTGGCTCTCCAATTGACTGACAGAGTTCCTTAAATAGCTCTCTGTCCTCAGCTCGTTCAATACTTCTGATGCTCGTTCCTAGAAGCTTTACATCGCACTCCTTAAGCACGCCCTTTCTGTCTAGCTGCATGGCAAGATTTAGTCCTGTCTGTCCGCCTATGGCAGGAAGAATTGCGTCTGGTCTTTCGTAACGAAGAATCTTTGCCACATATTCCAGTGTCAAAGGCTCCATGTAAACCTTGTCCGCTATCGTCGTATCCGTCATTATAGTTGCAGGGTTTGAATTTACTAGAACTACTTCGTAGCCCTCTTCCTTGAGCGCTAGGCAAGCCTGTGTGCCCGCGTAGTCAAATTCAGCAGCCTGTCCGATTACGATAGGACCTGAACCGATGATAAGTACTTTTTTGATATCTGTTCTCTTTGCCATTTTATACCTCCAAAAATATATATGAATTTGAATTATTTACTCTCTAGTTTGCCATGCTATTATCTGCAATATGCTATCTTGCCGTTGCAGAGCGTAAGCATGCACTGTCCCTTAACCTTTTCTCCCTCAAAAGGCATCGCTCTTCCCTTTGTCAGGAACTCATCTGAGCGAATCTCATATTCCTTCTCAAGATCAAAGATTGTAAAGTCAGAAGCCGCTCTCTTTATTCCAAAGCGCTCACGCGGAGCCTTAGTCATAAGCTTTATCAATTGCTCTAAGCTCAAAACTCCCTCAAGCACTAGCTTCGTATATAGCAGTGGAAACGCAGTTTCTAGACCAACTATACCGAAGTAGCTATCCTTAAGCCCCTTGTTCTTCTCATCTAGGGTATGGGGCGCATGGTCAGTTGCAATCATATCCACGCTTCCATCTAGGATTCCTTCTATCAAAGCCTCCTGATCCTGTCTTGATCTGATCGGAGGATTCATCTTATACCAGCCATCTTCCTTTAGGTCCATGTCATTCATTATCAAGTAGTGAGGTGCTGTTTCGCATGTAACATCCACGCCGTTCTTCTTTGCATCACGGATAAGCTCCACGCTTTCTTTGCTCGAAATGTGACAAGCATGAAACGGACAACCTGTCTGATCAGCAAGCTTGATATCACGCTCAACCTCACGCCATTCACTCTCGCTGCAAATTCCTAGATGGTTATTTTGTCTTGCGTACTCACCATCGTGAATGTATCCGCCTTTAACTAGGCTCTCCACCTCGCAGTGTGCTACTAAAATCTTACCTAGCTCTTTCACATGATACATAGCCTCTCTCATGAGCGACTCATCCTGAATGCCTCTTCCATCATCAGAAAATGAAATCGCATAAGGCGCCATAGCCTCCATATCCGCGAGCGTCTCACCCTTTTCTTCAACGCTTATCGCTCCATATGGATGAACATTTATTACTGCATCTCTTTTGATGATATCTAGCTGCTGTTTAAGGTGTGGCAAACTGTCTGGCACTGGCTTTAGGTTTGGCATTGTGCAAACATCTGTATATCCGCCTGCAGCTGCCGACCTGCTTCCCGTTCCTATAGTTTCCTTATATGAAAAACCCGGCTCACGAAAATGCACATGCACATCGCAAAAACCGGGAAATATAGCGTAACGAGAATCATCAAAAAGCTCGCAGTTAAGGTTGCTATCAGCAGTCTTTTCTACAGCTTCTATTACTTCTTCTTTATTTAGCATATATAGCTTTGTGTTATTTAGAGTCATTGGTCTTCCTTTCGATTCCTAACCCTTGGAATATACACCTTGCTGAACGCTCTCCGCCGTGCAATAAAAAAACCTTGCCGACGACAAGGTGAGTATACAAAAACATCATGCACAGGGCACGTTATAAGTATATATATTCCAATCTTGCCGATCTCTCTGTATCGTATTAAAGATTATAGAAATACTAACACAAAAGCATTTTAATGTCAATAATTTCGAAGTAATTCGAACACAAAAAAGCCCAGATTTCTCTGAGCTTTATCTTGCTTATTATGATATATTTTATTTGGCATTTTACAGACCTTTTTTAACATGTAGAAAGTATGAGTATCCTAATGGAATCAGATTTCCTATAAGCACAGCCGCAAGGAAGCTATAGAAAATATCAAACATTCCTATAGCTGCATTTATAATTACTAGAATGCCTATAATTATATTTATCACACCTGCTAGCCTATTAGTTTTATTCCAATTTCCCTCGTTAGCATATGTCCACGGTAGTAAACAACCGATGGTATAATTCTGCCTAGTCTTAGGTAGGTAATTTCCTATGATTATGTATGTAATTCCTAAAAATATGCCTAAAAACAAACTAATATTAAAATGTATCCCTAGATTATATATATAGATAACGGCAGTCAAGGCTAATGATAAAGATGGAAGAATCCACATATTAATCCGATAAACTTTGCTACTGATATTTTTCTTGCGAGAATCTGCAGCTATTATCATTGCCATAATTAGATGCACTGCTAATAGAATAAATGGCGCTATTATAACTGCAAACCATTTTTCTCTATAGCCATCTGCTTCATTATCAAAATTAAAATGTACAGCCATAGAATCAGGAAGCTTATTCCAAAGCAGCATTCCTACTAAAATAGGTAGTAATATAACAATACTTGTCAGAATTAAAGTCTTTTTATTCGTCTTCATATTTGACATTTGATCCGTCCTCCTTCAAATTCGTTATCCACATCGTAAAGGATTTATAAATTCTTTTTAACATGTAGGAAATATGAGTATCCCGCCGAAACTATAATCACTAGAAGTATAGCAATACCTATAATCGCTGGGCTATCAGGCAGATGTATAAACCTTCTCATAATCGTATACATTCCTAATAACATATATAGGATTCCAGCTAGATGATGGGTTCTATTCCAGTTTTCTTCATTTGCACATGTCCATGGAAACTTCATCCCTAAAGCACCATTTCTTTTGATCTTAGGGTAATAATTTCCACCAGTTATGAGAAATACACCGACCAATAGGTCCGTAAGTAAGGACGGATCTATTTTAATTCCTAAAATATATGGATAGATAATATACGATATCCATATAGATATTAATGGATCTACGCATATGATGAGAGTATACATCTTTCCAATAGCCTTCCTACTTGGTGACTTAGATAATTGTATTGCCAAAAGCAAATGGAAAAATAGAACTGCAAGTGGCATTACGATAACTCCCATAAATTTATCGCTAAAGTCTACGGTCATAAAATTTAAATCTACCGAAAAAGCGATACTGCTTGCATGTTTATTCCATGATAGCAGTCCTGCTAATAAAGGTAGCAAAATCAATATACTTGTCAAAATTGTGGTTCTTCTATCCCTTACTAACATTTGATCCGTCCTCCTTCAAATTCGTTATCCAAAGCATAACTTCTTCCAGAATAGATACGTTTAATTGATAGTAGATGTAGTTTTTTTCTTTAGTCTCAAATATCAGATCTGCCTTTTTAAGCACCTTCAGGTGATATGAAATTGTAGCCCCTGTTGTATCAAAATTAGATGCTATATCACCTGCGGACATTGGTCCTGTCTTTAGAAGCTCTAGAATTTTTCTTCTTTCTGGATCTGATAAAGCCTTAAAGGTTTCAGCAAAAGCCATACTTCAAACACCTCCCCTTTCAGTATTTAGATAATTATCTAAATAGAATATATTCCTCTTAAAAGCGAAAGTCAATAGCTATTTAGAAAATTTTCTAAATAGTTTTATTCATCTTCTTGCTTTGATGCAATAAAAAATGGCCCCGCATATGCTGAGCCATATTATAGGCGCTCTAAAATATTGGGTTGGGGTTGGTACTCTCTAAATTATCGGGTTGGTAAAAACAACCCGTTTTTTCTTTGAGGTTGGTGGACTCTAAAATATCGGGTTGGTAAAAAAAATAGCTCTTCGCATATAATGTATTTAAGCACAATACTCTAATTACGAAGGGAGGAACTCTATGATTCCTAATACTGTTTTTATCACAACTTTTCTCAATATCAGAGATTCTGATCTGGAATATTTCTTTGTTTCTACAGAAAATGGTAAAACTTACTACAATGTTCAGCTTAAAAGGAAACTTTTTTCCTGTCCATATTGCCGTTGTGAAACTATCGGCTATTGAAATAGAATGAAAACAATCTATCACCCTGTTTTGAGAGATACTAACGGATATATCAAATATAATGCCAATCGATATCTCTGTAAAGGTTGCGACAACCTTAAAACAAACAAGAGGATTAGACGAAAGAGAGTAGCAATATAAAAGGACATTTTCCACATGAATTTCATGCGAAAAATGTCCTTTTTATTCATAGTCACCAACCCGATAGTTTAGAGATGGATTTTTCTAACCAACCCGATAATTTATACTATCATATTATATATAGTGTTTATTTTAACTTTAGTTAAACAAATTTAGGCCGAAGAAGCTGTCCATCTGTCCGGCTAACACGAGAATCATAATCGGTGGAACTATCCATTTTAGGCAGAACTGGTAGTAGCCCTTCATTTTAAACTTCTTCTCATTGTCCGTTCCCTTATTTTCGATTTCTGCATCGAGCCAGCCTGGCTTAATCCATCCAAAGATTACAGCTGTAAGTAGTGCCGCTATAGGCATAAATATACCCTCTGAGAATAAATCAAAAAAGTCAAGCAAGGAACCAAGTCCTAGTGGATGCGGAAGATTGCTCTCTCCTAGCGAGTCAACTGCTACAAGAGCTCCCTCTAGAGCTATGAAGACACCTACTGCAAGGCTTATCTTAGTTCTATTAACCGGCTTATTCTTCTCGATTGCTCTATCCATAATAGCTGAGCTTACTGCTTCAACGAGCGATATGGATGAAGTTATTGCTGCTATGAATACAAGTCCATAAAAAAGTGTTCCAAACACCGGACCGAGCGAACCCATAGCTGAGAACACTGTCTGCAGTGTGATAAATAGAAGTCCAGGACCAGCTGCTGGATCCTGACCTGAAGCAAATACTGCAGGCATGATTGCAACACCAGCCATCACTGCAATTAGTGTATCTGCGATAGGGATTATAACTGCATTCTCCTGTAGATCCTCGTTCTTCTTCATATAAGAACCGTATGTAACCATGATAGCCATACCAAGCGATAGTGAGAAGAACATCTGTCCACTAGCGCTAGCTAGCACGCTTATCCAGCCTGTTCCCTTGAATACATCAAAGTTAGGCTTAAAAACAAATGCAAGTCCTTCAGATGCACCTGGTAGGGTTACACTTCTTACGATAACTATGCAAAGCATTACAAAGAGCGCTGGCATAGCTATAGCTGAGAATTTCTCTATTCCCTTGGATACTCCTACACTTGTGATTAAAACTGTCAGGAATACGAATATTACTGTGAATGCAACTGTCTGAACAGGATCTGTATAGAAGCCCTTAAAGAAAGCTGCGGAATCGGCCCCATTTACACCCCATGAAGCGCCGAAGAAGTCACCGATATTTGCTATTGTATATTTGATGCAGTAGCCTCCAAGCATCGAATAAAAGCCCAAGATTAGCACTGGCGAAATCCATGACATCCATCCGATGAAAGTGTACTTTTGGCTGATTCCTCTATAGGCTGCGATAACGCCCTTACCTGTCTTTCTGCCGAGAGCTAGCTCTGAAAGCAGGATTACTACACCTACTAATGCTACCATTATTAGATATATGAACAAGAAGGCAAAACCGCCACCCTTACCCATTACATAAGGAAACTTCCAAAGGTTTCCTAGTCCAACAGCAGAGCCTATCGCAGCCATTAGAAAGCCGAACCTACTGCCCCACTGTCCCTTTTCGTTTTGATTCTCCATGTGATATTTCTCCTATATTTCATCTATTGCTAAAACAAACCTAGTTTAAAGAATGAATCTATCTGTCCGAGCAGAATGAAAAGCATGAATATCGGTGCTATGTACTTTAAGCAAATATGCACGAAATTCTTGCTCTTATAACTGCTACCCTTCTGTATTTCGTCATCAATATATGTTGGGTAGCACCATCCGAGGAATATAGCCATGAAAAATCCACCTAATGGCATTAAAATTCCCTCTCCAAATAGGTCAAATGTCTCTAACCATGTACCGAAGCCGAATAAGTGTTTAAGTCCTCCTGAGCCAAGTCCATCTGCTGCTACTAGCAGTCCGCCTAATGATGTAATGATACAAACTATAGCAGTTATTTTTCCTCTTCCTGGATCCTTGCCCTTTTCGATATTCATATCGATGAAGGATGCAACTCCGCCTTCTAGCATAGCGATTGAGCTAGAAAGTGCTGCAAGGAACACTAGTAGATAGAACGCGGTTGCAAACCAAGGTCCTGCTGCACCCATTGACTTGAATACCATCTGAAGAGTTACAAACAGCATACTTGGTCCCTGTGCGGGCTGAAGTCCAGATGCGAATACCGCAGGGATAGTTGCTACACCTGCTAGAATAGCTGCAAGCATATCAGCAACTGGAACGATAAAAGCATTGCGCTCTAGATTTTCCTTGTCATCAAGGTATGAGCCGTAAGCAATCTGGCATCCCGCTGCAAGTGAAAGCGAGAAGAAGAGCTGTCCCCCCGCTAAAGCTAGGACACTGATCCAGCCTGTTCCCTTGAATACCTCGAAATTAGGCTTGAACATGAAGGCAAGTCCTTCAGATGCTCCAGGTAGCGTAATGCTTCTAATAACTACGACAATAAGCATTACGAAAAGCGCTGGCATAGCTACTACCGAGAATTTCTCGATACCTCCGCCAATTCCCATTGTTACAATTACAAATGTCATGAGCATAAATAATAGCGTAAATATTATTGACTGTGTAGTATTAGAAATGAATTGTCCGAAAAACTGCTCACTTGCCCTTTCGCCTACACCCCATGAAACACCTAAAATATCACCAAAGTTAGCTACAAGGTACTTGATACAGTAGCCACCAAGCACTGTGTAGAACGGCAATAGGAAGAACGGTGTAAGTGTTGCAAACCAACCATTGAAGGCAAACTTCTTATTAATAGCCTTGTATGCACCTACTGGAGCCTTTCGCGATTTACGGCCTATGGCAAACTCTCCAATCATAAGGCAGTATCCGATACAAACTACCATGACAACATATAAGAGCAAAAAGGCAAAGCCGCCACCTTTTCCCATCTTATATGGAAAACCCCAAAGATTACCTAGACCTACGGCAGAGCCGATAGATGCCATCAGGAATCCGAAGTTCGACTTAAACTTTCCTCTCTTTTCAATATTGTCCATTAGAAACCTCCAATTTTTACCTGTGTTTTCCATCAAAGTTTGAACTCATAAGACCTTCAAAGGCTCTAATCCGAGCCATCACAAACTCTTTGCAAAAACACCAACGAATTTTTATTGATCCTTAAAAAAAGAATCTTGTTCCATTATATATTTTCACAATCTTTGTGTCAATGCCTAAATTTGATATATTATAATTTGTGTTTTATCACAAATTCCGCCTATAATAATGAGTGAATTTAATGCTTACAAAATAAAAAAGAAGCATATCGCATAATTGACTTTTGGGGCCCTATAAACTCCCGTAATTCTGCAATAAGCTTCATATAAATTTGCTAATATTTCATCCTTTACTAAATCTCTCTTCTGCCCTCTAGAGCCTTGAGCAGAGTCACCTCGTCGGCATACTCTAAGTCGCCACCAATAGGGATTCCATTTGCAATTCTGCTCACCTTAACCCCAATAGGCTTAACTAGCCTAGCAATGTACATAGCAGTCGCCTCACCTTCGATAGTCGGATTAGTTGCAAGGATGATTTCTTTGATACCCTCATCCTTTAGGCGCATAATGAGCGACTTGAGATTTATGTCCTCAGGACCTATTCCGTCCATAGGAGAAATCGAGCCATGAAGAACATGATATAGACCATTGAACTCACGGATACGCTCCATGGCAATTACATCGCGAGGATTCTCAACAACGCAAATAACATCCTGCCTTCTGTTCTTATCACTACAGATTGGACACGGATCACTTTCCGTCAAATTTCCACAAATCGAGCAATAGCGCATTGAGCTCTTTGCTGCAACTATTGAATCTGCAAGGGCGCCTGCCTCCTTGTCATCAAGCGACAAAATATGAAAGGCAAGTCTCTGAGCCGTTTTCCCACCGATACCTGGAAGCTTTGATAGCTCCCCAATCAATCGTCCTAAGGGACGCGGATACTGTGCCATCTCTTAGGCTCCTACATAAGACCCGGGATGTTTAGCCCTCCCGTAACCTTGCTCATCTCTGTCTCTGAAGCCTCATCAATCTGACGCATAACCTCATTAACTGCAGCCATTACAAGGTCCTGAAGCATTTCAACATCATCTGGATCCACAACGTCCTTATCGAAACTCAAAGCAGTAAGTTCCTTCTTGCCATTTGCTGTTACGGAAACTGCACCGCCACCTGCTGTAGCTGTGAACTCTTTTTCCTCAAGCTCTGACTGAATCATAGCAAGCTGTCTCTGCATAGCCTGTGCCTGAGCAATCTGCTGTTGCATGCTTCCGCCACCACCGCCTGGCATCTTTGGCTTAGACTTCTTTCCTGCTCTCATACCTTTTCCCATATCTGTTCCTCCTATTCAATTCGTGGCTTAATGTTAAATGAACTTTCGAGCGCTTCAGCAATTTTCTTCGCTTCCTCATCCTTGGTAGAGTTATTACCCTTTACAGCAGTCTCTTCTAGATTTGCTGCATCATTTGCACTCCTCAAAATCATCTTCAGCGGTCTTCCGACCTCATCTGCCACGGCCTTTGTAATAATTTCTGTATTCTTTTCGGCTAAATCCCTTACAAAATCACTGCAAGCGATTACCTTAAATTCTCTTTCGTTTATACCAGCAAGACTTGTGTTCATACGAACCATGGAAATGCTTCCGTGTTCAGGAAGTCTATCCCAAACTCTCTCCCAAAGCTCATCCATCTCGTAAGATGCTCCCAAACCACTTGCTTTTTCATCCTGTATTGCTTCGGCAGGCTTAATATCTGCTTGCATCGATGCACTTTCTGAGCATTCTTCTTGTTTTAGCTGAACAGTTTCATCTTTTGCTACTTCTTCGAGGTCCTCCCATGGAGGAATCTCCTGTGTTTCGATAGGCTCAAGCTTTGCTGGAATCTCAGCTTGTGGTTTTTCGGCCTCGCTAGGTTTAACCGTCATCCTATCCTTTATTTGTTTACTAGATTTTTGTATTGGAGCACTAGGCGTGCTTTCAATAAAAGCATTTGGCGCTGCTCCTCCGTCCCTTATACCATTTGCAAGAACTACTATTGCAAGCTCCATAAGAGTTCTTGGCTGAGTAGAATATCTCGCATCGTTTATCGTATTTGCCAGTGTCAAAATCGAGCTATTTATTGTAGCAAGATCCATCCCCTGACTCTGTCTCTTTAGCTTTTCTATGTTCTCACTGGACATATTCAGCAGATTCTCTGCATCTTTGATATACTTTGCTATCAAAAGCGATCTGTAATGTGCCATCCAGTCATTAAGTAGCTGCTTAACGTCCTTTCCCTCGGCAAGAACTTCATCTAATAGAAGTAATGCTCCAGATGTGTCGCGAACGCAAACCTTTTCGGTAAGCTCCAGGAAGAATCCCTCTGATACGGTTCCGAGAAACTCTAGCACAGTCTCTCTATCTAAAACCTTGTCACTTCCTGCTAAACACTGATCGAGCAAAGATAGACCATCTCTGACAGAACCATCAGCATTAACAGCAAGAAGTTTAAGTGCAGAATCTGTGATTTCCACACCCCTCTTTTCGCAAATTGCCTTCATCTGTCCTGCGAGCTGGTTTTCGGAAACACGTCTGAAATTGAACCTCATACATCTTGAGAGTATTGTCTGCGGAAGTTTCTGCGGATCTGTAGTCGCAAGTATGAACATGATTCCTTCTGGAGGTTCCTCAAGAGTCTTTAGCAAAGCATTAAATGCTGCCGTCGAAAGCATGTGCACCTCGTCTATAATATAGACCTTGCGTCTTCCTACGGAAGCAGGATAATTTACACTATCCCTGATTTCTCTAACGCTCTCTACACCATTATTTGAAGCTGCATCTATCTCTATCATATCGATGAAGGTTCCAGCTTTGATAGAAAGGCAGTTATCACAACAACCACAAGGTTTTTCACCATCTGAAGTACAGTTCACGGCCTTTGCAAGGAGTCTTGCCATAGTCGTTTTACCCGTACCTCTCGTACCGCAAAACAGATATGCATGTCCTATGGTGTTACTTGCTATTTGATTTTTCAAAACACGCACTATGTGTTCCTGGCCTATAACCTCATCAAAGGTCTCTGGCCTTTCGGTGCGATAAAGCGCTTTATACATTCTGAAGGCTCCTAACAAAATAAAAATCGCCCTTTGATAGCTCCGCGTGACGATGAAGAAGGCTTATCTGCGGCACATAAGAGCTTCCGCTTATTGCTGCTTCCTTCCGGACCTGACAAGGTTCACGGCGTCCTATTGCGCAGGACCCAAACCATGCCAAACGAAGCTATTAAAGGGCGATATAAAACTACCCTATATTATATGTTGTTTGTGAACTTATGTCAATTCAACTTTGGCTTAGTCAACGATTTTGTGAGCGAATTCATTTAGCATCCTGTAACTCTGTAGAGTTCATCTGTTTTAGGAGGATCTATTTCTTCTAGATTTCCATCTGATTTCTTTAGCATTAGGCCTTCATCAGCCCCTGTAACTCTACCAATCTTGCTGACCATAACGCCGTTATGACATAGTTCAGCGCATATATCATCAGCTTTTTCGGGGCTGGCTACGATTATCATGCAGCCACTTGAAATAAGTCTCTTCCAGTCAGCGGAAAAATACTCACAAACTTTTTCGGTCACTTTATTAACTGCAATCTTATCTTCATCTAGCAAAACACCCAGCCCACTTATATTGCACATCTCCCATACAGCACCGAGAATCCCACCTTCTGTGACATCATGCATACCATGAGTTCCAATCTTGCCTGCGATAACGCCTTCCTTTACGACGCTGACATCATCTAGCATAGCCTTGCCATGAGCAAGCTCATCAGCACTTAAGACCTTCGATAATTCTTCCTCGTAATCTGAGCAGATTATACCAGTCCCCTCAAGACCTGCCTGTTTGGTCATCAAAATGACATCTCCAGCGCGCATATCCGATGCCGACTGAGATTCACCTGCCACAACCTTACCAAATGCAGTAGATACTATAACAGGCTGGTTTACCGCTTCGGTTATTTCTGTATGTCCACCAACAATCTCGACTCCGACATCTTCGGCACTTTTTGCCGCCTGCGCCATTATCTTCTCAACATCCTCTTCAGTAGTCCCTTTCGGAAGCATCACCGCAAGAGTTATGGCAATTGGCTGCACGCCATTGCTTGCAATATCGTTACATGAGATATGAATTGAAAGCCTACCAACATCGTTTATTGACGATGTTATTGGATCTGTTGAAATCACGCAATCGTAGTCACCGTAGCCTACAACAGCACAGTCCTCACCAACGCCTGCTCTGACCTTTACATCCTCGCTTTTGTATTTAATTTTGTCTATTACTATCCTCTTAAGCACATCGCTATCGAGTTTTCCAACCGGAAGCATTCTTTTCCTCCTGAGACTAGTCCATTAGCAAAGATAAATCTTCACTTTCTATACAATTCTTTATTTTCTCTTCATCTATGACTGCGATGCCAAGCTCCTTCGCCTTCTTGTTCTTTCCTGAAGTCGATGTAGTATCGTTATTGATTAAATATGAAGTCTTTGCACTTACCGATCCTGAAACCTTACCACCAAGAGACTCTATCAAAGCCTTAAGCTCATCTCTATTCGCATAGTGGTTGAGCGAACCAGTAATTACAAATGTTAGGCCTTTGAGCAAAGCGCCAGCCTCTTCAAAGCTCTCATCTATATCAAGCTCTGCCTTAAGGCGGGCAAGCTTAGCCTTGTTCTCTTCGTCATCAAAGAAGGAGACATAAGCCTCTGCCATAACATCTCCGATTCCATCTATCTCAAGCAGCTCGGACTTTGATATCGATTCAATCTTGTCCCACTCGGCCTTGCATGCCTTTGATATAAGCTTTGCATTGGCAACGCCAATCCCTGGGATTCCAAGCGCATAAAGAAGCTTTTCAGGCTTAACCTTTCTAGAAGCATCAATCGCCTTTTGCATATTGTTAAAGGATTTCTCTCCAAAGCCCTCAGCCTTAACAATCTCGTCCTTATGATCATCTAGGTGGTAGAAGTCAGCTAGCTCCTTCAGGTATCCAGCATCTGCAAACTTCTCAATAGTTGCTTCAGATAATCCGTCAATATTCATTGCATCGCGAGAAACGAAAAGCGTTAGACTCTTGATTCGCTTTGCTGGGCATTTAGGGTTTGGACAATTTATCGTCTTTACTCCCTGCTCGTTTTTGATTATTACTGGAGTGTCGCATGCTGGACAGGTCTTAGGTAATTCTAGATTTCCACTTCGCGTTAGATTTGCCGAAATCTGAGGGATAATCATGTTTGCCTTGTATACCTCTATCGTATCTCCAATTCCAAGAGCAAGCTCCTCAACTATGCTTAAATTGTGAACTGATGCACGCGAAACCGTCGTACCCTCTAGTTCAACAGGATCAAAGACAGCAATCGGATTTATAAGGCCTGTTCTTGAGGCATTCCACTCGATCTCCCTCAAAGTAGTCTTCTCAGTCTGGTCCTGCCACTTAAATGCAATTGAGTCCCTAGGGAACTTTGCCGTCGTTCCAAGACTTGCACTATACTCAAGGTCATCAAAGGCCAAAACGAGTCCATCTGATGGAATTGGGTTTTCGTGAACCTCAGACTCAAATAAATCAACAGTTTCAATTATGTTATCAGCGTTTACGAGTCTTTCTTTGACAGTATCAAATCCCTGAGCTTTTAGCCAATTAATCTGCTCACTTCTCTTCTTGAAGTTCATATCCTCAGCACTTACAAGTGTAAAAGCAAAGAATTTAACCCTGCGCGATGCAGTAATTTCACTATTTAGCTGTCTTACTGATCCAGCGCAAAGATTTCTCGGATTCTTGTACTTGCCTGCGCTATCCTCAATTTCACTATTGATCTTATCAAAGTCGGCATAGGAGATAACTGCCTCACCTCTTAGCACAAGAGCTCCCTTATATGCAATTTGATGTGGAAGGTTCACAAAGGTCTTCGCATTCGCAGTAATCACCTCGCCTATATCGCCATTTCCACGAGTAACAGCCTTGAGCAGCTTTCCGTCCTCATATGTCAAAACTATGGTTAGACCATCTAGCTTCCAAGATAGAATTCCTTGATGATCTCCAAGCCAGTCCTTGAGTTCTTCCCTGCTCTTAGTCTTATCTAGCGAAAGCATCCTCGAGGGATGAACCTCCTTAGGAAGCTCTGAAAGAATTTCATAACCCACCTTCTGAGTTGGACTTCCCGCAAGGATTATTCCACTTTGCTTTTCGAGCTCGACAAGCTCATCATAGATTTTGTCGTACTCAAAATTGCTCATGATTTCCTCTCCGCGCGCATAATATGCCTTCGAAGCCTCATCGAGTACCTTTATCTTTTCCTGCATCAAAGCCTTTACATCAGCCATTACCTAATCTCCTATATCAAAGCTATAGCTTCTTTAAAACGGCAATTCCCTTTGCCATCTTCTTAAGACCAACTTCGTCAAAGATGATCGAAATCGTCTTATCATCCGCTTCTATAACCATACCCTCGCCAAACTTACTGTGCTTAACCCTGTCACCAGATTTAAGATCATCGCCACCTGCTGCAACCTTCTTGGTGTGTGCCTTGGAATAGCTCAGCGAATCGAAAGGCTTGTATCCAGCCTTATTGGAACTCATATATCCATCAAAGCTTCCCGTCGAAACTCCAGGTCCCGTAAACTCATCACCAAGGAAGCTATCGCGCTTCTTCTCAAATATTGCATCTCCCGTAAGAAGTTTCTTATCTATTTCTCTAAGGAAGGTAGACTCTCTCTGATACTCAGTTCTTCCGTAGAGCATTCTCCTTGTCGCACCTGTAAGGAAGAGCCTCTCCTTTGCTCTAGTCATGCCGACATAACAAAGCCTTCTCTCCTCTTCCATTCCCTCTGGCGAATCAAAGCTTCTTGCTCCTGGGAAGAGTCCATCCTCCATTCCCGGAAGGAAAACAACTGGAAACTCGAGCCCCTTAGAACTATGCATGGTCATGAGAACAACTGCATCTTGAGTCTCATCATGGTTGTCAACCTCTGACATGAGGCTAAGTCCTTCCATAAATTCCTCAAGACTAGGCTCTGCACTATCGTTTTCGTAGTTTTCTATAACCGACTTGAATTCCATAAGGTTTTCTATTCTGCTTTCGGCCTCGACAGTGCGCTCAGCCTCTAGAGCACTAAGATATCCCGTATTTACTAGAAGCTGGTCGTAGATATCTGCGACGCTTAGCGAATCCGCCTCTTCACGACAAAGCTCAATAGTCCTTGCCATCTTCTTTACATCCTCAAAGGCCTTCTTGGGGAGAGTATCCAAAACCTCATCCTCCCAAAGGGACTCCATAAGGCTCTGACCCCTTACCTCAGCAAGAGTAAACAGTTTCTCAAGTGTCTTAGCACCTATTCCACGTTTAGGCTCATTGATGATTCTTGTCAAAGCAAGATCATCCTTAGGATTTATTACAAGCCTCATATAGGACATCATGTCCTTAACTTCCTTGCGGTCGTAGTATCTCATTCCGGAAAGAACCCTGTAAGGAATTCCTCTTCTTGCAAAGACATCCTCAAGCGATCTAGACTGCGCATTGGTTCTGTAAAGAACCGCAAAATCGCTGTACTTGAGGTTTCCATTCTTTAGGATGTTTATCTCCCTTGCGATGAAATCAGCCTCATCCTTTTCGTCCTCTGCCTTAAAATAGGTAATCTTCTCTCCGTCCTCTTTATCCGTCCAAAGCTTCTTCTGCTTTCTTCCTGTATTATTTGAAATTACGGAGTGAGCCGCAGCGAGGATATTACCCTTTGATCTATAGTTTTGCTCAAGCTTGATTAGCTTAGCATTCTTAAAGTCCTTCTCAAAGTTTAGGATATTTGTTATGTCAGCACCACGCCATTCGTAGATACACTGGTCGTCATCTCCAACAACGCAAATATTGCCGTGTCTCTGCGAAAGAAGTTTCACAAGCTGATACTGGATGTGGTTCGTGTCCTGATACTCATCCACCATTATGTATTCGAATCTGTCGCTATACTCAAGAAGCACGCTCTCGTCCGCCTTGAACATTCTCAGAGTGTTGAGCAAGAGATCATCAAAATCCATCGCATTGTTGTCTCTCAAAGCCTTCTCATACATCTGGTACGCCCTGGCTAGAAGCTTATTCTTAACGCCTATGGCATTCTCAGCAAACTCCTGTGGTGTAACGCCCTGCTCCTTCTTATCGCTTATAACCGATGCGATATACGCAGGCTTAAATTCCTTGCTGTCTAGGTTAAGCTCCTTGCAAATATTCCTCACCAAGGTCTTCTGGTCAGCAGTATCATAGATTACGAAATTCTTGTCATAGCCGATAACTCCTGCGTGTTTTCTCAGCATTCTAAGGCACATAGCGTGAAAAGTCATAACCCACATACCATGAATTTCACCACAAAGCCCCTCTAATCTCTCGCGCATCTCATTAGCCGCCTTATTAGTAAAGGTTACTGCTAATATCTTGTACGGACTTATGCCCTGCTCAATCATGTAGGCAATTCTGTGAGTCATAGTGCTCGTCTTACCTGAGCCAGCTCCAGCAATTATCAAAAGCGGCCCATCTATACATCTGACCGCCTCTTGTTGTTTATCATTTAGTTTGTTTAAATCCATCTTATTCTCCCACATTTATTTTATCATATCTGTATGGGGAATAGTATTAAAAAAGTTTTCCAAAAATATAGCGCTAGGCTCGCTCTCTCTGCTCTCCACAGTAAATGTAACATCATCTGCACAATGCTCTAAAGCATGCAAAAGTATGCCTTTCATATCCATTTCATCGCTATCAAGACCTCCGTGCTGGTCAGCAGTTCCATCGTTTGTATGAAGGTGAAAATGCCCTATTTCATCTGCCAAGGCTTCTATCCACTCAAAGACGCTGTACTTTGATTTTATCGCGTTAGCATGGCCCACATCTAGGCAACATTTGATGTTCTTCATATCCGTTCCTTTGATAACATCCCTCATAATATATGGATCCTCATCAAAAACATTTTCTACATAAAGTGTAAACCCATCTGGAAGTCTATCCGAAATCCTCTGCCAAAACTCTATCGAGCGAGGTACATGCCAGTCTCTATGGTACATCAAAGGTATAAATCCACTGTGCACAACCATATCCTTTATGCCAAAATGCTCGCAAATCTCAATGCTTTCCATATACCTATCCATCATTAGTTCAATAGCCCTTGGATCCATCGCATCTGGCGTCAGCTCTGTAAAAGGTCCGTGCATAAAGAGCTTCCTTCCCTGAGCAGAAGCCTCAGAAATCTCATCCTCAATTCGCTTTATGGTTTCCTCTCGATTCTCAGGATCTAAATTGCTCGAAATACAAAGATCATTAATCTCTAAGCTAAAGCCATACTTATTTGCAGTCTTAGTAGCTCCATCTGAAAATGTCGCAAAAAATATTCTGTTCCTAAAATCTCTCATAATCTATCCTTCTAAAATCTATTATGTCCCTTGCTTTTGTGTATATAGACTAGCACAACATATATCAAAAAAGCAAAAAAGCAGGGTGACGAAGCCTGCCTCTTGCCAATTATGAAAAAGAATGAAAAGCCGGCCCCACAACTAAAAAGAGCTGTGGCATGCCCCACAGCCCGTATTTGCTGATTGTTATTTTTCCCCATCACGGTTCACCGCCGTTTAGGAAGATTCTATGCAGGTCTCCTGGCTCGCAGCTTATCATATATAACTACCTTCCCGGACGCTCCAGTGGCTCACCTTACGATGAATGTTATATAAATACTGCTTACAGTGGCGGGACCGCACAGGCTTTTACCTGTTTCCCTCTTAGCCCAAGACAAATGTCCCAGGAACATAAAATCATATTTAACTACAATATTATTATATATTCCACAAATATATAAGTCAACAACCAAATCCATAAAACATAAGGGCTAAAGCTATGTATTTTAAAGCTTTTACAACAAAGTTAAAATTAATAAATAAGTTTTATGGTTAGCTTTAACTAACTCGTGGTATATACGATTTGTATATGTTAAACGTACAGATCTAGACCTAAGGTCTAATGAAAAAAGGAGAAAAAAGATGTCATTAATTAACAAGGAAGTTTCCGATTTTAAGGTTAATGGTTATTACAATAATGAATTCAAAGAATACAAAAAGGAAGATATTCTAGGAAAGTGGAGCGTTTTCTTCTTCTATCCTGCTGATTTTACCTTTGTTTGCCCAACAGAGCTTTCAGATTTACAAGATAAGTATGAGGAATTCAAGAGCGCTGGCTGCGAAGTATATGCAGTTTCATGTGACACTCACTTTGTTCACAAGGCTTGGCACGATAGCTCTGAGCTAATCAAAGAGCTAACTTATCCAATGCTTGGCGATCCAACTCATGCACTAGCAAAGGACTTTGATGTATTCATCGAAGCAGATGGAATTTCCGAAAGAGGAACATTCATCATCAACCCTCAGGGAAAGATTGTTTCATACGAGGTTAATGCAGGAAATGTGGGACGAAATGCTGAAGAGCTTCTACGTAAGCTTCAGGCTTGCCAGTTCGTTGCAGAACACGGTGATGAGGTTTGCCCAGCTAGATGGAGACCAGGAGCAAAGACACTAAAGCCTGGAATCGACCTAGTAGGTAAGCTCTAGAAGATGATTTTAAACGAGTGTGAATTCACACTCGTTTTTTTTATATGTGCAATTACGATTAAATGTTTTCTGTAATTTCATTTTTTTCTGTTAATGATTGAATTCGTAAAATTTATATGCTATATTAGAAATGCCTACTACACATATCAATATCGATAAAATACATATAACAATAATTGAAAGGAGTCTGTCATGGATTTAAAACCTATAATGGCATTTGCAACCGAGCATCAAAAAAGTATTTTAATGATCTATATTTTAATTCTTGTTGTCTCCGCATTGAATTTTGTCTGCATTATTGTCGCTAGTAAAAGCTCAGCTTCTTTTAACCCAGCATCGCCCATACTCGCGATAACAAATGCCTTCCTAGCTATGGCCTCAACGCTTTTATTAGCGCTTTGTGTCCTCTTTTTGGATACTTCTAAGACTTTATACGATAGCTTTAATTACCTCGTCTCAGGGATCCTTTTGCCAATTACAATAGTGATAGATGTGCTAGGAATAGTTGGGATTTTTGTGCTTGCTTTTGTGGTCATCCACTACAGAAGGAAGGTATAAAACTTAGGGCTATAGGACAAATTTTAGCATAAAAAAGAGCAGGGACATAAGTTCCTGCTCTATTTATTATCTTATACGAGCTCCAAGAAAACTACTTCAGCACCATCGCCACGGCGAGGTCCTAGCTTTAGGATTCTTGTGTATCCACCGTTACGCTCAGCGTACTTAGGTGCGATCTCTTCGAAAAGATTATTGACTACTGTTTCGTCAAATATATATGCCAAAGCCTGTCTTCTGTTGTGAAGATTGTCAGTCTTTGCCAAAGTGATAAGCTTTTCAGCAGTTTTTCTGGCTTCCTTAGCTCTACAATCAGTTGTCTGAATTCTGCCTTCTCTGAGTAGATCAGTTACAAGGTTTCTCAGCATTGCTTTTCTGTGAGCTGTAGGCCTGCCTAGTTTTCTATATCCTGGCATATCCTTCTCTCCTTATAATTCTTTCTATTCTTCGCTTGGTCTAAGTGAAAGTCCAAGCTCAGCTAATTTTGCTTTAACTTCGTCGAGTGACTTCTTACCGAGATTTCTGACTTTCATCATCTCTTCTTCGGTACGAGCTGTCAACTCTTCAACAGTATTGATCGATGCTCTCTTTAGGCAGTTGAACGAACGAACTGAAAGCTCAAGCTCTTCGATAGTCATCTCCAAAGCTTTTTCCTTCTGATCTTCTTCCTTCTCTACCATGATTTCAAGATCATCTGCAGCATCATCAAGCTTTACGAACAAATTGAGGTGCTCCTGCATAATCTTTGCACCTATTGATACACCTTCCTCTGGTGAGATTGAACCATCTGTCCAAATCTCTAGGATAAGTCTATCAAAGTCTGTAACCTGCCCTACTCTTGTATTCTCTACTGTGTAGTTTACTCTTCTTACCGGAGTAAAAATTGAGTCAACCGGAATCACTGAAATCGGTGTGCTCTCATCCTTATTCTGCTCTGCTGGAACATAACCTCTGCCTCTAGCAAGGTTTATTTCCATAACCAAAGTAGCATTTTCTTCGAGTGTAGCAATGTGCAATTCAGGATTAAATATCTCAAGCTCTGAATCTCCGATTATATCTGCTGCTGTAACCTCCTTAGGTCCAACTGCATTTATAATCACACGCTTGCTGTCATCACCGCTTAGCCTTAATGCCAGCTTCTTGAGGTTGAGTATGATTTCGGTAACATCTTCTTTGACGCCTGGAATCGTCGAAAACTCGTGTAGAATTCCATCGATTTTAATCGATGTTACAGCTGCGCCTGGAAGTGAGCTGAGAAGAATTCTTCTCATGCTGTTTCCAAGTGTTATTCCGTATCCTCTTTCTAGAGGTTCAACAACGAATTTGCCGTATGTACCATCCTCGCTGACTGTCTTTGATATTGTCGGTTTTTCGATTTCTATCATTGAAAACCCTCCTTTTCATCCAATCAATAATAGCGACTGTAATATAGTTTCTATTATTTGGAGTACAACTCGACGATTAAACGCTCTTCGATAGGTGTGTCAATCTGATCTCTAGTTGGATCAGCTAGAACTTTACCCTCTAGCTTGTCTCTATCTACTGAAAGCCAAGCTGGAACACCAACCTGCATCTCTTTGATTTCCTTAAACTTAGGAGAGCTCTGGCTCTTTTCCTTTACCTTGATTACGTCTCCAGCCTTTACGATGTATGAAGGAATGTTTACCTTCTTACCGTTTACTGTAAAGTGGCTGTGAACTACAAGCTGTCTTGCTTCTCTACGTGTTGTAGCAAGTCCCATTCTGAAAACAACGTTGTCAAGTCTTTCCTCTAGCATGATAAGAAGGTTTTCACCTGTGATACCCTTCTTTGATGCAGCCTTCTTGAACGCTGTTCTGAACTGTCTTTCTAGAACTCCGTAGATAAACTTTGCTCTCTGCTTTTCACGAAGCTGAAGTCCATATTCACTCATCTTCTTGAAACTCTGCTGAGGCTTTCTATTGGATTCTTTGTAGATACCCATGTGGCTTGGATCCAACTGAAGAGATCTACATCTCTTTAGGATCGGGTCTTTATTTACTGCCATTTTCTTTGCTCCTCCCTTCTGCTATACTCTTCTTCTCTTTGGCGGTCTACAACCGTTATGAGGAATAGGTGTAATATCTTTGATCAATGTGATCTCAAGACCAGCAGCCTGGAGTGCTCTAATAGCAGCTTCTCTACCTGCGCCTGGTCCCTTAACGTAAACTTCAACAGTCTTAAGTCCGTGCTCAAGAGCTGCCTTTGTTGCAGTCTCAGCTGCACTCTGTGCTGCAAACGGTGTTGATTTTCTTGAACCCTTGAATCCAAGTGATCCTGCGCTTGACCATGACAGAGCGTTTCCGTCCATATCTGTAAGTGTCACCAAAGTATTGTTAAAGGTGGACTGGATATGAGCCTGGCCTTTTTCAACGTGCTTACGGTCTTTTCTCTTTTTTCTTACTGTTTTCTTTACAGCTTTAGCCATTTTATCCTACCTCCTTCTTACTTTTTCTTTCTGCTTACAGTCCTCTTAGGACCCTTACGCGTTCTAGCATTAGTTTTTGTTTTCTGACCTCTTACAGGGAGTCCTCTTCTGTGTCTGATTCCTCTGTAGCTTCCGATTTCCATGAGTCTCTTAATGTTTAGAGACACCTCTCTTCTTAGGTCACCTTCTACTGCATACTCTGCTTCGATGATTTTTCTGATTCTACCAGCTTCATCTTCAGTCAGATCTTTGACTCTAGTATCTGGATTGATTTCAGCCTTTGCAAGAATGTCTTTAGCTGTATGCTTTCCGATACCATAGATATAGGTTAGACCGATTTCTACCCTTTTTTCTCTTGGTAAGTCTACACCGGCTATACGAGCCATACGTTTCCTCCTTCTCCTATCTTCCGTCACCTTGCCGGGGGTGATATAGACAGGCGATGTACAATAAATAAATTTTTACAGATAGCGGCCCGGTCTCGCTACCCAATTATTAACTTTTATTTAGCCTTGCTTCTGCTTATGCTTTGGATTTTCGCAAATAACCATCACTTTGCCATTTCTCTTAATGACTTTGCATTTTTCGCAGATTGGCTTTACTGATGCTCTTACTTTCATTTTTTCCTCCTCATCTACCTTTGATTCTCTTTGTATGTCAAAGGCTGGGCCTATTTATCACGCCATACAATACGTCCGCGAGTTAGGTCATAGGGTGATAGTTCAACCTTTACCTTATCCCCCGGGAGAATCCTAATGTAGTTCATGCGGATCTTACCCGATATATGCGCAAGAACCTCAAATCCGTTCTCAAGTTTTATCTTGAACATTGCATTAGGCTGTGCATCTACAACAGTGCCCATTGCTTCTATGGTGTCTTTTTTCGCCATATCCTCTACACCTCTTCTTCGACTAAAGTTAGCACTTCCGGCCCATTCTCAGTAATTGCTACCGTGTTTTCGTAATGAGCTGAAAGCTTTCCGTCAGCAGTTACTGCCGTCCAATTATTCAACAGTGTTTCTGTTTCGTATGTTCCGACCGCTACCATCGGTTCAATTGCTAGGACCATACCTTCTACAAGTCTTGGACCACGTCCAGCCTTTCCGTAGTTAGGTATCTGTGGATCCTCATGCAATTCTCTTCCGACTCCGTGTCCAACAAAGTCTCGGATTACTGAAAACCCTTCCTTCTCGGCCTTCGCCTGCACTGCATGCGAAATGTCTGAAAGTCGGTTTCCTACCTTGGCAAACTCTATTCCCGCAAAGAAGCTATCTCTTGTCGCATCTATAAGACGCTGTGCTTCCTCGCTGATTTTGCCTACAGGATATGTTCTTGCGGCATCGCTTGTATATCCTTTGTATGTCGCGCCAACATCGATGCTGACTATGTCACCCTCTTGAAGAATTCTCTCGCGATCCGGAATTCCGTGCACAATCTCTTCGTTGAGCGATACGCACACATTTCCCGGGAATCCACCGTAACCCTTGAAGGTCGGTGTCATTCCGTGCTGCTTTATAAATTCAGCACAGAAGTTATCGATTTCCCATGTGCTTATTCCTGGCTTTATGAATCCAGCAAGCTTGTTTAGTAGCTCGCCCGTAACCCTGCAAGGAACACGCAACAATTCAATTTCTTCTTTGGATTTGATTACTATCATGACTATTCACCTAAAACTTCTACGATTTCAGCAAAACACTGATCAAGAGGTGTGGAGCCATCTAGCGTAGTAATGTTGTTAGCCTTTGTGTAATAATCAATAAGCGGCATAGTCTGTTCTTTGTAAACGGCAATTCTGTTCTTTACCGTTTCTTCCGTATCGTCAGCTCTCTGCACTAGCTCTCCTCCGCATCTATCGCAGATTCCTTCTACCTTTGGCGGGATGTTGACTACGTGGAAGCTTGCTCCGCACTGCTTGCAAACACGTCTTCCTGTGAGTCTGAAGATAAGCAAGTCATCTTCTACCTCTAGATTGATAACGTGATCAATCTTTCCACCGTGTGCATGCATGAATTCATCAAGCTTTTCTGCCTGATAAACCGTGCGAGGAAAACCGTCAAGAAGGAAGCCCTTCTTGCAGTCGTCTCTCAGCAATCTGTCCGTGGCGATTTCAATTACTAAATCGTCTGGAACAAGTTCGCCTTTATTCATGTATTCTTGAGCTTTCTTACCGAGCTCAGTTTGCCTCTTAATATTGTCGCGGAAGATGTCTCCTGTCGAAATGTGTGGAATTCCATACTTTTCAACAATGCGTACTGCCTGAGTTCCCTTTCCTGCGCCTGGAGGCCCTAATAGAATTGTTCTCAGCAATTTTCTAACTCCTTCTATTTAAGGAATCCTTTGTAATTCCTCATTACCATCTGATTTTCTAACTGTCTCATTACATCTATTGCAACTCCGACTACGATTAGTAGCGAGGTTCCGCCAAAACGAATGTTTAGACCGGTATACTGGCTGATCAGCGTTGGCAATGTAGCTATTATAGCAAGGAATAGTGCCCCTACTATAGAAATTCTACCCATCACTTTCGCAAGATACTCAATTGTAGCCTTACCAGGTCTAATGCCCGGAATGAAACCACCGTTTGATTTCATGTTCTGTGCAACTTCGATTGGGTTAAAGCTTATTGTTGTATAGAAATAGTTAAATGCTATGATCAAAATGATATTGAATATAGCGTACACCCATACACCAGGACTTCCACTTGGTGATAACCACTTCGTTACGAATGCAGTGAAACTTGAATCCTGCTTTAGGAAGTAGGTAATTGTTAGTGGAAATTGCAGCAGTGATACTGCGAAAATTACAGGAATTACACCTGCCTGGTTTACCTTTAGCGGAATGTGTGTTGACTGACCGCCGTACATCTTTCTACCTACTACACGCTTTGCATACTGTACTGGGATTCTTCTTGTACCCTGCTGGATAAAGATTACTCCTACAACTACAAGCAGTGCAAATGCGATGAATAGGATTAGTGTGATGATGTTTACAGCGCCTTCCTTATACTGAAGAGCTATACTGCGAACATCTGAAGGGATTCTCGCAACGATTCCAGCAAAGATCAGAATTGAGATTCCGTTTCCAATACCGTTTTCGTTAATCTGCTCTCCAAGCCACATCAGGAAGGCTGTTCCTGCTGTTAGCACTAATATTATTAATACAAAGCTGAACCATGTCTGGTCAACTACCGCACGTCTGAATAGACCGATGGTCAATCCGAACGCTTGGATGAGAGCGAGGCCCACAGTCATGTAGCGAGTTATTGTCGCCATCTTCTTGCGTCCCTCGTTGCCCTCTTTTGCTAGCCTTTCAAAGTACGGAAATGCCACTGTTAGTAGCTGTACTATGATGGAAGCTGTTACATATGGTGTGATACTTAATGCGAAGATAGTAAAGTTACTGAAAGATCCTCCGGAGAACAAGTCAAACAGGTCGAATAGTCCGCCCTGATTCTTGAACATGCTCGCTAGCTGAGTTCTATCGATTCCTGGAACTGGTATGTGTGAGCCAACACAAAAGATGACTAACATCATGACAGTAAAAAGAATCTTAGCTCTCATTTCCGGAACTTTAAATGCCTGCTTTACGGTCTTTAGCATATCCATATCAGATCACCTCTGCCTTTCCTCCAGCAGCGTTGATTTTTTCAGCAGCAGTCTTTGTGAACTTAACTGCCTTTACTGTGAGTGCTCTATCGAGCTCACCATCACCAAGGATCTTAACTCCGTCAATAACCTGCTTAACAAGTCCAACTTCTCTTAGAAGCTCTGGAGTAACCTCAGTGTTTGCCTCAAATCTGTTGAGGTCACCAACATTAACTGTAGCGTATTCCTTCGCCCACTTATTGTTGAAGCCTCTCTTTGGCAATCTTCTATATAGTGGCATCTGTCCACCCTCGAATCCGAGTCTAACTCCGCCACCACTTCTTGAATTCTGGCCGTTCATACCTCTACCAGCAGTCTTACCCTGTCCAGTAGCAGTACCTCTGCCCTTTCTCTTGCGGCTGTGTGTTGAGCCAGCAGGAGCTTTTAGTTCATGCAGTTTCATTAGCTTGCACCTCCTATCCTACAGTTCTTCGACAGTAACAAGATGAGTTACTTTTGCGATAGCACCACGAGTCTGAGGTGTATCTGCCAATTCGACTGAATGATGCAACTTTCTAAGTCCTAAGGCCTTTACAACCTTCTTGTGCTTAGGAATAGCGCCAATAGTACTCTTTGTTAAAGTAATTTTCAACATTTTTGCCATTTCGCTGCCTCCTAACCCAATATTTCTTCAGGCGTCTTGCCTCTTAGCTTTGCAACCTTCTCAACTGTAAGCATTCCCTTAAGACCTTCGAGTGTTGCAAGAGCCATGTTTCCTGTGTTACTTGAGCCAAGTGACTTAGCTCTTACGTCCTGGATACCAGCTGACTCTAGTACTGTTCTTACTGATGAACCAGCGATAACTCCAGTACCCTGTGCAGCTGGCATGATTAGTACTCTGCCTGCTCCAAAGATACCTAGGTTTCTGTGTGGTATCGTTGTTCCTACGATTGGAACATATATTAGTTTCTTCTTAGCATCTTCTGTAGCTTTTCTTACGGCTTCAGGAATTTCCTGCGCTTTTCCGAGTCCTACGCCGACATGACCTGCTTTGTCGCCTACAACAACGGTAACGCTGAATCTCATATTTCTGCCGCCCTTAACAGTCTTAGCAACACGTCTGATATTAACGATGCTTTCTGTTAACTCGAGCTTTGATGCATCAATAGTGTTACGCATTATTTTTCCTCCTCCGTTAGAATTTCAGTCCGCCTTCGCGGGCACCATCAGCTAGTTCTTTGACTCTGCCGTGATATAGGAATCCGCTTCTGTCAAAAGAAACAACTTCTATACCCTTAGCTACAGCCTTCTTAGCTACTGCTTCACCAACTTTTTTAGCAGCCTCTTTGTTGCCGCCATATCCGATTTCAGAAGCAATATCCTTGTCAAGTGAAGATGCTGATACAAGTGTTACCTTGTTAACATCATCGATAATCTGGCAAGAGATATTCTTGTTTGATCTAAAAACGCAAAGTCTTGGTCTTTCAGGAGTTCCGGTTAAATTTTTTCTGACGCGTGCGTGTCTTTTAACACGTCTGTCATTTCTGCTCATCTGTGCCATTCTACTTCACTCCTTTCTTACTTAGAACCTGTCTTGCCTTCTTTACGACGGATAACTTCATCATCGTATCTGATTCCCTTACCCTTATATGGTTCAGGTTCTCTCCACGCTCTGATCTTCGCCGAATAGTTTCCTACAAGACCCTTGTCTATACCTTTAACTACTACTGTAGTAACGTCCTCTGCAATGGTTTCGATTCCATCAGGATCTGTCATTACTACTGGATGAGAGTAGCCAAGATTCATTACCAAATCCTTACCCTTCTTCTCAACCTTGTATCCTACGCCCTTGAAGATAAGCTTCTTCTGGAAGCCCTTTGTAACACCTTCAACCATGTTGTTTACAAGTGCTCTTGCAAGACCGTGCTGTTCTCTGTGACTTCTGTGGTCACTATTTCTTGTGAAGACAATCTCGTTGTCCTTCACTTCGATATTAATATCTGCGCTTAGCTGCTCCTGTAGCTGACCTAGCGGTCCCTTTACAGTGATAACATGATTGTCATCAACTTTAACTTCTACACCGGCTGGGAGTGCAACAGGATTCTTTCCTATTCTTGACATACTGTTTACCTCCTACCAAACATAGCAAATAACTTCGCCGCCAACGCCTAGCTTTCTAGCTTCCTTATCGCTGATGATTCCCTTTGATGTTGAGATGATAGCGATACCGAGTCCACCAAGAACGCTTGGAACCTCGTTAGCCTTAGCATAAACCTTAAGGCCTGGCTTTGAAATCTTCTTGATTCCGTTGATAACTTTTTCTTTGCCGGCGCCGTACTTCATCTGTACCTTGATTACGCCCTGCTTGTTGTCTTCTATGACTTCGAATCCGCCAATGAATCCTTCATTTAGTAGAATTTCAGCAATTGATTTCTTCATGTTTGATGCTGGAATTTCAACAGTTGCATGACCTACTGTATTGGCATTTCTGATTCTTGTCAGCATATCCGCGATTGGATCTGTCATTGTCATTACAATATTCTCCTTCCTCTTGCACAGTTTCCCTCTTGGGACTTGTGCATTAGTTCTTGCCTCAGTTTACCAGCTTGCTTTCTTTACGCCAGGAATTTCTCCCTTGTATGCAAGCTCTCTGAAACAAATACGGCATATTCCATATTTCTTCAACACTGAGTGTGGTCTTCCACAGATGTTGCATCTTGTGTAAGCACGTGTTGAATATTTAGGCTTTCTCTGCTGTTTGACTTTAAGAGCTGTCTTAGCCATAATAACCTCCTACTTCTCAAACGGCATTCCGAGAAGTTCAAGAAGCGCTGCAGCTTCCTCATCTGTCTTAGCCGTTGTTGTGAATACGATGTTCATTCCCTTTACAGTTTCAACATCATCATAGTTGATTTCTGGGAATATAAGCTGCTCTTTGATACCCATGGAGTAGTTTCCACGTCCATCAAATGAGTTCTTGCTTACACCCTTAAAGTCTCTTACTCTTGGAAGAGAGATGTTGAAGAACTTATCAGCGAACTCATACATGTTGTCGCCTCTAAGTGTAACCTTTGCTCCAACTGGCATTCCCTGTCTAACCTTGAAGTTCGCGATTGACTTCTTAGCCTTTGTAACAACAGGTCTCTGTCCACTGATTAGGGCTAGCTCCTGGATTGCAGATTCCATAACCTTTGAATTTTCTTTTGCTTCACCAAGTCCCATGTTGATTGTAATCTTTACAAGCTTTGGTACTTCGTTGACATTTGCATAGTTGAACTTATCTTTAAGTGCTGTGAATACATCACTCTTATATGTTTCTCTTAGTCTTGCTGTCATTATACTCTCCTCCTTTCTTAGTCGATTTCTTTACCAGTTTTTCTGTCGACTCTGACCTTCTTGTCTCCGTCAACCTTATAACCGATCTTTACAGCCTTCTTGGCTTTTGTATCATAGTACATTACATTTGATGCATCGATTGGACCTTCAACGTGTCTAATCTCTGCAGGTGCTGTACGTGTCTGCTTCTGATGCTTTGTCTGTACATTAACGCCTTCAACAACTACGCGGTTCTGCTTAGGGAATACCTTGCTTACCTTGCCTGTCGCGCCCTTGTCTTTACCAGCGATGACAATAACTGTATCATCTTTCTTGATGCGCATTCCAGTCACCTCCTATAGTACTTCTGGTGCTAGAGATACGATCTTCATGAATCCGTTTTCACGAAGCTCTCTAGCTACAGGTCCGAAAATACGCGTTCCAACTGGAGTCTTATCAAGCTTATCTTTGATGATTACAGCTGCATTCTGGTCAAACTTTACATAGCTGCCGTCTGCTCTTCTCGCACCCTTTTTGGTTCTAACTACTACTGCCTTAACAACGTCACCCTTCTTGACAACGCCGCCTGGTGTGGCATCCTTAACAGCGCAAACGATTACGTCTCCGATATTTGCATAACGACGACTTGTTCCGCCTAGGATTCTGATGCACAGTAACTCCTTTGCACCTGAATTATCAGCCACTTTTAATCTTGTTTCTGTCTGAATCATTACTTGGTGCCTCCTTACTTAGCTTTTTCAACAATGTTGACAAGTCTCCATCTCTTATCTCTTGAAAGAGGTCTTGTCTCCATAATTCTTATTCTATCGCCGATGCCAGATTCATTATTCTCATCATGAACCTTGACCTTCTTAGTTCTCTTTACAGACTTGCCATAAAGGGAGTGCTTTACGAGGTCTTCTATCGCAACTACGACAGTTTTATCCATCTTATCGCTGACTACAACGCCAACTTTGGTTTTTCTTCTGTTTCTTTCTGCTGCCATTTTTCAGATCCTCCTTTCCTATGCCTGAGCTTTATCAAGCTCTTTTTCCCTGATTATGGTTTTAACTCTTGCGATGTTTCTCTTAACTTCTCTCATTCTTAGAGGATTTTCTAGCTGTCCGGTGACATGCTGGAACCTAAGATTGAAAAGTTCTTGTTTCATTTTGTCGAGCTCAGCTCTGAGTTCAACATCTGTCATCTCTCTGATTTTATTTAGTTCCATTATGCTTCACCACCCTTTGCTAAACTCTCTTTAGCAACAAATTTTGACTTAACCGGCAGCTTGTGCATTGCAAGTCTCATAGCTTCTCTAGCCTGAGCCTCTGTAACCTCGGCAATTTCAAACATTACTCTGCCTGGCTTAACAACTGCAACCCAGTATTCAGGAGCACCTTTACCGGAACCCATTCGAACTTCTGCTGGTTTCTTTGTTACTGACTTATGTGGGAATATATTAATGTAAACCTTACCACCTCTTTTGATAGATCTTGTCATAGCGATACGAGCAGCCTCTATCTGGTTAGAAGTGATCCAGCCACATTCTGTTGCAACAAGACCGTACTCACCGTAGGCAATCTTATTACCCTTGGTAGCAACGCCCTTCATTCTACCTCTGTGAACTCTTCTATGCTTAACGCGTTTTGGCATTAACATGGCTTAGTTCCTCCTTCCTTCTATTCTTCAGTCTGCGGAGCTTCCTCAACCTGTGGTGCTTCTGCTTCTACTGCAGGAGCTGGCTTTGGTGCTCTAATTCTCTTGTTTGCAGCCTTTGGAATTGATGGCTTTCCATCACGGCTGTTTCTATCGTTTCTTTCACGACGGTTATTGTTCTTGCGACGATCTCCATCTCTTCTGTCGCGTCTGTTACCCTTGCGCTCAGTCTTCTCACGCTTTTCTTCACGAATTGCACTCTGAAGACCCTTGTCTAGGATTTCGCCGTGGTTAATCCAAACCTTAACACCGATCTTACCGTATGTTGTATCTGCTTCAGCAAATCCGTAATCGATGTCAGCTCTGATTGTGTGTAGTGGAACGTTACCCTCTGCGTACTTCTCGCTTCTAGCGATTTCTGCACCACCAAGTCTTCCTGAACAAAGGATCTTAATTCCCTTTGCGTTAGCCTTCATGGTTCTCTGCATAGCCTGCTTCATAGCTCTTCTGAAAGAAACACGTCTCTCTAGTGCCTGAGCAACACTCTCTGCAGTTAGCTGTGCATCAAGCTCAGCTCTTCTTACCTCTACGATAGAGATGTCTACATCCTTGCCTACTAGCTTAACAAGTGCAGCCTTGAGTTCGTCGATTCCGCTTCCCTCTCTTCCGATTACCATACCAGGGCGAGCAGTAAGGACAATTACCTTTACCTTATTCTCTGCGGCTCTTTCGATGACAACCTTTGAAACGCCTGCTGCATAAAGCTTTTTCTTTACGAATGATCTGATTTTATTATCTTCAACAAGCATATCAGCAAAGTTTGCTTTGCCGGCATACCATTTTGAATCCCAGTCTTTGATTACGCCCACTCTTAGGCCGTGTGGACTAACTTTCTGACCCATTCATGAACCTCCTATTCTTCGCCTTTTTCCTTTAGAGTTACACTTACATGGCTCGATCTCTTTAGGATCATTGACGCTCTGCCCTGAGCTCCTGCTCTCCATCTCTTCATTGTTGGACCCTGATTGATCTTAATCTCTGCAACATATAGATTGTCGCGGTCCATGTCAAAGTTGTTCTCTGCGTTTGCTGCCGCTGATAGAGCAACCTTCTCGACGATTTCGGAACCCTTGCCAGGAGTGAACTTGAGGATAGTCAATGCCTCGTTCAAGTCTTTGCCTCTTACCAAGTCAGCAACAGGCTTTAGCTTGATAGGAGACATTCTTACATATTTTGCAATTGCTTTTGCTTCCATTTGATTATCTCCTTTTCTTATCTAACCTTAGATGATTTATCTGCGGCATGACCCTTGTATGTTCTTGTCGGAGCAAATTCTCCGAGCTTGTGGCCTACCATGTCTTCTGTGATATATACAGGAACATGTTTTCTGCCGTCGTGTACCGCGATAGTGTGACCTATCATCTGCGGAAATATGGTCGATGATCTTGACCAAGTCTTTAGGACTTTCTTGTCGTTAGCTGCGTTCATAGCCTCGATAGCCTTAAGCAACTTCGGTGCGACGAAAGGGCCTTTTTTGATTGATCTGCTCATTGTCTATGCTCCTTCCTTATTTCTCATTTCTTCTCTTAACGATATACTGGTTAGATGGCTTGTTCTTCTTCCTTGTCTTGTAACCAAGAGTTGGCTTACCCCAAGGAGTAACTGGGCTCTTACGTCCGATTGGCGAACGGCCCTCACCACCACCGTGTGGGTGATCATTAGGGTTCATTACAGATCCTCTTACGTGAGGTCTTCTACCCATATGTCTTACCTTACCAGCCTTACCGATCTGGATGTTAGCGTGATCTTCGTTACCAACTTCGCCGATTGTAGCTCTGCAGTTGATAAGAACTTTTCTAACTTCTCCGGATGGTAGTCTTACCTGTGCGTACTTGTCTTCCTTAGCCATTAGCTGAGCGCCGTTTCCTGCTGATCTAGCAATCTGTGCGCCCTTACCAGGCTTCATCTCGATACAGTGGATAACTGTACCTACAGGGATGTTTGCGATTGGAAGTGCATTTCCGACTTTGATATCAGCCTCTGGACCTGAGAAGATCTTGTCTCCAACCTTTAGTCCGCTTGGTGCGATGATGTATCTCTTCTCACCGTCTGCGTATACTATCAAAGCGATGTTTGCAGTTCTGTTAGGGTCGTACTCGATAGTAGCAACTCTTCCTGCGATATCATCCTTGTTTCTCTTAAAATCTATGATTCTGTACTTAGCTTTAGCTCCGCCACCTCTGTGTCTTACAGTAATCTTACCTCTTGAGTTTCTTCCTGCGTGCTTCTTAAGAGCAACTGTAAGTGACTTTTCCGGCTTGGATGCTGTGATTTCCTCAAAAGTTGAAACCGTCATTCCTCTCAAGCCAGGAGAGGTCGGATTATATTTTCTGATTCCCATATTATGCCTACCTCCTATTACAAGCTCTGGAAGAATTCGATTTCTTTGCTATCAGCAGTTAGCGTTACGATTGCCTTCTTATAAGCTGCTCTTCTGCCTTCGGTTCTTCCCATTCTCTTGAGTTTTCCGTCCATGTTCATAACATTGACTTTCTTAACTTCTACACCAAAGATTTCTTCAACTGCCTGCTTAACTTCTGTCTTGTTAGCATCAACAGCAACTTTGAATGTGTATTTCTTGTCCGGTGCAATATCCATGCTTCTCTCTGAGATTACCGGCTTGATTATTACGTCGTATGGAGTTTTCATTATTTATATACCTCCTCGATCTTTGCAACTGCATCCTTTGTTAGAATGAGGCTACCGTGATTTACGATTTCATAAACGTTCATCGTATTTGCTAGAACCGTTCTAACTCCAGGGATGTTTGCAGCAGACTTTACAACATTGTCGTCCTTCTCTGCTGTTACGATAAGTGCCTTCTTGCCAGCCTTGACATTTGATAGCACCTTTACCATCTCTTTTGTCTTTGGTTCGTTCATCTTTAGTTCATCTAGAACGATTAAATCATTGTCAGCAACCTTAGCTGAAAGAACTGACTTGAGAGCCAATCTCTTTAGCTTCTTAGGAACTGCATATCTGTAATCCCTTGGCTTTGGAGCGAATACGATACCGCCTCCGATCTGTGAAGGATCTGTGCTGCTTCCCTGTCTGTGACGTCCTGTTCCCTTCTGTCTGAAAGGCTTTCTGCCGCCGCCTCTGACTTCTGATCTTGTCTTTGCAGACTGTGTGCCCTGTCTCTGGTTTGCTAGGTAGTTAACTACTACTGCATGCACAGCGCTTTCATTAGGCTCGATAGCGAAGATTTCATCTCTAAGCTCTAGAGTTCCTGCTTCCTTGCCTTCCATGTTGAGCATTGTTACTTTAGCCATTGTGTGCTTCCTCCTTTCCTACGGTCCTATTTGTCCTGACCCTTGACAGCGTAGCGAACTCTTACGAGGCTTCCCTTGCCGCCTGGAACCGCACCCTTGACCAGTAGAAGGTTCCTGTCAGTGTCGATCTTTATTAGTTCGACATTCTGTACTGTAACTGTTTCGCGTCCCATTCTTCCTGGGGATTTATTTCCCTTGAAGACTCTTGACGGATAAGTAGCACCGGCTAAAGCACCAGCCAATCTCTTGTGTTTGGAACCATGAGTCATAGGACCTCTGTGATGTCCATGTCTCTTGATGTTACCCTGTGTACCCTTACCTTTTGATGTTCCGGTAACGTCTACCTTCTTGCCAGCCTCAAAATCAGCAACTGTGATTTCCTGACCTAGCTCGTAGCTCTCACCTTCTTCGATAGCAAACTCTGCAAGATACTTCTTAAGTGGTGAACCACTCTTAGCGAAGTGACCTGTTAGAGGCTTGTTAACTCTATGAGCAAGTGTATCCTCATAGCCAACCTGCACTGCATTGTAGCCATCTGTCTCGACAGTCTTAATCTGAGTTACTACCTCAGGTCCTGCCTGGATAACGGTAACAGGAACAACTTCTCCTGTCTCCGCGAAAATCTGTGTCATGCCGATTTTCTTTCCTAAAATTGTTTTCATATCTTTCCTCCGATTCTTACATTGGACCGCACTTATGTGCGTTCTTCTAAGGGGAGTGTCCCTTACGTGTTAATTGTTACAGCTTGATTTCTACATCAACGCCAGCTGGAAGATCGATTCTTGTAAGTGCATCAGCCGTCTGTGGTGTTGCATTTGTGATTACGATCAAACGCTTGTGTGTTCTCTGCTCAAACTGCTCTCTGCTGTCCTTATACTTGTGAACAGCTCTTAGGATTGTTACAACTTCCTTCTCTGTTGGAAGTGGAATTGGTCCTGATACATCAGCACCTGTTTTCTTTGCTGTCTCTACAAGTTTTGCAGCTGATCTGTCAAGCAAAGCATGATCATATGCTTTTAGCCTGATTCTGATTTTCTGAAGTTCGCTCATTTTTTCCTCCTGTTTTCTTTTGTACTGTTTTCGCTATGCTTGTACAAGGTGTTCTAACGCCGGTTTTTCCAAGGCGTACAATCTTTTCGCTTACTTTATACACGCCTCCGTGCGTTTGTTTAGTTTTTACGCAAATCAAATCGGCGAACGCCCTCGCCCCCTTCTTGAGGGGACATTTCTCAGCAGAAATTACCTGATAGCTCAGCAACTTCCTGCATCTTCGCCCAAAGCAAGCCATATCATTGTATTATACTTTGATGCAAATTACAAGTCTTTTTTTGAAAAAGTTTCAGCTATTTTTCATTATTTTTCTATGATTGAAATCTCATATTTTCAATGCTTAGAAGTTTCGCTTTATGTCCACGCGTACTGGTGTTTGTTTTACGCCTGTATATATCAGTTTTGACTAACTCCTTATTGGAATAAATTTATTTTCCCCTAGATTATCATCTTTTGACATCTACATATAAAAGGTATTAAAATACATCTATATTATATGTAGCTTTTACGCAGCATTAGTCTGCTTTTTATTTGAGGAATATATATGGAAACTTTATTCAACAGTATTTCGAGCTTCAACCAACCACTTGCGGTAAGGGTTAGACCAAGGGACCTAGACGAGTTCTTCGGGCAGAAGCATTTGATAGGAAGAGGAAAGATTTTGAGAAGGATGCTCGAGCAGGAGCAGATGTCTTCGATTATATTTTGGGGGCCTCCAGGCGTTGGAAAGACAACTTTGGCAAACATCATCGCTAAACAGTCTAACGCTAGGTTCATAACTTTTTCTGCCGTGACATCGGGCATCAAAGATGTTAGAGCTGTAATGCAGGAAGCCGAGGAGAGCAGGCACTTCGGCCAAAGGACTCTCGTTTTCATAGATGAGATACACAGATTCAACAAAGCCCAGCAGGATGCATTTCTTCCTTTCGTAGAAAAGGGCTCCATCATTTTGATTGGTGCGACTACTGAGAACCCATCTTTTGAGGTAAACTCCGCTCTACTTTCTAGGTGTAAGGTTTTTACGCTCAAGCAGCTTGAGACAGATGACATGATTGAGCTTCTAAGACATGCGACAGAAGACCCTCGTGCCTTCCCAACAAAAAAGATAAATATCTCGGATGAGAACCTCAGCAAGATAGCCATTTACTCAAATGGAGATGCTAGGACGGCTCTGAACACCTTGGAGCTTGCGGTTCTAAATAGCGAGGACGTGGACGGAGTCATAGATGTTTCTGATGACATCATGCAGGAGCTGATTGAGAAGAAGATGCTCTTTTACGATAAGACTGGCGAGGAGCACTATAACATTATATCCGCCCTGCATAAGTCAATGAGAAATAGCGATCCCGACGCAGCAATATACTGGATGAGCAGGATGCTCGATGGAGGAGAAGACCCTCTTTACATCGCAAGAAGGCTTATAAGATTTGCTTCAGAGGACATAGGCCTAGCCGATACACGCGCGCTTTCACTTACGATAGAGACATTTCAGGCCTGTCAGTTTCTCGGGCTTCCCGAGTGCGATGTCCATTTGACCGAAGCAGTTATCTACCTTTCTCTCGCCCCTAAGTCGAATGCTGTTTATGAGGCAAGAATGGCTGTTTTAAAGGATGTAAAGGATAGTAGGAACGAGCCCGTTCCTCTTCAGCTTCGCAACGCTACAACAAATCTAATGAGAGACATCGGCTATGGTGAAGGCTATAAATATGCCCACTCATACGACGAAAAAACCACAAATATGCAGACCATGCCAGATAATCTAGTAGGACAGACTTATTATCATCCATCAAAGGAAGGCAACGAGCTCAGGTTCAAAGAGCGACTTGAGTATCTAATAAAACTTAAGAAAAATCTCAAGTAATAGAAACAGAACAAACAATAAAAGAGGCTATCCTGCATTTGCAAGATAGCCCTTCTATTAAGCTATTGGTTGAATTTCTCTTTTATTTCCTTTGCGACTTCCTCAGTTGCATGGCATCCGTCACACGAGCATCCGCCTCCGCATCCGGAACAAGTGCTCTCTCCTTTAAGTTGACTTCTAATATTTCTTATTACAACTCGTCCGCTAAAGAATACGATGACGGCGAGTATTCCAATCGCAATTGCATATCCTAAATATGGAGACATATCTCACCATCCTTTCTTCTACCAGTACTCGGTAGAAATTTATTTTGCGTCTGCAGCCTCAACTGCAGTAACTGACTTGCTTGAGTGTTCTGGCTCTGCGCCCTTTCTCACTAGCAGATATACTATACCCGCAATTAACACTATTGAAACGATAGGACCTACTCCGAAACCAAACTCTCCAGTTATGACACCACCAATATTGTATGCGATTAGAGATAGGCAATATGCCCATCCAGTTAGCCATCCGATTGCAGCCCATGTCCATTTACCATTACCCATCTCACGCTTGATAGCACCGATAGCAGCAAAGCAAGGAGCGCATAGTAAGTTAAATATTAGGAATGCCATTCCAGCAGGACCACTATAATCCTTTGCTACATTTGCCCAAATCTGTTCACCATTATCTCCGAGTGCTCCCTTAGAGTCGTCGTAGTTATATAGCACACCAAATGTACCTACAACCTGTTCCTTAGCAACAAGACCTGTTACTGTAGCAACAGTTGGTTTCCATGATCCAAATCCTAGAGGTCTGAATATAGGTGCAACTGTATCACCAACGCTTGCAAGAAGCGATGCGTCCATAGGGTTAACCTCATCTAGGCTTATATGTCTCTTCTGAGCTAGTTCCTTCTGGTATTCAGCTGTTGCAACATCCTTGTCCTCGAACAAAGTGGCAACCTTACCGAACTTACCATTTACAAATCCGTAGCTCGTTAAGAACCATAGGATTATTGAAGCAATAAGGATAACTGATCCAGCTCTCTTAATAAATGAAAATGCACGATCAAATGCAGTACGAAGAATGTTCTTAACCGATGTGATGTGATAAGCTGGAAGCTCCATTACAAACGGTGCAGCATCTCCTGCAAAAGCCTTGAATTTCTTTAAAATTATAGCTGATAGTATAATTGATACTATTCCAATGAAGTAAGCTGATACAGCAACATAAGCTGAGCCATTGAATATAGCACCTGCGATAAGTCCTATCATAGGAAGCTTTGCTCCGCAAGGCATGAAGGTTGCAGTCATAACTGTTAGCTTACGGTCTCTTTCCTGCTCGATTGTACGTGAAGCCATAACGCCCGGTACACCACAGCCTGTTGCAACCATGTAAGGGATAAAGCTCTTTCCTGATAGTCCGAAGTGGCGGAAGATTCTATCCATAACGAAGGCTACACGAGACATGTATCCGATATCCTCAAGTATTGAGAGGAATAGGAACAGAACGAACATCTGCGGAATGAAGCCTAATACAGCTCCAACACCTGCGACGATTCCGTCATTTACTAGACCGAAGATCCAGCTGTTGTCTGAGATGCCAAGAGCTCCAAACAATGCTTCAAGGCCCTTAGGAACCCACGCACCAAAGATTACATCGTTGGCATAGTCCGTCATCTTCTTACCAATTGAGATTTTCCAATCACCCATTGATATAGCATAGACAAAGAACATTATCAGAACAAATATAGGCAGACCAAAGATTCTGCTTGTAACGACCTTATCAATCTTATCAGATGTGGTCATATTATCCTTTGTTCTAATCTTATGAACCGAATCTGCTGTTATATTTGCAATATATGAATATCTTTCATTTGTGATGATGCTCTCTGAATCATCATCCTCAGCCGTCTCACATGCCACAGTAATCTGCTCGATTTCATCAGCCTTATCGCCAAGTGAAATAGATTCCATAACCTTAGGGTCTCTCTCGAAGATCTTGATTGCATACCAGCGTTCTAGCTCTTCAGGTACGATGCCCTTGATGTCAGCTTTAATCTTAGCAATAGTTTCTTCTATTGCATCAGCAAAGTTTCCATCCACGTTAACCAGCTTATGCGCTTCAGCAGCTTTAATTGCTAGCTCTGCAGCTTCCTTGTGACCCTCTCCCTTAAGAGCACTGATTTCAATAACAGGGCAGCCTATGCTCTTGCTGAGTGCATCTACATCGATAGTGTCACCATTTTTACGAACAAGGTCTATCATGTTGACAGCGATAACTACAGGAATACCAAGTTCAAGTAGCTGTGTTGTCAAATATAGGTTTCTCTCAATATTTGTACCATCAACGATGTTCAAAATCGCATCAGGTCTCTGTGTTACGAGATATTCTCTCGTAACAACCTCCTCCAATGTATATGGAGAAAGCGAATATATACCTGGAAGGTCCTGAATAACAACATCCTTGTTACCCTTATATTTACCTTCCTTCTTCTCTACTGTAACGCCTGGCCAGTTGCCGACGTACTGGTTTGCTCCAGTCAAAGCATTAAAAAGCGTTGTTTTACCACAGTTAGGATTTCCAGCTAACGCAATTGTAATTGCCATTATTTACTCCTTTCGATTAAAAGTCTTGCCCTAGAATTATTCTTCTACTTCTATCATTGCAGCATCTGCTTTACGAATAGAAAGCTCATAGCTTCTTATGTTGAGCTCCATTGGATCGCCTAAAGGAGCTAGTTTTCTAACGTAGATTTCTACTCCCTTTGTAATGCCCATGTCCATGATTCTTCTTTTAACTGAACCCTCACCATGAAGCTTTATTACCTTTGCGGTTTCGCCAACTGGTACATCGCGTAAAGTTCTCATAATTTCCCTCCTTAAATTAAAGCGGATTTACCACTATTTTATTTGCCATTTCCTTAGTGATTGCTAGTTTGGAATCCTTAACTTTAACAATTAAGTTTCCGCTCTGTGCCTGTATAATATCAATCTGAGTTCCCTCTACAAAACCCAAATCAGCCAGTCTCTGTTTGACCGCTGGCGCACCACCGACCCTTACTACTACCACAGTTTTTCCTGTCTCTACCATACTTAGTGGCATATTACTCACCTCCACGATCTCTAAAATCCATTTTTTCGTTTACATCTTAGTTTATACTAACTAACTAGTATTTGTCAATGCTAACTAATACACAAAATTTAAGGACCTCTAGCAAATTTTCTTAGAACTTAACCGAGGTCCTTTTTATTAAAATTTAGTTTGTATTAGAAGAGTTTTGATTCTACAGATTTAACTACGTATTCCTTGTCTTCTACAGCCTTCTTCAGAATATCATCGGAAACTTCCTTTGATAGCTTAACAACAGCTACACCCTTTTTGTGGTTAACATCTGCGCTCTTAACGCCATCTACTTCCTCCAAAGCCTTCTTTACAGTAGCTTCACAGTGACCGCACATCATTCCTTCAATTTCCATCTTCTTTTTCATTTCACTTTCCTCCTCAATGAAATCATTTGTATTATTGAATTTTATTTTTTTATCCTTTGAAGCGCTATGCACATCAAAGAGGTTTAATCTTAGCGCATTTGATACAACACAGAAACTTGATAGGCTCATTGCTAGTGCACCGAACATCGGGTTCATTGTCCATCCTGTCAAATGAATCCAAGCACCTGCCGCAAGCGGAATTCCTATTACATTATATATGAAAGCCCAGAATAGATTTTCATGTATGTTTCTTAATGTCGCCCTCGAAAGCCTTATAGCTGCAGACACATCGCTGAGCTTACTGTTCATCAAAACCACATCGGCTGCATCTATAGCTATATCAGTTCCTGCACCAATGGCGATTCCCATATCTGCCCTCGTCAAAGCTGGAGCGTCATTGATCCCGTCTCCAACCATCACGACCTTGCCTCGTTGCTTTAGATTTGATACAACTTCTTCTTTGCCGTCAGGCTTAACGCCAGCGATTACATTTTTGATGCCTGCCTGTTTTGCAATGGATTCTGCGACTAGCTGATTGTCGCCAGTAAGCATAACAACCTCAATTCCCATGTTATCGAGTTCTTTGATAGCCTGAGCGCTTTCCTCCTTAATCGGATCTGCCACAGCTATGACACCTGCTAGCCTTCCGTTCTCACAGAAGTATAGAGCAGTTTTTCCTTCCTTTGATAGCTGGTCTATTCGTTTTGCAAAGTCTTCGTTTATATCCGCGTATTTCTCTATAAAATCACGATTTCCACCTGCGAGCTCTATTTCTCCTAACTTTCCTTTGAGGCCGTTTCCGGCAACCGCAGCAAAGCCTGTCAGTTCGCTTGACGAAAGATCCACACCCTTGCCTTGCACATAGTCAGTGACCGCCTTTGCTAGAGGATGCTCGCTGTATTTTTCCAAGCTTCCTGCGATTTTAATGAGCCTCTCTTCATCAAATCCATCTGCAACAACAATATCCTTTACCTTAGGATTCCCTTCGGTTATGGTTCCAGTCTTATCTAAAACTACATACTGAGCTTTTCCTGTTTCTTCAAGAGACACCGCAGTCTTAAATAATATTCCGTTTCTGGCTCCGACACCGTTTCCGACCATGATACTAACTGGTGTTGCAAGTCCAAGCGCACAAGGACAGCTGATTACGAGAACCGCTATTCCTCTAGCTAGCGCAAAACCAGGTTCTCTTCCGACTAAAAGCCATATTGCCATAGTTACAAGTGATATTGCGATTACAGCAGGCACGAATACTCCTGAGACTTTATCTGCAATTTTTGCAATTGGAGCTTTTGTAGCTGCAGCATCGCTGACCATACTGATTATCTTTGATAGCGTTGTGTCTTTTCCTACCCTAGTTGCCCTACACTTTATGTATCCTGCTTGATTTACAGTTGCTGCAGAGACCTGATCTCCAGCCGTCTTATCCACTGGAATGCTTTCTCCTGTCAAAGCAGATTCGTCCACAGAGCTTTCGCCCTCTTCGACAAATCCGTCAACTGGGATGCTAGCTCCAGGCTTAACAACAAAGATATCTCCTATTTTAACTTGTTCAATAGGAACTTCCTTTTCCTCGCCATTCTCAAAGAGTATCGCTGTCTTTGGTGCAAGCTTCATTATGCCTTTTAGGGCGTCGGTAGTTTTCCCTTTTGATTTTGCCTCCAGCATCTTTCCTACAGTGATTAAAGTCACTATCATAGCGGCCGATTCAAAATAGAATTCGTGCATATATGCTTCGACTTGAGCAGTATCTCCGGCAATCTGTGCGCCTGTCATCGCAAGAAGTACATAGGTACTCCAAGCAAATGAAGCCGCTGAGCCAAGCGCTACGAGCGTATCCATATTAGGCGCTCCATGAATCAAAGACTTAAAACCACTGACGAAGAACTTTTGATTTATGACCATGATGATTCCCGAAAGAAGCATCTGCACTATTCCCATAGCTACATGGTTTCCTTCCATAAATCCTGGAAGTGGAAAGCCCAACATCATATGTCCCATAGATACATACATCAAAACTAATAAAAATCCGAGCGATGAAATCAGCCTTTTTTTGAGCACTGGAGTTTCATGATCTTCGAGAATGCTCTCATTTACACCTGACTGAATAGCAGACTGAGCATCTTCTTCGTCTGCTACTTGAAGCTTTGCTCCATATCCCGCATCTTCTACAGCCTTTATTATCTCAGCGCTGGATGCACTTCCATCAACACCCATTGTGTTGGTCAAAAGGCTGACAGCACAATTATCCACACCCGGCAGCTTTGATACAGCCTTTTCCACTCGAGCCTGACACGCAGCACAGCTCATTCCCGTTACTATATATTTTTCCATAGTTTATACCTAGCTCCTTTCTGCATTATCTCATCATCTTCTGCAAGGTATTAACGAGTTCATCTACGACCTCGTCCCTACCATCTCTTATGTCATCAACCACACAGCTTTTTATGTGATTGCTAAGAAGAACTCTGCTGAAACTGTTTAGCGCAGCCGCAGTTGCACTTGCCTGAACAAGAATATCTGGGCAGTATGCATCGCTTTCTATCATGGACTTGATCCCACGAATCTGCCCCTCTATTCGGCTCAAGCGATTTATCAAATCCTTATATTCTTTTTCATCCCTATGCTTTGTCTTATGACAACATGTCTTGCATACCTTGTTACAATCAGTCATCTTATTCCTCCGACTCTATATATCATACTTAGCATTATATACCCCCTAGGGGTATATTCAAGCATTTTTTACAAAAAAAACGACGGAACCTGTCCGTCGTCCTTTGCAAATATTGTTTTACTCTGATATTTTGCCTTGCTCGAGTTCTAGCAGAAATACTTTCTTATCTAGCCCTCCACCGTAGCCTGTAAGCTTTCCATCGCTTCCGATTACTCTATGACATGGAACTATGATAGAAATATCGTTATGTCCAACTGCTCCACCTACAGCTTGAGCAGCCATCCTCTCTATTCCTCTTTTGCTCGCTAGCTCCTTCGCTATTTCTCCGTATGAAACAGTCTTGCCGTAGGGAATTTCTAAAAGTCTATTCCAAACCTCTATACGAAAATCAGTTCCGATGAGATGAAGCTTGGGAGTAAAATTTGGAACGCCTCCATCAAAGTATATATCTAGCCAAGCCTTGGCTTCCTCTAGGAAATTCGCTGCATCGCTATGCGATTTATCAGCTTGTCCTTGCTTTACTTCTTTGTCTTTGTCGTCAAACCAAAGGCCCGTAAGCCCTTGATTATCAGCGCTAAGCACTATATCGCCTATTGGCGATATGTATCTTTTAAATATCTGCATTATGCAAATTCCTACATTTTAGAAAGTAGGTAATATACGCAGAATCTCACACCTGCACCTGTTCCGCCTGTATGGTTGTATCCCCAAGCTGAATCAGCATAGGCAGGTCCAGCGATGTCAAGGTGAAGCCACTTATCCTTGTACTCAGGCTTGATGAACTTATCTAGGAAAAGTCCTGCAGTAATTGCTCCACCGCTTCCGCCAGAAACAGAATTCTGGATATCGGCAACCTTAGACTTAATCAATGGTCTTAGGTGTCTATTGAACTCCATGATTGACAGCAGTTCTCCACTCTTTTCGCCATTAATCTTAAAATCATGCTGCAGCTTTACATTGTTTCCAATGATTCCTGTTGTATAAACTCCGATTCCTGTACTAATGGCTCCTGTTAGAGTTGCCATGTCAAAAATGTAGTCAGGCTTAATCATATCCTGCGTCCATGACAAGCAGTCTGCAAGTACGAGTCTTCCCTCTGCATCTGTGTTTGTAACCTCTATCGTTACGCCTTCACGCGATCTGATAACATCATCTGGCTTGTATGCCTTGCCGCCGATTGCATTCTCTGTGCAACCTAAAACTGCGTGAACCTCAAAAGGTAGCTTTAGCTCAGCAGCAGCTTTGATTACACCTAGTGCTGCAGCAGCACCACCCTTATCTGACTTCATTGTTAGCATAAAGTTACTTGGCTTAAGTGAAAGTCCACCTGTGTCGTAGGTCAATCCCTTACCAACAAATGCGTACTTACCCTTACACTCTCCGCTTGGCTTATATGTCATATGCACGAGCACTGGATCGTGTGGTGATGCCTGATTCACAGCAAGAAAAGCATTCATGTTCTGCTCTTTTAGGTAATCCTTACCGAAAACCTCACAGCTAACGCCTTCTAATTCAGCTAGAGCCTTTGCGTCCTCCGCCATCTTCTGTGGTGTATAAATCTGTGGAATTTCATTAACTATGTCACGAACATAGTTAGTAGCACCAGCAATCTTAAGTCCTCTGTCAAGGCCCTTCTGCGCTGATTCTAGGTCTGAATCTGCAAGCTCACATAGAACAACTTCCTCTAGAGTTGATACCTCTGCATCACTCTTGTACTTGTCAAATGAGTACATTGAAAGCTCAAATCCCTCAACGAATGCAGCATATGTGTCCTCAGCTGAAGCCTCACTTGCGAGAAGCTTTGTCTTAAGACTCTTGATATTGTGACCCTTAATCTTGCTAACAACCTTTGCTAGAACAAGTCTCAGAGATTCTAGATCCTTATCCTCTAGGCTGGCGTAAACTCTGCGAGATGCCGGTACATCCATTACATCTCCCTCGCCGAACTTGCAAAGCTCAAGAACATCCTTGTCAGCTAGGGTTTCTATCTTGTCTCCCTCTACAAAGCAAAGCTCGTAATCGCAGCTAAGCTCCGAAAGAGGCTTATTTGATAATTTATATTGCATATTATCATCCTCCTTTTGTTAAATTGAGTTTTAAGAAAGACTGTGCACATGACCAAGGCCCGCACACAGTCCATTTTACATTAATTAGTGTTTTTGGTTGAACGCTTCAAGTCCTGCATACTTTGCATTCTCGTCAAGCTCTTCCTCTATGCGAAGTAGCTGGTTGTATTTAGCAACTCTCTCACTTCTGTTAGGAGCTCCTGTCTTAATCTGTCCTGCGTTAAGTGCTACTGCAAGATCAGCGATTGTTGTATCTTCAGTTTCTCCAGAGCGGTGTGAAACAACTGCTGTATAACCTGCCTTCTGAGCCATCTTGATAGCCTCAATTGTCTCTGAAACCGAACCGATCTGATTTAGCTTGATTAGGATTGAGTTACCACAACCCTGCTCGATTCCCTTGTGGAGTCTCTTAGTATTTGTAACAAATAGATCATCGCCGACAATCTGAAGTCTGTCGCCGAGCTCTTCTGTCATCTTCTTCCAACCTTCCCAATCCTCTTCATCAAGACCGTCTTCGATTGAAACGATAGGATATTTATCAACCAGTGACTTCCAGTGTGCAACTAGCTCATCTGATGTGAATTCCTTGCCACTCTTTGGCTGCTTGTACTGGCCCTTAGCGCTGCCCTTCCACTCACTTGCTGCTGCATCCATGGCGAGAACGAAGTCCTTGCCTGGTTCATAGCCACAATCCTTGATTGCCTTTAGGATGTACTCTAGAGTTTCCTCATCGCTTGATAGATTAGGTGCATATCCACCCTCATCACCTACTGATGTAGCATATCCTTCTGCCTTGAGAAGCTTGCCTAGCTTGTGATATACCTCAGCGCACTGACGAAGACCCTCTGCAAAGCTTGATGCTCCAACAGGCATAATCATGAATTCCTGTGTATCAACAGTGTTGCTTGCGTGTGCACCACCGTTTAGTATATTCATCATAGGTACAGGAAGAACGTTTCCGAACTGTCCGCCTAGGAATCTATATAGCGGAATGTCTAGTGAGTTAGCTGCTGCCTTAGCGCAAGCAATAGAAACTGCAAGAATAGCATTCGCACCAAAGCGTGACTTATCTTCTGTTCCATCAGCATCTATCATCGCTTTGTCTATAGCGTAGATATCTGAAGCATCCATTCCTAGAAGAAGCTCATCAATCTCATTGTTTATAAAATCAACAGCCTTGAGAACTCCCTTGCCGTCATATCTGCTCTTGTCACCGTCTCTGAGCTCGAGCGCCTCAAACTCACCTGTGGAAGCTCCACTTGGTGCAGCACCTCTGCCCATGCTACCATCCTCTAGATATACTTCAGCCTCAACAGTAGGATTGCCACGTGAATCCATAATTTCTCTACCTATAACCTGTACGATTTCCAAATAAGCCATATCTCTCATTCCTTTCAGTTACTTGAATTCGTTTCATAATTAATTCAATATACGGCTGCACTTCGCAGCACGCAATATATTCTCTTCGCTAGGCATTTAGCCCACATCTCTATTATAGTTTATTCCCCAAATCTATGCAAATACGAAAACTTATTTTTCTTGTTTTGATGAGAAATAATTGTAGTAAAGAAGTCCTGCTACAACGACTGCACATCCCATAATTTCCCACTGTGTTGGGAACTGTCCTAGGAATATGATGCTCAAAATAATTGCAAATACTGACTCTCCAGATTCCCAAGCAGATACATAGAGCGAATCGACATAGCCAAAGCAGAGGTTAAACACTGCATGTGCACCTATCTGGCATACCAAAGTTAAACCTAAAATCAAAACATAATCCTTGAGTGAGTAGCCTAGCACTGGTGTCTTCGTGGCAATTATGCCTATGGAAAAGCAAATCCAGCAAGCTAAGAACACGAGAAATACATAGACCTTTCCACTAACTTCCTTTCGGACTTCGTTTCCAATTGCAAAATATAGTCCCATGAAGATTGCTGCAAGAAAAGCAAGAATATCGCCGGTGAAATTTCCTTGCGAAAGCTCCCTGTAATCAAAACCCGCAACCATAGTTCCGCCTAGCAAAGCGAGAACGATTCCGAGAATTTGTCTCACGCTAACCTTACGCTTAAATACGAAAACAGTTAGAATTATCACGACGAGCGGATGAAGCGCTGCTAGAACGACTGCACTGCCTATGTTCGTGAGCTTAACTGCATTGAACCAGCAAAAGAAATGTCCAAATAGAAATGCTCCTGCAAGAAATGTACTTACGTGGTTCCTCTTTGATACAGAAACAAGTTCCTTTCGCTCTTTTATAAGCACTGGTATTGCAAAGAATGGAAGCCCTAGTGTGAGCCTCCAGAAACCTATGGCCATTGAAGGCGCCTCAATCGCTCTACCAAAGATGCCCGATGACGAACCTGCAATCACGGCTAGCACTACTATTATTTTTACGTACTTTTCTAAGAAGCTTGGTCTTCCGCTATCTAGCTTGGATATATTTTTCTCTGTCATTTCCTTATTATCTTTCTCCTATATATTTAAATTCATATAAATTCTTTCTCTTTGCAAGACCAGAATATTGATATATACTTTACTCAGATAAAAATCTGAAAGTGAGGATATCCTATGAAATTTTTCATTGCTGACGCATTCAGCGATACACTCTTTGGCGGCAACCCAGCAGGCGTTGTGCTTCTTCCAAGTGGCACAGACTTTCCGTCAGACGAAACTATGATAAAGACCGCAGCTGAGCTTCGCTACTCAGAGACAGCATTTATAAAGCAGCTCTCAGATAACGAGTTCAATGTTAGATATTTTACTCCAGTTGCCGAGGTTGACCTCTGTGGACATGCTACAATCGCAGCTTTCTACTGCTTGATGAGTGCAGGAGTAATCTCTGAGAATTGCCAGTGCCTTAATCATACAAAGGCAGGCGATATCAATATTGAAGTCAAGGATTCCTTCGTAATGATGGAAATGGCTGCCCCTAAGTTCATGCACCTTATGGACAATCCGCTTGAGCTTGATAGAATCTACGAGATAATGGGAACCGAGTACGATGCAAGCCTAGAGCTTCGTCCAATGATTATCTCGACTGGACTTCCAGATATAATGCTACCAGTCAAGACTCGTGAGGAGCTAGACGCCCTTCAGCCAGATATGTTCCTTTTATCAAAGGTGTCTGAGGAATACAAGGTTACAGGAGTTCACGCATTTACCTTAGGCTCAGAGGATGGCGTTACCGCGCACTGCAGAAACTTCGCCCCTCTATACGATATAGATGAGGAAGCTGCAACTGGAACTGCAAGCGGCGCTTTGACCTACTACCTCTACCTGAACAGATGCATTGGTGCTAGTGACAGCTGTAACCTAGTTCAGGGAGAAGCCATGGGAAGACCATCAGCTATACTCACTGAAATCAACGCTGATTCGAAGGCTGACGGCTCAGTTGACTGCAAGATCAAAGTTGGAGGCAAGGCAGCTCTACTCGCAAGTGGCGAGATAATGCTATAAATTAGATATCAAGGGCTTGTGTGCTTCTTGGAGCTTGCACAAGTCTTTTTTGATGCAACGAGCTTAATCTATAGATTATCTATCATCACATTCATCCATTTTTTGGATAGATACCTCTTAAACAAAACAATGAATTTCACTATCTCTTCCGTCTTTACCAAAATCACAGCTAAATAAATTGGAAGATGCCACCATATCGCCGATGCAAAGGCGAGTGGTACTGCAACCAGCCAAACGCATCCTGACTCAGCAAGCATGGCAAAGCGTGTATCTCCACCCGCACGAAGAGTACCAGTAATCTGTATTCCATTATGCAGATTGATGGACATGAATGCACCCTGAATCAAAAGTATTAAGAAAGTATAGTACTTTCCGGTCTCCGATAGGTTGAACAGTTCACTAAGCGGCTTTGATAGAAGCATCATTACAAGACCAGTAACCGCGCCAAGAATTACCCCCACCTTAAGCAGATATTTAGAAGCTCTCCAAGCCTCTTCCTTCTTGTTTTCTCCAAGTCTCTGCCCTATCAAAGTCAGACTCGCATCCCCCACACTAAAGGCTGCAAAGAAGAAAATACTTGTAATTGAACCAGCTGCCTGAAAGCCCGCAAAGGCAGTAGTTCCAATGCGATTAAACGCGGCCGCATACATAGTCTGTCCAGCACCCCAGAGAACCTCATTTGTGGTAGTTGGGGTTGCGTTTTTAACGATTCTTTTCACAAGTTCTTTATTGTAATCAAAATAGTCACGTATTGGGCCCTTAAACATATTGCTATTTGAGAATAGAAATCCCGTAACAATCAAAACCTGCATAAGTCTTGCAATAACAGTTCCAAGAGCAGCACCTTGAACACCTAGCATAGGCATGCCAAACTTTCCATAAATGAAAAGATAATTTAGGAAGGTATTCGTGGTAAATACAACTACACTGACCACCATAGGAACCTTCGTCTGCTGTGAAGTCTGAAAGCCCATCAGTACTGGAACAGAGTAGGCTATGAAGATAAACTGAAGGCTATTTGTCCTCATGTAGACCACGGCAAGGTCAAGAACCCTCTCATCAGTCGTATAAAAGGATAGTATTTCTCTAGTAAACACCATGTTCAAGATAAAGAAAATTGTGCTTACTGCAAGCATCGCAGTCACTGAAAATCCTATGCACCTTCTCATATTCTTTTTATCATTTGCACCATAAAACTGCGCAACAAAGGTCGCTGTTCCGCTCGTCATTCCATATATAAGCATGTAGTGAATCAGGAAGATTTGACTTCCGACGCCAACAGCCGCAAGTTCGACTTCACCTAGAAAACCAACCATCAAGTCGTCCACAAGTCCAAGAGTCGTGGACACTACTCCTTGAATCGCAATCGGCACTGCTATTTTAATAAGCTGACTTCGCAGAGCCGCTTTCTCGCGCCTCTCGGTGCTGAGACATTCTACCATTTCCATGTTTTTCTCCATATCTCTATATCAAAAATAGCGCTCGCTTTGGACGAGGCGCTAATTTATTGCTCTAACATCATGCCCTGCTCGCAAAAACAATGAACTATCTCGCAGAACATTCCTATTTATCCTTGCCAGATGCATCTTCAGAAGCCTTTGCTCCATCGTTTTTGAAGTGCGCCTTCTTTTCCTCCTGAGCGATGTTAACTGCCTTAATACGAGGCATCTTATGGTTCGGATCAGTCAGGAACACGTATAGATAAGCTCCTGCAATTAATGCAAGAACAACCGCATCCTTGTAAAGTTCACGGCTGATTAAAACAGCAGACATCCCCATAATCGCGCTTATGCCGTAGAGCATGATTACAGTGCGTCTCTGTCCATATCCATATGCCATGAGTCTGTGGTGTAAATGTTCCTTATCTGCTCCCATGATAGGCTTGCGATTAACCATTCTTCTCAAAATCGCAAACGAAGTATCAAAGATAGGAATTGCGAGAACCACTACAGGAACAACAACCGCAATCATAGTCGATCTCTTAAGAGGCCCTACAACTGATAGAATTGCAATCATAAATCCAAGGAACAAAGCTCCACCATCACCCATAAAAGTCTTAGCTGGCGAGAAGTTAAAAGGCAAAAATCCTATGCAGCTTCCAGCAATAGCAACCATGGCTATGCATACTATTGGCATTCCTGCTATTCCACCGTGTATGTAGGCTATATAAGCAATGCAAAGCGCCGCAATAGCTGAAATACCCGCAGCAAGACCATCAAGTCCGTCTATAATATTTATCGTATTTGTGATACCAATTATCCAAAGAACTGTAACAACAAAGCAAAGTGCTGTATTGAAATGAAGTCTTCCCTCGCCAAAGTAGTTTGCGATAAAAGATATCCTCATATCCATCGAAAACATTAAAACTGCAATTACTGTCTGGCCTATGAGCTTAACTATAGCCGGAAGGTTCTTGAGGTCATCGACCACACCAAGCAGATACATCAGAGTTCCACCGAGCATAGCAACTCTAATCTTCGGCTCATCCCACTGTAATACAGCAAGAGTTACCATCACACTAGCAAATATAGCAAGGCCCCCAAAGCGAGGAATTGGCCTCTGGTGCATCCTTCTCCAATCCTTAGGCACATCTATTGCCCCTATTCGGTGAGCAATCTTGATGCTTATTGGAGTAAACACAAAAGCAATCACGACTGACATACCAAAAGCCGCTAATATTTCATATATATTTAGATCTACATTTAAATCCATATCTACTCCTGATCAAATAAATCCTCAAAATAGATTTCTGCGAGGTAGAGCCCGCATGGCGGTGCAGTATGACCCGCTTGTTTCCTATCAACACTTGAAATTATTGATTCCATATCGCTCGATGTTCTTTTGCCAATACCAATCTCAACCAAGGTTCCTGTGATAATTCTCACCATGTTGTAAAGAAATCCATCACCACAGACTTCTATCTGTACCTCTGAGCCGCCTCCAGCCTTATTGATTCTGCTTACTTTCGCAGCACTTATAGTCCTCACCGTGGTCTTGCGAGGATTTCCTCCAGCCGACTGAAACGCAGCGAAGTCATGAGTTCCAACAAGATACTTGCAGGCCTCGCTCATGGCATCAACATCAAGCTTCTCATCTACAAAGTAACAATAGTTGCGTTCAAATACGCTGACGCCCTCATCACATACTCTATAGATGTACTTCTTTCCCTTGCAGTCAAAACGTGCGTGAAAATCTTCAGGTTTTTCTTCTGCTGATAAAACTCTAATCGCACTGACCTTACTACCAGCACCGTATCTCCCACCTGAAAGCATATTGTTTACGGCACGCGCGATTCTGTCTGTAGGTATCTCAATATCCTCCTTGAAATTGCAACACTGAGCGAGCGCATGAACCCCCGTGTCAGTTCTGCTCGTTCCCGAAACCTTAATCGGTTTTTGGCACACCAAACTCAGTGCCTCCTCGAGCTTTCCCTGAACGGTAAGCTGCCCGTCCTGCTCCTGCCAGCCATGAAATAGGCTGCCGTCGTATTCCAATGTCAAAAGAATATTTTTTTCCATAAATAATATTATATCAAAATTGCCACTGTACAGCTATATAAAATATTATATAAACCTAATGTCCCAGAAGAATATAAGGTAAATTGCTGTGATAATCGCTATGTACGGAGCCATGGGAAGATATTTCTTTAACTTGTACTTAGGCTTTGCTGCTGCATATATAAGGAGAAATATCGCATGAAGCGCAAGTAGCATGTAGCTTCCAATCAAAATAAAAATACTTCCGAAGCTTCCACATAATAGCCCAATGGCAGTAAACAGCTTGATATCTCCACCGCCCATCGTGTTCTTGCGATAGCACAGCTTTCCCATCAGTGCAATAACAAAAATAATCACAAATGCGATTAATCCACCAGACAAGATTTCCCAAACTCCATCCTTATATGGAATGAATCCGACGCTGCAGACAGCAAGCAAAATTATCAGCTGGTCTGGTAAAATGTTGAATTTAACATCGGCTATCGAAAGCTCAAGCAAAAGCCAAAGCACACAGCTACTTGCTATTGCAAACTGAAGGTCTTCTCTCACCAGTGTCATATTGATAACGATAAATAGCATACTGAAAATATACTTCCACGGCATGCTCTTAACCCTCTGCACATCCCTGCGCATAAGCTCCTCAGATGGATCCTCATCGTAGTCACAAAGCCACTCTGCCGGCATTCTATTAAACAAATACACCGCTGCGTTGCCCTGAAAAATTGATAAAAATACTGCGCATCCATATATAAAAATTTTAAAAATTAAATCTGTATTCATCAAAATCTCCTCAGCAATATGTTATCATGTATCACCATGAGTTAAAAGCAAAACCAGAAATTCCCCAAATGCGAAAAACCCGCATCCACTAAAGCGTGAATACGGGTAATCTAATCTATCCACAAATTTTACTCTGTGAATAATGGAGTTGAATAGTAGCGATCTCCACTGTCAGGAAGAAGCGCAACTATTGTCTTTCCTTTGTTCTCAGGCAGTTTTGCAAGTCTTAGTGCAGCGCTCAAAGCAGCACCAGAAGAAATTCCAACGAGGACACCTTCCTTGTGTGCTAGAAGCTTTGCAGCTTCAAAGCTCTCATCATTGCTAACCTTAAGAACCTCATCAAATGCAGCTTTATCTAGAGTATCCGGAATAAATCCTGCACCGATTCCCTGAATCTTATGAGGACCAGCTGCCTCCCCAGAGATTACAGCTGAATCTTCTGGCTCAAGAGCAACTACCTTTACACTAGGCTTCTTACTCTTAAGGTATCTTCCAGTTCCAGAAACTGTTCCACCAGTACCTACACCTGATACGAAGATATCTACCTCTCCATCTGTATCTTCCCAAATCTCAGGACCTGTTGTCTCCTCATGAGCCTTAGGATTTGCAGGGTTCATGAACTGTCCTGGGATGAAACTATTCTCAATTCCCTTTGAGAGCTCCTCAGCCTTTGCGATTGCACCCTTCATTCCTTTTGATCCATCTGTCAAAACGAGCTCTGCTCCATAAGCCTTAAGTATATTTCTACGCTCAACACTCATGGTCTCAGGCATTGTCAAAATGATTCTATATCCCTTTGATACCGCTACTGAAGCAAGTCCGATTCCTGTGTTTCCTGATGTTGGCTCAATGATGGTGCTGCCCTTCTTTAGCAGACCCTTAGCCTCTGCATCCTCTATCATTGCTCTTGCAATTCTATCCTTAACACTGCCTGCTGGATTCAAATATTCTAGCTTAACTAAGACTCTCGCTTCGAGATTTTCCGCCGCCTCGATGTTCTTTACCTCAAGCAGTGGTGTTCCTCCTATAAGCTCTGTTACATTCTTGTAAATCTTTGCCATGTCTACACCTCCTGAAATAAACATTTCATGTCATAAATTATATCAAATAGTTATAAGTAATTAATACCTAATATTGTCTTATAGTGAAAAATATTACCCTTTATTTTTTTGTTTCAATCACACAAAAATAAAATTTATCCTATTTATTTCTACGAACTCTTGTATCTTTTAAGTCATAGTTTTATAATTATTTTGTTAAGTTAGTCTATGCTAACTTTGGTGCACAAATATTGCAAAATCCTCTTTTGATGTATGTAAGCTACGCTATGTATCAAAATTGGATTGTCATAAAACTTTAGGAGGACAGTAATGTTTTTACAAATTGAAGAAATCAACAAATCCTACGGCTACGGCGACAGCCTTGCGAAGGTTTTGAATGGTATTAGTCTAGATATAGAACGTGGTGAGTTATGTGTTTTGCTCGGTCCATCAGGCTCTGGCAAATCAACACTTCTAAACATCATCGGCGGCATAGAAAGCGCAGATTCAGGTTCCATTGTTATAGACGGTTCTGCAATAGAGAGCATGAATCAAAAGGAACTTTCTAACTACAGGCGTAACCACCTCGGCTACGTTTTTCAGTTCTACAACCTAATTCCCAACCTCACGGCTAGAGAAAACATAGAGGTCGGAGCCTATCTTAGCAAAAGGCCACTAGATATCGACGATTTAATTGAAACTCTTGGTCTTACGGAGCACCAGCACAAACTTCCAAATCAGCTTTCGGGTGGCCAACAGCAGAGAGTTTCTATAGGCAGAGCCATTGTTAAAAACCCTGATTTGCTGCTGTGTGACGAGCCGACTGGCGCGCTTGACTACAATACATCAAAGGAAATTCTCAGCCTTATCAGCGAGGTTAACAAGAAATATCAAAGCACAATTATCATTGTAACCCACAACGATGCAATTAAGAATATGGCGGACACTGTAATCACTCTTAGAGACGGTACTGTGAGAGAGTCTTACCATAACCAGAGCAAGATTTCAGCAGCTGATCTAGATTGGTAGGTGTGACATGCGAAACCCTTTAAATAAACGAACTAAACGTGAGCTAAAACACGAGTGGGGAAGATATTTAGCTATATTTTGTTTTATAACTTTGATGATTGGATTTACATCGGGTATGCTTGCGACCGACCATAGCATGGAAGTTACATATAACGAGAGCTTTGAGAAATACAATATAGAAGACGGCCACTTTCGCCTTTCTGCTGCTCCTGATGAAAGTTTTATAAAAAATATTGAGGACGAAAACGATGTTAAGCTCTATGACATATCATACAAGGAAGTGACAGCTGGCAAAAATAAATATCGTATATTTGTAAACCGTGAAAAGGTGAACAAAGCGAGTCTCATGGATGGCAGGCTTCCAGAGAAGAGCGATGAGCTTGGCATAGATAGACTCTTTGCCAAAAATAATTCCCTAAAAATCGGCGACACCGTCAAATTGAAAGGTAAGAGTTTTAAGATAGTCGGACTCATAGCTCTTTCCGACTACAGTGCCCTATTCCCAAAGAATACGGACACAATTTTTAATGCTCAGGACTTTACAGTAGCAACAGTTACAAGCGAGGGATTTGATCGCTTAAGCGATGCTGCAACAACACCTGTATTCGCATGGAAGAATAGTAAAAACCTTAGCGAAACTAAGCAAAAAAAGCTCTATGATGACTTAGCTAAGTATATTGCTATCAAGGCGGCCTATCAGCAAATCACCCTTGATGAATTCATACCTGCTAAAGAAAATCAGGCAATAATATTTACGGGAAACGACATGGGTAGGGATCAATCCGTAATACTCGTTTTGCTTGCTATAGTCATGATTATAATGGCGTTTATCTTTGCTATTACAACGCTTAGCATGATAGATAAGGAATCGAAATCTGTCGGAACTCTGCTCGCATCTGGATACACACGTGCCGAACTAACATGGCACTATATGAGAATTCCTATACTCATTAGCTTACTCTCTGCGATTTTGGGAAATATCCTAGGATACACCTATTTTAAAGGCCTCGTTGCTGGGCTTTACTATAATTCCTACTCGCTTCCTCCATTTAAGATGACTTGGAGTTCATATGCTTTTTATGCGACGACAGTTTCGACTATAATCATAGTTTTGCTCGTAAACCTTTTGATTATCAGCTATTCGCTCAGGCGTTCGCCGCTTAAGTTCCTAAGACATGACCTTAAGAGAAATAAATCAAAGAATGCTACCAAACTTCCACCTTTGAGCTTTATGTCTAGATTCAGGCTGAGAGTAATCCTTCAGAATAAAGGAAACTTCCTAGTTTTGTTCCTCGGAGTTGTCTTTGCTAGCACGCTGATGATTTACAGCATGACAATGCAAACGCTCTTTATTCACTACAAGGACACGGTAGCCAAGACCGCTCCAGCAAAATACCAGTATGTGCTAAAAACTCCTACTGAAACCGCAAACAAGGATGCAGAAAAGATTTGTGTAAACACCCTAAAATACAAGCAGAAAGGATTCGAAAATCCAGACGATATCTATGTTTTGGGAGTTCCTGATAAGTCGGCATACTATAAGAATATGCCTAAGCTACCAGATGACGATAAATCCGTCCTCGTAAGTGATAGCTACCTTCAGAAATATGACCTCAAGGTCGGTGACAAGATTAAACTCACAACTGAATATAAGGATAAAAGCTACACATATAAAATTGCTGGAAGCTATGAATACAAGCAGGGACTTTCGGTATTCATGAGACAAAGCCTCTTCAGAAAGGACTTTGATAAACCTGACGACTGGTTCAATTCATACCTTACAAATGAGAAACTCAAAGACATCCCAGAAAGCAATATCCATGTTATAAACACTCCTGAGGATTACACTGCCATAGCAGATCAAATGCTTAATTCCATGGCAGGTATCTTCGAGATGGTAGTGCTCGTCTCAGCAATAATGAGCATCATCTTGGCTTACCTAGTCACAAAGGTTATTCTAGATAATAATGTAGTTTCAATATCCCTTATAAAGATTTTGGGCTACAGAAGCTCTGAAATTGCAAAGCTATATGTAATTTCAAGTGCGATAATTTTCATGATAAGTCTTGTTTTGAGCATACCTATCGGCTCTAAAATCGTGGCAGTATCATACAAAATATCGACAAGCTCCTTCTCAGGCTGGGTAGATTTATACATCAGTACATCCGTATACGTCAAAACTTTGATAATATCAGTAGCCAGCTTTGTCGTATCAGCTGCTTTGCAGTTTAGACACATCAAAAGGATTCCGATTTCTGAGGCGCTCAAAAACAACGAGTAGTACTTTTGATGGAATGTCACTGTCGCCCTGTGGATTTAGGCGCGTGACCACATAGGCTTCTACTTTTGATAAAAATTGTATAAAATTATTTTCCATCAAAAAATGTAACCGATGTTACATAATTATCTTTTGTGTATATGTATAATAGAGACATAAAAGATAGCAGATGGGCCGAGGCTCATATTAGGATAATTGATTTTAAAAGGAGAATAGATATGAAACCATTAGATTTAAACCGTTCAGTACACGACCTAGTTAAAGAATACCCTGAACTACAGCAGATTATGTATGATCTAGGATTCACAGAGATAAACAAGAAAGCAATGCTCAACTCAATTGGAAAGATCATGACAATTCCAAAGGGTGCAAAGATGAAGGGCATTTCAATGCTAGATGTTGTTAGCACTCTCACATCAAAGGGCTTCCAGCTCGTTGGCGAGATGCCAAGCACAATAAACCTAGACGGGGCAGGTAGCGAAGAGGTTAAGCCTTCTGGCGCACCTGAATCAAAGGAAGAAAGAACTGCACTTCTCAAGGGCTACCTAAAAAGACTTGGAGAAGGCGAAGAACTAGAGTCTGTTAGAGCTGACTTTGTTGAGAAGTTTAACAGTGTTGACGCTTCAGAGATCATGCAGGCTGAGCAGGAGCTCATCGCAGAAGGAACTCCAATTACTGAGATTCAGAAGCTTTGCGACCTACACTCAGCGCTTTTCCACGGTGCAACACAGGAGGAGAAGATTGCAAATGCTGGTAGCGCTGTAATCGAGTCAATGAAGGCAAAGAAGCAGGAAGAGATTAGGAACACTCTAGCTGCTAACAGCACTGGCCCAATGAGCACAGCAGAGGAAAGAGAAAAGCTTCAGCAGGACAAGCTTCAGCTTGCAGCAACCCTAATTGCAATCCCTGGCCACCCACTCGAAACTTTGACACGTGAAAACGATGTTCTAGCTCAGAGAATCAGCGACACAAAAGCCGCTATCGAAAACAAAGCTAGCAACGAAGAGATTCTAAACAAGCTTGAGGGCGTGAGAGAAATCGCTATCCACTATGCGGAAAAAGGCGACCTTATCTACCCTCACCTAAATGTAAAGTACGGCATTTCAGGTCCATCAAATGTTATGTGGACTGTTGACGATGAGATTAGAGATGAGATGACTGCTCTAACAAAGAACCGCGCTTTTGATGACGCATGGTTCGAAAGAGTTTCAGCAGTTTTGACAAGAGCTGAAGAGATGATCTACAAGGAGTCAAATATCCTCTTCCCTATCTGTGCACTAAACTTTGCTACTGAAGAGTGGTATAGAATCTATCACGACTCCAAGGACTACGCAGACTGCATGGGCATCGTTGCCAATGTTTGGCCAGAGGCTGAGGAATACGAGAAGACAATGTTCGATAAGAAGTCAGATGGTGAAACTGTTGAAAATGCTACATCATCGTCTAATAACGATGAAATCGTAATGCCTGGCGGACACGTTACTCTTGAGCAGCTAACTGCTCTTTTGAACACAATTCCAGTTGAGATTACATTCGTAGATGAAAACAATATCAACCGCTACTTTAACGAAGGACCAAAGCTCTTTAAGAGACCTTCTATGGCTATAGATAGAGAAGTTTTCTCCTGCCACCCTCCTAAGATTGAGCCAATGGTAAGAACAATTATCGAAGACTTCAGAAACGGCGTTAGAGACGAATTCCCAGTATGGGCAGAAAAGCAGGGCAAGACAATGCTAATCAAATACATGGCAGTGCGTGACAAGAACGGAAAGTACCTAGGAACAGCTGAGTTCGTTCAGGAGATGGACTTTGCAAAGGAGCACTTCCAGAGCGAAGATAAATAGCAAATAAACGAGAAAAACCCGCTTGCGTTGCAAGCGGGCTTTTTGTTGATATAACTATTTTACAATGGCATCAATTGCCCTATTTGATATAAGATCGCTGTCCCCAAGAACAATCTGATCCTTTATCGAGTTTTCTTTTACATATTGCTTTGCAAATTCTGTATTTCTCTCATTGATCAAAAGCAATGGTGCCCCACGTTTTTCCGCAAGCACACCTCCGCAAAGACCGTCAGGGAAATTACCTCCATAACCTATAACAACACTTTTAGGATTCTTGAAGAAATGTTTTGCTACTGCAACCGAAGTTTCAAAGCGATCAGCACCGAAAACTCTACCTACTTTTCCAAGCCCTCTTAAGCTTGTCTCGACTGCACTGCTTACAGTTCCGCTATCTCCTATTAAAGTGTAATTTCTAGATCTAATGCTCTTTAGATATGCTATTTGCTCTGCTGTAAGAGTCTTTCCAACAAGTAGTAGCGGACGACCTGTCGCTGAAGCAGAGAGGCTATCTGCGAATCCGTATCCTGAGCAAACTAAAATTTCTTCATTATTCACCTTAGCTTCTTTTAGAATTGCTAAGTTTGTTGCAAAACGGTCTTCTCCAGCTAATCTCTTAACTGTAAAGTTTCCATCAAGTCTAGTTCTAACAACCTCTGGAACAACATCAGATTCTCCGAGCAAGTAGACCTTGCTTGACTTGCCTGGCCTTAGATTTGCCTGAATGTACTTTATAGTCTGTTCTGTGTTGTTTCTATTTACTAGTAGAAGTGGTGCATTATTTACCTTTGCTAGATATGCTCCTGAAAGTGCATCAGCATAGTTGTCTCCATATGCTACAACTGCTGTGTCAAACTTATCCTTACCTTGCTCCTTTTTTAAGGCATCTGCAATCTTTATAGCAGTCTCATATCTATCTTCTCCCGCAAGTCTCAAAGGTTCCTTTGCAGGCTCTTCTTTCTGCTTTAGCTTAATTGTTAGGTCGAGGAATGCAGTAGGAGGAATGTATGTGACATCTGTCTTTCCATTCTTATCCTGGTACATTCTTGACCCTGTTTGGAGTCTGATTTCAAAGTCCTCATCATCCAGGCTAAGTGGGTTTGTGTTGTAACCTATGTACTTTGTTATATCCCTAGTCTTACCGGTGCTGTATACCGCCTCAACTTTAAGCCCTGTTGGATCAAAAGTTTCTCCAACTGTGTACTCAGTTTTCTTAGGCTTCTGCGTAATCCTAAGCTCTTTGATTGTAGGTCCTATCATGAACATATGCGATGAATCGTTTTTGAAGTATATATTTCCGTATTCATCAGCAATAGGGCTACAAATTACATACTGAGCATGGGCACCTGATGGAGTGAAAAGTGTAGGCGCAACTATATGCTGATTCTGCCTGTTATCTGTTTCAATCTGTACCTCAGACGGCGCAGTTTGACCTGGTTTATCCTTGATAACTCTCATCTTTCCTGGTGTCAAGTTCTCAAAAAAGTATACGTATACACTTTGATCATCCTTCTCGTATGCTGTTGTAAGCAAGCTGCTTGCCTGTGGATATCCTCTAGTTTCAATTGAGTATGCAATAGTGTTACTCTTAAGGTCGATTACTGAGATATTATGTCCACTGTACGGAGCAAAGTTACCACTTCCTCCTACGCCAATATATGCTCTTCCCTTATAAACTACAGGAGTTGATGCACTAAAAGGAATGTATGACTTTGAGCTACCTGATAGGTATTTCTGGTAGTTCTTTGGAAGAAGCGAAAGCGTTTTGATGGAATCTCTATCAAAGCTTCCGTCCTCATTTAGCTTGACTGAGCAGAAGTATCCACCCTTTGTAACAAAGTAGTACCTTGCTGTTTCCTTATCAAACATTATTGTGCTTCTGATATCGCCAACAAAGGTATCCTTGATTGAATCAATTACTCTTCCGTTTATAGGGTCGAGTGAAAGAAGTTCGCCATATGCTGTTCCTGTGCTCTTTCCGTCATCTGATCCGACAACGATATAGGTTCTAGCCTGCTTTGATGCAACTTCTATCGCACCAGCATTTCCGTTTCCTACATAAGCACCTGCCCAGTAGTAACCACTTCCTTCGTGAACCCATGAAGCTGATTTAACCTCATCAGTTCTTGTTGGGTCCTCATCTGTAACAGATAGGCAAACAAATTCTGCACGGCTTTCCTCCCCAACCCAGAAACCTGTGTAGATATATCCATCCTTGTAGGCAATTGGGCAGTTTGGCTGTCCTCCACGAGGCGCTTCGTAGATCCAAAGCGACTCTAGAGTCTCGGCATCAAAGGCCTGAATTGTTCCATCTTCTAGACCCACAAAAATCATACCCTCTGCATATGTAGGCGCGTTAATCGCAAATGAAGATTTCTTCTTCATCTGAGCAGTTTTTACGATTTCTCCTGTCATGGAGTCGAACTTCAAAATTGTTGTTCCTGCATAGTTATATATGTATCCATCTACCATAATTGGGCATCCAAGCGAGCCGTACATGTCGGCAGATCCAAACTTTGTGGCCCAATATAGAGTAGTTTCCGAGGCATTTCTTGGAAGTGGATAGTTCAGTACTCCGTTGTTATTTGTGTCGTATCTGAAATTTGGCCACTCCGCCTTTAGATCCTTGTTCAGCTTAGAATTTACTGGAGCCTTTACAAGGGCAACATTTATTGATGTCTGATTTTCCTGCTTAAAAGTCTTTGACTGAGCAATATAGTCAGCATGTGTAACCGTGTAAGTATATGATGTTCCCTTAACAAGAAGGAAGCTTCCGTCTGCCTCTGGACTTACAGCTTTTCCACTCTTCTCGTTTTTTAGGCTTATGCGTGAATCTTTAGGATTTGTGTTAAATCTCACGCTTACAGGCTGAGCTTTTGTTACCTTCACAGTGTACTTGTTGCTCACATTTCCTGTTTCTGCATTTATAACTTCAATTTCAACATCTTCTTCTGACTTGCTTGCATCAAGTTCTAGGTTTGCTTTGATAGCCTTGCCATCCTGAGTTCGGACGTACTCCTTACCGCGAATCTTTGCGACATATTTGCCCAAAGCCTCTTCACTTTCATCTCCGCCTGGGAATGTCAAACTTAAATCAATTGAACTTACATCGCTAGAAACTTCGGCCTGATACTTGTTTACTGTGTCGATATAGCCAGTCTCTCCATTTGCATAAAGATCTACAGCATTTCCAAAGTTATCTGTAATGTCAAGCGAATGAAGTGTCGTGCTTCTCGCCGTGCTAATTTTGTATTCCTGATAGTATGTGACATTGTCTGAAGTCTTGGATACTATCATATTCACGGAATTATTGAGTCCGCCGACATTAACTAACTTATTAATTTTCTGTGAGCTCACACCCTTTAGCCATTTTTCAGCCTTAGTTTTTACTCCATCGTATGTAGTGTATTCACCCCTAGAAATTGTGACATCTTCGCCAGTTTTTTCAATCTTTACATCAAAAATTTCCGAGTAATCTGGAACGACATACTTATAGCTATGATCCTTCCAATCAAAGCTCTTACCATTAGCTTCCTTAAATGGAACAGGCTTATTTATATTGAAGTTTCTTGCAGTTGAAAGCGAATTTATCAAAGCTTCCTTGACTGGAGTCTTTGCCTCAAAAGTATTTGCTTTACCAGCTTCAACTTTGATAGATGCCTTTGCGTGGTAATCCTTATCTAAGGTTGAAATCCACTCGTAGTTACCAGCTCCAACATTGAAGATAGCCTCTGTGTCCTTAACCTGATCAGCCTTAATTTCGCCACCCATCTGATTTACAAGCTTTACGTCAACGCCCTTTGCTTTCTTGACCGTAACCTTATAGCTAGGCACCTTATTGATATCTACTCTGTACGAATTCTCGGTATATGTATTTGTGTTCATTACCGAAATATTTACAGAGCCCTGACTTGCATTAACTTCGTGCTTGCCTGCTTCAACGAAATTATCATCTATTCGGATCAGATATCCTTCTGCTGCACTTCCGAAGCTTGCATTCGCGTTCTTTCTCTGTGTTGCTAAATCAAATGTAAGCTTATCATCCGTAGTATCAAATCCATAGCTCATAGTCTCAGGATCAAAATTAATTGGTATAGAATTTCCATTCTTATCAGTCACCGCAAGCTTACTCAGGGTTGGTAGCCTTTGAGTATCAACCTGATAGTACTGTCTCTGAATGTAGCCGTTCTCTAGCTGGTGAACCACTTTAATCTTAAAGCTATCTGCAGACATTCCATAATTGATTACATTCTTGAGCTTTCTGTTATTGCTAGACCATGGAATTACATTCTTTGATTCACTCTCATCTCCATAGTCCCTACCATCGTATACGCCCTTGTAAACAGCATAGAGCTTATACTTCCAAGAATATCCCTTTGGCGCACCATCATTTGCCGTAATGTTTACATAAAGATCCGAATCTGCATCGTATGGCTTTGCTGTTACATTATATCCACTCTTAACTGTGTGAAGCTCTGTCTTAGCTGGATTTCCCGACATGAACTTCATGTCAGCAATCATGTTATCAAGCATCAAAGGAGTATCAATTACCTTCTTCTCCCCTGCAGCCACTGTAAATGTTCCACTGACTTCGTTCTGCCCATAGGTCACAACAAACTTGTATTCACCGCTGTTTAAGGCAAGTGCAGCTCCATTTGTCCCCTTAAATTCCTTGCCATATTTATTGACAGCAGAAACACTGGCACCGCTAACAGCCCTGCCATCCATAGTCACATTAAAGCTTACTTTTGCCTTTTCCTCAGAATTCCATGCCTTGTACTTCTGATACGCCTCTTTGAGCTCATTCGTCAAAGCAACAGCCTTCTCCTTATCGGCCTTTGGAAGCTCGCTTAGCGCCTTGTCATATGCAGCCTTGACATCGTCAAACTGTCTCTCCTCTTCGGGCTTGCTCTTGTGGTCAGCTAGGAGAGCAACAAGTGTCTGATATTCCTTTGTTTTAACATCAGCATCGAGTCTCTCTGTGAAAACGAGTGCTCCAGCGTCCTTGCCTAGTCCGCTAAGATCGTACTTTTCTCCGTTATAGTATCTGACGTAGTTTCCAACCTTGCCGTCAATTTTCTTAATCTCTGTCTCTAGGTTCTCAAAATTGTGTCCACTGTTCTTGAGTGCAACCCAGATTGGTTCATTGTCTAGCACCCAAACATTGTGTGGCTCAAAAATAAGTCCATCCTCTTTGTTCATTGCAACCACAGCAAAATGCGGTTCATCAAGCTTATTCTTGGTCTCATCGACCGTCGAAGGCTTATCAGCTGCTGCACGTGGCTGCGCTGCTCTTTCACTTACCTGACTATCACTATTAGTCGTGTTTTCTGGAGTCGCTCCAGTATTCGCAAAGGCGAATTGAACACTGCTAAGCGTCATAGCAACAAGTAAAACAAATGCTAATAATTTTCTAGTTCTGCTTGCTTGTTTCATTTGCATTTCCTTTCATAAAAATAGTTTACTTTTTTGGAAATAAAAAAGTCGCCAATCTGCGACCGTATTTACGCACCAAAAAAACATAACTCCCATGTACATCGCAAGATGGAGTTTAAGGTATCTGGCTTGTCATAATGTAAACTGACTCACAGTGGCGGGACCGCACAGGACTTGCACCTGTTTCCCTCTTACAATAAAATTATATAATAATTTTTTACCCACCGTCAAATGAATTAACCTATATCAAATATAGATTCATAAGCTTGAAATCAGCGTATTTTTCGTCTATTTTGAAATATGATTCATACTCCCCAATCTCTTTAAAATCGTGCTTCTCATAGAGTCTAATCGCCCTCTCATTGTCACTTCTGACTGCAAGTTCAATGATTTCAATGCCACTTTTTTCGGCAAAGTCAATCACCGTTTCCATGAGCCTATTACCTAGTCCCTTACCCCATTCAGACATCAAAACGGTAATCCCCAGCTCAGCGCGATGACTCATCCTCCTCGGAAGGCCATTTAGGCTGACTGTACCCACGACCTCTCCATCTTTGATAGCAACATAAAGAACAGAACGAGGAGCTTCATGCATCATCTCTATATATTCCTTCTCGCCTTCAAGCGATATCGGAAATCCATCTGCTCCAAAGGAAAGGTTATCAGTTTCAGAGCCCACTATTCTTGAATGCTCTATGCAAGCTAGCGCATCGGCTGGAGTTGCTTCTCTGATAATAATGTTTTGCATAGTTTGCTCCTTGTGTTGACTACTAGTTCTGTATATGTGAAGTACTCTCATTCAGCACATACAGCTCTATTTTATAATTAGATAAACAATGCACCCAATCACTGCTATCCACCCTGCTCCTCCAATAACTTTTTCTTTTGTCGTTGTCGGTCTTTTTGTCACTTTGATCTTCATTTCTCTTCCCTTAACAAGAGTACCTCACAATCTTCTAAAGCATAGTTTTGGGATTGGCTGCACATAGCTTGTTACACTCCGTCAAAAAAATGTATGATTTCGTATTGGAGAGCTGCCTCTACAAGTAGGCTTGAGTCAGTCTTTAAAAGAATAATTTTTCTATCATCAACTATATCGTGTAAAACCACTTCTATTTTCTAATCATTTGACTTCTCCTCTATATTAATATATCTCGAATCAGCGTCTACATATACAACTTTTACAGGTATATTTACACCGTATCTTTTCTTTATCTGCCAATGATAATCATTTGCTAAGTCTCTTGCCGTCCAGCGTGCTTTTTTCATACCGTATTCACCACCAATTGCCATTATTTCATCAAGATGAGAAATATAAAAGTGTACAGTTATAACTCCAGCAGACTTATCATATTCTACTACATTAGTAATAGACAAATTTGGATTTCCGGAATAGACTTTAAATTCTGCGCTGCTTTCTTTTAGGTATTCTACACTTTTTCTAATATTGCTACTTTGTTTGAGAAAAAATAATCCTACTATCAAAACAGCCATTGCCACTATGCAAGAAAAAATAACTACTATTGTTTTATTTCTATTCTGCATCGTTTATATCTCCTATCCTAAATAACGATATGATTCCATCTTCCATCTCTTTTGTCCATATTGGTTTGAAATAGCTTTTAACCTATTAATTAGATAATAGTCCAAAGAGCTATTAAAAGTTAGAGCCTTAATACGGCTTCCGTCCCTTTTCTTATTTTTATGGTTGTATTACTTTCTTCTGTTCAAAATTCACATTTGGATTACAACTGCTCTGACTAGAACAAGATTTATCACTCTCAGGCATCTCCATCCTCAAAGTCATCAAAAATACATTTTTCGTATATAATTCCTATTTTTGATTTTGCTAACGCTACTCCTTATATTTTATATGTAAAACTGATTTATGGCAACAAAAAAAGAGGGCAAACGCCCTCTTGATTAGTTAAATATGTCAGCTAATACGTCATCAGAGATTCCTCCGAGCACGAAAGCCTTTTTCATTCCGTGCTTTTTGATGTATGCCTTAGCGGAATCGTTAGTGTACTTGTTAAGTAATATAACCGGATAATCTCCTAGATTGCTTGCTACAAGTCCATCTGCCCAAGCATTAGCAAGCATTAGCAAGTATACTAAGCTAATTTTTTGTATAACAAAAGACAGCTATATAGCTGCCTTAAGTATCGTTATTTGTTCAATCATAACCACCCTTCAAAAGGGTGGTTTGCTCTAGGGCTATAAGCCCAATAGTTACTAGGCTAGCGTCTCAAGGCGCTAGCTTTCGCTTTGTTCAAGCTACATTGCCTTTGCCTCTTTGACTGCACCTCAAAGGTGCTTTCTATCTTTTGAACGGATCTTCGTACTCTTTCACACTGAGTTTATCTATCGCTTGATCATGTTTCTCTTGTTCTCTGACATATTTTCTAATTGTCTCTTCGTTCAATCCTACCGTACTTACATAGTAACCTTCAGCCCAAAAGTGTCTGTTTCCAAATTTGTACTTAAGATTCGCATGCTTTTCGAACATCATCAGAGCACTTTTACCTTTGAGATACCCCATGAAACTAGATACACTAGTTTTAGGCGGTATGCTTAGCACAAGATGAACGTGGTCAGGCATCATATGTCCTTCTATTATTTCAACTCCTTTGTATCTGCACAGAGTTCTTATTATGTCTTGCAGGCTTTTGCGATATTGATTATATATAATTTTTCGTCTATACTTTGGAGAGAACACTATATGATATTTGCACATCAATTTTGTATGTGACAAACTATTGGTTTTATTCGCCATAAAAGTCACCTTCATTTCGTTACAATGTAGCTTGAACAGCCACATTATAACGCGAAGGTGATTTTTTGTGTAACATTCGTTGCGCACCCGCATAGCGGGTGGATTATACTTCGCACACCTTGTGTGCTCAGCACGGGCTTATATGCCCTAATCACTAAAAAACACACTCGGGCAGAGTGTGTTTACTCCATAAATTTATTCGAAATATGGACTAATATCAAAGTCCGACTCAATACGTACCTCGCCATGATAAAACGAATTTTTCAGTACAATTTCCCCTTTTTCATGTTCCATAACGCTGTATTTTGAGTTGTCAACATCTGTAAGCTCTTCTACAAGTTTTAATCCGTTTATATGCTTGAAAAGAGCTTCTCTTTGCTTCATATATATATTATTATCAGGTTGATTGCAAATAATATAGCGAAACTTATCCATTTCATTTCTCCAATCCTAATTTTCTATTTACGGACTTCCTTGTTCTAGTAGCGGAGTTTAAAATATATTCTGTCGCCGCCAATCGGTCAAGTCCCAAATCGTCCATTTTCTCTTTGATTAATTCCTCAAAACTCTTTATAGGATCTTTATAATCCAATCGCTTGCGTTCACTTTGGTCACGCATCATTTCTCGTGCTTCAAAGCGATATTTGTTACGTAACCTACATGCCATTTTTGCATGCTCTTCCAAGTCGAGTATTTGGTTTGTCTGCTTAGGAATCTTTCCAGTTTTATGCACATACCACAATCGTACTTCTTTATTGTCAAACTTACCTCTCCATTTAGGGATATAATCGCTTTCCAGAAATGCACTTTTCCCTAATATTATTTTATCACCTTTTCAGGTCCTTTAAGATTTCAAATACTATTCTGAAATAATCATCCTTTGGCATGGGGTACTCCTTTCTAATTCATATAGTAAATATTGTCATATATTTCCTGGAGCTTTTTACCCTCATCATTGTAAAATTCTAACTTATCATCAAAACCCACTTCAATTATTTTTTCATATAGTGCGTCTAGAATATTCGCGTCGCTATTCAAAAAGTCAACATCAAAATATTTTTGTAGATACTTAAAATCTTCTGCTTTATATTTCCAAACACTTTCCATACATTTGTCTCCTATCTTTTAACGAGTTTTCTTGGGTTGCATTGAATCAATGTTTTTGTATCCGGATTAATTGATATATTGCATTTATCATTTTTCAAAAGAATGCTACGCTCTCCCGCTTTGTTTACTTGTTCTTTTCCTACTCTTCCCGCTTTCAAACAATCAAGTAAATCTTCTATAGAAACGCCGGGTCTATTGTATTTCCGGTTTAGTGCCGAATGCCCAATCACTCTACTGACAAAATGAGATGTATATCCTTCTATCTGCAACCCCAACGGAGTTTGCACCCCCACCAAATTATTTTGCACTGCTCTACTATATGCATCATATACTTTATAACTCAGTAGTGGGCTTATCTCTCCTTTGCTTACCAAAAATCTATAATCCATTAGATTCTTATAGGCAGGAGAATTATTATATTTTGCATCATAGTATTTGTCAAGCACTTTTAATTCGCTGCTTTCCGCGCCGATTGACTTTAACCAATCTGTATGGTGCTTAATAGCTACAGTTCTTGCCCTTTGCGCAGAACTTCTATCAAATCCTACAATCTTACCGGATGCATCCTTTACGGCATGAACTTGAGTTCTAGTTGTATCAATGCGCCTGTCTGTAGCCTTGCAGAAATGTTTCAGCTCCGCTTCTTTGCGCTTTAAATTAACCGCAGAGCTCTCCATCTCATATTTTAGGCTCTGTCTTAGACTATTATCTTTTGCCTCGTTATAAGCAGCATTTAAGCCGGCCAAGTATCTCTTTTCTGCTCGAATTGCTCTTTCATAGGCTCTCTGCTTCTGTCCTGCTTCGTAATTAGTGTATGTCTCTCCGCCATATTCATAAGTTTTGCTATCCAGGCTGTCTAAATATTCCTTTGAGTAAGTTCTCTCAGTCCCTTCGTAATAAGCATAAAAACTGTGTCTGCAGTTCCATCCACAAAGTCCTTCACCCGTACCATAGCCCGTAATATCATAAAAAGAACCATATCCCTTACTTTTCCCACTAAGACTGTATACTCCACCTTACCAATCCGTGTGCGACGATCTGGCTCCAGAATGGGCGGTAACTTCTACTAAATCCGTACCCATTTCATCACGAGTCATCTTTGCAATCTTTGACGCAGTTGACCCTGAACATCCATTAAACAGCTTTCTTATGCCGCCCGACCTAAAATATGGTAGCGAGTGGTACATTTCAAATGCAGTTTTTACATCTGCTCTTACATTTGGAAATCTCATATCTTCTCCTTTCTGAACAATTGACAGAATGTTAGCGTTTTGTTAAAATTTATTAAGCCTATTTGGCAGGAAAGGAAGGTGGTCAAATTGACCAAACTTTTGAACTTGCCTGTTCTCGGGATAAGCATTTCGCTGATGCGTAAGGCTTAATATGCTGAGTGTAAACAGCTAAAGTGAAGCAGGGAGCTAAGAGCAGATGGTGCTATCATTTGTATTTTGAAGTCTGCGGTGGAGGACGTGAATGGTTGGTCACCGGGCATGTCTATAAACCTACAGAAAGTGCAAGAGTCTAACCAACTCGACCACGGACTGCGTCGCGCAGGCCAAGAGATTGCAACTCCTTCCGAGTAAACAAAATACAGACGACGCTCTCTGCATAGCACGCAGGGAGTTTAGTTTTTGTAAAGGTCTTCAGCTTTCTTTCCAAGTACTTCACAAATTGCCATAAACTCATCCGTTCTCAACTTCCTTTTCCTCGATTTATTAAGTAAACTGTCATAAAGTCGCATATATCCGATATTTGTTAGCTTTGATATTTTTAGTAGACTTATGTTTCTTTCTTCAAGAAGTTTTACTATATTATCTTCAAGTGCCACATCCTTCCTCCTTTTTCTGCTGCGTGATGATTTAGTAACTTTATAAGTTGCTTATTTTGAAAAAAATTTTTCATCGGATCTTCAATATTCAAATAGTCAATCATTATTTCGATTTCATCGCTACCAAAAACACCTTTACTCATTTTGTCATAAAAGGTTTTAGGCACTATACCGATTCCTTTTTCAACATCAGTTTGAGTTTTTCCCCTTTCTGCGATTTTACCTTTCAAAATATTTACATTAATCAATTCGAGCCCTCCTTTCCGTAACTTTATAAGTTACTTAGAATATATACCCTATTTTGTAACTTGTCAAGTCATTTTTTTATTGACTAAAAACATTTTTGTGATATTATAAGGTTACAAACAAGGAGGTGTGTAATGATGAGTATTGGTCAACGAATAAAAGAATGTCGTGAGTTATTAAAAATGACGCAAGAATCATTGGCTAATAAGATTGGAACAACCAAACAAACTATTTATAAGTATGAAAATGATATAATAACCAATATCCCTTCTGATAAAATTGAATTAATTGCAAAGGCTCTTGCAATAAGTCCTGCATACTTAATGGGATGGATAAACAACGATGGAGATTCAATTATAGATTATTATTATGATACTATCGAGTTTCTGTTAAATTTTCTTAAGGAGAAGGGCTATACTCCAATAGAAACAAATACTGGAGATTATATTATACTTGATAAAAATGAACAAATAGTGACAAAAATTTCCGAAGGAGAATTGATACATAAATATGAGCATGTAAGAATATTGAAAGCCAAATTGACAGCATCTAAATTATTAGGGTTAGAAGACCTCTCATCGGAGCCTAACCTCGCAGGCATAACAAACATTTCGTTTCCAGCGTCAAAGCCTGTACCAATTCTAGGCGATATATGTGCCGGAGAAGGTACCTGGTGCGAAGAGAACTTTGAGGGACACTTTTTTATAGATAGCTCGGTAAAAGCCGATTTCTGCGTTCGTGTTAGAGGTGATAGCATGATTGATGCTGGTATCAGAGATGGCGACCTTGCGTTTATAAAAAGAACCTACGATTATAAAGACGGTAATATCTATGCTGTAAGAATAAACTCCGATTGCGAGGCAGTTCTCAAAAAGGTATTCTGGCAAGACGATACAATCATACTCAATCCATGCAACGCAGAATATAAGCCAATCGTTACGGACAGCGAAGGCGTGTCGGTCGTTGGCGAGTGCATTGGAGTATACCATTCGACAAGGTAATGGTTACATATAATAACCAAAGAGCTATAAGGAGAAATATATGAATACTAATAAATTTTTTTCTTTAGAAAACTACAAATCTGGGACCTACGATGATTGCGGCGATTTCAAAGCATTCAATCCATCGTTTATCAATCAAAACTGGAATTGGGCAGATGCCGATTTAAATTATTTATTGGCTGAGGCCAATAAGGAATTAGGTGCATTAAATACATACTCCGAGCTTATTGAAAATATCGATGTTTATATTCTTATGCATATTCAAGTTGAGGCTAACAAATCAAGTAGGATTGAAGGAACTCGAACATCCATTGAAGAAGATATGATGAATATCGATGACGTTCTTCCCGAAAAAAGAGATGACGTTCAAGAAATCCAAAACTATGTTACTGCTTTAAACTATGGAATTGATAGAATACAAAACGATGAGTTTCCATTTACGAGTAGACTCATTAGAGAACTACATGAGAAATTGATGACTGGAGTGAGAGGCCAACACAAAACACCTGGTGAATTTAGGCAATCTCAGAATTTTATAGGTGGTTCTCGCCCTTCAAATGCTGCATATGTCCCACCAACTGTGAATCGTCTCCCAGATTTAATGTCTGATTTCGATAAGTTTATGAATAGCGATTTTAACATGCCGGTTCTTATGAAACTCGCTATAATGCATTATCAATTTGAGACAATACACCCATTTTTAGACGGGAACGGAAGGACTGGCAGATTAATTATTCCGCTTTATTTGCTTTCAAGCAAAGAAATCACCAAACCATGTTTTTATATTAGTAGCTACTTTGAGACAAATAAAGACGATTATTATAAATTGCTACAAAATGTCAGAACTAATAGCGAGATAATTCCTTGGATCAAATTTTTCCTACGTGCTTCTATTGAAACAGCCAAAAGCGCAAAAGACAAGTTCAAACGTGCATTACAAGTACAAAGAGATTATCAAAATTATTTAATGCAAAAGCGTTATTCCACTGAAACTTTACGAGAAATTATATCCTATATGTATAGAAATCCTGTTACTTCGGCGCTACAAATTTCAAAACATATAAATGTTAGCTTGCCAACTGTTAACAAACACCTCTCTACACTTAGAACTGACGGAGTTATTGATGAAATAACTGGAAACAAACGTAACAAACTATATGCGTTGAGAAAATATATTAAAGCCTTTATTTAATGCTTTTAATACCCGTTTAATTCATTCCATTATTCACGTTTTGCTCAAAGTGTTAATTATGAAAAACTATAATTAAGATTTTATCCAAAGTGTTAATTATGAAAAACTATAATTAAGATTTTATCCAAAGTGTTAATTATGAAAAACTATAATTAAGATTTTATCCAAAGTGTTAATTATAAAAAATTATAATTAAGGTTTTGCCCAAAACAAACAACAAAGCCCTCAGCCGAAACCGAGGGCAATGCATAGGCTGTAAGGTACAACCCGTCTGAACAACGAAATTGTACCATTGCAGCCCCTTAATGTCAAATTAAGGTCAAATAGAGGGGTATTTTTGTACCCAAAATCAAGGAGGTTGCCATGCCAATTTATAAAACAAAGGAAAAGAAAGATGGACTATCCAAGTATAGAGTAAGAATAAATTATATTGATGACAGTGGCAAAAATCGTTCTTTGACACGTATAGCTTACGGTCTTACAGCAGCAAAAGAATTAGAAGCAAAGCTAAGCAAGAACAAAAATGAGCAGGTTCATAGCAATATGATGCTCCAGGATCTAATTGAATTATATTTTGAATTTAAACAAATTGATGTAAGGGAATCGACGTTGAAGAAAGCTAAGGGAATTACTTATAAGTATATTTACCCTTTAGATATTCGCTTAAATAAACTTAGCGTGCGAAGACTAAACGAATGGAAGTTGTCAATAGGTAATTTACCGCTTTCCCACACGATGAAGAAAAACATCTACGGTCAATTTAGGTCTATTTTGAATTGGGCCGTATCAAAAGAATATCTTAAGAGCAATCCTTTAAATAAGGTCGGTAATTTTAGGGATCCATATAAAGGGAAAGATGTGATACAATTCTATACACCAAATGAGTTCAAGCGATATATAGTTTACGTCCGCGAAATCGCTCTTGAGAAAGGTTTTTACGACTATTATGTGTTCTTCATGCTTGCTTATTTTACGGGCGCGAGAAAAGGCGAAATACATGCTCTTAGGTGGTCAGACTATAAAGACGGCGCTATAACCATTAGCAAAAGCATATCACAAAAACTATCAGGAGGGGACCGTGAAACACCACCTAAGAATATGAGTAGCAATCGCACCTTACAAGTTCCTGAACCTCTAAAAAGAGTGCTTGAGCAGCACTATGCTCAATGCAAAGATTTTGACGGCTTTAATGATAACTTTTACATAACTGGTGGATATAAACCGCTCAGGGACACAAGCGTCGAGAATGTAAACAAAGAGGCAGCAAAACGAGCAGGGCTACACCACATCAGGATCCATGACTTTAGACATAGTCATGCTTCGCTATTGGCTAACAATAATATAAACATTTTGGAGATCAGTAGACGACTTGGGCATAAAAACATCGAACAAACACTAAACCGATATAGTCATTTTTACCCAGCAGAACAGGAGAAAGCTGTTAAAGTTTTAGACAAAATCAAGATATAAACGTGTACAGACCGTGTACAGATAAAATGAACCGTTGAAATTTCAACGGTTCAGCTTGTTTTGGTGGAGATGGCGAGAGTCGAACTCGCGTCCGAAAGCATTTCCACTCGATTTTCTCCGAGCGCAGCTGATGAATAAATTTTCGCCGTGGCAGCCGCTCATCAGCAGACTACTACCACAGTTATCCCGTTAGTCCCTTACGGTTACGGGCCTCACCGCAAAGTTTTCCTACATAGTCGATGCCGACATCAGGCCTGTAGGTGAACCTGAATAGGCACGCGGGCTGCTAATTACGCAGCAAATGCGAGTTTGTTGTTATTTTTAGCGTTTATATTTAACGTCCGACTTTTTACGTGGATCCGGAACCACGGCTCGCTTATCGGGCTTCTACACCCCCGTCGAAACCTTTACATCCCCATGTTCATGAGTCAAAGCTTCGCCTTGCTTATATCTGATATACCCTAGCAAAACAGGATTAAGCAGTCTCTCTGCCCGTCCTGCAGCTAAGGAATCTATCTCTGCTTCATTGCGCGCTCCATGTTTCTTGAAGCATCGCGCTTTGCTATAGCGTCTCTTTTATCGTAGTTCTTCTTGCCTCGAGCAAGAGCTATCTCTAGCTTCGCTAGGCCTGCCTCGTTTATATACATGGTCAAAGGAACTAGCGTGAGACCCTTTAGCTTGGTTGCACCAATTAGCTTTCGAATCTCCCTCTTGTGAAGAAGAAGTTTTCGCGGTCTGAGCGGATCTACATTGAAGCGATTTCCCTGCTCATAAGGGCTGATATTCATTCCGTATATCATCATCTCTTCTTTTTCGATTCGCGCGTAGCTTTCTTTGATGCTGACCTTACCAAGACGTGCTGACTTGATTTCGGTACCCGTGAGGACAATTCCTGCCTCATAGGTCTCCTCTATGAAATAGTCATGACGCGCCTTCTTATTGTTAGCTATCATTTTTCTTTGTTTATTTGCCATTTCAATCCTCTAATTCTTGTACGGATTGTGAATTGTGCCGAACTTACGTAGTGGGAATACCCTGAATACGACCTTGCCGACAATGTCCTTGTATGAAACAAGCCCTACACTATCGGATCTGCTATCGATGCTCACGGCTCTGTTATCACCCATGCAGAACAGGTGATCGGCCGGAACCACTAGATCTGTAATATCTCCGGTCGTGTAGTTATCCATTGTGTAATTATCGTCGGTTTCCTTGCCGTTTATATAAACCTTGCCGTCATGAATGTTAATTACATCGCCAGGCACACCTATTACTCTCTTGATGAGCATCTTGGTCTCGCCCTCGGCGTCCTCGAGCTTGGATTTGAATACGATTACATCGCCTCTCTCAGGTTGTCCTCCAAATAACTTGTAGGACTGTTTACTGATAAACAGATAATCGTTCGTGTAGAAGTTAGGCTGCATGGAGCGTTGCTTTACAATTGTTGGCTTGATGAACTGCATCACAAGGATGGCAATTACAACCGCAATTGCAACGTCCTTGCCCCACTCTTTGATGAATCCACCCGTTGTCTTCTTCGCTGGCTCCGCCTTCTGATTGCGTCTTCTACGACGTCTTGAAGGTGTCTGCTCTCCTGAGCTTACTGCTTGCGAAGCACTTTCTGACCTAGCTCTTCGCGATGCTCTATGTGCTAATCCTGCGGCTGTGCCTGCTGTTTCTCCCGAAAGAGCTGCGGCTTTTTCGGACCTTTCTGCGACTTCCCCAGTTACGGCAGGCTCTGAGTCTGCATCAGCTACATCCTGCTGAGTCTGACTTGGATTGCTGCCAGACTCCTGGCTCAAGCCCTCTTCAGATGATTCTTCGCTTTTAGATTTATCTATTAGTGGAGGTTCATTCTTCAGGTATTCCTTGAGATCTGGCACTTCCTGAGTATTAAATTTGTTCTCGATTTTGGATTCTTTTTCCATCTTTCTCCCTAAGTAACCCTCTATATATCCTCTGAAATTCTTCAGGCAATTCACATGTCAAAACCTTGCCATTCATATATGACAAAGTTCCATCCTCTATCAAAAATTTTAACTCATATGCGTGAAGTAACTGTGTGTTTAGTGAAAATTTACGTGACACAAACTGATTTACCTTCTTGTCACCATACTTAACATCGCCGATTACAGGATAACCTGCCTTGGACATATGAAGTCTTATCTGGTGTGTTCTTCCGGTTACTATCTGCACCTTCACTAATGTGTAGCCATTGCATGACTCCACTGGTTCAACAAAGGTCTCCATGCTGAGAGCCTTGCCTCCCATGCGAGCAGCCTGCTTCTCACTTACGATGGAAGCGAGGTTTTTCTCCCTATCCTTGACCATGAAATCCTGTAAGTGGAGCTTCTCTCTGAGCTCGCCCTTGACTATCGTCATGTAGAACTTCTCTATGCTGCCTCTTTCCCTAATATGCTTGTTGAGCTCCCTTAGGGACTGTGCATTTTTACCAAATAGCACTATGCCAGTCGTATTTCTGTCAAGGCGATTAACAGGTGCTGGAGTAAAGGATTTCTCCACGCGCGGGTCATAATCACCCTTTTCTATCAAATAGTCTACGACCTGGTTTGCCAAATGGTTTTTCTTCTCAAAACTATCTCCATGAGTAAGAAGTCCAAAAGGCTTGCTTACAGCGATGATATGCGCATCCTCATAGACTATCGTAAACTGCCGCTTTGCTCTATTACGTGGTTTTTCCTTGGTTAAGGAAGCCAGCTCATCATCAGATATGAAAAGTGACATCTCATCTCCAACTTGCAAAATGTAGTCTTCTTTACATCTTTTGCCGTTGATCTTAATGTCCTTTCGTATCGCCTTATATATTCGAGAAAGCGGTGCATTATTCAAATATTTTCGTAAAAAACGGTCCAGTCTTTGGCCGGATTCGTTCTCATTAATTCCTATTATCTTCACAAAATAATTATATACCATCCCCAAACCTTATGCAAAATGTATTTGTGTAAAACTGTGAAATATGATAAATTATAAGTAACTCTAAGAATTTTAGGAGGCAAGCATTTTGAAAAGGTTAAAGGATTTTTTCTATAATTTCAATGACATAGTCATCGTGCTCGGCATTCTAGCTATTGCAGCTTTTTTGATTCTGTGGCGCGTCGATATAATAATGCGTTATCCAAAGACAGTCGCTGCTCAGACCGTTCAGACTAGCCAGAAGACAGAGGATAGCAAATCTAAGGACACATCCAAGGATAAGGACAAGAAGAACGAGAAATCCGAAAAGGATAAGAAGGACAACGATAAAAATAACTCCGAAAAGAGTACCGTAGATGACGGAACTATTTGGAAGGACGGAGTCCTTAAGAACAATATGTCAGTTAAGGTTCCATCAGGAACAGCTACAGATGCAGTTGCCGGACTAGTTGAGGCAGGTCTTTTTAAGTCGTATGACGATTTTGCTGCTTTGTCAGAGCAGCTTGGTCTAGACCCTACATCAATTATCCCAGGAACCTACAAATTCGATGCAGGCGAATCACAGTCTGACATCATAAAAGCAGTGTTATCTAAATAGCCTCAGTTCAGGCTCAAGTCTCCGCGTCGCCATTGGCACGCGGTTATTTTAAGGGAGGAGTACAATGGCACTTATAACAACAAAAGAGATGTTTAAGAAAGCATTAGTGAACGACTATGCAGTAGGCGCATTCAATGTCAACAACATGGAAATCATTCAGGGTATCGTAGATGCGGCAAGCATAGAGAACGCACCTTTGATTCTTCAGGTTTCTGCTGGCGCACGTAAGTACGCAAAGCCTGCATACCTGCTAAAGCTTGTAGAGGCTGCTATCGAAGACACAGGTCTTGATATCGCACTGCACCTCGACCACGGAGAAGATTTTGATATATGCAAGAAGTGCATCGACGACGGGTTCACATCCGTTATGATTGACGGATCAAAGCACCCATTCGAAGAGAATATCGCTTTGACAAAGCAGGTTGTTGAGTACGCACACGCTCACGGTGTTGTAGTAGAGGCTGAGCTCGGCAAGCTAGCTGGAGTTGAAGATAACATCAAAGTTGATGCACGCTCCGCTACATTTACCGACCCTGACGAAGCAGTTGAATTCGTAGAGCGCACAGGTGTTGATTCACTTGCTATCGCAATCGGTACAAGCCACGGTGCTTACAAGTTCACAGGCGAGCCTTACCTCGACTATGAGAGACTAAAGAAGATTCACAGCCTTCTTCCAGACACACCACTTGTTCTACACGGAGCATCATCAGTTTTGAAGGAGTTCGTGGACCGCTGCAACGAGTTTGGTGGACAGATTCCAGGAGCACAGGGTGTACCTGAAGAGATGATTAGAGAATCCACTAAGTACGGAATCTGCAAGGTTAACATCGATACAGATTTGAGACTTGCTATGACAGCTGAGATTCGTCGCGTTTTGATAGAGAATCCTAAAGAGTTTGACCCACGTAAGTATCTAGGACCTGGACGCGATGCGATTACAAAGATGGTTCAGCATAAGATTAAGAATGTGCTAAACGCAAGCAACCAGAGATAGTCTGAGCTTTTTAATAGGAATTAAACAAGGGGAATTTTCTCCTTGTTTTTTTATCTGTAAATATTGACAGCTATATATCTTTTTAATATAATTGACCAATCTTTGTTGTAAATCAAATTAGGTATATTTTGATAAGAATAGAAAAGGAGTAAATGATATGGATCAGAAGAAAGTCGCAATTCTAGGTTGGATGGGAACCTGCCTATCAATCATAATGTACGTTTCATATGTTTTCGTAATCATGGGAAATCTAAGCGGAAATAAGAGTGGATTTGTTCAGCCACTTGCAGCAACTTTTAACTGCATAGTGTGGTTTGCCTACGGATTTTTTAAAGAAAAGAGAGATTATCCTATCATGGTTGCAAACGCTCCAGGAATCGTGTTTGGATTCCTTGCTGTTTTGACATCAATTCTCTAATATGTAAACTTAAATAACTTCTTTTGCACTAGAAAACCCTTTGACCAGTTAATCTCGGCCAAAGGGTATTTTTCTTGTATTTACTTGTCAAAGCATCTAGCCTTCTAGGTGAAGCTCCTTAATTAGCTCTTGCTTCATATCGTATAGCTTCTGTGAAAGGTCAACGTAGTATGTCTGTGGATTCTCAAATCTAAGCATCTCATCCCAAAGTGTGTCAATCTGATTCATGCAGTATTCCTTGATTTCCTCTACAGAGCGTGGCGTGTGCACGTTCTTACCCTTGTCAAAGAGCTGGACACGAAGATTCTTAGCCTCGAAATTGCTTAACTTCTTGCGCTTCCAAACAGCCTTCGGATCAAAGATTTCGTATCCATCAACTTCTTCAATAGTCTCCCCGTCAACAGTCATAACGTCTGCTAGCACTTTACCGCTTGTCTTGTCTGTCAAACGATAAAGAGTCTTAAATCCCGGATTTGTGATTTTCTCAACGTTCTCAGACACCTTAATCTTAGGAATTGTAACTCCGTTTTTCTCTAGTGCTACGAGCTTATATACTCCACCAAATACTGGTTCAGACTTAGCTGTTATTAACCTTTCTCCAACACCAAAGGCATCAATCTGTGCGCCCTCTAAGATTACATCTCTGATGATGTATTCATCTAATGAGTTGCTTACGGTTATCTGACAATCTTGCAAGCCCGCGTCATCAAGCATCTTACGAGCATGTTTTGTTAGATATGTCATATCTCCACTGTCGATTCTGATGCCCATCTTAGCTGGTTTCATTTCTTTAAATACCTTGATTGCATTTGGAACGCCCGACCTTAGAACATTATATGTGTCCACGAGAAGAACGCAATTTTCTGGATAAATCTCAGCATATTTCTTAAATGCCTCGTACTCCGATGGGAACATCTGAACCCAGCTGTGTGCCATAGTTCCGAGAGCTTTGATTCCATAGTCCCTATCGGCTATCGTACATGCTGTACCTGCACATCCGCCTATGTAAGCTGCTCTTGCACCGTATACTGCTGCTGAAGGACCGTGAGATCTTCTTGTGCCAAACTCTAGAACCGGTCTTCCCTGCGCTGCTCTAACAATTCTACTTGCCTTTGTTGCAACGAGGCTCTGGTGGTTTACAATCAGTAGTATCATAGTCTCTACGAACTGTGCCTGCATAACAGGACCTCTTACTGTCAAGATTGGCTCATGTGGAAAAATTGGTGTTCCCTCTGGAACTGCCCACACATCGCAGCTGAACTTGAAGTTGCGAAGATACTCAAGGAACTCCTCGCAGAAACTACCTTTAGATCTAAGGTACTCTATATCTTCTTCTGTGAATTTTAGATTATCAAGATAATCTACAACCTGCTCAATGCCGGCCATGATAGCGAATCCACCACCGTCTGGCACCTTGCGGAAGAACATGTCGAAATACGCGATTTCGTCCTCTATTCCCGCCTCCAAATAACCATTAGCCATGGTTATTTCATAAAAGTCCGTAAGCATTGTCAGATTCATTGTTTTAAACATTTTGATACCTCTACGTTTAACAATTACATTAGTTAGTCAGATATATTGTAACAAAATTAGTCGTTATTTCAACCTTAATCGCCGTTTTTGTTCAAAAGTGGCTTTAGATAGTGCCCCGTATAACTTTGCTTGCAGTTTACTATTTCTTCAGGCGTTCCGCTGAAAACTATCTGGCCACCCTTGTCACCACCCTCTGGTCCAAGGTCGATTATGTGGTCAGCACACTTGATTACTTCTAGATTGTGTTCAATTACAACTACTGTGTTTCCGGCATCGACTAGCTGCTGGAGCACTGATACCAGTTTATCAACATCGGCAAAATGAAGTCCTGTTGTCGGCTCATCCAATATATAAAGTGTGTTTCCGGTGCTTCTCTTTGATAGCTCTGTAGCAAGCTTTATTCGCTGTGCCTCTCCGCCTGAGAGCTGGGTCGAAGGCTGTCCGATTTTGATATATCCTAGCCCCACGTCTTGAAGCGTCTTTAGGTGACGCATTATGCTTGGAATGTTTTTGAAGAACTCTACTCCCTCATCTACGCTCATATTTAGCACATCAAAGATACTCTTTCCCTTGTATTTTACCTCAAGGGTCTCTCTATTATACCTCTTTCCACCGCAGACCTCACAAGGAACATAGACATCTGGCAAGAAGTGCATCTCTATCTTGATTATTCCATCGCCACTACACGCCTCACAACGTCCGCCCTTTACATTGAAGCTGAATCTGCCTTTGCCAAAGCCTCGCATCTTTGCCTCTGGCAATGCTGCAAATAGGTCTCTTATCTTGGTAAACATTCCAGTGTATGTAGCTGGATTTGAGCGTGGAGTTCTTCCAATCGGACTTTGGTCTATGTCTATGACCTTATCTATGTTCTCAAGGCCCAAGATATCCTCGTGCTCGCCCGCATTTGCATGAGTGCGGTTGATTATCGCTGAAGCTCCTTTGTTGAGGATTTCGTTAATTAGGCTGCTCTTGCCTGATCCCGAAACACCAGTCACACAAACAAGCTCTCCTAAAGGAATATCTACATCGAGATTCTTTAAATTGTTTGCACGTGCGCCCTTAATTGTAATTAATTTGCCGTTGCCTTCTCTTCGATGCTCTGGCAGCTCTATTTTCTTTGCTCCTGACAGATACTGCCCTGTGATAGAGTTCGGATTCGCTTTGATTTCCTCTGCAGTACCCTGCGCCACGACCTCTCCGCCATTAATTCCTGCTCCTGGTCCAATATCTACAATCTGGTCAGCCGCATACATAGTATCCTCATCGTGCTCTACAACAATCAAAGTATTTCCGATATCAGTAAGCCGCCTTAGCGTCGCTAAAAGCTTGTCATTATCCCTTTGGTGAAGCCCTATGCTTGGCTCATCGAGTATGTATAATACGCCGACAAGGCTCGAACCTATCTGTGTTGCAAGCCTTATTCTCTGAGACTCGCCGCCCGATAGAGTTCCTGCCGAGCGAGATAGCGTCAAATAGTCTAGACCTACATTGACAAGAAATGAAAGTCTTTCTTTAATCTCTTTTACAATCTGCCTTGCAATAATCATATCTTTTTCGCTGAGCTCAAGATTTTCAACAAAACTGAGGGCATCGCGCACTGGTAAATCCGAAAGCTCCGCGATATTCTTTCCTCCGACAGTTACTGCCAAAACCTCAGGTCTAAGTCTCTTCCCCTGACAAGCCTCACATTTGTGAACGGTCATGAACTTGCCCATCCACTCTTTCATCAAATCTGAATTGGACTCGCGATAGCGTCTCTCAAGATTTACAATAAGTCCCTCAAAGGTATGTTCCCTCTGCTGAACCTTGCCTCGATTACTTGTCAGCTCATACTTTAGCTTGCGGTCACCCGTTCCGTAGAGAAGCTCATCCTTGAACTTCTTAGGTAGATCCTTGAAAGGCGTGCTTAGGTCAACCTTATGCATCTCTGCTAGAATTCTAATGACATCCCAGTAGTACTTTGTGAACTGCATCGTTGCAAAAATGCGGCTCAAAGCACCCTCCTCTATGCTCTCTTCCTCCTTGATAATCGCCTTTTCGTCTACCTTTTCGGTAAATCCGATACCATTACAAACAGGACATGCGCCAAATGGATTGTTAAACGAGAAGGTTCTAGGCTCTAGCTCCTCGATTCCAATACCATGGTCTGGGCAGGCTAGCTTTGTTGAAAACATTCTCTCCTTGCTATCCTCACCAGTTCCAATTTGTGCTAGTACAAGACCCTCACCCTCTTTAATGGCAAGTTCCACAGCCTCTGAGATTCTTCCCTGCTGTCCGTCCTTGATAACAATTCTATCTATGACAATTTCAATATTGTGCTTGTTGTTCTTCTCAAGCTTAATTTCCTCTTCATTGATCTGGTATAGCTCGCCATCAATTCTAACTCTCGTGAACCCTTCACGCCTTATTCTATCTATGAGCTTCTCATGCTGACCTTTTCTGCCTCTCACAACAGGAGCGAGAAGAATCAGCTTGGTTCCCTCTTCGTATTCCATCAAAGCATCGACAATCTGGTCCACGCTTTGACTGCTAATCTCACGTCCACAAATGTGGCAGTGTGGAACTCCAACCCTCGCATAAAGAAGTCTCAGATAGTCGTGAATCTCCGTAACTGTACCAACAGTTGAGCGCGGGTTCTTGCTCGTCGTCTTTTGGTCTATTGAAATCGCTGGAGAAAGTCCCTCGATGAACTCGACATCTGGCTTTTCCATCTGTCCGAGAAACTGTCTTGCGTATGAAGAAAGGCTCTCAACATAACGACGCTGCCCCTCCGCATAAATCGTATCAAAAGCAAGTGAAGACTTACCCGAGCCCGAAAGCCCCGTAAGCACAACCATCTTGTCGCGCGGTATCTTCAAATCTATATTTCTAAGGTTGTTCGCTCTTGCACCCTTTATATATATCTCGTTTTGCATTTACAAAATCCCTTCCGTCCCGTAAATATCTTTAATCTACATCAAAGCCTATAGCCTCGACTTGTACTCAAATACAATATCTCTAAGCTCAGCTGCACGCTCAAACTGAAGGTCTTTAGCAGCCTGCTTCATCTCAGTCTCAAGCTTCTTAACCAGAGCCTTAAGCTCCTTAGTCGTAAGCTCAGAAGCCTTCTTGCCCTTGTAGTTCTCCTCGCCATCAGCCTGCTTGGTCGCCTCGATAACATCTCTAACTGACTTAGAAACGCTCTTAGGCGTGATTCCATGCTCTTCATTATATGCCGACTGAATTCCTCTACGTCTATCTGTTTCGTCAATTGCTGCCTGCATAGCCCTGCTAATATGGTCAGCGTACATGATAACTCTGCCGTCCACATTTCTCGCGGCACGACCTATGGTCTGGATCAAAGAGGTCTCCGTTCTCAGGAAACCTTCCTTATCAGCATCCAAAATCGCCACAAGCGATACCTCAGGAATATCAAGACCCTCTCTGAGAAGGTTGATTCCAACCAGTACATCAAAGACACCAAGTCTCAAATCCCTTATAATCTCAAGTCGCTCAAGCGTATCAATCTCCGAATGCAGATATCTAACTTTGATTCCTGCCTTCTGTAGATACTCTGTTAGACCCTCGGCCATCTTCTTCGTCAAAGTAGTTATGAAGGCTCTCTCACCCTTCTTCACAACAGCGTTTAATTCACCTATGATATCGTCAATCTGGTTCTCGGTAGGTCTAATATCTATAGGCGGATCGAGAAGACCTGTCGGTCTGATAACCTGCTCAGCTGTAATTCCCTCGGACTGCTCCTTTTCGTAAGCTGCAGGCGTTGCACTACAGAACATTATCTGATGAATTAGGCCTTCCCACTCATCAAACTGCAAAGGTCTGTTGTCTAGCGCCGAAGGAAGTCGGAATCCGTACTCCACAAGCGAGCTCTTTCTCGAGCGGTCACCAGCATACATCGCCCTAAGCTGGGGAAGCATGACATGAGACTCGTCGATAATCGTAATGAAATCATCTGGGAAATAGTCTATAAGAGTATATGGTCTAGCACCTGCCTCAAGGCCGTTTATATGCCTCGAATAGTTCTCTATACCTTTACAGGTTCCGACCTCTCTAAGCATCTCCATATCATACCTAGTTCTCTGCTCAATTCTCTGAGCCTCAAGAAGCTTTCCCCTGTCCTTGAACCACTTGATTCTGTCCTCCAGCTCCTGCTCTATCGTAACGAGCGCCCTCTCCATGTTCTCCTTTGATGTAACATAGTGAGATGCAGGATAAATCGCCACATGCTTTCTGAGTCCGACAATTTCACCAGTCAAAGGATTCAGCTCCTTGATGGTCTCTATCTCGTCGCCAAACAGCTCAATTCTCACCGCGTGGTCAGCACCAGCAGGAAAAATATCTATGATATCACCTCTAACGCGAAATGTTCCTCGGTCAAAATCAACATCGTTACGCATGTACTGAATGTCGACTAGCTTCATCAAAATATCCTTACGCGACTTCTCCATACCTGGGCGCAGCGAAAGAACCTGATTCTCGTAATCAAGCGGGCTACCTAGACCGTATATACACGAAACACTGGCAACTATGATAACATCGCGTCTCTCTGAAAGCGCTGCAGTCGCACTATGCCTGAGCTTCTCAATCTCAGCATTGATGTCCGAATCCTTCTCGATATATGTATCTGTCGAAGGAACATAGGCCTCTGGCTGGTAGTAATCGTAGTATGAAACGAAGTACTCAACCGCATTCTCAGGGAAGAATTCCTTAAACTCCCCATGAAGCTGAGCCGCAAGCGTCTTATTATGGCTGATTATCAAAGTAGGACGGTTTAGTTCCTTGATGACATTCGCCATAGTAAAAGTCTTTCCTGATCCAGTAACACCAAGAAGAGTCTGCGCCTTCTTGCCACTTCTGAAAGCTTTTACCAATTTTTCTATCGCCTGTGGCTGATCCCCAGTCGGAGCAAATTCCGAAACGAGCTTAAACCCTGACATAAAGCTAAATTCCTTTCATCTATCTAAAGTACACTAAGTACTTATACACCAATTTCATAGCTTTGATTATAAATCCTTAGCACATTTTTTGCAACATATGTTCTTTTTTTCATCAAAATAGGAGCCGGTCAAACCGACTCCTTAAATAACTTTTATTTGTTTAGCTCCTCTTGATACTTTGCAAACTCAGCTTCGTTAGCCCAAACAAAGTGATCAGGTCTAATTTCCATCCACTTTGGCTTGTCAGTTGAGTAATCGTGCTGTGAAGGATCGTAAACCTTTAGCACCTTCTTCTTCTCGTGCTCTGGATCTGGCATTGGTATAGCCGAAAGCAGTGCCTGCGTATAAGGGTGCATAGGGTGTGCGAAAAGCTCCTCAGTCTCTGCAAGTTCAACGAGAACTCCCTTGTGGATTACACATATTCTGTCGCATATAAATCTCATAACTGAGAGGTCATGTGAAATGAACAGATATGTGAGACCCATCTCCCTCTGCAACTTCGCCATCAGGTTTAGAACCTGTGCTCTGATTGATACGTCAAGCGCTGAGATAGGCTCGTCCGCAATTATAAACTCAGGGTTCATAACCATGGCTCTTGCGATACCTATACGCTGTCTCTGCCCACCTGAAAATTCGTGTGGAAATCTGCTTGCAAACTCAGGCAGTAGTCCTACCGAATCTAAAGCCTCTGAGATTATTCTGTTACGCTCTTGCTTGCTGAGCTTCTTAGGTAGGTTTAGAAGTCCTTCTGCAATGATATAGTCAACCTTTGCACGCTCGTTCAGTGAAGCCATAGGATCCTGGAAAATCATCTGAATCTTGCGAGTTACCTCTTTGTCCTTTGCTTTAGAAATCTTACCACTTATGCGCTCCCCATCATAGATAATCTCTCCACTAGCCGTAGGGTTAATGCGTATTATTGCACGTCCAATTGTCGTCTTACCAGAGCCGGACTCACCAACCAAACCAAAGGTCTCACCCTTGTATATCTGGAAGCTCGCCTTATCTACAGCCATAAATGGATTCTTGCGTGATCCGAACTGAACTGTTAGGTCACGAACGTCAACGAGAACCTTTTTGTCTTTCTTCTCTTTTTCGCTCATATTACAGCCTCCTCTCTGCAAGTCTTTGCACAGCTTCAGGTGGATCTATCTTAGGTGCTCGTGGATCCAACAGCCATGTTCTAGCTTTATGAGTTGGGCTGACATCAAAGAATGGCGGCCTCTCAATAAAGTCAATATTCAAAGCATATGGATTACGAGGTGCAAAAGCATCACCTTTGATTTCCTGCAACAGATTAGGAGGCGTGCCTGTGATTGAATAGAGGTCCTCTCCTTTGATTCCTAGTTGAGGCAGTGAGCTTAGCAATGCCCATGTGTATGGGTGCTTTGCATTATAGAAAATTTCCTCGCACTTTCCAACTTCAATTATATCACCAGCATACATTACAGCAATTCTATCTGCAACATTAGCAACTACGCCGAGGTCGTGAGTGATATAGATAGTTGTCAGCTCAAGTTTCTGCTGAAGTGTGCGTATAAGCTTAAGTATCTGAGCTTGGATTGTTACGTCAAGCGCTGTTGTCGGCTCGTCACAAATCAAAACTCTTGGGTCACAGGCAAGCGCAATAGCGATTACTACACGCTGTCTCATACCTCCCGAAAATTCATGAGGATACTGTTTGCAGCGTCTCTCTGGATCATTTATACCAACGTCCGTCAAAAGCTCTACCGCCCTCTTGTGCGCCTCTTCCTTGCTTACGTCTCGGTGAAGAAGTACTGTTTCCTCGAGCTGATGTCCTATAGTCTTAAGCGGATTGAGCGAGGTCATAGGGTCTTGCATAATCATTGCAATCTGCTTTCCTCTAATTGTCAACCACTCTTTCTCGGTTGCATATGTTGCAAGGTCAACGACATTTTCGTTTCCATCCTTATCTTTATCCCTAAAATAGATATGTCCTGAATCTATTCTACCATTTGAATCCAGCATTCCTAGGAAGGTCTTTGTAAATACAGATTTACCTGAGCCAGACTCTCCTACTATGGCAATGCTCTCACCTCTGTGAATATCAAGGCTAATACCTCTAATTACATTGAGAGTATCACCTCTGAGGCTGAATTTTACATGGAGATCATCAATTGACAATACTACGTTGTTATCCATACTATCCATCAAATCCACCTCCTACCTGTGATTTCTTGGGTCTGCAGAGTCTGAGAACGCATTACCTATAACATAGAAAGCTATAGTTATCAGCGACAGAACTGCCGTTGGGAATATGAGCTGATATCTTAGATTTGGACTCATCATAAGCGTACGGCCCGAGTTAACTAGGTTACCTAGTGAAGGCACATCTGCTGGCAATCCAAGACCTATGTATGTTACGAACACTTCGTTACTGATAGCTCCAGGAATTGTCAAAGCCATTCTCAGCATGATAACCGAAACAATGTATGGCAATAGATTCTTTAGAATAATCCTATAGATAGGAGTTCCCAAACATCTGGAAGCCAAATTGTAGTCTCGATCTCGTATCATCAAAATCTGATTTCTGATAAATAGCGCCATGGAAAGCCATCCAGTGATACTCATTGCAAATATCAAAGTAAATATACTTCTATCCATTACATAAGCAAGAAGTACAAGAACTATTGTCTGAGGTACATTGTCAAAGATATTCCACAGCTCTGTGAAGAAGAAATCGAGCTTTCTGACATAACCCCAAAGTAGTCCAATTGTTATTCCAACAACTGCTTCAACTAATGCTACGACAAATCCTATAAATAGTGAGGTTCTAGTTCCGGCCCATATACGTGACCACAGGTCTTGACCTGCGTTATTAGTACCAAATATGAACTTTGCACCAGGCTGCTGGTTACTCATAGCACTTCCGTTAGGATAGAAAAATACATCGTTTGGTTTTGCCTGTCCAGGTAGCAATGGCTGGATAAATGTAAATGCTAACAAGGCAAACATTATAATCAAAAATGCAACAGCTACCTTTCTGTGTAAGAACGTATTAAATGTCGAACGCCAGTATGAGTAGCCCTTAAAGCCCAGTCTCTCTGAATCTCTAAGGTCATGTACTGCAAAGCTGAATTTTTCAGCGTCTGACATCTTAGCTCTATCTATCTTTCCTTCCGTGACAGGTGCATCGCCTAGTCCACCACTCTCGATACGGTCAAGTTCCTTAGCAAGGGCCTCCGAAGCTTTGTCTTCTAAATTCTTGGACATATGATCCTTAATTGAAAACTTGTTCATTAACGAGCACCTCCCTTCTTGCTAAATGAAATCCTTGGGTCAATCATAGTCATCATTATATCACCTATGATTAGTCCTGCGATACTTAGTGCTGAGTAAATCAAAACTAACGCTTGGACAATGGTATTGTCCTGACCCTGAATGCTCTTTACAAGAAGTCCACCCATACCTGGAATCGAATATAGAGACTCGATATAGATTGATCCTACCAGTGTCAATAAAAATGATGTCGGTATATATTGGATAAGTGGAACAAAGGCATTTCTGAAAATCTGCTTATTCATAACATCCCTAGATTTCATGCCCTTTGCAACTGCAAGTTTCACATAATCCTTATTGCTCTCGTCTATCATATATCTTCTTAACCACATCGCATAGTATGAGATATTTCCTAAGGCCAAAGAGAATACAGGCAATATATATGTAATCCATTTACCTCGTGTAAATAATATCGGGATTCCTAAAATACTTGTTCCATACATTTGAATGAACAAGTAGTATACCACCGCTGGAACCGCGTTAATAAGCACGATAAATATAGTTCCAAGATGGTCAGGAATTCTTCCCTTGTAGCGTGCCATAACCCTTCCTAGTGGAATGCCTAGCAAAAGTGAGATAACAAGAGAAATCGCACCAAGCCACATTGATACTGGAATCTTATCTGCCAGAATCTTTGTGATTTCTACACCAGGACGATAACGGTTTGATTTTCCCAAATCACCGTGAATCAAATCCTTATAGAAGTGTCCAAGTTGTACAGGTAGTGGATCCTTTAGGCCCTTCATCTCTAGCTGTCTCTGTACTTGTGATTCTGTAAGTTTATCAAAGTTATTAAAATATCCTTCGATTGGCATGAGCCTTAACAAACAGAATACTATCGTACATACGATAAATAGAGTTATAAAGGAACGTAGGATTCGTTTTGTCAAATATGAAGCCATTTATAAGCCTCCCATCCTTAAAATTTGTGTCAGTTTATTATGTCAATTTTTACATCTAATAATAGCCAGAGAGACATAATCCCTCTGGCTATATTAACACCAATAATCACGCTAATTCATTTTGAAAGCTCTCTCAATAAATTACTCTTTTTCAGTAAGCTCTTTTTCCCATGTCTTTAGCTTCTTCTCAAATTCCTTAGTATTGAGAGGTTTCTCTAGGATGTGCATGCCCTTGTATCTGAGCGATGCTACACCATAAGGTGCATAAGCGCCTTCAAATGGATCTAGATAAGATGCTGTATATCCTGCATCTAGTCCATAAGGGACTACCATAGCATGGTCTATCAAAATAGCTTCTGCCTTTGCAAATGCCTCATATCTTTCGGCAAGCTTGTTTGGATCTGTAATCTTATTAGCAGTATCTATCTGCTTGTAGTACTCATCCATGATTGCCTTTGTTGATGCATCTGTACTCATGTATTCGCGTCCGTATGAGTTATCCTTACCGAAAGGATCTGCATATGTTAGCGGATCCGCATAGTCGCATCCGTAGTTGTTCTTCATGAATCCGAACTTGTTGCTTCTTCTAATGTTTGTTAGGAAGCTCTGTGTAGGACCCTGCTCAAGAACTACGTCTATATAGTCTGTTCCAAGTAGCCCTTCAAGTTGCTTTTCTAAGTATGTGCATTCTGAATCCCAGTCGGCAACTGCTGGATTGTATACCATTAGAACCTTAACTGGAAGTGTAGCACCTGAAGCTTGTAGCTCCTTCTTTGCCTTTGCTGCATATTCCTTAGCCTTATCTTCGTTAAAGTATGCATCAACGCCATCCTTATTAACTGCTAGGTCCTTAAATTCCTTCTGCTGTGTATAGTCTGTTCCGTCAGCTGAGACGAAGTTTGCTGGTGTAATTGTATTTAGTACCAAAGCCTCTGCATTATTCTCGTTAGAAATCTTCTTAGCACCGAGTCTATTCATTCCGTAGAACAATGACTTACGGAAGTTTTCATTATTTACTGCTATCTTCCAATTCTCTGGCTCGTATTTCTCATCAAACTTAGGATCAAACTGGAATGAGAAGAAGTAGCTGTAGTCAGGAGTTACTCTTGTAGGGTGGAATAAATCCTTTGTCTTATCATTCTGTGACCAGCTCTTAGCCATTGTATTTGTAATTGTTGCCTGCTCGAGCTCGCCTCTCTGATACATCTCACCTGAAAGTGTTGCAGCTTCTGCATTATATGTATCTGTGATTGTCTCAATGTAAACCTGATCAGCCTCGAAGTAATCTGGATTCTTCTGCATTACATACTTCTCACCTGCGCTGTATTCGCTTAAATAGTATGCACCGCAGTACCAAAGCTGCTCAGCACTTACACCGTCAAGAGCCTCTGAGAACTTGTTCCAATCCTCTGCTGTCCACTTTTCACGCTTATTCCAATCACCAAACTGCTTTAGCATATCTGATGAAGCTGGTGCAAAGCATCCATATGTTAAGCATGATAGGAAATATGGACACTCTGCATCTAGTGTAAATACTAGAGTGTAGTCATCCTTAGCCTTGATTCCTACGTCCTTCCACTTAACTGTTCCATTTAGCAATGCCTCAGAACCTGCGTCTGTGTTCTTAATCTTTGCTGATGGGAACATGTATGCTGCTGCCGCATCACACTTTAGTGCATATTCTGCTGAGTTTACAAAGTCCTGAGCCTTAACTTCACCCATTTCCTCGTGTGCAGAATTATACCACTTAACGCCCTTACGAAGCTTAAATGTCCAAGTCTTTCCGTCCTTGGATGTCTCCCACTTCTCTGCAAGTGCTGGCTGAATATGTCCTGTTGAGTCATACTGAATCAACCATTCCTGCGTGTTTGCCGGGATACCCATATCTCCGGTAAGTGTTGTGTTGAGGTAGTTCAGCGTTGTTACGTCAGATGAATACAGTGATCTGAATTCAGTTTTTCCTGAATCGTTGCTTCCGCCTCCACAAGCGGTCAGCACGCCAGCTACAAGAAGTACGCTGACTAGCGTCACAAAAATCTTTTTCTTCATTCTTTTGCCTCCTACAAACATTCGTCTTACTAGCGTTTAGATTTATTAGGTGGTATTTGGACTGCACAACAAATGCAGTCGTAACTTTCCTGTATTATAACACAAATCCATCACATATCTACTATTTTTTGATTATTTCGTTATGAAATTCGGTAATAGAAATAAGGCTCTTCCATTAGAAATTAAGGCATGACATTTTACTTCACTAAAGCATTAAACCTCATGCGCATATTTCAAGTTATCTGAGCTTTTATTTGCAGATTTGCTCTTTGAGCTCGTCCATGTTTTCCACAAGAGTCTTCGCCCCATTTTGCATCAAGAAATCTCTGTCTCTAAATCCCCATGTGACTATTATGTGATTAATCCCCGCATTGTTTGCCGTGAGCAAATCAACCTCCGAATCACCAATATATACAACCTCGTCCTTGCTCAAGCCAAACTCATCGATTATAGCATTTATAGGCTTTGGATCTGGTTTTCTTGGTATTCCAATCCTCTCACCATAAGCTACATCAAAGGCTCCCTCAAAGAAATTCGCACAAAGCTCCTTAACAGCACTGTCAATTTTGTTGGAAACAACAGCTGTCTTTACGCCACTAGCTCTCACCTCTTTGATTAGTTCAACTATTCCATCGTAAGGTCTAGTATTATCCATGCTATGAACCTTATAGTATTTCAGAAAATCCTCTTCAACCTTTGATATTTCAGCATCGCTAAGTCCGGCTGGCACGCTTTGTTCTATCAAAAACCTGACGCCCCTACCGAGCGCCGCCCTCGTCTCCTGCTTGCTTCTTGCAGGGAGCCCATTCTCACTTAGTGCATAGTCTACACCGTTTGCAAGGTCGTCGAGCGTCGATAGAATGGTTCCGTCCATATCAAAAATAGCTAATTTATATTTCATCAAATCCTCCTACCTACTCATCAAAACTAAGAACTTCATCCAAAGGAAGCTTAGGGACGTAGTAGTTTCTTTCCTCATCTATATAGTAGCTAAGTTCACCCGCCTTGCCTTCGACCAATGTGCTCGTATGAGCTGGCTTTCCAATCGCTATTGCAAGGCGCATGGTGATATCATCATCAAGCCCTAGCTCCTTTGCGAAAGCCTTGGCATTAATTGATGCGAGTATGCAGCTTCCGTAACCCTTTTCGGCACTAGCTATAGCTATAGTATCTGATGCAATTCCGGTATCTATATCCTTTATCATCGATGGGCTTCCTGCATAGTAAATCACTATAAAAGCTGTCGGCATCTCATCCTCTTTTGGCGTTCCTAGTTCGCCTGGCAAGGACGCAGCCCATTTTGCATTCTCGCAAAGCGTTCTGACTTTCTCCATATTTTTTACGACAACAAAACGAAGCTCCTGAGCATTTCTGCCACAGCTTCTCTTTGCTGCCATAGAAACTATTTCAGCGAGCTCTTCCCTAGGAATTTCATCCTGTTTAAACCTTCTATATGTCCTGCACCTATCTAGCAATTCCCTGAGATTCATCTTTGATTCAATGGGAAAATTTTGACCGCCTACCCTTGTTATAGCAGTCTTCTCAGATGTCTTTCCAAAGTGTGCCTTGGCTGAAGCGACATAATGCTCTGCCGCCTTTTGATTGCCGATTATCTCCTCTTTAGTTAACTCTCTTACTACCTTTGCTGGGCTTCCTACTATGAGCACACCCTCTGGAAATTTCTTGTTCTGGGGGATTAGGCTTCCTGCTGCCACTAGGGAATTCTTTCCTATGTGGCATCCATTCATCAAAATTGAGCCCATGCCTATCATGCAGTTATCCTCAATTACTGCACCATGAACTATAGCGCCATGCCCTATCGTCACATCATCACCTATATTCATAGGATATCCAGCATCAAGATGCAGAACTGCAGATTCCTGGACATTAACTCTTGAGCCCATTTTGAGCTCAGCTGAGTCTCCTCGAACCGTTGCATTATACCAAATAGAGCAATCCTTGCCACATCTTACATTTCCGCTGACAACTGCGCCCTCAGCTATCATCAAATCCTCAAAACCGTTCATATATTCATCTCCTAGCGTATTTATATTCTTTTAACAACCATTATATTATACCATCTCATCTGCTCAAAACAAAACTGACATGCACAAGATAACTACAATTAAATTAATATCTTTTATTATAACTAGTGAAACTATTCCATCCTCTGGTTTTTAGTGATACAATCATATGACAACCAAAAAATGAAATAATAGCAAAGGCCTCTTGGCAGAAAGGAGATAAAATGCGTAAAAAGAATAGAATGAAACTAAAAAAAGCTGAGGAAATCCTCGCTAGAGAGAAACAACGTCAGAGAAACGTATTTCTCAATATAGCTACAGCCTTAACTCTGACAACACTTGTTGGACTTTCAGTAATTGCCCTAGCGCCAGTTCGCAAGGACGAAACAGTTAGCCCTGAGCTGGAGTCATAAAGCAGGTAGCTTATAAATATGAAAAGATCAGATAAACTCGGCTACAGCATTGCTTCGACCGGAGATGCAATTGCCTATACATTTATAGGTACTTTTTTGATGTTCTTTCTCACCACAGTGGCAAAGCTCGATCCAGCAAAGGCTGGCGTAATCAGCGCTGTCGGTGCTATTTGGAATGCAATCTTTAACCCATTTATGGGGTATTTTTCTGATAAAGTGAGAACGCGCTTCGGAAAGCGTAGGCCTGTAATGCTAGCATTCTCAATTCCGCTAGGAGTTTCGCTCTTCTTGCTTTACACCGTTGTTCCACTACCCGAAAACCTAAAAGCAATCTACTACGGCCTGATTCTCATGCTGTTTTGGACATCATACACTGGCTTCTTTGTCCCTTATCTAGCGCTTGGCGCAGAATATACAACAAACTACGATGATAGAATCGTGCTAAGGCTTTATGCATCATTCTTCAATATGATGGGAATCCTAATCTGCATGTTCTCGCCTACACTTTTGATAGACTTTCTAAAATCAAAGGGAATGGAAACCAGCCACGCATGGTCGCTAACTGCAGGCATGCTCGGACTTATTATAATGAGCGTAATATTTATAACGGTTTATCTATCAAAGAGCAAGGATCTTCCATGTTCCAAGGCAGATGCCCCAGCAAAGGATGACAGTAATGGAATCCTAGGTATATTCAAGGAATATATTGCAGTTGCAAAGCTAAAGCCTATGATATACCTGACAATTGCCAGCCTCGCATCGCTTATCTGCTATGCGATTTTGATGTCAGATATGCTCTACTTTATGACATATAACCTAAGGTTTTCACCTAAGCTTATTGCATTTTTACTTTTGACTAGACCACTGATTGCAGTAGCTTTCATTCCACTTGTGGGAAGAATTGCTATCAAAACAGACAAGCGTCTAGCGATAATTGCATTTTACTCGCTTGGTATCGCTTTGATGGTGCTACTTCACTTCATAGGTATAGAGAGCAAGTTTACCATCGCTTTATATGTCCTAGCTTTGATGCTCTGCACATGTATCTACTGGCAGCTAATGCCTGCGATCTACTACGATGTGTGCGACTACGACCAGCTCCATAGCGGTAAGTCAAGACAGGGAACTATAGTTTCCTTCCAAGGTTTAATCGAGGCAGTTGCTGTAGGCGCCGGCTCACTGATACTCGGTACACTTCTTAAGGTATCTGGCTTTGATGGAAATGCAACTATGCAAAATGCAGAGACTTTGGCACGAATAGAGAGCTCTACAACTATAATTCCTGTAATGTTTCTAGCTGTTGCGGCTATATCAATCTACCTTTATCCGATAACAAAACGTGCACATGAGGAAATTTTGAGAGATTTAGCAAAAAAGGATAAATAAAATTAGTAAAACCAATAAATTTATATTAATTTATTGGTTTTATTTTACAATAAATGGATAATATGTTAGTATAAGGGGTACAATTAAATTACCTTTTTAATACTAATTAATGCTAAATTTTATATGGGGGATAGTTTTATGAATAAAGAAGAATTTGCAAAAGTATATCGCCATTCCCTTGCACATATCCTAGCTAAAGCTGTTATGGAGATTTATGGCAAGGAGAATGTTCAGATAGCCATCGGCCCAGAAATTGCCGACGGATTTTACTACGATTTCGTATTGCCTAAGAATGTGACAAATGACGACTTCCCTGCAATAGAGGAAAAGATGCGCGAGATTATCAAGCGCAGAGAAGATTGGGTATGTAAGGAGCTCTCTAAGAGCGAGGCTCTAGAGGTATTCAAGGACCAGATATTCAAGGTTGAACTGATCAACGAGCTACCTGAGGACGAGAGACTCACAGTTTACTACACAGGAGATGACTTTGTTGACCTATGTCGTGGGCCGCACATTAGCAATTCTCAGGAATTGATGAACTGTGCATTCCAGATTAAATCAGCTTCTGGCTCATATTGGAGAGGCGACGAAAATCGTGAGCAGCTTCAGCGTATCTACGTTTACGCCTTCCTAAACAAGCAGGATCTCAAGGAGCATCTAAAGCTCGTTAAGGAAGCTATGGAGCGTGACCACAAGAAGATTGGCCCAGCACTAGATTTATTTATGTTCCAGCCAAGTGCACCTGGTATGCCTTACTGGCTACCAAGAGGATGGAAGCTCTTCAATGCACTTAAGGGATTCTGGTCTGGCATTCATGATGAGCATGGATATCAGGAGATTTCAGGTCCTGTACTCAGCAGCAGCGAGCTTTGGGAGATAAGCGGACACTGGGGGCACTACAAGGAGAACATGTTTGTCGTTCCTCCGGCAAACGAAGGTGACAAGATTTATGCGCTCAAGCCAATGAACTGCCCTAATGCAATACTGGCATATAAGAGAAGTCTTCACAGCTACAAGGACCTTCCAATTAGAATCAGCCAGACAGATACAATTCACCGTAAGGAGAAGTCCGGCGAACTTAACGGTCTATTCCGTGTTCAGATGTTCCGTCAGGACGATGCACATACAATCCTTGCCGAGAATCAGGTAGCTGATGAAATCGCCGATATCATGAAGATTGCTGATGAGATTTACGGAACACTAGGACTAAAGTACCGTGCAGAGCTTTCAACAAGACCTGATGACTACATGGGAGATATCGAGTCATGGAACAAGGCTGAGGCAGGTCTAAAGGCAATTCTTGATAATCAGTACGGAGAAGGTAACTATGAGATTAACGAAGGCGACGGAGCTTTCTACGGTCCTAAGATTGACCTTCAGATGACAGATGCTCTAGGCCGTGAATGGCAGATGGGTACAATCCAGCTAGACTTCCAGCTACCTTTGAACTTTGATCTTAAGTACACTGCAGCTGACGGAAGCCAGCAGCGCCCAGTTATGATTCACCGTGCGATTTTCGGTTCATTTGAGCGTTTCATCGGTATCCTAATCGAGAACTTCAAGGGTGCATTCCCATTCTGGCTCTCACCTGTTCAGGTAGGCATAGTTCCTATTCGTCCTGAGCACAACGAGTATGCTGAGAAAGTTGCTAAGCTTCTTCGTAAGAACCGTATTAGATTTGAGGTTGACTACGAGAACCGCAACATGAAGGAGAAGATTAAGGCTTATAAGAACTGCAAAGCTCCATATATTATCGTCCTCGGCGATAAGGAAGCTAGCGAAAATACTGTTTCTGTAAATGTTCGTGGAAGCAACAAGCAGATCCAGAATGTTCCACTAGATAAGTTCATCGAGATGTGTAATGAGATGAATCTCGAGCATAATCTTGAGCTAATTGAGGAGCTGTAAGTGGCTGATTTGAATCGTGAATAGGCGATTCTTGTAGATGTTCAGATATAAACGATTAAAGGGACTAGATTCAATCTAGTCCCTTTGCTATTTCTCATATTTACTTACTAATTCTTGCCTCTATGTACTGCTCTGCAGCCTTTTCCATAGCTAGGCAGATATCTAGCGCCTCCTTTAGATCCTTGCCACAAGCAATCATGCCGTGGTTTGATATTATGCATCCAGATCGGTCGCCAAGTGCCTTCACTACATTTTTTGTCAGCTTTCGACTTCCAGCATAGGCATAGTCGCTTATGTAAATCAGCTCGCCTGTAATCTTTGCTAGCTCTTCATCCAAAACCTGCAAGGGCTTTCTCGCTGCTGCAAAGATGGAGCAGTATTTGGAATGCGTATGAATTATTGCTCCAATATCGCTTCTGCTCTCATATATTCCTGCATGAAGGCCCTTCTCTGTTGTCGGAACATTTCCGTCTCCATATGTCAAAGTTTTAATTGCGACCTTTACCATATCGCTACCGTCTATCATCTTGTAATCTAGGCCTGATGGTGTTACAAGCATGTAGTTTGCAGAAAGTCTCACAGATATGTTTCCCCAAGTGCCCTGAACCAGTCCAAGTTCAAGAAGCTTACGTCCGTACTCAGCCATGGAGCGTCTGGATTGCCATTCATCATTTTTTCTCATCTGCAATCCTCCTCTCTGCCCTAGAGTACTTGTTCAAGTACTTTCTTCTGTTTGTATTCACAATAAAAAAGCCAAGCTCCTTTGCTCCACCTATTGCAGAAGCTTTGAGCACTATTTCTGCTGATTTCTCTAGTACAGTCATAGCAACAACAGCCTCATATGGATTTCTACCCACGGTTATTGCATAAGCATGCAATGGTTCTCCTTGTGTATCTACAAGTACTGCTGAATCCTTCCTGAGAGAACTGGCAATTTTATGCGCATCTCTATCTAGTATTGGAGCTCTGTGACCAACAATCTGTGCGAAGTCATCGAGCACTGCTGTTACTTGCGTACCTGCTTTGATGCACGCCTCACAGTATTTAGGTGCGCTAAGCATAAGAGCCTCATAATTTTTGAGGCTCATTAGTATTTCAGCTTCTGTCATATACTCGTCTGTAACTTCGGAAAAATCTTCAGTTCCTAGCTTGTAAAGTTCGGTTCCTGCTTTTGATATAAGGCATTTGCCGTCCAGCTTAACGAGTAGTCTGTCTTCTACTTGTAAATTGTATTCAAGCTCTCTTATCTTTTTGATATAGTTTGAAAGCTCTTCTGGTTTCATCAACTAATCCTTTCCCCTTAAACTAGCCCAAACACTCTACCTGCTGAATGATGTCATCCATCTTGTCCATCATCTTATTCTCGTCAATCTTGCCATCGTGCAGGTAAGTATGATTTAGAACTGCGTAAAAACCACCAGTTAAAAATGTTAACTTGGTCTCGTCTCCACCGATTCTGTCTAATATCATCTGCTCTATTTCTAAAATTGGATTACAGCCGCCCGGTTCGACTATTGATGCTGAAATTACCCTGATAATCAGCGCCGGGAAGACAGCTGCATCTTTAATCAGCTGCTCGAAGACATGTCTTACATCTGGACGATTGTCTTCCCTTTTCTCTTTTCTTTCGCAGTATTCCCTTACTGCGTTAACCTCATCCTCGCAAAGTGCGTCTAGCACACCTTTAACACTCCCAAAGTAGTTGAAAACCGTTGTCCTGGAAACATTCGCAGCATCTGCAATGTCCTGCATTGTGACATGCTCAATTCCATGAGTTTCTAGTAATGCCTTAGAGTTCTGCATTATTAGTCTTCGGGTCTTTCCTCTCTTGCCATAAAATACACTCATTCTTTTTCTCCCCACTTAGGTACTATATTATGTTTTTATATGCAGTCTAACGTATAGTTAAACTTACCACCTTTTTATATTAGCTCATCTCCAATCAAATATCAACGTAAAATATGCATATCTCAATAAATTTCACATTTCTATTCCGCGCTCTTACGTCTTCTTCCTCTTCGCTTTTCTAGCTTGCGAGCTTTACGCCTCTCTAAAATCCATTTTCCGATACCCACACCCTTATGGATATATCTGAATAGGCCTTCTGTAGCGATCAAAAATACTACGAGAAGCATAGCAGCTTCTGTTGTAATGCTGTTGATACCAAAGAGCTTAGGCATAAACATAACGCTGTAAGCCATACCCGCTATCAAAATCGCCATCATTCCAAGGTGCAGTCTATTTATCGGCTGAGCCACCTTACCTAAGTATAGGAAGCCAACTAGTGCAACAAGCATAGTGCTTGAAGTCGAAATACACTCTGCTGTGATGTTGAACACCTGCCCAAATACAACCAGAGAACTTACGCTTATGAACATCGTAATACCCGCCGGCAGGGCCATCTTGAACACATTTGATAGGAACCTTCCTTTGATTCTATCAAAGTTTGGTTCAAGCGAAAGTATGAATGACGGAACGCCAATCGTGAACATGCTTATCAAAGTAATCTGCGAAGGCTTTAGTGGGTACTTAAGCACATTGATCACCGAGAACACTGCAAGAAGCAGTGAGAAAATATTCTTTGTTAAGTAAAGCGATGCTGCCTTTTGGATGTTATTTACAACTCTTCTACCCTCAGAAACTACAGATGGCATCTTAGAGAAGTCTGAATCCATCAAAACGAGCATAGACGCATTTGACGCTGCCTCGCTTCCGGAAGCCATCGCAACCGAACAGTCTGCATCTCTTAGGGCGAGGACATCGTTTACACCATCACCCGTCATACCTACAGTCTTGCCCTGCTTCTTAAGTGCCTTTACAAATGCAAGCTTCTGCTCAGGCGTAACTCTGCCAAATACGGTAAATCTCTCAACAGCCTCATAAATTGACTGCTCATCCGTTAAATCTCTAGCATCTACATAGTGGTCTCCACCTATGATTCCTGCTTCCATTGCTACGTGTGATACTGTCTCAGGGTTGTCTCCCGAAATAACTTTGATCTCTACGCCATTTGCTGCGAAGTACTCAAAGGTTTCCTTCGCCGAATCTCTTACCGGATTATCTAGGAACACAAGTCCAAGAAGTCTAACTGGCGCCTCTAGGCTTCCGCCGTTTGGAACCTCGCTGGTCTTTGCAATTGCAAGGACTCTATATCCCTTATTGCTTATATTACTTATATAATCTTCGTACCTTTCAAAGTCACTTCTCAGTATAAATTCAGGTGCACCGATTACAAAGTTGCCATCAACAAAGCAGGTTGCACTGTACTTATATTTAGATGAAAATCCGCAAACTGATGTCGCTTCCCTTCCGCTCAGCTTAGTAAAATGCTCTTGAAGTGCGGCCATAGTCGAGTTATCCTTGCTTTGATATCTCACGATATCGCCCACTAGAGTCTCTAAGGCATCATCGCTAATACCCTCATCCATCTTTGCAAAGCCCTCAACCTTCATGTCTGGGCCTGTTATCGTACCGGTTTTATCAACGCAAAGCACGTCTACACGCGCTAGAGCTTCGATACACTTCATGTTCTGGACAAGAACATCCTTCTTTGCTAGCCTCAAAGCGGAAACCACCATGGCAATGCTCGCCGTCATGTATAGGCCTTCTGGAATCATCCCGAGAATAGCTGCAACCATTGAAGTTATGCTGCTTCTAAAGGTTCCGTCGAGTATGTACCACTCCTGGAATACGAGCGTAAGTCCCATTGGAATAATCAGGACACCTATGACTTTTACAAGCTTGTCGAGCGACTTTATCATCTCGGACTCTTCCTGCTTGTCCTTGGTTGCTTCCTTTGTTAGCTTTGATATATATGAGCTAGCTCCGACCGCTGTAAGAACTGCCATACACTCTCCAGAAACTACGTAGCTTCCAGAAAGCAATGCATCGCCCTGAGATTTTCCAATCTCGTCAGCTTCACCCGTCAAAAGAGACTCATTTACCTGAATCGAGCCCTCTACAACCTCTGCATCTGCTGGAATCTGGTTTCCAGAGCGCAAAATAATTACATCATCGATGACGAGTTTTTCTGTAGCGACCTCGGTTCTCTTACCATCTCTCAAGACCTCAACCTTTGGCATCTTGAGGATTTTTAGGCTGTCGAGGGTGCGCTTTGATCTAATCTCCTGCAGTATTCCTATCGCTGTATTCGCAAAGACTATGAGCATAAATGTCAAATCCTTAAGCGAACCTGCGATAACGAGCAGAAGTGCGAGCACCGTAAAGATAAGGTTGAAGTAGGTGAATACATTGTCCTTCACTATCTGCTTCACCGTTCTTGTCGATGAGCTTACCTTTACATTCACCTTTCCGGCCTGTTCTCTATCTTTTACTTCTTGCTTTGTTAATCCCTGCATACTTTTCCTTTTCTGAATGAACTATATTATATCCATTGATGATTTGAGCTCTTTCTCGATTTCCTCGAGATCACTGCCTTTCTTTGATGCATCGTCTGGACTATTTCTGTAGTTTTCCATCATGCTTGCAAATATATCTGCTGTTGAAGGCGGTGTATAGCTTATCGTGTTTGCACCAGCTTCAATTGTCTCAGCTATGGATTCCTCCGTAGGACCACCCGTTGCGATAATTGGAATCGTTGGGAACTTCTTTCGGATTTCGCGAACCACCTGAGGCGTCTTTGCCGCAGCAGAAACATTCAAAATCGATGCACCTGCATCTAGTCTTGCCTGAATATCCGTATCGCTGTTTAGTACGGTTACGATGATTGGAATATCAATAGTCTTCTTTATCATCATGATAGTATCATTCTGAGTTGGGGCATTTACGACTACACCAAAAGCTCCGTGTGCTTCAGCATCTCTTGCTATCAAAACAGAACGAAGTCCCGTTGTGGTTCCTCCGCCAACACCTGCAAATACAGGAATAGACGACGCATTTACTATGGTCTGCGAAATAATCTGCTGTGGCGTAAAAGGATACACCGCTAGCACCGCATCTGCATTGCAGTTTCTGATTATGGCAAGGTCTGTTGTAAATATAACCGACTTTATTCTTCGGCCGAGCACAACTATGCCCTTTGCCTTCCAAATGTTTTCTGGAATCTGTAAGCTGTGTGATCTTAAGGTTCCATTTAGGCGTGGAATGTCTTTTTTGTTCATCATATCACTCCAATCTTAGTTTTATATAACGCACGACACACGTGCCTTTGATTCTGGTTTCGCACTTTTCACCATCCATCAAAGATTGTCCTTAGTCAAAACAGCAAAACTATGCTATAATGCGATAAGAAATGCAATATTTGGAGGTGTAAAATGTCATATAAATTCAAAACTCATGGAACATGCGCTTCATTTATCGACGTTGAGATGGACGGCGACAAGATCAAAGAGGTCAATTTCACCGGCGGTTGCAACGGTAACCTCAAAGCAATCTCAAACCTTGTAAAGGGAATGACCCTCGAAGAGGTGAGAGAAAGACTTCAGGGAATTACCTGCGGTTTAAAAGACACCTCTTGTGCCGACCAGCTTGTTCACGCACTCGAAGAAGCTGCCAAAAACGGAAAATAATAGATTTCTATTGATGCTTTTCCGTCATATCTGTCTCGGCTGAATCCTGTGATTCAGCTTCATCAGCTTTGATTTCACCTTCCGGCGTTCCCTCGAATACCGGGAGATTTATTTTTACCGTAAATAGAGTTCCCTCATCTTTATATGAAAATCTTCCGCCCATATTACGGCAAATTCTCTCACAAGTCTTGAGTCCAATCTTGTTACTCTCTACATCGCGCGAATCTGGACGCGATCTATTTATGATTCTGATTATAATCTCCGAAAGCTCCTGCACTGCACTTATGCGCACGTGATAAGTCTTATCAGCATACTTCAGTATATTTGATGAAACATTATCAAAGAGTCTCTTAAGACCTGAAACATCGGCCTTTATATCAATCTCAGGAACTGAGTACTCAAAGTCAATTTGATATCCGTAGTTTATCAGCTCAGCTGCATGCTCAGAGATAAGCTGTTGCAAAAGGATACCGGCATTGTAGACCTCAAGCTCCTTCTCCTTGTGGCTTCCAAATACAAGGAAATATTGGAATAGCTTATCAGACAAATCCTTTAGCTGGAAAGCCTTCTCTCTGCTCGAAACAATGTACTTAAGCATTTCCTCTTCAGAATTATACTTATGACTCTCAATAATGTCCAGATAGCCTATTAACGATGTGAGCGGAGTCCTGATATCATGCGACATAGCGGTTATGAGCTGTGTGTTTGCATCCCAGGCAGCCTTCTCGCTCTGAAGTCTTTCAACTATAGAGTTACGCATGTTGTCGACATTGACTGCAAGTCTTCCAATCTCGTCATTTGACATAGGATTAATCTCTGCCTCAAGGTTTCCGTCGATAACCTCCTGAACTTCCTTTGATAGCCTAATCATCCTCTTCAGAACCCTACTGTTATATATCAAAAGACTTCCGAAAATAGCAAGACCACAGACGAATATCTTGACAAAAAGCATAATCTTGGAAAAATGCTCTTCCTTGTACACATCTATAAATACGTAATATTTTTTATCAGCGAATTTAACAATCCTATTCTTAAAGTTTGTCTTAAAATTCTCGTCTAAAGTTGTTGTTTGCTGTTTTATTTGATTGTTAGTCGTTAACTTCTTGTCGCTCTTGGTTTTATTGTCCGTCGTTGGCGAGTATGACCAGCCTCCGTCAAATACCGTATTCGTATCATCAGAAACCGTGAGATAAGTGTAATCGTTTTTCTTTACCCATTTCTGAAGCTTTTCGGTGTCGGTCCCCTTGACATTATTATTCGCTATATACTCCTCAAGCCCGCTGTATGCCTTACCGACATTCTTTTCGATTGCGGCATCGCTCTTATAGAATTTCTCAATCAGTATATTCTCTAGCCAATCTGAGACTCCATAAAGTGAGATGGCAAGCACAATGGTTGCGAGTACGACAATGGTGAGCATAAGGTTAAGCGAAATAAACTTCTTCTTACTCAACCTTGTACCCCTTTCCCCAGATGGTCTTTATAAGCTTAGGGTGGTTCGCATCATCCTCGAGCTTCTTGCGCAGGTTAAGCACGTGAACCATTACCGTATTCCCATCAGATGGACGATACTCACCGTTCCAAACGCCCTCATAAAGGTCCTTATTGCCGACGATTTCACCACGGTGTTCAACAAAGTATCTCATTATCGCATATTCCTTATCTGTCAAAGAGATACGCTTTCCTTCTTTGATGACACAACGCTTCTTAGAATCGAGCCTAATGCTCTCGTTCAGCGCCGTAACGCCCGAAGCCTGAGATACCACTCTCTGATACTCCGTATATCTTCTCAGAAGGGATTTTACCTTCATCAAAAGCTCTGCCTGGGAGAAAGGCTTAACTAGGTAGTCATCACCGCCCTCCGAATAGGCATCTATCTTATCCTTCTCCTGCGATTTTGCCGTCAAAAACATGATAGGCACGTTGGATCTTCGGCGAATCATCTCACAGGTTTCAACGCCCGTAAGACCAGGCATCATTATGTCAAGAATTACGAGATCTATCTCCTTGTCGGCATATACCATCTCAACAGCATCGCCACCATTACCCGCTTGAAGAACCTTGTATCCCTCGCTTCCAAGCAAAATGGAGACTACCTCTCTAATATCTTGATCATCATCAACAACCAAAATCTTATTCTGTGCCATTTTTAATCCCTTTCCTTGTTTTCCTCTGTCGCCTTATCTATATACATAAAAATGAATATAGCACCTATGATAGTGAGCGCAGATGATGCGCAAAGAAGAATCTTTGCTGAAAAAATATCCAATATAAAGCCGCCCATCAAGCTAGTTACAACGCCTGCCGTAGTTGTCATAGTTGTAAACAGCATGTGCCCCTTTATTTCTTCGCCTTTTCTCATATTCTCATCGATATATTTAACCATAGCTGGTAAAAATACCGCTAGTGAACAAAGCTGGGTTAACTGGACTATGAGAAGCATGGTTACATTCGGCGAAAGTGTACATCCGACAAGCCATATACAGAAAACAACTGCTGAAAACTTCAGAAGCGTGCTGCACTGTATTCTCTTGCTATATTTATCAAAGGTCATCATCGCAGGAACTTCGAGAAACGCTAGAACCGATAGAACTAGCCCTACCTCACCATTATTTCCTCCGACAGCCCTTACAATCTGAGCCATAAAAGTGTTTACAGTCGCATTTCCGACATAAAGACCCAGAACACCTAGATTCACCATAAAGAACATCCTGTGATCTTTGAGGAATTCCCTTAGGTTTATCTTCTCTGCAGGAGTCTCATGCTCCACATGCTTTTCCCCTGCCATCAAAGTATTTTGTCTATGTGCCCTATATGAGAACCAAACGACTATTAAAAGCACTAGAGTCGTTAGAATTCCAGCCTTTGGAATAATATCAACTGTATATGAATCCACCATATATCCAAGCGCTACAACAACAATGCTGTAAACCAGAGATCCTATACTTCTGCAAAATCCGAAATAAATTTTGTTTCCGCCATCCTCGAGCACGCGGTTAAGTCCATTGCAAAACGGCTGCATAACCGACTGAAGCATGAAAGCTGCTACATAAAAAACTCCGAGCACAACATGATTCTTAGCCACAAGAATTATATTTGTAAACAGGACAAGTGCTATGCACATGCTCGCCATAACGCTAAATATCGCAGTTCGTCTAGATCTATCCACATAGTCTGCAAGATATGGCTGTATTATTACCGCAAGTATATTCGCCAGCGCTATGATAATTCCAATCTGCGAATTTGAAAAGCCTCTTGCCAGCAAAAACACCGACGAAAAGCTCGAAATAACACCGTAGTAAACCCAGTATGCACCGTGTACCGATGAGTAAAGGAAGTTCAGTTTCTTTTCCATATCTAGCCTTCCAATCCTTCTATTAAGCACACTAGGCTCTCGCCCTCGCCAACATATAGGTCCGCAAGTTCCTTGAGTTCCTTTTGATTAGCGTGGCTCACATCATCAAAGATACCAACTGTCTTCATTCCAAGCGCTACTGCTGTTTTGAGCGAATAGAGCCCATCCTCAAAAACTATGGTCTCCTCTGGAGCGCTAGCCATAAAATCCATGGCCTGAAGGAACAAATCCGGCTCTGCCTTTGATTTTCCGACCTCTGTCGAGGTGTAAATTCTATCAAAATAAGAAGAAAGTCCCGTGCGCTCAAGGCCTACCTCGATGCAGTCCCTATCAGTCGAAGTTCCGATAACCATAGGAATCTCACGCGCCTTAAAATACTCTAAAAGCTCCCTAGCGCCTTCCTTAAGCTCAACCTCATTCTGATAAAACTCTCTAATTATCGCATCCATCCCTTCAACAGCTTCCTCTGCCGTTACCGGAAGAGCGTATTCATCTATTATGTACTCGGCTGCCTCAGAAATCGTCATAGTGAAAAGCTTTTCGGCTATATTTTCATCCGCATCTATACCGAGTGATTTTATGTATTTATACGGCACCAAATTCCACTGTCCCATCGAGTCGAGAAGCGTGCCGTCGGCATCAAATATTGCTGCCTTTATCTTCATATTTTCCCTCTCGTGCACTGTAAATTTTTGTATAATTATCCTATATTACTTTACCACGATATCCCTTTGATGTCCATTTATATGGTAGAAATATCTCAATTGGGGTATTAATAAAATGTAATTTGGGCTGTTCGTTTTTCTTCGCAAAGGAGGCTAATGTGGCAACTATCAAAAATATATCGGCACAGGCTTTGGACGCGCTATGTTGCTGTCCGCTTTTTAAGACTCTAAGCCGTGATGAGATTTCGCAATACCTAGAAAACAGTAATTCCAAGCTCTGCAGTTTTGAGAAGGGCGAGCTGATATTTGACATGGACGATGAGCCGACAGATCTTCTAATTCTGATTAAAGGTTCTGTCGACATAGGCAAGATTTTCCTCGATGGAAGACGAAGCATAGTCACTCATTTTGATGAGCCTGGTGAGATATTTGGCGAGGTTTTGCTATTTTTGAACAAGGACAGCTACGACCACTTCGGTGAGGCAATTGCGCGTTCAGAAGTTTTGATGGTTCCAAAGAAATACATTCTAAGCGATATAGGAATTGGTATCAGGACACACCAGATTCTTTCGTCAAATATGATCAACATTTTGGCGCAGAAGGCTTTCTACCTTAACGGCAGAGTTAGGCTTCTTCTCGGCTCAACGCTTAGATCCAAGATTGCTTACCTCATAGTCAATGAGACGAAATGCGATCCAAAGACCCCGCTCACAATAGGGCGCGAAAACCTTTCTGAGCTTCTCGGCGCGGCAAGACCATCCGTTTCACGTGAGCTTATGAAAATGTACGACGAAGGCCTCATAAATGTTGACGGCAAGAAAATCTACGGAGTTGATTTTGATGGCCTAGCGGATTTAATCTAGTTCGCATGTAACATTTGTTACCTACAAGGCCCTAAATATATGTTAAAATATGTTTATATTAAACAGATGAACAATAAATGGAGGATATAAAGATGGAAAATAAAGTAACTAAGGACATGCTAATCGGTGAGATTGTATCAAAGTACCCAGAGTCAATCGAAATTCTAATGGGAGCAGGAATGCACTGCCTAGGCTGCCCATCATCACAGATGGAGTCACTTTCAGATGCTTGTGCTGTTCACGGAATCAGCGCAGATGCTCTTCTAGCAGCTATCAACGAAAAGCTATCAAAATAAGACGAAAACTGCTGTCAGTGAACAGCAGTTTTTTATTTTTTGCATGGCCAAAGGCCTGCCATTATTTAAATTGTTTAATCGCACCATCCACGAGCGTAGTAATCAGCTCTGAATAGCTAATTCCCTTGTCCATGATAAGCTTAGGATACATACTGTGCTCAGTGAATCCTGGCATTGTATTTATCTCGTTAAAGCAAATCTCGCCATCATCTGTATAGAAGAAGTCCACCCTAGAAAGCCCCTTGCATTCAAGAACCCTGAATACTGCCTTAGCCTGCTCCTGAATCTTACAGACTATTTCATCGCTTAGGTCATCGCAGATGCCAACCTTGGTCTTAACCGAATCCTTGTACTTCTCATCAAAGGAGTAAAACCTATCATCGCTGACAATCTCACCTATCCTCGAAGCAATTAGCTCACCATTCCCGCAGTCTAAAACAGCTACCTCAATTTCACGACCCGATATGCCCTCCTCGACAACTATTTTATTATGGTGCTTATATGCCTCAGAAACTGCATCTCTAATCTCTGAAGCACTGCTCACCTTACTTACACCTATGGATGAACCTGCATTAGCTGGTTTGACAAATATAGGGTATCTGTTACTGAAGTAGCTTGCTATCTCCTCGCACTGCGCTTTGACATCGCCAGTTTCGAGCTTAAACTCTAGATAATCAGCCTGCATAAGGTCTAAGCCTCCGACCAGCCTTTTGGTTACCGCTTTGTCAATTGCAACTGCCGATGACATAATTCCTGGACCTATATACGGAATGTCCGCATACTTGAAAATGCCCTGAATTGAGCCGTCTTCGCCGTATTCACCATGTAGTATCGGTAATAGGCAATCCGGGATATAGATAGGCTCGCTCGCATCATCCCAGCGATAAAGACCCTTCCTCGACATATCCGTTGACAAAAATACAGCTATATTATCTTCTCTATTCTTCCACTCACCCGATTTTATCTCTTCGCTAGTCGCTTCCGTCAAAAGCCATCTGCCCTCTCTCGTTATACCGAGACATTTAAGCTCAAATCTGCTTCTATCTATATTTGATGTAAGGGATGCTGCCGAAAGGCAGGAGACATCGTGCTCTGGCGATAGCCCACCGAATATTACTAAAAGCTTTTCCAATTTGTCCTCCAGATTATAGCCTTGATTTCTGATGCTAGATTATGTTTCTGATTATCGCAAACACTATGAGTGCAGTGCAGTAAATTACAAGCAAAATCTTATTCCATCTAGGCATTGCCTTTTGCTTATAGCCAAGGTATGCGTTATATAGTATTTCAAAAAGTATAAACGGAATGGTTGTGAAGATGAACGGATTAGCGTAGAAAGCCTGCGGAAACCTAAGCATCAAAATATTGACGCACATTGTCGTCACGCCGCATCCTGGACATTTATATCCCGTGAAGTGCCTGAAAACACATGGCACATATATATTCGTCATTCTAAGCCATATATAGTAAATGACTCCCAATATTATAAAGGGAGTCGTTTTCTTCAGCAAATAGCGTAGAAATCCACCGTCTCGCTTATTACATATCTGCATAGTTATTTAGTGTGTCCTGTATTAATGAATATGATACGATGCCAAGTCCTAGGAAGCTAAGCACGATGTATAAAATTCCTGTGTTTGACTTACCTGTAACTCTATCAAGTCTTTCACCCATCTTGTAGATCCAGTAGATACCGTAGATTCCGCATGTCAGTATTGAAAATAGGAATACCATTCCACCTGTTGTAGCTCCTATTTCACCTGACAGTGAATTAACTTCATCGTTGAGCACGATCATCCAGTAGATGCCATAGATTCCGCATGTTAGCAAGGTAAAAATGATGCAAAGAGCAATTTCTCTTCTTCTAATTGGTGCTCTATACTGATTGAATCCATTTCCGCCAAACTGGCCGTTGTTAGCGTTAAACTGACCATTGTTCTGATTGAACTGTCCGTTGTTAGCATTGAACTGGCCGTTATTAGCATTGAACTGGCCGTTATTTGGGTTCATGTTGTTTTCCATTAGTGTTCTCCTTCTTAATCTTAATCTTAATCTTCTACCTAAGATACTCACTTTTTAAAATCTTTGTCTATTATATCATAAGAATTACATTTTATAAGGGAGAAATTGCCTTTAAATGTAAAATTAAAGCTTCCTTAAGCTTTTTAAGTTTCTTGTAATATATTTTTAACAAATATCCATCAACTCTTTACCTGTATGAAATATCGATTCCAAATAATTCTTTCATGTAATACCACAATACTTCTGAAATACCTAATGTAATCGCCCAAATTATCATACTTCCAATCGTTGTCACTATTACTAATTTCCACTGTTTTGCCAACAACGATACTGCTATAGTCAGAATGTATAAAGCAAATATCATATAGAAGCTTATAACATTAATATTTAAGGACTCTAATACTAGTCCTGTAAAAGGAATTATTACAAATAGTATTGCCACTAAGATGTACGAGCTTTTAGTTATTAAGTTCAGTTTTTTTGAAATTTCTTATTTGTTTTGGCATAACTCGCACCTCATCATTTTATGGCAAAAACGGAGCCAAAATCGGAAAACAAATTCTTCTTTCTAACTCCTGCAAATAATTGCATATTTCATATGTGTTTTTCTTTTATGGTGCCATACAACAAAAAGGACTACGCCCAGCGTGAACGCCTCGCATAGTCCTTGAAATTCAACAGTCACCCGCTATTCAGTCGATTGCTGTTATAATCTTGTATTTCGGTACTACTGAATAGCACCTGCTTCTGACTACTTGCTGTAGTCGTAGAAACCTTCTCCGCTCTTGCGACCAAGCTTGCCGCCTCTTACCATCTTCTTTAGAAGTGGGTGTGGTCTGTACTTTGTATCGCCGAACTCTGTGTAAAGAACTTCCATGATTGCTAGGCAAACATCTAGTCCGATTAGGTCACCTAGTTCTAGAGGTCCCATTGGGTGGTTTGCACCAAGCTTCATAGCAGCGTCGATACCCTTTGCATCAGCAACGCCGTCAGCTAGGATTCCGATACCTTCGTTGATCATTGGGATAAGAATTCTGTTAACAACAAATCCTGGAGCTTCTGCAACCTCAACAGCTGTCTTGCCAAGCTTCTCAGCTAGCTCAACGATTGTCTTGTTTGTCTCAGCTGATGTTGTTAGTCCGTTGATAATCTCAACAAGCTTCATTGCTGGAACTGGGTTAAAGAAGTGCATTCCGATAACCTTGTCAGCTCTCTTTGTTGCTGCTGCGATTTCTGTGATTGAAAGTGATGATGTGTTTGTTGCGATGATGCACTCTGGCTTTACAAGCTCATCTAGCTCAGCGAATAGAGCCTTCTTAGCTTCCATATCCTCTGTAGCAGCTTCGATGATAAGGTCAGCATCCTTGATAACCTCTAGCTCTGTAGCTCCTGTGATACGTCCAAGAATAGCTGCTTTCTCTTCTTCTGTGATCTTTTCCTTAGCTACCATCTTAGCAAGGTTCTTCTCTACAGTTGCCATTCCCTTGTCGATTGAGCTCTGACGTCTAGCTCTCATTACTACTTCGTAGCCGTTCTGTGCAAGTACCTGAATAATGCCAGCACCCATTGTGCCTGTACCTAAAACACCAATCTTTTTCATTGTAACCCTCCTGTGTGGATATTGAAATAATATAATTCACTCACTTGGTAATTTTGTTAAAAAATTAACCTTTATACAGTATATTATAACACACTCGAAAATAATGTAAACCTTAAAATTTACAAATAAGCTTTCAAAATCTCATCTTCTTTAATTTTTATATTAAAAACTCGATTGATTGTGTCATCTGCAAAAATGCCACAAGTTCACCAATATCTTCAGCGTCGTTTGTATCTAGTTCAATTGTCAAGCCTTCGCACTCAAGACCTGCAAAATGCTCATCTCTCTCCCTGTTCAGAAGAAGCTGAAGCGAGCCATCCTCATCACATCCCTCAAAAGATGGAGTCATCAAATCCTCATAAGCCTCTCTTCCAGCCACGCAGATTCTAAGACTTTCTCTATCAAAGTCAAGCGCTGGCATATGAAGATGCTTGTGCGTAGCCCTGATATCAGTTCTTGCAAACCACTTTGCGATTTCCTCATAGTCACTCTGCCAGCTCTCTACGATAATTCCCTTATCTTCAGAAGCGAGCATTCTTGAAGCCATCAAAGGGAGGATCGTATCCCATTCAGGAGCGGAAACGCAGTCATAGAAACCTGTCAAATATGCTTCTACATCGACACCCATGAATATCAAAAGTAGAATAACCGCATCTGAATTCGCAAGATATGAAGGATCTACACCATCTGGAAGCTCAATCTTTGTGTACTCGTTTTCGGAAGCATCCTCTTTGATTATTCTGCTTCCCTTTCCGTATATGACACAAATTTCCGGGCTCACCTTGGCCTTGTTTGCCTGAGCGATAACAAAATGCTTTGCAACGCTGTACGCACAGCGGAGTTCTAAGCTCTCTTCAGCGATTGAAACTGCGAGGAGTGCAATTTTCTTATTCTCTAGTTTTCTGAGAAGCGTTGTGTATTCTCTTACAGAAAAATCTAGGGGCATGAAAACAATCTCTGCACAGCCTTCCTTTTTCTCAAAGAGGTCTGTAACAGCTTTGATTGATGCTCTTTCCTCTCTTCCTGCCACTACAAGAATTGTATCGTATATCTGATTGAGATTTGATACATACTCATTAAATCCATTAATCTTATTTACATCCTTCTTGTGGATGCAGTCGTTAAGCCATTGCATTGCCCAGATTTTATCGAGCGCTGGACTTGCGATGTCGTTAGCATGTTTCAAATCCTCTGAAGTATATGTCTTGTTATTCTTAATGTTTATTCTCATTCTTTCCCTCCACTCCAAAGAGTTTTTGGAGCTTTTATTTTGTCATTTTCATCATGGAACTTACCGCGTCAAGTAAGTTGCTTAGCTGCACGTCATTCAGCCCATCCGCAAGTTCCATCAGTTCTGCTTCTAACAGCTTGCGACTCTTTAGACGATTAGCATTTCCATCTATATCTCTAGTGACTTGACCGCTTATATATCCAGTATTTTCCTCGACCACGCTCTTTGAGCTATGATTATAGCCATCTACTAGATAATCAAGTCCTACATCAAAATACTGAGCGATATTGTACAGGTTGCTCAGCTTTGTTCCATAAATACCCGACTCAATATTTCTCATCGTCTTATCTGAAATCTCAAGGAGCTCGCCGAGCTTCTCACGTGTGATATCGCGTTTTTCTCGCAGGTCCCTAATTCTCTTACCTACCTCTGCATTGTTGATTTCTTTGAATCTTTCGCTCATCAGGCTTTCTCCCCATAAAATAGTATTACTTTTATTTTATGGTTATTGAAATCCATCTTAAAGGAAGCTAGGTTTCCTGTCTTGGAAGTTTAACTTCCTTTTCATTGCGTACATATTATTGTATAATTCGAACAGTTAAGTCTCTGATGTCATTATACATTTGATACAATGCGAAAAATCAATACTATAAGGAGTATCTATGGACTATTTAAATTTCAACTTTAAAGTTAGCAAAAACCTGCGGCTGCTTAGGTCAGCCACGAACATGTCCCAGCATGCAATAGCATCATCACTGGGAATAAGTCGCTCAAGCTATTGTGCGATTGAAGCGGGTAGACAGCCCCTTGGCCTCTACCACGCAATCAAACTGTCTGAGATTTTCAGAGTCGATTTTAGAAGACTCTGGTCAGACGATTTACAAAAAGTCATCATTGCTGATTTGCACGAACCCCATTTCCTCAATCCGAGCAAATCCTACTAATCAAATTCTATTCTTTAGATTCTAGCCTTTAGTTCCTCATTTATAAAGTAATCTATATCACCATCCATTACGGATGCGACATTTCCTACTTCGGCACCAGTACGATGATCTTTAACCATGGTATATGGTTGGAAGACATAGGATCTTATCTGAGAACCCCAGGTGATCTGTGAAAAATCCCCTTTTAATTCAGCAAGATTTTCCTTGTGCTCCCTTTCGGCGAGTTCAGCTAATTTTGATGCGAGAATTCTCATCGCAACCTCACGGTTCTGATGCTGGCTTCTCTCGTTTTGGCATGTAACGACTATGTTTGTAGGCAGATGCGTAATTCTTATCGCAGAATCTGTCGTATTGACGTGCTGTCCGCCTGCACCAGTCGATCTATATGTGTCTATTCGTAAATCCTGAGGATTTATTTCGATATTGAAATCCTCGTCCATTTCCGGCATAACTTCGACTGATGAAAAAGAGGTCTGCCTCTTTCCTGCCGCATTAAATGGCGAAATTCTAACGAGTCTATGCACTCCATGCTCTCTTCTGAGATAACCGTAGGCATTTTCACCATCGATTATCATCGTGCAGCTTTTAATTCCTGCCTCTGCATCGTCCTGGAGGTCTACTACTTTGACCGTGTATCCGTGCTTATCTGCCCATCTTGTGTACATGCGCATCAGCATCTGAGCCCAGTCCATAGCATCGACACCACCAGTTCCAGCGTGAATTGAGAGAATCGCGCTGTTGCTGTCGTACTTTCCGTCTAGAAGGAGTTTGAGCCTAAATGTCTCAGCATCCTTGCACAGCTCATCAAAGTTCTCGACCACCGTCATCGCCTCGTCTTCATCCTCAAGTTCCTCTGCAATTTCAATCATTTCAGAGATATCTTTAAAGCCCGAGCTCAGTCTGTCATATTCATTTACGGTGCTATCGAGAGCCTTTTTCTTTTTGAGTAAGCTTTGCGCCTTTTCGGGGTCATCCCAAAAGTCGCTCTGCTCGCTTTGTTTATTCATCGAATCTATCTTCGCCCTAAGACCTGCGAGGTCAAAGGGACTCACCTGCCTCTTTGAGTCTTGCTTCAGCCTTCGGTAAATCCATCTTTACCGGATCAAGCATCAACATCAAATCATCTCCCCTCTGTGTTGGAATATGTTTAAAATCCTATTCTGCGTCAGCCATATCCTTCTTCATACAGCAGTTCTTATACTTCTTACCGCTTCCGCATGGGCAAGGATCATTTCTGCCTATCTTTGGACTTTCTCTTCTCACAGTCTCCTGTCTATGCTCTCGTTCCTCTTTGTGCTGAGCTGGCTCGCCGCTCTGAGGCTCTTCGTCATGATATTCTGACTTGCTTGCAGTCATGCTACCGCCTGTAACTGACTTGCGCTCAGCCTTAGTATCAACAGAGACATTGTAGCAGTATCTTACTGTATCCTCTTGAATAGCTCCAATCATCTGCTCGAACATATCAAAGCCTTCCTTACCGTATTCAGCGGCAGGATCCTGCTGACCTATAGCTCTTAGTCCAATACCTGACTTTAGCTGATCCATAGCGTCGATGTGATCCATCCAGAGACTGTCAACAACTCTGAGAAGGATAACACGCTCAATTTCACGCATCTGCTCTACGCCGACTTCCTCTTCCTTCTTGGTGTAGAGTTCGTCTAACTCTGCACAGATGTCCTGAATTAATGATTCCTGAGTCATGTCTCTGAGCTCGTCAGCGCTATAGTCTACTCTCATCTCATAGCTAGGAATTAGCTTGCTTAGATTACGTCTCATCTCAGCGAAATTCCACTCCTCAGGGAATTTGCTGTCCATGGTTGAAGGTCCTATGATTGCAGCAACTAGGCTATCCTTCATGTTCATGATATCGCTACGGATATCTTCTCCGAAGAGAACCTTTCTTCTCTCACCGTAGATGATAGTTCTCTGCTTATTCATTACATTATCGTACTGGAGAACGTATTTTCTGATACCGAAGTTCTTACCCTCGACCTTCTTCTGAGCATTCTCAATTCTTCTTGAAAGAACGTTTGCTTCTAGCGGTTCGTCTTCTGCAAGTCCGAATCTGCTAACGATGTTTTGCATCATTTCTCCACCGAAGCGGCGCATCAAATCGTCCTCGAGTGAGATAAAGAACTGTGTTGTACCAGGGTCACCCTGTCTACCAGCTCTTCCTCGTAGCTGGTTGTCTATACGTCTTGACTCGTGTCTTTCACTACCTAAAATGCAAAGACCACCAAGCTCAACTACCTGCTCGTGTTCAGGCTGTCTCTCAGCCTTATATTTGTCGTGAAGCTCAGCAAACTTCTGTCTAGCTGCATTTAGCTCCTCGTCATCGCTCTTTACAAAGCTTGTTGCAAATAGAATCTGCTCTTCTGTATATCCGAGCTTCTTCATCTCGCGCTTTGCCTCAAACTCAGGGTTACCACCTAGGATAATATCGGTACCTCTACCTGCCATATTGGTTGCGATAGTTACCTGTCCTAGTCTACCTGCTTCAGCAACAATCTCAGCCTCGCGCTCATGCTGCTTAGCATTTAGGACATTGTGCTTGACGCCCTTCTTTGTTAGAAGATTGCTCAAAAGCTCAGATTTTTCGATTGAAATCGTACCTACAAGCACCGGCTGCCCCGTTGCATGAACCTCTGCAACCTTATTAGCAAGAGCCTTGTACTTTCCGCTCTCCTTTAGGTAAACAGAATCTGGAAGGTCCTCTCTCTTAGGAGGTTTATTTGTTGGAACAACAACTACGTCCATATTGTAGATATCACGGAATTCCTCTTCCTCAGTCTTAGCAGTACCAGTCATACCTGATAGCTTATTGTACATACGGAAGTAGTTCTGAAGCGTTATAGTTGCCATTGTCTTTGATTCAGATCTAACCGATACATGCTCCTTAGCCTCGATAGCCTGGTGCAAGCCGTTGCTGAATCTTCTTCCGACCATCAGACGACCAGTGAACTCATCGACAATCAAAATTTCTCCGTCGCTAACAATGTAGTCAACGTCCCTTTCCATGATGTTGTGAGCCTTCAAAGCCTGAAGAACGTGGTGGTTGATTTCCATATTCTCAGGGTCACCGAAGTTTTCGACACCAAAGAAAGCTTCCGCCTTGCTTACGCCGGCGTCTGTCAAAGAAACCTGCTTATCCTTTTCGTCTACGATAAAGTCGCCCGTAGGATTTGTATCCTTTTCGTCAATCTGCTCACCTCTTGTGAGAGTCTTAACAAAACGGTCCGCCTTTTGATATAGGTCTGTTGACTTGTCGCCCTGTCCAGAAATAATCAAAGGAGTTCTCGCCTCATCGATTAGGATGGAGTCGACCTCGTCTATAATCGCATAGTTTAGCTCACGCTGTAAGAGCTCTTCCTTGTAGATAACCATGTTGTCTCTCAAGTAGTCAAAACCGAACTCGTTATTTGTTCCGTAAGTGATGTCGCAGCGATACGCCTGCTTTCTCTCCTCACCTGTGATGCTATTGATAACGCAACCAACTGTGAGTCCAAGGAAAGTATAGAGCTTACCCATCCACTCCGCGTCACGCTTTGCTAGATAATCGTTGACAGTAACTACGTGTACACCGTCGCCAGAAAGTGCATTTAGGTATACAGGAAGTGTAGCCATCAAAGTCTTACCTTCACCAGTCTTCATCTCGGCTATGCGGCCCTGGTGAAGAACGATACCACCTATAATCTGCACGTGGAAGTGCTTCATTCCGAGGCTTCGAACTGCAGCCTCTCGGCAGACAGCAAAGGCCTCAGGCAAAAGGTCGTCTAGCGTTTCACCCTCTGCAAGTCTTCCCTTAAATTCATCTGTTTTAGCACGAAGTTCATCGTCGCTAAGCTTGGCAGTTTCCTCATCTAAGGCCTCGACCTTCTCCGCTATTTTCTCGAGTTTCTTGACTTCCTTAGCGTTGAGGTTGCCAAATATTTTTTCCATTAGGCTCATTTCTTTTCCCCTTCTCCGGCGCCTTCATCGAGTTTCTCGACTCTAATCGTGAGCTCTAGCGCCTTTCTATCATCTGCTTTTGTTACTATTGCTTTAAATTTCTTTTTGCCGACCACATATTCGAATCGGTCCCCTCTGCGTGGCAACTTGTCAAGCTGTATAGCAGCCCATCCGTTTACCGTTGTCGCATCTATCTCGGCTTCTTCGCCAAAGTAGTCCATCATCTTCTCAAAGTTCGCTGATCCGAGCACCCTGTAGCTTCCGTTCTGCTGTAAGGTTATCTCTCTCATCGCAACCGTGTCGCTCTCGTCGTATATCTCACCAACAAGCTCCTCGATGATATCCTCAGAGGTTACTATACCCTCAGTTCCACCGTATTCATCAACGATGATTGCCATTCTGCACTTGTTTTCCTGTAGCTTTCTTAGCAAATCTATCGCCTTCATCGAGCCCGCAACGTAAATTACTGGCTTAACTAGGTTTGCTATGCTAGCACCACGCTTATATACGTAGTTGTGGAAATCCTTTTGATTGAGTACACCTATTATTCGGTCAAGCTCATCCTCATAAACTGGAAGCCTTGAAAATCCTGTCTTTCGGAAGATCTCATCAACCTCTTCTTCAGGAGTTTCAACCTCGACAGCCTCTATGTTTACACGTGGCGTCAAAATATCCTGAGCCTCGAGCTCCCTAAAGCTTATTGCATTCTGAATCATCTCGTTTTGCTCTTTGTCGATACCGCCTGTAACGAAGGCCTCATCAACTATTGTTACAAGTTCGTCCTCTGTTATGCTAGGTACAACCTCAGTCTTGAAAATTACTGAGAGTAATTTTTTCCACTGCGCAAATATCCAGTTTATCGGCGTGAGAATAATCCTCAGCAGGTTTATAACTGGTGCGGCAAAGGAAGCAAAGGTCTCTGGATGTTCCTTAGCAAGGCTCTTCGGAGTGATTTCACCGAAGGTCAAAACGGTAACCGTTGTAACTATTGTCGAAATCGTAGCACCGTACTGCCCATATAGGTTCATAAACAAAACCGTTGCTACTGCTGTACTTGCGATATTTACAAGGTTGTTTCCGACCAATATCGTCGAAAGCAGGTTGTCGTAGTTTTGCTCGAGAGCTAAAACTCTCTTAGCGCTAGGGTTACCTGCGTCAGCCTTATTCTTAATTCTTATTCTGTTGAGTGAAGTAAACGCCGTTTCCGTCGCTGAAAAGAAGGCGGAGCAGAGCAGTAATACTAAAATTTGTATGACTGATGACGTTATACTGTGACTTTCCATATATTTTTTCTCCCTAAATCTCAAAGTGAGCCTATTTACCCAATTTACCCGATAATTTTATCATATAAATGTGAAAAAATAAAGGAGATAGCCCTAAAAATCAATGTGTTTTCAAAAAGCTCAAAACATTGTATAATAGGTTTAATCAAATTGAACTTATCTGTATGGAGGTCAGCATGTCTACTAAGATAGAACTTCTAAAATTTTTAGACGAGAACTACGGTTCCTTTGTTTCAGGTGAATGCCTAGCCCAGACCTTGGGTGTTTCTCGAGCTGCGGTGAACAAGGCTGCCTCTGCGCTCAAAAAGTCAGGCTACAAGATACTGAGTAGGCCAAGCCAGGGCTATAAGCTACTTGAGAAAATCGATATTCTCACCGAGGAATCCATCGGTTCCAAGATAAATGAGGCTTGCAAGCTCATGGTTTTTGATGAGATTGACTCAACAAACAACTTTGCACATTCCCTGCCATCATCAGATGTACCACAGGTAATCGTTGCAAATAGCCAGACTGCAGGTAAGGGAAGACTCGGAAGAAGCTTCATGTCCCCATCGGATAGCGGAATTTATCTGACAGTTGCCTTCAGACCAAATTTTGATCTAAACAAATCACCTTTCATAACCATGGCATCTGCACTAGCAGTTTGCAAGGCACTTGAGAGTATATGCGATATAAACCCTAAGATTAAATGGGTCAACGATATTTTCTATAAGAACAAGAAAGTTTGCGGAATCTTGACAGAAGCTCAGACCAATCTTGAGACTGGCAGAATTGATAAGTTGATTATCGGAATTGGCATCAACTGCTTCCCAAGTAAATTCCCTGAGGAAATTGCTGATATTGCAGGGAGCGTAGCGGACGAAAACGGTGCGTTTTCGAGAAGCACACTAGCTGGTGCAGTAGCTGATAATATTCTCGCCATGATTAAGGAATTCCCAAGCACAAACTTCCTTCCTGAGTATAGAAGAAAATGCTTCATACTCGGCAAAGACATCTACGTCCATACAATCGCAGATGGTAAACGCATCAAAGCACGCGCCCTAGATATCGACGACAAGGGAGGGCTCGTTGTGGAGTACATGGAAGGTGTCAGAATGAGAGAAATTGAGACCCTATCATCGGGTGAAGTTTCCATCAGGCAGTAGCCTTGCAAATCCTTCTCACGCTATAGAACGTAAATCTATGTATATGCTACATCGTAAATAGGCGATTCTTATAAGCCTTATAATTACAACAAAATAAGATAACTATAAAGACCGATTTCTAAAAATCGGTCTTTTGATTTACCATATATCTTGGCGTGATTACTTGCTTTCAGGAGTCTTTTCTACAAGTTTTCCCCATACAACAATTCTGTCATCGCCTGGGTCATAAGTACAGGTACTTAGCATAACTATCTTGTCATTTGCTGTTACATCTACGGTTCCCTTGTAGCCAGCGAGTTCATTTTTGCTGAGTACATTATTGATGTATGCTTCTTTAGTTGATACATCATCCTCTGCAATATTGAGATTATATATGCTCTCATTTGTTGCATTTACATTTGCTGCACCGAAAATCTCAAGCTTATAGTTCTTCTCAGGCGTATAAATGTCGATAACCTTGTGCTTCTTATAGTACTTCGCATCCTCAAAATAATTTCCGAGGCTGTTGAACATGCTATCGTCAAGCATTCTGTGTCCGTAAACAATGGTCAAAAAACTATTGAACGGATCCCTATTGTTGCTATCGATGAAAATAGAGCCCTTACGGCTGTACTCTCCTGTCATGATGTGGTAGAGATAGTAATCGTTGTCACTTCCCTGCATGATAGGATAGTTGATAACCGTACCCTTAGATCTGATCCATCCCTTGACATTCTTGCTAATTTTTGTCAAAGCATCCCAGTCGATTGTGAGGTCCTTTTCTTCCTTATCGGCTGATTCACCAGCACCAGCAATCTTTGCAAGATCATCGTAGGCAACTGTGCCCTTGTGATATTCCATATAAATCGTGAAAACCTTATATCCACTGAAAATCATAACGCAAAGCAGTGCAAGCATTACGAGTCTGTAAAGCCATGTTCCTAGCCCTGCTTTTTTCTTTTCCTTTTTGCTCATATCAACCTCTTGTCCTTAATCTTCCCCATTCTCGGACTCATACTCATCTATCATCGTCTGAAGCTTATCACCAATTCTTCCGATAGCCTCATACCTCACAGGTTTACCGTCCTTCAAAATTATCTCGTATCCACATCCAGGCTCAGGCATCCAGTCCCACATAGACCTTTCGTCACCGAAAAGATGATCCATAAAGCTGGAAATTACACCACCGTGACATATCATCACAGTCATAGGTACATTCTTTGCAATGTGTTCATCTATCAAAAACTGACCACCTCGCCTTGTTCTATCACGAAATTCGTTTCTGGATTCACCGTTTGGAAGCTTGACCTCACCAATCTGGTCGTATCCCCACTCTAGGAAAAGCTCATCGTCCTTAAGAGAATCAAAGGCTCTGCACTCGTAGTCTCCGAAGTTCATCTCTTTCATATCCGTGATTCTACCGTGTTCAACATCTCCGAACAGAATCTCAAGAGTCTCCTCTGTGCGCTTCATCCCAGTTGTGAAGAACTGCGCTCCCTCAGGAATATCAGGATAGAAACCGCTATTCCTTTGTTCAATAAGCTCTGAAACGCCCTCTTCACAGAGGCCTATATCCGTCGCTCCGTAGAACCACTTCTTCTTATTCCCCTCAGTTATACCATGTCTTATGATCAAAATCTTAGATTCCAACTATTTTATCCTACTTTCAATTCCGCAGAAAACCGTATATACCTCGTCAGCCTCTGCGGCTACAGCATTGACAACCCTTCCGTTTGTCTCACGCCAAGCCCTCTCGAGTTTGTCCATAGGAACAAGCCCACGAGATATATCCTCACAGATTATTATCTTATCCTTCATCAAAGGAAGCTGCGCCCTTATGTATTCATCAGCGCTTTGCCCCCTCTTCTCATACCCATATATAAATTTTTCCAAACCGTAGATGACTTTTTTCCCAAAGTCGATTGACTCCATATCGCTATTACAATAGCAAATATCCTCATCTTTGATTCCGAAGCTTTTTCTGGCAAAATCGAGCTTACCCTGATAAGCTCCCGCATATATCAAAATCATTGGCTCTCCTTTCGCTCATCGACCCTACACTATTATCAGCGCTGCCAAAATCATTCCGCCAAGCTCACCCATGCAGATGCTATACCCTGCGATATCGCCATTCATGCCGCCCAGGTTATGTCGTGCATAAAGACAAGAAAGAAGTGTAACGCATGAGGTTCCAAGGGATGAAACAACAAGTCTAGCTATAGCCTCTGGCCTTGCAAATATGATTGCAAAGATGAGAATTAACAAAAAGTAGGCACATGTAATCAAGGCTACCATCTTAATATACTTATCTCTAGGTTTTTCGTGATCCTCTAGATACTGGCTTGTCGTAAGTGGCTTGAAACTAAGTACACAAGCACCTGCCGTACCACGGGAAATAACTGGAATTGTCAAAAGAGGAAAGAGCCCACTTATATCCATAGGCTTTATAAAAAAGCTAAAGCTTGCCACATACATAGCAAGAACTAGGAATACCAAAGTTATAACGGCAAAAGCTCCAACCGTCGAATCCTTGAGAATCCTAAGTCTATCCTCCAAAGGTCTGCGCGACATAATCGCGTCATTGACATCCATAAAGCCATCCATATGCATAAAGCCACATATCGCATAGATAAAAAAGCAGATTAACAGCGCGGAAAGTAGTGGATAAACCGCAATTCTTAGCAAAATACATCCTAGGATAAACCAGATAAAACCTGCAACCATTCCTACGCCAGGCAGAAAGGCCAGCATCATGTTCTTAAGCCCGCTATCCCATCTCTTGTACGGACAAGGCAAGGTTAAAAAATTACCCCAAGCCATAAAAAACCCAATAACAAAATCCTTCATAACATACTCTCTAAATCAATTCAAAACTATAAATGACCCTTGCGCGCGATGACATTACCACAGATAACCTCGCATACAAGCTCGCATTTATTCGCTAAAGCCCTGTCTATCAAAGCAAGCCCACGCCTGTAGTTTTCCGTAAAATCATCAAAAATTCTAGCCTCAGAATATATGTAATCAGAAACGAAAACTACATTGCCGCTAAGCTCAGCAAATCTCAAAAGATCCTCTGAAACCTTCTCAGCCGCGTGCTCATCAAAATCTCCCATCCCGAACATCGCGTTAGCAAGCTGTGCTGTAACGCTGTCCAAAAGGAAGACTCCATCCCTATCTAAATTATATGGTGCATCAAAGAGCTCACACATGTTCATAGGCTTCTCAACCGTGATAAAGCCCATTCCGTCACGGTCTTCTACATGCCTTTGGATTCTAAGCTCATCCTCATCGTCCGTTGCAACCATGGTGGCAAGATAGTATAGCTTTTTCCCCTTTGCCATGTCAAACGCATATCTCTGAGCAAAGGAGGACTTGCCATTCTTTGCGCCTCCGCTTACAAAAACATTCATATTAAAACAAACTCTTTTCTCTCAGCTCATCAAGATATTCCGAATCTATCTGTCCTTCATCTAGACTCTTCATCTCATTCATAACAGCACAAGCCGCTTCCATAATCTTAAATGCTATAGGGCATCCGCTAGCCTCACCGAGCTTCATCTCAAGGTCAAACATCGGCCTAATTCCAAGTTTTTTCACCGCTGCCTTATATCCTGGTTCCTGTGAAAAATGCGATGTGAACATGAAATCCTTAACCCTAGAATCAATCTCAGCTGCAAGAAGCGCTGCCGCAATAGAAATATATCCGTCCACAACAACTGGAATTCTATTAATCGCTGCACCTAGGAAGGCACCCGCCATGGCACAGATATCGTAGCCACCAAAAGCTGCTGCGCGGTCTATAGGATCGGGCATGTCATATTTTGATACAGCCTCTGCAACAATCTTGCACTTTTTGCTCAGGGATTCATCGTTTAGGCCACCGCCTCTTCCGACAACCTCCTCTGCACTCATTCCTGTAAATGAGCTTATTATGCAGGCTGCAGTTGTTGAGTTTCCTATACCCATTTCGCCGACACCGTAGATGTTCTTTCCGGCCTCACAAATCGCATCAGAAGCCTCGATTCCAGTCAAAATCGCAGCGATAGCTTCCGTTTTAGTCAAAGCTGGTTCCTTTGCTAGGTTTCTGCTTCCATCAGCAATTCTTCTGTCTACGACAAGTCTCTGAATCTTTCCATCAACTAGCATGTCATCTGCAAGTACGTCAGCTGGTATCGGAAGTCTAACGCCAACGTCTATATCTAAAATGTCTATTCCAAAGTACTTGGCCTGTGCACCTACACCTGTAATACGCTTTGTAAAGTTAATAGTCTGCATCAAAGTAACAGTCTGAGGAGCCGATGCTACGCCTTCCTCGACAACACCATTATCTGCACACATCAAAACGAGAGCCTGATTATCCACCATATTCCCATAGACTTTTCCGGTAATTCCCGCAAGCCTAATGCTCATTTCCTCAAGCCTTCCTAGGCTTGTTGGAACCTTGAGTCTGTAGTCCTGTCTCTCCTTTGCAGCCTTCATCGCCTGCTCATCTAGAGGCTTGATTTCTGCTAGGCGCTCCCTGAGCTTTGATTCATCTGCAGAGCAAATCCATTTATTCATTACTTTAGACCTCATTTTTCAAAATTTCGTTGTAAAATATACAATAATTTTATCATATCTTTGTGTTGAATAAAAGAAGGCCTTATTGCCTCAGCAAAGATTCAAATATATAATATTTTTACAAGGTAAAGCGATTTATTATTTTGATTATGAAAGGGAATTATTTATGAACAAACGAATCATCAGCAATATTCTATTGCTAGTCACAGCACTGATCTGGGGTTCGTCCTTCGTTGCCCAGAAGGCGGGTACGGCGCTGGAGCCGTTTACATATAATGGTATCCGTACACTAGTTGGTGGAATTTCTCTAGTCCCAGTTATCCTGATTCTATCAAAGGTCGGCAAAGGCAAGGCAGACGAAGCTGCACATAAAGACAAGAAATCACTAATACTTGGTGGTATCGTCTGTGGTACATTTTTGGCGATTGCCTCAAATCTTCAGCAGTTTGGCATGTACTTTGATGCCGATGCTGGTAAGGCCGGCTTTATAACCGCGCTATATATAATGATAGTTCCAATTTTAGGAATGTTTCTAGGCAAGAGAGTACGTCCTCTAGTGTGGTTCTGCGTGCTTCTTGGAGCATGTGGATTCTACCTTTTGACCATCGCAGGCAAGGGCGTTGGACTCACAATAGAAAAGGGAGATCTCTTCGTTTTGCTCTGTGCGGTACTGTTCTCATGCCATATTCTTGCAATCGATCACTTCTCGCCTAAGTGTGATGGCGTCAAGCTATCCTGCTTGCAGTTCTTTGTTGCAGGAGGACTTAGCTTCATCATGATGCTAATATTCGAATCACCCGATATAAACCAGATTCTCGGCTGCTGGTTCCCTATAATCTATGCTGGTGTATTCTCCTGTGGTATCGCCTATACGCTTCAGGTTGTTGCCCAAAAGAACGCAGAGCCTACAGCTGCTTCTTTAATTCTCAGCCTTGAGTCTGTGTTTGCAGTTATCTCTGGTGCAATTCTTCTTGGCGAGAGAATGACAGGTTATGAGATTTTCGGATGCGTAGTGATTTTTGTCGCTGTTATCCTAGCTCAGCTTCCTCAGAAGGAAAAGTAGACAAAAACCACGAACATTTGATGCAAATCCACTTTGTTATATTCGTATTTTTGCCAAATTCGTAATGAATTATATTAAAACATTCATTTTTTTGTATTTCAGGAAATTATTTTTATAGTCAATTGTAACTTTACTACATTATAATTACATTGTATTTATTTTAACTATTAAGTTGATGTATTAAAGGAGAACAATCAATTATGGAAAAGCTTTTCAAATTGAAGGAACACGGCACTGATCCGCGTACTGAGGTCATCGCCGGCTTTACTACCTTCCTGTCAATGGTTTACATCTTGGCAGTTAACCCTAACATTCTTTCAGCAGCTGGAATGGACCGTGCAGGAATCTTTACTGCTACAGCAGTTTCTGCTGCATTCGCAACACTATGCATGGCATTCTTTGCTAACTACCCAGTTGCACTTGCTTCAGGAATGGGTCTAAACGCATACTTCGCTTACTCGGTTTGTATTCCGATGGCAGAAGCAGGAATCAAGAACCCATGGACAATCGCTCTTGCAGCAGTATTAATCGAAGGTATTGCATTCATCCTTCTGTCTCTGACAAACTTCAGAGAAAAGCTCGTTAACGATATCCCAGAAAGCCTTAAGTACGGAATTACAACCGGAATAGGCCTATTTATCACAATCATCGGCCTAAAGGGTGCAGGAATTGCAGTTGCAAGTCCTGCTACTCTCGTTGACTTAGGACATGTAAACACTCCTCAGTTCATTCTCGCACTTGTTGGACTTTTGATAATCGCAGTACTACACCACTTCAAGGTTAAGGGTGACATTCTAATCGGTATTCTTGGAACATGGATTCTCGGTATGATTGCACAGGCAACAGGCTGGTATGTTGTAAATCCAGAAGCTGGTGCTTTCTCACTATATCCAAGCTTTGAGGGAAGCAGCTTCATCCCTAAGGCACCTGAGCTATTCGCATTCGACTTCGCATGGATTGGTCAGCATATCATAAGCTTCACAACAATTGTATTCTCTTTCCTATTTGTAGATATCTTTGATACAGTAGGAACACTTATAGGTGTTGCATCAAAGGGCGACCTCCTAGACGAGAACGGTAAACTTCCAAATGCTAAGGGTGCACTTCTTGCAGATGCTGTTGGTACAGTTGCAGGTGCATGCCTGGGTACATCAACAGTTACAAGCTATGTTGAGTCATCAGCAGGTGTTGCAGCAGGCGGACGTACAGGTATGACAGCATTCACAACTGCAATTCTCTTCATCGTTGCTTTGTTCTTCTCACCTATCTTCATTGCAATTCCATCATTTGCAACAACTCCTGCACTTGTTTGGGTTGGACTTTTGATGATGAGCACAGTTAAAAAGATGTCATTTGATGGAGATATCGCAGATGTACTCGGAGGTTTCCTTGCAATAATCATGATGCCATTTACATATTCAATCGCTAATGGAATCATGTTCGGAATGCTCGCATGGGTAATCCTAAAGGTTCTAACAGGAAATGCTAAGAAGGTTCCTGTGGTTATGTGGGTATCAGCATTGCTATTCGCATTCAGATTCTACACACTTGTAAGAGGCCTCTCATTCTAGTAAATCGCTAAATTACAAACAATATAAGCAAATAAATTTGATATCAAGGCGTGCCTCAAGGTGCGCCTTTTACCTTGCAAGTATTTTGCGTCAAAGGTATAATATAAGCGTATGCTTGAGCGTGTTCAAGCATAGAAATCATATAAAAAAGAGGAAAGCAAAATGCATTATGAAATGAAGATTGCTGGTCTAACAAGACAGCTACCACTTTGTCCGATAAACGATGAGCTTTACATCGCAGCCTTTGTAATGTTTGGAGATGTTGCTATAACAGAAGCATCCGCAAAGGAGCTCCTAGCTAAGGCACCTGAATTTGATGTTATCGTAACAGCAGAATCTAAGGGAATTCCTTTGGCTTACGAGATGGCAAGACTTAGCGGTGGCAAGGACTATGTCGTATTTAGAAAAGCCGCAAAGCTATACATGCAGAACATAATAGAGACAAGCGTTGATTCAATTACAACTGACCACGTGCAGACACTATGCATAGGCGAGAAGGAAGCTAGCCTAATTAAAGGCAGAAGAGTCCTCATTGTAGACGATGTTATCAGCACTGGTGAGTCTCTCCGCTCCATGGAGAAGCTCGTAGATGCTGCTGGCGGAAACATAGTATGCCGTATGGCAGTTCTAGCTGAAGGAGAAGCCGCAGATAGAGATGATATCAAGTATCTTGAGATGCTACCTCTATTCAATGCAGATGGCTCAATCAAAGAGTAATAGCACATAAGGAGAACAAATGGCTTACGACTACTCAAAATTGCAAAACGGAAGCGATATACGAGGTATAGCTATCGGAAGCCCTGCAGAACCGGTAAATCTCGATTCTGAGGCGGTTTCGCGCCTAGCTAAAGGCTTTCTGTATCTTCTATCACATAGCACAGATAAAGAACCAAACGAGCTTTGCATAGCAGTTGGACGAGATTCCAGAATTTCAGGTCCTGAGCTAGTGCGAGATATAGTCTCCGCACTCACTCCATACGGAGCTAAGGTTTTGGACTTAGGACTTTCATCTACACCTGCTATGTTCATGTCTACAGTCTTTGAAGAGTTTAAATGTGACGGTGCCATCATGGTTACAGCAAGCCACATGCCTTCAAACCGAAACGGAATGAAGTTCTTTGATGCGTGCGGCGGACTAGATAAGGGTGACATTGCTGACATAATCACCTTTGCTGAATCTAGTTCAATCCTAGGTAGATTGATTCCAAAACCTGCTTCTGATCCAATCAAAGCTAATTTGATGGATGTTTACAGCGCACACCTAAAAAAGAAAATCGTAGATGCTCTTGATTCTGGAGAAACCCCTCTTTCAGGATTATCTATTACAGTTGATGCCGGAAACGGTGCTGGTGGTTTCTATGCCGAAAAAGTTTTATCACCACTCGGCGCTGATGTCAGCAGCTCACAGTTCCTAGAGCCAGACGGAAGCTTTCCAAACCACATTCCTAATCCAGAGGACAAGGAAGCGATAGAATCCATATGCACAAAGGTTCGCGAAGCAAAGACCGATTTAGGTTTAATTTTTGATACAGATGTAGACAGAGTTTCTGCAGTTGACGAAAACGGCAAGGAGATAAACAGAAACGCTATTGTAGCACTAGCAGCTGCACTCATAGCAGATTCACACCCAGGCTCAACAGTTGTTACAGACAGTGTAACTTCTCGTGGTCTGACAAGTTTCCTTGAGGGAAGTCTAGGTCTTAAACACCTTCGCTTTAAGAGAGGATATAAGAATGTGATAAACAAGTCCATTGAGCTTAACGAGCAAGGCATAGAAAGTGACCTTGCGATAGAGACATCTGGACACGCAGCATATAAGGAAAACTTCTTCCTAGACGACGGTGCATATCTTGCAACAAAGATAGTAATCGCTGCTGCAAAGTGCAAAAAAGAAGGCAAAGGAATAGCATCGCTGATAAGCGATTTGTCCGAACCGCTAGAAAGCCTAGAAGTTCGCTTGCCAATTATAGGAAGTGACTTCGGCGCTGTGGGCGATAGTATAATAGAAGATTTGCGCACGATAACCTCTTCAGGCGAGCTTTCTGAGTGCACTCTTGAAGAACCAAATTACGAGGGCGTGCGAATTAACTTTAACAATTCTTCGATCAAAGGCTGGATGCTCCTTCGAAAATCCTTACATGAACCTATTATGCCACTAAACTTTGAAAGCGATGTTGAGGGAGGCTGTATCAAAATAGCTGAGCTTCTCATCCCGCTTCTATCAAAATATGATAATCTTGACATAGGAAAGCTAAAAGACTTAGTTTAAGACATAAAAACTGGCTCAGGCCAGTTTTTTATTTTTGTATACATTTAATTAAAAATATGTTTAATTTTTTACTTATCCTTTTGATTAGAGATTAGCATGTATAGTCTGTAACCATTGAAATTACAAGGATTTTTATATGCTATATTAGTATATTTTGATATCTGAGTGAACAAAATGAAAAAAACATGAAAAAATATCTTGTGTACATAAACAAATTATGTTACAATCCTTATTATTTCCAAACAAAAATTTAAAAAGAAAAGGGGACAAAAACATATGGATAAGAAACTTTCCACAAAAAATTATGTACTACTTGCCTCCCTCCTATTCGGACTGTTCTTTGGAGCGGGAAATCTAATATTCCCGGCGCTTATGGGACAGATGGCAGGCGAACACACACCAGCAGCGACTATTGGCTTCGTTATTACAGGCGTAGGTCTACCGCTACTCGGTATTATCGCAATTTCACTGTCTCGAAGTGAGGGTCTTTACGACCTAGGTTGCAAAGTATCTAGACCGTACGGTATATTTTTTACTTGCCTACTATATCTAACTATAGGACCATTCTTCGCAATTCCTAGAACTGCGACAGTTCCTTACACAGTAGGTGTAGTACCAGCACTACACAAGGATTCACCTATAGTGCTTGGACTATTCTCACTCTGCTTCTTTGCGGTAGTTCTTTGGTTCTCACTAAGACCATCGAATATCCTAGACAATGTAGGTAAGTACATCAACCCAATATTCCTTGCATTCCTAGCAGTGCTACTAGTTATGTGCTTCGTTAACCCAATGGGTTCAGTTTCAAGCACAAAACCAACAGGTGAATATGTAACACACCCATTCTTCAGAGGATTCGTTGAGGGTTACAACACCATGGACGCACTAGCTTCGCTAGCATTCGGAATCATCATCATCAACGCTGTTAGAAATCTTGGCGTTAAGGAACCTAAGAACATAGCTAAATCAACTGCTATCGCAGGTGTAGGATGTGCGGTTCTCATGGCAGTAATCTACTTTGCACTCGTATTTGCTGGTGCACAGTCAAGAGGAATCTTTGAAGTTCAACCAGATGGTGGTACACTACTTAATAAGATGGCTGACCACTACATGGGAGGTATAGGCGCAACATTCCTAGCTATCACAATCACACTTGCTTGCCTAAAGACTGCAATCGGTCTTATAACTGCAGGTGCAGAAACATTCGGAAAGATGTTTCCTGGCTTACTTTCATACAAGGCTTGGGCAATACTATTCACATCAGTTTCATTTGTATTTGCTAACTTTGGACTACTTAAGATCATCGCATACTCAATACCAGTATTGATGTTCCTATATCCACTAACAATTGCTATCATCCTAGTGAGCATCGTTGGAGGACTGTTCAATTATCACACAACTGTTTACAGATGGACCATTGCATTCACTATGCTTCCAGCTCTATTTGACGGAGTTAAGAGCCTACCAGCTGAGACAGTTGCAGCTCTACACCTAGATGGTGTTGTTGCAAAGGTCGGCGAAATCCTTCCACTTTCAGATATCGGAATGGACTGGGTAGTTCCTTCAGTATTAGGCTTTGTAGTAGGACTAATCTTCTACGCATTGAAGAAGGATAAAGGAACAGCTAACGCTTAGTAGCATATAAGAAAACATAATTTAAATAAAAATAGTGCAACTGATGTTGCACTATTTTTTACGTCTTTTTACTGGTCTTGTCTTCTTTGCTGCACTGAGCATCTTGCGGTACGCCCGCTTGCTCTTTTGGCTCACAAGCCTTCCTATGGCCTCCGGCTCATGCCGTCTTACCATATTGTTTTGGTTTGTTCGCATCTGTACAGGCTTTGCCTGAAGCTTGGAGTCAAGTATCTTTTGACTTGAATAAAGCCCGTTATATCCCGAGCAAAGGTATCCCATGAAGCTAGCTATTGCAAACATTTGCACGCCTCCGCCTCCAAAACACTCTATGGCGAGGCAAATCGGTGCTATCATGGTATTTGTTGCTCCTCCGAACAGTGCTACCATGGCGAGCGCCGCGCCGAAGGATGATGGTATGCCTAGTAGCGGCGCGAATACGGCGCCGAAGGTGCTTCCTATGAAGAAGAGCGGCAGGATTTCTCCGCCCTTGAATCCTGCGCCGAGCGTTATTGCTGTGAACAGTATTTTGAGTAGAAACGCGAGATAGTCTTCATTGCCACCTGAGAGCGCCTCTGCTATTGTTTCACTGCCTGCTCCGTTGTAGGTGTCTTTCCCTACTAAAAGGCTTAAAACTATTATAATTATTGCTCCTGAGACTACTCGAATATATGCGTTGTTAAATAACTCATCGTAAATCGCATGTATCAATCTATAGCTATTGCACATCAGTGTGGATACGAGGCCACAAAGAGATGCGAGCACGAGGATTTTGAGCATCAGTACTGGCGTTGTCGTCGGTATGCTTATGTGGAAGCCAAAGGCGACTACGCCAAGCTTTGTTGCAATCCAGTAGGCCGTGTACGAGGACACAAAGCATGGGAATACGGCCATTTGGTAGAGGTGTCCGACTTTGATGAACATGACGACGAAGACCGTTGCGGTAAGCGGTGTACCGAAGATAGCCGCAAAGAAGGCTGCCATGCCGGCCATGGTCGCTATTCTGAGGTTCTCCGCGTGGAGTCTCGACTTTCTACCTATGTAGTTGCCTATGCCTCCACCTATCTGAAGTGCTGCACCCTCCTTACCTGCTGAACCACCACAAAGGTGCGTCAGAACTGTACCCACAAAAATAGCAGGAACCAGTCTAAATCTAACAGGTGCGCTGTCGTGCACAGAATCGATTATATCATCGGTTCCCTTGCCCTCAAGCCCTAGCTTTTGATACATGTAGACTATGATTATTCCTGCAAATGGAAGCAAAAAGAGCAGCCACTCGTGCTTCTTGCGAAATACATTCGCATATAATACACCATTGTAAAACAAAGCTCCGATAACACCACAAATCATTCCGATTACAATCGCAATAAGGCTCCATCTAATGATGAGCTTTACATACTGCTTAACGTATTCAGTCTGGGTATATCGCTGATTTTGTTTCAAGACCGCTCCTTATATTATTTAGTTACTGTATAAATTTGTTGTTACATATTCTGGGTCGCAAGTTACATCGATTCCAAGTGATGAAAGTGTCTGCTCGTCTCGGTCTGAGAGAATTGCCGTGCAATGTGCCCTGCATCCATGAAGCAAGGAAAGCTTGCTAGCTGCAAGTCTTGCCTTTTCGTCCGTAACTCCTGAAACTGTAAGAGCCATCAAAATCTCCTCGCAGTTCAGGCTGCTCCTGTCATATCCAAGCACATCTGTCTTTAGGTGCTGCGTTGTCTCAAGAACCTTTGGCTCTATCAAAAGGAGTTCGTCTGGCATTTCTGCTAGATATTTGATTGAGTTCAAAACCACTGCAGCTGCTGCAACCATACGCCTTGAGCTACGTCCCGTTATAACGTGACCATTCGGCATCTCCATGGCCATGGCTACTGCATTCTCGTATTTATCGCAGAGCTCTCTCTTGAATTCCACATAATCTCTAGCTTTCTGAACTACAACTCTATCGCCAACAGCCTTGCCAACTTCCTTCATCAAAAGCTCCGCCCTATCTAGGGAATCGCTCTCAATCTTACCCTTCTTGAAATCGACTGCTGCTATCAGAAATCTCCTGATTATCTCCTGACAAGAAGCCTCCTGACAGGCCTCATCATCAGTGATACAAAAGCCTACACGGTTTACACCCATATCCGTTGGTGACTGGTATTCAGATTCCTCACCAGTAATTTTCTCAATTATTCGTTTAACTACTGGAAATACCTCAATATCTCTATTATAGTTGATTGCCTTCTCACCATAAGCCTCTAGGTGGAAAGGGTCTATCATGTTCACATCCTTTAGATCTACCGTTGCAGACTCATAAGCAAGGTTAACTGGATGCTTTAGTGGAAGATTCCAAACTGGGAAGGTCTCAAACTTCGCATATCTTACCTTGCGTCCACGCATAAAGTCATGATATAGCTGGGATAGACATGTCGCAAGCTTTCCTGAGCCTCCACCTGGTCCAGTTACAACGACAAGCGGCTTAGTAACCTCAATGTAAGGGTTTGCGCCGTATCCTTCTTCACTTACAATCGTATCTACATCTGTAGGATATCCCTTTGTGAAGTAGTGCTTATATGTCTTAATTCCGCGTCTCTCGAGCTTTTTGATGAACATATCAACTGCTGGAGCATCCTCATATCTTGTTATGACTACGCTGTTTATATCTAAATCGTACTTTCTGAATGTATCTATGAGCCTTAGAACTTCGAGGTCATAGGTGATGCCGAAGTCATGCCTCGTTTTGTTAGTCGTTATATCTCCAGAGTAGATGCAAATAATCACCTCTGCTGAGTCCTTCATCTTCTGCAAAAGCTTAATTTTCGCATTCTCATCAAAGCCAGGAAGCACCCTCATAGCGTGCTTATCGTGAACCAACTTGCCACCGAACTCAAGGTAAAGCCTTTCGCCCTGCTTTTCGTTGATTCTCTGCATTATATAATGCGACTGCTCTTCGAGATATTTTTCTGAATCAAAACCTAATTTGTACATAGAGACGCCTCCCGTCTACACTAACATCTGAAAAGAAAGAAATAAGGTGGTTCCAACCATAGAGAGGATAATAACCGCTACTACTATTCTTGCAACCCATCTGTGAAATCTGTTCATAATTACACCTACTGCATTATCTCAATCGCAAGCTCGTTGCGACCTTCTATCATTCCTCTGAGACTAATATCATACTCAAGAGTTATCTTACCGTATCCCTCTGGCGAAAGTTCTCTCTTGATACTGTTCGTCAAAACCTCTAGCGACATAGGCCCATACGGCGTGCTATAATCGCTCTTAAAACGCTTTCCGGTCTCAAACTCTAGTACTGATCCGTACTCACTTGAGTCTCCAATTCTCTTCATTCTCAGGCTGGTATCCGTTAGTTTAAGACTGGTCTTACACCCTGGAAATCCCGAAAACTCACTCTCTTCATATATAAAATACTTGGCTCCGCCCTTCTCGAACATCATGCCGTCACTCACAAATTCGAGTTCTTCTTCGACATTGTCGCCGACAAAACGCTTGCCAGTTATCTTTATCGTGACATTCTTCATATCATTACTGTCCTTTCACAAACTCAATTTGCTATTATACCACAAATAGATATTTTTTTGTTATTCATCAAGCAAAAAACTTTTATTAAAATCATTTATTTTGCTTTTATAAACCGTTAAACTCTGATAGTATCAAAATATATAAAATCATTGCACAGGATTAACCCTTTTATCACAAAAAAGCCATATATCTTAACTATAATCATACCATAAATAGACAAACTAACAAGGAGGTAAGCTTATGGATCACAATAATGATTACACACCCCCATTTGGCGACAATAATGAAATAACTCCCCCAAATGAAAATCCATCGGATATAACCGAAGCTACAGCTAGCGAGCTACCAAGTGCTAATAGCGCTTTCAGCGCAAGCACAGCGCAGACAGGCGTTAATCAAAATCCTGCTTCAAGCTTTGATTCAACATCTGCAAACACATCATACAATGCACCAAATAGCACAACGAATGCAGAATGGGAGTCTGTACCAAAATTTCCTGGCTATGAGAGAACCTCATTTGGTAATACTTCGTTTCAGTCATCGAGCAATCCATTTGAGCAGGAAAGACAGTTTAACACTTCAAGAGGATTCGAAAACTACTCATATGATACTTCCCAGCTTAGAAGCTTTGATAGAAAATCCTCTGACGGAAATGGCGGCATGCCTAAGACCAAAACACCTAAGTCACCTGTTTATATTACCAAGAAGGCTTTTATCATCTGTCTGATTTGCGCAATGCTAGGAACTTCTGGTATAACCATTGGCGGGCTTAAGCTAGCAGGAGCATTTGATGGCTCATACGGTGGAAACAATGTCTCTGCCACAAACTACAAGTTAACTAAATCCAATGGCACAACTAGACCAATCAAAGAAATCGTTTCTATGAACGAAAATGCTGTCGTTGAAATACAGACCGAAAAGGTCAGCGGAGACTCTTGGATTAAGAACTATGTAACCAAGGGTGCAGGCTCTGGCGTAATTATCGATAGCGACGGCTATATAATGACCTGTAATCATGTAATCGATGGCGCTTCGAATATAATCGTAAAGCTCAAAGACGGAACGACCAAAAAAGCACGTCTTATAGGTGCTGATAGTCAAAACGACATAGCTGTTCTAAAGATTGACGGCTCAGGATACACTGCTGCAAGATACGGTGACAGCGATTCTATCTCCGTAGGTGATCAGGCAGTTGCAATTGGTAATCCACTTGGCGAGCTAGGCGGAAGTGTTTCAGCAGGTATCATTAGCGCTCGTGATAGACAAATTAGCGTTGACGGAAAGGCAATGAAGCTTCTTCAGACTGACACTTCAATCAACCCAGGAAACTCGGGCGGTGGCCTTTTTGATGGACAGGGAAATCTAATCGGAATTGTAGTTGCTAAATCGTCTGGTTCTAATGTTGAAGGACTTGGATTTGCAATTCCTATCAACACAGCATCAAAGATTGCAAAGGATCTAATTCAGAACGGCAAGGTTACTGGACGTGCAATAATAGGCGTTAAGATTGTTGATTTATCAAGTGAAGAAGATGCACAAAAATATGGCGTAAGCGCGCCAGGAGTATATATCGATGATGTTGTTACAGATGAGGCAAAGAACTCTGGATTACAATCTGGTGACAAGATTCAATCCATCGGAAAAGCAAAGATAGAGTCAGCTGTAGACCTAAGAACAGAACTAGATAAATACAAGCCAGGTGATAAAATAAAAATCACCGTTTTACGAAATGAAAAATCCGTAGAAATCACAGTAGTCCTCTCGGAAGGTTAACATAGATTAATATAGCTGTATTGAAAAATCCTCAAGATTTATTTCTTGAGGATTTTCTCTATTTTATAGTTTATATCAAATTCTTATCATCTAGCAGAACATACCTGCCTTTTATTATAGCTCTCAGAGATTAAATCTCTCTCTTATCGCGGAAGCCTGTTTTTCCTCCCTCGATGACAAAAGCTCTTAGTGCCTGAATGTGCTCTGAAACAACACGTCTAGCCTCGACACTATCTCCACTCTTGAGAGCCGCAATGATTCCCCTATGCTCGCTAGGCATGTTCTCATAGCGTGAGAAATCATCGTAGTAAATGTATCTGAATCTCAAAGCCAGCTCCTGAGCCATGGTGCTGAATTTTACAAGAGTGTTATTTCCTGTAATTTCGACGATTTCCTTATGGAACTGCTCATCACAGAAAATCATCTGCTCTGTATCGTTATGCTTAACTGCAAGCTCATAGTCGTCTGTGATATTCTCCAAACGATCGATTTCTTCAGGAGTAATGCGCTTTGCTGCAAGCTCAGCCGAAAACCCCTCAAGCTCCTCTCTTACATCCAGCAGGTCCACCATCTCATCTATGGAAACATCGGATGCATAAGCGCCGTGTCTTGGCTGAATTGTAACAAGACCTTCCTTCTCTAGCTTACGAATTGCCTCTCTGATAGGAGTACGGCTAACGCCCATCTGATTTGAGAGATCAACCTCCATAAGACGAGTTCCAGGAACAATACGACCAGTCATAATATTCCTCTTCAGCTCCTCATATACAACCTCTCTAAGAGGTCTGTGGCTACCAATATCCATTTTCACATCCTGTAGGTCCATAAAAATCTCCATTCTGCTTCAATAAGCCCTATATCATCGTCCTTGCCCAAAAGGCAAAGCAAGACTTTTCTTTAAAAACTGTCGCGTACTTCTTAGCCTGACTTTCGCTATCAAAGATTGCAAATACCGTCGGCCCGCTACCGCTCATCAGCACCTTCCTCGCACCTTCACAGGTCTCAATCATAAAGCGCTTGAGCTCCGCAACCTCTGGATACTCCTTCAGTGTAAACTCCTCGAGGACATTTATCATCTCAGAATACACTGTATTCTTATCACCATATCTCAAAGCTCTACAAAGCTTATCATTATTAGGTCTATCGCTTATCGTACATTCATCAATCCCAGTAAATACCGTCCTTGTTGAAACACTAAGCCTTGGTGTTACGACAAGTATGCTCGATTTCAGAGGTCTCACTTTGCTAAGCTCAGTGCCCGTTCCTCTTGCTCTCGCACAAGTTGAAGCAATGTTAGAGTATCTGATATTCTCAGGCAAGTCCTTGTTGCTTTTTGCCTGCGCCATCAAACAAAACGGGATATCAGACCCTAGCTTCGCCCCTTGTTCACAAAGCTCTTCTAGCGAAAGCCCTAGCTCCCACATAGCATTGAGTCCATGCATTATTGCCGCAGCATTGCCACTTCCTCCAGCCATGCCCGCAGCAACCGGGATTCTTTTCTTTATGAAGATCTCGATAAGTCCCTTAGGATTCACCCTGTCTCCATATTCATCTATCATAAGCTCCGCTGCTCTCCACGCGAGGTTATACCTATTGTTTGGCAAATATCTGAGGTTTGTTCTGAGGTAGATTTCAAAACCCTTTAGATTCGCCCCAAAGCTATTAATTGGCTCTGGTGGCATCTCATCTGTGAATCTGATACTTATCTCATCTCTTAGTGATATTTGCTGCATCACCATATCTACTGGGTGCATACCACTTGGCATTACATCGCCAACATCAATGGAAAGGTTAATCTTCGCATAAGAGAAAAGCATTATGGTCTTTTCCACTTTTGCCTCCAATTACGCTATGTGCAAGATCAAAAAGCTTACTTCTTCTTGTTCTTAGCTCTTCTCTTAGCGAGTCGCTCTTCTTCCGCCGCCTGAGCCTCTGCAAGAGCCTTACGGCCAGTTATATATCTTCCGCCAGCTTCAGATATAGGTCTTGGTCCCTTTACCTTGAAGTTGCCGTTATCCTCTTCCTCATACTCTTCGTAATCGTCCTCGTCAGCTTCCTTAGCTGCCTTTTTCGCAGCCTTCTTAGCAGCCTTAGCCTCTTCCTTCTCATGCTGAGCGATTATTTCGCTAACAGGTCTACCTGTTCTCTTAGCTTCCTTGTATGGGTTAAACGGAGCGTTGCTCGTATCTGCATCTTCGTCCTCTTCCTGATGCTTCTTAGCCTGTCTGCTTGCAAAGAAGAACATTCCGACCATCATTAAAAGCATCATACCCATGTAAATCTTGTTATTAAGACTCTGGTTCAATGTCTTAAATTCAATCTTATGATCCTTACCGAGCGTATTTCCGTCATTATCAACGAATTTCTTAGAAATAACCAATGTGTACTTGCTGTCACCCTTGATTGCGTTCTTCTTGGCATTTACTGTATCGTAAAGCACGAGAACCTGTCCCTTAACATCAGGGTTAAAATACACCTTGATAGGAAGTTCCTTTCCCTTAGCGTCTAGAATCTTAAAGCACTTAGAATTCGCCTTCTGATTCTCCTTCTTGTTCACCTTGTTATTAAAAGTTAGCTTAACGCCGACATTCTCAACAGATGTATTCTTCTGTCCATCCTTAGGGTAGCTTTCCTTTAGCTCAAGCTTACCGCTCTCTGCAAATGCAAACGAGGTAAATATCATCACAATCAATGCTGTTAGGCAAATTCTGATACTCGTTTTCTTCATTACTCTTCCTCCGGTTTTTTCCTTTTATTTCGTAGGTTGCGAAAGAATTCGCGCACAAGCTGCGAACTTTCCTCTGCCATTATACCTCTATCCACTGCAATCTGATGATTTAGCCTATCATCTTGCACGATATTGAAGACCGATCCACACGCTCCCGTCTTAGGGTCATCCGCACCTATGTATAGATGCTCTATTCTCGACCACACGAGCGCACCCGCACACATACTGCAGGGCTCCATAGTCACATACATATCGCAGCCTATCAGTCTCCAGCCGCCCAAAACTTTAGACGCCTCTCTGATGGCTATCATCTCCGCATGCGCTGTAGGATCCTTGGTAGTTTCGGTCAAATTATGGCCTCTCGAAATGATTTCGCCATCCTTAACAATAACTGCTCCAACAGGTATTTCTCCCATTTCAGCAGCCTTCTGAGCCTCCTTAAGGGCCTCTTTCATATAATTACTCATATACTTTACAATCTTATCACATATACGTGTATTATTCAAGATACAAAATCCACGCTAGCGTGGTATTATCAATCAAAGAGAGTACCCACTTTGATGCTAAATACTATCAAACGCAAGTTGCACAAAGCAGTTTTATGGGTTATCATTTACATATTAATTAATCAAAAAGAGAGGAGATCACATGAGCTTTTTAAGCATTGCCATGATAAGCAAAATCGCAGACATTCTAGTCATTGCCATCATAGTTATATCAGCAGCTTCTGGCTACCGCAGAGGCCTACTGAACTCCTTTTTCAATTTCTTTCGCTGGTCGCTATGTGCAGTTTGTGGAGTTGTCTTTGCTCTACCAATCAAAAACTTCATAGTCAAGCATACCAGCCTTCAGCTCAGCATATCAAAGAGCATCAAAGACACACTAGATTCATCCATAGCTTCAGATAGTTTTATCATGAGCCTGCCACGTCAAATCAGACTTTTGTGGGATGACATCCGAAACGAGGCAACTTCAAGGATTTCAGTATCTCTAGCAGATACGCTAATCTCCATGCTCTCGTTTACCTTGCTCTTCATTGCTTTGTTTATGCTAGCGCGCTTTACACTTCGCAGCCTTGAGCTAAAAAAACGCGGAGTACTAGGCCTTTCCAACAGGCTTTGTGGAATGCTCTTCGGCGCACTCAAAGGAGCTTTGCTAGTAAGCATCATAATGCTTATTTCATTCCCTCTGCTCAGCCTGCTAGAGCCAGATACATCAGCTACGATTGCAGAAGGACTAAGTCACGGCAAACTATCAGGCTTTTTCTACAACTCCAATCCTATTACTGACGGTATAACTCTAATATCAAAGCATTCCATCTAGATAAATATCAGCCTCGCAGAGGCCCAATATAGATAAGGTACTTAACAGACACAAAAGGGACGAAAGCTTTTGCTTTACGTCCCTAATTATTATCACTTTGAATTCCTACTTAGAGTAAACGCTCGAAATTCCAAAGTACTCCTCAAGTGTAATCCACTTGCCATTGTTATATAGCTTTGTTGCAAGCTCAGGTCCCACATATCTTACATGCCATGGCTGATATGTTCTTCCCGTGATGGCTTCCTTTCCCTTAGGATATCTAATGATGAAACCATATTTAGCACAGTTTGCGTTAAGCCACTTTCCTGCAGTAGTATCTGCAAAGCTCTCCTGCTCATCGTTTAAATCAAGAGCATATCCTGTCTGATGCTCTGAATATCCAGGTCTAGCAACGGCCTTGTCAGCAGCTTCCTTCCCGTACTTAGAAACATAATCATCGTAGATTTCCTTCTGCACACGGTAAGATCTATATCCACTTAGCAAGCTGAAATGAACACCATCTGATTTCGCATCATCGAGAAGCCTCTTAAACTCTGTATACGCATCGTTTTGGATAGCACCTATGCCATAGCCCTCAGGAAGCGAGAAGCTGTTATTTACAATCAAAATACCATCTATGCTAGTAAGCCCATCCACGCGTGTAAGTGTAAAGCCCTTACCTGTTACAAAGCTCATATCTCCTTCGGTTTGATCCATGTCTATAACATTGACCTTAATCTTCTTCTCAGACTTATTTCCGCTATCATCAGTTGCAATTAGAGTCAGGCTATAGCTTCCGGCCTTCTTTGCATCGTAGCTTCCCTCTGTCTTAAGTTTAAACTTACCTGAGTTATCGCTCACCTTAGCCATATCCTCAATCTTACTTGCATTTCCGAGTAAGACATTAACTTCGGTCTCCATGCTGATTACCGGAGCCTTAGTATCAACAACATTAATGTCGAAATCGTAGTTCTTATCCTTACCATCTATGCTAAGGACAACCTTATATTTCTTCTTTCCGAGTTTGGAGGTATCAATTTTAACATCCTTCTTCAGCTTGCCACCGTCTATACTCTCAATATAGTCAGACGCCATAGCCTTGCTGTTAATCTCAGCATTTAGGCTATCCTTTAGCTTAACCCTGCTCGCTGTACCAAAGAAATTAAAATATATAAACAAAAATACTAGGAATGCTAAAAATAGAATTATTACTCCAATTACGATGTCCCTTATATATTGAATTCGCGTTTTCCTCGCAAAGAGATATTTCTTTCTTCCAAACATAGATGTCCCTTTCGGCACATAGCCTATCTAAAATCTGCTTTTCATGTTGCCTATATAATATCATAAATCACAAAAAAATTAAAGTTCTAGGAAAAGCAAAAGAACCGCATCTGCGGTTCTTTCGCTTTACAGGATTTCTATGTGATTAATTATGTTAATTTCACGCCTAAGTTTATAGCTTTACTAGTCCGCCTTCGTCTGCAATCTTCTGCTCTTCTGGTGTCATCTTCTTGATTGTGACTCCCGCGAATGCTAAGAGGAATGTAACTACTGGCATTGCCAAGTTGAAGATTGCCCATGGGAAGTATACTGCTGTGCTCTGGATACCAAGAGTCTTCTTGATGTAGATAGCACATGTGTTCCATGGAACGAGTGGTGAAGTAACTGTACCAGCTGACTCTAGCGCATTTGATAGAGCTGCTGGGTGCATTCCTGCCTTACGATATGCTGGAGCATACATTCTTCCTGGAACTAGGATTGAGATGTACTGCTCAGGCATTGTAACGTTTGATGCGATACATGTAAGCTCTGTAACACCGATAAGTGCTGGACCGCTCTTTACATACTTTGTAATAGCATTGATGATAACGTTTAGCTGTCCTGTAGCTTCCATGATTCCACCGAACATCATAGCAATCATTGTCATGAGAATTGACTCAGCCATTCCCATTAGTCCGCCCTTAGTTAGTAGATTGTCTAGTGACTCGATTCCGCTCTGCATTGTGAATCCGCTCATTGCACTGTTGAAGATTGCGCCGAGTGTAACATCCTTCTGGAAGATAGGAGCCATAACTGCTGCTACGATTACACCTAGTGTGATACCAGGGATAGCTGGCATCTTAAGTGCAATAGCTAGTATAACTACTAGTGGTGGAAGTAGTAGAATTGGGTTAACGTTGAAGTTATCCTTAATTCCGTTCATAAGAATATCTAGCTGTGATGTATCTGCATGACCGTTGTTAGCGTGCATGAATCCGTATACTCCGAAGAATACAAGTGCGATTACATATGCTGTAATTGTAGCCTTCATCATGAACTTAACGTGTGAGAATACATCAGTACCTGCCATAGCTGGTGCTAGGTTTGTTGTATCTGATAGAGGTGATAGCTTATCTCCGAAGTATGCACCTGAAAGGATTGCACCTGCTGTAGGTCCAACGGGAACTCCTAGACCTGCTGCGATACCCATAAGTGCAAGACCCATGGTTCCCATTGTTCCCCATGATGTACCTGTTGCTAGGGATGTTACTGAGCAGATAAGAACAGTTGCAACCAAGAAAACTGATGGTGATAATAGCTTAAGTCCGTAATAAATCATTGTTGGGATTGTTCCTGATAGGATCCATGCTCCAACGAGCATACCAACAATCATAAGAATTAGAATAGCCTGCATCGCACGTGATATACCTGTGATCATCATGCTTTCTACTGCATCCCACTTGTATCCAAGTCTTAGTGCCATAAGTGATGCAAAGATAACGCCAATGAACATTGGGATGTGTGGGCTTACTTCAAATACTACGATACCCACTGACATGATTACAACTAAGCCTAGGAACGTAGCAATCGCTTCGTACAGCTTAGGTGCTCTTGGCTCTTTAGCCTTTACATTGTCTTCCATTTGTTGTAATTCCTTTCTTTTCATAGACTTCCATAATTTTGTAGAACCCTGTAGTTTCATAGGTATATTATGAACCTTAATCTACATTATTACAATAGTTAATTTAATCAAATTTGGAGGGTCATTTTTGTTGATTCTACACAAAAAATTTTCTATTTTTTTATTAGTGATTCTAATTAACATTTGCTTTATAGCCTTGTTTACTAATGATAAACCTTTGAAATTTGCTTTTTCGTAACAAATGTGCCCGATTTTTCTATTTAGAAACTAGCTCAAAGGATTTTTTGATCTCAGAAAGCTCATTTAGCTTCCTTTCTAGCACGACCTCATTCATGCCATTTTCTTTTGCAATCTCTAGATACTTTTCAAATTCAGGGTGATTATTTTGCTTCACGACTGCTAAAAGCTCCCCAAAATATTCCCAAGCTTTGTTGTAGCTCCTCGTCGAGTTATAGTCCTCCTTCTTCGGCATCCATTCTAGCTCCAAAAAATATCTGTGAAGTATGTCACTCCAAGTTTCTTCATCGTCGTCATAGCAAAAGAATTTATTTTTAAATAGGCTTCCAAAGCGTCTATCCCAGATTTTAGCCACGTCTGGCAAATACCAAGTTTCTCTACATATGAGTTCGCTTACTAGCATTTCAAGGATATTCTCCGGAAATCCCCCAAGGCACCCGTAGTCTCCGGGAACTGAAGTCTTTGATGCGTCTTCTTTAAGCTCCTCGTATACGGTAGCACTATCTAGCATGACCATCGCGATTTTGGCACGATGAGCAAAAGGCATACCTTCACTTAGAATTTTATATTTTTCGATGTTATTCATATTTCCTCCAAAGTTCAATCCATCAATACATATTATAATCTTCAAACCACTATAAAGCAATTTACTGTAATAAAAAACGACACGCCCTACAACTTGTAGTTTGTGCCGCTTTGATGGATTTATATCCCTATTTGTTTCTTTAAATGTGAATCGCTGACTAGCCTACTTAATATATGTTTTTTCTACATACTTGCTTGTCATGCACTTTAGCAATCCGCCGTAGCTCAAAGTAAACTCGATTACGTCGCCAACCTTATAGTCGCCTTCTGCCTTTGTTACATCGACGATGATGTGGTCTGAGCTTCCGCCCATAATCTCAAGTCTTGAGTCAACTGGCTCCATGCTATCTAGGTCTGTGTCCTGCTTTCCAATTGCGATAATAGCTCTATCCATTAGGCCTCTGTCCTCGTAGTAAGGCTTCTGTCCAAATGCGTCAACGCCAACCTCACCGATAGGTAGTGAAGGCTTTTTCTTGAGCTCAACGATTTCTGCCTTGAGAACAAAAGCATCTGCGTCTGTACCTGGAAGTCTTGTGCTGTATGCTGTGTCGTTTCCGAGGAGCACCGACTCACCAAGTCTTAGGTTGTTGATTCCCTCTGGAAGCTCTCCCTTGTCAATCAAATAGATTGAGCTTGAGTTTCCACCTGAAACCATCTCTAGCTTGATGCCGAACTTAGTTTCAATTTCTCTTGCAATCTCAACAAGTCCTGAGAGGTTCTCGTTCTTTGGAATGATAGCACCATAGCATGTTAGGTTAACTCCCACGCCATAAAGGTTAATGTTATCAAGGGCTAGAATCTGCTCAACTGCTTCGAAAATCAAATCCTTGTTCTGGAAGAAAATTCCCTCTCTGAGGTCTCCCATGTCAATCATCAAAAGTATATCCTGCTTCTTGCCAAGCTTTGATGCTTCAGCATTTAGAAGCTTGATTGTCTCGATTTCGGAGATCATGCATAGATCAACGTACTTTGCTACTTCAGCAATCTCGCTCTGCATTGGAATTCTTAGAAGAACTGTCTTCTTGCCATTCTTGTGTGCTACATCTGCATAGCTTGCGATATTTGATATACGTGAATCTGCAAGAAAGTCAACTGCTGGAGTATCTGCAATCATCTTTACTACTTCTTCATCTGCGCAAACAGCCTTTGTTACAACCATCATGCTGCACTTGCCGTGCTCCTTAGTTGTCTTTGCAACTGCATCGAGGTTTTTTCTGAGTTTCTTTAGGTTAATGCTAATCTGTGGATACATGTCCTTCTCCTTTTATTCCTTTTCCGTCCACTTGCCCTTAACGCCTTCGTCATCGCCGTTGCTCGTAGGGTCATCCTTTTTGTACGCTGACATATCATAGCCGAGCTTCTCCATCTGTCTGATGTGCTCTCTGCGCTCCTCTTCAGCGTGATCCTTTTCTTCAACTGCAATTTCTGCCTCTTTGAGGGCCATAGCTGCCGAAGTAAACTTTTCATCCTTCTTCTCTGGGAACTTCATATCAAGGCTCTTCTCGAGAAGCTTTATCGCAGCCTCGCGGTAACGAGTTGAAAGCACACCTAGTGAAGCCATGATGTAGTCGTTATCAACCAAAATCTGAGCGTGTTCACTTGGGAAAAGAAGCATTCCACTCTCATTGTATGGAGCAATCTTCTTCATGATGTCCACTCTATGAGGAAGTCTTGTCAACGCACCACCAGTACCAACGATGTACTTTACCTGTGTAAGGTCCTTACCCTCTGCTAGGGTACTTCTTCCACTTGGTCCATAAATATATCTTAGATATCCAGCATGTCTTTCTGTTGCCTTGAGAACTGCCTCAGTTGTCAGTCTTTCAACAAACTTTATTTCCGCTTCATTCTTTGGAATTGCAACGTAGCTTGCGAGAACTTCATCAAAGTCAACTCCCATAGCCTTGCACTCTTCTCTAAGCTTTTCCTCACCGATAGATTCGATAACCTTCATTCTATTGACATAGACACCAAGGTCTCCTTCTACGGTTCTCTTAGCCTTTGGCTCAGGTGAGATCATAAGTCTTGCAATCTTGTCTGATTCTGTAGCTACTGAGTGAAGGTCCGTTGTCGCACCACCTACGTCGAGAACGATTAGGTCTCCTAGGCAGTCATACAAAACCTTTGTACATTCCATTACAGCGCCTGGTGTTGGAATTATAGGTCCGTTAACCATGTCCCTAACATGTTCCATTCCCGGAGCATTTGTAATGTGGTCCTCAAAAGCATCCTGAATTACCTTACGGCAAGGCTCAACATTGAGCGCATCTATCTTTGGATATACATTATCTACGATATAGAGCTTCTGTCCGCTCTCTTCATCAAAGATAAGCTTCATCTCTTCCTGGTTCTCTACATTTCCTGCATAAATTACAGGAATCTTAAGACCCATAGCACGAATTAATTCCGCATTGTCAAGCGCTGTATCTCTTTCACCGAAGTCAACACCGCCAGCTATCAAAATGAGATTAGGATTAATTTCCTTGATCTTTGCTATATCCGTTCTTCTCAAACGACCTGCCGTTATGTTGTGGATGATTCCACCTGCACCAAGAGCAGCTTCCTTTGCTGCCTTCGCTGTCATATCGTAAACGAGGCCGTGAACTGTCATCTTTAGTCCGCCTGCAGCAGATGATGTTGCAAGCATTTCACCATATTCTAGTTTATCAATACCTTTGTTTCGGCAGAGATCATCTATTGCACCCTGCAATCCGACTCTTACGTCACCTTCTAAAACCGAAGTAGGTGCCTGTCCTTGTCCCCAAAAAACCGGATTATCAGTACCAAGATCTGTGAACGCGTTTACAACCGTCGTCGTAGATCCGATTTCTGCTACCAATACATCTACTTTCATCTTCTTCCTTTCTGCCGTTTAGACAAAAGGACGGGCAAAAGCCCGCCCTTTTATTTAATAGAAATCCTATTTTTTACCGAACTTTTCGTTGGCCTTTTCGCCTGGAGCAAGTACTCCCCTTCTTCTCATTGCTTCTTCTGCAAGGAATGTAGCAACATCAATACCATGTGAGTCTCTTCCGAAGCCTTCATCGATACCAGTCTTTCTAGCGTCTTCAGGAACAACCTGAGTTCCGCCAGCACAGATAATTACCTTATCTCTGATACCCTTCTCGATTGCAAGCTCATTGATTCTCTTCATGTTCTTGTAGTGGATGTTATCGTGTGAAATGATTGTTGATGCTAGGATTGCTGAAGCGTTAAGCTCTATAGCAGCGTCAACAAGCTTTTCAACTGGTACTGAAGTTCCAAGGTAGTTAACCTTGATACCCCACTTCTCGATACCACCGTGCTTGATGTTGATGATTTCTCTTAGTCCAACTGAGTGTTCATCTTCTCCTACTGTTCCGCAAACAACTACCATTGGGTGCTCCTTGAACTCCTCAAATAGTATTGCATCTGGTAGGTGATGTGGTTCAGGTGGAATCTCAAGTCCGTTAGGGTCAACATCAAATGTAACCTTACCCTTCATTTCGATTCTTGTACCCTCAGCTTCCTGCATTACTTCCTTACTTGTTACTTCAGGATTCTCAAGGCCGAGCTTACGACCAATCTCTAGAGCAACAGCTTCGGATGTTCTTGCATTTGCTGGAACCATCATTGTCATGAGTACAACGCCATCTCCGCACCATTCCATCTCTGGCTTGATTGCTTTTCCGTCAAGGTATTTTTCAACCTTTTCGAGTCTGCGGTGTACTGTATCTTCTTCTTCAAGCTCGTCGATAAATACGATTTTGCTTCTGTCTTCGAATGTACATCCTCCGATAAGAGCTGATGGATTTTCAGGATCTCCACCGTACTGCTCAACGTTGTTGTATCCGTAGTGAGCTGTTACTGGAGCCATGTAGTCTTCTTCTCTCTCAAAGATAAATCCGTAGCCTACACCACCTTCAATCTGTCTTGCGATACCGTCGCCGTTTCTTGCTGGGTACTTAGCTGAGTCTACGAAGAAGCCTTCCTGTACAGCCTGGAAGTATCCACCTACTTCGATGATTTCTTCCATGAATAGAAGTGCTCTTTCCTTGATGTCTCTAACCATCTCTCTTAGTGGGCCGTCCTTCTTGAGCTCTACGAGTTCCATAAGTCCGTCCATACCGATGAGTGCCTGCTTAGCATTGTCGCAAGCTTCCATGTTGTAGATGTGCCATGGAACGTTTCTACCTTCATCAGGTGTGATTGTTGACTGGATATCAGCACGTGTAAGCTTTGAAATGAACATGTTTAGCACGTGTGTTACAGTAGCTTCTCTTACTGATGAGCAGATATACTTTGTGTTCTGCTGAGCTCTCATCTTATATCTATCGCAGATATCTCTAAGTGCTACAGCGTATGGCAAGTCAAGGTACATACAAGGAGCTGGTGTAGCTGTTGGTGGTACTGTTGACAGTGAGATGTTGCTTGGCTTAATACCAACCTTCTCTGAGAAGAGTGAGTTGATTGAGTGCTGAACGATAAGCTCAGGCATTACCTTCCAAGCTTCTCTTGCTGTTGCGTTAGCATTGTGAGCGCCGTCAATCTGAAGAATGTCAGCCCAAGCCATAATCTTCTTTGATTCACAAGCGTCAACAAATGATCTAACACAGTTGATATCTCTGTAAAGAACGTTGTACTGTGGATCCTGGTGAGCACCGTTGATACCTTCTTCAGCGAACATTACCGCTACATCTGGTCCTGCTACACCTGATACGTATGAGTGGTAGTTGATTGGACGACCTACTTCATCCTCAATTAAGTCAAGAGCCTTTCTCTGTGCTCTAACCTGTTTTCTTGTTACAGGAATACCACCGATACCCTGTGGAGTACCCTCCATAAGGCCATCGATATGTGACTGACCCATATGTCTGATTACCATGATATGGTCAGCGCCGTGCCATGCAGCCATTCTCATTCTTCTGATATCATCTTCGAATCTACCAGAAGCAATTTCTGTTGTGATTACTGGAAGTGGCTGTGGATCGATATCTCCAAAGAACTTAGCTGGTGGAAGACCAACACTGTTCTTTAGTGGCTTTGAGCAATCCTTATATACAAAAGGTCCTAGCTCTAGGTTTGGAGCTGGTTCACGCCAGTGCCATCCTCTTCTTCTTGGCTCATACTTATCAAGATCCTTGATAATCTCTCTAACGTCAATCTTTTCGTTATGCTTTAAAATCATATCTGACATTTTTATTTGCCCCCTTTCTTAAAGAGAGCAACAGCATCTGTCCAGTATTCACCGTTTGCTAATGCTGTGCCTGCTTCAGGAATAGTAATGTTCTTTTCTTTTGAAATCTTGTAAACAACGTGACCTGCACCGTGGCCCATTAGTCCGTTATCCATGCAACCCTGTACAATCTTCTGTGTCTCGAGTGATGAAATTCCCATTCTTAGGAGTACAGCTCTCTCAACTGAAGGTGTTGTGTTCTTCTTTCCAAGCTCCAAAAGAGGATTTACTACCTGTTCTGTAAGCTGCCAGAATCTCTCATATAGTTCTTCGTCAGTAAGATTAGCTATATGTTTTCTTCTTTCTTGAAAATCGTCTTCTCTTATCATTCTTTTTCTCCTTTTATTTTATAGACCTAGGGCGTTCTTAACAAATTCGATATCTGTCTTTGTCTCATCTGCTAGGAACTGAAGGTCTTCAGCTGTTGGGTTTGTTACTCCATGCTTCTTGCATGACTTCTTGATTAGAGACTCTCTGAAGCGCTTGATGTCAGCTTCCTGGATTCTTAGGTAGCTTGGGTCCTTAGGAAGTACTAGGTTTACACCTGGCTTATCTTCCTTATCTGGATCACCGAACTTGATTTCGATTCCATTCTCTCTAGCGAATGCCATCTGTGGCTGGATGTGCTTACCAGCACCTGTGTACTCAGTTTCGCTTACTACGATTACTGCATCTTCTGGAAGTTCCTGAGCTAGTGCAAATGCAGCAGCTACAGCTGTGTTTCCAGCAGGTCCTCTTTCGATACCTTCTAGCTGAGCAAGAGCTTCTGTGATGTACATTACATCACCCTGCTTAACTGTTACGTATCTATCCATGTAACGTAGAGGTCTTGCAGCACTTCTTGGAACATCTGAGTGGTCAGGATCTGTAGCGTATGGTACACCGAATCCTGTGTGTCCTGTTGTGCATGACTTCTTGTTGAATGCTTCGTCTGATGCCATTGAAAGTCCTGTTAGGTCGATTGAAGCTGAAACAAGCTTTGTATCTACAGCGCCAGCCTTCATTAGACCACGAGCTGTACCTGTCATCATTCCGCCACCAGCGTTTGTGCAAACTACCATCTCTGGATCCTTACCAATGCGCTCACGGCACTGTGTAGCGATCTCGTATCCAAGTGTTTCTACACCAGCGATACCAAATGGTGAGTATAGTGAAGCGTTGAAGTATCCTGTATCCTCAAGGATTGATAGGAATGAGTAGAATAGCTCAGGTCCTACTGTTAGCTGAACAACTTCTGCTCCGTATGCTTCGCACTTTCTAGCCTTTTCTACGATTTCAGGCTGTCCAACTCCGTGTGAGTCGTAGCACTCCTGAACGATGATGCACTTTAGGCCCTGCATAGCAGCCTGTGATGCAACAGCAGCGCCGTAGTTACCTGATGTAGCAGCGATAACGCCCTTGTATCCTAGCTTCTTAGCATGTGCAACTGCGCAAGCAGCTCTTCTTGCCTTAAAGCTTCCTGATGCGTTTGCAGCCTCATCTTTAGCGAAAATTCTTGCACCATATCCTGGCTTTGCATACTTTCTTGAAAGAGCTGAAAGGTTGCGTAGCTCGATAAGTGGTGTGTTTCCTACTGCGTGCTCTGACTGAATTCTAGCGATTTCATCAAGAGTGTATCCTGTTGACTTCATTAGAGCTTCGTAATCAAATGCAACTGAACCTGATTCAAAATCATTGTAGTCAAGTCCAAGAGCTTTCTTCATGATCTCATTCGATCTTCCCATCACGGAATCATAATCTTTTGCTAATGCCATTATTTGTTACCTCCCATGATTTCTCTGAGCTGCTTATCGATTTCGATAATTTCTGGAACGAACTTTCCGTAGCTGTGTGTATAGTAAGGACCTTCTTCAATAAGCTTTCCTTCTACGATACGACCAACTGCAGTCTCTACCTTAACAGTGTCGCCAATTTCAGCGTCCTCTAGTAGAGTTCCCTTTGTCCACATTTCCAAGTCACACTTCTGGGTATCTTCAGGAATCTTTCCTGTTCTTTCTGCAGCCTTAAGAACTACAGAGTGAATTCTTACCCACTCGCCTTTTTTTGCCATTTTGTTACTCCTTTATTGATAGGGCGCGAAAAACAACTTCCGCGCCCGTAGTAAATAACTTTTGTTTAATTATTTTACAATCTTCTTGTCTGGGTTGATTCTTTCTCTTACGTCTCCCATGATTGCGCGTGGAACTGGAAGAGTAATCATTGTGTGTAGACCAGCATCTGCGTTGATAACCTGTGGAATCATGTTTACGCACATAGCGATTGTTCCAAGACCACCTTCAACCTCTGGGCTGTTTACCATGTTTACGTTAGGTGTTCCCTTGATGATTACATAGTCACCAGTCTGAACGCCAACCTGCTCTGGCTCGATCTGCTGTGGGTGCTCCATGCGAACTTCCATTCCGTTTGAAAGTGTAGCATCAGCTGTCATAGCAACACCTGCGCATGATCCCTTAGCTGCGAATCCGTAAGGTGACTTTCTGTCTACATCTGTTGTGATAGGAGCCATGTCCTGAGCGAACTTCTCAACGCCTAGTCCTAGACCTTCAGCGATCATTCCTACTGACTCAGCGAATCCAACGTGTCCTGACATTGTGCCGTTAGCTTTTCTTGTCTCGAACTCTTCTACGCTGATACCGATTCCCTGCTCTTCCATTACAGTCTTACCGAATGGTGATAGTGAGTTAACTCTCTTTGATAGGATGTGCTCTACGTCTACCATGCAACCTGTCATAACAAGTACTAGAAGGTCCATGATGTGTCCTGGGTTGATACCTGTTCCAAGAACTGATACTCCGTTAGCCTTAGCAATCTCATCAAGCTGCTTAGCTAGTTCTGGCTCCTGAGCTGCTGGGTATGACATCTCTTCTGCTGATGTGATAACGTTTAGCTTCTGCTCTAGGATGAATTTTAGCTTATCAAAAGCTGTTCTTGTGAATGAGTCTGTGCAAAGAAGAACGATGTCTGCTGCACCTGGCTTGATTAGATCCTTAGGATCTGAAATTAGTACGTCAGGTCTGTCGCCCTTTTCTGTCTTGATGAAGTCGTACATTGACTTACCAATCTTAGCTCCTCTACCTGCAACGCCAACGATTTCAAAACCCTTCTTTGAAAGAATCATGTCAGCCATTCCGCCGCCCATAGCGCCGAGTCCCCAAATAATTACTTTTACATTTTCCATAATAACTTTCACTCCTTTTCTTTGTCTAAGCTATATGCCAACTAATTTTGGCGATTAGGAATTGCGATTTTTCGCATACCCAATACACTAATGCAATTGCTGTGCCAACTATATTGTGTATACATTATTTTTATATCACGGATTCTTTCGCCATATAGGTTATTATAACACAAAAATCGTGGTTTTTTTGTGAAGAAACAAAAAGACTTGTTTTCGCAAGTCTTTTCAAAAAATTGTACAGTTTTTAGATGCAAATATATGGGCATTTTTGATGCAAATAATTTTGCATTTATTCCTTTAGGCCATATTTCTTCATCTTGTGTTGTAAGGTTTGACGCTTTATCATCAAAACCTCTGCAGTCTTTGAAATATTACCACCTTGATCGAGCAAAGTACCTCTAATTATCTCTTTTTCGAGACTTTCCATATACTCTGTAAGTGGTCCACGCCTCTGCCAATTTGCCATATCATCGCCTAGCGCTTCTGCACGCATAGGCATCTGAAGCAGCTTTGTCGTCAAAACGCTCTCGTTATCAGCCATTGAAACAGCTTGAATTACAATGTTTTCGAGCTCACGCACATTTCCGGGATAGTCGTAGCTGTTCAGCTTTTCTATGACATTTTCGTCAACGCTAGTTAGATGTTTGCCGAACTGCTTATTGTGCTTCTTGAGGAATGTCTCTATCAAAACAGGAATATCACTCATTCTTTCACGAAGTGGTGGAATGCTTATTCCTACAACATTAAGTCTATAGTAAAGATCTCGTCTGAGTTTACCCTCTTCAATTAGCTTTTGTGGCGGCTCATTAACAGTAGCGATAATCCTTGTATCTATTGGAATGTCACGGGTTCCTCCGACACGTCTTATATACATTTCTTGAAGAACTCGAAGTAGCTTACCCTGAAGTTCATAAGGCATGGAGTTGATCTCGTCGAGCAAAAGAGTTCCGCCACTGGCCTGCTCAAAGAGCCCAGCTCTATCTGTAGCCCCTGTAAATCCACCCTTTGTCGTACCAAAGAGAATTCCTTCGAGAAGGGATTCTGGAAGCGCAGCGCAGTTCTGTGCTAGAAACGGCTTGTTCTTGCGCTTGCTGGCGCAGTGAATACTCTGTGCAAAGAGTTCCTTACCAGTACCAGTTTCTCCATATATGAAGACCGTAGCATCGTTTTTTGCAGCCTTCTGGGCGCGCTCGATTACATGAGTAAAGTTCGGAGATTCTCCAACTAGGTCATCAAAACTATATCTTTTGATGGACGGTGGTTCAACCTCACTGCCCATGTCCTTTTCTTGTAACTCCAAAATAGTATTGCTCATAGACTGAAGTGCCGTTATATCCTTTGCAACTTCAATCGCCGCAATCGTTGTATTTCCGACCTTTACTGGCACTGTACTATTGACTGTAGTTATATTTCTGCCATAAAGATTCTTATATGATTGACGTTTATTTCTCGTCGAAATTCCCTTCTTCAGCGCTTGAAACATCGTGCTTTCGGCCTGAGTAACGCCCGGAAAAGCCTTGTGATACTCTTTCCCGATTACATCGCTCGTCGAAATTTGCTCAACATCTGACATCGCCCTATTGTAGAAAATGCCAACTCCGTCCTGATCAACTATGTAAACGCCCTCGTCCATTATGTCGAGAAGGCGCTCTAAAATCAGCTTATAGTCCTTGTTTTCCATCTAAAACTCTCCTTCATAACCTACATAATACCACATAAAAATAGCGAGTGCAAATATTTTTGCACTCGCGGTATTGGGGTATTTAGTATGCCTTGTTATCTTTCCATTTTAGAAGCAATGCTGAATTTGTGATAACAAGTACCGAACCAGCGTTATGCACAAGGGCTCCGATAACTGGTCCTAACAACCCCGTTATTGCAAATGTTATCGCTATAAAATTTAACATCATGGAGAAAGTAAGGTTTATTTTAATTGAAGTAATCATTTTCTTTGATAAGGAAATTAAATGTGGGAGCTCTTTTATTTCATCATCTACAAGGACAATATCCGCAGCATCCACAGCAATATCATTTGTCTGGCAATCACTAATGTAATTGAGCTTGTCCTCTGGGAGGCAGCTTGCATGAACTTCACTAACCCCAAGCTGACTTGCAATAGCACAACCGGTGCTGCTATTATCACCTGTAAGCAATACTGTTTGAACGCCTATTTTTTTAAGTTCCTTGATCATAGCTTTGCTTTCTTTTCTAATCGTGTCAGAAAGTACAATATATCCTGCAAGAACTTTTTCAACTGCTATATAAATAACCGTGCTACCTTCATTTATATATTTTTCCGTCATAGAAGGCTTCGCTCCTCTTACGCACTTTAGCTTCTCCATCTCAAACTATTCCGAGAATCTAAAGAAGGGTTCCTATGACTTACTGTTTGATAGATTCTATCGTCTTGATTCATCGAGAAATAGTGAGACGGGTGGTTTCGGTATTGGCCTTTCGATTGCCAAAGCCATCGTGCAAAAACACGGCGGGGAGATAAAGGCTTATAGCCCTGATGGAGAGCGCATGGTATTTAGACTGGATATCTAGGTTTTATTTATTTTTATCCGGGAAAATCCAAGTTTCTATTGATTTTTTATGGAAAATATCGTATATTGTTAATTGGCAATATGATATGTATGAACTCAGTTAAAGCGTTGAAATATGGTGCTTCTGAGGAATGCAAAACCTAGATACATCAAGGAATGGAGAAATCAAATGAGAATCAGACGTGAAAACGATATGGCCGATGCCGATATAGAATTTATTGCTAATGTTTCGGATGCATTTGCTCATCCTGTAAGGCTTCAGCTTTTTAGATATATAATGCAGGTGAACAAAGAATTTAAGACTATCTGTAACAAGGATCTCGTTGCCGAGTTTGGATATGCTCAGGCAACAATCTCACAGCACATGAAGAAACTTGTCGATGCTGGTCTAATTGAAACAAAGAAGAGCGACAAGTTCACATATTACTATGCAAGCCTTGGCGTGCTTATGAAATATGTTAAGTTAACAAAGCAATTTTCTGTTGTTTAATAGATGCTGAATTGAGGCAGCCGAATGCTGTGCGAGGCTGCCGTATTCACGGCGAACGTAAAGCGAAAACAGCCGGTGTTTAGCGGGCGGGCTGTGGCCTGCGCTAATCTCCGGCTGTCTTTTATTTGTGGTATTTTTCGCCGCGCGCAATCTTGAAGCTGCGATAGATTTGTTCGAGGAGGATGGTTCGCATCATTTGGTGCGGGAATGTCATGTCGGAGAAGGAGAGCTTCATGTTTGCGCGATCGCTTACGGCTTTGGCAAGGCCTAGGCTACCGCCGATGACAAAGGCTACATCGCTCTTCCCTTCTATCGAAAGACTTTCTATCTTTTCTGCTAGCTGCTCTGAGCTAAGCTTTTTTCCTTTGATTTCTAGAGTTATAACATACATGTTTTGTGTTATTCTCGAAAGGATTTCCTCGCCCTCATGCTCCCTAACTATGCGCTCAGAGGCTTCGCCCTCTCCGCTCTGTTTGCTCTCTTTGAGCTCGATTATCTGTGGATTGCAATAGGCTTTTAGCCTCTTCATGTACTCATTTACTGCATCGCGCCAGTATGCTTCTTTGAGCTTTCCAATACATATAACAGATATATTCATATTTTTATAATCTCTCCTATAATATCTCGCTCGAGTACAAACATCCTAAAATCGCGATTATCCACATAGCCCTCTTCCATTAGCCTGCTCTTTATAGTGAGGTGGGCCTGTCTTGGCGTATTGTTTTCCCTGCTGAGATGCGACAGCGCAATCTTTGGAATTTCCTCTTTTGTTCGCTCACCAAGTGCCCTGATTATTATTTCAGCTGCGCTCTCATTTGATAAATGTCCCTCGTCTCCTAGAATTCTCCTCTTCAGCGAGTAAGGGTAACTTCCCATCAGCAAAATATTTTTCTCGTGATTCGCTTCTAGTACATATAGATCTGAATTTACTAGATAATCAAAAGCATCGCCTGTTATGCAGCCTGTATCTGTAACTATGGTTATGCGCCTTCCCTCGTGCATCAAAGAAAAACCTAAAGGTTCTGCGGCATCATGCGAAAGCGTAAATGGTGAAACCTCAATGTCACCTATTGAAATAGCAGATAGAGCATCAACTGTGAAAGACTTCTCAGATGAAATCTTATCAGAAACTGCATCAAGTGTCCCCTGAGATGCGTAGACCAAGGCATTTACGGCCTTTTTGCTTACAATTCTCACGCTCTTTATGTGATCTGTGTGCTCGTGGGTAATTAAAATACCGTCGAGGTCTTCTGGCTCAAGTCCACATTTTGATAATCCCTCAAATATTTTCTTCCCTGTAATTCCTGTATCGATAAGTAAGTGAGTGGTATCTGTGCTCACCAGATAGCAATTCCCTGAGCTTCCACTCGCAAATGAACAAAATTTAAATGCCATTATATTTCCTTTAATTTTTAAGTCCAAGCTTTCGCTCGCAAATAGATTATACCACAAATTCCCCGTTTACATTTCGTTGAAAAGATATTTGAGCTAGGGTATAATTTGAACATGAGTATTTTAAGAATATATACAGACGGAGCTTGCTCCGGTAACCAGAACGAAACGAATATTGGCGGTTGGGGCAGCATCCTTGAGTTTGGAGATAGCCAGAAAGAGCTTCACGGTGGCGAGCTAAATACTACAAACAATCGCATGGAGCTCACAGCAGTAATAGAAGCGCTTAAGATTCTAAAGCGCGACGGTCTTGCTATTGAGATTTTCACAGACAGCTCCTACGTAGCTTCCTGTTTTAGGGATAAGTGGTATGTGAACTGGCGTAAGAATGGATGGATGACTTCAGGCAAGAAGCCTGTCGAGAACCGCGAGCTTTGGGAAGAGCTTATTAGTCTTGTTGAGAAGAATAAGGTTGAATTTTTCCGTGTCAAAGGTCATGTAAATCTATCCTCGCCAAACACCAATGTTTCCGAGCATTACAAGAAGTTCAAGCAGTGGAATGGAGATCGCTTCACCATGGACGACTTTATCTACATAACCGAAAAGAATAATCGAGCAGATGCCCTTGCCAATATAGGCATGGATGAGCTTAGATAGAAAACAATTTTTATTGCATTATTAAGTGGTATAACCTACGAAGTACTAGAATTTCTAAGAAACTTTCTCACGAAAGAGAGATCACCACATTGAATGATATATACCCTCTTTACTCGGCAACAGTAAAGAGGGTATTTTAACATTTTGTTTAATCTTTATTCTCCTATAGATGAAGTCTTATACACGAACTTAACATTTGACTTTGTTCCATCTGCCTTACCCGCAAAGTTATCATATGACTTTGCCATATCTGACATAGCACTTAGTCTTGCCGATAATTCTCCAAATCTACCATTGAAGAGTTCAACGATTTTTTGAACACCCTCCTTGTTGAATTTATTCATTCCCTCGGATAGCGTCTTTGCTCCATCGTTTAATTGCGATACTCCGCTTATAAGCTTATCACTGCCTGACATAAGAGCCTTTATGCCTACATCTAGCGCTTCTGTTCCTGCCTGAAACTCCTTACTCTTCTCTGCAAGTTGTCCTGCTCCATAATTAATCTTCTTTGATCCTTTAGCGGCCTTGTCTACACCTTCAGTGTACTGTTTTAGACCCTGGTAGAACTTATTATAGTTATCTAGCTGTCCCTTTAGAGCCGTTAAACTACTTGCCCCAATTCTAGCCTTTGAAACAGCATCCTCTATACCCTGAACTACGGCTTGAGAACTCATTGCTTGCTCTATTTGGTTATTAATTTCTGCGCTTACTTTCGCTTGAATTGTGCTCTGAACTTGTTCTGAGTTCATCTGAGCTGTAACTGCGCTATCAATTTGCTGGGCTACTGATGCCGAGATTGTTCCTGAAGCTACTGCATTTTTATATGCCTCTACTGTCATGGATATTCCGGATGCATTTAGAACATTTTGAAGCACCTGCTCTCTTACTTTTTCGGTTACTACTGCTGCTATCTGAGCCTCGTTTTGATGTACCTGAGCCTCAACTGTTTGACGAGCCTTCTGAGTTGCCATAGCTCTTACATTGCCCTCATCCATATTTTTAATTATAGATGTAAGAACACTACTGTAGTTATCCTTTGTCATGTTCACAGCTCCAAGACCTCTTGCACTAAGTTCTGTGTTTGCTTGTGAAATCAGTGAATCAAAGATTTGGGCCGCACCATTATTTAGCTGCTCGCTCTTGCTGCTCAAAGCCTGAAGGCCCTCGTTTAGCTCAGTAGTACCTTTATATAATTCATCTGTTCCTTGCGAAAACTGCTTTGCACCATTATTTAGGCTCTCTGCTCCTCTATACAATTTAAGTGTTCCGTCCTTAATCTCGCCTGTCTTTTCAAGAAGCGTGCTGAGTCCATCGTATAGCTGACTGCTTCCATCTACTAGCTTATTTGCCGAGTTTGCAAATTCATCTAGCTGTGATTTAATACCGTCTAGGCTCGATAACTTGTCGCTTGAAACATTTGCAAATAGCTCGCTTGATACTACACTTATTGATGTTTCCATTGAAAAATTCTTCACATCCGCTGTCACCTCAAAGGTTTCAGGTAAATTTATGCTATTTCCTGCATCTCCGAGGTTTTCCTTCATTCCAGGAAGTGCAAATCCCATAACTATATTTCTCTTACCGTCGTTGATAACTCTACCATTTACTACTTCAACATTTGAGAATGACTTATCATCTAGTACAAGACCTGTAACAACAGAAAAAGGAACATACATTGTCATGTTTTGACCATCAATATTTACGGTTCTTGCCTCGTTATTCTTATATGAGTACTTAATTGTAACCTTTCCGCTCTTTCCTGCTAGCTCCTTTGCGCTCACGCTCTTGCCATCAAGAGTGTAGCTTACAGAGATATCCACAGGGAGCTTCTTATCGATTTCTCCCTGATAGTAGACATCCTTTCCCTCTGCAGTCCAAACCTTCATCTTGTCCTTATCAATTACATATTTAGCATTGTCCTTGACATTTTTGATGTTCTTAAGATCACTATTATCTTCTAACTTGCTAGCTTTTTCAGCGTTCTTTAACCATTCACTGACAATTATCTTCTGAGGGTTTCCGTCATTTCCTGCTATTACATAGACCGTTTCATCCTTTTCACCCTTGCCTACTTTATCTATTATCTGAGATGAGCTCTGAGCCTTGCCTTTACTTGCACTAGCTTGTTTTTCCTCAGCATATGAGAATCCGCTGAAAACAAGGCTGCTGGTTACAAGTGCCAAGGAAAGCACAGATGCAACAATTTTTCTACCAATCATCTTGTCCTTTTTCATTTCTAAACCTCCCTTGCAAGACCGCTCTTTGAAATATGTTTCATGCTAGCAGTTGTCTTGCAAATTACCTTATCAAATACGTGAAGCATAGCTGGCAGTATGAATATTACTGCGAGCACGCTTATAATTGCACCTCTAGACATCAAAGTACAAAGCGACTTTATCATATCTATATTCGAGTACATTGCAACTCCGAATGTCGCTGCGAAGAATCCGAGACCACTTACTATAATTGATGGAATCGATGTTGCAAGCGCTATCCTTATAGCTGAGTCTGTATCCTTACCATTAAGTCTTTCTGCCTTATATCTTGTAGTCATCAAAATAGCATAGTCAACTGTTGAGCCAAGCTGTATCGTACTTATACAGATTGGTGCAATAAACGGTAGGGAAACACCCATCAAATGTGATAGACCAAGATTTATGAAAATAGCAAACTCTATCACGGCAACCAGAATTACTGGAAGCGATGCACTCTTAAATACTAAGAGAATGATTAGAAATACTAGAAGTATTGATACTGTATTTACAATATCAAAGTCTCTACTAGTTGTCTTAATCAAATCGTAGGTCGCAGGAGCTTCGCCTATCAAAAGACCCTTCTTGTCATACTCTTTAATAATCCTCTTAGCATCTGCAACCTGCTTATTTACCTGATCTGAAGCAACTTCGTACTCAGATGTAATCATTACAAGTTGATATTTTCCAGATTTCAGCTTACTCGTTAATTCACTTGGAATAAAATCGTCTGGAAGTGAACCACCAATAATACTGTCTAGCCCCATAGCAGCTTTGATGCCCTTAAGGTCCTTGATTCTATCTGTCATCTCAGTAAGCTCCTTATTGCTTAAATCTGAGTTTACCAATGCCATGTATGTACTTCCCAGCTTGAAGTATTCTGCCTGCTTTTCATTTGCAACCACACTTGGAAGCGACTTTGGAAGCGAGCCCCCAATATCGTAGTAAACTTCTTTGTTCGCTTGGTTATATGCAAATAGCGCCGGAATCAAAACTATGATGAATATCCCAATTTGAATATATGGTTTCGCCGTTACCTTCTTAGCAAATGAACTCATATCAGGAATTATACTTCTATGTCTTGTCTTTTCAATGAATCTATCAAATACGAGTATCATTGCTGGAAGAATGGTTACGCAGCTTATAACACCTAGGATTACTCCCTTTGCCATAACTATACCAAGGTCCATTCCAAGCTTATATGTCATAAAGCAGAGTGCAACAAAGCCTGCAACAGTCGTTATTGAACTTCCTACTACGGCACTTAAGGTCTTATTAACTGCCTCTGCCATCGCTTCATGGTCATCGCCCGTGATTTCCCTTTCCTCTTCATACTTGTGCCACAGGAATATCGAGTAGTCCATCGTAACTGCAAGCTGAAGCACCGATGACAGTGCCTTTGTTATATATGAAATTTCTCCCATGAAGATATTTGACCCTAGATTCCACAATATAGCCATCCCTATGCCCGCTAGGAACACAAAAGGAATTAGCCACGAATCAAGAAATACCATCATTACTAGAGTTGCAAGAAGCACTGCTAGTCCAACATATATAGGTTCCTCTTTTTCGCACAAATCCTTAAGATCTGTTACAAGTGCAGACATACCTGTCAAAAAACAATCCTTTGTAGTAATCTTTCGAATATCCTTTATCGCTGTCATGGTCTCTGAAGCCGATGTCGAGCTATCAAAGAAGATTACCATCAAAGTTGCATTGCCATTGTTAAATGCATCATAGTACTTCTTTGGAAGAAGCTCCATTGGTACAGTGCCATTTGAAAGACTATCATACCAAATAACTGAATCGACGTGATTTACCTTTTCAATCTTGGCCTTAAGCTGCACTATGTCCTTTTGATCCATGCCCTCGACGACCATAGTTGAGACTGCGCCCTTGCCAAATCTGTCTAACAAAATATCCTGGCCTTTAACTGTGTCCATATCCTTTGGCAGATAATGTAGCATATCGTAATTGATTCTCGTGCCTATCATTCCAAAGAGTGATGGAATTAGCAGCAAAATGCCGATAATCAAAATCAATCTATGATGTTTTACCGTTACCTTTCCGAACTTTTTCATAATTTTTCACCTCTATGTTCAAACTATCCTAAAGGATAATATCCTTAAATTTGCAGAATAAAAATGGACAATAAAAAATCAATGCCCAAAATTTAGGCATTGACCTGTTTTTGTCTAATAAATTACTTTGTTTCTGCGTTTTTAAGCGCATTTTTGACGCTATTATTCATTAATTCGAGAAGCCTACTTATGGCTGCCTCTGGTTCGTCTTTCATCCTGCGCTGAAGCCACTCTAATACAATTCCAACAACCGCATGCTTATAGAAAAGTATAATTAGCTCCTTATCCCTTTCACTCACATTCATACCTACTGCCTGCTTGTTTACATATCTTGCCACAATGTGTGTTGAAACGTTGTATAGATATCGCTCAAGATTATCCCTACTGATTGAATTATATACATTAAATATCATTTTTTTATTTTCTAGTGCAAATCTTGATGATTCTATAAAGATTCTCTCCCAGTCATCATCCTCATCTTGAAAATCCTCAGCAATAGCTTCGGTTTCCGTCTTAAAAATGTCCGCTAAAAGCTCATAGATATCCTTATAATGATAGTAAAATGTATTGCGATTAACTCCACACTCCTCTACCAATTCCTTTACCTTAATTTTATCAAGCGGTCTCTCATTCAGAGCTTTAATCATGGTCTCTCTAAGAGCCTTCTTTGTTAGATTTGACATAATCTACCTCTATAAAAATTAATTTGAATTATTCGCCGTGCGAAACGCTTCCATCTCCCTGTAAGGAGATTTTCTCTCCACCCACAGCATTTCTATTTCCAAGATAATTTATTATAAAATCCTTATTTCTTGCTAAAATCTCACGCGATTCCCTGTAGCTTGCTCCCTCAAAGTCATGCTGATCAGCACTCACACCTATCGCATCCATTCCTTCTGCCTCTGCAAGATAGATGGCTCTATACTCATGGTATTTTTGCGTTACAATTATTAGCTTATTTACATCAAAAATATTCTTCGCCCTAACCATGGATTCCGATGTTGAAAATCCCGCATGGTCACAAAAAATATCGCTCTTTGGTACACCTTGCTTTATGCAGTAGCTTAGCATTGCATGAAGCTCGTTATGCTCCTTTTGACCGTTATCTCCTGTGAGGAGAATCTTAGGTGCAACGCCTTTTTTGTATAGTGCAATACCAGCATCAAGTCTATCCTTTAGAATTTCCGACGGAGTCTCCCTGTCTATGATGCCTGCTCCGAGAATCATGATGCAATCTGCTTTTTCTTCAGCTAATTTTTGTGAGTCGCTGTCTGATATGCTGCTTTCCTGTGTATCTATAGAGTATTGCAAGCTCGGTGAAGCTGTTTTGATGACATAAAAGTTAATGCTAAGTACAGCTGCAATAAGCAGTATCAGAAAAAATATTATGATTTTTAAGCTTTTCTTTAGAGTTTTCATCGTTAAGCCTCGTCATTTTGCAAAATAAATATATATATGGTATTATTCATATGTATTTAGTGAATCACACCACTGGGAGATAAATATGAAAAAATTTACAGTTTCAACTTCAACTCCATATGACATCCTTATCGGACACGACCTGATTTCTAAAATAGGCGAGTTCCTTAAGCCTGTCTTTTCGCCAAGACATGTCTGCGTTATCACAGACAGCACTGTCAATGGCCTTTATGCTCAGGTGGTGATGACTTCGCTCATAGAATCGGGTTATCATACGTCTAAGATTTTGTTCCCTTCTGGTGAGCACTCAAAGAATTTGACAACCTACTCCAACATCCTCGAAGCTCTTGCTGATGAGGGTCTTACCCGAAGCGATTTAGTACTTGCTTTGGGCGGTGGTGTAGTTTGTGACCTTGCTGGCTTTGCCGCAGGAACATATATGCGTGGAATCAACTATGTGGTTGTTCCAACAACTCTTCAGGCTTCCATAGATACTGCTATCGGTGGAAAGACTGGTATAAACCTCCTCGGAGGAAAGAACCTCGCCGGTGTATTTTGGCAACCTTCACTGGTCGTTTGCGACAGTAAGATTTATGAGACGCTTCCAAATGAAATCCTTCTCGAAGGTATTGCAGAAGCAACCAAAAATGCTGTAATCGCAGAGGCTGGACTTCTAGATCAGATTCGCAACCATAACTACGAATATGTTATTGAGCGTTGTATCTCCATCAAGAAATCACTTGTAGAGGCCGACGAACGCGAGACTAGTCTAAGGCAGCTCCTCAACTTCGGACACACCATAGGCCACGGCATCGAAAAGCTCAGTTCCTACACTGTAACTCACGGTCAGGCTGTTGCAAAGGGCATGATTGCAGAGGCAAGAGGCGCCTATGCTCTAGGTCTTACACCTAATGACATAAGTGGTGAACTTACGGAGATTCTTAAGGAGTTTGGCTTTGATACCTCTCTTGATTACAATGCCAATGATATCTATAAGCTTGCCCTAAAGGATAAGAAAATCCGTGATGGACAGATTAACATCATAGTTCCAGATTCTATAGGAAAGTGCACACTGAGAAAGCTTTCTCTTCCTGAGTTAAACGAACTTATAACACTTGGCCTAAAACAAGAATAGTTCTATAGTCAGCTTTCATAGTTAGCTACTGAGCTAAACATAGGTATAAGGATAAATCTAAAGGGCTAATTTCTTAGCCCTTTATTTTTATTCCGTGGTACTTATTATTTCCTTATTCGACTTATCAATCTGGCTAACCTTCATTTCCTTTGCCTTATCTGGATCCACCTCTTCCTGAAGTCCAAGAAGTGTCGGTCCGAGATAAATTGTTGATAATGGCTCGCCGTTTAGCGTAACCTTACTGTACTCGGTGAAGTTTTGGCCTTTGATGTAGTATCTTCCACCTACGTTTACAACCTTATCAATCTTAACAGTCTTAACGCCCATCTTCATCTTTGTAGCCTTGACTGCATCCTTGCTTCCGCCGTATATGTAGCGGTCACCGTATAGCATATCGTATGCTAAGAGGTTGAGTCCCTCTAGGAAGCTCTTATCATTATGATCCGTATTCTGCTGATATTTAAATACTGTTCCCTCGTGTATTCCCACTCTATCGCAGACATCTGCAGTTAGCTCGTAGGCGTGCTGGTCCTTATCCTGCTTTTCCATATCAAAGTTAGACCAGATTACATAAGGTGTCTGATATAGATCCTTATCGTATGAATCTGCTGTGATATCAAGCGCTGGGATATGGTCTCCGTACATTACAAGAATCGTCGGCTCATCGAGCTTTGATAATGTATCTGTCAATTCCTTTACAAACTGATCCATTTCGTAAAGCTGATTTACATAATACTCATACTTCCACTTTAGATCCTGTGATGGAGCATCAGTAACCGTAACCTTTGGGTTCTTCACGAGCTGCTCCGTTGGGTACTTTCCGTGTCCCTGAACAGAAATCGTGTATATATAATCTCTGGACTCTGTAGAATTTAGCGCCTCCATAATCTGGTTCGTCAAAATCTTATCCTTTGCCCAGTTCTTTGGTGTCTTTGGCACGTCACTCATGTACTCAAGTGATGTGAATGTGTCATATCCAATATTCTTAAATACTTCGTTTCTGTTATAGAACAAAGCTCTATGATTATGGATTGCATGCGTTGAGTAGCCTCTGTTCTTTAAATCTAATGCAATGCTCTCTGCTGGTGTATTTCTCAAAACTGACTTGAATGGATATTCTCCTGGTCCAAAGAACTTAACTGAAAGTCCAGTCATGACCTCAAACTCGGTATTTGCAGTTCCGGCACCGCAAGCTGGAACTGTCAGATATCCAGAAGAATAATTAGCCATCAGATTTCTGAAATAAGGTATTGCATCAGTCGAAAGCTTTATCTTATTGAAAAGCTGCGGATCTGTGAACGACTCTAGCTGCAGGAAAATGATATTAGGAGATTTCTTTCCTATATCCGTGTTCTTTACTTCTAGTGCCTCTTTTCCGTCTTTAATATTTGCCTTCGCTAGTATATCCTTCATTGCCGTTTCGCTATATCCTGCAGGCTTGTGGATACCCGTGTTCAGCCATGTATTAACAAAGCAGTACGGTGCACCGTAGTCCTGATACGCGTAAGCTAGGTTTCCGAAGAAGGTCGCAAGCACATTGGTTTTGATAAGTCCCCATGTTGCACCAAATGTAACTGCAATAACTAGAGCTACCATGGCAACGCTTTGTTTGAACTTACCTGTCATGTTCTTTCTTGGCAGCTTAATCCAAAGAATTACAATAGCAATGACGAGCAAAATAAGCACGCCTGCTATTATGGAAAGCTGGAATCTATTGAAGTAATTCGTTAAAATTGTAGCCGCATCGGTAATTGACGATAGGTCTTTAACGGTAAAAGGCGTCATTCTTTCGAGCAAGATCACACCGTTTGCCACACCAATCGCAAGCCAGATGGTCGATATGATGACCATGAAAAACGACCGTCTTTTGAAAAGACATGAAATAGAAAGTGTAGCAGCTATAATTAAGCTGTTATACAAAAAGATTATTGGACTATGTATTAAAAAACTAAATCCACCTAAATATTTTCTTGCGAGTGTCTCTATAATAAGATTGATTGCAAATCCTAAGATCAAGCAAAGCACTATGCCGTTTTGCCCGATCTTCTGTCTCGCGCTCTGTAGCTTACTCATCCTTTTTCTCCACAAATACTGCAAGCTCGTCTGAAATTGCAGCAAAATCCTCTATCGAGAGTGTCTCCGCTCTCCTTGTAGGCTCAATATTTAGCCTATCTAATGCCTGTTTTATCTCATCCTTGCTGAAGCCCGCTCCCGTTAGGGAATTGGAAATCGTCTTGCGCCTCTGCCCAAAGCCTGCTTTGATGCAATTGAACATCAGCTTTTCGCTCTTTGGATGCACCGGCTTTTCCGCCCTTATGCTCAGCTTGAGAACTGCAGAATCAACCTTTGGCACAGGATAGAATACCTCTTTTGGTACCTCAGTGACCTCACTGACCTCGCAGTAATATTGCACTGCAAGCGAAATAGCCCCAAAAGTTTTACTTCCTGGCCCTGCCATGATTCTATCTGCTACTTCCTTCTGCATCATAATTGTTATCGACTCGATGTTTATCTCATTTTCGAGCAGATACATGATGATAGGTGTAGTTATATAGTATGGCAGATTTCCTATTACCTTAGTATGTTGAAAATTTGAAGACTTTATGATGTCGTTCAAATCCGTCTTGAGAACATCTTGATTTATGACTTCAATATTGTCGTACCCTTTCAATGTAAAGTCAAGTACAGGGAGCAAATTTTTGTCGATTTCTATCGCACAAACTTTTCCTGCTTCCTTTGCAGCTTCGACTGTCAAAACTCCGACTCCAGGTCCAATCTCAATAACGAGATCCTCCTCGCTTATGTTCGTCGCCTCAATAATACTGTCTATTACACCTTTGTCAGTCAAAAAGTTCTGGCCCAAGCTTTTCGCATTGTGAAAGCCAAACTTTTTCCTTATGTAATTTAAAGTGCTTAGGGAATATAATTCCATGTTCTTAGCTGTTTCCAAGCTTCTCGTTCACCTTTCTGATTGCTTCATCAAAATCCTTACGACTTACTCCCATTAAATTGAGTTTTTTCAGTAGAGACTTGCCGTTGCAATAACCAAGCCCGAGCAAGTCGCCAAGCAAGGTGCGCCTTTCCTTTGACGATTCACCACCTATAAGTTCATTATCGCTGAGGTCCGCAGAAGAAAATTCCTCTCTTCTTCCTGTAATCGTGCATTTTGCGAGCTTCAGTGCATTGACTATGTCCTCAGGTCTTGCGTTTTCTATACCAATGTCTCCATTTTTCTCAGCTTTTGCAGCGGTCAAAAAGGCCTGCTTTGCATCAGGATACCTAGCGCAGATTCGCTCCCTTATCTTGCGACCTGCGTGGTCAGGATCCGTCATTACAATCAGCCCTTTAGTTTCATACGCATTATCTAGTTTTTTCCATGTTGCTGCCGAGATTCCGTAACCGTGAGTTTCTATGGTTACAGCCTCTACTGCCTTGTTTATAGCGGCAGTGTCATCCCTTCCCTCGACAACGATGACCTCGTTAATAACCGGCTTTTCTTCCATTATTTTTTGTCCTTATTAATCTTATCCTTTTTGCCATCTAGGACATAAAGAACCTCGCCCGGCTTAATCATCTTGAGCTGTTTTCGAGCCTGCTCCTCGATGTAGTCGAGTTCGTTGACATTCTTGAGCTCTGCAGTAAGGTCATCCTTCTTCTGCTCTAGCTCTTTTTGGGTCTTCTCGAGGTGGTTTTTCTCAATGTGAAGCGTAACAATCTTCTTTATTGAAAACGCACAGCCTATGAGGAGAAAAAGAACTATCAAAGACAGAACCAATCTACCTGTATTTAATTTTTTCTTCGCTTTTCTCGTTGACTTTGCCATTCCTCAGCCTCAATCATCCTTTGTTCTATACAAGAACATCTCTCTCCCGTATCCATAATCCCCGTGTCATCGCACAGATTACACTTATATCTCTCTTCCATGTAATCCATATCGTAGTTATTTTCGGTCAAAATGATGGCGCGCTCCTCGTATAGCATATTCATCTCATCATTTAGGCTCTTAGACTCGCCATTATCCTGTCCGTATAGCATCATTCCTGAAAGCTTTGCACTCAAGGAATGAATACTTTTCTCTATTTCCTTTATCTTTGGAAGCTTCTTGTAGATTTCCTTACGTCTAGCATCTGCATCTGTTTCTGCCTTCTTGCGCAAGAAATCGTAGTACTTGTTCAAAACAGCTCTGCTCACAGGTTTCTTTTCGTTTACATCCCTGTTATCTTCACTTGCTTCCTTTCTCCAGTTGTCGAGAATGGAGTTCACATACTTCAGATTAGGATTCGAAATTCCGGCAGTCTTACTGCAAGCCTCTAGCACCTTATCCATCTTAAAGCCCATCTCATCAAACCAGCTGTCCATGAGTCTCTGCTCTTCCTCGGAAGGGTTTCTCGAAAAACCTAGCGCCTTCATAACACGTCTATACCTTACGTGTCTCTGGTCGTTTTCTTCAAGATAATTGTCGACATCCTCACTAGTTTTGATACCAATCTTGGTCCATTCCTCGATTACTTTTTCTATGTATTTAAAGCTAACCTTGCCCTTATCTGAACAATAAACCACTGCTTTTTCAACAACTTCAGGCGTCGCCTTCACATCGTCTATCCACGATATGACACTTTGCATGTCACTGCTAGATAAAGTGCGTCCTAAAATCTTTTCTATCTTTGGCATCAAAACAGGAATTGCCTCGCTACCAAAAACGCTCACAGGTTCAACGCCCTGCGAATCCTTTTGTTCTTCTCCCTTAGCTCCACCGTAAATCAATTCTTTGAGGTCTATAAACTCGACTGCAAAGTCAGCCTTGCCCTCTCCGTAGAAGCGCTTTTTGATGGCGTTCATATCCTCCCAGTATTCCCAGGCTTCAATGATTGTCTTTTCATCTACTGCAAGCTCCTTGGACATCTGAGCATTATCCAGCGGGTAGCCTAACTCTGCGTAAAGCCTTGCATAAAGGTACACCTTAACAAAGTCCCCCGGTGCTATCGGAAGAAATTCATTTATGAAAATGTTCTCGAGAGGCATATCACCAAGATACATATCTCGTCTTTTTGCTTTGATATATTTCATGGATTTCTCCTAATAATCTGCTATGTGCTCGCCAATAATGGCGCGCTAAACTATACCATGTCGCTGAACTTGGTATATCTTTCTACCCAGGTCAAATCGCGTCTTGCGGTCTCACCGTTTCTATGCTTTGCGATAATGACTTCGCAAACATTTGGCTTTTCACTCTCCTCGTTATAGTAGTCATCTCTATAGAGAAATATTACCATATCCGCATCCTGCTCGATTGAGCCTGATTCTCTAAGGTCGGAAAGCATAGGTCTGTGTTCATTTCTAAGCTCTGGAGCACGTGAAAGCTGAGAAAGCACTAGGACTGGACAGTCCATCTCTCTAGCAAGCAGCTTCAGGTATCTTGAAAGCTTACTGATTTCTTGCTGCCTGCTCTCAGATCTACCTTCAGACGTCATAAGCTGTAGATAGTCGACAATCACAAGGTCAAGTCCATACTCCGCCTTCATTCTTCTGCACTTATTTTTCATCTCCATAACAGTGATACCTGGAGTATCGTCTATAGTGATGCTTGTCTTTGATAGAATGTCTGCAGCTATGTTTATCTTCTGCCAGTCATTTATCTCTATCTTACCCTTTCTGATATTTGAAAGCTCAATGTTACTCTCCATCGAAAGAAGTCTTTGTCCAAGCTGATCCTTAGGCATCTCAAGGTTGAAGATGATGATTCCCTTTGATCCTCTCTTCGCTGCATTAAGAGCAATATTTAGCGCAAATGAACTCTTTCCCATAGCAGGTCTTGCCGCTAGGATTATGAGGTCAGAACGCTGGAAACCTCCTGTAATCTTATCGATTTCTGTAAAGCCTGAAGGAATACCCGTAACATCGCCGTCTGAACCTGCAGCTTTGTCAATCATCTCAACGTTTTCCATGATGACATCTTTGATGTGTGAGTAGTCGTTCTTCTGGCGTTTTTGCGCAATTTCAAATATATTCTGCTCTGCAAAGTCGAGGATATATCCTGCATCCTCACTCTCCTCAAAGCTCTTTTCTCTTATCTCATCAGCGGCCTTAATAAGCCTTCTAAGCTGTGCCTTTTCGGCTACAATCTTAGCATAACCTACTGCATTCTTCGCAGATGGCACATTCGCTGTAAGCGATGCAATATATGCTCTTCCACCTGCTATTTCAAGGCTTCCACGCTTTTTTAGTTCATCGCAAACAGTAACGATATCTACTGATTCGTTTCTTCTACCAAGCTCTAGGATTACATCGTAGACTTCCT